>Ga0070682_100000014_pt1 | contig 249552 bp, 211 predicted proteins | sample KBSC63LmetaG_FD_64668 | JGI IMG/M metagenome (GOLD analysis project Ga0070682, IMG submission 64668) | Corn rhizosphere microbial communities from Kellogg Biological Station, Michigan, USA - KBS C6-3L metaG | ecosystem: Host-associated > Plants > Roots > Rhizosphere | place: USA: Michigan...
GAGCTTCTGTGTCATCACCGTCTTCTCCTTCCATGGCATCGCTCCACCCTCCCACCCCTCAGAGTGGCAGGTGTTCACGATGTCCTCGGACAGGTGTTCACGATCTCACAGGGCTGTACACAAGCGGGGCGAGGGGCAACAAGGCTTGCGCTGCGCGAGTTTTGTCGCCCTTCGCCCCGCGGCAGCGGGGAGAAGGTGCCGCAGGCGGATGAGGGGCTTGGGCCACGAGCGAAAATCCCGCGTGAACACAGGGAGTTTCTTTGAAGCGTAGTCGTGAGATGACGGGAGATCATGCCAGCGCCTCGGTCACGCGATCTTCTTCCGCGAATTGCAGGTTGTACAGTTTGCGATAGACGCCGCGGCGTGCGAGCAGTTCTTCATGCGAGCCGCTTTCGACGATCGCGCCCTTGTCGAGCACGACGATCTTGTTCGCACTGCGGATCGTCGAGAGGCGATGCGCGATGACGAGCGTCGTCCGGCCGCGCATCAGGTTGTTCAGCGCCTGCTGCACGAGGCGTTCGGATTCGGTGTCGAGCGCCGACGTCGCTTCATCGAGGACCAGGATCGGCGGATCCTTGAACAGCGCGCGGGCGATCGCCAGGCGCTGGCGCTGACCTCCGGATAGGAGCACGCCTCCTTCGCCGATCTCCGTGTCGTAACCGTGCGGCAATGCGCTGATGAACTCGTGCGCGTTCGCTGCCTTCGCGGCGTCGATCACAAGCTGCTCGTCGACGTTCGTCCGGCCGTACGCGATGTTGTTGCGCACCGTGTCGTTGAACAAGACAACTTCCTGCGTGACGAAGCCCATCAGCGAGCGGAGCGATTTCAGCGTGACGTCGCGGACGTCGACGCCGTCGACCGTGATCCGGCCGCCGCGAACGTCGTAGAAGCGCGGCAGCAGGTTGACGAACGTCGACTTGCCCGCGCCGCTGCCACCGACCAGCGCAACGATCTCACCGGGATGAACGAAGAGATCGATCCCGCGTAACACGGGATCGTCTCCATAGCTGAACATGACCCCTTCGTAGTTGATCCCGCTCCCGACGCGCGCCAGGTTCTTCGCGTTCTGCTTCTCCTCGACTTCGTTCGGGATGTCGAGCATGCGGAAGACGCGCTCGGCGGCGGAGAGCGCGGTGTTGAGCGAGAGATTGACCTTGTTCAGTTTCTTGATCGGCGCATACATCGCGGCCATCGCCGCGAGGAAGCTGAGGAACTGGCCGATCGTGAGCGTTCCGGCGGAGATGCGGCGATGCGCGTAGAGGAACAGCGCGATCATCGCCACGCCCGCGAGCAGCTCCATCACCGGCGAGGTCAATGCCTGTACGCGCTGGGCCTTGAGATTCCACGAGAGATGCTTCTTCGTCGCGGAGTGGAAGCGTCCGATCTCGAACGGCTCCATCGTGAAGGCCTTCACGATGCGCACACCGCGGATCGTTTCCTCGAGCAGCGTGGCGATGTCGGCCATCCGCTCCTGCGAGCGATGTGTCGTGCCGCGCAGACGCTTGCCGAACTGCACGACCGGAATGACGAGCAGCGGCGCGCCGAGCATGCTGATGAGCGCCAGCTCGGTGTTCGTGATGAAGACGAACGCGATCAGGCCGATCAGCGTGATCGATTCCTGGAAGAGGTCGCCCATCCGCGTCGATACCGCGGCCTGAATGGCGTCGGCGTCGGAGACGACGCGGCTGACCATCTCCCCCGTCGATCGATCGGCGAAGAAGCGGTGACTCTGATTGATGATCCGCTCGTACAGCTCGTTGCGCAGATCGCGCACCGTCGACAATCCGACCTTCTGAAATGCGTACTCGGAGAAAAACGAAGTCAGCGCTCGGATCATGAAGACGATCAGCAACGCGGCGAGCACCTTGCGCCACTTGTTCTCCGGCTTGGCGTTCCACCAGTGGTCGAGCCGCGACGCGGTCCGATCGACGCTGTTGATGAACCATCCACGCTGCCCCTCGGGCTTGTCGCGATTGAGGACCGCATCGATCATCCGCTGTTTAGACGGCTCGAGCTTCTGCACAGAACTGTGTGCACCCGGCGGCGACAGGACCTCGTCGAACAGCGGCCGGATCAGACCCATGAGCATGGTCTGCGTGGCGGCAAAGACGATCATCGAGCCGAAGGCGACGATCGCCCAGGCCTTGTAATTGTGGAGGTACCGGTACAACCGGCGAAGGAGCTTCATGTGCGAACCACGCTCATTATCGCCTCGGCGGTGCGGCGGCTCGCCCCTTCTTGGCCGAGGCGCGCGCGGACCTCGGCCAGCTCGTGCGTCACCCGGTCGTAATTCGACGGCTCGACCATCTTCCGCACCTCGGCCGCGATCCGCTCGCCGTTGACGTCGCGCTGGATCAGCTCCGGCACGACTTCCTTGTCCGCGACGATGTTCACGAGGCTGAAGTACGGCACTTTCACGAGCTTCAGCGCGAGGAGGTAGGTCAGCCGGCTGAGGCGATACATCACGATCGATGGCGTGCCGAGGACCGCGCATTCGAGCGTGGCGGTGCCGGACGACGAGAGCGCGACGTCGGCCGCGGCGATCGCTTCCCCGCGATCGTGAGGCAGGATCGGAACGTTCGCGTTCTTGCCGCGCACGATCGCGTCGAGCTTCTCGTGCTCGATCGTCGGCGCCTGGATGATGAAGGCGTCGATGTTCGAGTCACGCCGCAGCACTTCGACCGCATCGAGCATCGCCGGAAGGAGCGTCTCGACTTCCATCTTTCGCGAGCCGGGCAGGAGCGCGATGCGCAGCGCTTCCTTGCGTGGCGCGCGGCGGACGCCGGCGACCTGCTCGATGATCGGATGGCCGACGTAGCTCACCGGCACACCGTGCTGTCGATAGAACTCTTCCTCAAATGGGAAGAGCACGATCATGTGATCGACGGTCTCGGCGATGTGCCGCACGCGTCCGCGGCGCCAGGCCCAGATCTGCGGCGAGATGTAATAGACGACGCGCAGCCCGAGCTTCTTGCAGCGCTTCGCCACGCGCATGTTGAAGCCGGGGTAGTCGACGAGCAGCACGGCGTCGGGACGCTCGCGCTCAATCCGCTCCATCAGGTCGCGCATGATGCCCATGAACATCGGCAGATGGCGGATGACGTTGAAGAAGCCGACCATCCCGAGCTCGCTCGCGTGATGGATCAGCTGCATCCCCTGCTTCGCGAGCAGGTCGCCGCCGATCCCGAATGTCTGCAGATCGGGATCGAGCTTCTTCAGCTCGCGCACGACATGCGCGGCATGCAGATCGCCGGAGGCCTCGCCGGCAACGACAGCGATTTTCATCTCTTCACGAATCCTGAGGAGCGCAGCGACGAAGGATCAACCAAGGCGCCGGGAGACTCCCTGGGTTCATGCGGGATTTTCGCTCGTGGCCCAAGCCCCTCATCCGCCTGCGGCACCTTCTCCCCGCTCGTCGCGGGGAGAAGGGCAACAAGGCACGTGCCTCGTGAGATTCTGGTTTGTTGCCCCTCTCCCCGCTTGCGGGGAGAGGGTGCCGCAGGCGGGTGAGGGGCCGTGCCACGAGCGACTCTCTTCCCTCTGGCGGGATTTCTTGCCTCAGTCGCGTTGCGCGTGCGAGGTTCCGCGCTCAGGATGAACTGCATCATCTCGGGAAGGGGAACATCGCCCACGCCAGCGCGATGCCGCCGACGAAGAGCGCGAGGAAGACCCAGATGAAGAAGCGGACGCGCTCGCTCGTGGTGTTCTTCCACAGCAGCGCGAAGAAGAGCGACGTGGCGGCCGCGTAGATGAACATCAGGACGATGTGGCTGCGGAGAATGTTCATTCCATCCGCCCTGCGTTCATGCCGAGCGAAGTCGAGGCATCAGCGACGGCGCCGCGACGTATTCGGCAAGTGCGATGCACGTGGTGTGAGCAGCGCGGTGCCGTCATTGGTCCCTCGACTTCGCTCGGGACAAGCTTCGTGCTCATTCCTTCCGCCCCGTCGCGATGTCGAAGCTGTCGAGCACGAGCAGCAGGTTCATCAGGCCCGCGGTCAGCGTGAACGCGGTTCCGTATTCGAACGTGATCGACGTGATGTCGCCGCGCGAGCCGAAGGCGCGGCCGATGAAGTAGAGCGTGCCTGAGCCCATCGACCCGAGCGTGGCCAGGATGCTGAGGACGTTTCCCCGCTCGATCGTGTAGAGGCGGCCGTCGATCACCAGTCCGATGACGAAGAGAGAGAGGATGATGCAGAAGAACGCCAGCGCGCGTCCGCGGCGTCCGAGGTAGAAGTGGCCGCCGCCCGGAATGACGAGGGCGAGCAGCATGGCGATGATGGATCGGCTATTCATTCAGTGTCGAAGTCCCTGGGCAGCTCGTCGAAATGCGGGCGGAGTTTATCGAAAGTCGCTCCAAGCTCCTCGGGGACGAGACGCGTGCGGGCTGTGACGGTCATGAAATTCGAGTCGCCCGCCCAGCGCGGCACGATGTGCATGTGGTAGTGGTCGGCCACACCGGCGCCGGCAATCTTCCCGAAGTTCATCCCGATGTTGAAGCCGTCGGGGTGATAGACGTCGGAGAGGATGCGCTGCGCTTCGGCCGTGAGCCGGATCAGCGCGCGCAGCGAGGCATCGGTCGACTCGATCAGCAGCGCCTGGTGTGCGACCGGCGCGACCATCACGTGGCCGTTCGTGTACGGATATTTGTTGAGCATTACCAGCGCTTTCGCGCCGCGATAGACGGTCAGCGTCTCACGCTCATTGTCCGAAGCTGCCGCGATGCAAAAGATGCAGCCGGGCGGCTGCTCGCTTTTCGGCGAGGTCAAGTAGGGGAACCTCCAGGGAGTGAAGAGGACTTCCATTCATTCGGGATGCGTTACTCGGCCGCCGCTTCCTCCACCGCTCCCGCAGCCACGTCCCCTTCGGCCAGCGCCTTGTTGATCAGCTCCTTCAATTCCTTACCGGGCTTGAAGTACGGGATCTTCTTGGATGGGACTTCGACCTTTTCGCCGGTCTTGGGATTGCGGCCGGTGCGCGATTTGCGGCTGCGGAGGCGGAAGCTGCCGAAGCCGCGGAGCTCGATTTTCTGACCGGCGCGGAGGGAGTCGACGATCGAGTCGAAGACGATGTTGACGATCGTCTCGGCCTGCTTCTTCGTGAGCTGGACGACGCGCGCCACTTCGTCGACGAGCTCCGCCTTCGTCATCACGCCCGCCTTCTGCTCGTTGTCGTCCTCGAAATCGAGATCGTCCACCACAGTTCGCCTCCTCACCCTAATTCCACTTGTAGAGAAACCGCAGGCTCCGTCCGCTCAACACGCGCTCCACGGACGATTGCGCGTCGGAGCTGGTCAGCAGCTCGAACAGGCCGCGGTCGTGTCTGCGCGGATAAATCAATCCCGGCCGGCCCGCGACTTTGGCCCGCTTTGCGGCGAGGGCCACGGCGTCGTCGAGGTTGCCGAGCTTGTCGACGAGCTTGAGGCCGAGGGCCTCCTCGCCGGTGAAGATGCGGCCGTCGGCGATCTTCCCCACTGCTGCTTCGCTGATCTTTCCCTTGCGGCCAACTGCCACGGCGTGAATGAACTGCACGTGCAGCTGATCGCTCACATGCTGCAGATACGTCCGCTCCGCGTCGCTCAAATCGCGATACGGCGAGCCCGCGGCCTTCATCGCGCCGCTGGTGATCGTCTCCGGTTTCACCTTCGCCCACGAGAGCAGATCCTTCAGATCCATCCACTGCATGATCACGCCGATGGAGCCGGTGATCGAGCCGGGATTGGCGACGATCTCGTCGCAGGCCGACGCGATGTAAAAGCCGCCCGACGCGGCGACGCTGTCGAGCGAGGCGATGACCGGCTTGCCGCTCTTGCTGCTCGTGGAGCGGATCGCTTCGTAGATTTCTTGCGACGGCGCGATTGCTCCGCCCGGACTGTTGATGCGCATTACGATCGCTTTGACGCTGGAGTTGTCGGCGTACTTGTGCAGCGCCTCGACCGCATCGCGCGACTCGAGGATTTCGCCTTCGATCGACACGATCGCGACCTTGTCCGCGGCGAAGCGATGCTCGTTGTCATCGGCCAGCGCGAAGAGGATCGCGAGGCCGATGAGGAACATGAACGCCACGAGGCAGCCCGAGAACGCGCCGAACAGAAAGAAGCGACCGCGACCTGATTTGGGCTCGGACATGAATCAGCTCTGCGGATCTTCGAGCGTTTCGTCGCCGCCTTCCGGCGCGCCTGGCTCTTCGTGCGACTCGTGCACCACGGCGCTGCCCATCGAGGCCTTCTCTTCATCCGTCAGCGGCTCGACGTCGCGTGTCGTCAGCCCGATCTTCCGTTCACCCGGATCGATCTTGATGACGCGCGTCCGGATCGCTTCACCCGGCTGGAACATCTTGTCGAGCTTCACCCGTCCGTCGCGCGTGATCTCGCTGATGTGCGCGAGACCTTCGACGCCGTCCGCCAGGCGGATGAAGAGACCGAAGTCGGTGATCTTCGAGATCGTGCCGACCACGTCGTCGCCCATGTTGTGTGCCCGGGCGAAGTTGTCCCATTCATTCGGAAGGAACTCGCGGATCGAGAGCGACAGGCGCTGATTCTCGCCGTCGACGTTGATCACGCGAGCCTGCACCGTGTCGCCCTTCTTCAGCACTTCGTTCGGGTGCTTGATGCGGCGGTTCCACGACATGTCGGAGATGTGGATCAGTCCGTCGATCCCCTCCTCCACCTCGACGAACGCGCCGAAGTCGGTGAGGTTGCGGACCTTGCCGCTGATCACGGCGCCGACCGGATAACGCTCGGCGATCGTGTCCCACGGATTCTGTTCGAGCGCCTTGAGCGACAGCGAGATGCGGCGGTTCTGCACGTTGACGTCGGCGACGACCGCTTCGACTTCCCCGCCGATCGACAGCAGCTTCGACGGATTGCGGACCTTCTTGGTCCACGACATCTCGCTGACATGGATCAGTCCCTCGACGCCCTCTTCGAGCTCGACGAACGCGCCGTAATCGGCGAGCGAGACGACATGCCCGCGCACCTTCGCGCCGAGCGGATAGCGCTCGACGACGTCGCTCCACGGATCCTGCAGCTTCTGCTTGTAGCCGAGGGAGACGCGCTCGTTGGCCGGATCGAATTTCAGAACGACGACTTCGATCTCATCGCCGACGTTGAAGTAGTCGCTCGGCTTGTTGACGCGGCCCCATGAAATGTCGGTGATGTGCAGCAGGCCGTCGATGCCGCCGAGGTCGACGAAGACGCCGTAGTCGGTGATGTTCTTGACCACGCCGTGCGTCAGCTTTCCTTCCTCGAGCTTGCCGAGGGTCTCCTGCTTCTGCGCAACCTGTTCGACTTCAACAATTGCGCGACGGGAAAGGACGATGTTGTTCCGTTTCTTGTCGAACGAAACGATCTTGAACTTGTACTCGTGACCGCGGAGCGAGTCGAGGTTCTTGACCGGTTTCGTGTCGATGAGTGATCCGGGGAGGAAGGCCTTCACCCCGCCGACATCGACGGAGAGGCCGCCCTTGACGCGGTCGACGACGCGGCCGCTGATCGGCTCATCGGCCTTGAACGCCGCTTCGATCCGGTCCCAGACCAGCATCCGCTCCGCTTTTTCACGGGAGACGGTGACGTAACCGGAGGAGTCCTCGAGCCGGTCGACGTAGACATCGATCTCGTCACCTGGCTTGACCTTGACTTCACCCTTGAAGTCGGTGACCTCGGACTTGTTCAGAAGTCCTTCAGATTTATAGCCGATATCGACTACGACCTCGGTCGCTGTGATCTTGAGTACGCGGCCTTTGACGATCTCCCCTTCGGTGAAGCTCGACATCTTCTTGTCGTAGATGTCGAGTAACGCCTCCATGCCGAGAGATTCCAGCTCGCCTCCGTTCTCCGTGCGGGGCGTTTGCTGCTGTTTACCTGGGTCCTGCTTGGATGCCATGAACTGGGGAACCTCCCTCGACGAGTGGCACTGGTGACGGTGAGAAACAGATACGCCCCGCGGCCGTTGTCCGCGACGCAAAATCAACGCTAAGTTGTTGATACACGCCGAAATCGGGATTCTAGCGGTCGGGCCGGAAGGGAGTCAAGAAAAGGCGGCCCGGACCGCGGCGACAATACGCGACACGACTTCCGGAATCGTCAGATCGGAGGTGTCGACGACGGTGTAACTGGCGTCGTAGGTCAAAGGGGAATCGGCGCGGGTGGAGTCCTGCGTGTCGCGCTGGTTGGTCTCGGCCAGGACCTTGTCGAAATCGATCGCCTGCCCCTTCGCCAGCAGCTCGCGAAACCGCCGCTCGGCCCGGACTTCGGGGCGGGCGGTCAGGAAGAATTTGTACGGCGTCTCGGGAAAGACCTTCGTCCCGATGTCGCGCCCCTCGAGCACCCCGCCATTGCGGCGCCCCATCGCCTGCTGCAGTTTCACGAGGGTCCGGCGGACGGACGGGATGGCGGAGACGTGGCTGGCGGCCATGCTGATCTCGGGGGTGCGGATGAAATCGGTCACGTCCTCGCCGTTGAGGATCGTGCGCGGCTTCTCGCCCGGGATGAACTCGATCTCCGAATTCGAGGCCAGCCCGGCGACGCGCGTCTCGTCCTTGACGTCGATGCCGGCGCGCGTGGCGGCGAGTCCGATGGCGCGGTACATCGCCCCGGTGTCGATCTGCGGAATGGCCAGCTCCTGCGCGACCTGACGGCTGACCGTCGTCTTGCCGACGCCCGACGGGCCGTCGATGGCCACGATCAGAGGCTGCATCAACCTCTCCGCGCGGCGCTCTTGTGGCGGGGTGCTGGTTTCTTCTTCGACGATGTGGCCTTCGTTTTCGAAGGCGCCTTCTTGCGCGTGGCGACGGTTTTCGGACGCGCCGCGGGACGGGTCGTGCGGCGCTGTTTCGGCGGCTTCGCCTCTTTCATCGTGGCGAGCATTTTCACTTCCTGCTTTGACAGCTCGCGCCAGACGCCGGCGGTCAGCTTCGGATCGGAGATCGGTCCGATCGCGACGCGCTTCAGTTTCGAGACCGGATGGCCGACCGCCTTGAACATCTTCCGGATCTGCTGCGTGCGCCCTTCGCGCAATTTCACTTCGAACCAGCTGTTCCCTTCATCCTCGGTCTTGCCGGTCGTCCGCACGCGCGCGATCTCGCACGGGAGCGTCCGCTTGCCGTCGATGGTGATGCCGCGCTGCAGCTTGTCGATGAGCCGCTGCTCCGGCACGCCACGCACCTTGACGTGATAGGTCTTGATCGAGCCGTTCGTCGGATGCGAGACCTTGAACGCCAGCTCGCCGTCGTTGGTCAGCAGCACGAGACCCTCGGAATGAAAGTCGAGGCGGCCGACGGGATAGATCCGCTCGCGGATGCCGCGCACGAGATCGATCACGGTGCGCCGTCCCTGGGGGTCGGAGACCGTGGTCATGACTTCCTTCGGTTTGTACAGGAGGATGTAGCGATGGGCTTCGGCGTGCGTTATCAGCTTGCCGTCGACCTTGATGTGATCACGGCTGGCGTCGGCACGGGATCCGAGCTCGGTGACGACAGCGCCGTTCACCGTTACCCGTCCCTCCCGAATCATCGTCTCCGCCTCGCGTCGTGACGCGAAGCCGGCGTGGGCGATGATTTTCTGCAGTCGCTCCAGTTCCATCACTCTCGCTGTTCGCCGCTCGATGATTCTACTGCATCGACGTTCGCCGCGAGCTCCGCTTCTGCTTCCGCGGTCGCCGCCGCTTCATCGACGACCGGTACTTCGAGCGCCGCTGCATCGGCCGCGGGCGACGCCTGTTCCGATGCGGCGATGGCCGCGACGATGTCATCGCCGATGTTGTCTCCGATCAGATCGCCGAATTCTTCGAGGCGCGGAAGATCGCGAATGTCGTTCAGTCCGAAGTGCACGAGGAAGTCGCGCGTGGTGCGATAGAGGAACGGACTGCCGACGACGTTCTTCCGTCCGGCGACGCGGATCATCCGCCGCTCGAGCAGCGTGCGGATGACGGCATTGGAGTTCACGCCGCGGATGTCGGAGACCTCCGGCGCGGTGACCGGCTGACGGTAGCCGATGATGGCCAGCGTCTCGAGCGCGGCCATCGAAAGACGCGACTCCCCTTTTTTCGCAAAGTACTTTTTCAGAATCGGATCGTGGTCGGCGCGCGTGGCGAGCCGCCATCCGCCCGCCGTCTGTTCGAGCATGAAGCCGCCGACATTCGCTTCGAGGATGCGCTTGATCTCCTCGAGCTGGCCGATGACCGCTTCGCGTCCTTCATCGGAGAAGGCGTCGGCGAGATCGTCGAGCGTCACGGGCTCGTTGCTGACGAACAGGATTGCTTCGAGTGCGGCACGTAATTCGTTCGATTCCATTTCTTCCCTGATCAACGTTGGTCAAACATCTCGAACTGTGCTTCATCGATATCCGCTTCGGTCTTCGCGAGGAGGATGTCGCCGAAGGTGTCGCTCTGCTGCAGGCTGATGCCGCCGAGGCGGACCAGCTCGAGCGTGGCGAGAAAGATGGCGATCAGTTCGTGGCGGTCGCGTCCTTCGAGGAACCACTGCAGGCGGATCGGCGATTTCTCTTTCACCTTCGCGTACAGCTCCCCCATCTTCTCCGAGATCTTGTGCACGGTGTGCTGCAACTGCAGCGCCTGGGGATGGTTCTGGCGATAGCGATTGAGTGCCGTGCGGAAGGCGTCGATGAGATCGAAGAGCGAGACTTCGCTCATATCGATCTCCGCCGGCTCGTTGCCCGGCAGCGGCGCCGCCGGCCGCGCCCACATCCCCATACGCACGACGTCGAGCTCGGCGAACGATTCGGCGACAGCCTTGAAGCGCTGGTACTCGAGCAGCTTGTCGACCAGCTCTTTGCGCGGATCGTCGGCCTGCTCCTCGGCGTTCTCGTCGCGCGGGAGCAGCATCTTCGACTTGATGTTGATCAGCAGCGCGGCCATGTAGACATAGTCGGCCGCGATCTCCAGATCGAGCTCCTCCATCGCATCGAGGTAGGTGTTGTACTGCTCGGTGATGAGCGTGATCGGGATGTCGAAGATGTCGACCTTGTGCTGCTTGATGACGTGCAGCAGGAGGTCGAGCGGACCGTGGAAGGTCGGGAGCGTGACCTTGTAGGCGGTCGATTCCTCTTCGGGAAGGGTCGCTTCCGGAGCCGGTATGCTGATCTCGTCGCTCATCGGAACTCGGGGTAGTCGATCTTCATCGCCGCGCGCACCAGCTCCAGCGTCTCCGCGGCCCGCTCGCGCGCCTTGCGGTTTCCTTCGCGCAGCACGTCCCAGACGTACGACGGATTGGCGTCGATCTGTTCGCGCTTCTCGCGGATGGGGCGAAGCTTCTCCACCATGATCTCGGTCAGCAGCTTCTTGTCGTCGACGCAGCCGATGGCCGCCGTGCGGCATTCGTGATCGACGCGGGCGATCGTCTCGTCGTCCGAGAAGAGCTTGTGGAACTGGAAGAGATTGCAGATGTCGGGATTGCCCGGATCTTTTCTGCGGATGCGATTGGGGTCGGTGAACATCGTGGAGACGAGCGCGCGGATCTCGTCCGCGCTCGCCGTCAGGCCGATAGTGTTGTTGTACGACTTCGACATCTTCCGGGCATCGAGTCCGGGCACCTTCGGCGTGGCGGTGAAGAGCGGCTGCGGCTCGGGGAAAACCTCGCCGTAGAAATTGTTGAAGCGGCGGACGATCTCCCGCGACAGCTCGAGGTGCGACGCCTGGTCCTCGCCGACCGGGACGAAGTTCGCGCGATAAACAATGATGTCGGCGGTCTGCAGCAGCGGGTATCCGAGGAAGCCGTAGGTGTTGAGGTCTTTATCCTTCAGCTGTTCCTGCTGATCCTTGAACGTCGGAACCCGCTCCAGCCACGGCAGCGGCGTGACCATCGAAAGAAGCAGGTGGAGCTCCGCGTGCTCCTTCACTTCGGACTGCACGAAGATGGTCGACTGCTCCGGATCCATCCCCGCTGCGAGCCAGTCGGCGACGGCGTCGTACGTCGACTGCCGGACCCTGCCGGGATCGGCGTAGTCGGAGGTCAGCGCGTGCCAGTCGGCGACGAAGTAGTAGCAGCGATACGAGTCCTGCAGGCGGACCCAGTTGCGCACCGCGCCGAAGTAGTTGCCGAGATGAACGCGGCCGGTCGGCCGGAGGCCGCTGAGGACGAATTGACGTGGCTGATTCAAGTATTTCTCACGGGTCGGCGTTTAGGACGCGGCAGTGTAGCAGAAGGCGTTAATCGCGGGCCGCGGTGGCGATCGTTACGCCCAGCAGTTGGCCGAGCACTTCCTTCGCTTTCGGCAAGCCTTCACGCTCGATCAGCTCGATGGCGATCTGCTGCGCCTTCTCCAGCAGCGAGTGATCTCGGAGGATGTTGCCGAAACGGAATCGCGCGACGCCGCTCTGGCGCGTGCCGAGGAACTCGCCGGGGCCGCGAATCTCGAGGTCGCGCTCGGCCACGTCGAAGCCGTCGCGCGTCTTCTCGAACATCCGCAGCCGGTCGACCGACTCCGGATTCGCCTTCTCTTCGCAGACCACGACGCAGTACGACTTCCGCGTGCCGCGTCCGACGCGGCCGCGAAGCTGATGCAGTTGCGAGAGGCCGAAGCGATCGGCATCCAGGATGACCATCATCGAGGCGTTCGGCACGTCGATGCCGACCTCGATCACGGTCGTCGACACGAGGATGTCGATCTCCCCTTTCTTGAAGCGCTGCATCGTCTCTTCCTTGTCCGACGCCGTCATGCGTCCGTGCAGCATCGCCACACGCCGCTTCGGAAAGCGTTTCTGCATCGCCTCGAAGCCGGCGGTCAGCGGCTTGAGGTTCGACTTCTCCGACTCCTCGATGATCGGGAAGACGACGTACGTCTGCGCGCCGGCGTCGATCTCTTCATCGATGAAGTGCCAGACGCGGTCGAGTTGCGACGCGGTACGGAGCACGGTCTTCACCTGGAGGCGGCCCGGCGGAAGCTCGTCGATGACCGACAGCTCGAGATCGCCGTACATCGCCAGCGCCAGCGATCGGGGGATCGGCGTGGCGGTCATCACCAGGATGTCGGGGGTCTGCGCTTTCTCGAACAGCGCCTGCCGCTGCTCGACGCCGAAGCGGTGCTGCTCGTCGACGATCGCCAGGCCGAGCGACTTGAAGCGGATCTTCTCCTCGAGCAGCGCGTGTGTCCCGACGGCGAGCTGGATGTACCCCTCACGCAGACCCGACTGCAGCGTCCGGCGCTCGCCGGCGGACATCGAGCCGGTCGCTTTGGCCACGATGACCGAATGGTCAACTAGTTGACGAATGCGCTGGTAGTGCTGCTCGGCCAGGATCTCGGTGGGCGCCAGGAGCGCCACCTGGTGTCCGTTGCGGATGACCAGGATGGCCGCGATGAGCGCGACGATCGTCTTGCCGCTACCGACGTCGCCCTGCAGCAGGCGATACATCGGGGTCTCGCCGGTGATGTCGTCGACGATCTCCTTCACCACCCGCTTCTGCGCGTTCGTCAGCCGGAACGGCAGAATCCGCTTCACCTCGTCGCGCAGCTCGTCATCGACCTCGATCTTCCGCTCCTTCTTCTGCACCTCTTCGGCCGCGCGGCGAACGCGGAGGGCGAGCATGAAGCTGAAGAACTCCTGGAGGATCAGGCGGAGGTGAGCAGGCGAGCGCTGCCGGAGGAACTGCTCGTCGAGCGCGACCGGACGATGAACGGCGGCGATCGCTTCCTGCAGGCCGATGACGCCGAGGCGCTCGCGGAGCTTGGGGGACATCGGATCGTCGAGCTCGGCAAGCGACTCGTCGAGCGCCCGTCCGATCAACTGGCGCAATGACTTAGGGGCAATCGTCCCGATCTTCGAGTAGATCGGCACGATCGAACCCTCATCCTCTTCTTCACCTTCGAACTTTTCCCAGTCGGGGCTGTCGATCTGCAGGCTGTAGGACGTGTAGCGAGGTGTGCCGTAGACCGAGAGCCGGTCGCCGCGTCCGATCTGGTCGGCGAGGAAGGCCTGGTTGAACCAGACCAGCTTCACCGCACCCGAACCGTCCTCGATCATCGCCTCGAAGATCTTCATCCGCTTGACCGGCGAGAGACGGGCATTGGCGGAGAGGACCTTCCCGCGGATCAGGACAGGCGTGTCGAGATGCCGCCCGAGGTCGGCGATGCGGGTCGGGTGGCGGCGATCCTCGTAGCGGTAGGGGAAGAACCAGAGGAGGTCGCGGAGAGTGGCGATCTCGGCCGCGGCGAGCGCCTCCGCCCGTCCCTTGCCAACGCCTTTGAGAAACTGGACTGGGGTGTCGGGCGTCACGGATCGATTGTACGTTGGGGAGCGGCGGCCTCTACGAGAGGTAGATCAGTCGAAGACGGCCTTCATCGAGATCAGCCCGATCTTTACCAGGTCGCCGTTGTGCATCGTCACCGGCACACCGGTCGGAATCCGCTGATCGTTCACGTACGTGCCGTTCACGGTGCCGACTTCCTCGAGCACCATGTACTCGCTGCCGGACCGGATGATCTTCGCGTGCCGGCGGGAGACGGAGCGGTTCTGATCTACAGAGGTTAGATCGATGTCGGGAAGGATTCCGGTGACCGGATCGGCGCGGCCGATGGTCGTCTCGTCGCCCGCCGAGAAGAAGAACGCGGCGCCGGTGGAGACGTCGACGAGGCGATGGCGCGTGGTCTTGTCGGGCTGCGCCATCTGCGTGGCGTCGAGCGCGGAGTGATCGACGTCGACTTCCTTGCCGACCAGCCGCTCGAGCAGCGCGTTCGCCTCGCGCAGACGCTTGGAGTATTTGCGGATGATGCGGACGGCGACTTCCGGATTCTTCCGGAGCATCTCGTCGAAGCGGGCGCCGTTGATGACGACGACGCGGACGTCGGTGACGGCGACGGCGTCGGCAGTGCGGGGGACGCTTTCGAGCACCGCCATCTCGCCGAAGAAGTCGCCCTTCTCAAGCTTGGAAAGGATGTGCGACTCACCGCCGATGTGCTTGACGATGTTCACTTCACCTTCCTGGATGATGAACATCTCGGTGCCGAGCTCACCCTGGGCGAAGATGGTATCGCCGGTGGCGAAGATCTGACTCGAATCCTTCACGGGATCCTTTCCGCCACTGGAGGTCTTGAATACGGCCTTCATGAATTCATCTTAACCGAGGGAAACGGCGGGCTCCGTGATCGAGAACACGCTGTTTTTCGTGCTGAGGCGGGCGCGAACGCCGATCGGCATCATGAGATTGTCTCCCTCGTGGCCGAACGGAAAATCGCGCACGACGGGGATGCTCATCGACCCGAAAAATTCGCGGAGAAATGCGGTGATTTCCGCATCGCTCCCACACCCTCTCAGCTTTCCTATGATGACCCCTCGGATTTTTTTCAGTCTACCGGTCAGCCTTAAGTGCGTCAACATTCGGTCGATGCGATAGACCGGTTCGTCGATGTCTTCCCAGAACCAGATGCCGTCGTCGATCCAGAAGTCGTACGGCGTGCCGGCGAGATCGTTGATCAGCGACAGGCATCCGCCGAAGAGCAGACCCTCCGCTTCGCCCTCGTTCAGCACCTGCTCGCCCCGGAACGACCACGAAAGAGGCGCTTCCCCCGCGAGCATCGACCAGAACCACGCCTCGCGATCGGGCGAGAGGCCATCGTGCCAGTCGCTGTTCAGCATCGGACCGTGAAACGTGCCGACGCCGCAGCGAACGGCGATCGCCTGATGCAACGCCGTAAGGTCGCTGAACCCGACGATGGGCCGCGGGTTTGCGGCGACGGCGTCGTAATCGATCCGATCGAGGATCCGCATCAGCCCATACCCGCCCCGCGCGAAGAAGAATCCGTCGAATTCCGGTGAGCGAAGAAAGTCGTTCGCGATCCCGACCCGCTCGTCGTCGCCGCCGGCGAGGTAACGGTCGCGATGCGCGATGTTCGGCGCCAGCGTCACGCGCAACCCGCGCGAGCGAAGCCGCTCCGCCGCGACCTCGATGCGAGGAAGCTCGGACGGCGACGAGGCGGCGAGGACGGCTACGTGGGAGGCGTTGGTGAGGGGGCGAGGCTTGCGAAGCATGCAGCGAGTATCGCAGACGAAAGGAAATGTGGAGCGGACCTGTAAGCCGAATTCTGTCTCCCTCGGTCTTGCGACGTCGGGCGAAGATCATTCATCTGCCACTCGCGTTACCGCGGTGGTCGAGCAACCTACCCGGAAGCTCGAGCGGGAACGGGCGGTCCCTCGCTTCCCTATTTGGTCTTGCTCCGCAGGGGGTTTGCCATGCCGTCACCGCTCACGCGGGACGCGGTGCGCTCTTACCGCACCGTTTCACCCTTACCTCCGGCCGCTTGCGCGTCCGGGTGGCGGTTTGTTTTCTGTTGCACTGTCCGTCGCGTCGCCACGCCTGGCCGTTAGCCAGCCTGCTGCCCGTCGGAGTTCGGACTTTCCTCGACGATTGCTCGCCGCGATCCTCCGGTCCGCTCCACACGGTCGAGGATAACAGATTCACCATCGGAAAATTGCCGCGGTAAATTGCTACAGCTAAATGCCTTACGAAAAATGTCGGCCCGCCGACATCAAAATCGATCTCGATTTTTCGGATCGGAAAACCAGGCCGCCCAGTCCTCTGCATCAGCGGGCTGATCGCGCTCCAAAAGCTCGAGCTCCCGCGCGAATTGCCCGGCGGAAACGACCGCGACATGCCGCCCCGCGACGCGCGCCGCGACACCGCGATCGGACGTCACCACCGACCACCCCCGGCCGCTCGAAACGCGCTTGACGATGAGGTCGTCCGCCTGCGCGCTGCCGCTGAAGACCACGCTTACGCCGCCGAGGGTTTTCGCGAATGAAGCCGGCTCGGGACCATCGAAGAAGCAGACGACCCGCGTCCGTTTCGCCCGCGCAAACGACGCCAGCAATCGAACGAGCTGGCGTTTCGGATCGTCGCCGTGGAGGCCGGCGCCGCTTCGTCCGAGGACGTTGCTGCCGTCAATCACCCAGGGCATGGAATCAGACAGCAGACAGCAGATGGCAGACAGCAGGAGATGCCTTACGCCTGCTGTCCGCTGTCTGCTGTCTGCTGTCTCTCACTTGGGGATGTGCACCACGACCGGCGTCGCCTCGCGCAGCGACTGCGGGATCGCGGCGATGGCACTCTGCGCCGCTTCCTGCGTCGGATAGCGGCCCCAGAATACGCGATAGCAGGAGCGGCTCCGATAGCTGACCGGAAGGAACCAGACGTTTGTCCCGCCCTCGCGCAGCGCGCGCGTGATCGACGCCGCCTCGCAGACGAGCTCGAACTGGATCGTGAACTTGCCGCTCTTGTCGGTGGCGAACTCTTTCGCCATCGTCTCGTAGCGCGACTGGTCGGCGGCCGTGGCCGGAGGCACGGCCGCCGCTTGCTTCCCCGCGGGCGTGTTCGTGATCAGCATCCCGCCCGTGGTCTTCTGCTCGACATGCGCGGTCGTCGAGGTGACCGGAACGGCCGGAACCGGAGCAGGCTTTGCGGTGGTGGGCGGCGGCGTGGCGGTGATGACCGCTGGTGCCGCCGCGGCGGTCGTCGTCGCAGGCTGCTGCGTGACAGGTGCGGGCACCGGGGCGGGCGGCGGCGGAGTCCGTCGAATCACCGGATGCTTCACCGGCTGGCTCGAGATCGCCGCAAGCTGCTTGTCTGCCTGTTTCCCCTGCCACCACATCCAAACCGCGTAACCGCTGAAGCCGATGATGATGATCGCAACCGCGATGATCAGCGTATCGACCCCCTTACCAGGCTTCGAGGCCTTGGCCACGACCTGCTTCATCGGCGGCGGTTCCTTCCCGCGACGCGGCTCGGAGGCCCGCTTCACGGTCTCGATCTGTGCCTCGTCGAAGCCCCACTGCTCCTCGGCGACCGGTTTCGGCGTCTCGTATGACCGCAGCGGCGTGATCGGCGGCGGAGCGGTTTCCCACGTCGGCATGGCTGCCCCTGCGGGAGGGGCTGCCATTTCGGGCGGTTCCGGCTCGCTCTCCGGCATCGCGTCGAATGCGGCAGCGGTCATCGGCGGCAGGTCGAGCGAAGGTGCGTCCTCGAAGTTCCCTTCGAACTGCGCCGCATGCGCGGGGGTCGGCGCCGGAGTCGGCGCCGCGATCTCCAGCGTCGGCTGCGGCTCGTTCCACATGTCGGCCGCATCGGCGACCGCCTCGGTTTCGAAGTTGAAGTCATCGCTGCTGGCCGGCATCGACCAACTCTGAGCTTCTACTTGAGGTTTTGGCGCGCTCGTCAGCAATCCCAGAACATGCAGTGCGTGCAGCAGTTTGTAGACGTTGAACGTGTCGGTGCCGGAGAGCATCGCCACTTCCGAGGCTGAATTGATCCCGTCGATGTTCGCGGCGATCGAGGCGGCCTCCTGATTCAATCCGAGTCTGCGGAACGACTCGTCGAAGTCGGCGATCTTCGTCAGCACCGCGTTTCCGCCATCGAGTGCCGCGTCGAACTTCGCGCGGTCGTTGTCGGTGACGATCAGCTCCGTGATGATCTGCGGCAACGGGAAGAGCGTCCCCTCTTCGCGCTTCGGGAGGTAATCGGCGACCACGGTGAACGAGCCAGCCGTCCAGGCAGCGATCGAGCGGATGACGCCGATCACCTGAACGCGCCGCGCCCAGGTCAGTTCCTTCTTCGTGATGAAGCCGAGGCCGAGGAGCGCGTCGCCGAGCGTCTCGGTCTCCTTGCGCTTGGCGAGCGCTTGTTTGACGTGATCACGCGAGACCTTGTTCGCGCGCATCAGGATCTCGTCGATCGAGTCGGCACGGTCGTTCGTGCTCGCGGACAGAACGTCGCCCGTCTTGAAGTAGATGATCTTGATGATGCCGTCGTTCTCGAAGCGAATTGCTCCGGTGAACTGCTCATGCCCAAGCTCGACGAGCCTTTCGATCAGAACGATCTCGCCGATTTCGCCTTCGAGCTTCATCAATGCCGTTTCCCCCTGCACACGCTGTTGTGCGATTGTAATTCGGGTTGCTTGGTTGCTTTGTTGCTAAGTTGCTCGGTTTTTACTGAGCCACCAAGCAACCGAGCAACCCAGCAACTAAGAATGCAACTCGTCGTACAAAGTTTGTCCTACCTTCCGCCCCAGCAAATTCATCAGATCCGCCGCCGACGCCTGCTTCACGCCGCTCACGCTGCCGAAGCGCTCGATCAGGAGCTTGCGCCGTTTGTCGCCGATGCCCGGCAGGTCATCGAGCTCGCTGTGCAGCACGCGCTTCGAGCGCCGGCGCCGGTGCGATGAGACGGCGAAGCGGTGCGTCTCGTCGCGCACCATCTGCAGCAGCTGCAGCGCCGGATCGCGTTTCTCCAGCCGGATCGGCTCTTCGCGATCGGGCACGTAGATCTCTTCCTCGCGTTTCGCCAGTCCGGCGATCGGGATCTCCTCGATCCCGAGCTTGTTGAGCGCCGCGAGCGCGGCGTTGAGCTGCCCTCGCCCGCCGTCGATCAGGATCATGTCGGGGAGCGCCTTCTCTTCCTCGAGCAGTCGCCGGTAACGCCGGTCGACCGCCTCGGCCATCGAGCGGAAGTCGTCCGCGCCAACGACGGTCTTGATGTTGAAGACGCGGTACTGGTTCTTGTCGAATTTGCCGCGGTCGAGGACCACCATCCCGGCCACGGAGTCGGAGCCCTGGATGTTCGAGATGTCGAACGATTCGATCTTCGACATCTCCCGGTCGAAGCCGAGCACCTGCCCAAGTCTTTGTGCAGCGATCTGCAGCCGGTCCTGCGCCGATTTACGGAATCGCGACTCGTGCGAAAGCCGCGCGTTGCGGTTCGCCAGCTCGACGCGGTCGACTCCCCTGCCGCGCTGGGGCACGCGCAAGGCGACCTTCCGCTGGCGCTGCGACGTCAGCCACTCGGCGAGCAACTCCGGCTCGTCGACGGCGAACGGGATCAGGATCTCGCCCGGAATGAAGAGGTTGTCCTGGTAATAGCGCTGCAGGACTTCGGCGAGGAAGTAGCTCCGCTCGTAGTCCGGCACCTTCTCCCAGAACAGCTCGCGGCGGTCGACGACGTTGCCGCTGCGGATGACGAAGAGCTGCACGGCGACGTCGCCGCCTTCTTCGTACAAGCCCCAGACGTCGAGATCTTCCTCTTCCGCCGAGGCCACCTGCTGCTCCGCCTGGATCCGCTCGACGGTGCGGATCAGGTCGCGATAGTAGGTCGCGAGCTCGTAGCTCTCCTCCTCGGCCGACCGGTACATCCGCTTCGTCAGCCGCTCCTGCAGCTCCTTCGACTTGCCGCTGAGGAAAAGGACGACATCGTCGACCATCTCCTGATACGCCTCCGTCGTCGTCAGCCCGACCACGCACGGCCCGAGGCATTGATGCATGTCGTAATAGAGGCAGGGACGAGTGAGCGCGCTCTTGCCTTCGTTGATCTCGAGATCGCAGCTGCGCAGCTTGAACTGATCGCCGATCAGCTTGAGGATCCGGCGCGCGGTGCCGGCGAAGAACGGCCCGTAGAAGAGATCGCCCTTCTTCCGGTCGACCCGCCGCGTGAAGACGACGCGCGGATAGTCCTCGGAGACCGTGACCTTGATGTACGGGTAGGTCTTGTCGTCGCGGAGCAGGACGTTGTACCGCGGCTGGTGAGTCTTGATGAGATTGTTCTCGAGGAGGATCGCCTCGAGCTCGTTGTTTGTGGTCACGAAATCGATCGCCTCGATCTCGTTGATGAGGGTCATGATCCTGGCGTCGCGCGCCCCGCGTCCGACCAGATACGACTGCACCCGGTTGCGGAGGTTGCGCGCCTTGCCGACGTAGATGACCTCCCCCTCCGCGTTCTTGTGGAGGTAGACGCCGGGCCGTTCCGGCAGTTCCTTCAGGCGCAACTTGAGCTTTTCGAGACGATCCATCGAACAGGAGTGGAACACATTCGCTCTCTGCTTTCTGCCGCGACCATACGAATCGTACGATCGCCATGGTACGATTCGTACGATGAAGTCGACGCCGGTTCTCTCCGACCTCGAGCTCGCCCTGATCGGTCTCATCCGCGAAGAGGCGCGGAGCGGCTATTCGCTGCGCAAGGCGGTCGTCGACTTCCCGCACTTCAGCGACAGCCCGGGCGCGATCTACCCCGCTCTGCGCCGGCTGCGCACGGCGGGACTGATCGAGGCGACGGCCGAAGCAACGGGGCGCAAGACCGAGGTTTTCCGGATCACGGCGGCCGGCCGGCGGGCGTTGCGGGCGACGCTCGAAGTGCCACCGACGGAACGCGAATCAACCGATCGGCAGATGCTCCGCTTCGCGTTCCTCGACCTGGAGCTCGACGCGAATGCGGTCGCAAACTTCCTTCAGGATTTGGCGCGCATCGCCGAGGAGCGTGCGGCGCGGCTTCGGGGGCGGAGCGCGATCCTGGAACGCTCAGCGGCGCGACTGGCGGTGGACCATGAGGTCGAGGTGCAGGCGGCCCGGGCTCGGTGGGCGGAGCGGGCGGCGAAACGGATCAGGAAAGCATAGGGCGCACAAACTCCCCCGCCTTCGCTCGAAACGCGTCGCTCCACTCGTGACCCGAATCGAGCTCGATCACTTCAACCGACGACAACCGCGCGCGATCCGACTCCAGCTTCGCCGCCGTGTACCAGTCATCGCGCACGCCCCGGCCGATGAGCACGGGCGGCAACTTCGAGGCGTCGACGTCCGGCGGCAGGTCGCCGCCGAGAATCACGACGCCATCGCACCGGATCGCCGACGCCGCGCGATACGCCATCGCTGCCCCTTGCGAGAAGCCGCAGAAGACGAGCCGCTCGTGGCCGCCGAACGACTCGACGGCGCGCCGCACATAATCAATGTTGTCGCTGATCGCCGCTTCGCGATCCTGTTTCGTCATCCAGCTCGAGACGACGATCTCACTCCGCGAGCGGTAGAACCGATGCAGCCCCTGCACGGCCGCGAGTGTCCACGACTCCGCGCCCGGGATCTGTTCCAGCTCCGCGATCAGCTCCTCGGCGTTCTGCGCGTAGCCATGAAAACCGGCGAGCAGATGCCGCGGATCGGCGGCGCGAACGATGACGCGTCCATGCGTTCGGGCTTCGATCAGGCGAACGTCCATGGGTCGCATGGTACTCTCGGCGCGTGCCGCGGATCGCGCTGATCGTCCCCTGTTTCAACGAGGAAAGGCGACTCGATCTCGACGTCTTTCGCACGTTCGAGATCCCCGATCACGAGCTCACCTTCCTCTTGGTGAACGACGGCAGCCGGGACGGCACGCTGGGCGTCCTTCAGTCGCTGCGCGATTCGAATCCGGGCCGGTTCCACCTCCTCGACCTCGAGCGAAACTCCGGAAAAGCGGAGGCCGTCCGCCGTGGAATCATGAAAGCGGCCGAAACGAATCCCGACTTCATCGGCTTCTGGGACGCCGATCTCGCGACGCCGCTGACCGAGCTTCCCGCCTTCGTCGATGTCTTCAGGCAACCGGAGATCGCGATCATCTTCGGCGCGCGCGTCCGCCTCCTCGGCCGCGACATCAGCCGCCGCCCTGGCCGGCACTACCTCGGGCGGGTCGGCGCGACGCTCATCTCGCAGACGCTCGGCCTCGCGATCTACGACACGCAGTGCGGCGCGAAGCTCTTCCGGATGAACGACGCGATCGCGCAGGTCTTCGGCCGGCCGTTCCTATCGCGCTGGATCTTCGACGTCGAGATCATCGCCCGCTATCTCGAGATCTGGGGACGCGACCGCGTCGCGCGTTCGCTGTACGAGCTGCCGGTGACGGTGTGGCGGGACGTGAAGGGATCGAAGTTGCGAGGCGGTGATTTCGCGCGCTCGCTCATCGACCTTTGGAAGATTCGCCGCGCCTATTTCCACTAGAATGCGCGCCGCATGACGCAATTCGAATTCTCCGAAGTGCCGCTGTCGACACTCGCCCAGGGACTGGTCGGATCCGAGATCCTCCGCATCTCGGCGGAGATCACGGCGCTGAAACGCGAAGGGCGTCAGATCTGCAATCTCACGGTCGGCGACTTCTCCCCTGCCGAGTTCCGCATCCCGCTGGCGCTGGAGAAGGCGATCACCGAAGCACTGGCGGCCGGGCAGACGAACTACCCGCCGTCGGACGGAACCATCGAGCTAAGGCGCGCGGTTGTCAAATTCTACGAGGAGGAGCTGGGCCTCTCGTACCCGCTCGAGTCGACGCTCATCGCCGGCGGCTCGCGGCCGATCATCTATGCCGCCTACGCCGCGGTCGTCGATCCGGGCGACAAGGTCGTCTATCCGACGCCGTCTTGGAACAACAATCACTACACCTACCTGATGCGCGGCAACCCGTGCGAGATCGTGGTCGGACCGGATGAGAACTTCCTCCCGACCGCCGAGCTGATTCGCCCGCACATCCGCGACGCGCGCCTGCTCGCCGTCTGCACGCCGCTGAATCCGACCGGCACCGTGATGGCGCGCGACGAAGTCGAAGCGATCGCCCGGCTCGTCGTCGATGAGAACCATCGCCGCGCTACCGCCGGCGAGCGCGCGCTGTTCCTGTTGTGGGATCAGGTCTATTGGACGCTGACGTTCGGCGAGAACAAACACTACGCGCCGCCGCAGCTCGTCCCCGAATCGGCGCAGTGGACGATCTTCGTCGACGGCATTTCGAAGGCGCTCGCGGCGACCGGATTGCGCGTCGGATGGACTGTCGCGCCGCCATACGTCACTGCACGGATGCGCGACATCATCGGCCACATCGGTGCCTGGGCTCCGCGCGCCGAGCAGATGGCGACGGCGTGGTTCCTCGGGCAGAAGGACGAGATCGTGTCGTATCACGAGACGATGAAGAGCGAGCTGCAGGCGCGGCTCGATCTGCTGCACGACGGCATCGAGGCGATGCGCGCGGACGGCTTGCCGGTGCGCGCCTTCTCGCCACAGGGTGCCATCTACCTCTCCGCGCAGTTCAATCTCATCGGACGCGGCGGCATCTCGACCAACGATCAGATCCGCCGCATCCTCCTCGACGAAGCGGGCTTCGCCGTCGTCCCCTTCCAGGCGTTCGGCCTGAAGAAAGAGGATGGCTGGTTCCGGCTCAGCGTCGGGGCCGTGTCGCTCGACGACATCCGCGAGGCGCTGCCGCGGGTGCGGGCAGCAGTGGCGCGTCACGCGTAAAATCGCTCCATGCACATACTCGTTCTCGCAGTTTTGCTCGGCCTCGGCGTCGGTGCGAAGGACGCGAATCACATCGTGGTCAAGATCGACGGCACCGATCGCGTCATCGATCTGAAGGCGGACGCCAGCGGCGACGCGGCGCAGAAGTTCCTGCAATGCCTCGTCGCCGGCCGCGTGCTGAAGGTCTCGAAGGACCACGTCAAGCTGCTCGATGGCAACGACGTGGCCGACCATCTGCGCGAGTTCATGAGCAGCAAGACGAGCGCCGATCCGTGCGCGCTCGGCAAAGCGGTCTACACTCCTCCCAAACACTAGGAGTTCCCGCCATGTGGAAAGCAGGATTGAGCTTCGCGCTCGCGCTGTCGCTGCACGCGCAGGTCCCGACCATCGTCAAGGAGATCGGCGATCTCGAAGGGGTGCGCGATCCGAAGTGCTACGCCACCGCCAGCCGGCTCGAGGATTTCATCTACGGCACGCCGCTCGAATCGGAAGCGCGCTTCCGCAAGATCGCACTGCAGAAGCAGCTGATCCGCGACGCATGGATCAAGGCGACCGCCGCGGCGACGAAGTCGGGAAAGGAGCGCATCGACGCCGACACGCTTCGCCCGATCCTGCAGAACATCGTCCCCTACGCACAGACCTCCGACGGCAACTGGACCGTGCGCGAAAAGACGGTGATCACCGCGCGCGACAAACGGCAGTACGGCAGCGTCGCCTACGCCTTGCGAGCAATCCTCGGCGTGCAGCAGGACGCGCTGCTCGACGGCACGGCGCTCCTTCCGCTCGATGACACGGCGGTCGAACTGTTCAAGGAGTCGATCGATCTGATCAGCCTCGCGGCGTTGCAGGAGGCCGACCGCCGGACGCGCACCGCCAACCGGCAACGGATCAACGCCGACGACCTCAGCGCCGCATGGAAGGACGTCGTCAAGCACGACGAAGCGCCGATCGCGGCGGTGAAGAATCCGCCGCCGGTGCAAGGCGAAAAGTTCGCCACCATTAAAGCGATCGTCGCCGAAAAGCTCGCGGCGTTCGAGAAGTACAACGCCCTCACTTTTCCTGTCTTTCTGCGCAACATCCAGGTCTACATGGCGCGCCACATGTGGCCGACCGACCCCGAAGAGGGCGAGCGGTTCAAGAACCAATTCACGGAGACGATGATCGCCTGGACCGGCGACGTGATGCTCGAAGCGGAGAAGAACGCGAAGAAGGCGGGCCATTCGCTGATCCGCGTCGAGGATGTCGACGCGGCGGTGCAACGCTTCGAGCCGCACGAATTGAATCAGTACGAGGACTGCATCTACTTCCCTCGCCTGCCGCACGACGAGCGGATCATCATCGAGGCGTACGACCTCGACGCCTTCCGCGATCCCGGCCTGCACTGGCTCTACCTCAGCGAAGTGCTCAAGGATCCGAACTACAAGGGAACAATCGAGCCCGATCCCTTCGCCGCGGAGCTCCTCACCGAAGGAGGCGCGCAGATGGGGACGCTGATCCTGCGCGTCGCAGGCAACTTCGCAGGCGAGGAAGGCAAGGAGCGGCTCGATCACACGCACCTCACGAAGGCCGTGCAGCGGATTCAGACGCTGCTCGACAAACACGCATCGCTGCCTCCGGTGAAGAAGGCATCGACCGTCATCGCATCCGCGCCGGCCGTGAAGGAGAAGAGCTCCGGCGCGACGTACTTCACGAATGTCACGCAATCGAGCGGCATCCGCTTCGATCATCGGATGTCCGACTGGCTCGCGCGTCTCATCCGCAGCTACACCGTCACGGAAGGGAACACCGCGCGGCTCGCGGTTCCGCCGGCGTTCGGCGGCTCGGGCATCGCCGCGGAAGACATCGACAACGACGGCGACATCGACGTCCTGATCCTGAGCGGCGCCGGCAACGCGCTCTATCTCAATGATGGCAAGGGCCACTTCACCGACGTGACGGAGAGCGCCGGTCTGCGCTGGACCCGGCCCGATGGCACGCCGGGCGAGCCGCGGCAGCCGATCATCGCCGACTTCGACAACGACGGTCTCGAGGACATCGTCATCACCTACGTGAACGACGAGCATCGCTGTTACCGCAACCTCGGCAACGCGCGATTCGAGGACGTCACCGCGCGCTGCAACCTCGGCGGCAAAGGCCTCGTCGGCGGACCGGCCACGGCGATCGACTACGACAAGGACGGCCTGCTCGATCTCTACATCGGCTACTTCGGCGATTACATCCACGGCGAGGTGCCGACGCTTTCACGGCGCAACACGAACGCGCTGCCCGACAAGCTCCTTCACAACAAAGGCAACTTCGTCTTCGAGGATGTGAGCGCCGGCAGCGGCGTGGAGAACCTCGGCTGGGCGCAGTCGGTCGGACATCTCGACTTCGACGGCGACGGCTGGGAAGACCTCATCTGCGGCAACGACTTCGGCGCGAACGCCTGGTATCGCAACCTGCACAACGGCAAGTTCGAAGACGTCTCCGCGAAGATCGGCACCGACAAGCCGAGCTACACGATGGGCCTCGGCATCACCGACCTCAATCGCGACGGCCATCCCGATGTCTACGTCTCGAACATCGTGACGATGGACAAGGACGAGAAGTACGTCCTCCCCGACGCGAAGACGCGGATGAAATTCAATCCCGCCAAGATGGCCAACATGCGCGTGGTCGAGGCGAACGATCTCTTCACCTCGAGCGGCAGCGGAATGTACGAGCAGTCGCAGGCCGTCGGCCGCGGCTACAGGTCGACCGGCTGGTCATGGGGCGCGAACTTCTTCGATTTCGACAACGACGGCGACGACGATCTCTACGTCCTGAACGGGATGAACGAGTACTCGGTCTATTCGAGCGTCAATCCGTATCTGACCGACGCGCAGGGCAAACCGAGCACGGCGATCCTGCCGGTGGCGGACAAGGAATCGCCGGTCTTTTTCGTCAATCGCAACGGCCGCCTGCTCGAGGATTCAGCGAAGAGCGGCGCCGATCCGGAAGGGAACGCGCGCAGCTCCGCGCAATTCGATTTCGACGGAGACGGCGATCTCGACATGGTGGTCAACAACTTCAACATGCCGGCCGTCGCCTATCGCAACAACGCCGGCCACGAGAATCACTGGCTCAAGATCCGCCTGGTCGGCGATCCGTCAAAAGGCGTGACGCGCGATGCGATCGGCGCGCAGATCATCGTCGACACCGCGCATCAGAAGGGCTTGTGGCGCGAAGTCTTCAGCACCGTCGGTTACCTGACGTCCGATCCGAAGGAGCAGCATTTCGGCCTCGGCGCCGACACAAAGGCCGACGTGACGATCCTCTGGCCGAACGGAGAGCGCGAGGTGCACAAAGGACTCGCGGCAAACAAGAGCTATCGATTCAAAATGTAGGGCGGGTTCTCCAACCCGCCTCCCCCGGGGGTGGGCGGGTTAGAGAACCCGCCCACATCACACGAAGATCCGCATCTCCTTCAGCTCGCGCAGCCGGTCGCGAATCTCGGTGGCGCGCTCGAAGTCGAGGTTCTTCGCCGCCTCCTTCATCTCCTTCGTCAGGCGGCTGATGGTCTTGTCGAGATCCTCGTCCGCCACCAGTTCCAGCTTCGTCTTGCCGCGCGCGGCGCCGAAGTCGTGGTAGTCGAGGTTCGACATCTTCACGAGGTTGCTGTCGACCGCCTTGATGATCGACGCCGGCTCGATGCCGTGCTCCTCGTTGTACGTCGCCTGGATCGCGCGCCGGCGCTTCGTCTCATCGATCGCGAAACGCATCGAGTCGGTGATCTTGTCGGCGTAAAGAATGGCGATGCCGCTGAGATTGCGCGCCGCGCGGCCGATGGTCTGAATCAATGACGTCGACGAGCGGAGGAAGCCTTCCTTGTCGGCGTCGAGAATCGCCACGCACGTGACCTCGGGGACGTCGAGCCCTTCGCGCAGAAGATTGATGCCGATCAGCACGTCGAATGTGCCGAGGCGGAAGTCGCGCAGGATGGAGATCCGCTCCAGCGTCTCGACATCCGAATGGAGGTACTGCACCTTGATGCCGAGCTCCATCAGATATCTCGTCAGATCCTCGGCCATCCGCTTCGTCAGCGTCGTGACCATCACGCGCTCGTTCTTCACCACCCGTTCCTTGATCACGCCGATCAGATCGTCGACCTGGCCCTTGATCGGCCGGATGAAGATCTCCGGATCGAGGAGGCCGGTCGGTCGGATCACCTGCTCGACGTAGACGCCGCCGGTCAGCTTCAGCTCGTACGGACCGGGCGTCGCGGAGACGTAGACGATCTGATCGAGCTTCCCTTCGAACTCGTCGAACGACAGCGGGCGGTTGTCGATCGCGCTCGGCAGACGGAAGCCGTATTCGACGAGCGTTTCTTTTCGCGCCCGGTCGCCGCCCCACATCGCGCGCACCTGCGGCACCGTCTGATGCGACTCGTCGATGATGAGGAGAAAGTCCTTCGGGAAGTAGTCGATCAGCGTCGGAGGCGGCTCGCCGCGCTTGCGGCCGCTGAGGTGGCGCGAGTAGTTCTCGATGCCGTTGCAGTAGCCGAGCTCCGCGATCATCTCGAGATCGAAGAGCGTCCGTTGCGAAAGGCGTTGCGCTTCGAGCAGGCGATCGTTGCCGCGAAGCTCCGAGACGCGCTCATCGAGCTCGACGCGGATGTTCTCCATCGCCTGCATCAGCCGTTCGCGCGGCGTGACGTAGTGCGTTCTCGGATAGATCGCGAGCCGGTCGTAGGTCTTGCCGGCGCGGCCGGTGATCGGATCGATGCGCGTGATCTTGTCGATCTCATCGCCGAAGAACTCGATGCGCACCGCGTCGTCTTCGTAGGCCGGCCAGAGCTCGAGGATGTCGCCGCGCACGCGGAACGTGCCGCGGCCGAGGTCGTAAGGAGTGCGCTCGTACTGCATCTCCGTCAGCTTGCGGAGGTACTGCGTCATCGGCTTCTCCACTCCCCGCTCGAAGAAGAGGAGCATGCCGAAATAGAGCTCGGGATCGCCGATGCCGTAGATGCAGGAGACCGAGGCGACGATGATCACGTCGCGCCGTTCGAACAGCGATTTCGTCGCCGCGAGCCGCAGCTTGTCGATCTCGTCGTTCTTCGTCATCTCCTTCTCGATGTAGAGATCGTTCTGCGGGATGTAGGCCTCGGGCTGGTAGTAGTCGTAGTACGAGACAAAGTACTCGACCGCGTTCTCGGGAAAGAAGTTTCTGAACTCCTGGTAGAGCTGCGCGGCGAGGGTCTTGTTGTGGCTGAGGACGAGAGTCGGGCGGTTCGCCGCCTCGATCATCTTCGCGACGGTGAACGTCTTGCCGGATCCGGTGACGCCGAGCAGTACCTGATGCTTGTCGCCGGAGACGATCCCTTCGTTCAGCTGACGGATCGCTTCCGGTTGGTCGCCCTGCGGCTCGAATGGGGAAATGAGGCGGAAGTCCATGGGGACGAGGATGATATCAATCGCTACATTAGGTAGAGGGATTTGCAGCCGAGGTACACTTTTCGAATGGAAGTTGAAGAGCTGAAGCAGGTGGTCGATCGCAACGCGGTGGAGATGCGTGAAGGGTTCGCGAAAGTCGACGCGCGCTTTGATGGTGTTGATGCGCGATTCGAGAGCGTCGATCGACAGTTGAAAGCGCTCCGTGTGGAGATTCGCGAGTCAGCCGAAGAGACTCGCCGTCACCTCGGCGTGGTCATCGATCGGCTCATGAGCCAGTTCGAGTTGTTCGCCGAAGCCATCGACGCCAAGGTCGATCGGAAGCTCGCCGACTTCGAAGAGCGCCTGACTCACAAGTTCCGCAAGCGCTAACGAAGCAGCAACTCCATCTCCCGATCCGTCTGCAGATCGCTCCCGACAAGAAACGGATGCGAGCCGCAATCGCGGAATCCGTACTTTGAGTAAAACGCGATCGCCCGCGCGTTCTTCTCCCAGACACCGAGCCAGATGCGCTTCGCGCCGAGCTCGCGGGCGGTACCGAGGACCGAATCCATCATCGTTTGCGCGACTCCGCGGCCGTGCCAGTTGTTATCGACATAGAAGCGCGCGACCTCGATCTCGGGCAAAGAAAGACGCAGCTGCGAATAGGCGATGAGTGCACCGCCCTCTTCAACGACAAACGTGACCAATCGCGGATCCGCGATTTCGTCCCGCTGCAGCGCCTCGCTGTACGTCTTCGACATGTACGCTTCCATGTCCTCGGGGCGATTGTGCGCGGCGAAGGCGTCGTGGAACGTTCGCGCGGCGAGGTCCGCCAGGCGGGCGGCATCGTCGGGAGCAGCCCTTCTGATCATCGCGCTGTATTGATCTCGTGGATCTTCTTCGTGAGCTGCTCTATCTCCGACGGACTCACGCTCTGGTCGGCGGTGTCGTCGCGAATCGCCTCAAAGACAGACATCAGCTTGTCGGATTTCACCTTCCCTGACGAGATCCGTTCCTGCAGCGTGGACATCTCGGCGGCGAATTCGCTCTTCTGTGCCGGCTGCACGTCGTGGTCGCACATGGCGAGCAGTTCCGCCTGCATCTTCCCGAAGAACCAATGGATTGCGCGCGCGCCGCCGCCCTGGCTGACGAAAGCCCCGCCGAGGAACATGACGATAAGGACGATGAGCGCCGCGGTCCCGCATCCGAAAGGTACCCAACGCGGGAACATCCGGTCCTTTTCGGCAACCGGCGCACAGTAATAATCGGCCGGTACTCGGGTGGCGGCTTTCTCAGGCGTGATCTCGGACAAAGTCTCCTCGCGGCGAGCGAGGAGAATGTATCATGGCACGCGCTGTCGCCCTGATGCGTCAGCGTGAAGGAAGGAAATCATCGTCCGATGCCGCCGCTCTCCAAGGTGACGGTTCTGATCCTCGACGACAACCCGCTGGTCCTGAAGCTTGGTAGAGCCCTGCTTGAACGGGAGGGTTGTACGGTGCTGACAGCGTCCAGCTGGATCGAGTTCAATCACGTGCTGGCCGGCAATACGCCGGACATCATCTTTCTCGACGTCAATCTGCCGAGCATCAAAGGAAACCGTCTCTCCGAAGTACTGAAGTCCCAATCGAATAAGAAGGACATCCCGATCGTGCTGATCTCCGACCTTCCGGAGAAGTCGCTCGAGGAGATGTTCCCCAGCTCCGGCGCAAACGCGTGGATGCGCAAGCCGCTTACCCGCGACAAGATGCTGGACATGATCACGAAATACGTGCCGGCGGTGTGACGTCCAAGCACCGCGATCCCTTCATCAGGTAGGTGTCCTGAAGGAGCCTTGGGCAATCAACGCAGCCGGCCGGGCCGGCTAGCCGGCCGTATTGGTCGGCGGTGGCGCCGTTGCCGGCAGCTTCGGCGCGGGTGGCTTCTGAGCCGGTCCCTCTTCCACGTTCGGCGCCGGTGACTCCGCCCCTTCTCCCGACTGCGCCGAGGCATCGTTCGCTGCCGTCGTCGGCTCCGACTCCTTCGGCTGATAGAACGGACGCTGCAGGTAATACGGCAGCTTGCTGACCGCCACCGTCGCGCCGCTGCAATCCTTGTCCGGCTCCTGCCCTGCGATGAACGCTTCCTGAACCACTCGTCCGCACGGCCCCACTCCGCGGCGTCCGCTCATCAGATCCATCGGCACGATGACGATGCCGGGCGGCGTATCGAATTCAGGCCGCGGCGTCCGCAGCTTCAACGCGTCGATCTGCTTGAAGATGTCGATCCAGATCGGCAGCGCCACCGCCGCACCGGTCGCCCCGCCGCCGAGCGTGCGGCTCGGATCGTCGTAGCCGACCCAGACGCCGACCGTGTACTCGGGACTGAAGCCGATGAACCAGGCGTCGGTGTACGCGTTCGTCGTCCCGGTCTTGCCGGCCAGCGGCGATGCGAGCGTGTGCGCCTCGAACGCCGTTCCGCGGTCGATCGTGCCGCGCATCACATGCGTCAGCTCGAACGCCACCTGTGCGCTCGTCGCCTCGGAGAGCTCCGGGAACTGCTCCTCGAGCACCCGCTCCGTCTGGTCCGTGATCTTGCGGATGTAGCGCGGCTTCACGTGAACGCCCTGATTGACGAAGACGTTGTAGGCCGCGGTCATCTCGATCGGCGAAATGCCTGCCGCGCCGAGTGCCAGCGACGGATAACGCTCGAGCTGGGACGTCACGCCGCAGCGCCGCGCGAAATCGACGACCTTGTCGCCGCCGATCATCATGTACGTCTTCACCGCAGGCACATTGATCGACAGCTCCAGTGCGCGCTGGATGGTCACGATACCGGCGTAGCGGCCGTAATAGTTTTTCGGCGCGTAGATCTGATTGCCGACCGGGATGGCGATCGGCGCGTCGAACAACGTATCGGCCGGCGTCAGGCCCTTTTCGAATGCCGCGCCGTACACGAACGGCTTGAACGACGATCCCGTCTGCCGCCGCGACTGTGTAGCGCGATTGAATTTCGAGATCTGAAAATCGTAGCCGCCGACCAGCGCGCGGATCTCCCCCGTCTTCACATCGAGGATGACCACCGCGCCCTGCACCTGCGGCAATTGATCGAGCACCCAGTTGTGCTTGTGGGTCTTCGCGTCTTCGTCGACGCGCACGTGCACGACATCGCCGCGCCGCAGCGAGCCGACCATCGTCTTCTTGCCGGTCCACGAGAACGCGCTCGACGTCAGCGTCAACGAGTCTTTATTGACCCGCACGGTGACGCCTTGCGTATCGACCGCCAGCACGACCGCGGGATAAAGCTTGTCGATGGCGTACGGCTCATTGCTCCAGGCCGGATCGCGATACGTGAGCGGATCGATTCCTTCGCTGATCAGATTGCGCGAAGGTTTGCGGAAGCCGCGGCGATGATCGAACGTACGCAGACCGCGCTGCAGCGACACCTCGGCCGCCTGCTGCATCCGGAAATCGAGCGTCGAATAGACCTTCAGTCCGCGCTGATAGAGATTTTCGATTCCGTATTGCGGCGCGTGCTCGATGTACTGGCGGATTTCTTCAGAAAAATAGGCACCGACGCGCGGCGCCTCTTCCTTGTATGTGCCGAGGACGATCGGCGAATTGACGGCCTGCGCGAGCAGCTGTTGTTTCTTGATGTAATGCTCTTCGAACATCCGCTGCAATACATGATTGCGGCGGACGAGCGCGCGGTCGGGATGCGTAATGGGACTGTCGCGCATCGGCGTGCGCACCAGTCCGGCGATCATCGCCGCCTCGGGAAGGCTCAATTCCTTCGCATGCTTGCCGAAATATAGCCGCGACGCCGCTTCGACGCCGTACGCGCCATGCCCGAGGTAAACCTGATTCGCATACAGCTCGAAAATCTGGTCCTTTGTGAAGCTCTTCTCGATGTCGATGGCCAGAAATGCTTCGTTGATCTTGCGGCGGAAGCTTTTCTCCGGTGTCAGAAAAACCTGCTTTGCGAGTTGCTGCGTGAGCGTCGACGCTCCCTCGACCTTCCGTCCCGCGATGAGGTCCTTCAATCCGGCGCGCAGAATCGCTTTCGGATTGATGCCGCCATGCTTGTAGAAATCGGCATCCTCGGTGGCCAGGATCGCCTGCACGAGCAGCGGAGAGATGTCCCGCATCGTGACGACGATCCGCCTCTGGATCGAATACTCGGCGAACGGGACGCCGTTGCGGTCGTAGATGCGGGTGATGATCGCGGGCTGATAATCCTCCAGCCGCTTGACCATCGGGACACGGACGGCGCGGGCGAAGAGGAATCCCGCCGGGACGCCGAGGACGATCGCCACGAAGAGGATCAGCAGCCTTGACTTGCGGCGGCTCATCGAGGTCGCGGGGGCGATCTGGTGGTCGGTCACGTAACAATCTTATCGCGACCTGTCGGGATAGAATCGGGACGAATGTCGTCCGCCCCCATCGCTCAGCCGAAACCCGACTGGAGTCGCCTCGTCTCCGATTCGCTCAAGCAGAACGGCGTGTGGCACACCTGGTACAAGCTCGCCGAGGCACGGATCGCGTATCCGGATGACCTCGCGCTGCGCGGCTACAGTGAGATCGTCCGCAACGCGATCGTCCGCGACCTGCTGCAGCATCCGAAAGGGATGCAGGCGGTGCCGAAGCTCAGCCCCGAGTTCCTGACGAATTTCGATCGCTTCAATCTCAATGCGCAGGAAGGCTACCTGGTCTCGCTGATCGACGGCCGGCTCGATCTGCAGAAGCTCGTCCTGCTCAGCCCCTTCGATCAATTCATGACGCTCTTCATCTTCGCGAAGCTGGCGCACGAACGAGCCATCACGGTACCTCAATGACCAATCAGCGTTACGTAATCGCGGAGAAGCTCAACATCCCGATCGCCATCGTCGGCGAAACGGGCGACGTCCGGTGGCGGAACGCCTCGTTCGACGAGACGTTCGGCGACGATGCGGCGTTCTGGCTGAAGGAAGCGGCGCGCGCCGTGGCCGGCGAGCGCGGCTGGCTGCACGGCTTCTTCCTCGATGCCGACGAGCATCGCTCGACCGACGTGGAAATCGAAGGACGGACGTATCGCATCGACCGCATCGGCAATCCTTCCGATTTCGAGGAAGGAGGCGTAGCGCTTGCCTTCGAGGATGTGACTCGGCAGCGCGAGATGGAGCAGGCGAAGTCCGACTTCACCTCGATGATCGTGCACGATCTGCGCGGCCCGCTCTCCGGCATTCAGGGCACGCTGGAGTTCGTCCTCTCGCAGGAAGGAACGCGGCTCGACGCGATGTACCTCGACCTGCTGCAGGAAGCACAGCGCGAGTCAGAGCGGATGATGAACCTCATCAACGAGCTGCTCGACTTCTCGAAAATTCAGTCGGGCAACTTCACGGTGGAGGGCGAGCCGGTGCGCGTGGCCGGCGTCCTGAAGCGCGCGGTGCGGTCGCTGCAGTCGGTCGCCGCGCGCGACGAGATCTTTCTCCTCAACGCCCACGGCCGCGACGTGCCGCAGATCATCGGCAGCGTCGAGAAGCTGACGCAGGCGATCATCAACCTGATCTCGAACTCGCTGAAGTTCACCCCGAAGCGCGGACTGATCAGCGTCGGCGCGCAGATCGTGCGCAGCGGCGAGCTCCCCGAATCAATCGTGATCACCGTGACCGACACCGGCATGGGGATCAAAGCGCAGGAGCTGCAGCAGGTGTGGGAGATGTACAAGCAGAGCGGCAACAAGTCGCTCCGCGGCGGCGGCGGCACAGGCCTCGGGCTCTACATCGTCAAGCAGATCGTCGAGGCCCACGGCGGCGAAGTCAACGTCGCCTCGATCGAAGGCGTCGGGACGAGCATGGTGCTCAAGCTGCCGGTCAAGCGCGCGGCCTGATCAGCTCAGCGTCGCCGTACAGGCCCGGCATCGCCGCGCCGCCTGCGGGATCGACTCGAGGCATTCCGGACAGCTCTTCATCGGTTCGGGCGCGGCGACCGGAACCGGCTTCACGAGCGCTTTGACGATGATGAACACCACGAGCGAGATGATCACGAAGTCGAGCACGGTGCCGATGAAGTGACCGTACAGAATCGCGCTTTCTGTGACTTTCCCCGCCGAGTCCGTGGCAGTGCTGAGGACGAACTTCGCCTCTCGCCAGTTACCACCCGGCAAGACCTGACCGATGACCGGCATCAGGATGTCGGCCGCCAGTGCCGAAACGACGTTGCCAACCGCGGCGCCGATGATCACGCCGATTGCCAGCGCCAGCGCGTTTGTCTTCGTGAGAAATCCCCGAAATTCAGAGAACATCTGACCCTCCGGTTGATCACATCTTACTGCCGCGCCGTCCCTACATCCGCAGCGCGGCTTCGATCCCGATCGCGACTTCGTCCTCGGTGATCCCTTCGATCACTTCGCACGTGCCGATGCCGATGGGCAGCACCATCACGCGGGTCGAGCCGGTGTTCTTCTTGTCGTGCTCGGTGGCGGCGAGGATCGCGTCGCGATCGATGGTCGGAGGAAGAACTGCCGGCTCCCAGGCGCGGATCGTCTGGTCGATGCGGCGGCGAGTCGGCTCGTTCAGGACGCCGCGGCGCACCGCGATCTCGTTCGCGCCGATCATGCCCCACGCCACGGCCTCGCCATGCGTGATGCCTTCGAATTGCATCGCGGCTTCGATGCCGTGGGCGATGGTGTGACCGTAGTTGAGCAGGCGGCGGAGATCCTTTTCGCGCTCGTCGGAGTCGACGATGGCGGTCTTCACGCGCACCGCTCGCTCGATGATCTGATCGACATCTTCGCGCCGCTGCTCGAAGAGCTCGAACAGCGCGGAGTCGCCGAGGACGCCGCTCTTCAATGCCTCGAACATGCCGCTGCGGATCTCGCGCGGTGGGAGCGTCGCCAGCACCGCGGGATCGACGATCACCGCACGCGGCGGATGAAAGGCGCCGATCAGGTTCTTCCCCTTCGGATGGTTCACGCCGACCTTGCCGCCGTACGCGCTGTCGACCTGGGCCAGGAGCGTCGTCGGCACCTGCACCAGATCGATGCCACGAAGGAAGATCGCCGCCGCGAATCCCGCCGTGTCGCCGACTACGCCGCCGCCAACGGCAACGACCGTCGAATCTCGTTTCGCATTGTGCTCGAGCAGTTCCGTGACGAGCCGTGCCGAGGCGGCGAGTGTCTTGTTCGATTCGCCGTCATCCATCAGCAGGATCGTCGCCGGCGGGTCGAACGATCGCGCCACCCGCTCGCCCATTTCGCGCAATCCCGGCGCGGTCACGACGAAGACCCGTCCACGCAGCGACACGAGCTGCCCGACGCGGTCGAGCGATCCGCGGCTGATATGGATCGGGTATTTCTTCGTCGAGATGATCACGGCTGTGGCCGGATGGCGATCCCCAGGTCGGTCAATTGTTTTTCATCCACGGTCGAAGGCGCTTCGCTCATCAGATCCTGCGCGCGTGCCGTCTTCGGGAAAGCGATCACATCGCGCAACGATTCGGCGCGGGCCATCAGCATCACCATGCGGTCGACGCCGAGGGCGATGCCGCCGTGCGGCGGAGCCCCGTAGCGGAATGCTTCGAGCAGAAATCCGAAGCGATCCTTCGCGTCCGCCTCGCTGATGCCGAGGGCCGAGAACATCTTCGACTGGACCTCGGGCTGATTGATGCGGATCGAGCCGCCGCCCAGCTCGATGCCGTTCAGCACCACGTCGTATGCGCGGGCCATCGCCTGCGCCGGATTGTCGAGGTCCTCGGCCGATGCCGGCGACGTGAACGGATGATGGCGCGCGAAGAAGCGCTGCGACTCCTCGTCCCATTCGAACAGCGGGAAATTCGTCACCCAGAGGAAGTTGAAACGATCGTCGGCGATCATCCCCTCTTCGCGGCCGAGCTTCAGCCGCAGGTTCCCGAGGACGTCCCACACGACCGTGTTCGATCCGGCGACGATCAGCGCCAGGCTCCCCGGCTCCGCGCGCATGATCTCGCGCAGCAGGTCGAGCGTGTCGGCATCGACGAACTTCTTGAACGATGCGCCCGGCTCGCCCCCTTCGAATTTCGCCCAGAGCAGTCCACCCGCGCCGAGCTTCTTCGCGAACTCGGTCAGCTCGTCGATCCGCCTGCGCGAGAACGACGCCGCGTGCGGCACGACGATCGCGCGCACCGAGCCGCCGGCGTTGATCGCATCCTGCATCGGCGCGAACTTGATGTCGCGCGCCCAGTTGGTGAGGTCGATCAGCTCCATGCCGAAGCGCGTGTCGGGGCGATCGATGCCGAAGCGGTCCATCGCCTCCTGCCACGTGATACGCGGGAACGGCCCCTTCGCTTCGATTCCGGCAAGCGGAAAGACCTCGGCGAACAGCCCTTCGATGAGCGAATAGATGAACTCCTCGTCGATGAACGAGGCCTCGACGTCGATCTGCGTGAACTCCGGCTGGCGGTCGCGGCGCAGGTCCTCGTCGCGGAAGCAGCGCGCGATCTGGAAGTAGCGCTCCAGCCCCGCCACCATGCAGAGCTGCTTGAAGATCTGCGGCGACTGCGGCAGCGCGTAGAAGTTCCCTTTGTGCACGCGGCTCGGCACAAGGTAGTCGCGCGCTCCCTCGGGAGTCGACTTCGTCAGAATCGGCGTCTCGATCTCCAGGAACTCGTTCCGGTTCATGTAGTCGCGGACGGCGAACGTCACCTTGTGCCGCAGCATCAGGTTGCGCGTCAGAGCCGGACGGCGGAGGTCGAGATAGCGATATTGCAGGCGCAGCTCTTCGGCCGCGTCGGTGTCGTCTTCGATGGCGAACGGCGGCGTGTCTGCGCGATTGAGGATCGTGATCGCGCTGGCCACGACTTCGACGTCGCCGGTCGGCAGCTTCGGATTCCGGACATTGTCCGCACGCGCCGCGACCGTTCCCTCGATCCGCACCACGAACTCGCCGCGCGATTCCTTCGCCGCGTTGACCGTCGCGTCATCGGCGCCGCGTCCGCGGTCGACGACCACCTGGCAGACGCCGCTCCGGTCGCGGAGATCGATGAAGATCAGGTCACCGAAGTCGCGCTGCTTCTGCACCCAGCCCATGAGGGCGATCTGTTGTCCAGCGTGTTCCAGTCGAAGTGTTCCGGCGAAGAGGCGATTCATTTGGCGAGGTACTTTTCCTTGTATTCAATGTAGTGCCGCCACGATTGTTCGAGGCGGTCGATCTCGGCATCGGTGAGCGGCCGCTTGACCTTCGCGGGCACGCCGGCGACGAGCGTGCGCGGCGGTACGCGCATCCCTTCGCTGACCACGGTGCCGGCCGCGACGAGCGCGCACTCCCCCACCACAGCGCCGTCGAGCACGCGCGCACCCATGCCGATGAGCGCACCGCGCTTGACCGTGCAGCCGTGCACGATCGCGCCATGGCCGATGGTCACTTCCTCGGCCACGATGGTCGGCCAGGTGTCGTGCGTTACGTGCAGCACGCAGTTGTCCTGGATGTTCGTCCGCGATCCGATGCGGATGTGATTGACGTCGCCGCGAAGGACGGTGCCGAACCAGATCGAGCAGTCGTTTCCGATCTCGACGTCGCCGATCAGCGTGGCGTTCTCAGCGACGAATACGCCTTGCCCGAGGCGAGGCTTCTTTCCGTCGAACGGCAGGACGATCATGGCGCGCGACTTTAGCATGCCCCACATGACAAACGTCAGGCTCCGGCGGAGCGCGTCGTCGCTACAATCCACTCATGCCAAAAGCGATTCCGTTCCGCAATCGTGCGCAGGAGGTGACCCGCATCGAGGCCTTCAGCGACGTCGTCTTCGGCTTCGCCATCTCGCTGCTCGTGGTCTCGCTCGAAGCACCAAAGTCGTTCCACGAATTGATGGAGATGATGCGCGGCGTCATCCCCTTCGGCATCTGCTTCTTCCTCTTCATCGACATCTGGTACGAGCACCACGACTTCTTCCGCCGCTACGCTCTGCAGGATGCGCAGGTGACCGCGCTCAACACGCTCCTGCTGTTCGTACTGCTCTTCTACGTCTATCCGCTGAAGTACATCTTCTTCATGTTCATCAGCTCGATCCGCGGCGAAGCGACCGGCATCCAGGCTTCCGACCAGTCGACGCTCTTCACTATTTACGGACTCGGCCTGGCCGCCGTCTTCGCGCTCCTCGGGATGCTCTATCGCCACGCCTGGACGAAACGCGAAGAGCTCGGCCTCAATGAAGTCGAACAGATCGACACGCGCGAATCGATCTGGGACAACTTCTCGATGGCCGGCTTCGGCGTCGCGTCGGCGATCCTCGCGAACATCCTCCCGCCGCGCCTCGCCGCGCTCGCCGGCTTCATGTACTTCCTGATCGCGATCCCGAAGACGCTGATCCCGACGATCATGCGCCGGAAGCGCCGCCAGGCGGAGCAGCGGATGCATGCGGCATAGGCCCGTCCCACAATCGCCACGTCCAGATGCACCAGAAGATCGCCCAGGCGAGCGTGAACATGGAGATGCCGACGGTGGCGATGACCGGCCCGAAGTGGTCGGAGAGCATGCCGGCGGCGAGTGACGAGAGGCTCATCGTCAGCGTGAGAAAGCCGTAGTCGGCGGAGAAGATGCGGCCGCGGATCCAGTCGGGTGCTTCGCGCTGCAATCCGTACGTCGACGTCTGCCACGCCGCGCCGCCGCCGAGGTGCGCGAGGAGGATGCCGGCCAATCCGACCGCGAGCGTTTTCGAAAATCCGAGAATCATGTAACCGGCACCGAATGCGAGGACGCAGAGCGTGATGGCGCGATATTGCGCGTCGTCGCGGCGGATGAGCGCGCGAATCACGAACGGGCCGAGGAGCGCGCCGATGCCGCGCGCGCAGAAGAGCAGCCCGATTCCCATCGCGCCGGCCTTGAACACTTCCTTCCCGAAGACGCTGAGCATCGCGATCGTGCCAGCGCCGGTGCCGTAGCCGCCTTTGACCACCAGTAGTGCGAGCAGTCGCGGAGCCTTCTTCGCGTAACGCGCCGTCTCGCGCATCGACTCGAGTAGCGGCGGATGTTCATGACCAGGTGTCCGCGCCTCGGAGAATCGCGCGCGCATCATCCACAACACGCCGGCCGAGCCGAGGAAACTCGCGGCGTCGACGATGAACGAGATGTCGCGGCCGAAGCGCATCGTCACCACGCCGCCGATCGCGGCCCCGACGGCGAGCATCGTTCCCCACGTCGATCCCATCAGCACGTTCGCCGGTCCGAGATCCTCCGGCGCGACGATGTTCGGCAGCGCCGCCTGCGCCGCCGGTTCGAAATACGCGGAGCCGATCGAGATCAGAATCACGCCGATGTACGCGAACGGCAGCATTGCCGGCGTGCGCGCGAGCAGCGGCAGGAGGCAGGCCCCCGTGCGCATCACGTCGACGACGATCATCAGTTTGCGGCGATCGACCTTGTCGACGATGTGCCCCGCCAGCGGCGTGAAGAAGAAGATCGGCAGCGTCTGGCAGAGGAGCATCAGCGACGCCAGCGTCGCGGAGCCGGTCAGCTGCAGCACGAGATCGAGCAGCGCGACGGTGAGAAACCAGTCACCGCCGAGCGAGACGAGCGTGCCGGTGTACAGCAGGCGGAAGTCGCGGTTGTCGCGCAGCAGGCGCCAATACATTCGGCGCGGAGTTTACGTGACGGGAGTGAGTTTGCGCGGCCCCTCACCCGCCTTCGGCACCCTCTCCCCGCAAGCGGGGCGAGGGACAACGCACTCGCGCCGCGCAAGCCCTATTGCCCTTCTCCCCGCGCACGGGGAGAAGGTGCCGAAGGCGGATGAGGGGTTTCTCATGATCGCCCGCGATCTTCGCGAAGAATGACCGTGCTCTCTCTGAGGCGGAGTGCACTCGTCCGACGACGAATCGAAGCCAGCCGCTCTTTGTAGGAGCGGCGACGTTGCGCCGCTCTCGCCTGAATGAACGTGCGAAGCGCTTCCGCCACGAGGGCACGCTTCGTTCGCGCCGACGAGTACCGCACCGCCTCTTCCACGAGCTCGTCATCCAGTTCGATGTTGATCCGCATCAACCCGACTCCGCGACCGGATGGGCCTCGGAACCGATCCGCTCGTACGTCAGGAACGAGTACGGATGCTCGTTCTTCTCGTCCGCCTCGAAGTGCTCCGAGTCGGTGAGACGCCATTCGTTCACGTCGTCGAAGTCCGGGAACGTGACGTCGCCGTGCGGTTCGGCGTGCACGCGCGTGAGGTACATGACGTCGGCGCGATGGAGCGACTGCTCGTAGATCTCGGCGCCGCCGGCGATGAAGATCTCCGCGTCGTCCTGCGCGAGCATCAGCGCGCTCTCCACCGATCCGGCGATCAGGACTTCGGGAAATGCAAAGTCGCGATTGCGCGTGACGACGATGAACTTCCGTCCCGGCAGCGCGCGGCCGATCGACTCGAACGTCTTGCGTCCCATGACCAAGTGATGTCCCATCGTCAGCGCCTTGAAGCGCTTCAGATCGGCGGAGAGGTGCCACGGCAAAGCGCCGTTGCGGCCAATCACTCCGTTGTCGGCGACGGCGACGATGATGGAGACCTTCATACACGCCTCCTGAGCCGCGGAGCGGCTTTGGCATGTAGCCGGGGGTCAAGCGCGCAGCGCGCCACCCCCGGATACGGGCGTGATTTACCAAATGCGCCGCGGCAGCGGCGCTGGACTCCGGCGCCGCTGCCGCGGCGCATATTCCGTTGTCCTTCGAAGTCCGGTGGTGACGCGTCACCACCGGCTATTGGCCGATGCCGCTCCGCGGCACGAGCGACGTTCATGTTAGTTTTCATACCGCGATCGGCGCCTTGATCGATGGATGCGGATCGTAGTTTTCGAGCGAGAAGTCGCTGAACTTGAAGTCGAAGATCGACTTCACCTCCGGATTCAACGTCATCGACGGCAGCGGTCTTGGCTCACGTTCGAGCTGCAGCCGCGCCTGCTCGAGGTGGTTCACGTAAAGGTGTGCGTCGCCGAATGTGTGGATGAAGTCCCCCGGCTCGAGGTCGCACGCCTGCGCGACCATCATCGTGAGCAGTGCGTATGACGCGATGTTGAACGGCACGCCGAGGAACACGTCGGCGCTCCGCTGGTACAGCTGACACGACAGCCGCCCCTCCGCAACATAGAACTGGAAGAGCGCGTGACACGGCGAGAGCGCCATCTGCGGCAGGTCGGCGACGTTCCAGGCGCTGACCACAAGGCGGCGCGAATCGGGATTGCGCTTGATGTCGTTGATGACGTTCGTGATCTGGTCAATGTGTTGACCGTCGGGCGCGGGCCAGGAGCGCCATTGATGGCCGTAGATCGGCCCGAGGTCGCCGTTCGCGTCGGCCCATTCATCCCAGATCGTGACCTTGTTCTCGTGCAGGTAGGCGACGTTCGTCTCGCCGCGGAGGAACCAGAGCAGCTCGTAGATGATCGAACGAAGGTGCAGCTTCTTCGTCGTCAGCAGCGGAAAACCGGCGCCGAGGTCGAAGCGCAACTGGTGGCCGAAGATGCTCAGCGTGCCGGTGCCGGTCCGGTCCGACTTCGCCGTTCCGCGCTCGAGGATGTGGCGGACGAGATCGAGATACGCCTGCATTCCGGCATTTTACGGTGAGGTACACTCCTCCGCCGCATGCTCCGCATCGGCAACGTTCCCACAACAGACCTCGCCTCGCAATTCGGTACGCCGTTGTACGTCTACGACGCCGCCGTGATCCGGCGCCAGATCGCGAACGTCAAACGCGCGTTTTCCGCCCTTCCCGTCCGGCCGTTCTACGCGATGAAAGCGAACGCCAACCTCGCGATCCTGCGCCTCATCCGCGACGAGGGTTTCGGCTGCGATGCGGTCTCGCCGGGCGAGATCTACCTCGCCAAGCGGGCCGGCTTCGAATCGAAGGACATCTGGTTCACCTGCTCGAATGTCTCCGACGACGACCTCCTCGCGATTCACGATCCGGACATCGTCATCAACGTCAATTCCATGTCGGAGATCGATCGGATCATTGCCCTCGATCTGCCGAATCGGATCGCGCTGCGCGTCAATCCCGACGTCGGCGCCGGGCATCACGTAGACGTCGTCACGGCCGGCATCGGCGTGAAGTTCGGCATCGACATCTCGGAGCTGGCGTCGGCGCGGATGGTCGTCGAAGACAGCGGGCGGCGCGTCGTCGGACTGCACGCGCACATCGGCTCGGGCATCGATCACATCGAGCCGCTGCTCGAATCGGCGCGTCGTCTGCTCGAGGTGGCGGCGGAATTCGATCACCTTCGCTGGATCAATTTCGGCGGCGGCATCTCCATCCCCTACCACCCCGAAGAGTCGCAATTTCCGATCGATGAATACGGCGCGGAGCTGACGCGCGTGGCCGATCACCTGCTGCGCGCGCGCGGCCTCGAAGCGATCGTCGAGCCGGGCCGCTACATGGTCGCGCAGTCCGGGACGCTGCTCGCGCGCGTGACCGCGAGGCGCGTCAGCTACGGCATGACCTGGCTCGGCGTCGACACCGGCTTCAATCACCTCGTCCGCCCGTCGAAGTACGGCGCGTACCACCACATCACCAATTGCGATCCGCGGAGCGATGGCTTCGAGGACGTGATCGTCGCCGGCAACCTCTGCGAGTCGGGCGACGTCTTCACGCGCGACAGCCACGGGAACGTGCTCACGCGGCACATCGAGCGGACGAAGGTCGGCGACCTGCTCGCCTTTCACGACGCCGGCGCCTACGGTTTCTCGATGGCGTCGCATTACAACGCGCGATTGCTGCTACCCGAAGTGCTGGTCGATGGCGACGAAGTGAGGATCATCCGCGAGCGACAAGCGTTCGAAGATCTAATCAGAGGAATGGCATGAAGCGCCTGCTGTCCGCTGTCTGCTGTCTGCTGGCTTTCTCCTGCGCAACAACCTCAAGCAAGCAAATGCTCGACCTCAAAATCACCAACGGCCGGATCATTGACGGCACCGGCGCGCCGTGGTTCCGCGGCGACGTCGGAGTGCGCGGCGACACGATCGTCGCCATCGGCGATCTCGCGAATGAGCCGGCGACGACGACAATCGATGCTCATGGCCGCATCGTTTCGCCCGGCTTCATCGACCTCCTCGGGCAGGACGAAAACTCCGTCTTCCGCGATCCGCATCTCGAGCCGAAGATCCGTCAGGGCGTCACGACAGAGCTCACGGGAGAAGGCGGCTCGCCCCGTCCCTCCCTCCGCGATTTCTTCGAGCGCCTGAAGAAGAACGGCACCTCGGTGAACTTCGCGCTGATGGTCGGCGCGTCGAATCCGCGCGAGATGGTGATCGGCGACGTGAATCGCAAACCGACCGCTGCCGAGATGGTGGAGATGGAGAAGATCGTCGATCAGGAGATGCGCAATGGCGCGATCGGCCTCTCGACATCGCTCATCTACCTGCCGGAAATGTTCTCGACAACCGAGGAGATCGTCGATCTTGCGCGAGTCGCGGCGAAGTACGGCGGCGTCTACTTCACGCACATGCGCGACGAAGGCGATCACATCGACTCGGGACTCGACGAGGCGTTCCGCATCGGACGCGAGGCGAACATCCCGATCAACATCTGGCATCTCAAGGTCGGCGGCCGCGCGAACTGGGGACGGATGCCGCACGTGATCGAGCGGATCAACGCCGCGCGCGCCGAGGGGATCGACGTCGCGGCGAATGTCTATCCGTATGCGGCCTCGGCAACCGGGCTTTCGACGCTCATCCCCGACTGGGCGCTCGAAGGTGGATACAGCGAGATGCAGAAGAGGCTCGCCGATCCGGAGCAGCGTGCGCGCATCGCCGAGGCGCTGCGCAATCAATTCGACAAACGCGGCGAGCGCGGGATCTACGTCACGCGCATCGACAACCCGGCGCTCGCGCCGTTCGAAAAGAAATTCGTCGAACAGATCGCGGCGGAGATGAAGCTCCCGGTCGACGAAGCGCTGATGAAGCTCTACGCGGAAACCAAGGGTACTCCCTCGGTCATCTTCTTCTCGATGAACGAGGATGACGTGAAGACCGCGCTGCGGCAGCCGTTCGTATCCGTCGGGTCCGACTCCGGCGCGCCGTCGCCCGAGCAGCGCGCGAAGGGCACGGCCGTGCATCCGCGCGCGTACGGCACCTCACCGCGCGTGGTCGGACACTACGTGCGCGACGAGAAGCTCTTCACGCTCGAGGAAGCGGTGCGAAAGATGACGTCGCAGGCCGCCGACCGCATCCGCGTCAGCGATCGCGGGATTCTCCGTCCCGGGATGAAGGCGGATGTGATCGTGTTCGATGAAGCGGCGGTGCGTGATCTCGCGAACTACGAGCAGCCGAATCAATTTTCAGAAGGAATCAGCGACGTCGTCGTGAACGGCGAGGTCGTGCTGCGCGATGGAGTGATGACGAACGCGCTGCCGGGGATTGGCATCAGGGGACGTGGATATGAGCGATAACGACCCAGTCAAGTTGGTCCGCGCCGTCGGCTTCGGCGGCCTTGTGGCGATGTGCATCAACGCCGTCGTCGGCTCGGGTGTGTTCCTCCTCCCGAGCGAGTCGTACAAGCTCCTCGGGCCGTTCTCGCTCTGGGCACCGCTGCTCTTCGCGATTCCGGTGTTCATCCTGGTGCTCTGCTTCGCCGAGGCCGCGAGTCACTTCAGCGAACCGGGGGGCGCGTATCTGTACGCGCGCACCGCATTCGGCGACTTCGTCGGATTCGAGACCGGCTGGATGAACTGGATCGCGCGCCTCACGTCGCTCGCATCGCTGTCGAACGGCTTCGTGTTGTCGCTCGCGTTCCTCTGGCCGGGAGTCGGGCAGGGCTGGCCGCGCGTCGCCATCATCCTCGGCACGCTGCTGATCCTCGGCGCGATTCATTTCGTCGGCGTCCGCTACGGCGCGGCGTCGATCTACGTCTTCACGTTCGGCAAACTGATTCCGCTGGTCGGATTCATCGTCGTCGCGCTGATCGCGTTCAAGCACAATCCGATTCCGGCCTCGATGACGCTTCCCGGAAAAGGGACGAACTGGAGCGACGCCGCGCTCTTCATGCTCTTCGCGTACGCCGGCTTCGAGAACATGGGCGTGCCGGCCGGCGAGTATCGCAATCCGCGCCGCGACCTGCCGCGCGCGCTGCTCGCGGGGACGCTGGCCATCGCCGCGATTTATGTCCTCGCGCAGCTCGGCGCGATGGCGACGATCCCCGATCTTTCGAAGAGCGCCACGCCGATCGCCGACGCCGCGGCCTCGCTCGTCGGTCCGATCGGCGCACTCATCGTGACGCTCGGTGCGCTGCTGTCGATGGCCGGGACAAATTCCGGCACCGTGCTCGAAGGCTCGCGCATGCTCTACGCGCTGTCGCTCGACCGGCGGATGGGACCGATCAGCTATGTGCATCCGAAGTTCCGCACGCCGTCGGTGGCGATCGTGATTCACGTCGGCGTCGCGATGATCCTTGCGGTCGGCGGCTCGTTCGCCAAGCTCGCGCTGCTCTCCGCGGTGGCGCGACTGACGACGTATCTCTTCACCTGCGCCGCGGTGCCGCGCCTGCGCAAACTGAGCGAAGGATTTCGCACGCCGGGAGGGCTGCTGTTTCCGATTCTCGGCGTGGCGGCGTCGCTGCTGATCTGCATCTCGCTCACGCGCGACAAATTGATCGCGGGTGGTGTGGCGATTGTGGTGGGGGCGTTGGTGTACGCGGTGTCGCGGCCTCCCGCGTCATCCCGAGCGTAGTCGAGGGACCTGGGTGGGCGGTGGGCACGACAATCGGGCCACCCGCCCCGCCCAGGTCCCTCGACTCACGCTCGGGATGACGCGAGCGATCAGAACATCCACGTGCAGATCGCGACGGCCACGATCGCGGCGACCGCATCGCCGATCAGCGCTGACGGAATCGCGTGCCGTGTGCGCTTCACGCCGACGGCGCCGAAGTACACGGCGAGCACGTAGAAGAGCGTCTCGCTCGAGCCGTACATAGTCGCGGCGATGCGGGCGAACATCGAGTCGGCGCCGTAGCGCTTGATGATGTCGGTCGTCAGCGCGAGCGAGCCGCTGCCGGACAACGGGCGCAGCACGGCGAGCGGGAAGACTTCGGGCGGGAAGCCGATCGCGTTCATCGCCGGACGAAGCGCGTTGGTCAGCATGTCCATCGCTCCGGATCCTCGGAACATGCCGATGGCGACGAGGATCCCGACGAGGAACGGGATGATCCGCACGGCGACGTTGAAGCCGTCCTTCGCCCCTTCGATGAAGACGTCGTAGACCTTGATGCCGCGCAGCAGGCCGACGAGCGGAATGCCGACCAGCAGCACGGGGATCGACCAGAGCGAGATCTGCTGCAGGATCTCGCGGATCATTCCGATACCTCGGACACCTCGGGCAGCTCGCGCTTGGGGAAGAAGCGCTGCAGGATCTTCGCGCTCGTCACCGCCGCCACCGCGCCGCAGAGCGTGGCGATGATCGTCGTCGGAATGATCGCCGTCGGCTGCTTCGATCCGGCCGCGACGAGCACGCCGAGGATCGTCGCGGGGATGAACTGAATCCCGGCGGTGTTCAGCGTCATGAACGTCACCATCGAGTTCGACGCCGATTCCTTGTCGCCCTCGTTCAGCTCCTGCAGCTCTTCCATCGCCTTGATGCCGAGCGGCGTCGCGGCGTTGGAGAGGCCGAGCATATTCGCGGCGACGTTCATGATCATCGCCCCGATCGCCGGATGGTCGGGCGGGATCTCGGGAAAAAGGAGACGCGAGATCGGCCGCAGCGCGCGCGAAAGGAGCGCGATCAAGCCCGCCTGCTCCGCCACGCGCATGATCCCGAGCCAGAGCGTCATGATCCCGACCAGCCCGAGGGCGATCTCCACGGCGGTCTTTGCGGAGTTAACCGCGCCGTTGGTGACCTCCGCCGCGGTGCCGTTGAACGCCGCGACGATCAGCGCGATCGCCATGAGGGCGAACCAGATGTAATTCAGCATGAAGCGATAGTAACGGAGCGCGGCGGCTCGCTGCCGCTCGTGTTAGAACTGCGGCGTGCGCCGACTTCAAGCGGCGGTGGCAAGCCACCGCAATCCACGGCGGCAGCAAGCTGCCGCACTCCTTCTCATCCTTGCCGCGTGTGGCAAGCCGGCGCCGCCCGCTCCCCCGCCCCGTCCCTCCGTCGTCCTCATCACCCTCGACACGACGCGGGCCGATGCGATCACTCCGGAGATCACGCCGAACATCGAGCAGTTGATGAAGCGCGGCGTGTACTTCCGGCAGGCATACACGGCGGTGCCGCAGACGTTGCCGGCGCACGTCACGATGCTGACCGGGATCTACCCCGCCGCGCATGGCGTGCATGAGAACGCGCGTCCGCTGGCCGGAGATCATCCGACCATCGCGGAGAAGCTGCGGGCGAGCGGATATCACACGGCGGCGTTCGTGTCGGCTTTCGCGCTGGCACGGCGTTTCGGCGTGGCGCGCGGGTTCGAGGTGTTCGACGACGACTTCGGCGAGCGCGCGGAACGGCCGGCGAACGAGACGACGGATCGCGCTCTGGCGTGGCTCGCGCAGCAGAAGAACGAGCCGTTCTTTCTCTGGGTGCACTACTACGATCCGCACTATCCCTACACGCCGCCGGAGCCGTATCGCACGCGCTTCGCGAAGCAGCCGTACCAGGGCGAGGTGGCATTCATGGACTCCGAGGTCGGGCGCCTCACCGCGGCGTTGAAGGGCTCGGTCGCGATCGTCGTCGCCGGCGATCACGGCGAAGGCCTCGGCGATCACGGCGAGAGCCAGCACGGCAATCTGCTCTATCAGTCGACGATGCACGTGCCGCTGCTCCTGATCGCGCGCGGCGTGAAGTCGGGAACGACGGACGTGCCGGTCTCCACACGGCGGGTGTTCGACATGATCCTGAACGCCGGAGCTCCGTCCGCCGAGAAGGTGATCGCCGGCGAGGCGATGAAGCCGTTCCTCGATTACGGCTGGCAGCCGCAGGTGATGGCGGTCGAAGGACGCCAGAAGACGATCCTCGCGGGGACAACCGAGGTCTACGACGTGATCGCCGATCCCGGCGAGACGCACAATCTCGCGGCGCAGGCGAGTCTCTCGCGCGAAGTCCGCGCGACGCTGCACGGCTACCCCGTTCCGTCGCTGCAGGATGCCGCGACCTCGGCCGCGAATCTTTCCGATGAGGAACGCCGCCAGCTCGCGGCTCTCGGGTACGTCAACTCCACCGTCAAGCCGGTCGTTCGCGCGGACGCGCCGCGTCCAGCCGACATGACCGCGCTTCTTCCGCTGCTCGACAAATCGTCGGGACTCTTCGTCCGCGAGCGCTACGCGGAGGTCATCCCGCTGCTCGAAGAGATCCTGAAAAAGGATCCACACAACCTCGACGCCGCGCTGCATCTCGCGACGGCGCACTCGACTCTCGGGCACGATCAGCAGGCGCTCGATGCGTTCACGCGTGCGCAGCAGATCGCGCCAGACTCGCCCGATGTCCGCACCTATCTCGCGCTGCACTACGCGCATGGCAAGGATTGGCAACGCGCCGTCCCGATGCTCGAACAGATCCTCGCGCAGTCACCCGACAAGGTGCCGGCGATCGAAGCGCTGGCCGTGCTGCGCGTGAAGCAGGGGCGCCTCGAGGAAGCGCTCGCGCTGCGGCAGAAGCTCTACACGCTGCGAACGCCGTCGCCGGCGGAGCTCGTGTCGATGGGCATGCTGGCGATGCAGATCGGCAACACGCAGGCGGCGATCGATGCGTTCGAGAAAGCGCATCAGGATCACGATCTGGAGCTTGGGGTTTTGTATTTGTCCGCGCATCGGTTCGAGGAGGCGCGCGCGGCGCTCGATCGCGTGCCGGCGTCGCATCCCGACTATGCGATGGCGTTGTTCAAGAGGGCGCAGGTGAGCGTTTTGTTGAACGAGCCGGATGCTTCAACGCGGATCGAGGATGCGCGGAAACATGCGAATGCGACTACGCGCGTCTTGATCGAGAGGGAACGATTGTTCGCGAAGTGAAGCCCTCTCCCCGCCGCTGCGGGGAGAGGGAAACAACGTAATTAGAACTGGACGCGGGCGGCGATCTGGAAGCGGCGCGGGTCGTAGGACGACTTCGCGAACGGCGCCTTCTTCAGATGCGCGAGCTGGCCGCCGAGGCCGGTGTCGAAGTAGCCGGTGGGACAGGCGTTTTTCGTGGTCGGGACTTCGGACGGGAGGTCGCAAACGCCGAGCGTGCCGACGCGGCCTTCCATGTTGTACGGCGTCTGCTTGTCGTACAGGTTGAAGACGTCGAGCGCGAGCTGGAGATTGAAGCCGCGGATCAGCGCGATGTTCTGCGTGTAGTTCCAGTCGAGCTGATTGTGCGCGGGCGTACGGCGACGGCCGGCCGGCTCCGCGTAACGCGCGGTGTCGCTCGTGCTTGTCGTCAGCGACGAGTACGGGATGTAGCTCTCGAGCTGCCACGGCTGGCCCGACTGATAGACGAAGAATGCGCCGGTCGTGGCGTGCCACGGCAGGTTGTGGGTGGCGGTCAGCTTGAAGACGTTGCGGCGGTCTCCGCGGAGGTCGCCGTACTTGTTGTCCCACAGTTGGCGTCCCGCGCCGTCGCCGATGTTCGACGAGCCGATGAAGATCGCGGCGTCATTGGCGGTGTTGAACGACGAGTTGTCCTGGTCGAAGTTGCCGTAGTAATGGCTCCAGCTGTACGAGCCATTGACCGACGTGTTGCCGTTGGTCGTGTGCCACTCCGATTCGATCGTCGCCTCGTAGCGCTTGGTGAACGCGCCATCGAGCTCGGCGATGACGTATGACGAGCCGCTGCCGATCGCGCCGCGCAGGCCGGTGCCGGCCGGGTTGGACGCGGTCGGGTTCGTGCCGAGGTTCGGAATGTAGAGCTCCTGCTTCACGCCCGGAACCGTCGAGCCGTACGCGATGCGGGCGTTGTTGTTCGTGTCTTCCCAGAACCGGGTGCTCTTGTTGTAGCGCCCGTAGACGCGAGCCGACCAGTTGCTGCGGATCTGCTGCGACGTGCCGATCAGGACCTCGCGCGACACGCGCGGCTTGATGCCCGGGACGAACAGCTTGCCCGAGGAGGAGGCGACCGGATCGATGCCCATCAGCGTGCCGGTGGCATCGAAGTAGGCGTTGATCGACTGCACGAGGTTGCGGTCCCACGACGCGGCGCGCGCGTCGGAGTTCGCGGAGGGGTTGTAGAGCGCGTAGCTGGCGTAGACCGTGTCTTCGCCGTTGTACGCCCAGGTGCTGCCGAGGCGGGGCTGGATCTCCTGGCGGAACGGGATGTCGTGCATCTTGTACTTCGTGCCGGGAGACTTGACGAAGCCGGCGATGTTGTCGGCTTCGGCGAGACCCTGTCCGTACAGCGTGTCGTGGCTGGCGAGCAGGCCGACGTTGAACGACCAGTTGTTCATGTGGATCGTGTCGTTGAACTCGATGTTCTGCGTGTGGATCTCGGAATGGATCGTCGGGATCTGGCCGGTTCCCTGCGGGCTGAAGTTGGCGATGAAGAACGACGGTTTCGCCGTTCCGCATGCGCTGGCCGGGCAGTTGACGCCGCCCTGGGCCGCGGTCGCGCCGCCCGGGATGGTGATCACGCCCCAGCCGTTCGAGGTCTGGAAGCGATCTTCCGAATCCTTGTACGACTGGAAGCCGGCGTGGAGGTCGTGCGTGATCTTCGAGCCGAGCGTGTAGTTGTAACCGATCTGGCCGGAACGGCGGAAGAAGTCGTCGTCATCGCGCGCGAACTGGCCGAAACCGAGCGTGCCGCCGCCGGTCTTGACGCCGTTCTGCACGTAGCCGTACTTGTCGATGTAGGGCTGCACGAACGCCGCGTTGCCGGCGTTCGCCGTCGGCACGATGAAGCGGCCGGCATTCGCCAGATCGTCGATCGGCAGCTTCGCGCCGGCCGCGATCGAGACATCGGCCTTGGAGAGAGTGTCGGCGCCGCCGCCGCCCGGGTTCTTGAAATCGTTCAGCTTGAAGGTGAAGAGGCTCTGCGGATTCACGATCCAGGAGGCCTCGACGGTCCCGATCTTCAGGTTGGAGAACGATCCGGATCCGGTCGTTGCCGCCTGGGTCGAGGTGAACTGATTGCCCGTCTTGGTGTGATGCGAGTCGCGGTAGCTGCCGTTGACCAGCCAGTTGGCCGTCGGCGTCCAGGTCAACTTGCCGAAGCCCTCGTTGCGGCTGTCCCGGTATTCGGGCAGATCGCCGTAGAGGTTCGACTGCTGGCTCTGCGTGTAGATCGGCCGGTAGTACGAACCGTAGAAGAAGAGCTGATCGGAGAGGATCGGGCCGCCGAAATTGACGGTCGTCCAGTCGCGGTCCTGGTTGTACTTCGAGTTCGTGGTGGTCGCCTGGTCGGCGACGAACGAGTGGCGGAGGATCTGGTATCCGACTTCGCCGGAGTACTTGTTCGTGCCCGACTTGCTGACGGAGTCGATCGTGAACCCGCCCGCGCGGTCGAAATCGATGGCCTTCGCTCCGCCCTTCGTGATGCTGACCTGGGCGATGTCGTGGGTGGCCGGATCGGCGGTCTGGATGCCGAACAGCGGCATCGTGATGTTGACGCCGTCGAACAGGTAGACGTTGTCCTGGCCGCTGCCGCCGCCGCTCGGGCCGCGGAACTCATCCTGCGAGACCATCACGCCGGGGATGAGCTTCTGGATGTCCTTGTAGTCCTGCGAGATCGGGAGCGACTCGATCTGCTTGCGGGAGAAGCCGTTCTGAAGCTCGGTCGACTCCTTCGACACGAGCGTCGTGTTGGCCGTGACGGTCATCGTCTCGGAGACCCCGGCCACGCCGAGCTTCACGTCGACGTTCATGTCCGAGTTGAGGATGACCTCCGCCTTCCGCGTCACCGTCTGCATGCCGGCGAGCGTGAAGGTGATGGTGTAGCCGCCCGGTTGCAGCGCCGGCAACCGGTAGTCGCCGGTCGCGTTGGTCGTCGCTACGCGCGGCTGCGGCAGTACGTTGGAACTGGCCTCGACCGTGACGCCCGGCAGTGCCGAGCCGTCGGTGGCGAGCACCCTGCCGTGAACCATACCGGTCTGTTGGGCGAAAAGCGGGATTGCGATGAGGAGCAAACAGAGACAGAGAATGCGAACCGCAAGCTTTGATGCCATCGAACCTCCCCTCGATTTTGGAAAACGCCTGAACGAAGATTCGCGGATTGTAACGCCGAGGAGTGCTGAGTGGCGCCATGGAGTGCTGAGTGGCTGAGTGCTGAGTGCTGAGTAGGGGACCCCCCTCAGTACTCAGCACTCAGAACTCAGAACTTTGTCGGCCATTCGAGCTCGCCGAGGAAGCGCTGGTCGTCGCGCCAGCTTTCGTGGACGGCGACGTGGAGGTCGAGGAAGACCTTCGTGCCGAGGATCGACTCCAGCTCCACCCGCGCTTCGGTGCCGATCCGCTTGATCATCTCGCCTCGCTTGCCGATCACGATCGGCTTCTGCGAGTCGCGCTCGACGTGGATCTTGGCGAAGATGCGGATCATGCCGGTCTGCTCGTCTTCGTCGAACCGCTCGACGGCGACGGCGGTGGTGTACGGCAGCTCGTCCGAGGTGTGGTGCAGCACTTTCTCGCGAATGATCTCGGCGGCGAAGAAGCGCTCCGGTTGCGTGGTGAAGTCTTCGCGCGAGTAGCGCGGCTCCCCTTCTTCCATGCTGGCGAAGAAGAGCGACACGAGCTCGGCGATCCCTTCGCCGGTGGCGGCGGAGATCGGGATGATCTCGTCGAAGAGGCCGAAGGCGGAGTAGCGCTCCATGAGCGGCAGGAGTGCGTGCTTCTTGTTGACGATGTCGACCTTGTTCAGCAGCGCGAAGCGCTTCGTCTCCGCTTCGCGCAGCATGTCGATGACGTATTGATCGCCTTTGCCGAACGGCTCGTTGGCATCGACCATCAGCGCCACGACGTCGGCCTCGCTGAGACTGGAGCGGACGTGATCCATCATCCGCACGTTGAGCTTGTGCAGCGGGCGGTGAATGCCGGGCGTATCGAGAAACGCGATCTGGCCCCGCTCTTCGTTGAGGATGCCGACGATGCGGTTGCGCGTCGTCTGCGGCTTGGCCGAGACGATGGAGACCTTCTGTCCGAGGATGCGGTTGAGGAGAGTCGACTTGCCGGCGTTGGGACGGCCGACGAACGCTGCTACTCCGAAACGAGGCTTCATTCGCCCTCCTCTTCTTCCGATTTCCAGTTCGGGTCTTTCGAGACTTTCACACGGTAGATACGCCGCTTGTCGGCGCGATCGACCTCGAACAGCCAGCTCTTCTTCGCCACCTGGGCGCCTGCTTTCGGGATGCGGCCGAGCGTGGTGAAGATCATGCCGGCGACGGTCTCGTAGTCTTCGCCGCTGAGCTCCGTGCCGAGCATCTCGTCGAGGGCGTCGACGCGCAGCAATCCGCTGACGAGGTACTTGTCGTCGCCGAGGTCGACGATCGTCGACTCCTCGTCCTCGTGCTCGTCAGAGATCTCGCCGACGATCTCCTCCACGATGTCTTCGATGGTGATGATGCCGGCCGTGCCGCCGTATTCATCGACGACCACCGCCACCTGAATGTGCTCGCTCTGGAACTCGCGCAGCAGGTCGCTGACCATCTTCGTCTCGGAGACGAAGTACGGCGGACGCGCCAGCTCGGCGACGGAGCGCTGCTCGCCCTTGAGGATGATGTCGAAGAGATCCTTGATGTGGACGATGCCGGTGATCTGATCGATCGATTCGCTGTAGATCGGGATGCGCGAGTACTTCGATTCGCTGAACATCCGCGCCAGCTCGTCGAACGGCTTGTTGGCGTCGAAGGCCTGGACGTCGATGCGCGGCGTCATCAGCTCCTTGGCCATGCGATCGGAGAAGTCGACGATCGATTGCAGGAGCTTTCCTTCCGAGGCCTCGAGGATTCCCTCTTCTTCGCCGACGTCGATGTACGCCTGCACTTCCTCGTCGGTGACCTCTTCCCCATCGTCTTCGTCGGCCACTTCGCGCTGCCGCTCCAGGCGCTCGAAGAGCTGCCGCAGCGGGAAAAGCATCGGCCAGAAGAGGTAGTAGAAAAAGTACGTGAGCGGGATCATCCGCCGCAGCAGCATCTCGCTCATGTCCTCGGGGACAAAGGCGAGGACGAACTTCCAGATCACGATGATGGCGATCCAGAGGGCCGCGGCGAGGAGCGACGCTTCGACGATGGAGTGCTCACCCTCGAATGCCAGCAGCGTGGCGCCGAACGCGAGGACGACGGTGATCTGCAGCAGCGCACCGGTGACGAGCTGGAAATTGCGCGCGTCGTAGACCTGCCAGCCGCTCCGTTCTTCCGCTTCACCGGAAAGGCGCCGGAGCGCGACGGGGCTGACCTGGAGTGCGAACGACCGGAGGGCGTCGAAGATCAGATAGAGGAGTCCGCAAGTCGCGGCGAGGACTAACCAGATCGTTTCGGAGCTACTACTTCCCATGTCAATGTGCGGCGGATTCTAACCGATGAGCGCAAGAACCCCGCCAGAGGGAAGAGTGTGGCACGTGGCACAAGCCCCCTCACCCGCCTTCGGCACCCTCTCCCCGCTCGCCGCGGGGCGAGGGGCAACAATCTCGCGCTGCGCAAGCCTTATCGCCCTTCTCCCCGCGACGAGCGGGGAGAAGGTGCCGCAGGCGGATGAGGGGCTTGTGCCACGAGCGAAAACCGATCAGTAATTGAAACGCGGCTAGCTCAATAACAGCGCGACCAACGCCGCAGCGAGCCCAGCCTTCATCAGCGCTTCCGACTGGTGATGCAGACGCATGAACGCGGTGCGGCGCGGATCGTCCTCGGCCGAATCGGGCGCGGGACGCGTTGCCGCCATCGCCGGCTCGAGGCCGAACAGCTCGTAAACGACGATCGCGGCCATGACCGCCAGGGCGAGCCAGCGGATCGCGATCCAGGGGGAGATCGCGTGCGTTTCCCACACGAAGTGCTTGATAGCCGCGGTGATGATCATGACGGCGACGGCGGCGAGCCGCAGCCGCGAGAAGCGGCGGAGGATCGGTCCGAAGATCGATCCCGCCTGAGGGCGCGGGAGCGTCCCGAAGAGCACCGGCGCGACGAGTGCGCCGAGGACGAGGCCTCCTCCGAGCCAGATCGCCAGGCCGAGGAGGTAAAACGTATGTGTAACGATGTACAGCCAGTTCGGCATAATGGGTTTAACGTTATCACCATGATTCCGCTGATCCTCCTCACAACTCTCGTGCTTCGCAGCGGCGCCCGGATTGCTGTCGACGGCGCGATCACCGAAACGAATGGCCGGGTCGTGTTCCGCGCCATCAGCGGTCCACTCTATTCACTGCGGGCCGATGAGGTCGATGCCGCCGCGACGCGCGCGCTGGCACTCGCTGCGGCGACGCCGGCCGACGAAGCGAAGAAGAAGCTGAAGGTCTCCGCGGACGAGCGTGCGCGTCTGCTGCGCGACCTCGAGAACAGCCACACCGGCGCGCCGGCACCGGAAGGACAGATCCTCAAGACCCCGCCGCCCGCGCCGACGAAAGAAGAGATTCGTGAACAGAACGACGAGGAGTGGCGCTGGCGCCGCGAGTCGCGCGCGCATGAAGAGTCGGTGCGCCGCGCGAAAGAGAATCTGACGCTGCTCGTCGAGCGCGTGGAGCGCCTCCAGGCCGAGATCCGCGGCCTCGTCGGCCTCGGATACAAGCCGAGCGCCTTCTCGCTGCAGGCGACGCAACTGCAGGACACGCTCGATCAGATCCCGGAAGCGCAGCTCGAAGTGACGCGCGCACAGCGCGATCTCGATCAGTTCCGCGACGACGCGCGGAAGTTGGGGATCCTGCCGGGCTGGCTGCGGTGATCAGACAGCAGACAGCGGACAGCAGACCGGGAACGAATCTCCTGCTGTCCGCTGTCTGCGGTCTGCTGTCTAAATGGGTTGCGGCCCGAACGTCTCGCTGATCACTTGCGCGGGATCGATGTCGAGATCGCTCAGCGTCGAGTTCACGCGATGCAGGAACGGATCGAAGCCGCAGACCATGATCGACGCGGCGATGATGATGCGGCGGTTGCGCTCGATCAGCGTCTCGATCCTTCCGCTCTCGTGCACGATCGCCCCGCTGCGGGCGAGCGGATCGAAGTCGCCGGCGTAGAGGATGTGCCGGCGGTCGGGCTCGTACAGCACGAAGATCCGCCGTGGATCCTTCTTCGCCAGCATGTGCAGCACGATGCTCCTGATCGGAGCGATGCCGGTGTCGCCGGCGAGGAATACGACGTCGCGCGATTCGTCATCGGGCAGCAGGAACGAGCCGTACGGTCCGTCGACGACGATCTCCGAGCCGGCGTGCAGCCGCGACACCGCCTCGCCTCCTTTGCCGTGTCCGACGCGAACGCAAAGCTGCACGGACTGCGGACGCTCCGGCGCCGAGGCGATCGTGTAGGCGCGCGAGACACCCTCGGGGAACCGGAAGTTCACCCACTGGCCCGGCTTGAACGTGAAGCTCTCGTCGCTGAACGAGATCGTGAGCTGCAGCACTTTCGGCGCGAGCTCCTCGATCTCGGTGACGATGGCTCCGCGCGCGATCATGGCATCAGCCCCACATGCCCGAACGGGCCAGCTTCGTGATCTTCTTGAGGATGCGGTCCTTCTTGAAGCCGCGCAGATGATCGACGAACAGCGTGCCGTTCAGGTGATCGATCTCGTGGCACATGGCGCGGGCCATCAGGCCGTCGCCCCACATCTCGCGCTCCACACCGTTGCGATCCTGGAAACGAAGTTTCACGCGCTCGGGGCGCGTGACCACTTCGACGAAGTCGGGGATGGAGAGGCATCCCTCTTCCTCGGTGATCTCCCCTTCCGCCTCGATCATTTCGGGATTGATGAAGACGAGCATCTCCTCCGGCCGTTTGCCGACGGAGAGATCGATGACCATGAGACGAAGCGAAACGCCGACCTGGTTGGCGGCGAGACCGACGCCGGGGGCGGCGTACATGGTTTCGACCATGTTGTCGATGAGGGTCTGCAGCGAGGCGTCAATCTCCGTCACCGGCTCGGCCGGGCGGCGGAGGACGTCATCGCCATACTTTCGAATCGGAAGCACTGCCACGTGTCTACGAGCCTCGTTTCTTGAGATTCTCGATCATCGCTTCGACCGTGTGCTTCGCCCGCTTCTTGTAAAAGTCGTCGAGCACTCTGCGGATGCCTGGATGGTGGCCCAGCGCACCGTCGAGTTTGGTCTTGTCGAGACGCAGAAGTTCCGTCGGTCGTGACGCGGTGATCGTTGCCGTGCGGGGCTTTCCGGTCAACACGCTGACTTCTCCGAAAAAATCCCCTTCGCCGAGCTTGGCGAGGTAGACGCTGCCGCTGTTTCCGGTGCCGCGCGTGTAGACCTTCACCTCGCCGCTGACGATGACGTACATCGCGGTGCCGGTCTCTCCTTCGCTGATGATCACGGCCCCTTCGTCGAACTGCTCGAGCTCCATCTCGCGCACGACCGCTTCGCGCTCGTCGGTGGTGAGCTCTTCGAACAACGGGCTTTTCGGAACGGAGCGGTCGAAGAGCGGCTCGCTGCGGCCGGCGGTCTGTTCGGGCGGCGCGGGTTTCTTCGCCGCGAGCTGTTCCTGCGCTTTTTCCGCTTTCTTGCGGACGGCGATGGCCTGCACGGTGAGGCCGTTGTCGTCGTAGTACTTGGCGGTCGCCTCGTACTGGACCACTGCCTCCTCGAGCTGGCCCGCGCCCGCGAGCGCGTCGGCGTACTGCAGCCGGATGCGCGGATTCGAGGCGTATTTCTCATGCTCCCGCTTCAGGAGCGGGACGGCGCGGGCGTATTCCTTTTTTGCGAGGAGTGTTGCGCCGCTTTCGGTCTCTTCGGGCATTTGGCGGACATTGTACCTCGACGCATTTGTGCGATTTCTGAACGGTCAATCGATATCCGGTCACACCGCCTCACCACCACGCATTCCTCGTTTCTTCAATCGAAACAGCGACTTAACTCGGTTTCGCGCGGTGGCACAGCGCTTGATCCAATGACGCCCATCAATCGGTACGGAGCTCCGGCATCGCATCAATAAGGAGAGCATCAAATGACCAGGCAACCATCGGCATTTTCCGTTCTCGTCGTCGAAGACAACAACCGGCAACGCACCCAACTGATCGATCAGCTCAAGCGAATGGACATCTCGGTTCACGCGGCCACGAACGCCCACGAGGCGATCCAGGTGGCGGCCCTCGAACGCCCTGACGTCGTGCTGCTCGATGGATTGCTTCCCGGCATGCACGGCTTCGAGGTCGCGCGCTTCCTGCGGCACATGGACATCGCCTACCGGCCGTTCATCGTGCTCAACACCGCGATCTACAAGGCGCTCCGGTATCGCAACGAAGCGCGGCTGAAGTACGGCGTCGACATGTACGTGGAGAAGCCGCTGGGAGAACAGAAGCTGGCCCACATCTTCGAGACCGCGGCGAAGATGCAGCTCGGGGCAACGGCATGAGCGGGCGCCGCTGGGTGCGTTACGGACGCCAGGATCAGAACTTGATGCGCTCGAGGGCCTGCTTCGCCGAGGCCGCGGAAGTCGAGTACGGGTAGCGCTTGATGCACTCGTCGAAGGCCTGCTTGGCGAGCTGCAGATCGCCGCTCTTCTCGAATGCGACGCCGGCCTTGTACGCGGCGTCGGGCGCCTTGTTCTGATCGCCGTAGTCGGTGGTGACGCGGCGAAAGAACTTGATCGCGGTCGGATAGTCGCCGGCGGCGAACCAGGTCTCGCCGATCCAGTAAAGCGCATTGTCGGCGAGCTCGCCGCTCGGGTCGGAGTCGTAGACCTGCTGAAAGGCCTTGCGCGATTCGACCAGCTTGCCGCGGCCGTAGAGCATCAGCGCGCTGCGGTAGTCGTCGGCCATCTGCGCGCCGATGATCGCGCGCGATACTTTCGGTTCCGCGGGAGGTTGGGGTTCCTGTGTGGGGACAGGCGCCCTCGCCTGTCCGGACGGAGGGGCTTGGACAGCCGAGGCGACAGGCGGGGGCGCCTGTCCTACACCCTCCACTTCCATCCGCGCGATGCGATCGCTCAGCACATCGAGCCTCTCGAGCATCTCGGTCATCGAGGTCTGCATGTCGGTCAAGCGTTGATCGACCGTCGGACCTGGCGGCGGCGGGGTCGGGACGTCATCCGCGGCATCGCGCGCCGCCTGCGTGGATCCGCAGGCGGACGCGAGGAGGATGACGATCAGCGCCGCCAGTTTCTTCATGCTTTGGTGCTGCCGAGGCGGCGGCGCGCCTTGTCCGCGTAGTTGCTCTTCGGGAACTCGGAGATGACCCGCTCGAAGTAGAGCTTCGCTTCGTTCGTCCGGCCGAGTCCCGTCAGCGCCGACCCGAGATCGAAGAAGACCTCGTCGCGATTGGTGTAGTTCGGGTACTGATCGACGATGCCGTTCAGACGCTGCAGCGCGGCGTAGTAGCTGTGGCGCTTCATGTAGTACTTGGCCACGAGGTACTCATGCCTGGCCAGCCGGTCCTGCACGTCGTGCATCTTCGCGTCGGCCTGCGGACGAAGCGGGCTGCGGGGATAGGCCTTGAGCATATCGTTGAACTTCTCGGCCGCCTCACGCGTCTTGGCCTGGTCGCGATCGGCTTTCCCCATCTGCTTGTACGAGACCATGGCGATCTGCAGCATCGCGTAATCGCCCTTGTCGCTCGTCGGATAGCGATTGATGAAGTCGCGGTACTTGTACTGGGCCTCGATGAGGTTCACCGGATCGCCCTGCTCGTAGTACGAGTCGGCCACGCGCAGAAGCGCCCGGCGCCCGAGGGGATCGTTCGGAAAGTTCTCGTAGACGTAGGCGTAGTAGCTCCGCGCCTTCTGCCAGCGGTGCTTCTCGAAGAGCGCCTCTCCCTTTTCGAAGAGCTGCTCCTTCGTCAGTTTGAGGTACTCGGGATCGACGACCGCGCGGACGACGCGCCGGGGACCGCCGCCGTGACGGCAGGCGGCGAGCGCGACGATCACGATCGCCGCTAACGCTAAGTTTCGACGGAAATTCAAAAAGCCTCCTAGATACAGTGCTGAGTACCGAGTGCTGAGTGCTGAGTACCGGGGACTCTACTCAGCACTCAGCACTCAGCACTTCGTGAGTTGAACAGCGTTGCGGATCGACTGCATTGCAGCGGTTCGGTCCGGTTTGCCGAAAATCGCCGATCCGGCTACGAGAATGCTGGCTCCGGCGGCGACCACGAGCGGGGCGGTCTTTTCATCGATCCCGCCGTCGACCTCGATCTCCACCGGAAGGCCCCTCTCCCGGACCATCTGCGAGATATGACGAATCTTGGGCACAACAGGTTCGATGAATCTTTGACCGCCGAATCCGGGGTTGACGGTCATGACCAGAACGAAGTCACAAAACTCGATGGCCGTGCTGAGCGCCTCGGCCGGCGTGGCGGGGTTGATGGCGATGCCCGCCTTCGCTCCCCCCTCGCGGATCTGCTGCAATCCGCGCTGCAGATGCGGCTCCGTCTCGACGTGGATGGAGATCATGTCCGCCCCCGCTTCGAGAAAGCGATCGATGTAGCGCTGCGGCTCCTCGATCATCAGATGACAGTCGAAGGTGAGGCGTGAAAGGGGGCGGCAGGCCTTGACGATGCCGGGCCCGATGGTCAGGTTCGGCACGAAGTGGCCGTCCATGACATCGAGATGGAGGACGTCGGCCCCCTGCTCGATGGCGGCAATCTCATCCGCGAGCTTCGTGAAGTCGGCGGAGAGTAAGGATGGGGCGATCTTGATGCTCACTGTGTGGTGACGGGCCGCGCCGGCTGCGCGCCCTGCTCGATGATGTTGGTCTCTTCCGCTTTGCTGACGACGACCGAGATCGCGTCGCGACCGCTCACCGGCGCGCCGCGCAGCGGAAACTGGCGAATGATTATGCCATCGGCGATTCCGGGATACGCCTCGAACTTCACCGTCGCCACGTGCAGCCCGTTCGCTTCCAGACCTGGACGGACCGAATCGAGCATGTGATCGATGAGGTCGGGCATGACGTAGGTGCGCGACACGACCGGCATGTTGACGAGCAGCGAGACCGCGCTCTGCGCCGGCACGACGGTGCCGGAGGGCGGCTCGCTGGCGACGATGCCGTCCTTCTCCGCGGCCGCCTCGACGTAGGTCAGATTGCCGAACTTGAGATTCTGCTGACCGAGGCGCAGGAGCGCCGTGCGGGGCGACTGCGCGCCGAGATCGGGGACGCGAATGACGAGCGGTCCGGCCGAGAGATCGACCTTCATCCGCGCGCCGCGTTTGATGAAGCTCGTCGCTCCCGGCTCGCGGTTCTGCCACGCCACGTAGCCGGCCGGCACCTTGTCGGAGTTGCGAACGTGATCGCTGACCTCGAGCGTCACTCCCCCATCGAGGCACATCGCCCGCGCCTCGACCACCGATTTGCCGATGAGGTTCGGCGTCGGCAGCGAGCGTCCGCGCACGAAGAAGTTGAACCAGAAATAGCTGCTCAACCCGAACACGATGACGAGCAGACAGCCGAACAGCAGATTCCCGAGACAGCCTCGCTTCATCGTCTCTGCTCGGGACGCTCCGGATTCTGCTGCGGTGACGGCTGGCGTTTCTGCTGCTGTGGCTGATGCTCCGAGCGGTACTCCGCCTCGTCGTACTTGCGATCGCCGCGCGCCATGTAGAGCGGGATGAGCGCCTGCTTCCAGACGTCCTCGACGCGTTCGGCGAAGACGAAGGTCAGCCCTTCCTTCACATCGTCCGGCACTTCGGTCAGGTCCTTGCGATTCCCTTCCGGCAGCACCACGGTCTTGATGTTCGCGCGCTGCGCGGCCATCACTTTTTCCTTGATCCCGCCGACGGAAAGTACTTTGCCGCGCAGAGTGATCTCCCCCGTCATCGCCACCTCGTGCCGCACCGGACGCTCACCCATCACCGACGCGATGCAGGTGGCGATGGCGACGCCGGCCGACGGACCGTCCTTCGGGATGGCTCCCGCGGGGAAGTGAATGTGGATGTCGAATTCGTTGAAGAGCCGGTCCTCGATCTGCAGCTCATTGGCCTTTGAGCGGACGTACGAATACGCGGCGGAGACCGACTCGCGCATCACGTCGCCGAGCTGGCCGGTGACGGTCGTGCGTCCGCTGCCCGTCATCCGCGTCGCTTCGATGAACATGATCTCGCCGCCGAAACTGGTCCACGCCAGACCGGTCGTGACGCCGATCTCCGGATGGCGCTCCGCGAACTCGTGCTCGAAGGCCGCGAGGCCGAGGTAAGGCTCGATGTCGGAGGCGACTACGTGGAAATGGGGGACAGGCGAGGGCGCCTGTCCTACACCCTCGGGTGCTGACGCCACCTTGCGCGCGATCTTGCGCATGATGGTCGCCAGCTTGCGCTCCAGGTTGCGCACGCCCGCTTCGGCCGTGTAGTCGCGGATCACCGCGAGGATCACGTCGTCGTCGATCGTCACGTGCTCGGCGTCGAGACCGTGGTTCTCGAGCAGCTCGGGGATCAGATGTTTCTTCGCGATCTGCAGCTTCTCGTTCTCGGTGTAGCCGGCGAGGCGGATGACTTCCATCCGGTCGCGCAGCGGGCTCGGGACGTTGTCGAGCACGTTCGCCGTGGCGATGAAGAGCGTGTGCGAGAGGTCGTACGGGATCTCGAGATAGCGATCGACGAATGCATTGTTCTGCTTCGGATCGAGCACCTCGAGCAGCGCCGACGCCGGATCGCCGCGGTAGTCCTTACCGATCTTGTCGATCTCGTCGATCATGATCAGCGGATTGTTGACGCCGACCTGGATGTAGCTCTGGATCAGCTTTCCCGGCATCGCGCCGATGTAGGTCTTGCGATGCCCGCGGATCTCCGACTCGTCGGTCACGCCGCCGACGGCCATGCGCACGAACTTCCGCCCCAGCGCCGCGGCGATTGCCGCGCCGAGGGAAGTTTTACCGACGCCGGGCGGTCCGGCGAAGCAGAGAATCGGCCCTTTCAGGTCGCCCTTCAGCTTGAGGACGGCGAGGAACTCGAGCACCCGCTCTTTCACCTTCTCCAGCCCGTGATGTCGTTCTTCGAGGATCTCCTCGGCGCGCGTGAGGTCGAGACGATCTTCGGTCTTCTCCGACCACGGCACCTGAAAGACCGTGTCGAGATGTCCCTTGATCACGGCGTAATCGGATGACGACTGCGAGAGCTGCCCGAGCCGGTTCACCTCGCGCCGCAACTGCAGCTTGTGCTCCTCGGCGAGCGGCAGCGTCTCGATCCGATCGCGATAGGTGTCCGCTTCGCGGTCCGCGGGATTCGCTTCGCCCAGCTCGTCCTGAATGACGCGCAGCTGCTCGCGAAGGTAGTTCTCGCGATCGCGCCGATCGATCGACGATTGGATCGACCGCTGCAGCTCGCGATCGACCGTGGCCTTGCCGAGGTCGCGCTGAATCGAATCGATCAGCAGCTCGATCCGCTCGATCGGATTCACCGTTTCGAGCAGATGCTGCTTCTCCTCCAGCGGGAAATTGACGAATGAAGAGAGGAGATCGGCGAAGGTGTCAGGGCCTTCGCTGATGTTCATTTTGAGAATGTTCAACAGCTCGTTCGAATATTTGTTGTCGCTCTCGACCAGCTTCTCGAAAAGCGAGAGCGCGCGGTTCATCAGCTGCTCGGTCTTGACCCCTTTCGGGATCGGACGTGGCGCGATCTCGCGCAGCATCGCCTCGAAGTACGGCTCCGTCTGAATCATCTGCACGAGCTCGACGCGCTGCCGGCCCTGGAGAAAGAGCTGATAGCGATCGGAGGAAAGCGGAAGCCGCTGCACGATCGCCGCGAGCACGCCGATCTTCGACAGGTCCTCGGGGCGTGGATTCTCCTTGTCCCCCGACTTCTGGCAGAAGGCGGCGATGAGATTCTGATCGTCGGGGAGGCTCTTCAGCAGGCGAACGTTTCGATCGATCCCCACCTGCAGCGAAAGGACGCCGCCGGGGAAAAGCACCGACGAAACGAGGGGAATGATCGGCAGCCGGCTCGGGACGTCGAGCTCCAGCCAGTCGGGGACGCTGCTCGGATTGTTCGACTTTCCGCGAATAGGTTGTGCCATCGAGATTCCCGTGTAACTTGGTCCACCTCGCGCGGCGTCGTTTACGCGGGCATGCGAATTGTAGAAAATGCCGCGAGGTTGAACAATCGATTCCAGATAATTGCCATTCAATGACCGAGCCCGTTCTATCGGAAGTGCTCTCCAATCCATCATTCAAGCGAGCGGATCTGCACTGCCATAGCCGTTTTTCGATCTTCAAATACTTCAAAAGAGCGAACACCAGAGACTGCTACAACGCTCCGGAAGACGTCTACCGGATCGCCAAAGAGCGCGGCATGTCGTTCGTGACCATCACCGATCACGATTCGATCGACGGCGCACTCTACCTCCTGAACAAGTATCCCGACATCGCCGACTTCTTCATCGGCGAAGAGGTCGAGACCTACTTTCCGGAGACCGGGCAGCGGATTCACATCGGCGTGTGGGGTCTGAACGAGGCGCAGCATCGCGAGATCCAGCGCCTCCGCCGCAATATCCGCGAGCTCGTGCCGTACCTGAAAGAGCAGCAGCTGGCGTTCGGGATCAATCACCTCTTCCAGAACTATCGGATGAAGAACGTCGCGGCGCGCTACATCGGCGAGCTGATCGAGATGTTCGACATCTTCGAGGTGATGAACGGCGCGATGGCGTCGTTCCACAACAAGATGGTGCAGCAGCTCGTTGCCACGCTGCAGGCCGACGGCCGGCGGATGTCGATGATCGGCGGCTCCGACGCCCACACCCTGAAGCACGTGGCGAAGGTGCACACCGTGTCGAAGGGCGACACGCCGGCGGAGTTCATCGACAGCGTGCGACGCGGCGATTGCTTCGCCTGGGGAAGCGAGATGCGCTTCCGCGACCTCGTCGCCGACATCTATCTATTGATCCTCGCCTACCACGGCGAGACGGTGAACGACTTCCGCTCCGCCGAGTACACCGGCATGGACAAGACCATCCAGCTCGCCGCCCGCCTGGCCTCCATCCCGACCGCCATCAGCGGCCTCCCCGCCGCCATCACGTCGCTGAATTACCTCAAGCAGATCGTGGTGACGAAGGGAATCTCCTTCCGCTTCGCGAAACTGGTCGAGGAGATTCGCCCGGGACTCGGCGGCGGGTCGTAAGCTCGGGTCGCGGGATCGCACGCTTGCGTGGCTTCGTCGCGTTCACGTGCCGTCGACGCGTGAATCCCATCCGCGATGGCATCGACGTCAAGGAGCCTTGGGCAACCAACGCTGCCGGCCGTGCCGCCCTAGAAGTTGACCGCCAGCCCGCCCATGTACTTCTTCGTCGCGCCGTTCGGCTCGTTCACGTCGAGGAGGAAGGGCGAGTTCTGGGCGTGGGCGAGCTCGAGGCCGAGGAGGAGCTTCAGGTCTAGCGGCAGGCGGAGCGACTGCGACATCCGCACGTTCACCCTCTCGCTGCGATAGGTCGTGCCGGTCTGCTGCGGCTGCTGCAGCTCGCGATACGAGACCGCGAGGCTGGTGCCGGTCGGGGTCCAGGTCGACTGCAGGTCGCCGGTCACGTAGATCTTGTCGCCGGCGAACGGCTCGATGTGCGACGGCGACGCGTTGCCGGCGCTGGCGGAGACATCGATCGCCAGCTTGTGGGCGATGTCCTTCCGATACGCGAGGCGGATGTCGCGGCGGACGTCGCCGGAATCGACGTACATGCCGTCCCAGAACGCCTCGAAGCCGTCGGTGAAGACCATCCGCTGCGGCGTGTCGATCGCGGCGACGGTGGCGATCGCGGAGATCCGGTCGCCCTGTTCGTCGCCGGAAACGATTCCGAACGAGTAGGTGTAGTGCGGGATGACGCGCGAGTCGTCGGTCCAGACCACGATGCTCGGCAGCGTGAGCGGACCGCGCGACTGGTCCCACGCCTTGTACATGCCGTTGGCGATGATCGAGGTATTGCCGATCTTCCACTCCACGCCGGTGCGCGGCGCCCACTGCGTGCCGTCGAGCCCGAGGCGCGACGACATCCCGTAGTGGACGATGAACGCCGGCACGATCTCCAGGCTGGCGTTCGCCGAGACGTCCGCGGTGCGGAGCGTGGCGTTCGTCGTGTGCATGCTCTCCTGCGACACGCGGAGAGAGACGCCGAGGTCGCTGCGGCGGGTCTGGAGAACGGTCGTGTCGCCGGCGATCTCGATCAGATCGGAACCGTACGGATTCGCTTCGAAGAGATTCTGCTGCGCCAGATAGCGGACCGCCACTCGGTTCACGCCGTGCTGCCATTCGAAATTCTGCGCGCTGTAATCGGCCTGGTGGTCGTTGACGGGCACGTCGTCGCGGTAGCGCCACCAGCTCTTCGTCGACGCCACGCGATAGGCGTCGGTCGGCGACGAGCGGAGCTCCATCGACATCACGCTCGACTGCGCGATCGGCGTGCCGAAGCGCTGGTCGTCGGACGGGTCGTCGATGCGATGCAGATTGCCGCGGATGCCGACCTGCCAGTTGTCGCCGATGCGGCCCTGCACGCCGAGCGCGGTCTGCGCGACCGACGGCACCGACTGCGCGGCCACGCCGGTCATCGAGACCATCTCGCCGCGGATGCGCGGCATGTCGTACGCCACCTGCACCGGCGGCGCGAGCACCTGATCGAGCTCGTGGAGGATGTCGGGCGGGAGGGAACCGCGGATCTCCCAGATCTCCTGATTGACGTCCCGGCCGGCGCGCGCGGCCTTGTCGTTCTGCAGCCGGATCGTGACGCGATTCTCGGGACGGGTCGGGACGAGCATCGTCGTGGCCGGGATGAATCCCTGTTTGACGGCGATGATCTTGTAGACGCCGGCGTGGAGGCGCGGAAGGGTGAACGTGCCGTCGATCGCGGTGAAGGTCTGGACGGCTTCGAAGTCAGCGAGGTTGAGGGCGATGACGAGGGCGTTGGCGACCGGACGTGCGGAGGTCGTTACGTTCCCCAGCACCGCGAGCAGCGCGGGTGCCGCCGGGACGTCGGGGCGAGCGGTGCCAGCCATCGAAACGATGGCGGTCGCAAATGCGATTGCGCGGAAACGGCGCATGGCTCCTCCCTTCGTAGCTCGCGAGTTTACCACCGGGAGCAAACATAGGGCGGTGACGGGAGTGTTCCAAGGTGGTGGACGCTAATCCCGTACCCGGTGCACTCTCAGCAGGTTCGTCTTTGCCCTCGTGTAGATCGGCGAGCCCATCAGGATGACGAGGCGGTCGCCGGGGCGGACGATGTCCTTTTGCAGCAGGAACTCGTCGACACGGTCGACGATCTGCTCGTGGAAGTCGCCGGTGTCCTGCAGGACGTACGGTTGGACGCCCCAGAGCAGGTTCATGCGGCGGGCGACCCAGCTCGACGGCGTGAGCGCGATGATCGGCGGGTGGGGGCGGAACTTCGACATGAGCCGCGCCGCGAAGCCGGTCTGCGTGAAGACGACGATGTACTTCGCGTCGATCTGCTCGGCGGCGTAGTTCGCGGCGCCGGCGAGGGCGTCGGTGAATTCGTCCGACTCGCTCGATTTCTGGAAGAGCGGTGCGCGCGTGACTCGCGAGTCGTACTCGCGGGCGTTCTCGGCGCCGATGATGATGCGGGCCATCATTTGCACGGCCTCGACCGGATAGAGTCCCGACGCCGTCTCGGCCGACAGCATCACGGCATCCGATCCGTCGAAGATGGCGTTGGCGACGTCGCTCGCTTCGGCGCGCGTGGGCCGCGAGTTGGTGGTCATCGACTCGAGCATCTGCGTCGCGGTGATGGCGAACCTCCCCCACCGGCTGGCGCTCTGCAGGATCCTCTTCTGAATGACCGGCACGGCCTCGGGCGGCAGCTCGACGCCGAGATCGCCGCGCGCGACCATCACGCCATCGCTCACTTCGAGGATGTCCTCGAGGTTGTCGATCGCCTGCGGCTTCTCAAGCTTCGCGATCACGTTCACGTCGGCGCCGCCGTTCTCGCGGATCAGCTCGCGCAATCCTTCGATCTCGCTCCGGCGGCGGATGAACGATGCCGCGATGTAGTCGAGTTTCTGTTCGCACGCGAACTTCACATCGACCCGGTCCTTCTCCGTGATCGCCGGGATCGTCAGCTCGGAGTCGGGAAAGTTCATCCCCTTCTTCGATGAGATCGGACCGCCGTGAATGACGCGGGTGGTGACATGCTTCGAGTCGACCATCGTCACGACGAGCTCGACGAGTCCGTCATTGATGAGGATGCGATGACCGATCTGCACCTCGCGCGGCAGCGCCTCGAACGGCGTCGAGACCATCTGCGCGTTGCCGGTCATCGGCGTAGTTGTGATCACGAACTGCTGGCCGTTCTGCAACTGGATCAAGCCGTCGACGTCGCCGATGCGGAGCTTCGGTCCCTGGATGTCGCCGACGATCGGGACGTAGCGGCCGATCGATGTGGCGCAATCGCGCACGGTGCGGATGATGCGCAGCTTGTCTTCGTTGCTGCCGTGCGAGAAGTTGAGGCGGAAGGCGTCGACGCCCGACGTCAGGAGCCGGTAGATCGTCTCTTCGTTGCTGCACGCCGGCCCGAGGGTGGCGAGGATCTTGGTTCGGCGCACGGCGCTATGACGCCGCCAGCGCGGGCTGCAGCGATCGTCCCACGACCTGCGCGATTGCGTCGCACTCGCGCACGATCTGCGCGAAGGCCTCGGGCAGGATGGCCTGCGGTCCGTCGCTGAGCGCCTCTTCCGGCTTGTGATGCACTTCGATCAGCACGCCGTCGGCTCCGACCGCGATCGACGCGCGCGACATCGGCGCGACCTTGTTCCGCTTTCCGGTGCCGTGGCTGGGATCGACGAGGATCGGCAGATGGCTGATCCGCTTCACCGCCGGGACGATGGAGAGATCGAGCGTGTTGCGGGTGTGGTCGGAGAATGTCCGCACTCCCCGCTCGCACAGGATCACGTTGTAGTTCCCCTCGGACATGATGTATTCGGCCGACAGGAGCAGCTCCTCGAGCGTGGCCGACATGCCGCGCTTGAGCAGCACCGCCTTCCTCGCGCGGCCCGCGGCCTTGAGCAGCGAGAAGTTCTGCATGTTTCGCGCGCCGATCTGAATGCAGTCGGCGTATTGATCGACGAGCTTCAGCGACTCTTCATCGATCGCCTCGGTGACGATCGGGAGATCGAACTCCTCGCGGACGCGGGCCAGGATCTCCAGTCCGCGCTCGCCCAATCCCTGGAACGAATACGGCGAGGTGCGGGGCTTGTACGCGCCGCCGCGCAGCAGCTGTCCGCCGCCGCGCTTGATCCCTTCGGCGATCGTGCGGGTCTGCTCGAGCGACTCGACCGCGCACGGTCCGCCGACGACCACGATGCCGATCCCGCCGACGTCGACGCCTCCGACCGAGACGATCGTGTCGTCCGGCTTCGCCTCGCGGCTGACGAGCTTGTACGCCTGCGTGACATGGATGACTTCTTTGACGCCGGCGAAGTTTTCCAGGATCGAGGGGTCTTTCGCGGTCTGCGTGCCGGTGATGCCGATGGCTGTGCGATGCGCCCCCGGGATGGGGTGAGCTTTCAGTCCGAGACGTTCGATGTGCCGGACGACCGCTTCGATTTGTTCGGGCCGGGCGCCGGCCTCCATTACGACGAGCATTGGCGGGATCTCCTGCTGAGTCCGCGCGGAATCGACGTTCTCCGCGACGGCGTTCTAAGCGTGGCCAGTATAATCGACACCCCGATAGCCACATTCCGGAGCAGAAAACCATGAAAAAAGCGCTCGTGCTGTTCGTCTTCGCGTCGCTCGTCGCGATGCAATCCTTCGCCAACTACATCGTCGTTCTGAGGGACGGCAAGCAGTACAAGGCCAAGGCGAAATGGACGATCGTCAACGGCAAGGCGCTGGTGCAGCTCGACAACGGGCAGTCGCTGACGATCGATCCGGCACTGATCGATGAAGCAAAGTCGGATCAGACGACGAAGCTCGGCCTCGGCGACGTGCGCATGATGAACCTCGACGCGAACATGCCGGCTGCGACCGGGCCGAAGACGTCGTCGAACTCGTCGCTCGGCAACCAGATCAAGCTCCGGAAGCTCGATCAGCAAAACAACACGCAGGCGGCAACTCCGACGGCGGCCGTTCCTCCGCCGCCGCGCGATTCAATCAGCACCGAAGTGATCATGAAGTTCGAGCGCGCCTACGAAAACGTCGGCATCTTCGAGCACAAGCTGACGCCATCCGGCCCGCACTCGATCCGCGCGGAGCTGACCGCCGACAGCGAGGACAAGGTGTTCAACGCCATCTCCGCGACGTCTTTCCTGATGATGCGCAACGCCGGCGTCAGCGGCGCCCAGGTCGACATGATCGAGCTCTTCATGAAGACCACGAACGGCGGTTCCGCCGGCCGTTTCCAGATGACCCGCGAAGACGCCCAGGCCCTCGACGCAAAGACGATCTCGCAGCAGGAGTACTTCGTGCGGAAGGTGATTTACTAATTCGGTTGCTGGGTTGCTGGGTTTCTAGGTTGCTGTGGGTCCGTGTCCCACCGAGCAACTCAGTAACCCAGCAACCAAGCAACCGCCTCATCTGACCACCTCCACCCTAGCCTGCCCCCCATACACCATCACATAGCGGAAGTGCCGCACCTCGGGGTCGATGACTGTTCGCTCCCCTGCCGCGAAGACGAAGGGGCGGATGTCGCCTTCGAGCATGTAGAGCTCCGGTTTCACGTTGGCGAAGCGGACGCTCAGCTCGCGGGCCTGCTTGTTGTCGAAGTCGATCGACAGGCGCGCGCGGCCGTCGGCGATCTGGCCGAAGTCGTAGGCGGTGGCGCGCACGCGTTTTGAGCCGACGACGGCGACACCGCCGATCACTTTCACTTCGGGCACGGCGGTGAAGAACGTGAATGCCTCGCGCGGAGCGGCGACTGCCTGCACCGGCATTTGCGGCTTGCCGGGCGCCGTCGCCAGGTAGTTCCAGCGGCCGGTCGGCGGCTGCCCGAGGAGCATCGGAGGGGACCAGCGTCCGACATCGCGCTGCGGAAGAGTGGGGCTCCAGCTGTTGAAGATTCGCCACGACGAATCGCTCACGACGTAGTTCTCGACCTCGGGCGACAGATCGACCGCGGCGATCAATCCGCCGACGCCGTTCGTGCTCCGCACCGCGACCACGATGCGATTGCGTCCCGTCTTCGCCAGCTGCGTGACGTCGAACAGATCGAGCGCGTCGTGGTCCTCGCCGAAGCGGCGCCCGCCGATCTCCTGGCCGTTGAAGTAGAGCGCGTACTCCGGATCGCCCGCGACCTTGATGTGCGTGTAGTAGCGATTCGCCGGCAGGTCGAAGTCGCGCGCGGCGAAGAACGCCACCGGCACCTCGCTGCTCATCTGATGATGCGGCCAGATCCACTCCGCTTTTCCGGTGACGTCGAAGAACTTCTGGGAGTAAAGCCGGTTCAGATGCATGAACGCGGAGACGAAGAGGAAGCCGAGCGCGATCACGATGGTGAGCCGCGCCATCAGATCGCGATCCTCGCTGCGGATAGAATCGGCCGGCATGAAGGCGGTGATTGTAATTCCGGCTCGCTACGGCTCGACGCGCTTCCCGGGCAAGCCGCTGGTGCCGATCGCCGGCATGACGCTGATTCAGCGCGTCTGCGATCGGGCAAAAGCGTCGACGCGGGCAAGCGCGGTTTACGTCGCGACCGATGACGATCGGATCTTCGAGCACGTCACCGGCTTCGGCGGCAAGGTCGTCCGGCCAAGCGGAGAGTTTCAAACCGGGACGGATCGCATCGCGGCCGCGCTGCCGATCATCGAAGAGACGGAGCAGGCGACGTTCGACGCCATCATCAATGTGCAGGGCGACGAGCCACTGATCGACATCAGCACGGTCGACGCGTTGATCGAGCGCCTCGATGCGAGCGATGCGGACATCGGCACGCTCGCCTGTCCGATCGAGACGGACGACGAATTTCTCAACCGCGACGTGGTCAAGGTCGTGCTCGACGACTTCGGCAACGCGCTCTACTTCTCACGCGCCGCGATCGGCTCCCGCGCCGCGGCGCTGCGGCACATCGGCGTGTATGCCTATCGCCGTGAGGCAATTACGCGATTCGTGGCACTTCCTCAGTCGTCGCTGGAGTGGGCCGAATCACTCGAACAGTTGCGGGCACTCCAGCAGCGATTTAAAATCACTGTGCTACAGACATCGAAGCCGCACCTCGGAGTCGACAGACCCGAGGACGTAGTCCGGGTTGAGAACGAACTTGCAAAGCACGCGTGATATCGGAGTGAACGAGTGAGCCGCGGGCTCACCATCTCCAACTCACGGCGTACTCAGCGGCAAACTCTCCCCACCAGCAAACATAGCGAGGCAATCCTGTGCCTCGATTCTGCATTCTTTTCACGAGGAGGCCTGCAATGAGCACGAAATACATCTTCATCACCGGCGGCGTCGTTTCCGGACTCGGCAAGGGCATCGCGGCGGCCTCCATCGGCGCACTGCTCGAGGCGCGCGGCTTTCGCGTCACGCTGCAGAAATTCGATCCGTACATCAACGTCGATCCGGGGACGATGTCGCCGTTCCAGCACGGCGAAGTCTTCGTCACCGATGACGGCGCGGAGACCGATCTCGACCTCGGGCACTACGAGCGCTTCACGTCGATGCGCGCGACGCGCAAGAACAATTACACGACCGGCCGCGTCTACCTCAAGGTCATCGAGAAAGAGCGGCGTGGCGACTACCTCGGCAAGACCGTGCAGGTCATCCCGCACATCACCGACGAGATCAAGAAGTGCATCAAAGAAGTGAGCGAAGGGGTCGACGTCGTGATCGTCGAGATCGGCGGTACGGTCGGCGACATCGAATCGCTTCCGTTCCTCGAGGCCATCCGTCAGTTCCGCCAGGAAATCGGCCGCGGCAATGCCATCAACGTCCATCTCACGCTCGTGCCGTACATCAAGGCCAGCGAGGAGTTGAAGACGAAGCCGACGCAGCACTCGGTCAAGGAGCTGCGTGAGATCGGCATTCAGCCCGACATCCTCCTCTGCCGCTCCGAGCACGTCATCCCCGACGACATGAAGAAGAAGATCGCCCTCTTCTGCAACGTCGAGGACGACGCGGTCATCCCGGCGTACGACGTGGAGTTCATCTACCAGGTGCCGCTGACGTTCGCGCGGGAAGGTCTCGACGAGATCCTGCTCGACAAGCTGCATCTGCCGCACGAGGAGATCGGCGCGCTGACGAAGTGGGAAGAGATCGTGCGCAAGCTGCGCCACCCCGAGGATGAAGTGCGCATCGGATTCGTCGGCAAGTACGTCGAGTTCGGCGACTCGTACAAGTCGCTCAACGAGGCGCTGGTGCACGGCGGCATCGCGAACAACGTGAAGGTGCGCATCGTCTACATCGATTCGGAGTCGCTGGAGGAAGAGGGCTATCACGGCGAGCTCGGAAGCGTCGACGGCATCCTGGTCGGCCCCGGGTTCGGCGCGCGCGGCGTGGAAGGAAAGCTGCGCGCGATCCGCTACGCGCGCGAGAAGCGCATCCCGTATTTCGGCATCTGCCTCGGCATGCAGTGCGCGACGATCGAGTTCGCGCGCAACGTCGTCGGCATGGTCGGCGCGAACTCGACGGAGTTCGACGACGAAGCGCCGTACAAGGTCATCTACAAGCTGCGCGACCTGATCGGCGTCGACGCCCTCGGCGGAACGATGCGCCTCGGCAAGTATCCGTGCGCGCTGAAGGAAGGCTCGCTCTCGCGCGAGGCGTACGCGACGGAGCTCGTCGAAGAGCGCCATCGCCATCGCTATGAAGTGAATCCGGAGTACGTGCGCCAGCTCGAAGAGCGCGGTCTCCGCGTGACTGGCGCCTCGCCCGACGGCAAGTTCGTGGAGATGGTGGAGCTGGAGGGACATCCGTGGTTCGTCGGCTGCCAGTTCCACCCCGAGTACAAGTCGCGTCCGAGCGCCCCGCATCCGCTCTTCCGCTCGTTCGTCGCCGCGGCACGCGCATACAAGGCGTCGATGAAGACGACCGTGCAGTTGCCGCAGCCGCGTGAGGCGGAGGAGATGGTGTAGCCGGCCTTCCGTCATCCCGAGTGTGAGTCGAGGGACCTGGGAGGGCGGGCGGCACGATCAACGCGCCGCCACCCGCCCGGGTCCCTCGACTACGCTCGGGATGACGGTTAGCATGCGGCCCGCATGACACGCGCGATTCGCATCACCGACGACATCTCATTCGGCGGCGACAACCCGCCCCTTTTCATCTGCGGCCCCTGCGTGATCGAGTCGCAGGAGCATCTGCTGCGGATGGCGCGCACGCTCCGCGCGCTGCGCGACGAGATGAAGATCAATCTCGTGTTCAAGTCGTCGTTCGACAAGGCGAATCGCTCGTCGATCGAATCGTTCCGCGGACCGGGCCTGGAGAAAGGTTTGGAGATGCTGCGGATCGTGCGGGAAGAGACCGGGCTGCCGCTGTTGAGCGACATCCACGAATGGCAGCAGGCGGAGCGGGCGGGCGAAGTGCTCGACATCATCCAGATCCCGGCGTTTCTCTGCCGGCAGACCGATCTGATCGCCGCGGCGGCGCGCACCGGGAAGCCGGTCGGCGTGAAGAAGGGTCAGTTCCTTTCGCCCGAGGAGACGAAGAACATCCTCGACAAGGGACACGAGGCGGGGAACGAGCGGGTGTTCATCACCGAGCGAGGGACGTCGTTCGGCTATCAGAACCTGGTCGTCGACATGCGCTCGTTTCCGATCATTCGCGGTCTCGGCGCGCCGGTGGTGTACGACATCACGCACTCGATGCAGCGCCCGGGCGGCGAAGGAAAGCAGACCGGCGGCACGCCGCAGTTCGCGCGTCCGCTCGCGCGTGCGGCGGCGGCGGCGGGGGCGGACGGCTTCTTCATGGAAGTGCACGACAATCCGCCCGAAGCGCTGAGCGACAAGACCACGCAGATCCGCCCCGAGGCGGCGCGGGCCATCATTTCGGACGTGCTGGCGATCCGCGCGGCGCTGCCAGCGATCTGATATGTCGAAGCTCCGGCTCGTTCTCGCAGCCGCGATCGCCGCCTTTCTCCTGCTCACGCTGCTCGATCGCTTCAAGCTCATCGAACTGCTGATCATCCGCACCGGACTGCCGTTCGTCGTGGCGCTCGCGGAGGCGCTGGCGATCGTGGGCGCCGGGTTCGCGGTGCGCGGTCTGCGCGGGCGCGTGTGGCAGGTGCACGGCGGCAGCGGCGCGCTCGATCTGCCGCTCGATTTCGTGATCGGTTATCCGATCTTCGGCACGCTCTGCTTCCTCGTCGCGACGTTGCGCATCGCGAGCTGGACGATGCTGCCGCTGCTGGTGATCGCGATGCTGTTCGGGGCGTATGCGGTCGCGCGATGGCGGGAGTCGCGTGTAGGACAGGCGCCCTCGCCTGTCCCGGACGACGACGACAAAGACGACAGGCGAGGGCGCCTGTCCTACACGTGCACCGCCATCGTTTTCCTTTGCGCCTTCATCGCGGCGCAGGCGCCGCCGGCGAGTCTCGACGAGCTGGCGTATCACCTTGCCATCCCGAAGACCTGGATGCTCGAAGGGCGTGCGATCGCGTTGCCGCTGCTGTCGCATTCGTGGTTTCCGCTCGGCATCGAGTCGGCCGATCTGCCGCTCCTGACGCTGCTCGGCGACGACGGCGCGATCGCATCGCACTTCGTCCATCTCCTCGCCGCGATCGGGGTGACGCTGCTGATTCAGCGCCGCGCGAAGAACCTGCTCGTCACGGCCGCGATCATCACGACGCCGGCGCTGGCGATCACCGCCGGGTGGTCGCTCGTCGACTTCCCGCTCCTCGGCATCTGCGTCGCGCTCTGGCTCGCGCTCGACGATGGCGATGACGCGACGGCGGCCGCGGCGATCGGCGCGGGGCTGCTGACGAAGTACACATTCGTGCCGTTCGCCATCGTGGCGTTGATCGCCGCGCGGCGCTGGCGTCCTGCGATTCCGGGGCTGCTCGTCGGATCGATCTTCTTCATCCGCAATCTGATTCTGGCCGGCAATCCGGTCGCGCCGTTCCTCGCCGCGGCGGCGCCGCACGTTGCGCATTACCGCGGCGGCGCCTACCTCTCCGACTACGTCTTCGATCCGAATTTCATCGATGAATCGCTCGGCTCGGCGATGCTGATGCTCGCGCCGCTCGCCGCCGGGGCGATTCCGATCGCGCTGCTCGTGTGCGGCATCGCGCTCTTCATCCTCGCGCCGTCGTCGCGGTTGCTCGTGCCGTTTTTCGCCGTGCCGGCGATGAGTGCGATGACCGATCGGCGCTGGATCCGGTGGCTGCTCGTCGTCGCCATCACGGTGCAGACGGCGATGGTCGTCTACCTCACCGATCGCGGCGGCGCATTCGGACTGCTCGCCGCTGAGAGCGAGCAATCGTTTCTGGTGAAGCAGCGTCCGTCGTTCGCGTCGATCGCCTGGCTCAACACGACGCTTCCGGAGAATTCGCGCACGCTCGTCATCGGCACCGGCGAGAGTTTCTGGTTCTCGCATCGCGTGCGTGCCGGAGGGAACTTCGATTCGGAGCGGATCTCCGCGTGGCTCGACACGCCGACACCCGAGGCGTTGCGGGAGAAGCTGCGGCGGGAGGGAATCACGCACATCGCGGTCATCACCGTCACCGCACCGCAGACGCAGGTCGTCCAGAAAATCGAAGAGCGGCAGACGCTGTTGACGCCTGCCGCTCAGAAAAGCTTGTCGCGATTGCTGGACCGTTACGCGTCGAGCGTCGCGGCCCGTGGGAACGCGACGCTCTTCACGTTACGCTGATTCAGGGACAGGTCTGGAACGCGGTCACATCCGTCTGCGCCGCGGCGATCTCGCCCTGGTAATTGAAGTAGCGTTTGATCTGCCCGCTCTTCACGTCGCCGACGATCAGCTGGTAGTGAACGTTCGTCGTCGCCGCGGAGAAGGCCCACTTGTAGTTGTTCACGCCGCAGCCGTCGAGCACCTTGATCATCACTTCCCAGTTGTCGGGTGAGAAGAACCAGAAGAGTCCCGATGAGCTGCTCGATCCGGGGACGACGGTGCCGATGCCGGTCACGCCGTCCGGCGTCTGCCACTTCGCGGTCACGGTGAAACGGGCGCCCGCGACGCAGAGCTGCGTGGAAGTCGTCGAGCCGCACGTCAGCGCCACCGGCGCATTCAGGTAGGCCACCGCTCCGCTCGGCAGGCCGTTGTGTCCGCCGATCGAGTCGGCTCCGCTGCCGTCGAGGTGATAGACGGCCACCAGTCCCGCCGTTGGCGCGTTGATCGTCTTATTGATGCTTCCCCGGATGTCGGCCTGCGAGCGCGCCACATTCCAGATGCGGACCTCATCGAGGGCGCCGTAGGTGAAGTTGTACGCCACGTCGGAGTCGAGCCGTACCGGGTCGGTGTTGGTGGTCATCGGACCGGTTTCGGCTCTCGACAGCACCAGTTCGCCGTCGATGTAGTGCTTCCGCGTCGTGCCGTCGTACGTGACCGCGATGTGCACCCAGTCGTTCGCCGCGACCTTGCCGCCGTCGACCAGGCTGGATGTGCCTTTGATGTACGAGCGGAGCGTCGTGCCGCAGACGCCGATCCACCAGCCATTCGTGTATCGCTTTCCGGCGATGCTCGAACAGGCACCGGTGTCGGAACCGTTCACCCACGCTTCGAGAGTGAAGCCGGTGCTGAAATCGAACGCGCTGCTGTGCGGGATCTCGACAAAACCGGCGGCGGACGTCGACGTTCTCACCAGCCAGCTGCCGTACGGCTGAGCGGCCAGCGGCACCGCGGCCAGGGTAACGAACATCAGAAACAGAACTGCATAACGAGTCTTCATCGATCCTCCAGACCTCTCACACTCTCGATCCATTCAGTATCGGCGGAAGCGGGAACTCGCGCCGTGACCCGGAACACGCAAACGAAAAAGGGCGGACATCGCTGTCCGCCCTGGCTCAGTCATCAATCAACGTTGCATCAATCAATGTAGCAACGGCTCAGACCGTTACCGCCTCGCCCACTCCCGCCGCCGCGCGCAGCGCGTCGGCCTTGTCGGTCAGCTCCCACGTGAACTCCGGCTCCGTGCGGCCGAAGTGACCGTAGGCCGCGGTCTTCTTGAAGATCGGACGGCGGAGCTTGAGCGAATCGATGATGCCGCGCGGCGTCATCTGGAAATGCTCGCGCACCAGCTCGGCGATCTTCGAGGCATCGATCTTCGCGGTGCCGAACGTATCGACGTAGACCGAGACCGGATCGGCGACGCCGATGGCGTACGCCAGCTGCACCTCGACCTCGTCCGCGAGGCCGGCGGCGACGACGTTCTTGGCGATGTAGCGCGCCATGTAGCAGGCCGAGCGGTCGACCTTCGTGGGATCTTTCCCCGAGAAGGCGCCGCCGCCGTGACGGCCGCGGCCGCCGTACGTGTCGACAATGATCTTGCGGCCGGTGAGGCCGGTGTCGCCCTGCGGTCCGCCGACGACGAAGCGGCCGGTCGGATTGATGTGGAAGACGGTGTCCTTGTCGAGCAGCTCGCCCGGAACGGTCGGCTTGATGACCTGCTCGATGATTGCATCGCGGAGGTCGTTGTTGCTGACGTTAGGCGAGTGCTGGGTGGAGATGACGATGGCGCTGGCGCGAATGGGGCGCTTGCCGTCGTACTCGATCGTGACCTGCGACTTGCCGTCGGGACGGAGGAAGTCGAGATCGCCCGACTTGCGCGTGTCGGTCAGGCGGCGCACCAGCTTGTGCGCGAGCTGGATCGGCAGAGGCATCAGCTCCGGCGTCTCGCGGACGGCGAAGCCGAACATCAGTCCCTGATCGCCGGCACCGCCGGTGTCGACGCCCTGCGCGATGTCGGGCGACTGCGGATCGATCGAGGAGATGACCGCGCAGGTCTCGCTGTCGAAGCCGTACTTGGCGCGCGTGTAGCCGATCTCCCGGATGGTGTTGCGGACGATCGACGGGAAGTCGACGTAGGTCCGGGTCGTGATCTCACCGGAGATCATGGCGAGGCCCGTGGTTACGAGCGTCTCGCACGCGACGCGGCCCACCGGATCTTCGGCGAGAACGGCGTCGAGAATCGCGTCGGAAATCTGATCGGCGATCTTGTCCGGATGACCTTCAGTCACCGACTCCGACGTGAACAAATGGCGGTTGCTGGACATGAAAATGCTCCTTGCGAATGGTTAAGCGCGTAATCGGTGAATCGTAGCATGCGTCTGCGGTCTCGTCCGGCAGTTGCTTTGCACTGTGCAGCCTTGAATGCTGCGAACCAGAAACCTCCCCGCCTACCGCGATCTGCTCATGCTTTTCACGAAGTACGGGAGGAAGGACTTCCGTGTCAACCTCGATCGGGATGAAATTCTTTCGGCTGCTCCGCCCGACGCCGAGAGCGAGATCGAGCCCGAAGTCAAAGAGCGCGCCGCCGCCTTCGCCAAAGCGCTCAAGGACCTCGGACCGACCTACGTGAAGTTCGGCCAGCTCCTCTCCACCCGTCCCGACATCGTGCCGCCCGAGTACATCGCGGAGCTCGAGCAGCTGCAGGATTCGGTCGAGCCGTTCTCGTTCGCCGACGTCGAGAAAACGATCGAGGAAGAGCTCGGCGTCCGGATCTCGAAAGCCTTCCAGTCCTTCGACTCCACGCCCCTCGCCGCCGCGTCCCTCGGACAGGCGCACCAGGCCGTGCTGCGCGACGGGCGCGAGGTCGTCGTCAAGGTGCAGCGGCCGAACGTCCGCGAACAGGTCCGGCACGACCTCGAGGTCTTCGCCGAGATCGCCGAGACGATCGAAGAGCACTCCGACGTCGGGAAGAAGATGAACCTCGTCGCCACGATCGAGCAGGTGCGGCTGACGCTGACGAACGAGTTGAACTACCTGCAGGAAGCGCGCAATACCGACATGCTGCGCCACAACCTCGAGCAGTTCCCGCTGATCTGCGTTCCGGCGGTGATCCACGACTTCAGTTCGTCGCGCGTGCTGACGACGGAGCTGGTGCGCGGCCGCAAGGTGTCGAAGCTGACGCCGTTGATGATCATCGATCGCGATTACGCGGAGCTGGCGAGCATCCTGACGCGCGCCTACCTCAAGCAGATCTGCGTCGACGGTTTCTGGCACAGCGATCCGCATCCAGGCAATGTCTTCCTCCGCGACGACGAGCTCGTGCTGATCGATTTCGGGATGGTCAGCCGGGTCACGCAGGAGATGCAGGACGAGATCATCAAGCTGCTGCTCGCGCTCTCGTCGAACAACGGGGTGGAGGTGGCCGAGGCGTGCGTGCGGATGTCGCAAGTGCTCGAGCGCTTCGACATCACGAAGTTCCATCGCGAGATCTCCACCATCGTTTCCGCGTTCCATGACGCCGATACGAAGAGCCTCAACACCGGGCAGGTACTGTTCCGGATCATCGCCCTGGCGAATGAGAACGAGCTGATCGTGCCGGCGGAGCTGGCGATGCTGGCGAAGACGCTGCTGAATCTCGACGGCATCACGCGGAAGCTCGATCCGAACTACGACCCGCAGCGCGTGATCCGCGAGTACTCGCAGGAGCTGATGGCGCAGAAGCTCAAGCAGAAGTTCGAGCCGCAGAACTTCTATCCGGCGCTGCTCGATCTGAATCAGCTGATCCTCGATCTGCCGCATCGCTCGCGCGAGATCCTCGACCTGACCGCGGGCGGCAAACTGACGTTCGGCATCAAGCTCACGCAGGCCGAAGAATTTCTGGCCGGCATTCACAAGATCGCGAACCGGATCACGGTCGGGCTGGTGATCGCCGCGTTGCTGGTCGCGTCGTCGCTGATGATGCGCGGCTACCCGCTCGTGGCCGTCGTCGGATACGTGCTGGCCGCCGTTGCGGGCATGTATCTCATCGTGTCGACCTTCATCGTGGACCGGAAAGACCAGGAGAAAACGAAGCTGAAGTGACGGCCGGGCGGGAGCGCGGTGGTGACCCCGAGAGGACTTGAACCTCCGACCTTGAGTTTAGGAAACTCCTGCTCTATCCTGCTGAGCTACGGGGTCTTAGCGCTGCGCGCAGGGTAGCATCCTGGCCTCGATTTCGCAATTTACGCGGGTGTGAAACGAGTCCTCGCGGCAGCGATTCTCCTCCTCGCCCCACAACTTCTCGCGCAATCGAAACCGTGCAGCTGGTACCAGTGGCGCTGCAATTCCGGAAACGAGATCGTGATCGAGGGCCTTCCGCCCGAGGCGCCTCACAACGGCACCGTCATCACGATCGACGTCAAGAGCAACCAGGCCTATCTGTTCCAGGACGGGCAGCTCGTCCGGAAGTCGAAAGCGGCCACCGGCAGCGAAAAGACGCTCATCGTCGGCGATGACGAGTGGCAGTTCCACACGCCGCGCGGTCATCTGAAGGTGCTGCGCAAGATCAAGGATCCGGTGTGGCGCAAACCCGATTGGGCGTACATCGAAGCGGGCGAGCGCGTGCCGCCTCCCGACTCACCGAAACGCTACGTGAAGGGGAAGCTCGGCAAGCATGCCCTCGACCTCGGCGAAGGAATCCTGATCCACGGTACCGACGACGCGTCATCGATCGGCCGCAGCGTCTCGCACGGCTGCATCCGCCTGCCGGCATCGATGCTCGAGCTGGTCTACCGGACGGCGGTGGTGGGGACGGACGTGTTCATTTTTGATAGTGATGAGTGAGGGGCGGCCCCTCATCCGCCTTCGGCACCTTCTCCCCGCTCGACGCGGGGAGAAGGGCGACAAGAGATGCGCTGCGCGAGAGCGTTGCCCCTCGCCCCGCGCCAGCGGGGAGAGGGTGGCCGAAGGCCGGGTGAGGGGCCGTGCCTACGCCGTAATCCTCGACACCACAGCGAGCAATTCATCGATGTCGTACGGCTTCATGATCGACGGCACGTTGCGGTGCTGCGCTTCGCCGAGGGCGCGCGCGTCGGCGTGGCCGGTGGAGAAGATCACCGGGAGGCCGGGCCAGCGCTTCGAGAGCTCTTCGTAGACCTGGAAGCCGCTCATGTCGGGAAGATTGACGTCGAGCAGGACGAGCTCCGGGACGAACGAGCCGACGATCTCGATTGCGGCGGCGCCGCTGGTCACGAGCTGCACCTCGTAGCCTTCGTCGATCAGGAGCGCGCGGATTCCTTCGCCGACCGATTCATCATCTTCGACGAGCACGATGCGCCGCGGCTCGATGGAGCGCTTCTGGTTTCCATCACGCATGACGGGCACCGGCGCGGCGGCTAGGGCGATCGTGAACGTGGTCCCCTCGCCCACCCGGCTCGACACGCGCAGCGTTCCCCCCTGCTGCACCATCGCCTGATGGGCGATCGAGAGCCCGAGGCCTGTGCCGGAGCGCTTCGTCGTGAAGAGCGGCTCGAAGATGCGGTCGAGCAGTTGGTCCGGGATGCCGGGACCGGAGTCGGTGAGCGATACCTCGACCTGTCCGTTCTCGGCAAGCGACGCCTCGATCGTCAACTCGCCGCCGTTCGGCATCGCGTCGCGCGCGTTGACGATCACGTTCGTCGCCACCTGTTGCAGCAACGACGGGTCGCCGCGCACGTAGAGATTGCGAGCGTTGATCTTCGTCTCGACGACGGAGCTCGAGCCGAGAGCCGCCCTCGCTTCGCGCGCCAGGTCGGTGACCCAGCGCTCGACGTCGATGGTGGAGATCGATAGCGACGATACCGGACGCGCCAGCCGCTGGATCTCCTGCGAGACCTGGCGTCCCCGCTTGATGGCCTGGAAGATGTGCTTTGTGGCGACGTCGACCTTCGGATCATCCGGCGCGCGCCGCTTCAGCAATTCGGCGAACGGGAGGATGCTCATCAGCACGTTATTGAAGGTGTGGGCGACGGATGCCGCGAGCTCGCCGAGGCTCGCCAGGCGTTGTTCCTTTTCGCGCTCCAGCTCCTCGATCCGGCGTTGCGTCACGTCGCGGGCGATGCCGAGAGTGCCGATCACCTCTCCGTCGATCCGCAGCGCCTGCGGCGTCGTCTCGACGATCACCTCGCCGTCGTGCTTCGTCTTCAGCCGGTAATCGCCCAGGACCGGCTCGCCGCGCAGGACGGCCTGAAACTGTTCGGTCGCCAGTGCCACATCCTCCGGCTGGATCAGTTCCTTGAACGGACGGCCGATCCATTCTTCCGCGCTCCAGTTCGTGATCGTCTCGAACGCCTTGTTGAGCGATGTGAACCGTCCCTCCGGATCGAGCGTGTAGATGACCACGCCGGCCTGCTCAAACAGAGCGCGGTACCGCGCCTCCGACCGCGCCAGCTCGTCCGCCGCCCGGCGTCGCTCCGTGACGTCGGAGAAAACGCCGAACGCATGTTTCTGGCCGTCGATCTCGGAGAGCTCCGCGCGGTTGTGAACCCAGATCCACTTGCCGTCGCGGCGCCGGAAGCGATACTCCACGTCGTACCGCTTCCCTTCGGCGAACAGCGCCTCGTATTCGGCGAGCACGCGATCCCGATCCGCCGGATGAACGTTGCGCGCCCAGAGCTCCAATTCGCCCGCGAGGAACTCGTCCGCCGTGAAACCCCAGACGTCGATTATGTTCTCGCTGACGTATACCGGCTTTCCCTTCCCGTCATCGCGCCAGACGACCTCGGGGATGTTGGCCAGGATGGTCCGGAATCTCGTCTCGCTCTGAAACAGCGCGGCCTCGCGCTCCTTACGGGCCGTGACGTCGCGCGCCATGCCGATCATCCGCCGCGGATGAAGGTCGCTGATGACCTGGCCGCGCGCGTGGACGACGCGATGGGTGCCGTCGATCGTAACGCCGAACTCGGCGTCGAACGCCGATCCGTCAGAGCCGGCATGATGCAATTCGGCGAGAAGGCGCGTTCGCTCATCCGGCTCGACGAACGCCAGGTAGTCGGCCAGTTTCCCCGACGCCGGAAGTCCGTTGAAGACGCCCTGCAGTTCCGGGGACAGGGTGACGACGTCGTTCTCGACGTCCCAATCCCAGCTTCCGATCTGCGACAGCTGCTGCGCCATCGCCAACTGCACGTCGCGGTCGCGGATCTCCTCTTGCATCTTCCGCCGCGCGCTGATGTCGGTGACGAGCGCAAGGGCTCCGGTCGACTCTCCGCGCGAGTCCAGCACGTTGCTGAGCGAGACCGCGGCCCAGAACATCGAGCCGTCGCGGCGCCGGAAGCGAAACTCGTGCGCCTCGCCGATCCCGTTCGTGACCGCTTGCAGCTTCGTGAGCGCCACGGCGCGCTGCCCCGGATCGACGAAGTCGAAGAACGCGGTCCGTTTCAGCGAATCGGCCGGAACACCGAGAAGGTCCGCCATCCGCTGATTGGCGTACGTCGTCACTCCCTCGTGATCGAAGACCCACACGCCTTCGTGCGCACTCTCGAGCAGATCGAGATAGCGCCGCTCGCTCTCCCGCAGCGCGGTCTCGGCCTGATGAAGGCGAAGCTCGCGCCGCATCACGTACGGCAAGCGGTGCATCTCGTCGTGCGTCAGCGCGGTGAAGTCGTCAGGGAGCGACGGATCGTCTTCCACCGATTCGAGCAGCAGCAGCGCCGGGGTCGAGCCGAGTTTCTCGCGCAACGCGGTGAGCATGGCGCGGCGCTTGACCGCCGACGATCCGATCACCGCGAAATCGCACGCCGCGTCGGAACCGTCGTCGGCGTAAAGCGTCACCGTCGTCGATGACGGCAGCTGCCGGCGCACCGCCGCAAGCTCGTCCTGCGAGCAATAGAACAACCCAACCGCCGTTGCCGTGCGCATTGATCGGACTTCGAAGTGGAGTTACACCAAACGGCATGCCAGCCGCTCGTCGCGGGCCTAAGTCTAGTTCAGGAAGGAGTTACTTCGGGCGACGGGAACCTGAAGGACGTCCGGAAACCGACTTCCGTCCGGATTGTGGACGCTTTGCAGCCGTAATTCGGGAGAGTGTCTCGAGCAGCTGTTCCGCCTCGAAGGGCTTCCTTAAGAAACCAATGTGGGGCCTCCGGAGGAATTGCGCAACTGCTGAATCGTCCAATTCGGCCGTGATGAAGACCACCGGCAGGTGCGGCCAGCGCGTTGCGATCTCCGTGTAGACATCGGCGCCGCTCAAATCGGGCAGGCCGATATCGAGCAGCACGACGTCCGGAATCTCCTTCGCCAGCGAGTTGATCGCGGCCCGGCCGCTCGTCGCGGTCCGGACGCCGATCCCCTCCACCTCGAGCACCGCGCTCAAGGCGAGCGTGACCGCCGGATCGTCCTCGACCAGCAGCACGCGCGAGACCGGGCGGCCATCCGAAAGCTCGCCCTCGCTCGCGACGAGCGGAAAGCGGAGATGAAACTCGGTGCCGCGGCCGACTTCGCTCTCCACTTCGATCGTTCCGCCTTGCGCGCTCACGGCCTGATGTACGACCGCCAGCCCGAGGCCGGTGCCGCCGCGCTTCGTGGTGAAGAGCGGCTCGAAGATCCGCTCGCGGTTCTCGGGTGGGATGCCGCTTCCGCTGTCCGCGATGACGAGGTCGAGCCGCTCGTCACCCGGGGCCCTGGCGATGATGCGAATCGCTCCCTCGGGCGCCGCATCGCGTGCATTGATGATGAGATTTGCCAGCACCTGATTCAGCAGCGCGATGTCGCCGCGGATGAAGAGCTCTTCTTCGACCTGCAGCTCCGCGCGGTCGCCGGCGAGCGCCGAAGCCTCGGGCAGAAAATCGGTCAGCCAGCGCCGGACGTCGATGGTGGCCATCGCCGGCGCCGGATCGCGCGTGAAGCGGAGGATCTCGTCGGTGATGCGCCGCCCCCGCCCGAGCGACTGCTGGATCTGCGCGACGGCGTTCTGCACCGGCACTTCCCCCGCGGTCCTCCGCCGCAGCACCTCGGCGAACGTGCTGATTCCCATCAGCACGTTGTTGAACTCGTGCGCCATCGTCGCCGCCAGCTGGCCGAGACTTGAGAGCCGCCGCGTCTCGCCGAGCTGGCGCTGCAACTCGACCCGGTCGCGCGCGGCCAGCTCTTCTTCCGTGACGTCGAGAACTTTTCCGACCGCGCGCAGCCCCGCCTTGTCCTCGCGCAGCCTCGCGTGCACCCGCACGAAGCGGACGTCGCCGTCATCGCGAAGGATGCGGATCTTCACGTCGATCGCACCGCGCTGCCGCGCCAGCTCGATCGCGCCGCGCAACCGGTCGCGATCGTCGGCGACCACATGGCGGAAGAAGAAGCGCAGGGTGAGCGGACGCGATTGCGGCTCGAGTCCCAGGATGCGGTAGAGACCGTCCGAGGCCCGCACGCGATCGGCGCTGCTCTGTTCGAAGACGCCGCTGCTCGACAGCTCGTGCGCCTCGGAGAAGATGCGCGCCACTTCCCGCAACTCGTCTTCCGCGCGCTTCCGCTGATCGATGTCGATGGCGGTGATCTGCAGCGAGTCGCGCCCGTCGACCAGCGGCGTGACGCTCAACAACATCCAGAACGATGGGTGATCGCGGCGCAGCCCCTGCATCTCGCGATTCGCGGCGCCTCCTCCCTGCTCGATCTGCTGCAGCAGTTGTTTCCACTCCGCGCGATCGGTCAGCAGCGTTTCGAGCCGGATCCCTTTCACCGATGCACTGTCGTCGAAGCCGAACATCTGCGCGAAGGCGACATTCGCGGCCGTGATCAACCCGCGCGCCGTCGCGGTGCAGACCGCCGCCACGCTCTCCTCGAACAGCAGCCGGTATCGCTCTTCCGACTCCCGCAACGCGACCGACATCCGCTCGCGGCTGACGAAGCGCCCGGCCGAGCCGGCGATGCGCGCGAGGTCGTCGATGATCGACTGGTGGTAATCGGAGTCTGGGCGGCAGAAGACCTCGAGCACGTGCACCACGAGCGTGCGGTCGACGATCGGGAACGCCATCGCATCTTCGCCCGTCGCACTTTCGCCGCTGCGCCGGACCCGCTCCACGAGGCCGCTCTCACGCAGCGAACCTCCATTCGCACTCCACCAGACCGTGCGGTGTGGCGCGGCTCCGTCGGTGGCCCAGACCGCGACCGCTTCGAAGTCGAGCGTCCGCCCGATCGCCTCCGCGACGCGCGGCGCAGCGGCGGCGAAGGTGCGATGTTGCGTGACGATGTCGACGAAATCGGCGAAGAGGCTCCATCGCGATTCGTCGCGGACGACGATCGACATCGGCGCGTCGTCGGCCTGCGACAACGGCTCGACGACGACCCCGGCGCGGAACGATTCGCCTCCCTTCCGCGTGGCGTCGACGCGAAAGGTGCCGCCAGCGCGCAACCGCGGCAGCCGGACGATCGCCGACAGCGGCTGGCCGATCATCTCGCCGGCCGAATAGCCAAACGTCTGTTGGGCACCGCGACCCCAGAAGACGATTTCTCCGGAGTGGGCCGCGGCGATCACGGCATCTGTTACGGGTGGGCGTCGCACGTAAAGCGGCGGAACTATAGCATTATGGGGATGCGGAGAGCGTGAAAATTGGAAGCTACGCCTTCGTCTTCATCCTGGCGTACAACGTCGACGGACTGATCTTCAGCTGCCGCGCCGCCTTGCGGATGTTGCCGCCCGCTGCGTTGACCGCGGAGTTCACGTAGTCGGCGATGACGTCGTCGAGCGGACGGATCTCCCACTCCTCGCCCGGCAATCCGCCTGACGCGGCGCCGAGCGCGGCGGGGAGGTTGCTCGACTCCAGCACCAGGTCCTCGCTGCGAATCTCGTCGCCGGCGAGGGTCAGCAGTGCGCGCTCCAGCACGTTGCGCAGCTCGCGCACGTTGCCCGGCCACGCGTAGCTCGCCAGCTTCTTCATCGCCCGCGCGCTCACCTTCGGCATCGGGCGTCCGAGCTCTTTCGCCAGCGCCGGCATCATCGCCTGAACGAGGATCGGCACATCTTCGAGACGATCGCGGAGCGGCGGCATCCGGATGCGCACGACATTCAATCGATAGTAGAGATCGCTGCGGAATCTCCCCTCGCCCACATCGGCGAGGAGATCTCGATTCGTCGCCGCGACGAGCCGGAAGTCGGCGCGCAGATCGCGGATGCCGCCGACGCGGCGGAATCGTTTGTCCTCCAGCGCCTTCAGCAGGCGGGCCTGCACCGTCAGCTCCATCTCGCCGATCTCGTCGAGGAAGAGCGTGCCGTCGGCGGCGATCTCGAAGAGTCCCGGCTTCGTCTGCATCGCGTTCGTGAACGCGCCGCGCTCGTGTCCGAACAGCTCCGACTCGAGCAGCTCCTTCGACAGTCCGGCGCAGTTGAGATCGACGAACGGCGCGCGGGCACGCGGCGAGCGGTTGTGGATCATCCGCGCCAGGACGCCTTTGCCAGTGCCCGACTCTCCTTCGATCAGGACCGGCGACGGCGCGCGTGAGATCTGTCCGATGATCTGGTTCAGTTGCAGGATCGCGGGTGAGATGCCGGGAAAGCGCTCGACATCTTTCGGTTCCGCGCGGCGCAGCGCGATCAGCTCGCGCTGCGTGGTGAGCATCCGCTTCACCTGCTGCAGCGTGAGTTGGAGCGTGTCGAAATCGAACGGCTTCTGCAGGAAGGTCTCGGCGCCGAGGCGCATCGATTCGATCACGCGCTCGAAGGTGCCGTGGGCCGACATCATGATCGCGGCGGTCGTCTCCGCGTACATCTTGAATTGATGCAGCAGGTCGATGCCGATGACGTCGGGGAGCTGCACGTCGATCAGGACGACGTCGGGCGAGAACTCGGCGAAGAGGCGCATGCCGTCCTTCCCGTTCTCGGCGGTGCGGACATCCCAGTCGTCGCCGAGGAGCGCTTCGAGGCCGGCGAGGATGGATGGTTCGTCGTCAATGATGAGAATTCGGTCGCGTAGTGGAGTCAGCTCTTCGGTCATTTCGTGAAAATCATACGCCCGTCCAGTTTTCGAACGCTACCAAAAAGGCTGATCAATCGTTAAGTGGTTCATTTGATGACGCTTACCAGATTTCGGACAGGTGGTCCAGCGCTTGAGATAAGGGAGCCGCAGGAGAAATACGAACATGCTGCTCACAATCTTCACCGCCGCCGCCCTCAGCCTCAAGATCGACCTCATCGGAATGATTCAGCAACGCTCCCACCCGGCGCCGCAGGTGAAGGGTCTTACCTGTCACATCGAGACCGTCTCCTACCGCTTCGTCGGCGACCCGGGCACCGAGTTCCGCTACGACGGCGATTCGTACCGCGTGCCGCAGAACGGGTCGATCGAGCTGATCTCGACCCGCGCGCAGAACTACGAAGTGAACGGCCGCGCTCTTCCCCTCAACCTCTGGCCGAAGGACGCCTTCGGCATGCGCACCATCCCTCTACCGAAGAATCAATAGGAGACACGACCATGACCAACTTTCTCTTCGATGCCATCAACGACATGCGCGGCGGACGCCAGAGCTGGCGCGTCATCGTGACAATGTCGATCCCTGCGTTCGTCGCCGCCATCCTCCTTTCCTCGATTCACATCTGAAGGAGCCGACATGAAGCCCGATCCGAGACGCATCACACTGGTCAATCGCCATCCGGAACTGGAAGAGCGCGAGTGGGATTGTTCGCCGCACGCATCGACCCGGATCATTTTCGTCCGCGCCGTGTCGATCCTGGAGTACGCACTGCGGAACGCGCTGGCGGAGCTCGAGCGCGACGTGGAGCGGGTGGTGATCGATCGGGGCGCGAAGGCAGAGGAGTGTCTCGATCTGCTGGCGCGGATCCCTCACGAGTTCCAGGGCGACCTGTTGATCATCCGCGAGGACGGCTCCGGCTTTCTCAGCGCCTGCGCGCGCGGCGACGGCCGCATGCTCTATCCGCTGTCGGTGATCGATATCGAGTTCTACCTCGCGACGCATGGACTGCTCGCGGAAGAGCAGCAGCGGATGACGGCGTGAGGAACGGTAGAAGGCAGAAAGCAGAAGGCAGAAATGCGGGTGCCCGGTTGCCGTCGTAGAAGATCGGTTCCCCTGAGGACCGGCACGGCGGCCACCGGGAGTAGTTTTCCGCCGCAGCGCGCAACACTTCTGCTTTCTGCCTTCTGCCTTCAGCTTTCTGCCTTGTGCTACGCTCCGTCCCGTGCAGCTTTGGACGGCGTTTCTGCATACGGGGGTGGTGGGGAAGAGCGTCCTGGCCATCCTTCTCCTCTTTTCCATAGTCTCGTGGGCGACGATGATCGTCGTCGCGCAGCGCTTCCGGCGATCGGACGGCGCATCGCGCCGCTTCACCGCGGTCTTCCGTAAAGCCAAGCGGCTCGCCGACGTACAGGCGGCAACCGGATCGCTCGCCCACTCCTCGCTGGTCGGCCTCTTCAAGTCGGGCTACGCGGAGATCGAGGCACAGATCGCGCACGGCGACACGAAGGTGCGCTCGCTCGATTCAGTGGAGCGCTCGCTGATCCGCGCCACGCGCATCGAGTCGGCGCGCCTGCAGCGCTTCGTCCCGTTCCTCGCCACAACCGCCGCGGCCACGCCGTTCATCGGACTCTTCGGCACAGTGTGGGGAATCATGGAAGCGTTCACGACCATCGGCGCGACCGGTACGACGTCGATCACGGCCGTCGCTCCCGGCATCAGCGAGGCGCTGATCAACACCGCGGCCGGCCTCTTCGCCGCGGTTCCCGCGCTTCTTGCATACAACCATTTCGTGCAACGGCTTCGTCAGGCGCGGGGACAGATGGAGGATTTCACGCTCGAGTTCCTGAATCTGACGGAGAGGAACTTCACGTAGCGCGTTACGCGGCGCGCGGCCCGCGCGTCTAATTCTGGGGATGGCCTTTCGACTTCAAGACTCGGACGATCTCGGCGACCTCGCGGAGATCAATGTCACGCCGCTCGTCGACGTGATGCTCGTGCTGCTGGTGATCTTCATGGTCACCGCGCCGATGCTTACGCAGGGGCTGACGGTGGCGCTGCCGACGGCCGAGGGCCGAAGCCTGGAGCTGGCGTCGGAGAATCCGGCGAAGATCACGATCGCTACGAACGGCGCGGTCTACGTCGACGACACGCCGGTCGGCTCCTCGAACCTCGAGCAGACCCTCGGCACGATGCTGCGCGCGCGGCGCGTGAAGCGCGCACTGCTCGAAGCCGACAAGTCGGTGCCGTACGGCCGCGTAGTTGCAGTGCTCGATGTCATGAACCGCGCTGGTGTCGAGCAACTGGGGATGGTCACCCAACCAAGGGAGCGAGATGGACGATCGCGTCGGTGACATCCTCGCCCAACGCGCCTCGCTCGACGCCGGCCGCACGCCGGCCATCATCGTCTCCATCCTGATGCACGGCGGCATCTCCGCCCTTGCCGTCTACAGCGCGATGCACGCCACGACTCCGCAGGTGGTGTCGGTGCTCAACATCCGATTCGCGGCTCCCGTGGAACGACAGACGCCCTCGCCTGTCGTCGCCGCGCCCGTTCGACAGGCGAAGGCGCCTGTCGCTCCACTTGAAAAGCCGGAGCCGCGCATCGAGGCGCCGAAGCCGAGACTCGAAGACGTGAAGCCGACCGCCTCGAAGCCGGTGCCGAACGCCGTCCCCATCTCGCCCTTCGGCAAATCGACGAAGAAGGGGGCGGAAAATCCGGTCGTGCAGCCTCCGGCCGGAGTGCCCGTGCCGCAGGGCGGCAGCGGCGTCACCGGTCTGGAAGGTGGCGACTTTCCCTACCCGATCTACATTGAACGGATGCACACGCTGATCGGGAACAAGTGGTTGCGGGGCGACACAAAGAACGTCACCACAACGATTTACTTCGTCATCGACCGCGACGGCACGATCCGTGATGCGAAGGTGGAGACGTCGAGCATGAACCCGACCTTCGACCGCGCCGCGCTGCGCGCCGTCCTCGAATCAACGCCGTTGCCGCCGCTGCCGTTCGGCTACGGCGGAACCTTTCTGGGAGTACACCTGACATTCCGATGAAGACATTCACCGCAATCCTGACCACGATGCTCCTCGCGCTGCCGCTCTTCGCGCAGACGCAGATCCAGACGACGATCGATCCGACGAAGGCGACGAACGTCCTGCGCATCGCCATCCCCTCGCCCGAGCTGACCGGCACGACATTCGAGGCGATCAACGAACCGCTCTTCAAGCCGCTCACGCGCGACATCTCGATGTCGGGCATCTTCGCCATCGCGCCATTGCCGCCGAACGTCGCCATCACACCCGAAGTGATGCAGCGCATCAGCGCGCAACTGCTGCTCAAGTTGAGCATCAGGCTGGAAGGTGAAGAGTTCGTGGTCGAGGCGCGCGTCACCGACACGACCGGCCAGTCGCAATTCGGGAAGCGCTATCGCGGTCCCGCTGCGGCGCTGACGCGCCTCGCGCACATGCTGGCCTCCGATCTCGTACGTTCGCTGAACGGACGGCCCGGACCGTTTCTCTCGCAGATCGGCTTCGCATCGGACCGCGACGGCCATTGGGAGATCTGGCTGATGGATTGGGATGGCGGCAATCAGCGCGCGATCACGCATCACGGCGCGCTGTCGATCCTCCCGAGCTGGTCGCCCGACAACGAACGGATGGTCTACACGTCGTTCGCGCGCGGCACGAGCGACATGTACATCATCAATCGACGCGGCGGCGGCCGGATCCGCGTCGCCACCGGACTCCAGCTCAACACCTCGGCCACCTTCTCGCCGGTCTCCAACGAGATCGCCTTCGTCGGCTCGACCAACGGCAACCCCGACATCTACGTGATCAAGGACGACGGCTCCGGCCGGCGACGATTGACGACGTCGCCGACGATCGAGTCGACGCCCGAGTGGAGTCCCAACGGTCGGCAGATCTCGTTCACCTCGGGGCGCAGCGGCTCGCCGCAGATCTACGTGATGGACGCCGAGGGAGCGAACGTGCGCCGCATCTCGTTCGACGGCGACTGGAACGACGACGCCACGTTCTCACCCGACGGCGAACAGATCGCCTACACCTCGCGCGTCAACGGGCGCTTTCAGATCCGCGTGGCGAACCTCATCAACGGCGAGAGCCACATCCTCGCGGGCGAGGGCTCGAACGAGCAGCCGACCTGGTCGCCCGACGGGAAATGGATCGCCTTTCAATCGAACCGCTCCGGCAAATGGCAGATCTACCGGATGCGGGTCGACGGCAGCGACATCGAGCGGCTCACCTCGAGTGGTGAGAACAAGGATCCCGACTGGAGCAAGAAGAGCGATTGAGTAGGTGTCATCCTGAGCCGCAAAGACGGCGAAGGACCCGTAGATTCAGGCGATACGCTTGTCGGATACGGATCCTTCGCCGTCTGCGCGGCTCAGGATGACACTAAGTTGTTATGATCAAAACGTAAGGAGTTACTTATGAAAAAGACTTCGAAAGCTTTCGCGTGGACGTTTGTGGCGGTGGTGCTGGGGCTGTTCGCGATGGCATGTCCGAAGAAGCCGAAACCGATCGTGACGCCGCCGCCTCCGGTGGTCGAAGCGCCGCCGCCCGTGGTTGCGCCGCCTCCGACACCTGTCGAGACGAAGGTCGAGAACAAGGATTTCGTGCAGGAGACGCCGGTCAAACAGGAGACGCTGCCGGCCGACATCGAAGAACTGAATCGCTATGCGCAGCAGCATGGCTATATCCAGGACGCCTTCTTCGGCTACGACGAATCGGCGCTCACCGCCGACGCGCAGGCGGCGCTCACCAGCTCGGCCAACTGGCTGAAGGGCGACGGGAAGTCGTACAACCTGCTGGTCGAAGGACACTGCGACGAGCGCGGCACGGAGCAGTACAACCTGGCCCTCGGCGACAAGCGCGCAAACACGGCGAAGGAGTACCTCGCCACACTCGGCGTCGACGCCTCGCGCATCCGCACTGTCAGCTACGGCGAAGAGCGTCCGTTCGATCCGGGTCATGACGACGCGGCGTGGGCGAAGAACCGCCGCGACCATCTCGTGCTCGTCGGGAAGTGATCATGATCATCCGCAAGTACATCGCAGTCGCGGCGCTTGCACTCGCCGCGACGTCGTGCGCTTCCTCCTCCGACATGGAGAAGCTGCAGAGTCAGATCTCCGACCTGCAGGAGCAGATCGCGGCGCTCAAGCGGACCGCGTCGAGCAAGGAAGAAGTGCAGAACGTCAACACGAAGATCGCCGAGCAGACGCAGATGCTGCTGAAGTCGAACGCGACGCTGGTGACGAAAGTCGATTCGATCGAGGAGCGTCTGAACAACGCGCAGGGATCGGTCGAGCAGACGAACTACCGAGTCGACCGGCTCGTGCAGCAGGTGACGCAGGCGCAGCACGACGTCGATGAAGTGAAGGCTGCTGCCGCGGCTGTAGCTGCCTCCACGCCGCCGCCCGGAACGCCGGGAACGGCGCCGGTTCCATCGACGAGCGAGGTGACGGTGCAGTCGCCGCCTCAGTCGTCGGAGAACCCGACCGACACCTACCAGACCGCGTATCGCGACTACCAGCGCGGCAACTACGATCTGGCCATCGCGGGGTTCAGAGAGGTCGTTTCGAAGCACGCGAAATCGGACCTGGCGGACAACGCGGCGTACTGGATCGGCGAGAGCCTTTATTCGCAGAAGAAATATCGGGAGGCGATTGCACAGTTTGACAGCGTCGTCACCGGTTATCCGAAATCCGACAAAGTGGCGAGCGCGCTCCTGAAGAAGGGGTACGCGTACATCCAACTCAACGAGAAGAACATGGGGATCGTGCAGTTGCAGTACGTGGTGCACGAACACCCGAAATCACCCGAGGCCGCCAAGGCGCGAGAAGAACTGAAGCGCCTGGGGGTCGATTCGCAGTAGAATGACCGGCTTTCGAACCGCGCCGCCGCTGGGGCGGCGCAACAATTCACGAAAACAACAGGAGCATTGATTCATGGCGAACATTCGCTCGGCCGAGAAGCAGAGACGTCAGGCCGAAAAACACAAAGAGAACAACCGCGCCGGCAAGTCACGCCTGCGCTCGGCGCTGAAGAAGGCCCGTACGGCCGTGGCCGAGGGAACGGTTGACGACAAGACGATTTCGACCGGCTTCTCGGAGATCGACAAGGCAGCGAAAAAGGGTGTGATCAAGACCAACACCGCCAATCGCTACAAAGCCCGTCTCAGCGCCGCAGCGAGACGCACGGCCGCGGCGAAGTAGACTTTCCCGCACCGCGTTGCCAAGATTTCGGCGCAGAGATCCTGCGCCGATTTTTTTTATGAACCCGCCGCCACAGGTCATCGCCGTGCTCGCGATCCTGCACAGCCGTCATGGACGGGGACTGATCGCCGAGAGCGACGTCCGCGCCGCCATCGACGCGCTGCCGAATGCCGCCCGCCTCCCCGGCGAGGGCCGCGACACCATCGCCCGCGGCATCCGCGCCTGGCTCCAACAGCAGGAAGGAAGCTACGTGCTGCGCGATGAAGTGGCGGCACTGATCGGCTTCGAGCTCGACGACTCGCTCGCCCTCTCGGCCGACGAAGACGCGCAACTCGTCGAGCTCCTCCGCTCGCGCAGTCCGATCTCCGTCGAGGACCTCAACGCCGTGACGCGGCGCTTTCTGGAGGACGTGCTCACCGGCGCCGACATCCCAGACGAACTGCTGGAGACGATCGTCGAGACGTACGTCCGCCGCGGTACGCTCACGATGGACGAGAACGGCGGCCGCTACACGATCTCGTTGTCGTGACGAATGTAGGGCGGGTTCTCTAACCCGCCGCCCCCGGGGGAGGGCGGGTTGGAGAACCCGCCCCACGTTAGAAGCCTAGAACCCTAGAACCCTTCGAGGAGGTTCGACACGAGCGACTCCGCGAAGCGTCCGGCGATCTCGAGGATGGCGCGGCTCTCCTGATCGAACGCGTCGGCGGTCTGCAGGTCGACCTGGTAGTTCTCGGTGAAGCGGTACTGGTCGTTCTTCCAGAGCACCTTGTCGTCGTTGCGATGATCGAGCAGCTCGATGTGCGCGGTGATGGCGACCTGGTACTGCGTCGCGCGTCCCTGCTGGTTGAAGGCGATCGGGAAGATGCCGAAGCTGTCGATCGAGCCGCGCAGGATGGCGTCCGCGCCGGCCGGCGTCTTCACCAGCCGCAACCGGCCGCGCGACACGAACTCGTCCGCCACCGCCTGCGTGACGCGCTGCTCGAGCTCCACGCGCGTCGTCTTGTTCAGGAACGCCGGCACCTCGATCGTGTGGATCGACGGATCGAGCATGTTGCCGCGGCCGACGAGCGAGTAGCCGCAGGAGGAGAGCAGGAGGGCTGTAATGATGATCAGTTTTTTCATGGGTTGCTGGGTTGCTGGGTTGCCTGGTTACTCGGTGACCTAGCAACCGAGCAACTCAGCACCCTAGCAACCGCTTCTCACTTCACCACAATGTTCACCAGCTTACCCGGCACGTAGATCGTCTTCACGATTTCTTTTCCCTCGATCCATTTGGCGACATTCTCGTTCGACTTCGCGGCGGCGACGGCGTCCGCTTCCGCGGGGGGATTGGCGACGTCGACCTGGCCGCGCAGCTTGCCGTTGACCTGCACGGCGATGGTGACGACGTCCTCCTGCATCAGCGCCGGATCGGCGACCGGCCACTTCGACGTCAGGATGAATCCCGATTCCCCGAGTTGCTGCCACAGCTCCTCGGTGACGTGCGGCGCGAACGGATGGAGCATCTGCAAAAGCGCGATGTACGCCTCGCGCGCATTCGATGCATGCACGTTCTCGCCGATCGCGTTCGACAGCTCCATCAGGAACGAGATGGCGGTGTTGAATTCGAACTTCGCCATCCGCTGCGTGACGGCATCGATCGTCTGATGCATCTTCCGGAGGATTCTGCCGTCTGCTGTCTGCTGTCCGCTGTCTGACGCGATCGCGGATCCCTGCGCCCACACCCGCCCCAGGAACCGGTACGCGCCGACGACCCCTTCATCCGACCACGCCGCTTCCTTCTCCGGCGGGGCGATGAAGAGCGTGTAGACCCGCTCAGTGTCGGCGCCGTACTTCGCGATCAGCACGTCCGGCGGGACCACGTTGAAGCGCGACTTCGACATCTTTCCGACTTCCGCGATGAGCTGCTTGCCGGTGCTCTTCTCGTACGGCACACCATCGCGATGCTCGACTTCATCGAGCGCCACCCAGCTCCCCTCGGCGGTCTTGTAGCCCTCTTTCGTGATCACGCCCTGGTTGAAAAGCCGCGTGAACGGCTCCTCGAAATTCACCAGCCCCATGTCGAACAGCGTGCGGCAGATGAAGCGCGCGTAGAGCAGGTGCAGGATGGCGTGCTCGATGCCGCCGATGTACTGATCGACCGGCAACCATTGATTGACCAGTTTCGAATCGAAGATCCGCTCGTCGTCGCGCGCCGAGATGTAGCGCGCGTAGTACCAGGACGAATCGACGAACGTGTCCATCGTGTCGGTCTCGCGCCGCGCGGGACCGTTGCACTTCGGGCAGGTGGCGTTGACGAACTCCTCGTGATTCGCCAGCGGGTTGCCGCGCTTGCCGGTGAACTTCACGTCGAGCGGCAGCCGCACCGGCAGCTGATCCTCCGGCACCGGCACGATGCCGCAGCCGTCGCAGTAGAGCATCGGGATCGGCGTGCCCCAGTAGCGCTGGCGCGAGATCAGCCAGTCGCGCAGGCGATAACGGACCATCCCTTTGCCGATGCCGCGACGCTCGATCTCCTCGATCATCTTCGTCACCGCGTCGGCGAACTTCAGTCCGTCGATGAGCGGCGAATTGACGGCCACGCCGTTCTCCTTGTCGACGTACGGCAGGTCCCCACCTTCGACCACTCGACGAATCGGCAGGCCGAACTCTGTCGCGAACTCGAAGTCGCGCTCGTCGTGTCCCGGCACGGCCATGATCGCCCCCGTGCCGTACTGCATCAGCACGAAGTTGCCGAGCCAGATCGGGATCTCCTCATTGGTGAATGGATTGATCGCCGTACAGCCGGTGAAGCGTCCTTCCTTCCCTGCTTCCTGGCGCTCGAGGTTCGTCTGATTGCGGACCGACTCGATCCACTGCTCGATCTCCGCGCGGTTCGGGTTCTCCGCGATCAGCGTCGGCACGTCGGGATGTTCCGGCGCGAGCACCATGAACGTCGCGCCGTAAATCGTGTCGGGCCGCGTCGTGAAGATGCGGATGGGGTGGCCGAGGATCGGAGCGGGGAACTCGACGTCGGCGCCGACCGAGCGTCCGATCCAGTTCCGCTGCATCAGCTTCACCTTCTCCGGCCAGTGCTCGAGCGAGTCGAGTCCGGCGTCGAGTCGGTCGGCGTATTCGGTGATCTTCAGGAACCACTGCTCGAGATCGCGCTGCTCGACGAGCGCGCCGCAACGCTCGCAGCGGCCGTCGATGACCTGCTCATTCGCGAGGACGGTCTGATCGTTCGGGCACCAGTTGACCGGCGCCTTGCCGCGATACGCGAGACCGCGCTCGAAGAGCTTGATGAAGAGCCACTGGTTCCACTTGTAGTAGCCCTCGTGGCACGACGCGATCTCCTTCGACCAGTCGTAGAGGATGCCCCAGCGGCCGAACTGCACCTTCATGTTGGCGATGTTGCGCAGCGTCGATTCGCGCGGATGAATCCCCTTCTTGATCGCGGCGTTTTCCGCCGGCAGACCGAAGGCATCCCAGCCCATCGGATTGAGCGCGGCGCGCCCCTGCATCCGGAAGAAGCGGTAGAGCGCGTCGCCGAGAATGTAGTTGCGGCCGTGCCCGACGTGCAGATCGCCCGACGGATACGGGAACATGTTGAGCATGTAGAACTTCTCGCCGCCGGGATTCGCGACGTCGACACGCGCCACTTCCGCGTCCGCCCACGCTTTCTGCCACTTCGGTTCGATTTCTTCGGGTCGGTATTGCGTCATAGAGCGGGGAAGTATAGCGGCTCAATGCGGGGCGGAGCGGCGACGCTGCGGCGCGGGCGCCGGCGGGACGAATTCGTACACGCCGCGGCCATGCGTCGCCGCGAGGAGCCGTCCGTCCGCGGTGCGCGCGAACGCCATCACGATCACCGGTGGAATGCCCTGCTCCTGTACCCACCCGCCGTCGCCGGTCATGCGGAACGCACCGGCATCCGTGCCGGCCCACAGCGTCGCGCTGTCGAAAAAGAGCGTGTTCACCGGCACGTCAGGCACTCCGGCATCGATGCGCGACCACGTCGCTCCGCCGTCGGTCGTTCGATAGATGTGGCCTGAGTGGTATCCGGACAACGACACCCAGGCGTTCGTTCCGTCGCCGGCGATCGCGATCGAACTGACCGCCCGCTGCGGGAGCGTGCCGGTCACATCGTTCCAGGTCGTGCCGCCATCGCCCGAGCGCATCACGCGTCCCTGCGACGAGCCGGTGTAGATCGCGTTCGCGTTTTCCTCGCTGACGCCGATCGCGCTCACGTTGTCGAAGTTGCCGCGCGTCAGGTCGGTGGTCCCCGCCGTGGGTTGCCACGACAATCCGAAATTGTGGCTGACGAAGAGCCGCCAGGTGGCGAAGTAGACCGCGTTCGCCGCGCGGTTCTCCACGAGCGGCGCGATGAATGCGATCCGCCGCGAGTCGTCGGCCTCGCCAAACGTCGCGTTCGTCGCCAGCGAGCGGATGTAGCTGCCCGCTGCGTCGCAGAGATCGATGTGCCCGTACACGTAATTGGTCATCAGGTGCTGCGGGTTGTTCGGATCGAAAAGCACGGTGCCGTAGTCGCCCGTGCGCGCCTCGAACCACGCGCCGCCGCCGGTGTTCGTCACCAGTCCGTTGTCCTGTGTCGCGCCGTAGATCCGCGATCCATCGAGCGGATGCGCCCCGAGGCCGTAGAGCTCGATCAGCGATGTGTTGAAAGGTCCGGCGAAGGTGAACGTCTGCGCTTCGTCGCGGCTCGTGTAGAGCCCTCCGTCGTTCGAGAGCCACGTCGTGCCGTCGCTGCCGAAGGCGATCGCGTGCTGGTCGGCGTGCATCATGGCCCGGTCGGGCGTGAAGTGGTCGCTGACGTCGTAATCGTTCGTCACATTCGTCCAGTGCGCGCCGCCGTCGGTCGAGCGCCAGAGGTCGCTGATGCCGCGGAAGAGCGTGCGTGGATCGGAAGGGCTGACGGCGAGATAGCCGAAGGGGAACGAATCGAACGCCATCCCCGACGTGGCCACGGTCTGCCAGGTCACCCCGCCGTCGTGGCTGGCGAGGATCTGCAACTGCGTGGAAGACGAGGCCGCGGCGTAGACGAGCGATGAATCCAACGGCGTCGAGGCGACGACGATCTCGGTCGCCGGCGGCGACGAGGTCCAGACCGGTGTCCAGTGCGCGCCGTTGTCGGTCGAGCGCGAGATCTGCGGCGTGACTCCGGCGACGACGGTCGTGGCGTTGATGCGCGCCAGCGAGCTTGCGACGCCGTGCAAGGTCGCGAACCAGGTGCGGCCGCCGTCATGCGACTCGAGGATGCCGCCGGCGACGAAATTGGATCCGAAGGAGGAGAGCGCCAACCGCTGCGCGACGAGCAGATGCTCCGGATCGTTCGGATCGGTCAGCACGCGGCGGATGGTGCCGCGCTCGATGACGCTGCCGGTCGAGATGTGGCGCCAGGTTGCGCCGGCATCGTCAGAGCGAAGCACGCCGCTGCCGAGCGCCAGCCCGAGGACCGAATCGCCCATGCCGGCGTAGACGATCTGGCCGGTGGCGAACGCGATGTCGCCGACGCTGAGATCGGCCTGGTCGTCGGTGACCGGCGCGAACGTCGCTCCGCCATCGATCGAGCGGAAGATGCCGCCGCCGGAGCCGCCGATGAGGATCGTGCGCGGATCGGCGGGCGAGATCGCGATTGCCGTGATCCGGCCGTTCTCGCCGCGGAACGGATAGTCCGCATCGACCGCGGCACTTCCAACCGGACGCCAGCTCCCCGCGCTCTCGCTCGCCGCCCGCCGCGTCCGCCGCCACGCTTCGAGCGCTTCGCGCCGCGCGCCGTCGGGAATCGCATCGAACGGAAACGCGCGTCTCTCGACAAAATAACGGCTGCGCGCTTCGGCGAGGTCAGACGGCTCGTGCGGCGTGTGCGTGCATGCGATGCACGCCAGCAGCAACAACGCGACTACGGAGGTCCGCATCAGTGGATGGCATGAATGATATCCGCGGTGCTGCTGCGAACGCCGAGGCGCGGGAAGATGTTTTCAAAAGCGAACACGTGCGCCGCGCCGTTGAACGACGCCGTCGCATCCTCGGCGAACACCAGCGCGTAGTTCCGCTCCCACGCATCGCGCGCCGTCGACTCCACGCCGAAGTTCGTCGAGATGCCGCCGATGACGATCGTCCGCACGCCGCGCCGCCGCAATTGCAGATCGAGCTCCGTGCCGTAGAACGCGCCCCACTGGCGCTTCGTGATCCTGATGTCGGACGCGGTCGCGCCGAGCTCCGGCATCAGCTCCGCGAAGTCCGCCGGCAGCGGGAACGCGATCGGCGGCTGCTGATCGACCGGCGGCTTCAGGCGATCGCCGTCATCCGATGAATAGCCGACGTTCACCAGCACGACCGGCGCATGCGCCTTGCGGAACGCCTCGGCGAGCTGCGCGGCGCGCGCGATGACGTCGGCCGAGGAATGCGGCTCCGTCGCGCGTGAGGCGATCCCGCGCTGGAGATCGATGAGGATCAGGGCGGCGGTTTTCGGGTCGAGGTTCATCGCGCCATCGTAGCGGGTGTCATCCTGAGTCGCGAAGACGACGAAGGAGCCGTATCCCACAGGCGCGTCGCGCTCGACCTACGGGTCCTTCGGCGTCTACGCGCCTCAGGATGACACCCGTGCGACAAAGGCTTGGCCAGGCAACGCTGCCGGCCGTGCCGGCTCACGGCCAGATGAACGTGACCGGCCCGTCGTTGTCAATCGACACCAGCATCATTTCGCGGAAGCGTCCCGTGCGCACCGTGATGCCGGTCGCGCCGAGCTCCGACACGAACAGCTCGAACAACTCGCGCGCCCTCCCCGGCTCCTCGGCGTTGTCGAAGCTCGGACGGCGTCCCTTCGCGATCGAGCCGGCGAGCGTGAACTGCGACACCGCGAGGATCGCGCCTCCCGCCTCGGTCACATCGCGATTCATCTTCCCCGCCTCGTCGCTGAAGATGCGCAGCTCGCGGATCTTCTTGGCCGCGTCGCGCATCGTCTGCTCGCCATCCCCTTTTTCGACCGCGCCGAGGATCACCATGCCAGTGCCGATCCCGGACACCAGCTCGCCGCCGACGGAGACCGACGCGCGGGTCACGCGCTGGATCACACACTTCATCGCATGAACTTCCCGGCGTCGGCGACGATCCGCTTCCACTTCGGCTCGAAGAACCAGCGCCACGACGCGTAGAACCGCCGCTCCGGCAGCGTCACCGGCCGCGCCAGCACCACGGCGTAGAACGGCGACTCCCTCGCCAGCAGCTTGTCCTCTTCCGCCATCAGCCGCTCCGCCAAACCGTCCGGCGCGTGCTGCCAGAGGACGAATGGATAGATCACCGACAACAGATTCCCGCCGTAGCTCCGCATCTTCTCGATCTCGAATCCGATGACCAGCTGCTCCATGATCTCCGCCGACCGGATCGCCTCCGATGGATCGTCGGGCTGGATCGGCATCGGGAGCTCGTCGACGCGCCGAAACTCGCGCGGGATCGTTTGCAGCATCGCCTCGTATGGCGCGAGCTTCGTCGGATCCCACTCATGGCGCGACGGGCCAATGAACTCGTCGAGGTAGAGATAGCCGTCCGGTTTCAGAGCATGCAGGACGGCGCGATAGAGCTTCTCGAGCTTGCCGACGTGATGCAGCGACTGATGAAAAAAGACGATGTCGTAATGATTGCGCGGTAGCGCCGGACGGTTGAAGTCGCCGGCGTAATAGCGGATGCGATGGCCGACACCCTGCTCGTCGGCCTCTTTCCGCGCGGTATGCAGCGATGCCAGCGAGCCGTCGAAGGCGTCGATGGTCCGGCAGAAGTTGCGCTCGATGAGCTGGCGCTCCAGCGGCCCGGTGCCACAGCCGACCGACAGGCCGCGCTCGAACGTCCGTCCGGTCGTCTCGCGCTCCAACCATTCGACCGGCCACAGCATCTCGCTGCCGCCGATCATCGTGTTGATGCGATGACGGACGCGGAGGTCGGCCATCCACGATGTGTGCAGCGGATCGGTCTGCTCCCGATCCCAGAAATCGCCAGCGCGCGTGACGTCGGACATGAGCGTCGCATTCTACTCAGCGTGGGATTCGGACGATCCGATACAATCCCGCGGCGTTGAGATCCATAAGGAGACGAAGCACATGATCAACAAAGTCATCCTCGTCGGCCGCCTCGGCAAAGACCCGGAGGTCCGCTCCACCCCGAGCGGCACGAGCGTGGCGAAGTTCAGCCTCGCCACCGACGAGCGCTTCACCGACAAGAACGGCGAGAAGCAGGAGCGCACGGAGTGGCACAACGTCGTGGCCTGGGGGAAGCTCGGTGAGATCTGCGGCCAGTACCTGAAGAAGGGCAAGCTGGTCTACATCGAAGGCTCGATCCGCACCGACAGCTGGGACGACAAGGAGAGCGGCCAGAAGAAGTACCGCACCGAGATCGTCGCCCGCGACATGAAGATGCTCGATCGCCGCGGCGAGGACGAAGGCGGCGGCGGTGGCAGCTACGGCGGCGCCTCGCGTGGACGTTCCAGCTCCTCCGCCCCTCCCCCCGATATGGGGGATGACGAGGAAGTTCCGTTCTGAGCCGGAGATAGCAGGTGGCAGATAGCAGATAGCAGGAGCCGATGGCAGACACCATCTGCTATCTGCTATCTGCTGTCTGCTATCCCGTTCCGCTGAATCCCTCCCCGTCCCGCATTCTCCGAATCGTGTTACGTTCGCCGAATGTACCCAGGCGAGCGCTTCAACAGCATCACTCATCTCATCGGCTCGGTGCTCGCGCTGGCGGGTGCCTCGGCACTGATCACGCTGGCCGCTCAGCGCGGCGGCGCGACGCGCATCACGGCGGTCGCGATCTACGGCGCGATGCTCTTCATCCTCTACCTCAGTTCGACGCTCTACCACTCGTTGCGCGGTAAGGCGAAGCAGGTCTTTCACGTCTTCGATCACTGCTCGATCTACCTGCTGATTGCCGGCACCTACACGCCGCTCACCCTCATCACGCTGCGCGGGAAATGGGGCTGGTGGATGTTCGGCATCGTCTGGACTCTGGCCATCATCGGCGTGCTGAAGGACGCGTTCTTCCGCGGCCGGTATCGCGCCGCCTCCGTCGTTCTCTACATCCTGATGGGCTGGCTGGTGGTCGTCGCCTTCACGCCGCTGAAGCTCGCGCTGCCGCCTGCAGCGATCTCGTTGTTGCTCACCGGAGGCCTCGCCTACACGGTCGGCGTCGTCTTCTTCGCTATGTCGAAGAAGGTCGCGTACACGCACGGCGTCTGGCATCTCTTCGTCATCGTCGGAAGCGTCTGTCACTTCGTGGCGGTCGCGCGGTACGTGGCCTGATGGAGATCCGCCCGCTCGCCGGTAACGCCGAAGCCGAGCGCTGCGCGGCGATGATGAGCGCGACCGATCCGTGGCTGACGTACGGCCGCAAATACGACGCCTGCCTCAAGGCGCTGCTCGATCAGACTTCCGAGCTCTTCGTCGCCGTCGACGACGGAGCGGTCATCGGCTTCATCGCCATCGTCATGCGCGGCGCGCTGGTCGGCTACATCCGGATGATCTGCGTCGATGCGAGCGCGCGCGGCAAGGGACTCGGCTCGCAACTCGTCGCCTTCGCCGAAGAGCGGATCTTTCGCGAGACGCCGAACGTGTTCCTCTTCGTCTCCGAGTTCAACACGCGCGCCCGTGCCCTGTACGAGCGCCTCGGATACGAGAAAGTCGCGGAGATGCGCGACTACATCGCGCGCGGCATTGCGGAGATCCTGATGCGCAAGACGCGCGGGCCGCTCGCGGAATTCAGCAGTTCATCCCGCGCGTAGATCCCCATCCATCGAGTCTGCACGACCCCTCACCCGCCTGCGGCACCCTCTGCCCGCAAAGCGGGGCGAGGGGCAAGCAATCTCGCGCGGCGCAAGCCTTGTCGCCCTTCTCCCCGCGACGAGCGGGGAGAAGAAGGTGCCGCAGGCGGATGAGGGGCGCGCGCATCAGGCGACGATCGATCCGGTATGACCAGAGATGCTGCGTCTGCGCGCAGCATGAACTACGGAAACTAGGTCCACTCCTCCCGCCCGCTTCGCCCCTTCACCGGCGTCCGCGAATTCTTCCGCCGGTCGATGTCCGGAATCACCGATCCCTCGTGATACCGCGTCTGGCGGAAGGCATCGACGAACTGGATGCACTCCTCCATCACATCGTCGAAGTGCCGCGGCGGCGGACCGGCCTCGGCGCGCAAATGATTGCAATGAGCGCGATACCGTTCGCCTCGCGCGCGAGCCTCTTCGTAGCGCAGTCGCACCGATTCATCCTCTTCGATCCGCTTGCTGAGAAAGCGCTGCAGATCGGGGATCCGCTCGATGTGACTGCAGAAGAGGATCACGTCGTTGCCCGCCATCAGCGCCCGCTCGCCGATCCATTCGTACGACCCGAGGTCGGAGACCGCGTGCATCTCCATGTCGTCGCTGACCGCGAGGCCGTCGAACTTCACGATGTCGCGCAGCAGGCCGGTCGTGACGCGATACGACAGCGACGCAGGCAGGCCCGCTTCATCGAATTGCGGATACGTGCCGTGGCCGATCATCACCGCTCCCGCCGCGGGAGCGAGTTGCTTGTACGGAATCAGCTCGCGCTGTTTGAGCTCGTCGAGCGACACGTCGATCACCGTCGCGCCGTAATGCGGATCGGCCGAGCCGATGCCGATGCCGGGAAAATGCTTCGGCATCGACGCCGTGCCGGCGCCGTGCAGTCCGCGCATGAACGCACCGGCGAGCTCGATCACGCCCTCGACGCTGTTGCCGAACGTTCTTCGTTCCAGTCCCTTCGGCGACAGCTCGCCGCGGATGTCGACCACCGGCGCGAGATTCGATTCGATGTCGAAGTAGCGGAGCGCCATGCCGATCACTTTGCCACTCCACTCCGCCATCTCCGCCGAGCGGTCGCCCTCTTCGAAAGCCTCGGCGCTCGGAAGTCCCGGGATGATGTGCCGCAGCCGGTCGACGCGCCCACCCTCCTGATCGATCATGAACAGCGGCGCACGCTTCGAGATCGCCTTCACCTCGGCGATCAGCTGCTTCAGTTGCACGACGTCCTGGATGTTGCGGCCGAAGAGCACGATCGCGTACGGCGAGTACTCGGCGAGGATCTTTCGCTCCAGATCGCTGAGCGACTTGCCGACGAGACCGATGCCTAAGAGAGAGTTCCCCATTTCGTTTGGATGCTAACAAGTTGCGAGGTTGCGTGGTTGCGCAGTTCCGCGGCATGAGACCTCGAAACCCCGCAACCGCGAAACCGCGCAACTATGGTTCCAGCTTCTCCTTCAACTTCGCCAACTCGTTCAGCGCCTGCAGCGGAGTCAGCGCGTCGAGTTGCAGCGTACGGAGTGCATCGAGCACGTCCTGTTCCCGCGAGTCGAACAGCGCCAGCTGGCGGGTCGCTTTCGCCGCATGCGGCCGCGTTTCCTCCACCATCGCGCGCTCCTTGCGCTCGAGGGTCGAGAGGATCTCGCGGGCCCGCTCGATGATCGTACGCGGGATGCCTGCCAGCTTCGCCACCTGGATGCCGTAGCTCTTGTCGGCGGCGCCGGCCACGACCTTGCGCAGGAAGATGATCTGGTCGTTCCACTCCTTCACCGCGACGTTGAAGTTCGCCACGCGCGGACGCGTCTTCGCCAGGTCGGTGACCTCGTGATAGTGCGTGGCGAAGAGCGTGATGCCGCCCCGCTCCGTGTGATCGTGCAGGTATTCGATGATGGCCCAGGCCAGCGAGAGTCCGTCGAACGTCGCGGTACCGCGGCCCACTTCATCGAGGATGATCAGCGAGCGGTCGGTGGCGTTGTTGAGGATGTTCGCCGTCTCGTGCATCTCCACCATGAACGTCGACTCGCCGCGCGCCAGCTGATCGGAGGCACCGACGCGCGTGAAGATCCGGTCGCAGATGCCGAGCCTCGCCTTTCCCGCGGGCACGAACGAGCCGGCCTGATTGAGCAGCACGATCAACGCGACCTGCCGCAGATACGTCGACTTGCCGCCCATATTCGGACCGGTGATGACCTGGATGCCGTTGCGGTCGCGCTGGATGTCGGTGTGGTTCGGGATGAAGCGCTCGCTCACGAGCTGCTCGATCACCGGATGCCGTCCATCTTCGATCGCGATCTCCGGCTCTTCGCTCAACTGCGCGCGGACATAGCGATTGCGGACGGCGATCGTAGCCAGCGACGAGAGCGCGTCGATCTCCGAAACCGCGCGGGCCGTGGCGAGGATCGACGGCGATTCCTTCGCCACCGCCTCCAGCAGCTCGTCGTACAGCCGGATCTCGATCGCGTTCGCTTTCTCCTCCGCGCCGACGATCTTCTCCTCGAGCACCTTCAGCTCCGGCGTGATGAAGCGCTCGGCGTTCACCAGCGTCTGCTTCCGGATGTAGTCGGGCGGCACGCGGGTCAGGTTCGATTTCGAGACTTCGATGTAGTAGCCGAAGACCGAGTTGAAGCGGACCTTCAACGACGAGATGCCAGTGCGCTGCTTCTCCGCCGCCTCGATCTCCATCAGCACCGACTTCGAATCGCGGGCAATCGTTCGCAGCGAGTCGAGATCGGCGTCGACACCCGCGCGGATCGCGCCGCCGTCGCGGACGTTCATCGGAGGGGTGTCGTCGATGGTGGCGGAGATGCGGGCGACGATGTAGGACAGACACTCTTGTCTGTCCTTCCCTGACAGGCAGGAGTGCCTGTCCCACACTTCGCGAAGCAGCGGCCCCTGCAATGGCGCCATCGTCTCCGCGAGCTCATCGACCGCGAGCAGCGAATCGGCGAGCGTGAGGCACTCGCGCGGCGTCGCGCTCCGGAGCGTGATGCGCGACACGAGCCGCTCGAGATCGGCGATGCGCGCGAGCCGGGCGTTCATCTGTTCCAGGATCGCCCGCGAGCGGGTCAGCTCATCGACAGCGTCGTGGCGCTCGAAGATCGCTTCGCGCGAGACGAGCGGGCGGGTGATCCAGCGCCGCAGCGTGCGCGCGCCCATCGCCGTCCGCGTGGCGTTGATCACGCTCCAGAGCGAGGCGCGCGGACGTCCGGCGTCGCGCGAGTCGAGCACTTCGAGGTTCGCCAGCGTGGCAGCATCGAGCTGCAGAAAGTCGGCGGCGTTGTCGACCCGCAGCGCCTGCACGTGATCGAGCGTCCGCTTGTGGCTGGCCGTGGCGTAACGCAGTGCGCCCCCCGCGGCCGAGATCCGCGCGTCGTCCCCTTCCAGCCCGAAGCCGCGCAGACTCTGCGTCGCAAAGTGCTTTGCGAGATAGTCGTGCGCGCCGCCCGGCTCGAACATCGACGGCTCGACCGGCGTCGCCGCCAGGCCGAGCTCCTTCACATGTCCGGCGAACCCGTTGTCATCGCGCGGAAAGATCGCCTCGCGCGGATCGAAGCGTGCCACGTCGTCGCCGAGGCGCGAGTCGGCCATGTCGCGGTAGGTGGTGACGAAAAAGTCGCCGGTCGAGACGTCGAGGTATGCCGCGCCGAGCGACTGCTCGTCCGGCACGAGCGCCAGCAGGTAGCACGACTCCCGCTCGACGATCGAGCTCTCGGTCGCCGTCCCCGGCGTCACCACGCGGACGATCTCGCGCCGCACGAGGCCCTTCGCCGCGGCGGGATCTTCGACCTGCTCGCAGATCGCGACCCGGAGACCGTGGCGGATCAGCTTTGCGATGTAGCCGTCGGCCGCGTGATACGGCACGCCGCACATCGGCGCCTCGTGCTCCTGCCCCCTGCCGCGCGCCGTGAGGACGAGGTCGAGCAGCGGCGCCGCCTTCTCCGCGTCCTCGTAGAACATCTCGTAAAAATCGCCGAGGCGGTAGAAGAGGATGGCATCGGGAACCTGCCGCTTGATCTCGAAATACTGCTCGAGCATCGGCGTCAGCTTCGCGGGACGGGACATCGATTGAGTTTATCCTGAGTTACGGATGAAGCTCGTTCATCCGCTTTTGCTTGCGCTGCTCGCCCTGACGATCGACCATCGCCGCTCGGTTGCCTGAGGACCCGCAGCCGTGTCTCACCAGGAGAAGGAGTCCGTGAGCCTCCGGGTGATCGCGGTACGGTGAATCCGAAATGATGTTCGTTCATGCGTTGATGCTGATGCTGCTTGCGTCGAAGGCGCCGTCGATCCCCGCTGACTTCAGCCTCATGCTCCACCGCGGCGGTTGCATGGGCCCATGCCCGGTATCGACGCTCACCATCGATCACAACGGCGTGGCCCACTTCACCGGCGATCAGTACACGATGATCGGCGAATACCAGCGGGTGTTCTCGCGTCGCTCGATGACGCAGGTCATCCGGGCGATCGAGGACTCCGGCTTCTTCGACTTTCACGCCGGCTCCGCGAACGGGGGCGACGGGGACAGCGAGGTGATGACGGTCCACATGAATGGCAAAGAGCATACGGTCTCTGACGATGGCTGCTCCACCCCCGGGTTCCGGAAATTGGCGGACCGGATCGAGCAGATCGCCGACATGGGACGATTCAAGACTGACATCGACTGGGAGCAGCAGGTGTTGGTCACGGAAATCTGGAAGCCGGGCTCCTGCTCCGGAGCCGCGTGCGCGAGGGAGTCGATCAACCTTGCTCACGAGTCGCTGATACTGCTCCGTCGTCCCGACGGGACTGTCCGGGTGAACCGGGACGGCGCGGTCCGGTTGCAACCGAGACGGCTTCGATACGTGGTGGAACTCCGGTCGAAGCTGCCGCCGAAGCTCCTTCGTGACGCGCGAAGGGCCGCCGCCGGACTGAAAAAGGTACGGAACGACGAGAGGCCGCGGAATTCGGGACTGCGGACGTGGCTGCAGTTCGTCGTTCCCGTAGGCGACAAGCTGCCGTTCAAAGAGGCGGCTCTCAGCGCGACGGCGTCGCCAGATCTCCTGGAACGACTCCTTGATGACCGCACTTACACGGATGAGGCGAAATCGATTCGCGTGGAGTTGCTCGATGTCAGACTGTTCGACACCGGGCCGCTCAGCGCTGGGATCAAGACTGGTGAGCCGTGGCCGGCCGAGGACATCGTTCCCGCCGCACAACTCGCCAAGCGCCCGCTCACAACAATCGAATGGAAGGCGATCGCGGAACGGCTGGCAGCCTTACCGCCGCACGACGACGAGTCTCCTGAGCTCGACGGCAAGTCGTTCGGCCTTCCGAGGAATGTCTATCTCAACGTCGTCGCCTCACTGGAGTGACGGCTTGCGAATCGTAAGGAGCGATCCATCGATGGCGCGCAGCTCCACCACCAGCGCCTCGCGCAGACGCGTGTGCGGCACGCGATCGCAGAGCACGATCCAGCGATCCTCGCTCCCCGCCTCCCCTTTTTTCGCGTAACCGACGTGCACCGCTTCGTAGTCGCGAATCCCCTTCGCGCGCAGCACTTCGATGGCCCGGACGGCCGCGTCGTTGCTCAGAATCCGGCCATGGCGGCGCGACGGATCTTCGGCGCCGCGCAGCGCGAAGAACGCGATCGCGCAGAGCAGAATCCACGCGATGTAGAGCAGCGAAAAGCGTCGGCGCACAGCTTGCTATGATAGCCGTCCATGACGCGCGCGGAGATCGAACAGAAGCTCATCGGGATCGTCCGGAAAGAGAAGGACATCCCCGAGGAGAAGCTGCGGCCCGAGACGCCGCTGGCGGAAGCGGGGATCGATTCGCTCGATGCGCTGACCATCCTCTTCGGCATCGAGGAGGAGTTTCACATCTCCATCCCCGACGACCGCGCGCGCGCCATGACGACCTTCGGCGACATGATCGATGCGGTCGAGTCGCAGCTCGCCGGCCCACCATCGTGACCACTCACCGTTTCGTCCGTTCGGGGAATCACGCCGGCGGCGTGACGGCGAATAGCCGGTGGCGTTGCGCCACCGGAATGACGATTGTCGGGAGATGCACGCCGGCAGGCGTGCTGGGTCCCGCACGCCTGCCGGCGTGCCTTTCCAATCCAACGCAAGGTCCGGTGGCGTTGCGCCACCGGCTATTTGCCGAAACGCCTTCAGCGTTCGCACCCACATTGCGAGATTCACCATCGTGATTCGCGTCGCCATCACCGGCATCGGACTCGTCTCCCCGTTCGGCCGGGGAAAATCGGCGGCGCTCGATGCGCTACGCGAAGGCCGGAGCGGAATCCGGCGCATCACCTCCATCGATCCGACGACCCTCGGCTGCCAGATCGCGGGCGAAGTGCCGATCGATGCGCACGAAGGGCTGCACCGCGGCTTCGATCGCTTCGGCCGCTTCGCACTCATCGCCGCGGACGAAGCAGCCGAACAGGCGCAGTACAAAGACTTCGATCCCGAGCGGGTCGGCGCATTGATCGGCACAGGCCTCGGCGGATGCGAGACGCTCGACGCCGCGTACAAGCGCGTCTACGGCGAGGGCCAGACGCGCGTCGCTCCGGCCTCGATCGCCATGTCGATGTACAACGCCGCCTCGAGCGCGGTCTCCACGCGCTTTCAGGCGAAAGGGATCTCGTACGCCGTCGTCTCCGCATGTGCTTCGAGCGCGCACGCGATCGGGCTCGCGTTTCAGGCCATCCGAAGCGGAGCGGCCGACGCGATGTTCGCCGGCGGGGCCGACGCGCCGCTGACGTTCGGCATCATCCGCGGATGGGAGTCGATGCGCGTGCTGGCCATCGACAACGAACATCCCGAGGCCGCGTGCAGGCCGTTCAGCGCCGACCGGAAGGGGCTCGTGCTCGCGGAAGGGGCGGCGGTCTTCTTCCTCGAATCGTTCGACAGCGCGAAGAAGCGCGGCGTCGAGATCGTCGGCGAGATCGCCGGCTTCGGCGCGACGAGCGACGCGGGACACATCACCGACCCTTCCGCCGACGGCGCCGCGCGCGCGATGTCGATGGCGCTCCGCGACGCCCCGTTCGATGACGTCGGCTACATCAACGCTCACGGCACCGCCACGCGCGCGAACGACATCACGGAGACCGCGGCGATCAAGCTCGTGTTCGGCGATGCCGCGCATCGCGTGCCAGTCAGCTCGACCAAATCGATGCACGGACACGCGATGGGAGCGAGCGGCGCGATCGAGCTCGCCTCGTCGCTCATCGCGCTGAACGATGGATTCATCCCGCCGACCATCAATCTCGCCGCCCCCGATCCGGCGTGCGACCTCGACTATGTCCCGAACGAAGCGCGTCCCGCGGACGTGAAAACGTTCCTCTCGAATTCGTTCGGATTCGGCGGAATGAATGCCGTCCTAGCGGTCAGGACCGCGCGTGGCAATCAACTTGCTAGCTGATCTATGATTCGACGCTCGGGGGAGGCTCGGTTTGATCGTAGAGAAAAAGCACACGGACAATTTCACGATCCTCTACGTGGAGGGGCTGATCAAGCTCGGCGAAAGCGCCGAATTCTTCTCCTCCGCACTCGAAAACGTGCTCAAGAACGAGAGCACGAACGTCATCATCGACTTCACGAAGATCGACTACATCGACTCCACCGGCGTCGGTGAGCTGGTCGGTTACCTCGGCAAATTCACCACGCAGAATCGCAAGCTGATCCTGGTCAACCCTTCCGAGCGGATCCAGAAACTGCTGAAGCTGGCCAAACTCGACGCCGTGTTCAAGATCTACAACACGGAGGAAGAGGCCATCGCCGCGGAGTCGTCTCCAGTTGGGAAATCCTGAGCGAAGCGAAGGATCAGCCATGGCGCCGCGCAGTATTTGCCACGCGCGCAGCCTTCTGCAGGATTCACGCGGCGCCTTGATCGATTCTTCCGCTTCGCTGCGCTCAGCGTCAGAATGAGATTAGCCAACGTCTATCGCGGCCCTCACGTCGAGTCGTTTCACACCGGCTCGATTGCCGTCGTCGACGCCCGCGGACGCCTGCTCGCCTTTGCCGGCGATCCCGATCTGCGTACCTCCATCCGCTCCGCCGCCAAGCCGTTCCAGGCCATCCCGCTGCTCGAATACGGCGGCGTGGAAGAGTTCGAATTGACGGGCGAAGAGATCGCCCTCACCTGCGCGTCGCACGGCGGCGAGCCGATGCACGTCTCGACCGCGGCGGCACTCCTGCGCAAGGGCGAGTTCGACGAAGAAGATCTCCTCTGCGGCGCGCACGTCCCGTACGACGAGAAGGCGGCCGCGGAGCTGCGCGCCAGCGGCGAGGCGCCGTCGGTGCTGCACAACAACTGCTCCGGCAAGCACGCCGGCATGCTGCTGGCGACCGAGGTGATGGACGTACCGTCAGCCGACTACTCGCGTCGCGATCACCCGCTGCAGGGCGTGATGCAGTCGACGCTCGCCGATTTCGCCGGCCTGCAACCGGACGAGATCCCGATGGCCATCGACGGCTGCGGCGTCCCGGCGTTCTATCTCTCGCTCTTTCGCGCGGCATTTGCATACGCGCAATTGATGGAGACGGCGCACGGCAAGGGACTGCAGCGATACGAAGAGAGCGCCGCGCGCGTCGTACAGTCGATGACTTCCTTTCCGCAATACGTCGCCGGCGCGTGGAGCATGACCACGCCGCTGATGGAAGCGTTTCACGGCAGCCTCCTGGCGAAGGAGGGGGCCGAAGGCTTCTACGCGATGGCCGTCGCGCCGTCGCTGGTGTCCGATCTGAGTGGCGATTGCGCGATCGGCATCGCGGTGAAGATCAACGATGGCTCGATGACGCGCGGCCGCAACCCGGTCATCATCCGCACGCTCGACCTTCTCGGCCTCCGTGCCGCCTCGCGACCCGAGCTGCAGCGCTACCGCGACTGGCCGCTGCGCAACGTCACCGGCACCCTGGTCGGCGAAGTGCGCGCAGAATTCGAATTGGACTATTTATGAAAACAGACAGCAGACAGCAGATAGCAGATAGCAGGTGGCAGTTAACAGTTGGCAGCAGTCGGCATCGCAGAGTGGTTCTCCTGCTATCCGCTATCTGCTACCTGCTATCCGGTTGCCGCACCGTAGGCGTCTCCCGCACCGCATCCGGCTTCGCGGAGGTCTCGCCGACCATCGCCGCGGAGATGATCCTCGACTCGAACCAGGTCGTGGTGCTCGACGTCCGGACGCCCGATCAGTATCGCGGACCGGAGGGTCACATCGGCGGCGCGCTCAATGCGCCGTTCGACACGATCGAGCGGCAGCTGCCGGAGCTGCTGCCGTATCAGAATCAAACCGTGCTCGTGTATGGTGAGACCTCGAATGACGGCGCGCTCGCCGCAAAGCTCCTCACCGTTGCCGGATTCCGCAACGTCGTCCACGTCACCGGCGGCATTCAGGCGTGGATTGAACGCGGATACCGGGTTGTTAACTCGCGATAGAACAAAAGCAACGAGGACTGACTCCCGATGAAGAAACTGTTTCTGGCCATTTCGATGGTCTCTCTCTCCCTCTCCGCGTACGCCGCCGACAGCGCGGCCATCACGCGCTGGGTCACCAAGGCACTGACGAAGTGCCCCGATTCGAAAATCACCGTCGAGGAAATGACGCCACCGATCGCGCCGGCGAACTTTCAGGTCTTCACCATCACGCAGAAGTCGAGCGACTCGGCATGCGGCGGCCAGAAGTACCTCCTTTATTCGCCGAAGACCGAGCAGATCCTGATGGGAGCGGTCATCCCGCTGCCGGCCGACGCGCGTCCCACCGAGGTGCGCGTCAATGAGGTGTCGAGCCAGCTGCTGAAGACCGACGTCAAATCGACGATCGCGCCGTTTCCGCTGCCCGACGGTCTGCACGCCGTCACCATCGTGAAGCAGACCGAGTACGGCCCGTTCCCGTATCACGGCTTCATCGATGAGGGGAATCGCTTTCTGATCATCTCCGACCGCGGCAACCTGCGCGAGGATCCGGCGAAGACGCTGCTCGAATCACTCGGCGTGGAGAACGGGGTGCGGCGCGGCAAGGCCGCATCGAAGGTGAAGATCATCGAGCTCTCCGACTTCCAGTGCCCGACCTGCGGCCGCGCGCACAAGGTCGTCGAGCCGATCATCTCCAAGGCCCTCGGCAAGATCAGCTACACCCGCCTCGACCTGCCGCTCTTCGAGCATCACCCCTGGTCGCTCAACGCCGCCCTCGGCGCGCGCGCGATCGAGAAGGTGGCGCCGGCGAAGTACTGGGGCTACGTGAACTACATCTTCGAGAACCAGGAAGCGGTCGATAAGCAGAAGTTCGACGACGTCCTGAAGAACTACTGCGAAGACCGCGACATCGACTGGAAGGCCGTGGAGAAGCTCTACCACAGCCCGGCCGCGAAGGCGCAGCTCCTCCAGCAGGTGAGCCACGCCTTCGATGCCGGCATCATCTCGACCCCGACCTACATCATCAACGGTCAGATCCTCGGATTTGGTCCGGAAGGGAAGTTCACGATCGACAGCATCAAGCAGGCGATCGCATCGGCGAAATAGACGCAGGGCGCGAGGCGCCGGTGTTTGAGGCGCGCGCCCCGCGCCTCGCGCCCGCTTCTTACCACCCCACCGAGATTTTCGCCGAGTAGCTCCGCTGCTCCGCCTGGGTCGCCTCGATCACGAGCTTCGGAACGAGCATCGAGATCCGGACGCCGGCGGAGTAGCGGTTGATGTTCGACCGGTCCTGCAACGTGAAATTGACCGTGTCGATCGAGCCGCTGGCGTTGGTTCGCATGCGTCCGACGGACGCAAACGGCATGATTGGTCCGAAGCCTTTGCTGATGAACGCCTCGAGACCGTAAACCTTCAGACGATACACATCGACGCCGCTCAGCTTCGAGTAAACGCCGCGCAGCGAGACCTCGGGCGTGGCGATCGAGCCGCGGATGATTGGCACGTCGATCGACCCGCCGTACATCTTCGCGCCGGTGCTGTTGATCTTCGCGTACGTGGCGGAGATCGTCCCGCCGCCGTATCCCTTCGCCACGATCAGGCGCGGCACGCCGACGTAGCCGCCGCTGACCGTGATGTCTTTCTGCACGGAGCGCTTCCAGTAGTTCGCCTTGTCGTCGATCTGGATCAGTGTCGCGCCGACGCCGATGTCGAAGTGCAGCAGGCCCGAGGAGCGCGCCGGCTGAATCGGATCGGCGTAGATGCCCTGGGCGATGATGCGGGAGAAGGTCGAGAAGTCTTCCGGCGTGATGCTCGCCGCGAACTTGATGTCGTCGCCGGCGCGCATCGGCAGTGCGGCCATGACGATCAGAAGAGCTGCGAGATGTAGCCGTTGCTGAGCAGAAACCCCGCGGGAGTAAAGGCGACGCGCGACTCCACCCGCCTCAGCCAGCCTTCGCGCAATCCACGTTCCAACCATTCCACTGCCTCCTGTCCGCCGAGTTCAAGCAGATGGTCATAGTGTATCCCGCCGCTCTGCCGCAGCTGGAGGAAGAGCAGCTCGTGCCGCTTCTCTTCCGCACTCAACTGTTCGCTGAAGTCCTCGGCGCGCGCCGGATCGGCGATGTAGCGATGGATGTCGCGCGTGTTCGCGAAGCGGCGGTCGCCGATGAACGAATGCGCGCCGATGCCGAATCCGAGATACGGCTCGCGGCGCCAGTAGCGGAGGTTGTGCCGCGATTCCTCCCCCGCCCGCGCGAAGTTGCTGATCTCGTACTGCATCAGTCCCGCGCTTCCGAGCCTCTCCACCGCCTCGAGGTAGAGCCGCGCGACGTCGTCTTCCTCGGGCAGCGTCGTCCGTCCGCGCGCGACCTGCACCTGCAACGGCGTTTTCTCGTCGAGGTCGAGCATGTAGAGCGAGAGATGGCCGGCGCCGAGCGCGATCGCTTCATCGAGCGAGCCGCGAAACGAATCGGGCGATTGCCGCGGCAGGCCGAGGATCAGATCGAGATTCGTGCGCATCCCGGCATCGACCGCGAGTCGCAGCGCGGCACGCGCCTGATCCGCATCGTGAATCCGCCCGATCTCGCGCAACTCCGCGTCGTCGAACGACTGGACGCCGATCGAGAGCCGATTGACGCCGATGCCGCGCCACGCTTCGATCGACTCGGCAGTCACATCTTCTGGATTCGCCTCGAGCGTGAACTCGAGGGACGGCGCGAACCGCGACGCGATCGCGGCGAGATGCGCGACCGAGGTTCGCGACGGCGTTCCGCCGCCGAAGTAGAGCGTGTCGATGTCGGCATCACCGAGGCGCGCATCGATCTCCTGCGCAAGAGCTTCGACGTACTGATCTTCCAACGTCATGTTCGTGCTGATGACAAACGGGCAGTACGCGCAGTGCGTCGCGCAGAACGGGAGGTGGATGTAGACGCCGATGGGCATGGGTTGGGGGCCTGATGCTAACAGTGCATGCCGCGGAGCGGCATCGGCGATTAGCCGGGGGTGACGAGCGCAGATCGTCACCCCCGGATTTCAGGAGTCCAGAAATGCGCCCCGACCGGGGCGCCGGATTCCAGCGCCGCTGCCGCGGCGCAATGGGGAATCGCGCACATATCCGGGGGTCTTGCGCGTCGCGCCTTACCCCCGGCTACAGGCCGAAGCCGCTCCGCGGCATATCGCCTCATCATCAGATTTCTGTCACAGATCAATTCATTGATGGCGAAACGCCTTCTCCATCCGCGATCATCGCTCAACGAATGAAAACCCTGAACACGATCGTAATCCTCTGCGCGCTCGCCTTTCCCTCGGCGGCGCAGCAGGCAAAGTTTGCGGAGCTGTGGAAAGAGGCGCAAGCGGCGAAGCAGGCGCATGAGGCTCCGCGCTACCTCGCCGCGCTCGAAGGGATGAACGCGCTTCGTCCCAAGCATCCCGATGTCATGGCGATCCTCGTCGCCGCGTACGGGATGAATGGCCGCGCCGACGACGCGATCGCGATGGCCGAACGCCTGCTGCGGATGAAGGTCTACTTCGACGTCACGGGCGCCGATTTCGATCCGCTTCGCGCCGATCCACGCTTCGTGAAGATCACTGAGTCGCTCCACGCGCTGCACGACGAGCGGGTCGCCGGCGCGCACGTCGCGATTCGCATTCCGCAGAAGGGGCTCATCCCGGAAGGGCTGGCGTTCGATGCGAAGAGCGGACGCTACTTCGTCAGCAGCGCGCGCCTCGGCAAGATCGTGCAGGTCGACCGGCACGGGCACATTTCGGATTTCGCTGCCAGCGGAATCGCCGGCGTGCACTCCCTGAGCGGAATCGGGATCGATGCACGACGCCGCATCCTCTGGGCCTGCAGCACGGCCTCGCCCCGCTTCGCATCGTACAAGCAGGGCGATGCGAACGATCCGTCCATCGTCGCGTTCGATCTGAACAGCGGGAAGTTGATCAGGCGGATTGCATTCGATGATCCGAACGGCTTTTGCGACGATCTCACGGTCGGCAACGACGGCGCGGTCTACGTGTCCGATTCGACCGGCTCGCTTCTCGCGCTCGCGCCGGAAGGCACACGGCTCACGACCCTCGTACCTCACGGAATGATTCGCTCGCCGCAGGGCAGTGCACTTTCAGACGATGGAAGAATTCTCTACGTCGCTGACTACGGTGGCCCGATCCGCGCCGTCGACATCCGCACTGGCGACGTCGCGCCGCTCCGGCTGCCGGACGATTTTCAACCGATGACCATCGATGGCATCACTCGCGACGGGAATCGCCTCATCGCGGTGCAGAACGGGATCGAGCCGAACCGCATCGTGGCCCTGACTCTGAGCCGCGACGGGCTGGCCGCCACATCGTGGCAGATCCTCGAGATGAACCATCCGCTGATCGACGAGCCGACCATCGGCAAGGTCGTGGGCGGCACCTACTACTTCTCCGGCGCGAGCCAGGGGAACAAGTTCGATGCAGGCAATCCCGATCCCGCGAAGCTCACCGACGCGCTCGTGTTCGCCATTCCGCTGCATTGAGCGCGAGGAAGTGGCGATGTCAGCGATCGTATAATCGTCCCGATGTCGGACACTCCACAGCCTCCTCAACGCGGGCCGCGCCTGCTCTGGACACTGCTCGGCGCGATGGTCATCGTCGCGCTGCTGCCGCTTCTGGTGTCGCACTGGTTCCTCATCGGCATCAATCGCGACTCGCTCGAAACGCTGGAACGGAAGTACCTCACCCGCTCCGCGGTCGGCATCGCCACCGATGTTCAGAACCTTCTCTTGAGCAACACGCAGCAGCTGACGAAGATCGCCGGCAGCATCCGGATCATGAAGAAGGCGCTGCCGCCGGGCGGCGATCCGTTCACGTACGCGGCCGAGACGAACTGGATCGCCGACTACCTCACGCCGGACAGCGACCTGCTCGCACTCCGCCTCCTCAACACGTCCGGTGCGGGAGCCGAAGCGAAGCCGGCCGGGCTCGATCCGCAGGTGCAGCAGGAGATGACGCTCGCGCTCGAAGCGGCGAAACAGGGCCAGCCGTACACCGGCACGTTCCAGACCGTCGCCTCCGCGAATCAGCCGGCGGTCGTGATCGCGGTGCCGGTCGTCGATGACGGCAAAGTGATCGGCACGGTCGAGGGACTCGTCAGCCTCAGGCGGATCGCCGATCACATCCGCGAAGAAGGCAAAGGCGACGTCACCGCGTTTCTCATCGATCGCAACGGCAAGGTGCTGATGCACAGCGAGCCGAGCATCGACGTGCAACGCCCCGACTTCTCCGATCTCAAGATCGTGCAGGAGTTCAAAAAGAATCCGCTCCGCCTGACCGAGTCGTACAACGACGGCCGCAGCGGCCGCGCCGTGACGATGCTCGGCACCGTCGCGCCGATCGGACATCCCGACTGGGGCGTGGTGGTGCAGAAGCCGGAAGAAAAAGCCTACGCCTCGGTGAACAAGATGATTCGCGCCACGATGGAGTGGGGCGGCGTCGCGCTTCTCCTGGCCATCATCGCCGCCGTCCTCTTCGCGTCGAACATCGCCCGCCCGATCCGCCTCCTCGCGGACCGCACGGCCGAGATCGCACGCGGCAACTACCAGCAGCGCGTCGAGCTGAAGACGCACAACGAGATCGGCGAGCTGGCCTCGAACTTCAATGCGATGTCGACGGCCATCGAGCACGCCGTCGAGCAGTTGAAAAAAGCGGCGAACGAGAACCACCTCCTCTTCATCAACTCCGTCCGCATGCTCGCCGCGGCGATCGATGCGAAGGATCCGTACACGCGCGGACACTCGGAGCGCGTTGCGCGCTATTCGATCGCCATCGGTAAGAACCTCAGCCTGCCGGAGAAAGAGATGCGCAATCTCCGCATCTCCGCGCTGCTGCACGACGTCGGCAAGATCGGCATCGACGACCGCATCCTCCGCAAGCCGGGCGCGCTGAGCGACGACGAGTTCGAAGTGATGAAGGGACATCCGGCCAAAGGCGCGGCGATCATGAGCGGCGTCGCGCAGCTGATCGACATCATCCCCGGCATGAAGTACCACCACGAGAAGTGGGGCGGCGGCGGATATCCGGACGGCATCGAAGCGGAAGAGATCCCGATGCAGGCGCGCATCGTCGCCATCGCCGACACGTTCGACGCCATGACGACGAACCGTCCGTATCAGAAGGCGATGGAGCTGAACTACGTCGTCGAGAAGATCAAGAGCTTCGCCGGCACGCGATTCGACCCGCGCGTAGTCGAGGCGTTCGTGCAGGCGGTGAAGCGAGGCGACATCCAGATCGAAGACCAGGTGAGAGGCGCCGCCTGAAACCGTTCCTGCTCGCGCTCCTGGTTGCCACTCCCCTTCTCGCCGCCGATGATCCTCTGACTGCCGAACGGGCCGCGCTCGCTTCGCTGCTGCGCGGCCAGCCCGCCGCGGCGCTCGAGCAGCTCGGCGGCATCAAGTCGTCCGGCACGAGCGCGCCGGAGCTCGACAATCTGCGCGGTCTGGCGCTGATGCTGAACGGCGACGTCAAAGGCTCGCTCCCTTTTTTCGAGCGCGCGCTGTCGCTTCCCGAGGCGCGCTTCAACCGTGCAGTGGCGATGCTGAAGCTGGCGAAGTATGCCGAGGCTTCAGCGGAACTGGAGAAGATCTACGCCGATGCGAATTCGCCGTTCCGCGCCTCGGCCGCCTATCACGATGCGTTGGCGCTCGATGCCCTCGGCAAACCAAACGAAGCCGTAACCTGGCTGACGCGCTCGCTCGACCTCGATCCGAAGTTCGACTCCGCGCTCCTCTACCTCGGCATCATCCGCGAGCGCCTCGGCGACTTTCAGGGCGCGGGCAAGGCTTACAAGCAGTTCCTCGATCGTCATCCCGATTCGATCGTCGCGATGCTACGCTTCGGGATCGCTGCACAACGCGCCGGTCACCCCGAGGTGGGGCGCAAGTACTTCGACAGGATCATTGCCGCCGTGCCGTCATCCGCCGAAGCGGCCGAGGCTCGGATGTATCTCGAAATGTGGGAGTGAGGCGTTGCCGTTCCACGGAATTCTCGCGCAGTTGATCAGCTCCATCAGCGGCTCGATCGCCGCGATGTTCCTCGATTGGGAGGGAGAGACCGTGGCGCTCATCACCGCGCACGATCTCGAACAGGACGAATTGAAGGCGCTCGGCGCGTATCAGGGCATTTTCCTGATGCAGCTCCGCAAGCTCTGCAGCGACCTGAACGTCGGCGAGCCGCAACGCTTCAAGATCGAGTTCGAGAACCGCAAGGTGATGATCTGCGACGTGAAGGATGGCTATTTCCTGGTGATGCTGGCCGACGCCTCGACGAATGAAGGCGAGGCGTGGCATCACCTCGCGCACTGCCGGCAGGATCTGCTCGAGGAAATGTGACGTGATCCCTATCCTCCTCGCGGCCACTCTCTCCACTGCCCTCCGAGCGCACATGACGTTCCTCGCGGACGACATGCTCGAGGGACGCGGCACGGCGACGCGGGGACACGAGATCGCCGCGCGCTACGTCGTCGCGCAATTCGAGGCCATCGGACTGGAGACGAAGCTGCAGCAGGTGCTGATGCGGCGCGCGGAGCTGATCGCGAACGAGAGCCGCGTGGAGCTGATTCGCGCGGATGGCACGCGCACGGTGCTCGCCGCCGGCAAAGACTGCATCATGGCCGGCGACTTCCGCGGCACGACCGACGTCGAGGCACCGCTCGTCTTCGCCGGCTTCGGCATCACCGCGCCTGAACATCATTACGACGATTACGCGAAGCTCGACGCGCGCGGGAAGATCGTCGCCGTCACCGGCGGCGCGCCGGGCGAGCTGAACGCGGAAGAGCGCGCGCACTACGCCGGCACGAAGGGCGAGAACGCCGCAGCGCATGGGGCGATCGGCATCGTGCGGCTCTGGACCGCCGACGACGAAGCGTCGGGCACGTGGGACGCGACGGTCCGCTCGTACTCGAACATCGGCAGCTTCGCCTGGCTCGATGGGAACGCGCCGCATCCGTTCCTGCCGGAGTTGCGCGGCACGGCGTGGATCGCGCCGTCGGCATCGAAGGACCTCCCGCCCCGCATTCGCATCGTCAACAAGAGCAGCACGACCGACGTGCAGAGTCCGAACGTGATCGGCGTGCTTCGCGGCAGCGACACCGCGCTGCGCGACGAGTACGTCGTGATCAGCGCGCATCTCGATCACCTCGGCGTCGGCGACTCGGTGCACGGTGATTCGGTCTACAACGGCGCCGTCGACAACGCCTCGGGAGTCGCGACGCTGATCGAGCTCGCGCGCATGTTCGCCGCCGCGCGGCCCCGCCGGTCGATCCTCTTCATCGCCGTCACGGGCGAAGAGCCGGGCCTCATCGGCTCCGACTTCTTCGCGCAGCATCCGACGGTGCCGCGCGACGCGATCGTCGCCGACATCAACATCGACGGCGCATCGATGTGGCCGTTCGAAGCGCTCTTCGCGCGCGGCGCCGATCACTCATCGCTGAAGGCGAACGTCGAGGCGAGCGGAGAAGCGATCGTCGCCGATCCGTTCCCCGATCAGGCCGGCTTCGTGCGCAGCGACCAGTACTCGTTCGTCCGCATCGGCGTCCCGTCCGTGATCCTCGGCGCGAAGCGCACCGCCGAGGCGCGCGCGGTGGCGCTCGACTGGTTCAAGACCCGCTATCACCAGCCGGGCGATGACATGTCGCAACCGCTCGACTTCGACGCCGCCGCGCGCTTCGCGACCGATCTCTACAAGATTGCCCGGTCGATCGCGCAGCAGGAGCAGCGGCCGAAGTGGAACAAGGGCGATTTCTTCGGCGCGAGATTCGGGACGGCGGCGACGCGAGGCGACTAGGGCAGGAACCCTGCCTGACGGAAGAGCGTCGCTCGTGGCACGACCCCTCACCCGCCTGCGGCACCCTCTCCCCGCTACCGCGGGGCGAGGGGCAACAAGGCTTGCGCTGCGCGAGTTTTATCGCCCTTCTCCCCGCGACGAGCGGGGAGAAGGTGCCGAAGGCGGATGAGGGGTTGGGCCTTACGCCTCTTCCAGCGCCTCGAGATTCGACAATATCGATTCGATCCGATTCCGGATCTCGCCGCGCTCTTTTTGAAAGCGGTCGTTCTCTTCCTCGAGCGTCGTCGCGCGCTCCGTCGCGTTCTCGTGCTCGCGCGCCTTGCCCTCGGCAGCCTCGAGCTGCGCCTTCAGCGAGTCGCGCTCGCGGCGGAGCTCCTGGATCAGCGCGACCGCGCGCTCCACGCGCTCGTTGAGGCGCGCGAGGATCTCTGCTTCTTCGGTTCCGGCCAGCGTCATCTGGTCTTCTTTCGTTTTCTTCATAGCAATTTAACCGGTAGGAGCTCGGCCACACGCGATGCGAGGCGTTGATGCACTTCACCGACTTCGTCCTGCGTCAGCGAGCGATCGAAGGCCTGGTACCACATGCCGAGCGTCGTCTTGATTACGTTCTCGTCCCCTTCCGGCTCGTAGTGGTCGCGCAGACCGACTTCGTGCAGCAGGGGCTCGTTCAGTGTGCTGATGGTGTTGACGATGCGCGCGTATTCGAGATCGCGGCCGTGCGTCATGGCCAGGATCATCGGCACGCCGGGGAAACGCGCCACCGGCGTCATGGTCCAGGTGCCGGTCGACGCGAGCAGCGCTTCGATGTCGATCTCCGCCGCTGCCACGTCGCCCTTGATGCCGTAATGCTGCAGCAACTCCGGCGCGAGGAAGCCGACCGAGGCGATGCGACGGTCGCCGTTCCACGCGGCGGCGCGTTGGCCGGCGCGATACCAGCGATCGTCGGACGTCTTGAACGTCAGCGGCACATGCAGTTTGGCGGCGATCTGCTCGACGATTCCCTTCACGTCGAAGAAATCGACCGGACGCTTCGCGTCGCCCCAGAACGTCCCGATCGTGCCGTACATCACCAGCGCGACTTCGTGGCGTTCGTTGACCGGCTGTTTCGTGCCGCGATGGTAGGTCCGCCCCATCTCGAACAGCGCGCCGTCGCGCGTTCCGTACGAGCGATTGAAGACCGCGGTCTCGAGCAATCCGGGCAGCATCGAGAGCCGCATCGAGGCGATGTTCTCCGTCAATGCGTTCGTGATCGTGATCGGCTTCTCATCGGACACGAGCGCGTTCGTCGCCGCGTGAATGAACGAGTACGTCGCCGCCTCGGACAGCCCGCAGCCGACGAGAATGTCGCGCACGCGATCTTCGGTGTCGGCCAGTGGGTTCTCGTAAACGTCGCCCGTCGTGAGTCGCGGAAGCGATCCCGGCACGTTGTTCAATCCGAAGAAGCGGAGCACTTCCTCGACCAGATCCATCTCCTCCGAGATGTCGCCGCGCGAGGTCGGCACGATCACGTCGAGATCATCGCCCACGATTTCCGCGGTGAAGCCGAGACGCCGGAAGAGATCGAGCGCGTAGGCGATGCCGACCGCGCCGCCCGACTGCTCGTGCAGCTTCGTGGCGCGGAGACGGAGATGTTTCGGCTTGATCTCCGCGGCGACGACGTCGATCAGATCCTCGGCCGTGCCGCCGGCAAGCTCGAGGATCATCTGCGTCGCGAGCTCGATCACCGACGGTCCGTCGTTCGGATCGACGCCGCGCTCGAAGCGGTACGACGCGTCCGTCTTCACACCGAGGCGGCGAGCCGTGCGGCGGATGACCGAGGGGGTGAACGCCGCGCATTCGAGCAGCAGGTTCGTCGTGGTGCCGCGGATCTCGCTTTCGAATCCGCCGATGATTCCGCCGAGGCCGACGGCGCGCTTCGAATCGGAGATCACGCACGTTTCGGGATCGATCGAGCGGACCACGTTGTCGAGGCACTTGATCGACTCGCCTTTGTTGCCGCGGCGGACGATGATCGTCTTGTCGGTGAGGAGATCGAGATCGTACGCGTGCATCGGATGCCCGAGCGCGAGCATCACGTAGTTCGTGACGTCGACCACGTTGCTGATCGGACGAAGGCCGACCGCTTCGAGGCGGCGCTGGATCTTTTCGGGCGACGGCTTGATCGTCACGCCGCGGATCACGCGGGCGGAGAAGCGCGAGCACATTTCGGGAGCGGCGATGGAGATGTTGACGGCGGGAGTGTGGGACGGGTTCTCTAACCCGTCCGGCACAGACAGGAGTGTCTGTGCTACACGGCCGAGGGCGGCGGCGAGCTCCTTCGCCATACCGGCGTGCGACATCGCGTCGATGCGGTTCGTGGTGATCTCGGCTTCGAGCACGGTGTCGTCGCCGTGCCGCTCCATCGCTTCGATGGCGTGCCCGACCTCCGTCATCCGTTCGGCGAGTTTTGCGTCGCTGATCCCCGATAAATCGACGTAGTCGTTGAGCCAGTCGCGAGAGAGCTTCATGGGAGGCGGATTGTAGCCGACAGGACGGCATCCGCGGCGTCGTGCGGATTGTTCCGCTTGTGCAGCACGTCGTCGAGCACGTCGTCCCAGTTCGTCGCGACTGTGCGCGCATGCTGCATGAATTTCTCTTTCAATTGCGTCTCGACGCGGATGCGCACGCGCTCGCGATTGCGCCGGTCGAGCTCGCCCGATGACGCGAGGTAGTCGTAGTGCGTGACGATCGCGGCGTCGAGCTCGTCGATCCCCTCGCCGCGCGACGCGACCGTCTTCACGATCGGCGGCACCCAGTCGCCGTGCTCCTCGACCAGCGACATCATCATCGTCACTTCCGTCACCGTCTTGTCGGCGCCGGGACGATCGGCCTTGTTCACCACGAAGATGTCGCCGATCTCCATGATGCCGGCCTTGATGGCCTGGATGTCGTCCCCCATCCCGGGCACCAGCACGACCATGTTCGTCTGCACGGTGCGAATGACCTCGACCTCGTCCTGGCCCACGCCGACCGTCTCCACGAGGACGATGTCGAAGCCGGCGGCGTCGAGCAGATCGACGACGTCATTCGTCGCGCGCGCCAGTCCGCCGAGGAATCCGCGCGTGGCCATCGAGCGAATGAAGACGCCGCGATCGGTGTAGAGATCGGTCATCCGGATTCGATCGCCGAGAATCGCGCCGCCGGTGAACGGCGACGTCGGATCGACGGCGATGATGCCGACGCGCTTGTTCTGCCTGCGGTAATGCTTCGCCAACGAAGCGACGAGCGTCGACTTCCCCGCGCCGGGCGATCCGGTCACGCCGATGATCCGCGCCTTGCCGGTTTCCTTGTAGATGTCGGCGAGCAGCCGCGAGGCATCGGGATCGTCGCGCTCGACGAGACTCACCGCCTGCGCGAGCGCGCGATAGCGGCCGGAGAGGACGTCGTCGCTGAGGCTCATTGGCGATCGGCCAGAATGCTCCGCGCGATCACCATCCGCTGAATCTCCGACGTCCCTTCCCCGATCGTGCAGAGCTTCACGTCGCGGTAGTACTTCTCGGCCGGAAAGTCTTTGATGAAGCCGTAGCCGCCGAAGATCTGCACGCCCTTCTCGGTCGCGCGCACGGCAACCTCGGACGCGTAGAGCTTGGCCATCGCGGAGAACTGCGTCACGCGCTCGCCCTCGTCCTTGATCGTCGCGGCGCGATAGCAGAGCAGGCGCGCGGCGTCGATCTCTGTCGCCATGTCGGCGAGCATGAACTGGATGGCCTGGAACTCGGCAATCGGCTTGCCGAACGCCGTGCGCTGGCGCGAGTAGTCGCGCGCCGCTTCGAAGGCGCCGCGCGCGATGCCGACCGCGAGTGCGCCGATAGAGATCCGGCCGCCGTCGAGGATCTTCATCGCGTCGATGAAGCCGTAACCGATCTCGCCGAGGACGTTCGCCGATGAGACACGGCAATCCTCGAGCACCAGCTCCGCGGTGTCGGAGACGCGCATCCCGAGCTTGTTTTCTTTCTTGCCGGGGCGGATGCCGGGGCGATCTTTCTCGACCGCGAATGCGGTGATGCCGTGCTTCTGATCGTTGCGATCGGTGACCGCCAGCACGACCGAGATGTCGGCGTAGGTAGCGTTGGTGATGAAGTTCTTCGTGCCGTTGAGAATCCAGTCATCGCCGTCTTTGACCGCGACGGTGCGCATCCCCGAGGCGTCGCTGCCGGAGCCGGGCTCGGTCAGTCCCCACGCGGCGATCCATTCGCCGCTCGTCAGTTTCGGCAGCCACTTCTTCTTCTGCTCGTCGTTGCCGGCGAGGTAGATGTGACCCGTGCCGAGGGAGTTGTGCGCGGCGACGCTGAGGGCGAAACCGCTGTCGATCACGCCGAGCTCTTCGATCACATTCACGTAATCGATGTAGGAGAGTCCGGCGCCGCCGTACTCCTCGGGGACCGTCACGCCGAGCATGCCGAGCTGACCGGCCGCTTTGAACGTGTCGACGGGAAAATGCTGCGCTTCATCCCACTGCAGCAGGTGCGGTTTGATCTCGCTGTCGGCGAAATCCTTGACCATCGTCTTGATCTGTTTTTGTTCGTCGCTGAGACGGAAATCCATGATCTGGAGCTCCTCGAATTGGGGTCGCTCGGTAGGCGGCGCGCATTCTAGCATCACGTATTACACTCATATCGATGAAGCGACTTCTTTCCCTCGCCCTGTTGCTCGCCGCCCCGATGCTCTTCGCGCAACAGAATGCGAAGAAGGCGCCGCAAAACGCCGCGCCGAAAGCCGGATTCCGGACCGAGTTCCTCTCCGACCTCGACGAAGTGCAGAAGAAGATCCTCGACCTCGCCAACGCCGTCCCGGCCGAGAAGTACACCTGGCGCCCGACCGCCGACGTCCGTTCGGTGAGCGAGGTCTACATGCACATCGCCGGCGGCAATTACTTTCTGGCCACGTTCCTCGGCGTGCAACCGCCCGACGACATGCCGAAGGACATCGAGAAGATCGCCGACAAGCAGCAGGTCCTCGCCGCGCTGCAGAAGTCGTTCGAGCACGTGCGAGCCATCGTGAAGAACACGAGCGATGCCGACTTCGACAAACCGGTGAAGCTCTTCGGCAACGCCACCACCCGCCGCGGCGTCTTCGTGACGATGCTCAATCACCTGCACGAGCACCTCGGCCAGTCGATCGCCTACGCGCGGATGAACGGCGTGATCCCGCCGTGGAGCGTGAAGGAGTAGCGCACCGGAGTGTCGTCCTGAGCGTGGAACGTCGCACGCGCCGCGACTGAGGGCAAGAAACTCTGGCTGAGGGAAGAGCGTCGCTCGTGGCACAGCCCCCTCACCCGCCTGCGGCACCCTCTCCCCGCTCGCCGCGGGGAGAGGGGCAACAAACCAGATTCTCGCGAGGCACGTGCCTTGTTGCCCTTCTCCCCGCGGCGAGCGGGGAGAAGGTGGCCGAAGGCCGGATGAGGGGCTTGGGCCACGAGCGAAAATCCCGCATAAACACTGGGAGTTTCTTGGAAACCGCGTAGACGGCGAAGGACCCGTCACTTGAAACCGCTGCGCCTGAAGCTACGGGTCCTTCGCAGTCTGCGCTGCTCAGGATGACACTTGTTACCGCCTGTACTCCCTCGCGTACTCCGGTGCCTCTCCGATCACCGACCGCTCATCCGTAACCGGCGCCGACGCGGTCAACGCCAGCGGCACGACTCCCGCCCAGATCGGCAGCGCGTAATCCTCCTCGTCGTCGCCGGGACCGCCGCTGCGCACCTTCGCCGAGGCCTCGCTGATCGGAATCGAGAGCACGATCGTCTGGCGCAGCTCGCGCTCATTCGGCGCGCGGACATCCTTCGAGCGTCCGCGGCAGACATGCTCGACGAGGCTCTCGAGCACGCGGATCTTCTCCTCGCGATCGGTCACTTCGGTGGCCGTGCCGAAGACCACCACGGAGCGGTAATTCATCGAGTGATGAAACGCCGAACGGGCCATGACCAGACCGTCGAGCAGCGTGACGGTCACGCAGGCCGGGACTCCGTTGCGTAGATTGCGCAGCATCCCGCTGGCAGGCGAGCCGTGAAAGTAAAGGCGATCGCCTTCGCGCCAGTGGATCGTCGGGATGACGACCGGATCGCCGTGCACGACGAAGCCGGCGTGGCAGATCAGCGCCTCGTCGAGGATCCGGTTCACGGTCTCGACGTCGTACGCCGCGCGCTCCGGAAGACGGCGGACCGTGGTGCGATCGCTCTGCAAGGTGGCGGTCATTTCGCGGGCTCCTTCTTGATCGAGATCGCGGACGCCTGACCGGCCACGTTCTTCCAGCCGTCGGCCGTCTTCACCCAGACGTCGAGGTAGCGCATGTCGGCTTCGACGCGATCGCCGTTCCAGGTGTACTTCTGCACGATGCGGCCGGTGATGACGGCGGTGTCGCCGAAAAGGCGGATGTTCACCTCCGCCGGCTCGTACGGCTGAAACTCGAGGCCGGGCGTGGCGAGCTCGCGCACCAGGTCGGCACGCGGCTTCAGTTTTCCGGCCGAGGTGATGAGGACGTAGTCGTCGCTCATGTGCTTCGCGAGCCAGGAAGCATCTTTCGTGTATGTGGCGACGACCAGCTCGCGGTCGAGGCGGCGGAGGTCGGCGGCGTCATCGGCGAGACAGGGCAACGCGGCGATCAGCAGGAACAGTATTGCGCTCTTCTTCATTGTTCTAGTACAATCCATCTTCAGTGTTAGTACAAAACTACATCACCGGCGACAGCGCCGTCAACATCGCCCGCTCCGTCGAGGCGGCCGTCGCCGCCGGACGGATCGCCGGCGGCTCGCTCCTCCCTCCTGTCCGCACCGCCGCCGCGCACCTGCGCGTCAGTCCCGCCACCGTCGCCGCCGCCTATCGCGTCCTCGGGCAGCGCGGCGTCGTGATCGCCGACGGGCGTCGCGGCACGCGCGTCCGGCACGCGCCGCCGATCGCCATGCCGGTCCCCGCGCCGCTGCCCGAGGATGTGCGCGATCTCGCCGCCGGGAATCCGGACGAAAATCTGCTTCCTGCGATCCCCCGACTCCCGCACGAGCAGCGGCTCTATCGCGATGACCTCAACGACCCTCGCTTGCTCGAGCTGGCGCGGCAGCAGTTCGCGGCAGACAACATCCCGGCGGATGACATCGCGGTGGTCAGCGGTGCGCTCGACGGCGTGGAGCGCGTGCTGCGCGAGCACCTCCGCCCCGGCGATCGCGTCGCGGTCGAGGATCCCTGCTTCACCGGCGTCGTCGACCTTTTGAGCGCGCTCGCACTCATCGCCGTGCCGGTCACCGTTGACGATGAAGGGATCGAGCCCGATGCGCTGCGCCGCGCATTGCGTGGCGACGTCGCCGCGCTGATCGTCACGCCGCGCGCACAGAATCCGACCGGTGCCGCGATCACGTCCGCAAGGCAGCGTGCGTTGAGAGTTGTGCTAGCGAAGCATCCCGAAGTACTGCTGATCGAAGACGATCACGCCGGGCCGATCGCCGGCGCGCCGTATCGCACGCTCGCCGATCGCTCACGCGAGCGCTGGGCGGTGGTGCGGTCGGTGTCGAAGTCGCTCGGGCCCGATCTTCGCGTCGGACTCCTCGCCGCCGACGCCCGGACGATCGCCCGCGTCGAAGGGCGGCAGACGCTCGGCATCCGCTGGGTGAGCCACATCCTGCAGCGGATCGTGATCGCCATCTGGAGCGACCGCCGCGTGCAGTCCCTCCTGAAACGTGCCGAGCGGACGTATACGGAACGCCGCAACGCCCTCCTTCGCGAGCTCCGCACGCGCGGCATCGAGACCCACGGCCCCTCCGGGCTCAACGTCTGGATCCCGGTGCGCGAAGAGACGCCGGTCGTGCAGGCGCTGATGGCGGATGGGTGGGCGGTGCAGGCCGGCGAGCGCTACCGGCTGACGACCGGCCCCGCAATCCGCGTCACGATCGCGACGCTCGAGCCGAAGGATGCAGCGCGATTTGCGGATGATCTGGCGAGGATCCTCGCGCCATCGCGTCGCGCGCTCGCGTAGTGGTTCGTTAAGCTCGAAACCGTGGGAACTTGCGTGCGTCATCCCGAGCGTGAGTCGAGGGACCCGGGCGGGAGGAAGGCGCAGAGAAGGAACATGAACGCGCCACCCCGCCGCCCAGGTCCCTCGACTCACGCTCGGGATGACGGCAATAACGCTGCCGGCCGTGCCGGCTAAGCCTTCGCTAACTCGCGCGCGAACATTCCCGGGGTGTACGCCGTGATCCGTCCCATGAACGCAGACGCTGCAACCGTCAGCGGCGACGCGAGCCAGAGCTTGCCGGGGCCGCTGCGGCCGCGGAAGTTGCGATTGATGGCGCTCACCGTGACCTGATCGGTCGTGTCGGATACGCCGGGGCCGCAGCCGATGCAGGCGCCGCAGCCGGGATTGAGCACGACTGCACCGGCGCGCTCGAACGTGTCGACGAGGCCGTTGTCGCGGGCAAACTTCTCCACCGCCTGCGAACCGAATTGCACGAAGAACTTCACTCCGTCCGCCACGCGCAGGCCGGCATCGACCGCTTCCTTCGCCACCTGGTGGTAGAAGAGAAAATCGTCGATCTTCCCCGCCGTGCAGGAGCCGGCGTACGCGATGTCGATCTTCACGTCGCCGATCTCATCGATCAGCGCGCCGTTGGTCGGATCGGAAGCGACGCCATGATCGGGATCGCCCGGATGCGCGACCATCGGCTCGATCACCGACAGGTCGATGACGTGCGTGCCACCTGCATACTCGGCATCGGGATCGGGCGACACGGCGCGCTCGCGCAGGCGGGCGATGTCGGCTCCTGGCCTCATCATCGCGATCCACTCGAACGTCCGCTCGTCGGCTTCTACGATCGCCGTGCGCGCCGAGCATTCGGTGGCCATGTTCGCCAGCGTCGCCCGCTCGTCCATCGAGAGCGATCGCAGCCCCGGACCGGTGAACTCCATGATGCGATCGAGCGTCAGCTGCGGCTTCGCGTAGTGCAGGAGGATGTAGAGCATCACATCCTTCGCCGTCACGTTCGGACGCAGCGTGCCGGTCAGCTCGAAGCGGATCGACTCCGACACCTCGACCATCGTGAAGCCGGAGTACGCGAGGTTCGCGTACTCGGTCGAGCCGACGCCCCACGCCAGCGCGTTGTTCACGCCGCCCATGCAGGTGTGCGAGTCGGTGGCCTGGATGAAATCGCCCGGATCGACGAACTCTTCGCGCGCCACCTCGTGGCAGATGCCGGGCGAGATCTTGTCGGTCGCCGAATAATCGCGGCAGCCGGTATGCGCCTGGAAGTCGCGCTGCAGCTCGCGGAGGCGATCGATCTTCGCCAGGAAGGGCCGCATCTTCGAGACCTCATCGGCGTAGATCAGATGGTCTTCGAAGATCGCGAACTTCTGCGGATTGATGATCCTGTAGGTCGTGCCGTATTCGTCGCCGAGGAAGTAGTGGACCTGCGCGGTCGTGAACTCGTGCGTGTAGCCGCCGTCGACATCGACGACGACGGAGTCGCCCGGTTTGACGTATTTCGAGCCACCACGGAGGTGCCTCGCGAGGATCTTCTCCCCCATCGTCATCGGACGCTTTGCAGTCTCCGGATGCGGCAGCTCGATCTCTCCCCGCTCCAGCGCTTTCGAGAACGGGAACAGACCACCCTCGGCCACGATGAGCTGCGAGATCGGATCGTATTTCTCGTAGAAATCCTCGAGCGCCACGCCTTCGCCGTCCTGCAATCGGATCAGCATGTCGTGATCGCCCATCAGCAGGCCTTGATTGACGTTGTTGCCGGCGTGGATCGGCGCGAATGACGCGGCGATCGCGATGCGGATGCCGCTGAAGACCTCCGACTGCGTCGCCTGCTCGCGCGAGCTGCCGACGCCCTTGCGATAGCCGCTGACGATTACCTCGAAGTTGCCTTCGCGCAAAGCATCGGTCGGCACGACCCGTTCGCCGTTCACGATCAGCCCCGCGTACGCGTTGCGCGCGATGTCTTCCGGCTTGTAATCGAAGCAGACCCAGGCCGGCGTCATGACGTCGGTGTTGATGTCGTCCATCAGATCTTCGATGCGCAGATCCTTCATCTGCAGATCGAGCTCGCCGCGCAGCTGCGCGCGGATGAGCTCGGGATCTTTGGTGAGGAAGAGGACGCGTTTGCCGGGGGTGAGGGTGACGATTGAAGGAGGCTTCATCGTGGATGGAAACGTATCACTTTTCGCGCTTCATCCCCTGTCTCGCTCTGATGACGAAATGGAGCGGACAGCCCTCCAGCTTCAGCGCCTCGCGGAACTGATTGTCGAGGTAGCGGCGGTAGGAGAAATGGATCGGCTCGTCGATGTTCGAGAAGAGGGCGAACGTCGGCGGCGCGGGCCGCAGCTGCGTGCAGTAGTAGAAGCGGCGCGGGCGACCTTTCACGGCCGGCGGCTGATGTGCGCGGATGGCGCGCTCGAGGATCTGGTTCAGTTCCGAGGTCTTGAAGCGGCGGCGGTAGGCGGAGGCGATGGCGTCGATGCGGGGGAAGATCTTCTCCACGCGGCGGCCGCTCTTGGCGGAGATGAACTCCAGCGGCGCGTACTGCAGGAACTTCAGGCGGAAGCGGACCATGTCCTCGAACTTCTTTGCATCATCCTGCGAGTGCTCGTCGACGTCCCACTTGTTGACGAGGATCAGCGCCGCCTTTCCCGCTTCGTCCGCGTAACCGGCAACCGTCGCGTCCTGCGCCGTCACTCCGTCGACGGCGTCGATGACGACCAGCGCCAGTTCGCAACGCTCGATCGCCTTGCGCGCCGAGATCACCGCGAGCTTCTCCGCCTCTTCCGTCGTCTTTCCTTTGCGGCGGATTCCCGCCGTATCGATGATCAGGTAGCGCTTGCCGTTGCGCACGATCTCCGAATCGATCGCATCGCGCGTCGTGCCGGAGATCGGCGAGACGACTGCCCGTTCTTCGTTCAGCAGGCGGTTGAGGAGCGACGACTTGCCGACGTTCGGACGTCCGATGATGGCGACGCGGATCGGCGCATCCTCTTCCGACTCTTCTTCGCCTTCGACCGGCGCCGGCTCTTCCTCGACGATCTTCTCGATCGCGTCGGTCAACTCCTGCAGGCCCTCGCCGCCATGCTCGGCGGAGATCCCGAGCACGTGCTCGAAGCCGAGCTCATAGAACTCCGGGATGTTCGCTTCGGCCACTTTGCGATCGGTCTTGTTGACGATGAGCTGCACCTTCGCGGCAACGGGACGGAGCTGCTGCGCGATGTCGCGGTCTTCCGACACGATGCCGGCCGCGCCGTCGACCACGAACAGGATGAAGTCCGCATCGTCGAGCGCGCGCTCCGCCTGGGCCTTGATCTCATCGGCGTACGCGGACATCGGCGACTCGCCGTATTCGAGTCCGCCGGTGTCGGTCAGCTCGTAGCGCCGGCCGTCATCGAGCGTGATGACGTCGCTCAGGCGATCGCGCGTCATGCCCGGCAGGTCGTGCGTCAGTGCCCGCCGCTTGCCCGCGAGGCGGTTGAAGAGCGTCGACTTGCCGACGTTCGGGCGGCCTACGATCACGACCCGCTTCACAGTTCGAATCCGTACATGGGAATCAGTCGCGACGCAATGTAGAACAGGAGGGCTCCCATCACCGTGTTGAAGAAATTGAGGACGCCGTTCGGGATCTCGCTGCCGTGCTTCCGGTTCCAGTTACCGGCCAGGCTTTCGGCGTACGACCCGAGGAAGGCGCAGAGCGTGATCACCGCCACGGTGCGGGACCTCGCGATGACGACCGAGCCGATGAAGCCCGAGCGATAGTGATGGATCGTTGCGGCGACGCCGGTGATGGCAACGGCGGCGGCGGCGAAGATCCCGGCCAGCGTTCCTTCGATCGAGAGCGCCCCTTCGGTGCCCGGCTCGACGCGGCGGAGGGTGGTGGCCAGAAATGCGCGCCGTCCGAAGAGTTGCCCGATCTCCGAGCCGGTCGTGTCGCAGGCGGCGGTGGCGAGGGCGGTGATGCCCATCAGCAGCGGCAGGATCGAAAGTCCGCGCCACACGGCGATCGCGCACAACGCAGCGACGCCGGCGTTCGCGAATGCGTGGCTCGCTCCGCGCCGTCCGCCACCTTCCTGCGCCAGGCCAGCCTTCGACTTCCGCTTGTAGCCGAGCTTCGTGACCAGCGTGCCGATGATGAAGAACGCGATGAGCGGCAGGTAGAGCGCGCTCCCGCCGCCGATGATGATGATCGTGCCGAGGATCCAGCCGGCGATCATGCCGGAGAGGTTGACGCTGCGCAGCGCGTAACCGGCGATCGCCAGCACGGTGTTCGCCGCGATCCAGCCCCACATGATCGGTTCCTCGAACTGCAGCGCCGCGGTGCCGAAGACGGCCAGCGTCACAGCCGCCGCGAACGGCACGACGATGTTGTCGTTGACGTGCAGCGGCAGCGACTCGGCGATCGCGGCGACGACTGCCGCGGCGATCGCGATCTCGATCCGGTCGTAGTGGAAAAAGTACGCGGCGGCGACGGCGGCAGCGCTGCCGGCGATGACGAAGGTCAGCGATCCGCCGATGCTCTTCTCCCGATTCCACGGCAGCGCGCGGATCGGGAACCGCTTTCCGATGAGCGTCGCGAAGCCGTCGCCGAATCCGAGGATCACCCACGGGATGGCGATGAACACGGCGTGCTGCTGAAAGAGAAGGATGAGGATCAGCACGCAGAACGGATAGAGCACGATGCCGGCATCCCATCCCCGCTCGTGCCGCGAGACGCCCTTGCCGACCAGGCGATGGAGCAGCAACGCGTTCCCGATCGTCGACACCAGCGCGATGAGCGCCGCCATCTGCCACGTCACGTACTTCAGCACGATCGCGCCGAAGCCGACGGCGATGTGGATCGACTTCCTCAGGGTTTCGTTGGTTTGATGCATTGAGAACGATGAACGATGAACGATGAACGATGAACAATCAAGACGGCTCTCACTCATCGTTCATCGTTCATCGTTCATCGTTCCATACAATACGCCCGCCGCATGTCCGAATCGCCGAGCGCAGCCCCGCCCCTCCTTTCCGTCATCGTCCCCTGCTACAACGAGCGGGCCACGGTGGCCGAATTGCTGCGCCGTGTGCGGGCCGTGCCGGTCGACAAGGAGATCATCGTCGTCGATGACCGCTCGACCGACGGCTCGCTCGACGTCGTGGCCGGACTGGCGAAGGAATGGCCGGAGATCCGCCACATCCTGCAGCCTGTGAATCAGGGAAAAGGTGCGGCCATCCGCCGCGGAATCGAAGAGGCGCGCGGCGACATCGTCGTCATCCAGGATGCCGACCTCGAGTACGACCCGGAGGAGTACCCGAAGCTGATCCAGCCGATCATCGACGGACACGCCGACGTCGTCTTCGGCTCCCGTTTCGCCGGCTATCCCCGGCGCGTGATGCTCTACTGGCACCGCCTCGGCAACGGCCTGCTCACCTTCCTTTCGAATGCCACGACGAACCTCGACCTCACCGACATGGAGACCTGCTACAAGGTCTTCCGCCGCGAGGTGATCCAGTCGATCCACCTCAATTCGAACCGCTTCGGCATCGAGCCGGAGATCACCGCGAAGGTGGCGAAGCGCGGCTATCGCATCTACGAGGTGCCGATCAGCTATTACGGCCGCGACTACTGGGAAGGGAAGAAGATCAACTGGAAGGACGGCTTCAGCGCCCTTTGGACGATCATCAGGTACGGCCTCTTCGACGACCCGTCGAACGAGCCGACCGGCTACATCACGCTCCGCCGCCGCTCCGCGCTGCGCAACTACAACCGCTGGATCTGGGAGCGCGTGCAGCGTCACGTGGGACAGCGCGTGCTCGAGATCGGCGCCGGCACCGGCGCGATGACGCGCTTCCTCTACGGCCGTGAGCTGATCGTGGCGACGGACAAGGAGACGCCGTACGTCGATCGCCTGCTGAACGCGTTCCGACGCCGGCCCGGAATCGTCGTCGAGCGTGTCGACCTCGAGTCGGACGACACGCAGCGGCTGTCGCATTACGACTTCGACACGGTGCTCTGCATCAATGTCCTCGAGCACACGCAGGACGACGTCAAAGCGCTGCGCAACGCGCATGCGCTACTGCCGAACGGCGGACGCGTGATCGTGTTCGTGCCGGCGGGACGATCGCTTTACGGCTCGCTCGACAAGAGCGTCGGACACCTTCGCCGCTACGAGCGCGACGAGCTCGTGTCGAAGCTGCGCGAGGCGGGATTCGAAGTCGAGGACCTCGCGTTCCAGAACCGCACCTCGCGCCTCGCCTGGTGGCTCAACTCGAAAGTGCTGCAGCGAGCGGAGCTGCCGTCGGCGCAGTCGAAATTGTTCGATCGCTTCGTGCCGCTGATTCGCGCGCTCGATGGGGCGAATCCAGCGACGGGATTGAGCTTGATCGCGGTGGGAAAGAAGACGTCATGACGCGCGCAGCACTCATCCTCGCCGGCGGCGCCGGGACACGGCTCCGGCCGCTCAGCTCCGACGAATGTCCGAAGCAGTTCCTCCGTCTCTGGCGCGGCAAATCCCTTATCGAGCTGACGTTCGAGCGCATCGCGAAACTCGTCCCCGAGGAGCAGATCTTCATCTCGACGAACGAGCAATATCGACGGCTCACGCTCGAGCACCTGCCGCGATTGAATCCCGACAACGTCATCGCCGAGCCGGCGCGGCGCAACACCGCGCCGGCGATCGCGCTCTGCTGTTTCACCATCGCCTCGCGGCTCGGCGAATCGGCCACGATCGGCTGTTTCGCGTCCGATCACTTCATCGCCGACGAGCCGGAGTTTGTGCGCGTGCTCGATCGCGCGTACACCTTCGCGGAGACGCACGACGAGCTGGTGGCGGTCGGCATCGTGCCGGACGAGCCGAACACCGGCTTCGGATATCTCGAGCTCGGCGACGAGCTCGCGCCTGGCGTCATCCGCAACGTCCGCTTCACCGAAAAGCCGTCGCTCGAGCGTGCCGAGGAGTTTTTGCGGGCCGGGAACTACGTCTGGAACGCGAGCATGTTCATCTGGCGCGCATCGGTCTTTCGCGAGGCGCTGACGAAAGCGTCGCCCGGCGTCGCGACGGTCACGATGGCGAGCTACGAATCGATGCCGAACATCTCCATCGATTACGCGCTGATGGAGAAGGCGCCGAACGTCGCCACGATCCGCGGAGACTTCGGCTGGAGCGACGTCGGATCGTGGGGTGCGTTGCGGAAGTCAGGGGCGGAGATACCGCCCGAGTAACGCTGGAGTGCGGCGGCCGTGCCGCCGCTGATTCTCGTCAGGGCGGCCATGCCGCCCGGCCCGTCGCGCGGCATGGCCGCGCTTACCGAACTGCAGCGGCGGCATGGCCGCCGCACTCCGCGAATAGCCGCTCCGCGTTGCCACGGAGGATCTTCGCCTGCGCTTCTTCCGGAAACCCCAGCGCGCGGAACTCCTCGACATTCTTGCGCGGCGAGACGACGCCGGGCGACGGCCAGTCGGTGCCCCACAGCGCCTTGTCCGCGAGCGATGCCAGTCGCGGGATGTACTTCAGCAACGACTTCGGCGGGATCCCCGACAGATCGAGGAAAACATTCGGATGGCGCCGCGCGAGGAAGACCGCGGTCTCGCCGTAGAGCGGGCGTCCGGCGTGCGCGAGGATGATCGGCAGCTTCGGGAAATCGATCGCCACGTCGTCGACCGGCATCGGATCGGCGAAGACGTTGCGCGCCTTCGGGAAGATCGACGTACCGGTGTGAAACATCACCGGAACGCCGCGCTCCTCGCACTCGCGATAGATCTCCGACAGCTGCCAGAGATCGCCGCGCTTGTAGGCATTCGGCGAGAAGAGCTGATGGGGCGGATGGATCTTGATCAGGCGGATGCCGAGGTCGAGGACGCGGCGGATCTCGTCGCGGACGTGCAGCTCGTGCAGCGGATTCACCGAGCCGACCGGCAGCAGGCGGTCGCGATGATCCTTCGTGAAATTCGCGATCCAGTCATTGACCTCGCGCTTGAACCCCATCACGTCGGGCGAGACGTAATTGATGCAGCAGGCGCGCTCGATGTCGTTCTCGTCGAGGAAACGGAGCACGTTCTCCGGAGACGAGAGCACGTCCTTCGCGCCGGCGTGCGACTCATCGTCGATCATCGCCAGCACGTCGGGGCTGACCATTTGCCAGGGCTGGATGTGGAGGTGGACGTCGAAGACGGGGGTCACGAAAGCATCACCAATCTCATGCAGATCGCACTGCTCGGACACGCATCCTGGAACTCGCGCGAGGCGAGCAGCTGGGGATGCACTTCGTCGCGGTCGATGGTCTTGAATCCGCGCTTGCGGAAGTAATCCTCGGCATCGGTCGTCAGCAAGTAGAACTCGCGGAGGCCGCGCGAGGCGAGACGGTCAAGTAGTTGACGAACGAGGCGGCGGCCGATGCCGCTCTTGCGGTACTCCGGAATCACGGCGATGGAGCGGATCAGCGCCACGACCTGGTACGCCTCCGAGCCGCCGCAGCCGACGATCGTCACGCCGTCGCGGGCCACGACGAACGTCTTCCAGTGATCGTCGATCCCTTCGATCGGCAGTCCGGCATCCCGCAAAATCGCCTTGATGAAAGGAACGTCGGCCTCGGCGGCCGCGGTGATCCGGATCTCGTTGTCCATGGGATGCGGCGATCATAACGAAAAGGCCGCGCGATGCGCGGCCTTTCGGTTCTTCACATGTTTCGTCGTCTCTTAGTGTCGCTCGCTTCCTCCGCTCGATTTGGAGGAACCGAGGTCCTTGCCTTTCATCCCCGACGAGTCGACGGAACCGGAACGGCGGCTCGGCTCGTTCGAGATGTTCTCGCTACGGCCGATGTTCTTACCGAAATTCGACTGCGACTCGTCTTTCGACTTGTCGAGCTTGGAACGATTCAGATCGCTCGCGCCCGTATTGCCGACGTTCTTGTCCATCTTGTCTCGGTTTTCCATGTGTTACCTCCGTTTTTCGATTTGTCCGGATCGCTGCGCCGGACAGTTATTGGTAGTTGCAACGGAGGTGCCTAAATCATTGATTTATCAGCGCAATTCGAACACAACAGCAACCGTGTAGGTGTTCTCCTGGACTCCTGCTTCGACCGGAATCTCGCTCACCTCGGCTGCCTTCGCGGCCATCACCATGCCGTACGGACGGGGCGGCGGCGAGCCGGTCGGGGAGCCTTCGTTGATCGAGATCGCCGGACCGAGCGTCCGACCCGCCGCCTGCGCCAGCAGCGCCGCTTTCGCCTTCGCTTCGCCGAATGCGGCCTTCAATCCGGCATCGCGTCCGCGGGTCGGATCGGAGACTTCGAAGCTCAGCCCCGACGACTGATTCACCCCCGCGTTGATTGCCACCTGCAGCAGCTTGCTCGCCTCGGCCGGATTCGGCCGGGTGACCGTGATGCTGTTCGAGACGTTGTACCCGAGGATGCGCGGCAGCTTGCCCTGCTGATAGTCCTGCTGCGGATAGATCGAGAAGTTCGACGTCCGGACGTCGCGCTCGGTCGCCCCGGCCTTCTTCAGCGCCGCGATCACCGCCGCGACTTTCGTGTTGTTCTCGTTCACTGCCTCGTCGACCGTCTGCCCGACCGTCTGCACTGTGACGTTGAACGTGACGCGATCGGGAACGACCGAGCTTCGCGCCATGCCGCTCACCGAGACGGTGTCCCGCTGCGGCGCCGGCTGCGCCAGCGCGGCCGTGGCAGCGATGAATGTGAGAATGAGGAACGTCCGTTTCATGGTTGACCTCCTTTGAATACAATGCGCCGTCCCAATGCCCGACCCTAACGACAAAGTCCCAGGCCAGCCCGATGGACGCTATTACGTCGATACGCAATGTATCGACTGCGACCTCTGCCGCGAGACCGCCCCCGACAATTTCATGCGCAACGACGAGGAAGGCTTTTCCTTCGTCCACAAGCAGCCCGAATCCGAAGCCGAAGAGCTTCTGTGCAAGGACGCAATGGACAATTGTCCGGTCGAGGCGATCGGGAGCGACGGGAAACCCAAGGGCTGAGTTCTAAGTTCTGAGTGCTGAGTGGATTTTCGTAAGACTCAGCACTCAGCACTCAGAACTCAGCACTACGAAGGCTAGTGCAGCTTCTTATCCACACTCACCTGCTCATGCCAATCGTCCGCGAGTAGCACTTCGATCAGCTCCTGCAGCTCTTCCATGTGGAATGGTTTGGTCAGGGCGGCGGTCATGTTGTTGCCCTTGGTGATGGTGAGGATGTCGCCCTTGCCTGAGGCTACGACGACCGGCGTCTGCTTTCCCTGCTGAAGGTACCAGGCGATCCACTCCTCGCCGCTCATCCCGGGGAGATTGAGATCGAGCAGGATCAGCCGGGTGTCGGGATTGCTCTGCAGCAGGCTCATCCCTTCGAGGGCGCCCGACGCGGAGAGAACTTCGTATCCGCGTTTCTGCAGAAACGATTTGTAAAGCGCGAGAACGTCGGGGTCGTCCTCGATTGCCAGAATCTTCTGCTGATCCTGCTGCCGTGTCGCCACTTCGGACATCATGCGTATCCTCCGGCCATCGGTGCCATGGCTGAGCCGAATGCGATAATCGCGCCGATGGGCATTGCGCTGTGGCTCCTGGCAGGCGGCACGGCCTTCGCCGTCATCCGCGTCATCCGAAAACTGCGCCAACATTTCTTCATCGAGTCGCCCGTCGCGCTTTTCTCGAGCGTGATCCTCGGCGGCGTCGCGACGGCCCTCGATTTCGGCGGCTGGCGGGAGCTCGACTGGCGTGCCGGACTGTTCGTCTTTCTCGGATCGTTCACAGCAATCGGCCTGATTCGTCTGCTACTCTCTCGTCGACCCATTCGACCCGAGGTGACCCCATGAAGCGACTCGCGACAGCTGTATCGACACTCGTGCTCTTCTCCACCTGCGCCGCGTATCAGGCGCAGCACACCGGCACCGACGCCGCGTCGACGCACCCCGAGGAACAGGCGAAGCAGGTCAAGCACGATCCTGCAGTCACGGCGCCGTTCGAGGCGCAGCCGCTCGCGCTCAAGCAGGCGATCCTGATCTCCGAGCTCGATCGCTACACCGAGGAGTTGAAGTCGAACGGCAAGTACGACTGCTGCGTGAAGCCGGGCTGCCGCGAGTGCGTCATCCGCGCCGGCGAATGCCACTGCCGGAAAGTGATCGATGCGAACGGCCCGTGCTGCGGCGAATGCACGCAGTCGTGGATCGAAGGCCGCGGCAACACCGCCGGCGTCGATCGCGAGAAAGTGCTCGAGCACCTCGGATGCGTGCGCGATCTGTACGAGAAGAAGACGCCCGACGGGATCACGCCTCCGGGGACGCCGGCTCCGGCTTCATCGAAACCGTAGGCCATTCGATCCGCTCTTTCGCGCCGCGCGATCGCGCCACGATCTTCGGCAGCAGCGCGATCATGTCGGCGCGCAATCGCGCGAAGTCGTAGCCGCGATCGTTCGTGACCGCATCGACGGCGCGCACCCCTTGCTGCAATCGCTCGATCGCCGCGCGGAACTGATTCCGCTCCACGTGATGAATGCCGGTCGCGACCTGCATCAGCACGCGGATGAATTCCACCTCGTCGCGCACCGCCTCGAAGTAGAGCTCCTCGAACGCGTCGGCCGCGAGATCGAAGTCGCCTTCGTTGAAGTGCGCGATGCCGGCCAGCAGTCGAGGGTCTTCCGTCATTTCGTGTATTGTCCCCCGCGATGTTGCGCGGGCTCGCGACGATCGTCCTGCTCCTCGGCAATCTGCTCTTCTGGGGCAGCCTCGTGCTTCTCGTTGGCCTGGTGAAGCTGCTGATGCCGACCAAGCAGAGCCGCACGCGCGTCGTGCTCGTGCTCTCATCGCTGGCCGAGCGTTGGGTCGGCGGAAACGATGCGATCTTCGACCTGATGCTGCCGACGAAGTGGGACATCAGCGGCCTCGATGAGACGGCGTACGACGGCCGCTACCTGATCATCAGCAATCACGTCTCGTGGGTCGACATCTTCGCCGTATCGCGCGTCTTCCACCGGCGCGTCGCGTTCCTCCGATTCTTTCTGAAGCACGCGCTGGTCTGGTCTCCGATCGTGGGACAGGCGTGCATGGCTCTCGAGTTCCCGTTCATGCGTCGCTATTCGCCCGAGTATCTGGAGAAGCATCCAGAAAAGCGCGGAGAAGATCTCGCCACGGCGCGGCGCCTCTGCCGCCGTTATCGCTTCATCCCGGTCGCGATTCTCAACTTCGTCGAAGGGACGCGCTTCTCGCGCGAGAAGCACGCCGATCAGGCCTCGCCGTACCGCCACCTCCTCCGCCCGCGCGTCGGCGGCATCGCCTTCGCCCTGGCATCGCTCGGCGAGCAGCTCGACGCGATGTTCGACGTCACGCTCGCCTATCCGCATCCCGACGTGACGATGTGGGAATTCGTCACCGGCCGCATCGACAAAATCACGATCCACGTCCGCCGCCTCGACGTCCCGCCGGAGTTCATGACCTCCTCCGTAACGGAACCGGGCCCGGTGCGGGAGCAATTCAAGGTCTGGATGGATGGGGTGTGGCGCGAGAAGGACGCGCTGTTTGCGTCATCCCGAGCGTGAGTCGAGGGACCTGGTGGACGGGCGGCGCGATCATCGAGCCACCGCCCACCCGGGTCCCTCGACTCCGCTCGGGATGACGGAGAATGTGCATCATGACAACGCTCGCGCGGCGCCTCAATGCCTTCGACGCCACGATGATCGTGATGGGCGGCATCATCGGCTCGGGCATCTTCATCAACCCGTACGTCGTCGCGCGGCAACTGCATTCGACGCCTTTGATCCTCGCGGCGTGGACCGCAGGCGGCGTCGTGGCGCTCCTCGGCGCATTCGTCTACGCGGAACTCGCGGCCATTCGCCCCGAGGCCGGAGGACAGTACGCGTATCTGCGCGATGCGTATCACCCCGCCGCGGCGTTCATGTACGGCTGGGCCCTGCTGCTCGTCGTGCAGAGCGGCGGGATGGCGGCGGTGGCGGTCACGTTCGCACGCTACACGATCGAATTGACCGGACTGCATTTGCCGGAATGGGTCATCGCCACGGCGACCCTCACGGTGCTGACGCTGATCAATTGTCTCGGCGTGCGCAGCGGATCGAATACGCAAACGGTATTGATGCTCCTGAAGCTGCTCGCCATCGCCATGCTCCTCGGCGCGGGGCTTTTCTTCTTCGGGCGTTCGCAGATGACTTTGCATCCGATCGTCGACGGCGGCGGTTTGCTGATGCGATTCGCGGCGGCGATGACGCCGGTGATGTTCGCGTACGGCGGCTGGCAGACGGCGACGTTCATGTCGGGCGAGCTCGTTCGTCCCGGACGTGATCTCGCCATCGGCCTCGTCGCCGGCGTCCTCGGCGTCATCGCGATCTACGTCGGTGTCAACGTCGTCTGTCTCATGGCCCTCGGCACGAACGGCCTCGCCGCGACGACCACGCCTGCCTCTGCGGTCATGCGCCTCGCGTTCGGGGAACGGGGCGGACAATTGATCGCCCTCGGCATCGCCGTTTCAACGCTCGGTTTTCTCAGTCAGGGGATGCTCACCGCGCCGCGCGTCTATTACGCGATGGCCAACGACAAGTTGTTCTTCAGCGCCGTTGCGCGGGTCAATCCGAAGACGCGCGTGCCGATTGTGGCCATCGCCTTACAAGGCATTGTGGCCATAGTCATCGCGCTGTCCGGCACATACGAACAAATTCTCGGCTACGTCGTGTCGACCGACTTTCTCTTCTTCGGATTGACCGGCCTGGCGATCTTCCGATTCCGCGGCCATAAGGCGGCGCATCCGATCGGTACCGTGATCTTCGTAGTCGCGTGCTGGCTCGTCGTCGCCGGTACAGTCGTCGCCGCGCCGCTCAATAGCGCGATCGGTTACGCGATTCTGATCGCCGGTCTGCCCGCGTACTGGTTCTGGCATTCGAGGGTGTCATCCTGAGGCGCACAGACGCCGAAGGACCCGTAGCTGAAACGAATCGCGCCTGAAGCTACGGATCCTTCGCCGTCTACGCGGCTCAGGATGACACCGGGAATCCCTCAATGCCTCACTGTCCGCCTGCGCTGTGCGCCCGATGGAGGCTGCCATCCCAATTGCACGATCTCGAAGTCGCTCGCTTTGATGGCGCTGAATGCGGGATTGAGAACGTCATTGTCCCAACGCGTGTCGTAGACGCCGCTCACGTACATGTCGCTGCCGTTGTCGGCGACGATCAATCCGTAAGTCTTCATGGCCTGAAAGATCTTCTGTGCCGATGCGGGGAACCGGCTGATGTCGACCGAGGCCTTCAAGCGCAGGCGGGCGCCCATCGGCAAGGCGCCGCTCGTGCTTCCCGCCTTGTGTGATGCGGGGAAGACGTAGCCGTTGGTCGAGCGGACCGTGACGCGAAACGCGTGGCGGATCGGGTCGGGGCCCGACATCTCGTCGTAGCGGACGAGTCCCGGCAGAATCGCCAGGCCGGCGGCGTCCGCGCTCGTCCAGCCGTCCGGACGCCGCGTGTTCGCGTCGAGCGGAAAGATCGCCCCCGAGCCTCCCTCCCACCGCCCCGCCCCGGCGTTCCAGCGCGTCGCGTAGATCTCGAACACGATCCGGTTGTCGCGGTCGACGATCAGCATGTGCCGGTCGCCATCGGCGCGCGGGTCGCTGCCCGAGAGACCTCCCTCGATCCATCGCTGCTCGTTCTTCGCCTCCTCCGGGATCGGATAGCCGGGCGGGCGGCCGGGGGCGGCGTAGTCGCTCTCATCGTCGTAATCGAACGTCACCGGGAGGAGCGGCTGCGAGCCGGAAACGGTGATGTACGGCATGCCGTAGATCGGGGCATCGGGATCTCCGCTGTCGCCGCCGAAGTCGGGATGCATCCCCCGCGAGGTGCCGATGAAGGCGATGAACGATGCGCTCTTCGGATCGACCGGCGCGCTCGAGATGTCGGTGTTCCACCAGTTGCTCAAGGGAAAGAGCGGCAGCGGAGCCGGGAGCTGGCCGTTGCGGATCGGCTGGCCGACTAGAGGGAGTGTGATGACGAGGGCGAGGAGTGTCGTGCGCATGGTGGTTTCGAGGTTGCGCGGTTACGCGGTTGCGGGGTGAAGGACCGCGCAACCCCGTAACCTCGCAACCATTTTCCCCCTCTCGGCGCCGCGTTTTGTGCCCCCGGTCACTGCGGCGCCACCGTTTCGTCATCACACTGTTTACGGGTACAATCGCCGCAGCTCCAAATAACCAAGGATTTCGAAGCGGCTGTCCAATGTTTTCGAGAGAGAGGGGACGCTTCATGTCTCGTGGTAATTACGGCACTCCCGCCGTGCGCCGTTCGCGCATCCTTATGACTTCGTTCGGCGTCAGCATCGGCGCCGTGATTCTGCTCGCCCTCGTCCTGGTGTTCAGCGGCGCGACCGCCGAGGCTGCGAATACGTGCGTGTTGAGCAACACGTCAGGGCCGGTCAATTGGAGCAACCCCGCAAAGTGGAGCTCCTGCGGCGGCGTCTATCCGAATGCCGGCGATACCGCGCAGGTCGGACTGAGCGGAGGCTACACGCTGGTAGTCGACGTGCCGGTCAACGTCAACCTGCAGCTTCAGACCTCCGGATTCACCGGACTCGATGTCTCCAACTCGCTGCAGCTCGAAGCCTCCAGCACCTCGGTCTCCGGCGCGAACATCACCATCAACAGCGGCGGCAAACTGAGGGTCGCGCCGAGCGCGAATCTCACGACGTTTCAGGCCAACCTCACGCTCAACAACGGCGGCACGATCGAGATGCAGACCGGCAGCTCGTATCTCCTCGGCAGCGGCGCGAGCTTCGTCTTCGCCGGCGGCACGATGAAAGGGCCGGGAACGTTCAACATCCCGGTCGGCACGCCGATCGCGCTCACCGGTGCGAATGGGGCGATGACGATGGATGGCGGGTTGATCCTGACCAACCTCGGCACCATCAACCTCGTCTCATCGACCAACGCCCTGTCGGTGAACAGCGGCACGCAGATCAACAATCAGAGCGGCGCGACCTTCAACTTGTCGACCAATGTGCCGATCGCGACCGACAACCTGTCGGCGCCGGCCATCAACAACAGCGGCAACCTCTACGCCACGAGCATCGTCAGTCCGACGGTCAACGTGCCGGTCAACAACAACAGCGGCGGGTTGATCCAGCTGCAGGAGACCAGCGCCGCTCAAACGCTCACCCTCGCGGGCGGCGGAACGCATACCGGCAGCTTCAGTACTTCGTCGCCGACCGTCGGCACGATCGCGTTCAACGGCGCGCACAACTTCAACAGCGGCTGGGCGTGGAACACCGGACCGAGCAGCGTCTTCAAGATCGTCGGCGGGACAGCCACCGTCAATACGCCGTTCGTCACGCCGTACTTCACGCAGACCGGCGGCACGCTTACCGGGCCGGGGAACGTCACGGTCTCCAGTAATCTCGACTGGCAGGGGGGAACGGAGACCGGCACCGGGGCGACCACCGTCAACGGCCTGGCCTCGATCACCGGCACGAGCAGCAGCCTGCTCGACGGCCGGACGATCTCCGTGTCGGGCGGCACGTTCACCATCAATCCGAGCTCGCCCGGCAACTTCACGATGAACAACGTCGCGCAGGTCAGCATGAACGGCGGCTCGATCGATCTGCAGAGCGACATCCCGATCGCCAGCGATGGCACGGGCGTCTTCAACATCACCGGCGGCACGCTGACGAAATCGACCGGCACGAAGACCACCGTCAACTCCGTTCTCAACATCAATGGCATCGGCACGATCCAGCCAGTGGCCACGACGATCGAGTTCGGCAACGGCGGCTCGGTCGGCGGCACCAGCGCCACGATCAACACCTCCACGGCGGGGTCGGCGATCCAGTTCAACGGCGGCACCACCACCCTCGGCCCGGGCACGGTCATCAACAGCGGCGACTTCCTCCTCAGCGGCGGCGTGCTGAAGGTCACCACTCCCCTGACCATCGCCACGATGACGCAGAGCAACCTCGGCATCCTGAAAGGGACGGCGACGCTCACCGTCGGCAACACCTTCAACTGGACAGGCGGCACGATGGACGGCGACACCGGCGGCACCGGCGTCCTGGCCATCGCCTCGCCGAACGGCATCGCCAACATCAACGGCTCGCTGGCGACGAAGATCTTCCATCGCTTCACCTTCGCCAACGGCGGCACTGTCCACTACCTCCCGACCGTTCCGCTCGGCGCCGACTCCGGCGCGCAGATCACCAACAGCGGCACCTGGAGCTTCGAGAACGGGACGGCGCTCACCTCCGACCTGACCTCGTACCTGGCGACCTCTCCCGCCTTCACGAACACCGGCGTTCTGCAGAAGACGATCGCCGGAACGACGTCATTCGGCCTGCCGTTCAAGAACAACGGCGGCGCCGTCACGCTCGGCAGCGCGGCCGATCTCGAGCTCACGGGCGGCGGGACCATCACCGGCGGCTCGATCGCGTTCACCAACCCGGGCGACATCCTCGGCATCCAGACCAACGTCGTCACCATCGCCGCCGCGCCGACCGTCACCGGCGCCGGCTTCCTCCGCGTCAACAACCTCGGCACCCTGTTCATGGGTGCTACGACCACCGTTCCGAACTTCGCGCTCGACAACCTCGGCACGCTCGACGGCACACTCGACCTGGCCATCTCCACCGCGATGAAGTGGAGCGGCGGCACGATGACCGGCGGCGGCAACACCACGCTCCTCCTCGGCGCCACCGGCGACATGTCGGTCCTCAACGGCGCGCCGACGCTGAACAACCGGACGTTCGCCAACAACGGCACCATCACGCTCGGCAACGCATTTCCGCTCGCATTCACCGGCAGCGGGCACTTCACCAACAACGGCTCGGGCATCCTCAACATCACCGGACCGACCGGCACGTCGACGACCTTCGCCGGCAACACGTTCGTCAACAGCGGCACCATCAACCGGACCACGACAAGCGGCTTCTACACGTTCGATCTGCCGTTCACGAACAGCGGCGGAACGGTCGACGTGCAGGTGGCGAACAGCTTCGTCGACTTCCAGGGCGGCGGCTCGATGAGCTCCGGCGTGCTGAAGGGCTCAGTCGGCACGTCAGGCGTGGAGTTCAGCAACAACACCTTCAACGTCACCGGCGGCAACTTCGGCACGGTCGGCGGCCTGAAGATCAACGGCGTCTCGGCGATCCTGAACATCAACACCACGACGAACGCTCCGGCCAATCTCGCTCTCGTCACTGGCACGCTCGCTTCATCGACTGCCGGCACGCTGACAATGCCGAGCGGCAGTACCGCGAACCTCAACGGCGGCACCGTCCAGAACGTGACCCTCGCCGCCAACAGCGGCGGCTTCATCAACTTCGACACGACCGGCGCTCCCGTCAACCTCGACGGCGCGACCATCGGCTACAACGGCGGCTCCTTCGGCCAGTGGATCGGCGGCAATCTTCTGCAGATGTCGAACGGCGCGAGCATCGTCGACGCCGGCACCGTCACCTGGGGCGGCAGCGGCAACGTCTCGACCGGGGCCGGCGCGACACCGACGATCACGGTCAACACCGGCGGCATCCTGCAGAAGACCACCAGCGCCAGCCCGATCGGCGTCGCCGCGAACCTCCAGAACAACGGCGGCACGATCACCTCGCAGACCGGCGCACTGCAGCTCAACTACAGCGGCGCGAGCAGCCATACCGGCACGTTCAACACTTCCGGCGGCGCGTCGATCGTCTTCGGTGGCAACCTCGGCTCGAACACCTTCAACACCGGCACCAGCGGCACCGGCGCCGGAATCCTGCAGTTCTCCGGCGGCACCGACACCTTCACCAGTCCCACGACTCTGACGAACCTGCAACTCGATCAAGCCACGATGAGCGGCGCGGGACCGCTGACGTTCACCGGCACGTTCGACTGGAACGGCGGCAGCCTCAATGTCCCGACGCTCAACAGCGGCGGCACGCTGAACCTCAACGGCTCGCTCGGCAATATGAGCCTCGGCGCGAACCTCACCAGCGGCGCGAATTTCTCGTCGACCAGTGGAAACTTCGTCATCGGCTCCGGCGTCACCTACACGAACAACGGCACGTTCGACATCACGACCGGCGCGCAGATCAACGGCCTCGGCACGTTCACCAACACCGGCACGCTCACCCGCTCCGCCGGCTCCGGCACCGCGATGCAGCCGGCCACGTTCAACAACAACGGCATCGTGAACGTCAACACCGGCTCGCTGAATATCTTCGCCAACGGCACCGACACCGGCACGTACAACTGCGCCGCTTCCGTCGGATTCATCAACTTCCAGAGCGGCACGCGGACGCTGACCAGCACCGCCATCGTCGGCGCCGGAGCGCTCGGCAGCGTCGCCTTCATCGGCGGCACGACCACCGTCAACGGCACCTACACCCCCGCCGGCTCGACCACCGTCAACGGCGGCGCGGCCGTGCTCAACACGGTCGGCACGGCGACGACGAACACGCTGACGATGATGGCCGGCAGCCTTTCCGGCAGCTCGGCGTTCAAGGTCAACAACTCCGGAACGTGGGGCGGCGGCACGATCAGCGGAAGCGGCTCGTTTACGATCCCGGTCGGCGCGACGCTCATCATCCAACCGACGTCGGCGACGATCCTCAACGGCCGCACGCTGACGAACGCAGGCACGATCACGCTCGATCCCGCGGCCACGCAGACGCTCGAGATGGACAACGGCGCGGCGATCGTCAATCAGTCGGGCGCCACGTTCGACATGCAGAACGATCCCGGCATCTTCACCGGGAGCGGCGCATCGTCCTTCAGCAACGCCGGCACTCTGCTCAAGAGCGCCGGCAACAGCGTCGAGGGCTTCGATCCGGCGCTGACGAACACCGGCACGATCAAGACCTTCACCGGCACGCTGCTCCTGAACAACGGTCTCACGCAGACGGCAGGCTCGACGCAGCTCCTCGGCGGCGCGATCAGCTCGCCGATGACGCTCTCGTACACCGGAGGCACGCTCATCGGAGCCGGCTCGATCAACGCCGCGCTGACCAACAGCGGCGCCACGATCGATCCGGGCAATGCGGTCACCCCCGGCAACATCACCGTCAACGGCACGTTCAATCAGACCGCGGGCGCTCTCGTCACCGATCTCTTCGCCAACAACTCGAACGACAAGCTGGTCGTGCCGCTCAACACGGCAACCGTCGGCGGCAACCTCAACGTGCAGCTCGTATCGCCCTACGTCCCCGCCAGCGGCGACAGCTTCACCGTCATCAACGCAGGCACGCTCACCGACACCACCACGAAGAGCTATCCGGCCTACGGTCCGAACAACACCGGAACGTTCACGCCGACCGTCACCGGCACCACGCTCTCGCTAGCCGCATTCATCCCGGTCGCGGACGTCAGCGTCTTCGGCACCACCGCGCCGGCGACCGTCGTCCACACCAACACCTGGAGCGTCAACATTCCGGTGATGAACTTCGGGCCGGACGGCGCGACCGGCATCGCCGTCACCGTGACCCCGACGAACGGCACGCTCACCAGCCTTACGACGTCGCAAGGGAGCTGCGTCGGCACCACCTGCACCGTCGGCTCGCTCTCTAACGGCGGCTCGGCGACCATCACCGCTTCGATCACCGCCACGACGCTCCCCAGCGTCTCGGCCTCCGTGAGCGTCACCGCGAACGAGACCGATTCGGACGGGACGAACAACACGAAGAGCGTCAGCGCGACGGTCACCCCGCTCGCCGACCTCTCGCTCGTCATCACCGACGCGCCCGATCCGGTCAACGCGGGCGGTACCGTCACGTACACGTATCAGACTTCGAATGCCGGCCCCGACGCGGCGACCGCCAACGTCAGCGTCTCGATCAGCAGCGGCTCGATCTCCGGCGTCAGCGCCGGCTGCTCGCAGCTGACGTCGACGACCGCCTCCTGCTCGACCAATCTCGCGCCGAGCGGCGTGCAAAGCTTCACGATCAACGTCACGGCCCCCGGCGCCGGACCGATCAACGCCAGCGGCACAGTCACCGCGTCGGGCGCGACCGATCAGAACGCCGGCAACAACAGCGCCGCGCAGTCGACGACCGTCATCCCGCAGGCCGATCTGAAGATCATCAAGAGCGGCCCCGCCTCGGTCAGCGCGGGCTCGAACATCGTCTACACGATCACCGTCACGAACCTCGGTCCCTCCGACGCCTCGAGCGTGCTGGTCAACGATCCGACGCCCGCGGGCCTGACCTTCGTCAGCAACAGCGGCGCATGCACCGGCGCGTTCCCGTGCAGCATCGGCTCCCTGACAAACGGCACCAGCGCGACGATCACCGCCACGTACTCGACGTCACCCTCCGCTGCTCCGACGACCGTCGTGAACAGCGCCACCGTCTCCGCGGCGACCGCCGATCCCGCGAACGGAAACAACAGCAGCAGCGCCACGACAGTCATCGGCCAGAACGCGGATCTCTCCGTCGCCGTCAGCGCGCCGTCGAGCACACCTCCCGGCTCGACCTTCACGGTCACGGTGACCGTCACGAACAACGGTCCGTCGACCGCGAGCGGCGTCATCCTCTCGTCGAGCCACTCCGCGGGCCTCTCGTTCGTCTCGAACACCGGCGCCTGCACGACGTCGTATCCGTGCAACCTCGGCACACTCAACTCCGGCCAGTCCGTCCAGGTCATCACGACTTACACCGCGAACTCCGGCGGCGTGACCAACACCGCGACGTTCACTGCCTCGTCCGCGATCACCGACGCCAACAACTCCAACGACAGCGCCACCGCCACCATCACCACCAACTGCCCGACCGGCGCGCCGACGAATCTCACGCCGGCCGTCGCAGGCGTTCCCGCCACCGGCACGCTGTCGTGGAATGACGTCGGCGCCGCGAGCTACAACATCTACCTCGGCCCCGCGGGCGGCGGCTGCACGACTCTCTACGCCACGCGCTCCATGGGCGTCTCGCGCACGACGCAGGTCTTCTACTCGCTCAACCCCGGCACGCAGTACGAGTGGGCCGTCGAGGCAGTCACTCCGGGCTGCCCGACCCTCAAGTCGTCGTGCGTCACTTTCACCACCGCGACCAACTGCGCCGCCTCCGCGCCGCAGCCGATCTCGCCCGCGGGGAACGCAGTCGCCGCCTCCCCCGTCACCTTCACCTGGACCGCGTCGGCAGGCGCCACGCTGTACACCGTGAAGAACGCAGCCGACGATTCCGTCCTCGGGACTTCCACCACGACGTCCCTCGGGAACGTCACAGTTCCGGATGGAGCGTTCACCTGGTACGTCGTCGCCGACGTCCCGCAATGCGGCCAGCTCCGCTCCGGCAACGCCACGTTCAACGGCTGCAGCATCCCGCCGGCGCCGATCGTCGGTGCGGTATCGCAGGCCGCTTCGGGACAGACGTATGCAGTGCAGTGGGATCGGATCGCGGGCGCCGCGAGCTACGACCTCGAGGAGGCGACGAACGAAGGATTCACCAACACCGTCGTCACCACCATCCCGCAACCGGCGACCGGCAACCTCTCCGTGCCGTTCACCAAGAGCACCTCGCAGGGCGCGCTGGTCTTCTTCTACCGCGTTCGTGTGAAGTCGCTCTGCGCGCAGGCCTTCGGTCCTTACTCGATCGTCGTCCGCGTCGTCGTCCTCCCACCGCCGCCGAAGACGCAGAAGAACCCGAACGTCACCGTTCCCGTCGGCAGCACGCTCGTCGTCGTGCAGCAGGTCTTCGTCCCCGGCATCAATGACGGCGTCGTGCACACGTTCGTCGCCACGGTCGACAAGCCGTGGCTCACCGTCGATCCGGCGAGCGGGATTCTTCCCGCCGACGGCGTCACGCTCAACGTGAAGACCGATCCGGCCAACCTGCCGAACGGCACCGAGACCGGCACCGTCATCGTCACCATCTCCACCGCCTCGGGCAAGACCGGCTCGAACGGCTCGACCGTCGTCACCGTTCCGGTCTCCGTCAACCTCGTCACGCCGGTCACTCCGTCGTCGAAGGATCTGCCGCCCGACAACACGCTCGTGATTCCGTCGGTCGGTCATCTCGACGGGGTCAACTCGCACTGGCAGTCCGACATCCGGCTGGCGAACACCGGGTCGCAGAAGCTGCAATACGCGCTCAAGTTCAGTCCCGCCGATCCGTCGCTGGGCGGCGTGAAGACCACCACCATCACCGTCGACGGCGGCGGCACCACCGCGCTCGACGACATCGTGCGCAACTGGTACGGCATCGGAACGCTCGGCGAGAGCGCGAACGGCGTGCTCGAAGTCCGTCCGCTCACCCCGAGCGGCAAGGGCCTCACGCCCAACGACGCGCCGAGCGTCTCGAAGGTCACCGTCGTCTCCAGCCGCACTTACACCATCAGCGACGCGGGCACGCTCGGCCAGTTCATCCCCGCCATTCCGTTCAGCTCCTTCATCGGCAAGGCGGCGCAGCAGGCCGCGGCCTCGGTGCTCAGCCTGCAGCAGATCGCGCAATCGGATCAGTACCGCACGAACGTCGGCATCGTCGAAGGCTCCGGCCAGCCGGCCTCCGTGCTGCTCAGCGTCTTCGATGTCAGCGGCAAGAAGCTGAAGGACGTGCCGCTCTCGCTCAAGGCGGGCCAGCAGCTGCAGCTCGGCAGCTTCCTCGCCAGCGTCGGCATCCCGTCGCTCAGCGATGGCCGCATCGAGGTGAAGGTCACCGGCGGCGAAGGGCGCGTCACCGCGTACGCATCGGTCGTCGACAACCTCTCGCTCGATCCGCTGCTCGTTTCGGGTGTGAAGCTCGGCGCGGCGAGCGCGAACAACTACGTGCTGCCGGGCGTCGCCGACATCAACACCGGCCTCGCCAACTGGCGCACCGATATGCGCATCTTCAACGGCGGCAGCGGCGCGCAGAACGCGTTGCTGACGTTCTACCCGCAGGGCGGATCTCCGCTCGCGCAGAGCATCGTCATCAACGCAGGCGAGATCCGCACGCTCGACAGCGTGGTGCAGGCGCTCTTCGGCATCACGAACGCAGGCGGCGCGGTGCACGTCACGACCAGCGGCAACTCGAACCTCATCGTCAGCGGCCGCACCTACAACGCCACCAGCGCCGGCACGTTCGGCCAGTTCATCCCCGCGGTCACCGCCGCCGATTCGATCGCATCGGGCGATCGCGCGCTGCAGATCCTGCAGGCCGAGGACTCGGTGCGTTACCGGACGAACATCGGATTGGCCGAGGTCGATGGGAAGGCGGTAGGTGTGGACGTCAGCATCAATCTGCCCGATTCGAAGGTCACGCCGGTCGTCCACGTCGACCTCGCGCCGAACGACTTCCAGCAATTCAACGTCTTCCGCGCCCTCGGCCTGGACAACATCTACAACGCCCGCGTCTCGATCCGCGTCACCGACGGCGGCGGACGCGTCACCGCGTACGGCTCGGTCGTCGACATGCTGACCAGCGATCCGACGTACGTCCCCGCGCAGCAATAGCGATCATTGGGTGGGGCGGGTCCTCTGACCCGCCCACACGTGCGCGTCATCTCAAGCGTGTCGAGGGACCTGCCAGGTTCCGTTAATGCGACAGCGACCGACGGGAGCGTCCACGCAACAACACCCGACCAGCGGCCATGACCGTTGTCGATAGGTGCGGATCAAATCGTCCCGGTCAAAACCGCGCCATTAGCGTCGGGGATAGCCTGTTCACCCGCCACACCCAACGATTGCCCCGGGCTATCGGCATCGGTCAGACCGTTCTTACTCGAACAATGACACCGAAGGTCCCTGGACAGGCTGTTGTGCTACGCCGGCGTATTGTGGAAGCGTAAAGATATCGACGAAGTCTTTCGCGGTTGGTAGCGGCACCCCGTACGCGACCGTGATCAGCGCTGTTTCTGCGATGTCGCGAATTACGACCGCTTTGCCGGGTTGGAGCGTAACGTCCATACCACGTAGTTCCATGTGTGCGTTGAGCATTTGTAACGGCACGTATCGTCCGCCCACCCATACGCCAACATATCCGATCGGCGCCTTCATATTCTGAACGGTCACTGTGAAGGTGCGGACGGGAACCGCAGGCACATCGACCGCGAGATCGGCAGGTGCAACAAGCGGCAATGGCAGCACGGTCAGCGGCCGCGCGCCGGACGCGTATACGAGATATTCAGGCGCGATGTGCGGCGCTCGGAAGAGGAATGTTCCATCCGCATGGATGGGTGCTTCTTCGGTCTCGACCCCATTCGAAGCGACTGCGGCGAGAACACCTTCACCGGTGTGGCCAATGATGTGGCCGCGCAGGCCTGCGGGATCGAACTGGATGACGGCGGCCCGGTCTTCGAGCTTCGCGAGGTCGATCGGAACGCACTTCGGCGCGAATCGCTCGTGACTCGCACAGACACTGATCGGAAAACCGTGGGGCACGTCGTCGAACGTGACGTGGCCGTGGACGTCAGTCTGTTTTTCGGACGATCCAAAGTAGACCTCCGTCCCTTCCGGCCGTACTTGTTTAATCGGCGAGAACCGCACCAGAGCGCCCCCGACAGCACTATGCGCAGGGTCGGTTACCTCGACCGTCAGAGTAGCAAGCCGGACATCGACGTTGTAAACGGAATTGGGAAGAGGTGCCGCGTCTGGAATGTACCTGAGCGTCCGTGCTTCGTCGCACGGCTCAACCTGAATCTGATTCAGGAGCGGATCGGCGGCAAGCGTTGCCGTATACCGGCCATCGGCACCGGTTACGGCTTGACCGGTTGAGAAGATCAGGCGAGCGTGTGTCGGTTTGCCGTTCAGCGTCACTTTGCCGAAAAAGGCGAAGGACGGGAAGTTGGCCGGGAGTGTGGTTTCGCGTCCCGTGAAGGCGTCCGCCGTGAGCGATTGCTGCCTCGCATACGGCGGTTCAAGAACGATCCTGTATGACCCGGCGGGAACTCCGTCAAAGATGACGCTGGATACTGCTTCGTACGGCGCAGTCGTGACGGCAACGGACGCACACTTTTTTTGTTCGTTGTCTGCGGCGGCACAACGGAGGAGCGTGGCACGCAATAGCGGGACGTCGTTCGTACGCGCATGGCCGCATTCCAACGCGGTGGTGCTGGCATCCCCTGATGTCCAGTGAATGACAACAGACCCACCGGCGACGAGCGGAATGGAATCCCGCGCAATGGTCACGGGCTGTTGAAGAACGCGTATCTCTCGTGTGATCCGCTTCCACATGCTCCCCTCTGTAGTGAGGGTGGCACTGCCGGGCGGCAGCCCACGAAAGATGAGGAGCGTGCTGCTTTCCGGCATGTAGAGCGGCACAATCGGACGAAAAGTGTGATCGCCAACTTTAAGGGTAATTGCCGGGGCATGCAGGAGGTTTCGCGCACCTTGCACTGAGACCGCATCAAGCATCGACCAGACGATGACATCGGAGGTTTCTGGATGTGACCGGAACACCGCGTCTTGCTTCTCACCGGGTTCGAGGTAAATGGGATCGCCGACCGCGACGGGCAGTCCACCCTCAATGCGAAGCGGTATGGCGGTTAGTTCCGCCGGCGTGAGGATCGTCGTTTCTCCTGGCACCAGCGGAAGGAAGGTGCCGGTTGAGGTAGCGGTAGATGCAACCCAGAGCCCGAGGTGCTGGTTCGCTCCAAGTGTCTTTGATGCGCTCGCGAAATCGACGACGGCCGCGCGCACGAGTGGTGTTTCGAGCTTCTCGTATCCTTCCTCGGGCGCGCGCGGACCATCATTCACCGTGTAGTCGCGCTGCATACTCGCGTATCCATCTTTGTGCCGTGCAAAAGCGTGAATAAGGCCGGGAGGGAAGTCGAGAATTGCGTCGGCGGGAAGGCAGCGAACGGCGCCGGACGTAAAGAAGAGTGAAAACGCATCGCCCCGCATACCACGGTAGAAGCACACCTCACTTCCCGCTTTCCGCTGCCCTTCCCAAGTCACAACGTATTCGCGGCGATACGCTGATGCTGGCAGAGCGAGCAGCAACAGCAGGATGAACGAACCACGCGCACGGGATAGGTTTGTCATGAGACGTTATCGCCTTCAAGAAGGAAGGAGCGCACCGATGACACGATCAGCGGAATGATCAACGTGATGGATGCGCAGGCGTCAGTTGCAGTGGTTCCAACATGACTTGCAGGAACTGCCGGCGATCCCAGCGGCGCAGCCGATGCCCGATGAGGCCAGGTGACAAATGATATTGCCCTCCCAGCAGATGCGGCTGCAGTTACAGGAGCCGTTCGCAGAGCCGCCACCACCACCGTCGTCGACGCATGGTTCGCCGCTCGTCGGGTCACCACAGCCGATGCGAGGTACTGCCCCTGGCGTCTGGAACTTCGACAGAGTCGGAAGATCGGAATCCGTTACGTCCGGTGCAGGATCGTCGATGTGGTGCGCCTGGAGTTGCGTGCCTGTGGCGCTGTTCTTCGCCACCTCTCCGGCAAGCACTGTTATGGACGATAGAAGAGTTAGAGAGAGGATTACCGATAGGACATGTTTCATCTTGGGTTGGCCTCCTTTTTGATGACCGGGACATGATGAGAATTTCGCGGAATGTAGGCGAGCCTCATGCCATCTGTCAATAAGTAACGTTTTCGTTCCATCCGGCATGACGGTTGGCGACGAATGGACCCGACGGCATTTGCCCCCCGCATAGAAACGTGAGTCTCATCACGTCCCCCCGCCCCTTCCGAACGTAACCTGTCTGTAATCCCGGTAGAATTACGCCTTCGCTACAAATAAGTCCTTGGGTCGGGACTACGGAGAGAGCCATGACGAAGTCGCGTTTCGCGGCTGTTGCTTTCTGGTCGTTTGCTGTCTGTTCGGCGGCTTCGCTGCATGCGGCCACCATCACTTCCGCCGTCAGCGGCAACTGGAACGTGACGACGACGTGGTCGCCGCAGCAGATCCCGACTTCGGCGGATGACGTCATTCTTCAGGGTGGGACCGGCGTCTCGATTCCTTCCGGTTATGCGGCAGTGGCGAAGAGTCTGACGCTGCAGGGCGACATCGTCAGTCCGGTCAGTCTCGATCTCGACCAGCCTTCCGCCGGCCTCACCGTCACGAACAATGTCAGCCTGACGGCTCCAGGCTCCTCGGTCGTCGATCAGCTGATCGTCGGCCAGGGGCAGCTCAACTGCGCCAGCATTTCCATCGACTCCGGACTCTCCGGCGGCATCTCGCGCATCGTCGTCAGCACCGGCTCGATCATCAGCAGCGGGTCGCTCTCGTTTGCCGGGACGCCTTCGAATGCCGAGGTCAAGTTCAGCGGGAATGGGACCTTCTATTTGACGGGGAATGTGGGCTCGGGCGGAACGCTGGTGGCGAGCACCGGAACCGTGATCTACAACGGGAGCGGCTCGCAGACGGTTGGTGCCTACCCGTACTTCAACCTCAGGATCGACAAGAGCTCCGGCACGGCGTCGCTGGCGGGAGCGGTCACCGTCGGCGTGAACGGTACCGGCGGCGATCTGTACGTCAACGCCGGAACGTTCGCCGACAACGGCTTCCAGGTCACCGGCAACAACACCGGCGCGATGCAGATCAACAGCGGCGCGAAAGTGGAGATCGGATCGGGCGCCGGTGCCACGCTCCTCCCCGCGTTCAACAGCTACATCTTCGCCTCCGACAGCACGGTCAGCTACAAAGGGCAATCGCCGCAGACCGTGGCGTCGGCGCCGGCGTACGGCAATCTGACCATCGATACCGGCACCTCCACCGCCACGATGAGCGGCGGGACGACGATCGCCGGCAATCTGACCGTCAGCACCGGCACTCTTGACCTGCAGTTCTACACGCACAACGTCGGCGGCAGCTGGATCAATAGCGCCACCGTCACGCCCGGCACCTCGACGGTCAACTTCAACAGCGCTTCGGCGGCGCAGACCATCAGCCGCGGCGGCTCGTCGTTCTACAACATCACGTTCAGTGGCGCGGGGACGAAGTCGATCGTCGCCAGCGGTCTCGTGGTCAACCACGACCTGACGATCAACGCCGGCTCGAACTGCGACTTCGGCTCGCTGCTGCACCAGATCGGCGGCAGCTGGACGAACAACGGCACGTTCACCGGCACCGGCTCCACCGTCGACTTCAACAGCGCCGCGAGCACGCAGAACATCGGCGCCAGCAACTTCTACAACCTCACCTTCAGCAACGGCGGATCGAAGTCCGCCACCGGGGCGCTGACCGTCGCCTCCAACTTCGTGGTCAATTCCGGCGCGACGTTCAACGCCGCCGGATTCACGCACTCCGTCGCCGGAAACTGGACCGTGAGCGGCACCTTCAGCCCCGGCGCCAGCACCGTCAACTTCAACGGCGTCTCGACGCAGGCCATCGGGGCCACGACCTTCAACAACGTCACCTTCAACAATGGCGGATTGAAGACGTTCAGCGGCCTGATTCACGTCAACAAGGACCTCACCGTCAACGCCGGCGCGAGTCTGAACTGCGGCACCGCCACGAACACCAGCGCCGGCAACTTCACCATCAACGGCACGATCACCAACATCTCCAACGGCTGGACCTTCAACGGCTCGTCGCCGCAGACGATCGCCGGCACGGCAACCGTCCCGTTCGCGAATATCACGATCTCGAACGGCACCGGCGTCACGCTCTCGGCGTCGATTCTGGTCAGCGGCACGCTCGACCTCTCGTCGTTCAAGATCACCACCAACGCGAACGCCGTGCAGATCAACGGCGGCGGCAGCATCACGCGCACCACCGGCTTCGTGATCGGCTTCCTGAAGCTGAAGAGCGTCACCGGCTCGCAGTCCTTCCCGGTCGGCACCGCGGGCGGCTACTCGCCGGTCACGATGGTGATCAGCGGCACGACCGACATGGGCGTCTCGGCGATCGCGGGCAACGCCTGCTGCTCCTTCGCCGGATCGAATCACCTGCAGCACTACTGGCAGATCTTTCCGTCGAGCGGCGTCACCGCCGATCTGACGTTCACGTGGCCGGTGACCGAGGTCGTGGGGACCGAGTCGAATTACATCCTGGCCAGTTATGCGGCGAGCGCGTGGACCTACTTCAGCGGCGCGGTCAACAGCCTCACTCACGTCGCGACCGTTTCGGGCGTCACGATTCCGGTGAGCACCGTCAGCTGGAATGTCGGCGAAGGAGCGAGTCTCGCGGGATCGCCGACCATCGCCACTTTCACCCCGACTTCGGGTCCGGTCGGCACCGGCGTCACGATCAACGGCACCGGTTTGACCGGCGCGTCAAACGTCTCGTTCAACGGAACCAGCGCCAGCTTCGCGGTGCTCAACGACGGGCAGATCACGACCACCGTTCCGGCCGGAGCGACGACCGGTCCCGTCTCCGTGACCACACCCGGCGGCTCGGCGAGCGGCGGCACCTTCACCGTCGCATCGGGGCCGACCATCGCCTCCTTCTCGCCGACCGCAGGAAGCGTCGGGGTCACCGTCGTCCTCACCGGCAGCGCCTTCACCGGCGCGACGCTGGTCAGTTTCAACGGCACCGCGGCGACGACTTATAGCGTCGACAACGACAACCAGATCACCGCCATCCTGCCGGCGGGCGCGACCACCGGCCCGATCTCTGTCACCGCGCCGAGCGGCACCGGCACGAGCGGCAGCTCCTTCACCGTCAACGCGCCGGGACTGATCCAGAGCGCCGCGAGCGGCAACTGGACTTCGCCCGCGACGTGGGTCGGCAACATCCCGCCCGGCACGTTCGACAACGTAGAGATCCTCAACGGCCACACAGTCACGCTGACCGCACCCGCCACCATCGCCGGCCTCGCCGTCGACTCCGGCAGCGTGCTGAACCTCGGCTCGAACACGCTGACCGACAGCGCCAGCGGCTCGTTCTTCGGCGCGGTCAACGGCAGCGGTCCGCTGATCTTCTCGACGAACGCAGGCAGCTCGATCGACGGCAACGCGTCGATCGTTCCGGCCGTGACCTTCGCCGGCGACCGGACGTTCGCCAACACCTCGACCCTCTCGTTCAACAGCGGCATCAGCATCAGCACCGGCGCGACGGTGACGAACAACGGCGCGGTGCATGTCGACAACGTGAACGGCATCACCGGCACCGGCACCTTCATGCAGGGCGTGTTCGGCGTCGTGACGAACGGCGGACCGTTCCTCCCGGCCGGCACGCTCAACGCCGCCGCATCGCCGAACTCGATCGACTACAACGGCGCGGCGCAGACGGTGAAGGCGACCCTCTACGACTCGCTGACACTCTCCGGCAGCGGCACGAAGGACATCACCGGTCTGACCGGGATCGACAACGCCTTCACACTCGCCGGCTCGGTCTCGGCCACCGCGACCGCGAGCATGTCGGTCGGCGGCGACATCACTTTCGGCGCCGGCACGAGCTTCGACCTCGGCTCCTTCACGCACTTCATCGGCGGCAACTGGACCAACAACGGCGGCAGCGTCGCGCCGGGCACCTCGACCATCCTCTTCATCAGCTCCGGCTCGCAGACCATCACCCGCGGAACGCAGGCCTTCAACAACATCGAGTTCACCGGCGTCGGCCCGAAATCGGCGGCGGGCGCGGGACTCCTCGTCAACGGCAACGTCGTGATCGACGCCAGCTCGACCTTCAACGGCGGCGCCCTCGCGCATCAGGTCACCGGCAACTGGACGAACAACGGCACGTTCAATCCGAATACATCGAGCGTCGAATTCCAGGGCGGCACGTCGTCGATCATCAACGGCGACTTCAAGACGCTGATCATCAACAAGAGCGGCGCGGCAACCGTCTCGCTCAGCGCCGACGCCGACGTCTCCCTCACCACGCAGCTCACCGCCGGCACGCTGCTGACCGGGACCAAGAGCCTGATCACCGGCTCGATCACCGGCAGCGGCAACATCACGGTGGGGAGCGGCAGCATCTTCCTCACCGGCAGCGACGACACCTGGACCGGCACGTTCGTCGCCGGTACCGGCAAGGTCGAGGTCAACGGCACCGGTGCGCAGTCGCTCCGCGGCGGGACCTACAACAACGTCAAGATCAACAAGTTCACCGGCACGGCGACGATGACCGCTCCGATGACCGTGAACGGCCAGCTCTGGATCGCGCAGGGAACGCTCGCCGACAACGGCTTCCAGATGGTGGCGAACGGCGGCTCCTCGCTGCAGATCGACAACAACGGCACGCTGAAGCTCGGCAGCGTTTCAACCGCCACCTCCCTCCCCGCCTTCACCACTTTCACGCTCGCCGCGAACGGCACGGTGAACTACGGCGCCGGCTCGAGCAGCCAGCAGATCGACACCACGCCGAGCTACGGACACCTCATCGTCGATGCAGCCGGCGTGGCCGGCATCACGAAGTCGCTGACCGGCGCGACGCTCGTCGCGCAATCGATCGACGTCACGACCAGCGGCGGCGGCATGACGCTCGATCTCGCCGGAAAGACGGCGACGTTCGCCGGCAACATCGGCGGCACCGGCGCGATCTCGTTCGGCGCCTCGAGCGGCAACCTGAACGTCGGCGGCAATTTCGGGAACACCGGCACGTTCACCGCCGGCTCGAGCACCGTCACGTACAACGGCTCCGGCGCGCAAGCGATCCGGAACGTGACGTACAACAACCTGACGATCGCCAACAGCGGTACGGCGACCCTCGCCGGCGCGACGATCGTCAACGGCGTCATGCAGGTCAGCCCGGGCGGCTCGTTCTCCGCCGGCACGTCGCTCCTGCGCACCTTCGGCAGCGCGGCGAACAACGGCACGTTCAACGCCGGCTCGAACACGATCGATCTGCGCGGCGACTTCTCCAACAACGGCACGTTCGTCGGCACGAGCGGCACGGTCGCCTTCAACGGCACCGCGGGACAGAACTGGAACGGCGGCATCGCCGCGACGCTGAACAACGTCAGCGTCACGAACGCGGTCGGCGTCGGTTTCAACGGCAGCGTCACGGCCAACGGCATCTTCACGCTGAACGGCGCGAACGTCACGATCGCCGGCGGCCAGCAGGTGGCCATCGGCGCGACCGGCTCGGTGTCGCGGCTCAACAGCAGCTACTTCATCGGCAAATTGCAGATGTTCGCCCCGTCCGCGACGGCCACCACGTTCCACCTCGGCACGGCCGCAGGCTACGCGCCGGTCAACGTCACGCCAACGAGCAGCGGCAACTTCACGATCGCCTCCGCCGCGGGCGCGCAGCCGAACGTCACCGGTCCGAACGTCCTCTCGCGTTACTGGACGATCCAGACGGCGTCGACGCCATCGGTCGATCTCACGTTCCAGTACAACTCCGCCGACGTCACCGGCGCCGAAGCGTTGTACACGGCCGGGCGATACCTCGGCACGTGGACGCGGCCGACGACCGTGATCAACACCGGCACGCACACCGCCACCGTCACCGGCATCACCGCGTACAACGGCGACTGGACTGCCGGCGAGCCGCTCAGTCTCAGCAGCTCCGCGACCTGCACTGCTTCCCCGGCCGGCATCGTCTCGTGGTGGCGCGCGCAGGGAAATGCGGTCGATGATGCGGGGACGAACAACGCGACGCTGCAAGGCGGCGCGATCACGGCGGGCGGCAAAGTCGGACAAGCCTTCAGCCTCAACGGCACGACCGCATATGTCAGCGCGCCCAACAGCGCATCGCTGCAACCGTCGTCGCTGACCATCGAGGCATGGGTCTTCTTCAACTCATCGCCGACCGGTCCTGCCACCTTCATCAGCAAGCCGTTCGCAAGCTCGACCAACGATTCGTTCGCGCTCTGGTACGAGAGCGGCGCGCTGCGCGGCGGGATCTCGGACGGCGGCGGCTTCGGCACGATCCTCACGTCGGCGTGGACCCCGACACCCGGCACCTGGTACCACGTCGCCTACTCATTCGACGGTGGCACCGAGAGCCAGGTGCTCTATCTCAATGGAGCACAGGTCGCGTCGGGCGTGGCGGGCAAGGTCCCGACCTACGACAACGCCCCGCTCTTCCTCGGCGCGGACCTCGAGAGCGGCACGCCGAGCCTCTTCCTCAACGGCTCGATCGATGAAGCGACGCTCTACAACGCGGTCCTCACCGGCACCGACATCGCCAACATCTACGGCGCCGACACCGCGGGCAAATGCTTCACACCGGTGTCGCCCTCGATCACGAGCTTCAGCCCCGGCGGCGGCGTGTCCGGCACCTCGGTCACGATCAGCGGGTCGGGCCTCATCGGCACCAGCAGCGTGTCGTTCAACGGCACGCCCGCGAACTACACCGTCAACAGCTCCGCGCAGATCACAGCAACGGTTCCGATTGGAGCGACCACCGGCCCGATCGGCGTTTCGAGCGCGGGCGGCGGCGCCGTCTCCGGCAGCAATTTCACGGTCTTCTCCGGAACTGCGGATCTCGCGATCTCCCTCAGTGCGCCGGGATCGTCGATCGTCAACATCCCCTTCAACTACACGATCGGCGTCAACAACATCGGCCCCGATCCGGGGAGCGGCGTCACCGTCACCAGCACTCTTCCGGCCAGCTTCACGTTCAATAGCGTCAGCACCGGCGCGCCCTGGTCGTGCGGCTTCAGCGCCCCGACCCTGACCTGCTCCGCGACCGCGCTCCCGACCGGCATCGCGCCGAACATCACCGTCAGCGTGACGGCGACCAGCACCGGTTCCTTCACCGAGTCGGCGAGCATCGCCGCGACGTCGACCGCCGACGGGAACGCGACGAACGACACCGCCTCGCACGCCACGACGATCACGCCCGCCAGCGCCGATCTCGCCCTCACGCAGAGCGCGTCTCCGGCCTCGACCGGCACCGGCGGCAACATCACCTACACGCTCGTCGTGACGAATAACGGACCGTCGAGCGCCACCGGGGTCACCGTCACCGACGTCCTGCCGTCGAACGTCACCTACAGCGGCGCGACCGGCGCGACCTGCAGCAACAGTTCCGGCACCATCACCTGCACCGCGGGCGCGCTCGCGTCGGGGAACAGCGTCACGATCAACATCAATACGATCGCCAACGCAGTCGGCACCGCGACAGCCACCGGCTCGGCGACTGCCGCGGAGACCGATCCCAACTCCGCCGACAACGCGAACATCACCGCGTCGTCCGCGGTCACCGGCAGCACGATCGTCGTCACGACGGCGGCCGACAGCGGCGCGGGCTCGCTGCGCCAGGCGATCATCGAGGCCAACGCGGGAACCTGCACCTCTCCCTGCTCGATCCAGTTCGCGATCGGCAGCGGTGCGCAGACCATCAACCTCTCCTCGGGACTCGCCGCGATCATCGCGCCGGTGATCGTCGACGGCACCACGCAGCCCGGTTACGCCGGCACTCCGCTCATCGACATCGATCTGACCAGCGACCCGACCCTCGCTCCCGGCCTGCAGCTCAATGGCGGCAACAGCACCGTGAAAGCGCTGCGGATCGAGCACGCCCAGAACAACGCCATCGTCCTCGGCGGCGCGACCGGCAACAACACGATCCAGTCGTGCATGCTCGACTCGAACGCCGGCGACGGCGTGAAGGTGCTGACGGCGAACAACACGATCGGCGGCTCGACCGCCGCGCTCGGAAACCTCATCTCCGCGAACGGCGGCTCCGGCATCGTCCTCTTCGGCGCCGCTGCCACCGGCAACACCATCCGGCACAACTTCATCGGCACCAACGCGAACGCCACCGCGTCGAGCAGCAACGGCTCCGACGGCATCCAGTTGCTCGACGGCGCCTCTTCGAATTCAATCGATCTCAACGTCATCTCCGGCAACAGCAACTCCGGCATGTACCTCACGTCGAGCACCGCGTCGCAGACGAAGAACAACACGATCACCGGCAATCTGATCGGCACCGACGGCAGCGGCGCAGCGGCGATTCCGAACGGCACAGCCGGCATCTACTTCGGCTGCACCGCTCCGATGAACACGGTCGGTGGCACGACCGCCGGATCGCGCAACGTGATCTCCGGCAACCCGATCGGCATCCAGAACATCGGCTGCGGCTCCGACGCCAACGTAATCGCGGGCAACTACATCGGCACCGCCGCCGACGGCGTCACGCCGCTCGCGAACGGCACCGGCATCGCCCTGCATAGCGGCGCCGCGCAGACGATCATCGGCGGCACGACCACCGCGGCCGCGAACGTCATCGCCAACAGCAGCACGGCCGGCGTGAGCATCGTCTCCCCCTCTGCCGGCAACGCCATCCTGCACAACTCGATCACCGCCAACAGCACCGGCATCTCGCTCGACGGCCTGCTGCTCTCCACCATCAACGACTCCGGCGACGGCGACACGGGCGCGAACAATCTGCAGAACTCACCGATCCTCGGCAGCGCCAATTTCAACGGCTCGAATCTCGACATCGCGCTCACCGTCGATTCGAGCTCCGTCGCCGCGACGCAGAGCCTCGTGGTCGAAGTCTTCAAGGCCGACGGTTCGGGCCAGGGCAAGACATACCTCGGCACGCAGTGCTTCAACGGCAACACCATCGGCACCACGATGACGATCGTCAGCCCGCCGGTCGTGCTCGGCGATCCGATCGTCGCCACCGCCACGTCGTACGCCACGACCTGCGCCGCGCCGACTCCCACGTTCAGCGACGGCACCTCGCCGTTTTCGGCGAGCATCAACATCACCTGCGCACCGCCGGTTTCGTCGATCACCTCGCCGCCGTCGGTCTGCCCGAACAGCACCGGCAACGGCGCGAGCGTGCCGTTCACGGGTGGCGCAACGTACCTCTGGTCGATCACCAACGGCACGATCACCGGAGGCCAGGGAACTTCAGCCATCGCCTTCAGCGCGAACGCCAGCGGCAGCGTCGGACTCGGCGTCACCGTGACGTTCGGCTGCGCCTCGACCAGCAGCGCAACGGTGCCGATCACCGCCGCGACCGCGACGATCACCCCGAGCGGCAGCACGAACCTCTGCAGCGGCGGCAGCGTCGACCTCACCGCGAACAGCGGCACGTCGTATCAATGGCTCAAGAACGGCAATCCGACCGGCGTCACCTCGCAGACGCTGACCGCCACCGTCTCCGGCAGCTACACCGTCATCGTGACGAACGGCAGTTGCTCCGCGACCTCGGCGCCGGTCAGCGTCACGGTCAATCCTTCGCCAGTCACCACGATCACCGGCCCGTCGGCCGTCTGCCCGAACACGACTTTCACGCTCGATGCAGGCGCAGGCTTCACCACGTATTCATGGTCGAACGGCGCGTCGTCGCGCACGATCACGACGCAGATCCCGTCGACGCAGACGTTCAGCGTCACCGTCACCGATGCCAACGGCTGCCAGGCCACGGCCTCGCACATCGTGACCACCAGCGCCGCGGTCAGCGCCACGATCACCGCGCCGAACAGCGCGAACGCCAACTCCACCGGCCTCGTCGCCTCCGTCGCATCGGGAGCGACGAGCTACAACTGGACGATCACGAACGGCACGATCACATCGGGACAGGGAACGTCTTCGATCACCTTCTCGATCGGATCCACATCCGCAACGCTCGGCGTCACGGTCGTCACCGGCTCGTGCACGGCGACCGGCACGAAGACCGTGCAGATCGCCAACCTCGCCGACCTCTCGATCGCCGTCACCGCGTCGCCGAACCCGGTCGCGCCGGGCGGCACGCTCACCTACACGCTGCAGGTGACGAACGCCGGACCGACCACGGCGACCAATGCCACCGTCACCTCCTCGCTCCCGAACGGCGTCACGTTCGTCAGCGCGAGCGGCGCCGGCTGGTCGTGCTTCGGCACGGTCGTCGTGCAGTGCTCCGCGCAATCGGCGCCGGTCGGCACCGCCTCGCCGATTGTCATCATCGTCAACGCTCCGGCGTCACCCGGCCCGATCACGAACAGCGTGACCGTCGCCTCGTCGACCTCCGATCCGCATCAGTCGAACAACTCCGCCTCAGTGACGACGAACGTCGGCGCCGCGAACTGCGGCACGACTCCGCCGTCGCTGCTCTCGCCCGCGAACGGCGCGACCGGCGTGACCTCACCCGTCTCGCTGCAGTGGAGCGCGGTGACGAACGCCACTTCGTACGACGTCTTCACCAGCATCGACGGCGGCGCGCCGTCGAACGCCGGCTCGACCGCGAGCACGTCGCTCTTCGTCAATCTCCCGAGCGGCGCGATCACCTGGTCGGTCGTCGCGCACATCCCGAACTGCGGCGATCTCGTCTCGGCTCCGTCGCAGTTCACGATCAACCCCGGCGCGAATTGCGGCTCGCACGGCACCCCGGCGTTGATCGCTCCGTCGCAGAACGCCAGCACCGCATCGCCCGTCACCTTCTCCTGGCAGCCGGTGCCGGAAGCGATCGGCTACCACGTCTTCGTCTCGATCAACGGCGGCACCGATCAGGATTTCGGCGCGACCAACGGCGCGACGACGCTCACGCACGACGTCGCATCGGGCAACGCCACCTGGGTCGTCGACGCACTCTTCAACGGCTGCCCGTCGACCCGCTCGGCGCGCGGCGCGTTCAACGTGCCGAAGGCCGATCCGTGCGCCGGACATGCCACGCCGTCGCTCATCGCTCCGGCGAACAACTCGACGTCGAGCTCCTCGGGCATCGACTTCCACTGGACCGCGGTCAGCGACGCGAGCGGCTATCGCGTCTGGATCGCGATCGACGGCGGCGCCGCGGAAGTGGCCGGCGAGACAGGCGGCACGACGCTGCACACTACGATCACCAGCGGCGTCGTCGACTGGTTCGTCGAAGCGCTCTTCGACGGTTGCGCCTCGACCTCCTCCGCGCACTTCGTCTTCACCGTGCCGCACGCGCAGGTCTGCGGCACCTCGACCGCCACGCCTTCATCGCCCGCGAACAACTCGTCGACCACGAGCTCGATCGTCACCTTCACGTGGAATGGCGCTGAAGGCGCGAATGGCTACGAGCTCTACGTCTCGCTCGACAACGGCTCGCCGGTGCTCATCGGCACGACGCCGGGCGTGACGTCGCTGACGAAGGAGATCGGCGCGGGTACATTGAAGTGGTTCGTCCGCGCGCTCTTCAACGGCTGCCCGCCGCGCGATTCGCAGACCTTCACGTTCACCTATCAGCCGTCCGCAGGCTGCAAGGATCACGTCCGCCCGATCCTCTCCACGCCGTCCGAGGGTTCGACCGCCGTCACGTCACCGGTCAGCTTCGAATGGAGCGACACAAGTGCGAGCGGATACAAGCTCTTCATCAACGGCGAGCTGCGCGACAGCGTCACGCAGCCGCGCCGCAACGGCATCCAGCTCGCGAACGGCGCGTACGAGTGGTACGTCGAGGCAAGCTTCAACGGCTGCACGTCGCTCCGCTCGACGACCGGACATTTCAGCGTCATCGCGAAGGGCGAAGATTGCAAGACGCCTTCGCGGCCGGTGATCCTCGCGCCGGGCGAAGTCTCCACCGGCGTGCCGTACAAAGTGCGCTGGCTCCCCGCGCCGGGCGCCGACGCCTACGTCGTGCAGGAAGCGAACAACGCCGCCTTCAACGGCGCGACGACGTTCCCCGCCACGATCGACAACAAGTTGACGTTCACCCATCCGAGCGCCGGCACGTTCTTCTATCGCGTCCGCGGCATCAACGATTGCGCGACCGAGCCGGGGCCGTACTCGGCGATCATCGGAGTCGTCATCCTGCCGCAGAATTCGAACGATGGCGCGGCGTCGCCCGACGCACCGGTCGCGATCACCTACACGATCCCGCTCGATGCCGCGCTCGCAGGCCAGACGTTCAGTGCGACGCCGACCGAGCCGTGGCTGACCGTGACGCCTCCCTCCGGCACCGTGCCCGCGAGCGGCCTCTCGCTCCTCGTCACCGCAAACACCGCCGGCCTCCCGCTCGGCACGAGCCTCGGCGGCGTGACGATCACGACCAGCACGCCGACCTCCGGCAGAACGTCGAGCAACGGCAATACGACATCAACGACCACGCTCACCGTCAACGTCGTGCAGCCGGTCTCGCCGAATTCGAAGTCGTCGCCGCCGCCCGACGCGCTGATCATCCCGGCCGTCGCGCACGCCGACGGCTTCAACTCGCACTTCCAGTCCGACATCCGGTTGACCAACACCTCGCCGCAGCCGATGAAGTACCAACTCACGTTCACGCCGAGCGGCGAGGACGGTCTGCCGAACGGTAAGCAGACGCAGATCGATGTCGATCCGGGACGCACCGTCGCGCTCGACGACATCCTCAAGACCTGGTTCGCCTCCGGCTCGACCGACGGCTCGACCGGCACGCTCGAGATCCGGCCGCTCACCAGCACCAGCGCGAAGGTCACGAGCAACGCCATCAGCGGCCTGGCGAACCTCGTCACGTTCGCCTCGAGCCGCACATTCAACGCTACGACGAACGGCACGTTCGGCCAGTACATCCCGGCCATCCCGTTCGCGAACTTCATCGGCAAGTCGGCCGGCACGATCACGCTGCAGCAGATCGCGCAGTCGGCGAAGTACCGCACGAACCTCGGGATCGTCGAAGGCAGCGGCCAATCGGTCTCGCTCCTGGTCAGCATCTTCGGCAGCAACGGCCAGAAGATCAAAGAGTTCCCGGTCGATCTGAAGGGCGGCCAGCACACGCAGCTCAACAGCTTCCTGACGACGCAGGGCCTCAGTCTCGAAGACGCGCGCGTCGAAGTGAAGGTCGCCTCCGGCTCCGGCCGCGTGACCGCCTACGCATCGGTGCTCGACAACGAGACCTCCGATCCGCTGCTCGTCACACCGACGCTGGTGAACGGCAGCGGCTCCGCGAAGTACGTCCTCGCCGGCGTCGCCGACCTGAACGCCTGGCACTCCGACGTGCGCATCTTCAACGCCTCGAACACGAAGACCGACGCCGCGTTGAAGTTCGTCTCGCAGACCGGCGCCGTGCTGACGCAGACCATCACCCTCGGGCCGAACGAGGTCAAGCAACTCGACAACCTCCTGCAGTCGACGTTCGGAGTCACGAACGACGGCGGCGCGCTGCACATCAGCACCGCCAGCCCGTCGAACCTGATCGCCACGGCGCGCACGTTCAACCAGACCACCAGCGGCACCTACGGCCAGTTCATCAGCGCAGTCACGCCGAACGACGCCGCCGCACTCGGCACACGTCCACTGCAGTTGCTGCAGATCGAAGAATCGGACCGCTATCGCACGAACGTCGGTCTCGCCGAAGTGAACGGACAGCCGGCCAAGGTGCAGGTCACCGTCGTGCCGCCCGATTCGAAGGTCTCCGCCGTCGTCGAGCTCGACCTCGGCGCGAACGAGTTCCGCCAGCTCAACCAGATCCTCAAGCAGGTCGGGATGGAGAACACCTACAACGCGAGAGTGAGCGTGCAGGTCATCGGCGGAGCGGGCCGGATCACCGCGTACGCGTCAGTGATCGACGCCGAGACGCAGGACCCGACGTTGATCCAGGCGCAGTAGGAATGCCGTGGAGCGGCATCGGCCAATAGCCGGGGGTGACGAGCGAAGACCGTCACCCCCGGACTTCGAATGTGCGAGGAAAATGCGCCCTGCAGGGGCGCCGGATTCCAGCGCCGCTGCCGCGGCGCATTTTGGAATTCACGCGCGCATCCGGGGGTGGCGCGCTGCGCGCTTGACCCCCGGCTACATGCCAAAGCCGCTCCGCGGCTCTTCGTTGACGACTACGCGCCGGCGCGCGCTGCCTTGATCAACGACTCCATGTGATTCAGGTACTTCTCGAACGCGCGGCGGCCGGCGGCCGTCAGCGCGTACTCGGTGCGCGGGACGCGTCCCTCGAAGCCCTTCCTGCACGACACGTAATGCGCATCTTCGAGCTTGCGGGCGTGGACGCTGATGTTGCCGTCGGTCGTCTGCACGATCTCCTTCAGCTCGTTGAACGTCAGGCTCTGATTGACCGCGAGGGCGCTGATGATCGCCAGGCGGGTCTTCTCGTGAATCGTGCGATCGAAGTCGGGGAAATGCATCCGCTCCGGTACGCCGCGCGCCTCGACTGTCTTCTTCGCTGTTGCCGTCTTAGCCACCGTATCTCCTTGCGATCACGTATCCGAAAACGAGGTGCAAGCCGCCGAATCCGACGCCCATCAGCACGTTCCCCGCGTCCGGCATCACAGCCGCGGCCAGCCCGAGGAGCATGTAGAGGAGGCCCATGACGGGAATGACGCGGATCGAGAACGCGCCGCTGCTGACGAACGACGTGCCGTACAACAGCAGCCACGCCGCCGGCATGGCTACGAACAGTCCGCCGCGCCAGAGGACGAACGTCAGCACGGCCGCTGCGATCAGCGGCGCGAAGTAGCTGGCGAAAAAGCGGCGCGCCGGCGGGGCGGTGAAATCGACTCCTGACCGCCGCCCCTTGATCATCATCGTCGCGAAGGCGATCACCGCAGCCACCCCCGCCTCGATCAGCCACGCCGTCACCCACCGCCCGCCCGTCATCCCGCGGGCAATGAACGAGGTCACGATGGCGGTGATGCCGATGACGAACCCGCCCCAGCCGGGGATCGAAGTGAACGATCCCGCGCGCTCCATCGCCTCGCGGATGTAGCGCAGGTTATCGAGCGCGTGATCGCCGATCCGAACCGGTTCGGGCATGAAAGTACATGATACGGCAAAGTGCTTTATGGCGTTTTCGGCGGCAGGAAACGCCGCCAGTGGGAAGAGTATCGCTCGTGGCACGGCCCCTCACCCGCCTGCGGCACCCTCTCCCCACAAAGCGGGGCGAGGGGCAACAAATCAGATTCTGGCGAGGCACGTGCCTTGTTGCCCTTCTCCCCGCGACGAGCGGGGAGAAGGTGCCGCAGGCGGATGAGGGGCTCGGCCCACGAGCGAAAGGCCCGAATGAACACAGGGATTTTTTGGCAGCGTGAGTCGAGGGGCCCGTTACCCCTTCGCGGGCGCCGCGGCGCGATCGACGAACCACCACGTATCGACGCCGCTCGTCACCTGCGTGATCGGATAGTCGGCGCCTTCGCGCACGTTCGTGATCACGTCGCGCTTCGACGGGCCGGCGGCTAGCACCATGCGGCGGGTGGCGGCACGGATGACCGGCTTCGTGATCGTCAGGCGCCACATGTCGAGTTTCTCGACCCACACCTCGGTCGCGATCCGATCTGCGACATCAATGGCCGTCGAACCGGGAAAGAGCGACGCGGTGTGTCCGTCATCACCCACGCCGAGGATCACGAGGTCGAGGACGCCGAGCCCCATCGCCGTCCATTCGTCCGCGAACACCTTCGCCGATTCGGCGGGATCGTTCAGCTCCGTGCGGAAGCGGAGGAAGCGATGCGTGTCGGGCATCTTGTTGGCGAACAGTGTGCGCGCGATCATGCCGGCGTTCGAGCGCGCGTCGTCGATCGACACCCAGCGCTCGTCGAGCACTACCCAGGTCATCGGATACTTCGCGAGGTCCGAGCTCCGCCCGAGGATCGTGTAGAGCTGCTGAGGGGTCGAGCCGCCGGAGAGGGCGACCACGCGCGCGCCCTCAGCGCGCACGTAGCGCACGAGGTCGCGGGAGGCCGCGCTGCTCAGCGCCTCCGTCGAATCGAAAATCCGCAGATTCATCTAGCCGCCTTCTTTGCCATCCGTGTTGCGATCGGCAGTACCTTCACCAGCAATTTATCGGCCTCCGGCTGTTTGAGCTGGCGGACGATCAGTTCATGCGGTCTGTTGGTCAACGAGCGGGTCACCGCCTCGGGCGTCCGTTCCACGCCGTCGACGTTCGACACCAGCACGCCTTTCGCGCGGTCGCGGGTGATGTTCGCGCACGAGCCGTCGTCGAACGAGATCTCCACGAACGCCACGCCGCCGCCGCGCGTGTGCAGGCGCCGGTCGAAGCGGTACTCGATCCCGCCATGCTCCCCTTCCACGCGGCCTTCGCGATCGACCTGATGTCCCGACTGCACGGCCAGCCAGGCCGCGAAATAGAGCGCGCCGATGTTCTCGCCGAACAGCGGCTCGTCCTGCGACACCGTGGCCACGATGCGCACGCGCTGGATCATCTTCAACCGCGCACGCATCTCCCGCGGATCGAAGATCGAGGCCGCGGCCATGCGCCACTCCTCGAGCCGCGACCAGTTCAGATCGGCCGGCGCGGTGATCGTCTGCTCCGCCACCTTCGTCACCAGCGCGAGGTCTGCCGGATTGTCGAAATGCGACGAGTCGACGATCAGCCGATCGGCGGGACCGAGCAGCGCATGCACGTACTCCTCGTTCTCGTGCGGCAGATCTCCGAGCCACCACACGGCGACCGGCATGTCGGGGATGAGCAGCGCATGTACGAGCGGCGGCACACGATGCACGCGATCTCCGCCGGCGACGATCGCGATCTCTTCGGAGCAGACCTGCTTGTTGCCGCCGACCAGATGACAGTTCGCGCCGATCCACGACGCCAGGTCGGGAGGGGCGGCGGGATTGGCCTGGATGACGATCGTCCGCTGCGGCACCGAGGCCGCGGCCTGGCAGAGCGTCGATGTCGCATCCGCCTGATCGTTGCTGTTCGCCGTATGCGCGACGACGTTCCAGAGCGCCGCGCGGGTGATCGCTTCGTCGTCCCCTTCCGTTTTCTGTACGCGCCAGATTTCGGAGAGGCTTCGCTCGATCGCGCCGATGTCGACGCGCAGATCTTCGGGCGGCATCAGTTCGGTCACGGTCTTCTCCATCGCCGGCCGTCGCGCTCGATCAGCAGATCGGCCTCGGGTGGTCCCCACGTTCCGGCGGGATACGGCGCCGGCTCGCCGCTCGTGCCCCAGGCGGCGAGCAGCGGATCGAGCCACGCCCACGCCGCCTCTACCTCATCGCGCCGCGCGAAGAGCGTCGAATCGCCAAGCATCGTCTCCAGCAGCAATCGCTCGTACGCCTCGGGCGGCTCGGCGCCGAACGACGTGGCGTAGCGGAACTCCATCGTCACAGGAGCGCTGCGCACAGTCGGGCCGGGCACTTTCGAATCGAACTTCAACGAGATCCCTTCATCCGGCTGAATGCGGATCGCCAGCACGTTCGGCGTCACGCGCACTCCCGGCACGCGACGGAACAGCGGATTCGGTGCCGGTCGGAAATGGATCGAGATGTCAGTCACCCGTTTCGGCAGACGTTTGCCGGCGCGGATGTAGAACGGGACGTCGGCCCAGCGCCAGTTATCGACGAAGGCCTTGATGGCCACGAACGTCTCCGTCCGCGAGTCGGCCGGGACATTCACTTCCTTGCGGTAGGCCGCCGCTTTCTCGCCGAGGACCGAGCCGTCGCTGTACTGGCCGCGGACCACGAACTCATCCTGGCGATCGACCGGCAGCGCGCGGAGGGCGCGGATCACTTTCACCTTCTCGTCGCGGATGGCATCGGCCTCGAAGGCCACCGGCGGCTCCATCGCGATCAGCGAGACGAGCTGCAGCATGTGGTTCTGCACGATGTCGCGCGTGATGCCGGCGGTATCGAAATAGCCGCCCCGCTTCTCCACGCCGATCGACTCGGCGACGGTCAGTTGCACATGGTCAATGTATTGACGATTCCAGAACGGCTCGAAGATCCCGTTCGCGAAGCGGAGGACCAGGAGATTCTGGACGGTCTCCTTACCGAGGTAATGATCGATACGGAAGACCTGCCGCTCGCGGAACGTCGTCACCGCGACGCGGTTCAGCTCCTTCGCCGAGGCGAGGTCGCGGCCGAACGGCTTCTCGATGATCACCCGCGTGTACGGGCCGCCCTTTTCCGGATCGGTGACCATCCCCTCGGCGCCGAGGAAGTCGGAGATCACCGGGAAAAACGCGGGTGGGACGGCGAGATAGTAGAGGCGGCGTCCGCCGGTGCCGCGCGAACGGTCGCACTCCTCGAGCTTCTGCTTCAGCCGGTTGTAAGCCGCGGGCTCGCCGAACTCGCCGCGGACGTAGAACAGTCCCTTGGCGAAGTTCTCCCAGATCGCTTCATCGACCGGCCGCGTGCGCGCGTATTTGTCACACGCATCCCGGACATCGGCGCGGAACGCTTCGTCCGTGAAGTCGGGGCGCGCGAAACCGATGATCGTCTGGCCCGCGGGGAGGAGACCGTCGTGCGCCAGCGAGTAGAGCGCCGGCAGCAGTTTGCGATGCGTCAGATCGCCCCCCGCGCCGAAGATCACGAGGCACGAGGCGTCAGGGACGCGCTCCTGGTCGAGCCCTTCGCGCAGAGGATTCACTTCAGGGACCGGTGGCGTGGCAACCGACATCTCATCTCCTCTTTCTTCAGGACGGCCCTGGACTGATCAAACGAAGTTGCGCGATCACGTTCTGTCCCGCGATCCAAAGCGGCCAGAGCTCGCTACGCTTCGCCTCGAGCTCCCGCACTTCTGCCGCAGCGACATGCAACGTCTCCGCCGTTCGAAAGTAGCACCGGACTTCTCCGACCTCCGGATAAGGATGATCGGTCGTGATCGCGAATGGCGAAGCAGAGCCACCGACCGCAGCCTTTACGCCGGCGACAAAGGCCTTGGCCGCTTCGCGCACGTTCTCGTGATCGAAGCCGCCGAGGACGCCGCCGCCGAAACTGAGGTACAGGCTGGCATCGCCGAGGCTGGTCGACATCACGGAAACCACCACGCCCCATTTGCCGATGTCCATCATCACCACGTCATATTCCTGTGGGGTATCGAGGACCATGTTGCGGAGTGAAGCCAGCAGGCGCCGCATGGCGCGGCGGCGAGCATAGAACGACCACATGGGGACGCCGGCGACGATTACGAACAGGATGCCGAGGAAAACGGCTTCGACCATTGAATGAGTCTCGATGATACACCTCGCCCCACATGCTATTCTCCGCCGCCGGAGAGATCCTATGTGGCAATACACGCCTAGAGTTGCGGTGATTCGCGGGTTGCGCACTCCATTCGCAAAGTCGGGCACGCATTACGCCCGCCTCTCCGCCCTCGACCTCGGCAAGATCGTCGTCGCCGAGCTCGTGGAACGCTCCGGCATCGATCCCAACGACGTCCAGGAGCTCGTCTTCGGCAACGTCATCCCATCGGTCAAGGCGCCGAACATCGCCCGCGAAATCGTCCTCGGCACCGGCCTGCCGCGCAAGATCCCGGGAATCACAGTCAGCATGGCCTGCGCGTCATCGAATCAGGCCATCACCACCGCCGCCGACCTCGTCTTCCGCGGCTACGCCGACACGGTGATCGCCGGCGGCGCCGAGTCGCTCTCCGACATTCCCATCCTCTTCTCGAAGAATTTCGCCGACGCACTCGTGACGGCGAGCAAACAGAAAAGCCTCGGCGGCAAAGTGGGCGCGTTCCGCAAGTTGAAGATGAAGGACTTCGCGCCCGACACGCCGGCCATCGCCGAGTCGACGACCGGTCTGACGATGGGCGAATCGGCTGAGAAGATGGCGAAGGAGAACGGCATCTCGCGCGAAGCGCAGGACAAGTTCGCCTTGCAGAGCCACACGCGCGCCGCGAAGGCGACGGCCGAGGGACGCTTCAAGGATGAAGTGATGACGATCGTCGTGCCGCCGTCGTTCGACAACATCGTCGAGACCGACAACCTCATCCGCGCCGACACGACGCTCGAGTCGCTGGCGAAACTCAAACCAGTCTTCGATCGGAAGTTCGGCACCATCACGGCGGGCAACGCCTCCCCGCTCACCGACGGCGCGGCCGCCGTGCTGCTGATGTCGGAAGAACGAGCGAAGGAGCTCGGCCTCAAGCCGATCGGCTTCATCAAGAGCTACGCGTACGCCGCGACCGATCCGTTCGACCAGCTGCTGCAGGGACCCGTGTTCGCGCTGCCGACGGCACTCGAGCGGGCCAAGGTCAAGCTCGAAGAGATCGGCGTGATCGAGATGCACGAGGCGTTCGCCGCGCAGGTGCTGTCGAACATTCAATGGATCGGCTCCAAGAAGATCGCGCAGGAAAAGCTCGGACGGAGCGAAGCGATCGGCGAGATCGACCCGGAGAAGATCAACCTCACCGGCAGCTCGATCGCCCTCGGCCACCCGTTCGGCGCCACCGGCGCCCGCATCGTCACGACCGTCTGCAACGAGCTGCAGCGCACCGGGCAGCAGTACGGGCTGGTGACCGTGTGTGCGGCGGGCGGGATGGGTGTGGCGATGGTGCTCGAGCGGGCGTAGGGATTGACGCAGCGTCGCGTTTACGGTTTTGCCAGGCGGCCGGTCCAGTAACCCGGTTCTTTGTTTTCAGCCTCGAGCGCGACGACCACGACGGTTTGGTCTTCCACAAAATACACGAGCGAAAACGGGAACTTCCGGAAGACATATCGTTGAGTACCCGCGATGTAATGAGGCCAACGATGAGGTGCCTCCGTGACGATTTCGATGGCGTGATCGAGCTCACGAAGGAACGACGCCTCTGCAGTCTCGCTTCGAGATCGATACCAGGCTCGCTCCTGCTCGATGTCGTCCGCCGCGTCTTCAAAAAATCGAACGCGATCGCTCATCGATCCGCACGATGAAGATGCGCGCGAACCTCTTGCCATGAGAGGGTCTTGACGCGGCCAGCTCGATACTCAGCCATCCTTCTCTCGATCTCGGCAGCCCAAGCCTGCTCCGCAGCCGCACCCGGCCTGTCCTCGAGGCTGTCGAGCAACAGGCCGGCAAGTTCAGCTCGTTCGTCCGGAGGAAGCTCCGCCGCTTTCTCGTAAAGATCTCGGACAGTTTCGGTCATCGATCGATTTTAGCGCGGTCGCGGTGCCAGATCAGAGAACGATCCTATCCTTGTACCTCTCCAGAAACTGATCGAAATCCATCAACTCCGGATCGAGCTCGCGCGCGACCTCCACGCTCCTTGCCCCCAGCACTTCCTGCTCGAAGTCGCGATAGACCTGGAACATGTTCCCCATCTCGTCGGCGCCGGGGAAACCGTAGGCGCGATATTCGTCCGCTTCGGCGGCGTGGTAGTGGATCGGACCGATGCCGAGGACGTTGGAAAGCTTCCGGCCGAGCTCCTCGATCGTCAGTGCTTCGCCGTAGATGCCGACGGTCTTGCCGATGTACTGCTCGCCCGCCTTGAAGATCCCGTACGCGACGCGGCCGATGTCTTCGGCGGCGATGCCGGCGAGCTTCTTGTCCGCCATCGGGAAGGCCCAGCTGTACGAGCCGTCGTCGCCCTTCTTCGGCGCGAGACCGAACATGTAGAGGTTGTCCCAGTAGAACGACGTCACGAGGAACGTGACGGGGAGGCCGGCGAAGTACGCGTCGGATTCCGCCTTGCCGTCGAAATGCGGCACGCGATATTTCTCCTGCAGCATCGGCATCCGCGTGTCGTCCGGCGCCATCAGCTTGCGCGTGTCCTCCAGCGTCGACCAGATCACATGCTTCACGCCAGCCGCCTTCGCCGCGTCGGCGATGTTCTTCGCCTGCGCCTTCTCCTTCTCGGCGGAGAAGTGCTCCCAGAAATTCGTGACCGCGTAGACGCCGTGCGCGCCGGCGAACGCCTTCTTCAGGCTCTCGACGTCATCGAGATCGGCGTGCACCACTTCGGCGCCCTTCGCCGCGAGCGCCTGAGCCTTCTCTTTGCCGGGATCGCGCGTGATCGCGCGGCACGAAAATCCGCCCGACGGGTCGTCGAGAATGGCGCGACAGAGCCCTCCGCCCTGCGATCCGGCGGAACCAACGACAGCAATGACTTTGTTTTCGCTCATGCCGCGAAGTATCGCACCATCCGGCTCTGTAAAATTTACGTAGCGCCGCGCTCGCTTCCCGTAAAATCGCGACTTCGAAACCGATAGTGTTTTTCCGTCGTTACGTACAGGAGGAATTGATGCGCCCCTGGCTCCGGTCGCTCTCCGTTTTTCTCGCGCTGCTCATTCTCCCCACCCTCGCTTTCGCCCAATCACAAGCCACCACCGGCGTCATTGAAGGGACGGTCGTCGATGCATCCGGCGCGGTACTGCCGGGCGTCACCGTCTCGATCAAGAACACCGCCACGAACTACGAACAGAACGTCGTCACCGACAAGGAAGGGCGCTTCCGCGGCGTCCTCCTGCCGCTCGGCCCGTACGAGGTGACCGCCTCGCTCGAAGGCTTCGGCAGGCAGACGCAGAAGGGACTGCAGCTGCAGGTCGGCCAGACGCTCACCCTCTCCATGAAACTGTCGCAGGCCGCGGTCTCGGAACAGATCGTCGTCACGGCCGCGGCGCCGCTCATCGAGACGGCGCGCACCGAAGGGGCGACGCGCATTGATGACAAGTCGATGTCGGGACTGCCGAACAACGGCCGAAATTTCCTCGAGCTCACCAAGCTGACGCCCGGCGTCAGCATCGTGCAGGGGCCTGACGGCGACGAGCTCTCGATCAACGGCCAGAAGGGCATCGAGAACAACGTCTCCGTCGACGGCGCCGACTTCAACAATCCCTTCTTCGGCGAGCAGCGCGGCGGACAGCGTCCCGCGTTCACCTTCAATCTCGACGCCGTGAAAGAGATGGTCGTCGTGGCCGACGGCGCGAACGCCGAGTTCGGCCGCTCGCAGTCGGGCTTCGTCAACGTCATCACGAAGTCGGGCACGAACGAGATGGACGGCACCGCGCACTTCGTGCTGAAGAACGATTCGCTCAGCTCGCGCGGCAAGGCGGGCGACGGCACAACCGCGCCGAAGTTCAAATCGCATCAGTACCAGACCGGCTTCACGCTCGGCGGACCGATTGTGCGCGACAAGCTCTTCTACTTCGGCGCGCTCGACATCCAGAAGGCGAGCTCCACGAAGCAGACCAACCCGCTCCGCATCGAGCAACGCGTTGTCGACGCTCTCGCCTCTCTCGGCATTCCGGCCGATAACGGACCGATCGACCGCACCAACGACGCCCGCGTCTTCCTGGCCAAGGCCGACTGGACGCAGAGCGCGAAGAACCTCTTCACCTTCCGCTACAACTACACCTGGTCGGAGCAGAAGAACGGCACGTTCGACGTCGACTCGTGGGGCCGCAGCGCGAATGCCGCCGAGAAGGATTCGTCGCACGCCGTCACCGGCGCACTCGTCTCGACCTTCACCAGCGACCTGCTCAACGAGTTCCGCTTCCAGTTCGCGAAAGAGAACCGGCCGCGCACGTACGGCGGTCCGCTGATCACGGGACAGAACCGGCCGCTGCCCGACACGGCTTTCGACTTCGTCAAGAGCTATCGCTTCGGCGAGCCGTTCTTCATCCCGGTCAAGTACTACGACACGCGGACGCAGTTCAACGACAACATGTCGTTCCTCCGCGGCGCGCACTCGTACAAGGTCGGCGTGGAGTACAACCGCGTGAACTCCGTGCAGACGTTCCTCGGATTCGCGAACGGCCGCTACATCTTCGATTCCACCGACGGCTTCCTCAACTACCTGCACAATCCGAAGTACGTCGAGTGCTCCGACGGCTCGTCGTCGCAGACCGGCGTTTGCCCGGCCGGTACCGACATCACCGGCCCGGTGCTCCTCTATCTGCAGCAGGCGGGCGTCGGCAACATCTCCGTCGAAGAGGCGGGAACGCAGAGCATCCCGCAGAAAGAGCCGGCCGTGTTCGCGCAGGACAGCTGGCAGGCCACTCCGAACCTGAACGTGCAGTACGGCCTGCGCTGGGAAGCGCAGATCGAGCCCGATCCGATCACCCCCGCGAGCCAGGTCTTCTTCGCGGGATTCATCGGTAAGACGCAGAAGGGGCAGGAGTTCCCGTCGAACGGCAAGATCCCGTCGGACCGCAAGATGTACCAGCCGCGCTTCGGCATCTCGTGGAATCCGAACGGCGACGGCAAGAGCGTGCTGCGCGCCAACGCCGGCATCTTCTACGGCCGCGTGCCGGGCCTCTCGCTCGCCTCATCGCGCTCGACCAACGGCAGCCGCGGTCAGACGATCTTCCGCAACAGCGCATTGACGCCGTTCCTCGGCGCCGTCCCCGCGTATCCGAACCTCATCCCGCAGAGCCAGATCGGCAATCCCGATCATCCCGACGTCTTCGTCTTCGACAAGAACTTCCAGAACCCGCGGACGAAGTCGGCCAGCGTGTCGTGGGAGCAGGAGTTCATCCCCGACTACTCGTTCCTCGTGAAGTACAACTACGCGAAGGGCGACCACATCACGCGCTTCACGAATCGTAACGATCCTCTGCTCGGATCGCCCTGGTCGACCGGCCTCGGCGCCGACGGCAAGAACGGTATCGGCACGCTGACCGTGGTCGAGTCGACGGCGAAGAGTCTCTATCAGGGCGTCACGTTCGGCCTCACCCGCCGCCCGTCGAGCCACCTGCAGTTCCAGCTCTTCTACACGTATTCGAAGGACAAGTCGGATGACGACAACGAGCGCGATCCGTTCTCGTTCCGCTACGCGAAGATCACCGATCTCGATGCCGAGTACGGCTATTCCGATCGCGATCAGCGCCATCGCGTGAACGGCTGGATGTTGTGGAACGCGCCGGCCGGCGTCGACGTGAACGTCCGCTACTCGTACCGCTCCGCGCAGCCGCAGTCGATCACCGCCAGCGGCGCGGTGGCCCAGACGCCGCAGGACCGCATCAATCCTGACGGCTCGGTCACGCGCCGCAACCTCGGACGCAAGGACAATCAGTACTCCTCGCTCGACCTCCGCGTCTCGAAGCCGTACCGCATCACCAACGGCATGACCATCGAGCCGGCGGTCGACATCTTCAATCTGTTCAACAGCAAGAACCTCAAGCACCCCGAAGTCACGAACCTCATCTTCAACTTCGACGGCACCGTGCAGAGCGGCCTCGGCGACCCACGCCAGGCGCAGATCGGTGTCCGGCTGATCTGGTAGCAGCAAATTGCCCTCTCCCCGTTTGCGGGGAGAGGGCCTTCGTCCCGATGAAAACACGCGCGGTGATCTTCGACTGGGACGGCACGCTCGTCGATACATCCGAGACGAGCTACCGCGCTTACGTCCGCATGTTCGATTCGTTCTCGATTCCGTTCGATCGCGACACTTACGCGCGGACCTATTCGCCGAACTGGTACCACACGTTCCGCTGCGTCGGGCTGGCCGAGGAGATGTGGGCGGAGGCGGACGAGCGCTGGCTGGCGTTCTTCGCGGAAGAGAAAAACGAGTTGATCGACGGCGCCGCCGAGCTGCTCGCGGACCTCACCTCCCGCGGCATCGCATCGGGGATCGTCACGAGCGGCGGCCGCGATCGCGTCACGCGCGAGCTGCACGGTCACGGACTGATGTCGCACTTCGCGCACTGCGTCTTCGGCAGCGACGTGACGAACAAGAAACCGCATCCCGAGGGCTTGCTCCTCTGTCTCGAGCGCCTCGGCGTGCAGCCCGAGGATGCGGTGTATGTCGGCGACAGTCCGGAGGATGTGACGATGGCGCGCACCGCGGGAGTGTTCTCGGTGGCGGTGCCGGGCGGATATCCGAATCGGGAGGCTTTGTTGGCGGTTGGCGCGGATCATGTGGCGGAGTCGTTGCGCGAGCTCGGTGTCATCCTGAGCCGCGCAGACGGCGAAGGATCCGTAAATCGGGCGCGCTGAGTTTCAGGTTACGGGTCCTTCGCCGTCTGCGCGGCTCAGGATGACACCCGGCTCAGGTAAACTCGCCGCCAATGCCTGAGGTGATCCGCGCCGTCTGTCCGCACGATTGTCCCGACACGTGCGCCATGCTGGTCACGGTCGAGAACGGGCGGGCGACGCGCATCGCGGGCGACCCCGATCATCCCGTCACGCGCGGCTTTCTATGTACGAAGGTCGCGAAGTATCTGGAGCGGACGTATCACGAGGGACGCCTGCTGTATCCGCAGATCCGGATCGGCCCGAAGGGCGAAGGAACGTTTCGCCGAGCGACGTGGGACGAGGCGTTGTCGTTGATCGCGGAGAAGCTGAACGCCATCCGTGCGGACGAGCCGCAGTTGATCCTTCCCTACTCGTACGGCGGCACGCTCGGCGCGATCCAGGGCGACTCGATGTCGATGCGCTTCTTCCATCGCATCGGTGCTTCGCTCCTGGAGCGGACGATCTGCGCGGCGGCCGGGATGACGGCCTGGAACGCGGTGTACGGCATCCGGATGGGAACCGATACCGAGTCGGTCGCCGAATCGAAGCTGATCATTTTGTGGGGAACGAATACCCTCACCTCGAATCCGCACCTCTGGCCGTTCATCCGGAAGGCGAAGGCGAACGGCGCGCGGACGATCTGCATCGATCCGCTCCGGACGCGGACCGCCGACGCCTGCGACGAGCACATCGCCATCCGCCCCGGCACCGACGCCGCGCTGGCGCTGGGGATCATGCACATCCTCTTCCGCGATGAGCATTACGATCGTCAATATCTTGACGAAATGACGATCGGCTGGGAGAAGCTGCGCGACCGCGTGCTCGCGGAGTTCGCACCGGAGCGCGTCGCGAAGATCACTCGACTCCCGGTCGAGACGATCGAACGCCTCGGGCAGCTCTACGGCACGACACAGCCATCGTTCATCCGGCTCAACTACGGCCTGCAACGCCACTCGGGCGGAGGCTCGGCCGTGCGCGCGATCGCGTTGCTGCCGGCCGTCACCGGCCAGTGGAACTTCGCGGGCGGCGGTGCAGCGCTTTCGACATCGCAGACCTTTCCGCTCGACAGCGCGTATCTCGAACGGACCGATCTCATTCCGCCAGGGACGCGGACGATCAACATGTCGCGGATCGGCGAAGCGCTGACCCCGGGCGGGTTGGAGAACCCGCCCCACGTTCGCGCGATGATCGTCTACAACTCGAACCCCGCGGCAATCGCGCCCGATCGCGAGCGCGTGCTCGAAGGGCTTCGGCGCGACGATCTCTTCACCGTCGTCATCGAGCACTTTCAGACCGACACCGCCGACTACGCCGACGTCCTGCTCCCGGCGACGACGCAGCTCGAGCACACAGACGTGCACAAGGCGTACGGCCATCTCTACCTCTCGTACAACAACGCGGCGATCACGCCGCTCGGCGAGGCGCTGCCGAACAGCGAGATCTTCCGCCGACTCGCGGCGCGGATGGGACTCGATCACCCCGAGTTGCAGGAGAGCGACGAGTCGATGATCCGTCACGCCATCGCGAAAGTGCCAGGCATCACGTTCGAGGAGCTGCGGGAGCGCGGCTCGATCCGATTGCAATTACCCACGCCGCATCTCCCCTATCGCAGCGGAACGCGGCTGCCGACGCCCAGCGGCAAGATCGAGATCGAATCGGCACGCTTCAAGGCCGAGGGACTCGATCCGGTGCCGGAGTACATCGCGCCGCGCGAATCGGAAGAGCGAGATCCAGACCTCGCGCGCCGTTTCCCGCTCGCGCTCATCTCGCCGCCGGCGCATTCGTTCCTCAATTCGACCTTCGTCAATGTCGCGTCGCTGCGGCGCTCGGCGGGAAAGCCGACAGTCGAGATTCACGCCGATGACGCAATGCGTCGCGGCATCGCCGCGGGCGACATGGTGCGGATCCACAACGATCGCGGATTCTTTTCCGCCGAGGCCGTGATCACCGATCGCGTGCGGCCGGGCGTCGTCTCCGCGCCGTCGGTCTGGTGGCCGAAGCTGGCCGCGGACCGCAAGAATGCAAATCAAACGACGTCGCAGGCCATCACCGACATCGGTCACGGCGCGACGTTCTACGACAATCTCGTCGAGGTGAGTCCCGAGTGATCTTTGCCGTCGGAATCCTGATGCTGCTCGTGGCCAGCGCGATCATCTTTGCCAACGAGCGCTTCCACATCCTCCGCTGCGATGACTTTCCGAACCTCGGCGCAAAGATCTTCGCCTACGTCTGGCTGGCGATCTTCCTGGTGATCGTCGGCACGGCCACCGCGTACTCGGCCGCCAATCCGCCGACCGCACAGCAGCTCGCGAAGGCATCGTTCGCCGGCTTCTTTCTGCTGCACCTCATCATCGTCGTCTTCCTCCTCGGCTGGTGGCTCGCCACGCGGCGGCCGTCGATCGGCACGTTCCTCAACATCCCGAAGTCAGGGAACGGCGAGGCGGTGATGGCCGGATTCGCGATCGGCCTCGGCGGCTGGGTCGTCACGATCGTCATGGCTCTGCTCGTGGCGCTGATCCTCAAGGGCGCGGGACTCCTACCCAACAAAATGGAGCCGCCTGCGCTGATCGCGTACATGGCAGGACAGGCGTGGTGGAAGAAGGCGCTGATCGTCCTCTCCGCGATGACGGTCGAAGAGGCGTTCTTCCGCGGCTTCCTGCAGAAGCGTCTCGGGCTCATCGCGTCGACCGTTCTCTTCGCCGTCGCGCATGCCGGCTACGCGCAACCGATGCTGCTCGTCGGCGTGACGATCATCTCGCTGATCATCGGCACGGCGTTCTATCGGACGAAGAACCTGATCCCGGGCGTCGTCGCGCACGGTGTGTTCGATGCCGTGCAGCTGTTCGTGATCATCCCGGTGGCGTTCAGGTTGTCGGGATTGTCGTGATCACGTCATCCCGAGCGTAGTCGAGGGACCTGGGTGTGTGGCGGCGCGCCGCGTGCCCCCGCCCGCCCAGGTCCCTCGACTACCGCTCGGGATGACGGTGTTAGCGGTTACTGCTCCGAGACCACGACGCCGTCACCCTCGAAGCGGATCTTGAATCCGGCATCGTCGACGTTCTCGATCATCACGTTCTCGAGCGACTTGTCGTCCATCACCTGCGGGATCAGGTTGCCGGTCCAGGCCACGAGAGCGTTCGAGGAGATCGACAGGGGATACTCGCGCGTGACGCGGAGCGTTAGCGGCTCGATCGACGTCGAGATGGCGAGCGATCCCTTGCCGAAGATCTTCACCGTGTCGATCTTCCGCTGGTAGGTCGAGTCGTAGATCGGCTCGACGCGATACGTCAGCGTGTCTTCGAGCGCGAGGAGGTTGTGCCCTTCGACGTAGATGAACTCCTCGTTCAGATCGAGCAGGAACGTCTTGCGCCCCTTCTCGTAAACGAAGATCTTCCCCTGCCCCACCGCCTTCACGAGCGTCTGCGCGGTCGTGCCGACGAGTCCCGATTCGGCGACGAACTTCAGGTTGCCGGAGTAGCTGGAGACCGTGCCGCGCTTCACGTGAACGCTGCGGCCGAAGTTGATCTCGAGGAATCCGTTCTCGTGCAGCGCGAAGGTCTTCGAGGCGCCTTCGATCTTGTGTCCGAGGTCGAGGCGCTTCTCTTCGTGGAGCGGAGTCTCGTCGACCGCGTCCTGCAGTTTGCGCGCGGCGGTGTGACCCGCGGCGGCTTCGAGCACGGGAGCGGGAGGAGGCGGAGGTGCGACAGGTGGAGGTGGCGGCGGCTCGGGGGCGGGCGGAGGTGGTGCCGGCGTCGGCGTGGTGCCGGGCTGCGTCCGCGTTTCCATCGCCGAATTGAATGCCGGGATCTTCGCGGTGATGACGCGGTCGACGTTCGGGTGTTGCGGCAGGATCGGTTTCGACGCCGAGCGGACGGTGTCGGACTGCCCCATCTCCGCCTCGACTTCCTTCGCCAGCTTGTCGGCGCCGGCGAAGCGGAGATGTTCGAGCGCCGGCTCGAGGCGGCGGCGCTGGCGGTAGAGCAATCCGAGGTAGAGATGCGATTTCGCGTAGTTCGGCCGGAGCTCGACGGCGCGGAGGAGGAACTGCTCGGCCTCTTCGAGCTTCCCCTGCTTGAAGAGGATCAGCCCGAGGTTCGAGTGGAGGATGAAGACATTCGCGTTCTCTTTCGCCAGCCGCCGGTAAATGACCTCGGCCTCGGGAAATGCGTTCGTCTTGAAGTAGACCAGCCCGAGGAGATTCAAAACGTCCGAATCGTCCGGGCGCAGCCGCTGTGCCCCTTCGAGCTCGCGCCGCGCCTCCGCATACCGCCCTTCCTGGAACGCTTCCCGGCCCCGGTTGTAGTGGAGGAGAAAAACGCCCTGGTCGAACGGGGCTGCGATGACGGGATCAGGCATGCCGTGGGGGATTGTAGCGTGAAGGAGAGCGGAACTACTGTGATCCGAGATACCGGAAGCCGGGGATGATGGCCGTGGCCAGCGGGGCGCCGGCCTTGAATCCGCCGTGGAGGATTCCGGCGTCGCGGCGGCCGGCAAACGAGATCGAGCCGCTGCCGTCGTAGGGCCGGCCGTAATAGACCGACAGGGCCCGTTTCACGTAGGTCATCGTCTCGTTGTACGGCGGGATGCCGCCATGCCGCGTCACCGCTCCCTCGCCCGCGTTGTAGGCGGCGAGGACGCGCGGCAGATCGTACGAGAACATCTCCAGCAGATCGGAGAGATACGCCACCCCGCCGCGGATGTTGTCCTCCGGATCGAGGATCTGCTTCACGCCGTAGCGCTGGGCGGTCTCGGGCATCAGCTGCATCAGTCCGCGCGCCCCTTTGTTGGAGACGCACTGCGGATTGAAGTTCGACTCCACCTGGATCACGGCCCGCACGAGGATCGGATCGACGTTGTAGTGATCGGCGTACTGCTCGATCATCTTGTCGTACGGCGTGTGGCGGTTGCGCTGCTTCGCCAACCACTTCAGGTCGGAGATCCGCCCGCCGCCGCCGATCGTCGGAAAGTTGACGATCACCTTTCTGCCGTCACGGATCACGAGCTGCACCTGCGCGAGTGCAGGGAGTGCGATCAGACACGCCAGCGCGAACCGAACGAGACGCATTGTCAGTGATGGTAGCACACGAGAAAATGCGGCCATGAGCTTCGCACCGGCGCAGAAACAGGTCGACGAATGGATCACCACGCACACCCACGGCTACTTCCAGCCATTGATGATGATGGCCCGCCTCACCGAGGAGCTGGGCGAGCTCGCCCGGGCCATAAGTCACAAGCACGGCGACAAGAAACCGAAGCCGGACGAAAAGGAAGGGAACGTCGCCGAGGAAATCGCCGACCTGATATTCGTCCTGGTCTGTCTCGCGAACTCGGAAGGAATCGAGCTCGATGAGGCGTGGAAAGGGTTGCTGGAGAAGTTGTATGTGCGGGATGCGAACCGATGGAAATCCTGACCAAGTGCTGAGTTCTGAGTTCTGAGTCGCTCTGGTTTTCACGCAGCACTCAGCACTCAGTCCTCAGCACTATCTGTTACACATCGCATATGCCTCGCGGAACGTCGGATTGTCGATGAGGGCCCGATTCATTTCGAAATAGCTGCGCACCACGTCGTTCGTCTGCAAGAGGCGGCGGCGCAATTCGATTGCAATGGCCCGCCAGAATTTCGCGCCGGCGACCGGTTCGTTGCGGAGGAATTGTGCGAGATCGTGCATCGACACCGACATCACCTCCGTGTCATTGACGGCCTTCAATGACGCCGACGCCACGCCGTCCTCGATGATCGAGAGCTCGCCGAACGTCTGTCCTTCGACGAGATCGCAGAGCGAGACCTCGCGAGCGTTCACGCTGCGCGTCACGCGCACGCGTCCGTGCACCACGATGTGCAGGGCGCGATTTGCATTTCCTTCCTCCAGCACGAGATCGCCCGGAGCGAAGCGGCTGATCTGCATCATGCGGTGCAGTTGCTCGAGCTCGTCCTGTTCGAACTCTGAAAACAAAGAGACACCTCGCAGAAAATTTGCGTCTGCCACGACTGATCCGCTCCTTATTGGGTTAATATTGATCCATCCTTATAGCAAAGTGATGGTAGGCGCGCCGCTCCGCAAGAGTACAGCGGACGGCGTAGTCGTTCAACGGCCGTTGGCATGGACAGGAGCAGCGAAATGGATGGACTTCTTCGCTCACTGATCAAAACGGTTCGCCGCCGCTTACGCGACGACGAAGAGGTCACCGTCGAGGCGGTCACGAAAGAGCTCGGTTATACGCGACAGTACATCTCGGGCCGCTTTCATCGCCTGACCGGCCGCCTTCTGAGTCATTTCCTGAAGGAGAAGCGGCTCGAAAAAGCGGCCCGGCTCCTGCGCAACGGCAATCTGCGCGTCTCACAGATCGCCCGGCGCTGCGGTTTCGATTCGGAGAACTACTTCCGCCAGCAGTTCCGCGAGCGTTACGGAATGTCGCCCCGGCAGTTTCGCTCGAACGGTCATCTGCGTATGGCGGCGCCGATGCGGGCGCAGCGTCCGGCATTGGCCTAAGCGCCAGGCGCGGCGCCTGTCGGTCCACTGTTATCGAAGCCTGCCTCGATCCAGAGGTAGTGCAAGGTGTTTGCGTCGAGCGTCCGCGCACCGATCGCATAACCGATGAACAACAGCAGATGCCGCAATCCCGAATGCGGAACGCCCGTCTTCGACAGATAGTCGCGATGTTCCTTCGGTGAGGCGAACGTGACGGCCTCGAACGATTCCGCGAGCCGCACGACCGTTCCCTGCACCGCGAGCTCGCCGCGCCGGAGGAAATAGCGGCGATGAAAGAGCCGCAGCTCCCCTTCGTCCGTGCCGATGTGCAGCGGTTTGCCGGAGTAGATCGGAATCGTACGAATGCGGAAGCCGCGCACTCTTCCGTCCTTGATCACCGACACGATCTCGCGCGCCAGCGCATCGGCGACGACTTCCCGCTCGCGGACGATGAGGATCCAGTCGCTCGACGCCGCGTCGATGGCGCGATGCAGCTCGGCGCGATGATCAGTGAGCGCGACGCGCGGCGCCACGTCGAGCACGAGCTGCTCGAGCTTCGTGAAATGCGGCGTGAGCGCCGTCAGATCGTCGGTGTGAACATGCCCGAGGGTGACGATCGATAGCGAGCCGGTGTCGGGACGCACGGCATCGACGAGCCGATCCCACGCTGCAGGCAAGCTACTCCTCGACCCGCTCGTGAATGCGGATGATGCGCGACGCCTTTCCGGTCTCTTCGTCGATCTCGATCATCGCGCCGGAGAGGCGGATGTCGCGCTTCGCCACTTCGAGTTTGCGCGGCGTGTTGAAGAGAAACCGGTGCAGCGCTTCCTCGGGACGGAATCCGATCACTGAATCGTAGGCGCCGGTCATCCCGACGTCGGTTTGAAACGCCGTGCCGTTCGGCAGCAGGCGCTCGTCCGCGGTCGGCACATGCGTGTGCGTGCCGAGGACCGCGGCGACGCGGCCATCGAGATAGCGGCCCATCGCCTGCTTCTCCGAGCTCGCCTCGCAGTGGATGTCGACGATGATCACCTGCGGCGGGACCGCCTCCGCCGTCAGCTCCTTCAGCTCTCGGTCGGCGGTGTGGAAAGGGTTGTCGCACGGCGGCATGAAGACGTTGCCCATCACCTGCAGCACGGCGACGTTCACGCCACCCGCCGTCTGCCGCGTCACGCGGCCCTTGCCGGGATTGCCGGCCGGATAATTCGCCGGCCGCACGACGTGCGGATAGTGCTCGTAGTTGTCGACGAAGTCCTTCTTGTCCCAGATGTGATTTCCGGACGTGTAGGCATTGATCGGCAGCTCCGACAACTCCTCCATGATCGCCTCGGTCACGCCGAATCCGCCCGCGGCGTTCTCGATGTTGACGATCGTGAAGTCGATCCGCTCCCGGTCGACGACATGCTCGAGCTTCTGATGCAACGCCCGCCGGCCAGGCTGGCCGACGACGTCACCGATGTAGAGGACTCTGATCATTTGGGTTGCTGGGTTGCTAGGTTGCTGGGTTGCTGAGGTGGCCGAGCTCTCACTCAGCAACCAAGCAACCCAGCAACTCAGTAACTATTTCGCGTAATCGACCGCCCTCATCTCGCGAATCACGGTCACTTTGATCTGCCCCGGATACTGCAGCTCCGACTCGATCTTCCGGGCCACGTCTTTCGACAGCCAGATCGACTGTTCGTCGGTGATCTTTTCGGCGTTGACGATGATGCGGAGCTCGCGGCCGGCCTGGATGGCGAAGCTCTTGGAGACGCCTTCCATCTGATTGGCGATCGACTCGAGACGCTCGAGGCGGTGGACGTAATTCTCCAGGATCTCGCGGCGCGCGCCGGGGCGGGCGGCGGAGAGGGCATCGGCGGCGTTGACCAGCACGGCCTCGACCGTGGTCGGGTCGTAGTCGCCGTGATGGCACTCCATCGCGTGAATGATCTCGCGCCTCTCGCCGTACTTCTCGAGCACCTGCCGGCCGAGCTCGAGATGCGTTCCTTCCATCTCGCGATCGATCGACTTGCCGATGTCGTGCAACAGTCCGCCGCGCTTGGCGATCGTGTCGTTGACGCCGAGCTCCACGGCCATGAGCGCCGCGAGCTGCGCCACTTCGAGCGAGTGCACGAGCACATTCTGGCCGTACGACGTGCGGTAGCGGAGACGCCCGAGGAGCTTGAGGACTTCGGGATTGATGTCGGTGATGCCGAGCGAGAACGCCGCGGCCTCCCCTTCCTCGAACAGCTTCTGATCGAGCTCCTGGCGGACCTTCTCGACCAGCTCTTCGATGCGGGCCGGATGAATGCGGCCATCCGCCATCAGGCGCTCGAGGGAGATGCGGGCGATCTCGCGGCGGATCGGATCGAAGCCGGAAAGGATGACCGCCTCGGGCGTGTCGTCGACGATCAGGTCGACGCCGGTCGCCAATTCGAGCGCGCGGATGTTGCGACCCTCGCGGCCAATGATGCGGCCCTTCATGTCTTCGCTCGGGAGGTCGACGACGGAGACGGTGTTCTCGGCGACGTAATCGGATGCCATGCGCTGGATGGCCATGCCGAGGATCTTCTTCGCCTTGAGGCTGCCGTGCTCGTTCGCTTCGGTCTCGATGCGCTTGATGATCTGCGCCGCCTCGAGCTTCGCTTCATTCTCGATGCCGCGGATCAGTTCCTTCTTCGCCTCTTCGACCGTCAGGCCCGCGACCTGTTCGAGCTTGTGGCGCTGGTCTTCGATCAGCTGATCGAGCTCGCTCTCGCGGCCCTCCACCCGCTTCTCGCGGTCGTTCAATGCGCGGTCGCGCTTCTCCACCTCGGCGATGCGCGAGTCGACCTGCTGCGTCTTCTTGTCGAGGTTCTCTTCCTTCTGCTGAAGCCGCTGCTCCGACTTCTTCATCTCGTCGCGGCGCTGTTGCGCCTGGCGATCGAAATCGGACTGCATTGCGAGGCGCTTTTCCTTCGCCTCGAGGTCGGCTTCCCTGACCCGGGCTTCGGACAGCTTCCTGGCGTCTTCGACGATGCGCTCGGCCGCACGACGTGCGTCCTCGACCTGCGCTTCGCCTCTCTTGCGGTAGACGGCCGCCCATAACAGGGCGGCTACGATCGCCCCGGCGATGATGCCGGCGACGATTCCAATCAAAATGGGTGTAATCACTCGCTCCTCCCGGTGGGGAGGCCCGCGCAGCCGAAGGAAAAATCGGAGAACCCCGCCTGAGCCGTGTGAGGGATTCTTACTTGAACCTGCAAAACAGGTGGGCGCCCTACCTGAACCGTTTAGCTACCTTCATGCCGCCACATGAGCGGCGAAGGCGTGCACGCGGATCACAGACTCGAGCACCCGAAGTAAGAAAGCATCGGTTCAAGCGTTAGATCATTCATCACGCACTCTGCAGGGACTCCGAAACTGCTGGACTGACGTCCGGCTCAGCTAATGACCTTGCTGAGCCGCTCCGATATTTCCTCCGTTTTCTCGATCCATATTCCCGAGGCGCTTTCGCGCTGTTTCCGGTATCGAGAAAACTCGTCGGCGATGTTGAGAGCGGCGAGAATCGCGATTTTCATCGGGTCGACCGTAGCCACCTGGCCCGCGACCTCTCGCATCCTCCCATCAACAAACCGCGCAAGCTCCGATAAGTACTCCGGGTCTCCTTCCCCACGAACGTTGTACGTTTGACCAAAGATCTCGACTGTGGTCGAGTCATTTTTCTCCATCGGAAATATTTACCTAAGAGACGCGGCGGATTATAGCAGACGCCCTGCCCGCTAAACTTGAATTCACAGTTGTATGACGCACGCCAGCCACTCCTTTGACGTCTGCGTAAGATCCTGATAGCCGAGAGCTTGGAGTTGCAGGCCCACACGCTGCTCCCGCCTGTCGGTGCCGTTCCCATCGTGCCGGCGGCGATCACCCCGATCGCCGGTGTACTTCAGCCGGAGTCTGCCCAAAACGTCGTAATTCCAATCAAGAGGTGTTTGTGAAAACGCAACGGTTGGCGAGCGCCTTCACCCGCGTCATCGTTTCCAGCTTCGTTGTCTTCCTTTGTGCTGCTGTCCCGGCGGGCGCCCAGGTTCTCTTCGACGCCGCCTCGAGCTCCACACCGGCAACGACCTCCGCCGCGGCATCGTTTACGGTCGTCTGGAACCATACGGTCGGGCTGGCCAAGAAACCGTACCTGGTCGTCAGCGTCTCGATCGATCGCTCAGGCGGCGGCGCGCTCGTCGGCGGCGTCATCTACGGCAACGAGGCAGGCGGGCCGGCATCGAACATGACCTCCCTCGGCGTGATCAACAACGGCACGGCCGTCCGTTCCGAATTGTGGGGACTCGCCAATCCGACACCGGGAACGCACCAGATTCAGGTCACGATCACCAATGCCGCGGCCGTGAACATCGCCGTCGTCGCGGGAGCGAAATCGTTCTCGAACGTCTTCCAGACCGCGGCCACCGGCGCCACCTTCACCGCGACAGGCACGACCCTCACGCCCTCCGTCGCCGTGACGAACGCGGCATTCGACTACGTCGTCGATGCCGTCGCCTACAACGGCAACGTCGCGCTGACGCCGGGCGGCGGCCAGACGAATACGTACAACCCCACGAGCGGCGCACCGGCATTTTCAGGAGCGGGAAGCTCGCGAACGGGCGCGAACAACGTAACGATGTCGTGGACCGCCACCGGCGTCGCGCAGCAGTGGGCCACGATCGCCGTCGCCCTCAAGTCTGCCAATCCGCAGATCCTGTTCGACGCGGCAAGCACCTCCACATTCACCGGCACGACGGCCAGCTTCACCGGCTCGTGGACCCACACGACGACGAACGCGGCGAACCGCTACCTCATCGTCGGCGTCAACATCGATCGGAACGGCGGCAACGTCACCGGCGCCGTGAGGTATGGCACCGAGGGAGGCGGACCGAACGTCGCCATGACGCTGCTCACGTCGATCAGCAACGGCACAATCGTGCGCTCCGAGCTGTACGGATTGGTTGCACCCGCGTCGGGCGTCCACCAGATCACCGTCACGATCACGAGCACTGCAGGACGAAACGTCACGGTCATCGCCGGCGGGCAGTCATTCAGCAATGTCGATCAGTCGGCGCCGACTGGCACCGCCGTCACGAACACAGGCAATACGGTGACTCCGACGGTGAACGTCACGAACACTGCATATGACTACGTCGTCGATTCCGTCGCCTTCAACGGCAACAACGCCCTCACCGAGAATGGGACGCAGGACGATCGCTTCGCGAACAACACCAACACCCTGACGAACTTCGCCGGAGCGGGAAGCGATTCGCGCGGCTACGCGAACACGACGATGTCGTGGACGTCGGCCACCGCCCACGAGTGGGCCATCTCCGCCATTCCGCTGCACCAGGTGACGGTTGGTCTGAGGAAGACCGCATCAGCCGACGTCATCAAGCTCGGCGACACCGTCACGTACACGCTCGTCGCTACGAACTACACCGCGGCGACAGTCAACGGCGTGACCATCACCGACGCCATTCCTGCCGGCGCCACATTCGTCTCGCAGACCGGTTGTGCCGGCACCGGTCCGGTCACATGCACCGTCGGAAGTCTCGCGGCAAACGCCGTGTCGACGTCCTACACGATCACCGTAATTCCCAACGCCGCAGGCACGATCTCGAACGTCGCAACGCTCACCTACACCGGCGCGGCGACCGCGATCTCGTCCGAGACCGTCAACATCGTCGCGCAAGGCAAAGTGTGCGCGACGCCCGGCAAGGATGGCATCGGCGGGACACTCGCCGGCATCAAAAACGACTACTGGCCCGGCAGCACTTCGGTCGCGGCCGGCGCGACATCGATCACGATCGGCGCACGAGTCGCAGGCGCCGCCGGCAACACGATCGCCATCGGCGATCTCCTCATCGTCATGCAGATGCAGGACGCCGCGTTCGACACGACCAACGACGAAACATACGGCGAAGGGACCGGCTCGACGAAAGCCACCGGCACCGGCAGCGGCGCCGCGACGACGCTCAACAACGCCGGACGATGGGAGTACGCCATCGCCACGAACGCCATCGGAGCGGGCGGCGGCGCGCTGACCGTTCAGGGCGGTGGCTCGGGCGGCGGTCTGCTCTACAGCTACACGAGCCAGACGTTCGCCACGACGACGACGCAGGGACAGCGCACCTTCCAGGTCATCCGCGTCCCGCAGTACAGCACGGCCACACTCGGCTCGACGCTGACCGGACTGCCGTGGAACGGCTCGACCGGCGGCGTGCTCGCCGTCGATGTCAGCGGCACACTCGCCCTCGGCGGCGCAACGGTCTCCGTCAACGGTCAGGGATTCCGAGGCGGCGGGGGCGTTCGGCTGAGCGGTGATACGACCACCGTGCCCACACCGACGTCGACCGATTTCCGGACGCTGGCTCCCGACTCTGCCACGGCTCCGACGATTCACATGACCAACGGATCGAAGGGCGAAGGAATCACGGGCACGCCTCGCTACGTGTATCGCTCCGGCGCCACGATCGGCACGCCGGGCACGAACTCCCCGCTCGACACCCTGGTGGAAGGGTTCGTCGGCGGCAGTTTCGGGCGCGGCGCGCCAGGAAACTCCGGCGGCGGCTCCACCGACGGCGACATCGCGGCCAACCAGGACAACAGCGGCGGCGGGGGTGGCGGTAACGGCGGCAGCGGCGGCGCGGGAGGCTTCGGCTGGGCATGCCGTTGTCCGTCCGGCGGCCAGGGTGGCGGCGGAATCTCGCCGAGCCTCACCCGCATCACGATGGGGGGCGGCGGCGGCGCAGGCACGACCAACAACGGCTCGGCCGCTGACGCGACCGGAACGGTTATCTCCGACACCGGCGGACCGAACGCCGCGGGCGCCAACGGCTACTACAGCAGCGGCGCGGACGGCGGCGGTGTCGTCATCATCCGGGCCTTGCAGGCAACCGGCACCGGGACGATCACGGCCAACGGTTTCGACGCCGCAAACGTCGGACGCGATGGCGGCGGTGGCGGCGGCGCAGGCGGCTCGGTGCTCTTCACGACGCAGACCGGAGTGCTCACCGGCCTCACCGTGCAAGCGATGGGCGGCGACGGCGGCAGCCCCTGGCTCCAGACGCTGCCGGGCGGCAATCCGGGAGAACGTCACGGACCCGGCGGCGGTGGCGGCGGCGGCTTCGTGCTGCTTTCCAGCGCCGCGGCTTCCGTCAACGTCAACGGCGGCGTGAACGGAGTGACCACCACGGCGCTCGACGCCTACAACGCGCAACCCGGCACTCTCGGCGTCGTTCAATTCATCGCCGGCAACAACGTCCTTCCGGGCGGAGACGGAGCCACATGCGCCGTCGCCGACCTCGCCGTCACCGACAGCGCGCCCGGCACGCCGGTCGACTGGCTCGGCAACGTCACCTTCACCCAGACCGTCGTCAACAACGGTCCATCCCCCGCCGACTCGGTCGTCTACACGACGTCGGTCCCGGCCGCGTCGACGTTCCAGTCGATCTCGGTTCCGGCAGGATGGACGTGTATCACTCCAGCCATCGGCGGCACCGGCAACATCACCTGCACCCGTCCGACGCTCACCCAGGCCAACGGCGTCCAGAACTTCTCGCTCGTCGTCCAGGCGGTCGTCGGCACGCCTTCCGGTTACCTCCTCGCGAACACGAACAGCGTGTCGAGCCTCACGGCCGACTCCAACATCCTCAACAACACCGCCAGTGCGACGAACCCGGTCGTGATCGCGTCAGAGGCCGACATGTCGGTGACGTTGACGAACAACGCCAGCACCGCCACGACCGCCGGCTCCAACGTCATCTTCACCTCCATCGCGAAGAACGTCGGCGCCTCGGCGGCAACAGGTGCGACCTGGTCGATGGCCATTCCGCCGAATATGAACTTCCAGTCGATAGCCGCGCCTCCGCCGGGCTGGACCTGCATCACTCCCGCGATCAACGCGACCGTCGGCACGATCAGCTGCAGCACCGGCGGCACCGTCGCTTCCCTCGCCTCGGTGAACTTCCAGCCGACTTTCAGAGTCGTCGCGGGAACGGTCGCCGGCACCGTCATCACCGGCACGGCGAACACCGATGCCACGAACGACAACAACGACTGGAACAACACCGCCACCTCGCCGTTCACCGTCCGCGGCGCAGCGGGCTACGACATGGTGGCGACGATGACGGCGAATCCCGATCCGGTCGCGCCGGCGTCGAACGTCACCTTCACCTCCGTTGTCACGAACAACGGGCCGGCCAGCGCACCCGCCACCGGCGCCGGCGTGCAGTGGGTCATGAACGTCCCGGCCAATATGAACTTCCAGTCGATGGGGACACTCCCCGCCGGCTGGGTCTGCGTCACGCCCGCTATCGGCGCGACGGCCGGCGCGATCACCTGCACCTACCAGGTCGCGGGCGTCAACCAGCCCTTCACCACCGCGACGACGTCGACGTTCCAGCCGGTCTTCGCCGTCAATGCGTCGACCGCCGCCGGCACCACGGTCACCGGCAGCGCAACCGTCAACATCAACGGCGTGACGACAGGCGACAACGTGCCGGCGAACAACACCGCCAGCGACACCTCGAAAGTGGTCGGACTGACGACCGCCGACGTGTCGATCGTAAAGAGCGTGAGCGCCAACTCGATCGGCAACGGCCAGCTGACGAATTACAGCTTCGCCATCACGAACAACGGACCGGTCATCGCCACGAACGCCGTCTTCACCGACGTTCTGCCGGCCGCCCTCACCTATAAGTCGCATGCCGTGTCGTCCAGCCTCGCCAGCTGCATCTACACCCCCGGCACGACGACCTTCTCCTGCTCGATTCCGACGCTCGCCGTCGGCAACACGGTGACCATCACGCTCATCGCGCAGGCGAACACCACCGGCACGATTCCGAACACGGCGAGCATCAGCGGCCTCGATCAGACCGATTCGGTCGCGGCGAACAACAGCAGCACCGCCAACCTCAACGTCTTCGCCGTCACGCTGGTGAAGTTGCGGAAGCTCTCCGCGGTCCAGAACAAGAACAACGTGCTGGTCACCTGGGAGACGAGCTTCGAGAGCGACAACCTCGGCTTCGATCTCTATCGCGAAACCGGCGGCGTCAGGACGAAGATCACCAAGAAGCTGATCGCCGGCTCCGCGTTGCGATCGAAGAAAGAAGACCCCACCAAGGGCTATTCGTATCGCTTCCGCGACAAGCTGACATCCGACAACGCCTTCGCGCAGTACTGGCTCGAAGACGTCGATCTCAACGGCACTCGAACGACGCATGGCCCGGCGACGCCTGCCTTCGGCGGCACGATCCCGGGCGGCGACGACAGCGCGCCGCTGGCCGGCCTCGGCGCGAACGGCAGCATCCTGCAGTCCGCCCCCGGCGTCGGCGTCATCCAGCCGCTCACGCTCCCGGCCGCGACGAGCCAGCAGACGAAGACGCAACTCGATCTGGCCGGAGATGCGGGACTCAAGATCTACGTTTCGAAGGAAGGGTGGTACCGCATCACCCGCGCGCAGCTGATCGCCGCCGGCTACGACCCGGGCAACGACGAGAAGAAGATCTCGCTCTTCACGTCAGGCATCGAGCTGCCGATCATCGCCGACAGCGATGGCATCGAGTTCTACGGCCTCCCGATCGACACCACGTCCACCGGCGCGCGGACCTACTGGCTCCGCTCCGGAAAAGGCAACGGCTCGCGCATCAAGGTGACGAAGAACAAGGGAGGCGATCCGGTCGCCTCTCCGCTGCCGTTCACCTACGACCGCATCGAGCGCTCGATTCACTTCGCCGCGCTGACGAACAACGGCGATGGCACGAACTTCTTCGGTCAGGTCATCACGCCGTGGCAGGCCACTCAGGATCTCATCATCGGCGCTCTCGATCCGTCGTACGGCGGCAACGCCACGATGGACATCGCGATTCAGGGTGCGACCGACGGCTTCCATCACATCGTCGATCTCTCGCTCAACGGCCACGACCTCGGCGTCGTCCAGCTCGACGGTCAATCGCTGGGCTCGTTCACGCTGCCGTTCCCGCAGTCGTTCCTCATCAACGGGACGAATACGCTGACGATGACGGCGACGAACGGCGACATGGATGTCAGCCTTCTGGCCGACACACGCATCAACTATCAGCATCTCCTCCGCGCCGACAGCGGCGAGCTCGAAGTCGTCGTCCCCGGCCGCCGCGCCGTGACCGTCACCGGCTTCACACCCGGCAGCGTGCGCGCCGTCGACGTCACCGATCCGATGAACCCCGGCGAGCTCGAGACCACCGTCACCGCCGAAGGCACCGCGACGTTCACGCCCGACGACAGCGGTGCACGCACCGTCCTCGTCTTCGACACGACGCGCGTCCTCTCCGCGCCGGAGATGGCGATCAATCATCTGTCGACGTGGAACGACGGCAAGTCGGGCGCCGACCTGCTGATCGTCTCCAACCCGCTCTTCACCTCCACCGCTGCGCCGCTCGCCGCCGCTCGACTGCACGACGGCATCAGCAGCGCGATCGTCGACGTCGACGACATCTACGACGAGATGAACTTCGGCATCCGCGATCCGCAGGCCATCCGCTCGTTCCTGCAGAGCGCGACGAAGTGGAAGAAGGCTCCGAAGTGGGTCCTCATCCTCGGCGACGCCAGCTTCGATCCGCGCAACTACCTCGACCTCGGCGCGTTCGACTTCGTTCCGACCGGGACCATCGCCACGCTCTATCTGAAGACCGTCTCCGACGATCTGCTCACCGACTTCGACGGCGACGGCATTGCCGACATCCCGATCGGACGCATTCCGGCCCGCACGACCGACGACGCATCGCTCGTCATCAACCGCATCGCCTCGCGCGGCACCCCGTCGGGCGCATGGGCCAGCAACGCGCTCTTCATCGTCGACGCGCCGGTCGACTTCGACTTCGCAGCCGCCGCACATGACGCCGCGAGATACCTCCCGGCATCGATCAGCAGCCGCGTCATCGACTCCGGCGTCGCTTCCGCGATGAACGACGGCTCGCTCATCACTGACTACATCGGCCACGGATCGACCGAGATCTGGGGCACCGACGCGATCTTCACATCCAGCGATGCCGCCACGCTCACGAACGGCACCCGCCTGCCGTTCGTCATCAACATGACCTGTCTCACCGGCGCGTTCCACGATCTCTACACCACGAGTCTCGCCGAGGCGCTGCTGTTCGCGCCGAACGGCGGCGCGATCGCGGTGTGGGCCTCGTCGACGCTCACCGAGCCCGATCAGCAGGCGCTGATGAACAACGAACTGCTCCGCCAGCTCTTCACCCCCGGCATGACCCTCGGCGAAGCCGCCCGCCGCGCCAAGTTCGCCACCACCACGCGCGACATCCGCACGTCATGGATCCTGTTCGGAGACCCGTCGATGAAGTTGAAGTAAGAACGAATGTGTAGTGTGTGGGGCGGGTCCCTCTGACCCGCCCCCACGAACGCCGGAGGCGTTCAGGCAAATAGCCGGTGGTTTCGCGGAGCGATACCACCGGTAGCGAAGGACGCCCCCATTTTGCGCCCCGGCTGGGGCGCCGGAATTCCAGCACCCCTAACCGGGGTGCACATCATATGAATCGTCCGAATCCGGTGGCCATGCCACCGGCTATTGGCCGGCACGCCGCTGGCGTGAAAAACCAAACTCCAGGGGCGGGTTCTCCAACCCGCCATTAGTTGTGGCACGGAGCGTAGTAATGTTTGTGCCATGAGTTCCACCATCATCTCCACCATCGATGCCGCCGGGCGCTTGGTTCTGCCAAAGGAGATCCGCGAAGAAGCCCAGCTGAAACCGGGCATACCGCTGCAGATCCGTGTTTGCGATGGACGTGTGGAGATCGAGCCCGCACTGCGGGAAGTTCGCATCGTGCGCAAAGGGAGAGTGAGCATAGCGGTCCCGGTCGAACCGGGAGAGCCGCTGACGTTGGCCACCGTAAACGAAACGATCGACCGCCTTCGCAACGGCAAACGATGATTGCGATCGACACCAACGTGATCATCATTCCCTAGCTCGGCGCGCACGCCGCATGTAGCACAGACACTCCTGTCTGTGCCCCCATTACCTAATCCCTACCTAGTCCTAACTTCAACACCCGCCGCGTTTTGCGCACAATAACCGCACGTTGATTTACGCCTCGTTACCGCCTACATTGTCTGGTGCGGAGCGACTCCCCAAATGGCTGCGCCAGCTCGACGTCTCGATACACAGGTCAACTTCCTTCGAAAACTGCCGCAGCGACCGATTCTGGTTCCGGATCTACCGCCTGTAGAGCCGGGGGAACGCGACGAAGTCCGCCGTCTCCGCGAGGGGCTCGAGGCCGCCGTCCGCTCCAAAGTCATGAGTGCGACGGAGCTGGTCCGCGCTCTCGCCAAACAACATCGCGCCGACTTCCTCCCCACCACCCTCGAGCCGCTCGACGCGCTCCTCGGCGGCGGGTTGCCGCGCGGCAAAGTCGTCGAGCTTGCCGGACGCCGTTCCGGCGGACGCTTTTCGATCGTTCTCGCCGCCCTGGCCGCCGCGACGAGCGCCGGCGAAGCGGCGGTGCTCGTCGACCTCGGCGATCACCTCGATCCGCAGATCGCCGAGGCGAATGGCGTCGATCTCCGCCGCCTCCTCTGGATCCGGCCGGAGAAGATGAAGGATGCCGTTCACGCCGTCGAGATGATCGCCGCGACCGGCTTTCAGCTCGTCATCCTCGATGCCGGACTCCATCCGATCCGCGGCAGGCGCGTCGCCGAGGCTTCTTGGGTGCGGCTCGCGCGCACGGCGGAAGCGCAGGGGACGGCGATGCTGATCTCCACGCCGTATCCGATGACCGGCACGGCATCCGAGATCGTCCTCAACGCACAACGCGTCCGCCCGAAGTGGCTCGGCAGCGGCAAATCGCCGCGCGTCCTGGCCGGCATGACGATCGACGTGATCGTCGATAAGCACAGACATCTGAAGGAAGGGCGGAGCGCGCGATTGGAATTCATGACGATCGAGGCGGCGTCGCGATGACCCGCATCGCCTGCTTCCACGTCCCGATGTTCCCGCTCGCCGCGCGCCTTCGCAGCGAGCCGGAGCTGTTCAGCGAAGCGCTGGCCATCGTCGAAGGAAACGGCAACAACGCGCACGTCGTCGCGGCGACGCGGCGCGCGCGGAAGAAAGGAATCCACGCCGGGCTCTCGCTCGCGCAGTCGCGGTCGATCATGCCGAAGTTGATCGCGCGAGGCCGCGACGCCGAGTGCGAGCGGACGGCGCAGGAGGCGCTGCTCGAAGTCGCGGAGACGTTCTCGCCGCGCATCGAGGACGCGTCCGAAGGAATCGTCTTCGTCGACATCAGCGGCACGGAACGGCACTTCCCGTCCGAGGGCGAGCTCGCCGCGGCGGCGATCCGCGCCTGCGACGCCATCGGACTTCCGGCGCGATGCGGCATCGCCTCGAGCAAGCTCGCCGCGCGCATCGCCGCCGAGCTGCCGCAGTCGCCGACGATCGTCACGCGCGGCGGCGAGGCGGAGTTCCTAGCACCGCTGCCGCTCGTGCGACTCTCGCCGCAACTCGAGACCGCCGCGACGTTGCATCGCTGGGGACTGACGTCGATCGGCGAGCTCGCCCAACTTCCGGAAAGCGAAGTAGCCACGCGCCTCGGCGAGCTCGGACGCGAGTTGCATTACGCCGCGCGCGGCATCGATCCGCGGCCGCTCATCCCGCGCCCGCTCCCTCCCGACTTCCGCGAAGGGATGGACCTCGAGTGGCCGCTCGTGGCGCTCGATCCGTTCCTCTTCATCGCCAACGCGGCGCTCGACCGCCTGGCGAAGCGGCTGGAGATCCAGGGCTTCGCCTGCCGCCGTCTGGAGATGACGCTGACGCTCGAGCCCGACGGCTACGACGCGCGGGCCATCGACCTCCCCGCGCCGACGCGCGACGTGAAGACGATGCTCACGCTGATCCGCCTCGACCTCGAGAAGAAGGCCCCCGGCGCGCCGGTCACCGGCTTCACATTCGTCGCGATGCCCGATCGTCCGCGCCGCGCGCAACTCTCGCTCTTCGGTCCCGCCGCGCTGTCGCCGGAAAAACTGGCCACGACGATCGCCCGCCTGATCTCGATGCTCGGCGAAGAGCGCGTCGGCATGCCGCGGACCGTCGACGGCAATCTGCCCGACCGCTTCGCTATCGCTGCCTACGATCCCCCGCCGCCGCCCGACATCTCCCGTCCCCCGCGCAAGAGCCGCGGACTCGTCGCCGCGCGCGTGTTCCGTCCGCCGATCCCGATCGAGGTGATTCGTCACGAGGACGAATTCGTGGCCATCAAGAGCGAGGGGGACATTTCGGGACCTGTCCGAGTTTCATCGGGACCGTGGGAGGCGGAGGAAGGCTGGTGGCGTAACGCCCCGAACTTTCGCGAGTACTGGGACGTGGAGCTGGAGAAGGGGACGTATCGGATCTATCAGGATGAAGGATGGTTCGCGGATGCACGATACGACTGAGGAAACGCCGGAGGCGTGCAGGCGATTAGCCGGTGGTTTCGTGCGAAGCGCGATACCACCGGAACGGCGATGTCGATTCCAACGCACCCCGGCGGGGGTGCAGGATTTCCGGCACCCTTCCCGGGTGCGAATGTCTTCTCCGTCATTCCGCATCCGGTGGTATCGCGCTTCGCACGAAACCACCGGCTATTGGCCTGCGCCTCCGGCGTAAGACGATCCAATGGCCAAATCCGATTCAATGCGCATCACCTACGGGCCTCCTCAATCCGGCTCATATGACGGGCTTTCCTACATGCAGTCCGTCACAACGCCCAAGAAGGAAAAAAGGTCGAAGCATGTAAGCACCCCAAAGCGTCCCTACGCCGAGCTCCGCGCCGCCAGCTCCTTCTCCTTCCTCGAAGGCGCCTCGCTCCCCGAGGACCTGATCGCCACGGCCGCGGAACGCGATGTGCCGGCGATGGCGATCATCGATCGCAACGGCGTCTACGGCGCGCCGCGGTTTTACGGCGCGGCGAAGAAAGCGGGCGTGCGGGCGTTGGTGGGATCCGAGCTGGTGATGGGCGACGACCGGCGGATCACGCTCCTCGTCGAGAACCGCACCGGCTACAAGAACCTCTGCCGGCTGATCACGGCCGGCGCGATGAAGCATCCGAAAGGGGAAGCGCGCTACACGTGGGAGCTGATCGAACAATTTGCGCAGGGACTGCACTGCCTCACGCGAGGATGTGTAGGACAGGCGCCCTCGCCTGTCTCCGGGCCGCGGACAGGCGAGGGCGCCTGTCCTACATTGAACGACGCCGAAACGATCGACAAGATCGCTGGCATCTTCAAAGGACGGACGCACGTCGAGCTGCAGCGGCATCACATCAGGGAGGAAGAGCATCGCAATCAGATGCTGATCTCCCTCGCCAGAAAAATGCGGCTGCCGCTCGTGGCCACGAACGGCGTCCGTTACGCGCGGCCGGGCGACAAGGAGCTGCTCGACGTCCTGACTTGCATCCGAGAAGGTCAACATGTTGATAAAGCGGGACGCCTGCTCGGCATCAACCGCCATCGGCATGTGAAGAGCGCGGCGGAGATGTGCGCACTCTTCCCCGATCTCCCCGAAGCCGTCGACGGCGCGTGGGAACTGGCGAACACGCTCGACTTCACGCTCGCCGACCTCGGCTACCAGTTCCCCGACTATCCGCTCCCGCCCGGCGAGACCAACGACTCCCTCCTCCGCAAGATGACGTGGAACTCGGCGAAGGTCCGCTTCCGCCCGATGACGGCCCGCGCACAGCGGCAGATCGAGAAAGAGCTCGACATGATCCAGAAGCTCGAGCTGGCCGGCTACTTCCTCATCGTCTGGGACATCGTGCAGTTCTGCACCCGCGAAAAAATCCTCGTGCAGGGACGCGGCTCCGCCGCCAACAGTGCGGTCTGCTATGCCCTCGGCATCACGGCCGTCGATCCGGTGAAGATGGATCTGTTGTTCGAGCGGTTTCTGTCCGAGGAGCGCGGCGAGTGGCCGGACATCGACCTCGATCTGCCCTCCGGCGATCAGCGCGAGCGCGTCATCCAGTACGTCTACAAACGCTACGGCGTGCACGGCTCCGCGATGACCGCCAACGTCATCACCTATCGCGACCGCTCCGCCGCGCGCGAAGTCGGCAAGGCGCTCGGCTACTCGCAGGAGCAAGCGGACAAGCTCTCGAAGACCGTCAGCACCTGGAACTTCGGCGAGATTCGCGAGAAAGTCGAGTCGCTGCCGGAAGAGCTGGCGAAGAGCGGCTTCGATCCCGAAGACCTCCGCGTGCAGCACTTCATGCGGCTCTATCTGCAGATCCAGAATCTGCCACGGCACCTCGGGCAGCACTCCGGCGGCATGGTCATGGCCCGCGGCCGGCTCGATGAAGTCGTGCCGCTCGAGCCGGCGTCGATGCCCGGCCGTGTCGTCATCCAATGGGACAAGGACGACTGCGCCGATCTCGGCATCATTAAAGTCGACCTCCTCGGGCTCGGCATGCTCGCGGCGATCGAGGAGATGATCCCGGCCATCCTGACCAACGAAGGGATCGACGTCGATCTCGCCCACCTGCCGCAGGACGACAAGCGCGTCTACAAGATGCTCAACGAAGCCGACACGATCGGCATGTTCCAGGTCGAGAGCCGCGCGCAGATGGCGTCGCTGCCGCGCAACGCACCGAAGAAGTTCTACGACATCGTCGTGCAGGTGGCGATCATCCGTCCCGGCCCGATCGTCGGCGGGATGATCAAGCCGTTCTTCGATCGCCGCCAGGGAAAGGCGAAGGTCGAGTATCCGCATCCCTGTCTCGAGCCGATTCTCGAGCGAACCCTCGGCGTGCCGCTGTTTCAGGAACAGTTGCTGCGCATCGCCATGGTCGCGGCGGGCTTCACCGGCGGCGAGGCGGAGGAGCTGCGGCGGGCGATGGGCTTCAAGCGATCGATGCAGCGGATGGTGGAGATCGAGAAGCGGCTCCGCTCCGGCATGACCGAGCGCGGCATCGATCCCGCGGCGCAGGACCAGATCGTGAAGTCGATCACCTCATTCGCGCTGTACGGTTTCCCGGAGTCGCACGCGGCGAGCTTCGCGCTGATCGCGTATGCCAGCGCGTACATCAAGGCGCATCACCCGGCGGCGTTCTACATGGCGCTGCTGAACGCGTGGCCGATGGGCTTCTACCATCCCGCCACGCTGGTGAAGGATGCCCAGCGGCATGGAGTGCAGGTGTTGCCGATCGACGTCAATCGTTCCGGATGGATGTGCCGCTGGGAGGATGGCGGCGTGCGTCTCGGGATGCGGTTCGTGCGAGGGCTGCGCGCGACGGCAGGAGAGGCGATCGAATCAGAAGGCGCGAGGCGCGAGGCGCAGGGCGCGAGTGGATTCCGTTCCGTCGATGATCTCGCTCGCGCCTGCCATCTACGCGACGATCAGCTCACGAAGCTGGCGGATGCCGGTGCACTCGCGTCATTCGGCCTCACGCGACGCGCCGCGATGTGGCAGGCGGCGAAGGCGGCAAAACCGGCAGGCGAGTTGTTCGAAGACGACAGCGCCTCGCGCCCCGCGCCTCGCGCCCCTCTCCGTGAATTGTCCCCCGTCGAAGAAACCCTCGCCGACTATCAATCGGCCGAGATCACCACCGGCCCTCACCTGCTCGAGCACTTCCGCGCGCGGCTCGAGCGGGACAACGTCCTCTCCGCCGAGGATCTGAAGCATGTGCCGAACGGCAGCCGTGTCACGACGGCGGGGGCGGTGATCGTCCGCCAGCGTCCCGGCACGGCGAAGGGATTCGTCTTTCTCACGCTCGAGGACGAGACCGGGCTTTCGCAGGCCATCGTCCACCCACAACTCTTTTCAGACTGCCGTTCCACGATCCTCGGGCACTCGGGCCTGATCGTTGAAGGAATCGTGCAGAACGCCGAAGGTCAGGCCTCCGTCCGCGCCGAGCGTTTCTGGCCGCTGGAAGGATTGCATGACGTACAGAGCTACGATTTCCACTAGGATTGCGCCGCATGAAACTCTCAGCCACAGAACAACGAATCCTCGCCGACGTCGATAACGACGGCCTTCATATCGAGAAGGTCACCGCAGAGAAGAAAGGGTCGCCCGGTTGGGCGTATTCGATCGGCCTTCATAAGACGATGCAGCAGCCCGACATCATCCTTTTCGGGCTCCGCCCCGACACGATGGAGCAGCTGATCGAGAACACCGTCCAGCGGATGCGCGACGGCGTGGTGTACGCCGACGGCACAGAAGACGACGAGCTGCTGCAGGGATACACCTGCATGTTCAAGTCGGTGCGCGAGATCTGGTACGACGTCACGGTCAAGCACGCCCGCTGGTTCTACGGCGGCTCGGCGTTCCCGCTCCTGCAGCTGTACTGGCCCGATCGCAACGGAAAATATCCGTGGGACTCGAAGTGCCAGCCCGAGGTGCGGGCACTCCAGCCGAGACTGCACGTGGCCGATATCGAGGCGTCCGGCGCCGCGTGGCTGCTGCCTTGAGGTTGTGAATCCTGCGCGCAGACGCAGGATCTCCGGTGGCGCCGGATTGCACCCGAACTTCAGCCGCTGCCGGTGTCACCGGAGATCCCTCGCTGCGCTCGGGATAAACTGAACGCCATGACGTCCAATCCGCTCGTCCCGGTTCCACGAGTCGAGGATCGTCCTGCGCCTTCGATTGAAGAGATCGTGGCCTGGGTGATGATCGGCATCTTTCTGGTCTTCATCCTCTTTCGCCACCTCGTTCCGGGACTCGTCGCCGGACTGGCGCTCTACCTGATCCTCGACCGCGTCTCGCATTCGTTCGCCCGGCGGATGCCGCACACCACCGCCCGCCCGCTCGCCCTCGCGACCGTGACCCTCATCGCCGCCGCGGTCGTCGTCGGCGTCATCGCCCTCGCCGTCACGTTCCTCCGCCGGCATGCCGGCAACATCCCCGCGATGATGACGAAGATGGCGGAGATCCTTCAGTCGACACGTACGTGGCTCGGTGGATACGGCGAAGACGTGATTCCCGAAGTCATGACCGACGCCGAGACGCTCAGGCTCGGAGTGGTGGCCTGGCTGAAGGAGCACGCCGAGACGCTGAAGCTCGCCGGCAGCTCGTTCAGCATGGGACTGGTGCACATGATCATGGGCACCCTCCTCGCCGTGCTCGTCTTCTTCCGCCACGTGACGAAACACGATCGCGACCGCGGCACGCTGGCCGTGCAACTGACCAACAAGATCGAACGCTTCACCGACGCCTTCGCCCGCATCGCCACGGCGCAGATCAAGATCTCGCTCGTCAACACGACGCTCACGGCGGTCTACCTGCTGCTCATCCTCCCGATGTTCGGCCAGCACGTGCCGTTCCGGACCACGATCGTCTTCGTGACGTTCATCTGCGGACTGATCCCGGTCGTCGGCAACCTGATCTCCAACACCGTCATCGTCGTCCTCTCCCTCGGCCTTTCGGTCGGGACGGCGGTGGCCTCGCTCGTCTTCCTCGTGCTCATCCACAAGCTCGAATACCTGATCAACTCGCGCATCGTGGGCGGCGAGACCGACTCGCAGGCCTGGGAGATCCTGATGGCCATCCTCCTCGGCGAGACGGCCTTCGGCGTCTCCGGCGTGGTCATGGCCCCCATCATTTACGCTTTTTTGAAGCGTGAATTACGCGAACGTGGACTGGTCTGACCGATAATACGGGCATGCTTCGGCCCGTCCTTGCCTCTGTTCTCCCGCTCCTGGTGTGCGCACCGCTCGCCGCGCAGAGCATTTCCGGAACGATTTATCTCGATCCGCCGGCTCTCGCGGTCCGCGCCGATTTCATCCCGACCGCGGCGACCGTCAAGCTCTATCGCGATGGCGGTACGACTCCGGTCGCAACGACCGAAACGACCGGCGGGCGCTACCAGTTCGCTTCACTCGCCGCCGGCAGCTACTGGGTGGCCGTCGATTCGAAGTCGATCCGCGGCAGCGCGGCGGCCGGCGCCAAGGTGTGGGCCGAAGAGACATTCGGACCGGCGGGCGCGGTCTGCGCGCAGACCGACGGCACGACGCGGACGAATTTCTTCGAGGGAGCCTGCGTCGGCGGACGGACGATTGCATCGGATGACGCCTCGTCCTTCGCGACGGCGGAACATGTCGCGCGCGTCGACAGCGGCACGACGAACGTCGACTTCGCCTTCAGCTTCAACATCGTCACCTCGGTCGACGACTCGACCACCGCGCCGATCCAGGGCTCGCTGCGGCAATTCATCGAGAACGCCAATGCCATCGCCGGCCCGAACGCCATGCGCTTCGTCCCGCTGACGCGCGCCGTCGTCGTCGCGGAGCACACCGGCCTCGGGATGCCGCCGCGCTGGTGGACGATCGCGCTGAAGGCGGCGCTTCCTCCGCTGCACGACGCGGGCACGACCATCGACGGCGAGGCGCACAGCATTCTTTCGACCGCCTCCGTCGTCGACGTGAATCCGGGACGCATCGACGAGCCTCCGTACATCCGGAAGGGCGAACGGCAGGATCTGCCGCGCGAAGAGCGCCCGGAGCTTGAGCTCGTGACCATGGGCGATGAAGGGATCGCCTGCGAGGCGGAGTGCATCGTGCGTTCGCTGGCGATCCACGGCTCGCCTGTCTCCATCGTCACGCGGGCCGACGCCACCGTCGAGCAGGTGGTCATCGGCGCACATGCCGACATCGAGGACAGCGCCAAGCGCGGCAGCGTCGGCCTGCAGGTCGAGCGCGGCAAAGCTACCCTCCGCTTCCTCTACGTCACGATTCAGGACACGGCCGGCATCGCGGTCGCCGCATCGGGCGCGCGCGTCGACGGCGATTATGTGCAAGTCCTGCGCTGCGGCACGCCGACCTCCGGCGCCGGCATCGCGCTCCTCTCCGACGGCTCGACGTTCCGCCACTCGCATCTCTCCGCGAATGATGGAGCCGGCATCGTCCTCGGATCGCCCGACGGCAAGCAGGCGGCGAACGTGACGGTCATCGAAGACTCGGTCATCAGCAACAACCTCGCGGGGATCGTGCTCGGTCCCGGCTCGTCGCGGAACACGATCGCACGCAACCAGATCACCTGGAACCGCGTCGGCGGCGTCGTCGCATCGCCGTACGCCGGCAATCCACCGCAGGAGAACCGCATCACGGCGAACGTCTTCGACGAAAACGGAGGCCGGCCGATCGCGCTGAATGCCGAAGAGAAGCACGACATGCTGGCGCTGGCGAACAGCGGTTGCGAGCGGGTCGACACCGTCGCGAACCACGGCATCGGCGCGCCGGTCATCACCAGCGTGCGGCGTTCCAACGAAGAGAAGATCGTCACGATCACCGGCCGGGCCTGTCCGGCGCAGCTGGTCGAGCTCTACCGCTCGTTCGTGACCTCCGAGATCCGCGACGCGAAGGACAACTCGCGCCTGATCCGAAAGACGGTCAAGGGAGAGACGGTCACCATCGAGCAGCAACAGCTCGATGCCTATCCTTCGATCGGCGAGTTCAATTACGTGATCACCACCGTCGCCCGCCCGGACGGCACGTTCGAGGTCACGGTACCGACCGACTTCGTGATGGATCTCGGACGTGCCGTGAGGTCGGACGACGTGCTGATCACAAACCAGAGCGCGCTCTACGGAAGCGAGGCCGACCGCGCCTACTCCGCCATCGCCATCGATCCGCAAGGCAACACCTCGGAGATGAGCCAGCGGACGCGGGTCAGGCTCGAGGCGAAGAAGTAGGGGCGGCGCCCCGCAACCTTCGCAACACCCTTCTCACCGCGAACCACGCGGGTGAAATCCTCCGCGCCCGCACCCGGCCCACGATCGCCTCGGCCGTGAACGGCTCGTCGAAGTCCGGCGCGTTGTCGCCGCGCGTGATGAAGCGACCATCTGGTGCGATGCGTATGACGCGGTGCGCGGTCAGGCCTCGCGGGAGGCGCACCAGCACGACGTCGCCGCGGCGGATGGCGGTCGGATCGACGCGCTCCACCTCCACCAGCTCCTCGGAGCGGATCGACGGATGCATGCTGTCGCCGGTGGCGCGGAAGCGGGCCGCGGCGCCGGTGGCGAGCACGTCTTCGATCATCGTCGTGATGTCGATCATGCCGCCTCGCCCAGGATCAGATTCAGTGCGGCGCGGTCGAGCGTGAAGCGGAACTCGCGCACCGGAACGCGCGACACGATCCGCTCGAGCATCGACATCGTGAAGCCGATCGCCGCGGCGTCGTGGAATTGCGGGAACGTGCAGCCGAAGAGGCGGGCCACGGCGGTGGCCGGATGCAGCTCGCGAAGCTCGTTCTCCTTCGCCTGCGTCAGCAGATAGACCGCTCGCAGCGGCGCGCGTGACGGCGTCGACAGCGCCGCCTCGCCATGCCATGGCGTGCCGTACATCCAGAGCTGGCCTTCGTCCTCTCGCACGATCACGCGATCGTCGCTGATGATCTCGCGCGCGTCGTCGCCCCACAGCCGCGCGGTGGTCGTCTTTCCCGCGCCCGACTGGCCGACGAAGAGATGTCCCTGCCCGTGGCGGTCGATGATGCCGCAGCTATGCAGTTCCACGCCGCGGCCGAGCCCGAGGAGGTTGGAGACGAGGAGCTCGTCGAGCGGATACTCGAGCGGATTGATCGGGATCGAAAGACTCACGCGGATCGTGCCGCGCGTGAAGTCGCGATTGAACGTCGTCACCTTGTACGGCGTCTTGCCGGCGATGTCCGCCTGGCACTCGACGCGTACACCGTCGTCCTCCGCATACATCTTCCAGACGGCGCCGGAATCGAACAGCAGCGCGCCGCGCGGTTCCTCATAACGTTCGAGAAACACGACGTCGAGCTCGACGTCGGGCGGCGCGGGATCGATGAAGAAGCGCGTCACGGCGCCTTCAACACGGCACGTGAGACGGGGGTCGGCGCAACGGACGGCGATGGTGATGCCGGCAATGCGCAGAAAGGTGTCCGGCATCCGTTCAGGAACCGGGGATCGAGCAGGGCGAAGGATTGGAGCACTGCCCCTGCGTCTGGCCATGAGCGCTCTGCGACTTGCAGAACCCGAGGACCGCTTCATCCGCGCGCAGCGGGAAGCGCTTCACCACCGGTTTTTCGTAATGCTTCCGACGATTGGCTTCTCTCGGGTTTTTCATAACGCCTCCTCGGAAAAAATCAGGAGCCAACACCTGAGCAGGGGCTGGGAATGGTGCATGCGCTCTGGATTGATCCACTGGCGCTCGACGACTTGCAGAATCCCAGGACCGCTTCTTCAGCGCGAAGCGGGAATCGCTTCACGACTGGCTTCTCGTACTGCTTCCGGTTCTCTCTCTTCACGTTTTCCATGAGTCCTCGATTATCGGGCGTGGCTGGAGCACGCGCCGCAGGTTTCGGTTGAGCATGATGATGTCGATTGCGGGAGCGGCATGACAGCCCGGGCGGCCATCAGCTCCTTGAAGTTCCGTTCGCGGACGAGCGCAGCCATCTCGTCGATCTCTTCGCGCTTCATTCCGTCGTGGCAATACTCGCATTCGCCGTGAGGCACGACGTCGACGCCGAAGACCTCGGCCCGCAGGTGTGTCACCTTGCAGAGAAAATCGACCGGCTCTTCCGGATCGCCCTCTTCGAGCTCCGAGTTCGCTGGGCACGAGCCGCAGATCGAGCGCAACGAGCAGCGCGTGCACTTCGTGACCCGCGTGGCCGGCTTGTGCCGCACCCCGCGCAGGAAATGCTCCCATCCTTCGCGGACCGATCCGGTCGTCACGTTGTATTCATCGACGTGCGACAGGACGCAGATAGTCATGTTGCCGTAGGGATCGATGGCGAACGAATTCACACCGCCGCCGCAGGCGTAGACCTTTCCTGCCGACCCCTCCGGAGGAAACTCCCCGACGAAGTGGGCGGCGATCCTGCGCCATTCCGACACGCGCACCGGATCTTCGAGATCGAGGGCCACGATCTCGGGCGGCGTCAGTCGGACTTCGAGCGGACTCGACGAGCAGTCGATCCGCGGATTCATCATCGGATCGAACTTGAACTCGACGTCGAGCCCGGCCGCGATCTCCTTCATCATGTCCAGCTCGTGGACGTTCGTGGAGATAGCGACGGTCTTCAGTTTCAGCGGGAGCTGGCGGTCGAGCAGCAGCTTGATCCCGCGCAGGCACTTTTCGTACGAACCGGGGACGCCGGTCAGCGCTTCGTAGGTGGCCTTCGTGGCGCCGTAGAGCGTGATCTCGATGCAGAACGGTGGATATTCGACGAGGTAATCGGCGATCCGTTCGGTGATCAGCGTGCCGTTCGTGAAGAGTGTGACCAGGAGACCTTTCGACTTCGCGTAGGTGTAGATGTCGAGGAAGTCGTGCCGGGCGAAGATCTCGCCGCCAGTCAGCAGCAGCCAGATGCAGCCCATCTCCGTCAGCTCATCGAGCACGCGTTTGATGTCGTCGAGCGTCATCTCCCGCGAGCGCGCGTCGCCGTCGTTCATCGGGAGGTTGTTGTAGCAATGCACGCAGTCGAGCGGGCAGCGGTTCGATACTTCGATCGTGCCGTTCACCGGCAACTGCATCGAGTTGACTCGATTGTGCAGGTCGCGGCTGAACTCCGCATAGGTTCCGCTCTCGATCACAGGGACTCCTTATTCACGAGCGAAGCCACCTCGAGCGATTCGAGCAGCTCCGTGACATCGGCAGACGCGGTCTCCCGATCGACTTCGAACTCCTCGCAGAGCGCGTCGATGATGCCGTCGACCGGCATCATATCGATCAGCGACCAGATCTTCGCGGCGACAGGGGACAGCACGAAAATCGATTCCAGATCGCCGACCCGATTTCGAATCGGCACGAGGATCGACTCCCCGCCTACTTCACGACAAACGACTTCTTTGGAACGCCGATAAGTCATCTGCGCGATCATCTGTCTCCCTTGGTCCGGACCCCGGTCATGATGACACGCCGCGACCCTCGAATCAAATCGTCACAGCGCGGTCAACTCTTGCAGCGAGAATGAAATCCGCGCGAGTCAGTGCATTCGCGGAGTGTGTCCGAAGCACGAGCTGAACCCTCCCCCAGCCGAGCTCGATATCGGGATGATGACCGAGCTCCTCGGCGATCGCGCCGACGCGATTCGTGAACGCCAGCGCCTCGGCAAAATCGGCGAATTTGAACGTCCGGCGAAGGTCGTGCGCGTTGTAGTAGACCCACTCCGGCTGCAGGTGATGCATCAGCGCCCGGATCTCGTCGTGCTCCAGCGGCTGACCGTCCGGCGAGGCATTCGAAGCGCCGCGCATGTATGCCGCGAAGGCCTGCGGATGGACGAAATGCCGGAACGCTTCGCGGCCATCGACATAGATGACCGGCACGTCGTCGGTGAATCGCCGCTGGAGGTCCGGATCTTCGTCGATGTCGACCTCGACCAGCTCGACGGCGGCCTCCGAGGCTTTGATCGCGGCTTTAGCCTTGTCGCAGAGCGGGCAATCGCGGCGCGTGTAGAACGTGACCTTCATGAGGAGAAGATACACTCCGTCCACATGCGAAAGAACGTACTCGACCTCACGAACAGGATCGTCCTGATCACCGGCGCGTCGCGCGGCATCGGACGCGAGACCGCGCTGCAGATGGCGGAGGCGGGCGCGCTCCTCGGCCTCAACTATCACCAGAGCGAGCTGGCGATCCGCTCGCTGACTGCCGAGATCGGCGACGAGCGCTGCATCGCGATCCGGGCCGACATCGGCGATCCAGCCGAGACCGAAGCAATGGTTGACGCGGTCATTCACCGCTTCGGCCGCATCGACATCCTGGTCAACAACGCCGCGGTCTTCGATCTCAATCGCTTCGAAGGAGACGACTACGAGGCGTGGCGCCACGGCTGGCGTAAGACGTTCGACGTCAACGTTTTCGGCGCGGCGAATGCCGCGTATCTGGCGATGCGCTCCATGCGCGCGAACGGCGGCGGGAAGATCATCAACGTCGCGTCGCGGGCGGCGTTCCGCGGCGAAACGGAGTTCGCCGACTACGGCGCATCGAAGGCGGCGCTGGTGAACCTCACCCGCTCCATCGCCCGGGCCTGCGCGAAAGACAACATCGTCGCCAGCTGCGTCGCGCCGGGATTCATCGAGACCGAGATGGCGCACGCCGAGCTGGCCGCGCATCGCGATGAGATCGTCGGACAGATCCCGTTACGGCGCGTCGGCACGCCGGCCGACGTCGCGGCGGCGATCCTCTTCCTCGCCTCGCCGCAGGGCGACTACCTCAATGGCGTGACGATCGACATCAACGGAGGGTCGTGGTTCCACTAGCCACGACATGGCAGGTAGCAGATAGCAGATAGCAGGCGGAACCGGCTCGGCCCTCCTGCTATCTGCTATCTGTCATCTGCTATCTGTCTTGAAGCTCTGGCCGACCGCTTGCAGTTTCAGAGATCAATGTCCCTGATCCTGATCCTCGTCGTTGTCGCCGCCGGAATCGCGCTGGCGATCGCCCTCGCGTACGTCCCGATGCAACTGCTCATCTCCCAGATGGCGAAGAACGTCCAGCAGTTCATTCAACGCCAGAGGGAGCGCCGCCAGATGGCGCGCGAAACGCCGGACCGAAGGAAAGTGATGTAGCGGCCCGGGCCTCAGCCGCGCTTCTCAGCCAGCGCCGCCTCGAGCTTGTGCTTCAGCTCGTCATCGACGGTGATCATTCCGTACTTTTTCCAGACGATGTTTCCCTTCCGGTCGATGAGCACCGAGGTCGGGATGACCGTGGTCTGGAAGACGTTCGCCAGCTTCCCTTCCGGATCGAGCGCGATCGGATAGGTCATCGAGTGCTCGGTGACGAACTGCTGCACGGCATCTTTTCCCGATTCGTCGAGGCTCACGCCGACCACTTTGAAGCCCTGCGACGCGTACTGCGCCTGCAGTTTCTGCAGTTCCGGGATCTCGAAACGGCAGGGGCCGCACCAGGTCGCCCAGAGGTTGAGGAAGACGACGTTGCCGTGCTCGGCCTGGACGTCGAACGGCTTGCCGTCGAGCAACTCGGCCTTGTACGGCGGCATCTTCGTGCCGACGGCGGAATCGCTGTCGGTGGCCGGGGTGACGGGAGGAGGCCCCTCCCCAGGCTTGGCGTGTCCGAAGCCCCGTTTCTGCACGGGCGGCTTGAGGTCGGAAGTGGAAGTCTCGTGTTTCTTGCAGCCGGCGACGACGAACGCGATCACCGTCACGGCGAGGAGTGTCTTACGCATGCGCGCATTTTCGCATCAAAGTCCCTCGCCCGGTTTCGTCGGCTCCATCCCCAGCGCGTCATTCACGCGATTGAAGTAGTTGAACAGTCCCGCCATCGCCGAGATCTCCACGATCTCACCCTCGTCGTAATGCTGGCGAAGGCGCGCGAACATCGCGTCGTCGATGCCGTGCGCGTCGAGCGTCAACTGCTTCGCGTATGCCAGCGCCGCTTTCTCCTTCTCGTCGAACGGACCGGTCTCGAAGTCGAGGATCTGCTCGAGCTGCACGTCCGTCGCGCCGTGCCGCGCAGCCTGCGCGGTGTGGGAGGCGTTTCAATAGTGGCAGGTATTGAGCCGCGAGACGATCGTCGCCACCAGCTCCTTCGTCCGGACGGAGACCGTGCCGCTGTTCGTCACGGCGTTCATGTGCGCGACCATCGTTTTGAGGATCTCCGGACGATGGGCGTAGACGCGGAACATATTCGGCACGTTGCCGCGCGCCTTTCCGACGTTCGTGTAGAGCTCCTGAACGTCGGGAGGGACTTCCGATTTTTCGAGTCGAGTCAGTCGAGGCATGGCGCGCATTGTAGAAAACAAAAAGCCCGCGCGGTGCGCGGGCTTTGCAGTGTGAAGCGTGATCGGTGGACTACTTCTTCTCGTCCTCGGGCTTGCCCTTCTTGATGACTTCGGGCTCGGCCACGGCGGCAACGACGTCGGTCGCCGCCACTTCCGAGACCTCGGCACGCGCGAACGTCACGCCGACGACCACACGCTCCGGATCATCGAGCACCTTCACGCCCTCGGGGAGCTTGAGGTCGGAGATCCGGTAGTAGTCGTGCGCGGCCAGCGCCGTGACATCGACGTCGACCTTGTCCGGGATCGCATTCGGAAGGCACTCGACATGAAGATCGCGAACCTGCCAGTCGAGCAGGCCGCCTTCCTTCACGCCGATCGCCGTGCCGACCACGTGCACCGGGACGGTCACGCGCACCACCTCGTCCATGACCACGCGGACGAAATCGATGTGCGTCATGCGCCGCGAGATCGGATCGATCTGGATATCCTTGATCATCGCGTGGCGCTGTTGATCGGTGCCCGACATCTTCAGCAGGAAGATGGAACGGACGCCGTGCTCGCTCTTCTGGATCAACTCGGTAACCGACTTCCGATCGACTTCGATCGCCACCGATTCCTTGTGTCCACCGTAGACCACGGCCGGGAGTTTGCCCCCGGCGCGCAACTTCTTCGCGATCTCCTTGCCGGAGCGCTCGCGACGCGAAACTTCCAAACTGACTTCAGCCATGAATCAAGCTCCTCGAACGTAATCCGAACAGATCAGCTAGAAGATAGAGCCGGTTGAGTTTATTCCATTCCAGACAGCAGATAACAGATAGCAGGTTTCGGTTCTCCTGCTAGATCTGCTGTCTGGCGAATTACATCTCGAACAACGAGCTCACCGAGTCCTCGTTGTGAATCCTCTTGATCGCCTCGGCCAGCAACTCCCCGACCGACAGCGTGATCAGCCTCGAGCAATCCTGCTGCTTATCGGCCGTCGGCATGCTGTTCGTGGCGATGACCATCTCCAGCATCGAATTGTTGATGCGGTCGATGGCCGGACCGGAGAGGACGGCGTGCGTGCACGACGCGGAGATCGACTTCGCACCCTTCGACATCAGCGCGCCGGCCGAATGGATCAGCGTCCCGGCCGTATCGATGATGTCGTCGACGATGAAGACGTTCCGCCCTTCGACCTCGCCGATGATGTTCATCACTTCGGTCTGGTTGGCGGCCACGCGGCGCTTGTCGATGATGGCCAGCGAGGCGCCGAGGCGCTTGGCGTAGGCCCGGGCGCGCTCGACGCCGCCGGCGTCGGGCGACACGATCGTGACGTCGTCGAGCCCCAGGCTGCGGAGGTGGCCGACGATCACGGGTGCGGCGAAGAGGTGATCGACCGGGATGTTGAAGAAGCCCTGGATCTGCGACGCGTGCAGGTCGAGCGTCAGGACGCGATCCGCACCCGCCTTCGTGATCAGATCGGCGACCAGCTTCGACGTGATCGGCACGCGCGGCTTGTCCTTCCGGTCCTGCCGCGCGTAACCGTAGTACGGCAGCACGGCGGTCACGCGGCTGGCGCTCGAGCGCTTGAAGGCGTCGAGCATGATCAACAGCTCCATCAGGTGATCGTTGACCGGCGGGCAGGTCGGCTGGATCACGAAGACGTCGGCGCCGCGGACGTTCTCGTCGATCTGCACGTAGTTCTCGCCGTCGGAGAAGCTGTAGAGCGACACCCGGCCGAGCTCGATACCGATGCGCGCGCAGATCTCCTCGGCCAGCGAGGCATGTGCGCGTCCCGAGAAGACCTTCAGCGGCCCGTACAAGCGGGCGTGATTATAGGGGATGATCGCGATGGGTTCCTGCTACTTCTTCGCGGGTGCGGTCGGCAGATCGAAGGCCATCACTTGATCGCCCAGTTGAAAAGTGCCGTGGCCGTTTTCGAGCGCGACCGAGGTAACGCCGTACTTTCGAAGTGCATCCTCGGCCAGCTTGCGCACGTTCGGATTCGGATCGCTGGAGATGATGGCGAGCTGTGACTTCAGCGAGCTCGCGTTGTCGAGAGGCCGGCCCGACTGCTGCAGCACCACCGCGGAATCGAGGTACTTCTGGAAACGGGCCAGATCATCAGGCGACTTCAGGTCCGCGCGATCGATGTGAGCCACGGCATCGCGCACGCAGGCGATCTTCCCGGCGGTGGCGCACGTTTCGGCCGCCGCAAGACGCTCCGACGTTGCATGGTCCCGTTCATTCAGCGCGGCCAGCGTGTCGGCGTACTGAAGTCGGACGGTGGCATCGATCTGCAGCAGGTCGGTGCGATTCGATTCTTTTCGTTTTTCGTTTTCCTGCTTCACCGCTTCGAACTCGCGCTCGAACTGCGTCTTCGCATCGGCATCCCGATGCAGCCACGAGTACATCGTGCCGAGCGTGCGGTGAAGGTCCGCTACCTGTTCCCACTCCACACGGTCGTACGCCACGCCTTTGGCCTCATAGATCGACGACTCGAACTGCTTCAGGAGCTGTTCGACGTCGGGCAGACGGTTCTGCGTGTAGTACATCGTCGCGAGATCGCGAAGGGTTCCGGCGTCGGGATGCGCCGGATCGACGTCGAGGGCCAGCCGGTAGTAGCGCTCGGCGCCGGCGAAGTCCTGCCGCCGCTGTGCGGCATAGCCCAGTCCGCGCGCCACCTGCTGGATGGCCTGCGCGGACGCCGGCCTGCCGTACGGGCGTCGCGAATCCCACTCGCCGCGCCAGACCGACAGTGCATTCCCATCCTTGATGTCGCCCTGATAGAGCGCAAACAACGACTGGACGCGCGGCTTGAGCGTCTCGGGGATGTGCTGCTGCATCGCCTGGAGGCGGCGGTTGGTGTCGCTGCCTGCGAAGGTCGCACCGTCGTAGTTCTTACGAGCCAGCGCGGTGGTGACGAGTGTGAGCATTTCCGCAGCGTTGGCGGCGCTGAATGGTGGATTGGCGTCGATCGCCGACAACGCAATGTCGAGCGCGTCGTCGAGATCCCCGTCCGCGAACAGATTCCAGCCGTACTCGATGACATCCGGTTGCAGTTCCGGATGGGTCCGGGCGTGGGCGAGCAGGCTCTTGGTGATTTTTCCCATGAGCACCGCCGACGGCTTTCCATCCGATGCCGCCATGCCGTAGTACTCGATGGCCTTCGCCGCGTCCGCGGTCTGCAGGTCGCCGAGTTTTTCGGCGAACTTCGCCATGGTCGGCGATTTCGATTCTTTCGCCAGCTCGAGTCCCCGCTCGAGGAGCGCCACCGCCTCCTCGTTCTTCCCTCGATCGATGTCCAGAAGGGCGAGGTTGAGGATTGTCGCGGTCGAGGTGCTCTTCACCTCCAGTGCGCGCTGATAGAACGCCGCTGCCTGGTCGCGGAGCGTCGAAGCCGCGGCGGCGTCGCCTTTCAAAGCCGCCTGGTTCGCTTCCTCCTGCTTGTTCAGACCGAGGAAGAAGAGCGAACGGTAAGTCACCTCGCTGCCGGTACTGGAGTTGTTCAGCGCGGACAGGTAGTCCTTTTCCGCCGAGCTGAAATCGCGCTTCGTCCGCGCCTCGGTACCCTGGGTGATCGACTGCTGCGCGCGCTCGGCCGGTTGTTGCGCAGCGGCCGGCACGATCGGAAGAAAGAGAAGGATGGCGACGACTTTTCTCATCTCTGCGCTCCTCAATCGGGGTTCTGCGCCGGCTGCACGCTGTCGTCGAAATCGTATTGCTGGACGTAAACGGCGATCGTCTGCACACGGCTCTCATTGAGCGCATCGACGATGCGCTCCTGATCCCACTTCCCCTGCAGGTCGGCGTTCGCGCAATGAATCTCGCCGAGGTGGCCGCCGATCTCGGCGCCGGCAGGCACGAGATTCGTGAGGCGAATCCAGCCGCTCGGGATGAATTCTGGGCCGTCATTCGGCAACTTCCGCACCACCACCTTGACGTAAAGCCATGACTCCCTGGTGGCCTTCATGTTCGCCCACGCGAATCCTTTGATCACAATCGTGTGGGCGTCCTGGACCGACACCGTGCAGGCGCAGAGAGGAACGTTCTTGATGAAACCGTTCTCGAAGTCGCTCTTGTAGAGCTTGTCCAATTGCTCCGTGAGCCGCTTGACGACATCGCCGCTCAGCGTCACGCGATCTGAGTACGGCTTGCTCCGCTTCGCCGCCGTGTAGAACTCGCGGGCGACGCCGAGCTTGAGGGGCGATGCACGCCAGTCTCCGGCGACCTTCCGCTGATAGTCGAGATAGAAGGCCGACCGGGTGTCGTCCACTTCTTCCTCACGCAGGATCACGATGAAGCTCGCCGCAAGAGGAGCCCTGGCGGCATCCGATTCTTCCCGCCAGTTGAAGAACGGATATTTGTCCTGCGCCAGCCGGGCGATGGCTGCGCCGACCTCCCGCTCGGCCTGCACCTTTCCGGCTCCCATTCCGGCAGTGAACGACTTGCCGGTGATGAGAAATCGGGTAGCCACGATCGGAACATCGGCGGCAGCGCTCGCCGCCGCGAACAGCATTGCCAGGATGACGGCCATCGATCTCATTGCGGTTTCTCCACGAAGATGGTGGTGACTTCGGCGTCGGAGGCGATCGTTACGGGTTGCGACCAGGTCGGCGTGGCGCCATGACGCCCGATTCCGGCGATGACGGTCTCGCCCCGCTGAAAGTCGCGGGTGACGAAAGTGCGCGGCGTCTTCTGCCAGGCCGTCAGATACTCTTTCTCATCGTCCGGCTCCCAGTGATGACCGTTGAGGTGATCCTGCAACTCGTTGGTGAAGGCGGAGTTGGTCCTGTTTTCGATGATCTTCTTCAGTGAAGGCTCGTCTGCCACTCCGAGATATGCGGTCTGGAACACGATGTCCTCGAAGGTGTACTCGTCCTTGCCGGCCTTGATCGTCAGGTCGTAGATCGCGTGTCCCGGCTTGTCCATGCCGTTGAAGGTCCATCCCGGCACGACGCGGATTGCGGCCAGCTTCTTCTTCCTGAACTGCTTCGGATCGCCGAATGTCAGATCGACGCCGGTCCACGGTCTCAATTCGACTGGGTTCTTCACGTACTCGTATCCGGCCGGCTCGACGACCACGACGTCGACGTTGGATGTCCTCGTGCGCGGAAAGAGAAGACGTCCGCCGACGCGCGCACTCGGCTCGACGATGATCGAGTCCATGAACGTCTTCCCGGTCTTGTGATCGACGACGTCGATTCGCAGACGTGTCGTCTCGCGGTCATCGAGCTTGACGTACACCGAAGTCGTCAGCGCCAGCAGAAGGCCGGCCGCGACGCACGCGAAGAAGAGGACGCTGCCGGCGTCTTCGCTTCCCAGCACGCGCTTGCGGATCGCCTCGCCATCCTTCGCGAAGTCCTTTTTCGCCGACGACAGGACGAGTTGCCAGAGCGCCCACACCGTCGCGGTGCCGAAGATCAACCCCTGCGTCGCCCAGGTCTGCAGGTGGAACTGAAACCAGATGGTCAGCGCCACCGTGAGGACGAGCAGGAGCGCCGCATTCCAGGCGTACCGCCGCCGGAGTTTCGGGTCCGGCTTCTCCTGCTCCGTGGCGATGGTCACGGTCGTCGCGTTGACGATGACCGATCCCGCGTTGACCACCGTCGCCGGCCGAATCGCCGTCGGCGGTTCTTCGCCTTCTACCGTTGCGGCTGCGTCACTCATGGCAATGTCCTTTACTTAGAGGAGGGACATTCCACGGTTTTTCCCTACCAGTGATCAGAACGGTCCGTACGGCAGCACCCGCCGCGCGTACACGTCCCACAGGCTCCCGAGGAACAAAGCGCCGAAGCGGGCGAGCGCGGAGGTCCGGTCGGCGAGCGTCGCCCCCTCGGTCCGGAACGTCGTCAGCTGCCGCAGGAACTCGGGGAACGTCAGGCGGATGATGCCGGTCGCACGCGGCGCCGCTCCCGCTTCGTCCGCGGATGCGAGATGGCCGTCGTAGATGTGGATGAAGAGCGTCGTCGTGTCGGCCCAGACGTCGCCGCCCGAGTCGTCGCTCACATCCTTGAAGCCGCTCATCGTCAGCGGCTGGCCGTTCTGATCGGAGAAGTGCAGGCGATAGAGCATCTTCTTCTTCGACGGATCGCCTTTGTCGACGAGCAGGTTGAACACGCCGCTCTCCACCGGCCGCTTCTCGCCGCCGAGCTCCGACGTCACCCAGCCTTCGATCGCCGCCTCGTGATCGGGGATGCGAATGAACTGATCGACGTTCCCGACCTTGATCGTCAGCTTCGCGTCGACCCGATTCCCGTTCGCCTTGCCCTGCACGTACGCCGCTTCGTAATTCGTCGAGCCGGCATCGGCGAATCCCCGCAGCTCTTCAGTGAACTGCAGCTTCGTCACCGCCGCGGACGAAACTTGCGGATCGACCGGCGACTGCTTCGTCAGCGGAATCCCGTTCGTTGCGCACCATTCGCGCGCCGCGACCACTCCGCGATTGACCGCCTCGGCCGAGCGATCCTGACTGAAGTTGATCAGGTAGTGCAGCGGCACCTCGGCCCGCAGCTCTTTGACCGTGATCGTGCGTCCGAACTCCGCCGCCTTGCCGGCGGCGATGTTCGCGTTGTTCGCCTCGATCCGCTTCAGCACGTCCTTGTAGCGCCCGTCCGCCGCCGCCTCGATCATGCCGAAGTAATTGCCGATGAAGCCGTCGAACCACTCGCCGCGGAAGCTGACGGTCCAGATCACCCAGAGCTCGTCGGCGCCGCGCCGGATCGCCTCTTCGAGATTGCAGTCGGTGCTGAAGACCGAGTCGATGTAGGTCTCGCCCCCGATTTTGACCGGCGGGAACCACATCGGCAGCGAGACGCCCGCGCAGAGCAAATCCTCGGTCATGTCCTTCGGCTCGAACACGGCCAGTTCCTGCTTCGAGAAGTTGTAGACGTTGAACGTTGCCTCGACGTTGCTCGCGCGGATCTTGTCGAAGTCGATGCCCCACGACGGGAAGACCTTCTTGCGATAGTTGTCGAGATCGAAGAGCGACGCGGCCCAGAAGAGCTTCACGTACTGCTCCCAATTCAGATCGACGCCGGCCACCGGCTCGATGTTCCGCCAGTTGTCGGCGATCTGCGTGCCGCTCATCCCTTGCACGTACATCGCGAGGTTGAGCGTCCCCCCGCTCGCGCCGTCGGCGAGATCGAACTGCAATCCCGCCTCATCGAGCCAGACCTGCAGCACACCGGCCTGGAACGCCACCTTCACGCCGCCACCCGCAAGCATCAATGCCCGTTTCGTCATGATCCCTCCGATGTGCTGTACGTCCTTACTTAATCCCAATAGAGCCTCTTATGGCAAATGAGACCTGCGTCACATCCGGGAATCAGGATTGACGGAGAATCTCCACCGAGGGAAAGAAGTCATGAAGCGAACACATGCGGCCCTATTGATTCTGATCAGTCTCACGATCGCCATTCCCGCTCTCGCGAGTGAAGCGTTCATCCTCGACATCCCGCTGCGCTTCAACACGCAGCAGGAAACGGGCGAAGTGCGCATCCTCCTCGGGCTCAGCGCGGCGCCGGCCGGCTCGCAGCTCGTCGTCAACGGCGGCACCACGCTGAACCTCGGCGACACCACGACCGTCGCCGGCGACACCGTGTCGTTCAAGGCCGGCACCGGCAATGAAGTGCGGATCGTCTATGCGCCGCTCTCGAATTTCAACGGCGATTTCTGCAACGCCGTCGCGGTCGAAAAGCAGATCCCGATGCGCTTCGTCGGCGCTCAGGACGTGCTCGACTACCGCATCTCGTCTTACATCGTCGCCTCGCCGATGGTCGAGTGCTCGCAGGTGTCGAAGCACACCGGCGACACACCAGCGTTTCTCACGCCGAATGACGACGGCGTCGCGCCCGCGCTCACCGCCGATTACAAGGGACGCTTTACATTCGACGTCATGCTCGTGCTCGACAAGTCGGGGAGCATGTCGGAGCTGCCTCCCGGCGCGAATTCAGGCGCCAACAAGGCATCGATCCTGAAATCCGCCGTGCAGGCCTTCGTCGGCAACTGGGAGCAGATGGATCAGCCGGTCGGCGTCGCCGAGTGGTCGCACGATCGGATGGGGCTCGTCTTCTTCGACTCCACCGCATCGTCGCAGACGCTCGCGGGAGCCGATCTTCCCGCCAATGTTTTCCTGCAGCGCGGCGGCAGCAACGCCTGGGACACCGTCATCAGCACCGTGAACGGATTGACGCCCGGCAGCTCGACCTCCATCGGCGCCGGCATCAACGAAGGAATGCAGCAGTGGAAGAACGATCCGAAGAATGACCTCAACGTCATCCTCGTCACCGACGGCAAGCAGAACACGTCGCCGCTGATCTCGCCGACCGGCAGCGGCTTCCTCGGGCTCACCCCCGTCGCCGGACTGCCGCAGGAGCTGCGCAAACGCTTCATCCCGATCCAGACCATCGGCTTCGGCACGCCGGCGCAGGTCGATGAAGACCTGCTACGCAACATCTCGTTCGAGACATCGGGACAGTCGTACATCGACATCAACGCCTTCACGATGTTCAACAGCTTCGCGCAGGTGCTGATCGCGATCCTGAAAGGGAACACGGCGTCGCTGGCGCGCAATATCGGCGACACGATGACCGGCGCCGGACCGGCGCCCGCGCAGTCGGTGATCGTCGATCGCTCGCCGCGCCGCGTCGTCTTCTCGCTGCAGTGGGCGCCGCCGCAGGCGAACGTGCTCGACCTCGACGTCTTCCGTCCCGGCTCTTCATCCCCCGCCGCGCCGTTCTCATCGAAGAAGCTGCCGCAGGCCTCGATCAAGACATTCAATCTCACGCCGTCCGATGCCGGCACCTGGAGCGTGCGCGTGAAGCGCGCGCCGAAGACCGATCTGAACAACGTTCCGTACGCGCTGAACGTCTTCTTCCTCGAAGGTCAGCTCGACTATTCGCTGTCACTCGACACGTTCCGCGCGGTCACCGGCGACAAGCTCGGCGTCCGCGCCATCGTCGACTGGGACGGCAAGCGTTTGGGCGGCCTGCCTCCCGGCTCGATCCGCGCTCGCGTCTTCGCGCAGACGCAGTCGCTCGGCAACATCCTGCACGACACGCGGATGCCAACCGACCGCGTCCCGACCAGCGTCGGCGGCGATCCGGTGAGCCCGCTCGATCAGAAGCTCGCATCGTTCAAGGGCAACTCGCTCGTCGCGCGCCTCGAGCAGAAAGAGGTCGGGACGATCGTCCTCAATGAAGAATCGCGCGGCGTTTACGCCGGCACGTTCGACAAGACGTCGATCCCGGGCAACTACGCGTTCGAAGTCCTGCTCGATTGGGATCAGGAGCGCACCGGCCACGTGCATCGCGAGGAGCGCATCGAACAGGGCGTGTCCATCCGCGTCGACCGGACGAAGACCGAGGTGTCGACCAGCAAGGGAACGAACGGCAGATTCACGATTACCGTCACACCGCGCGACAGCTACGGCAACTACTTCGGACCGGGCTACGAGTCAAAGATCACCGCCACGCTCCGCACCCGCGGCTCGTTGCGCAGTCGGGTGCCGACTGATGCGAATCAGACCGGCGTGTACGCATTCGAAGTCGCCGAGGTCCCGGCAGGCGAAACGCCGGTCCTCGACATCATCGTCGACGGAGTGAGTCTCACTCCGCGGCGGGAGTAACGCGTCAACGCCGCGAAGCGGCATCGGCCAATAGCCGGGGGTGACGAGCGCAGATCGTCACCCCCGGAGCTCAACGGATGAGGAAATGCGCCCCGGCCAGGGGCGCCGGATTCCAGCGCCGCTGCCGCGGCGCATCATTGAACTTACGCCGGTATCCGGGGGTATCGCGCTGCGCGCTCGACCCCCGGCTAATTGCCAGAGCCGCTCTGCGGCACTTCGAACGCCAACTCGACCCACGACTCCGCTCCGGCGGTGACGTGCACGGTCATCGGCCTGGTGCGCCGCGAACCCTTCGCGGTCTGCACCTCGCCGGTGACCTGCACGTCGCCGATCGGGCTGCCGTCGATCCGGAACTCGCCGTTCGGCTGCGCCTGCGTCGTCGCGTAGCCGGTCTTCAGCACGGCCGTGACGATCACCGGCGACTTCGCATCCTGCGGCATGCCGCTGATGCGGCCGGAGATCGTGCCCGCGGCGTGGATCTCGATGAGGATGTGCGCGTCGAGATCGGTCACCTCGCGCCGCACGAGACCGAAGCCGGGCTTCGACGTGACAAGGTTCAGCGGCGCGGTGGTGATGCCTCCGATGTCGAACGCGCCGCGCTCGTCGGTCATCGCGGTTCGCTGCACGCCGGCGACCTGCGTGGCGATAGTGGCGCCATCGACCGGCACGCCGCCGTCGGTGACCACCGTGCCGCGCACGTGCGCTCCCGGATGCAGGACTACATCGCCGCGCGATTCGTGTCCGAGGAGATCGAGGCCGGCGATCTCCGGGCGGAAACCGTCGGCGTCGACTCGGATCTCGATGTGCTCGCGCCGCAATCCGCCGACCGAGTAATGTCCCGCGGAATCGGACTTCGTGTTGAGTCCGCGCGTGCTCACCGCGATCCGCGCGCCTTCGACCGGCACGCCATGCTCGTCGCTGATCGTGCCGTAAAGCGTGACGGCGGCGGAGAGCGGGACGTCGATGCCGCTGATGGTTTTCCCTTCAACAATCGGACTCGAGATCGCCGATTCGCCGCGCGCATAGCCCTCGGCATCGACGGCCATCCGCAGCCGTCCCGCCGGCAGGCCGGGAAGATCGAACGTGCCGTCGGACGTCGCGAAGCTCTTGCGCGCGAGGCGCACCATGCCGTCGCCCGACACTTCGGCCACGATCGTGAACGCCGGCACCGGCTGGCGCGTGTCGGCATCGATCACCCGTCCGGTGACGCGTGCCCCCTGCGGCACGTCGATCGTCACCATCGACGGCGCACGCACCGTCCGCTTGTCGCGCTGGAATCCGTTCTCATCGCGCGTCGTCACCAGCACGTCGCCCGGCTCGAGATCGTCGAGCGTGAACGAGCCGTCGGATGCGGTCGTCGCTTTCTTTCCCGCTGCCGAGACCGCGTATCCGGCGATCGGGACTCCGGCCTGCAGCACGACGCCTTTCAGCGCCGCCGCATCGCGCAGCACGATCTCCAGCGGCTGCATCGGATTCGAGACCACCACCTCGCGCAGCTCGCGCGACGCGAAGCCGCGATGCTCGACGGTGAGGTCGTACCGGCCGCGCGGCATGGCGAGCGTGAAGCTGCCGTCCATCGCGCTCGTCGCCGGACGCGGCACGAGCTCGATCGGCAGGATCTGCTCGTGATCGCGCGCGACGACTGTCGCGCCGATCACGCCGCGGCCATGCGCATCGGTGACGCGTCCCTTGACCGCCACGTCGCGCGCGGCATGCAGCTCGACGCCGTTCTTCTGTTCGCCCGCCCGCAACTCGATGACGTCGCTCACCGCCGGCTCGAATCCGGCGTGGATCGCGGCCACGCGCAGCACGCGGCCGGGCGGCACTTCATCGATGACGAAGCGCCCGTCGGTGCCGCTGTACGCGAGCTGGCGGAGATCGATCCGCTCGACGCGGCGATCGGACGGCGTCGTGGCCGATACGCGGCTGTTGGCCACCGGCTGCTTCTCGTCGTCGATCACGATGCCGGCGATCGATCCGAGCCGCGCGCCGGTCAACGTCCGCTCGATGTTGCCCTTTGCGCTCACGTGCTCCGTGGCGAATTCGTAGCCCGGCGCGATGACGTCGATCCTCCGTTCCCCCGCGTCGATGTTGAGCGAGAACGAGCCGTCCGCTTTGCTCAGATCGGAGCGGGGGCCTTCGTCCCCATCGACGATCACCTCGGCACCCGCAATCGGCTGATTCCGTCCGTCAACGACGCGTCCGCGGAAACGAAGCGCCGGCTTCATGACGATCGCCAGGTGATCGCCGCGTGCGTCGGCGCGCGCGGCGAGCGCTTCGGACGAGGCATCGATCGCGCGAACGCCTGACGGCGCATGCTCGATCGCAAAGGCTCCGTCATCGTGCGTGCGGCCGGACGGCCACCCATCGGCGGCGATCGCCGCATTCGCCACCGGCTTGTCGTCGCTCGTGCGCACGGCGCCGCGAATCGTCCGGCCGCGGCTCAGCTCGAAATCGACCGGCATGCGGAACTGCGCGGAGCGGCGCTCGTCGTTCATCGGCCGCGCGGAAAAGGCGGGAGCGAAGTCCGCGTGCAGCACGACGACCGACGCGGCCCACGCGCGTGGATCCGGCGCCTCGTACGTCCCCGACGCATCGGAGCTCGTGGCAGACTCGGCGCCGTCGATTCCGCGCCAGATCACCCGCGCGCCGGCGACCGCTTTGCCCGACGAAGTGATCTTCCCTTTCACCGGCTTCGCCGGCTGCATCACGATCGTCAGCCGGCTCGACGCCATCGCGCGGCGCGACGCCGGGGCGAATCCGTCGGCGCTGACGTTCACGTCGCGCGTGCCGTTGAAATCGGCGTCGAATACGAACGATCCCGACTCTCTGGTCATCACGTTCGCGACGACGCTTCGCTTCGCTCCGGAGCGCCACCGTTCGAGCCGCTGCGCGACGCTCTCGGGCTCGAACATCTGGACGGACGCGCGCGCGACCGGCGTGCCGTCGGGGGCCACGACCACCCCGCGCAGCGCGGCGGAAGCGGCCCGCGGGAGGGCCAGCAAGATGCAGATCGCAATGACGTATTGACGTTGATTCCGGAGCATTATTGGGATCATAACATCGTCTTTTTTCGCGCTTGACCGGGTGCATTAATTCTCATATAAAGCGCGCTCCTTATAAGGCATTTTCAATCGCATTACAAACGCGGAACGCTCGTTCGCCGTGCGTCTGCACAACGTGTGACCAAATAAAGGAGAAGAGCACTATGAAGCGGTTTGCAATGTTCGTCATCGCAGTGATCGTCGCCATCCCTCTGTTTGCACAGGTGGGCACTGCTCCCGGTTATTACAACGGCTCTTGTGAGATCGGCGGCGTCAATACCTTCACCGGCGCCGGCTGGGCCTTCGCCTCGATGGATTTCACCTGTTCCGGCTCATTCCTCGGTAACGTGAGCGACACGATCTCCGTCGAATCGCCGAACGCCATGATGGGATCCACGTGGTCGACCGGCTATTACGCGTCCTTCAATGAAGATTGGCCGAAATACGCCATGGATTGCAGCTACTACGGTTGCTTTTCGCGCGTCACGCAGCCGATCCCGTCTCAGTGGCACACCAGCACCGCCGCCTATACGTCGAACGCGTTCGTCGGCCACGGCCACATCTCCTGGCAGACCGACTACACCCGTTGCACGTGGTGGGGCTGCTATACGCCTTCTCAGAGCGTCGACGCGTACAGCGGCGCCGTCAGCGGCGGCGGCGTCTGCGCGTGCGACCCGGGCCAGGGTCCTGTGCAGACGTACTAGTCACTCCCTGTGTGTGTGGGGCGGGTTCTCCAACCCGCCTCCCCCGGGGGTGGGCGGGTCAGAGGACCCGCCCTACTTTTTTTGCGGCAAATCGCGAAATGTCGCCGATTCCGTCCCACTATAGTTATGCTGGGGTGTCCTTCTTCCCGGAACGGAGTCGATGAATGAAACGAATTGCGGCCCTCGTGCTGTCTCTAGTCGCGGTCTCGCCGGCGGTTCATGCCGCGGACGCCATCTTCAACGGTTCGTTTCAAAGCGGATCATCCGGCTGGATCACCAACGGGGCGTTCTACGCCAACTCCACTTATACGGTCTGCCGGTCGTGCCCCGGGTACGCCTATCTTGCGAACGCTGACGGCTCATCCGGCAACAATCTCCAGGGCTACATCAAGCAGACGGTCACCATTCCGGCCGGCGCCACGAACCCCCAGCTCACGTGGTGGTACCGCATCACGACCAGCGATTCCACGACGGTCGTGAAGGACGTCATGAACGTGTCGGCAACCGATTCGACGACCGGCGCCTTCACCTTGATCCATCAGGGTTTGACGAATACCGACGCCAGCACGTCGTACCGCTCCTACACGTACAACATGTCGAACTGGGTCGGGAAGACGTTCTCGCTGATGTTCTTCGCCACGACCGACGCGACAGGCCCGACGACCTTCCGCGTCGACGACGTGAGCCTCACCTACACGCCCGGCACGACCCTTCCCGCCGCGCCGACGAACCTCAACGTCATCGGCTCGACGGGTTCGATCCTTCTCGGCTGGCAGGACAACGCCACGAACGAATCGGGCTATGAGATCCAGCGCTCGACCCTCGGCGGCTCATTCGGTCCTCTCACCACGCTCGGCTCGAACAGCACCGCGTACAGCGACAACGTCGGCACCGGCAACACCATGTGCTACCAGGTCCGGGCCACGAACGGCTCGGGCGCATCCAATTACGCGGGGCCGTTCTGCGGCACGAGCCTCGCCGCACCGAGCCTCTCCGCGCCGTCCAACGGCGCGACCCTGTCGAATACGACTGTGAGTCTGCAATGGCAGAGCGTCACCGGCGCGAATCAGTACGGAATCGATGCCGGCACCTCCTGCGGCGGCACGCAGATCCTCAACAACGTCGGGACGAACCAGGTCAGTTACAGCATGACATTCACGCCGGGGACGTATTTCTGGCGCGTCCGTTCGCTCAATTCGACCTATCCCGGCGTGTCGAATCCGAGCGCCTGCAGGTCGTTCACGATTTCATCGACCGTGAATCCGCCGACCGCGGCGTTCAGCTATTCACCCACCAATCCGAAGCCCGGCGATACCGTGACGTTCACGAATACGAGCACCGGCAGCCCCACGAGCTGGTCGTGGAACTTCGGCGATGGCGGGACGAGCTCGCAACAGAATCCGTCGCATGTGTACACCAGCAACGGCAATTACACCGTGTCGCTGACCGTGGCCAACACGGCCGGATCGAGCAGCACGTCGAAGAGCGTGAGCGTCGTCGCCGGTCCCGTGGCCAGCTTCACCTACACCCCGGCATCGCCCGCGCCCAATCAGTCCGTCTCCTTCACCGATACGTCGTCCGGCAGTCCGACGTCGCGCTCGTGGAGCTTCGGCGATGGACAGACGAGCACCGCCCAGAATCCGTCGCATGTGTTTACGCCTGCCGGCAATTACACGGTTACCCTCACGGTCACGAACAATGCGGGATCGGATACGACCACGCGGCAGGTGACCGTGTCGGCGACCGTCGTGCGTCCAACCGCGGCGTTCTCCTGGACGCCGCAAAGTCCGAAACCGAACCAGCAGGTGTCGTTTGCCGACGGCTCATCGGGCGGACCGGCTTCCTGGCAATGGGCATTCGGCGACGGCGCGACGTCGACCGCTCAGAGCCCGAATCACACCTACGCTAGCGCAAACACGTACCACGTCACGCTGACGGTCGCGAACAGTGCCGGATCGAATGCCGTCACGCATGACGTGATCGTCGCGGCCACCGGCACGGCGCCGGTTGCCGACTTCACCTTCTCGCCCGCCAGCCCGAAAACGGGCGACGTCGTGACCTTCACCGACACGTCGTCCGGCTCACCGACTACGAGAGCGTGGAACTTCGGCGACAACGCCACCGCGACGTCGGCATCCCCCACGCATTCGTACAACGCCGCCGGAACCTATACCGTCAGCCTCACGGTTTCGAACGCCTTCGGCTCCAACAACACATCGAAATCGATCACGGTGACCGCGATCTCGCAGACGCTGGCCGCGGAGTTCACTTACGCGCCTCAATCTCCGACCACCGACACGACGGTGCAGTTCACGGACCGCTCGAACGGCGGTCCGACGTCGTGGTCGTGGGATTTCGGCGATCAGGTTACGAGCAGCGCTCACAATCCGACCCATCGTTTCACCGCCACCGGGACGTATCGCGTCCGATTGACCGCCGGCCTTGGTACCGCGCGCTCGTCGATCGACCACATCGTCACCGTGGGCACCGTTCCCGCTCCGTTCATCTCCATTACCCCGCAGGTCATCCACGCCAATGAAACGATCGTCTTCCGCGGCTCGGCGTCCGTCAATGTCGACAGATGGACCTGGACGTTCGATAACGCGACGACGATGACCGGCCAGGAGGTTACGTACAAGTTCGATACGGCCGGACCGCACACGGTCGCGCTGAGCGCCACGAATGCGTTCGGCTCCGGCGGCGCATCGGTCCGCCTGGACGTAATCGGATCGACGTGCAGTACCTGTTCGATCTCGCTCAATGGCCGCGTCCTTTTGCCGCCCGGCGTTCCGATCAAGGGCAATTACACGCGGCACGTCTATCTCACGAAAGAGCACGAATTGGCAATGGTCGCGGAAATCGGCGCCGATGGCAGTTATCACTTCGACGCGGCGCCGGGAACGTACGATATTGAAGCCGAGGTGCTTTATCGGATCACGATCGCCGGGGTCAAGCCTTATGCGTCGAAGCGGGAAACGCTGGTATTGAGCGCGAATCCGACCACGCACGACATCACGTTGGATCCGCCGGTCGTATTCGTACACGGAATCAATTCGACGGTTTCACGCTGGTCCGATTGGGCAAGCCTGCTCACAATGCGCCATCCGGGAACGATCGTCATCGGCGTCGACTATCAGTATTCCGACAAGGACCCTTATCCCGACATTGCATCGCGGATCAAGGGCCAGCTCGACGACGTTCTCAACGATCTGACGCCGCAATTGCCGTCGCTTCGCGTCATCGCGCATTCCAAGGGCGGTCTCGTCACGCGCGTCCTCGGCGGCCAGTACGCCGCGTACCGCTCCGCGATCACCGATATCATCGAGCTCGGCACGCCCAACCAGGGGACGACCTGCTACCTGTCAGGCCCGCCCAAATTGGTCTCGCAGAGCTATCACCTGACACCCGATCAGGTACAGAACGAGGTGACGAGCCTCGACGCCAACGGCTGGATTGCGAATGGTCCGCAAGTGCATGCCATCGTCGGTACCGCCACCCGTTCCGACACTCCGATCGCCGATCAACTCTTTGCCACCTGTCCCAGCTCGTGCGAGGCGAGCGACGGATTCGTGAACGCCCTCAGCGCATCGAACATCGTTTACACGCACAGTGGCGCGACGAGCAAAAAACGCCTGCCGGTCCTCACTGTGCCGTACTCGCACATCGAGCTCGGCACGGCGGCCAATGAATGGCTGCTCGATGTAGTCATCGGACCGTACTACTACGAGGGGAAATCGTTCGCCACATGCGGCGGCGAGCTCTGGACCGACTCGTGCCAGTCGACGTGGTGCAGCGCGGGCCGAGGCTATACCGATGCCGGCAACTGTCCGCCGCCGCGCAGTGCCGTCCATCTCACCCGGATCTCGTGGAAACTGCCGAAATTCACCGCGGTTGAAGGGGGATTCTTTTACGGACCTCCGTTGACCGTGACGGCGTCCTACACCGATGACGCGGCGACTTGCGCGCCAATCAATGGATCGTTCGTCAGTGCTGGTCTCGCCGGTTTCAAGATCTACCGCTCGCTCGACAACGCACTCGTCCCGATCAATTACACGCCGGAGCTGCTCGGTGCACTCCCACCCACCGCGCTCACGATCGACGATGTGAGCCCGACGGTGGGTGTGATCTACACCGTCTGCGCCATCTACGAAGGGAACACGCCGCAGTGCGCGGCCCCGATCGCGGTAGGAGGGTCGCGAACGCATCCGACGCATCATTGATCTCCGCTCCCCGGTATCCTTGCGGCGATGATCCGGACCATCACCGCCACCGAGTACGTCATGCCGCTGCGCGAGGGGGGCTCGCTCCCGGCCATCATCGCCGGCGATGACGACGGCACGTATGTCCTGAAGTTCCGCGGGGCGGGACAGGGAACGCGGGCCCTGATCGCGGAGCTGGTGTCGGGCGAGCTGGCGCGCGTGCTGCGGCTGCCGGTGCCGGAGATCGTCTTCGCGGATCTCGATCCGCGCATGGCGAAGACGGAGCCCGATCCGGAGATTCAGGACCTGCTGCGCAAGAGCGAAGGGCTGAACCTCGCACTCGATTACCTCCCCGGCTCGATCACTTTCGACCCGATCGTCGAGCTGCCCATCGCCGGGAAGACGCGGCTCGCTTCGTCGATCGTCTGGTTCGATGCCTTCGTCACGAACGTCGATCGGACGGCGAAGAACACGAACCTGCTGGTCTGGCATCGCAATCTCTGGATGATCGATCACGGCGCGACGCTGATCTTTCATCATCAATGGGATGGAGCGGAAACGCGGAGCCGTAAGCCGTTCGCGCAGATCGCCGATCACGTATTGCTGCGCTGGGCGAGCGAATTGCGCGACGTCGATGAGGAGCTGGCCGCGCTGCTGACGCCCGAGGCGGTCGGGGCGGTCATCGATCTGATTCCGGAAGCGTGGCTGCACGATGAGCCGCGATTTGCGAGCGTCGGGCAGTATCGCGCCGCGTATCGTGACTACCTGATGCAACGACTCGAATCGCCGCGGGAGTGGATGGAGGAGGCCGTTCGTGCCCGAACGCTTCGTCTTTGATTACGCCGTCGTGCGCGTCGTGCCGCGTGTCGACCGAGGCGAGTTCCTCAATGTCGGAGTGATCGTGTTCTGTCCGACGCGCGGGTACCTCGAGTCGCGCATCGAGCTCGATCAGGAGCGGTTGAAGGCACTTGCGCCGTCGATCGATCTGCCGGTCGTGGAGAGTTACCTCGAAGCGATTCCGAAGGTCTGCGCCGGCGGCGGCGAAGCGGGATCGATCGGCAGCCTGCCGCAACGCGCCCGCTTCCACTGGCTCGTCGCCCCGCGCAGCACGATCATCCAGACCTCGGATGTCCACTCCGGCGTGCACGAAGATCCGCAGGTGGCGCTCGGAAAATTGTTCGAGAAGCTGGTGAAAACTTAGTTGCTGGGTTGCTGGGTTATTGGGTTGCTGGGTTCCATACCCAGCAACTCAGCAACCTAACAACCCAGCAACTCCACTGTCCTACCGAATTACCTGCAGCTTGAGGATTCCACCCAATACCACCTGCAATACCGTATATCTGCCGTTTACCTGGCGGCCGTATTTGGCGCGTCTGTAATAGCCGTCTTCATAGCCTTTGCGGAAGCCCTGTCGGAAGTAGTAGTTGTAGTCGGTCTGGTTGACATAGCGTCCGACGTAGCCGTAATTCGCGTCGCGATAGGCGAAGGCATCCTGGTAGTTGTAGCGCCAGTGATCCCGCCGGTCCGCATCGCCGGCGCGGAAACCTTCCTGGTAGCCGTTGTTCACGGCCAGGCGCAATACGTCGGCGCCGTAGCGGTTCGTCCGGTACGAGCGTCCGTCACGGGTGTAGCGATAGTTCATTGAAGTGCTGAAGTACGGATCGGCGCGGTAGTTGTAATTGCGGTCGCTCTGCACCTGCACCCGCTGCTGTTCCAGGCTCCTCGCGTACTCCTGCTGGATCTGGTACTGCGTCGCGCGTTTCTGCTGCTCGAGCTGCGCGTTGTGCGCCTGGGCCAGCCGTAGCTGCTCCTCGAGATTTCTCTGAACCTGAAGAGTGCGCTGCTGCTGTTCCGCGATCTGCTGCTGCTGCACCTGTTGCTGTCTCGCCTGCTGCTGCTCGCGGATGTGCTGCTGCTGGGCCTGCTGTTGCGCCTGCTGCAGCTGAAGCTGTTCCCGCTGGGCCTGCGCCTGCGCAGCCTGCTGCTGTTGTTGCGCCTGTTGCTGCTGCGGCGGCGGAACCGGTTGTGGAGCTGGCTGTTGCTGCTCCCCTTTTTCAGGTTTGCCGTGATGCTTCTTCTCCTCCGGCTTGTCCGCGGAGGCCGTGACGACATTGCTGAACATCAGTAGCGCAATTGCTGCAGCGCCGATAAATCCGATCCGTTTCATAGTGGTGTTTTCCTTCCGAAGAGATTGACTGCAAGTTGAGGCCCACAATTGCAGATTTCGGCATTTGTGGCCCGCGAGTGGCATTGGCTGGCTCCGCCTGCACGTCGTGCGGAAGGGAAAAGTACTTGAACAAAAGAATCATCATCGTAGTTGGCGCCATCGTCATCCTGGCCCTGGCCGGTTTCCTCGTGTACAAATTCGCGTACAAGAAAGACGAGCCGGCTTACCGCTTCGTGACCGTGACGCGCGGCAGTATCCGCTCGACCGTCTCCGCGACCGGCACCTTGAACGCGGTGACTACGGTCAGTGTCGGCACACAGGTCTCGGGACAGATCACCGACCTGTTCGCCGATTTCAACGATCACGTGAAGAAGGGCCAGCTTCTCGCGCGGGTCGATCCGACGCTCGCGCAACAGGCGGTGACCGACGCCCAGGCCAACCTCGAGAAGGCGCAGGCGCAGGCAATCCAGGCGTCGAGTGACTACAAGCGCAACCGGGAGCTGACGAACGAAGGTCTCGTCGCGAAGAGCGCATTCGAGGTGACGCAGGCCACCGCGCGCGTCACGCAGGCGGGCGTAAAGTCGGCGCAGGTGGCGCTCGACCGGGCCCGGCAGAATCTCTCCTACACGAACATCTACGCCCCGATCGACGGCGTCGTCGTCTCGCGCACCGTCGACAAGGGGCAGACCGTCGCCTCCAGCCTCTCCGCGCCGGAGCTGTTCAAGATCGCCAACGATCTCTCGCAGATGCAGATCCTCGCGCAGGTCGGCGAGAGCGACATCGCCCAGATCGCGGAGGGGCAGCCGGTCGAATTCACCGTGCAGGCGCTGCAAGGGCAGACGTTCAAGGGGATCACCAAACAGGTCCGCCTGCAGTCCGCGACCACCGACAACGTCGTGAACTACACCGTCGTCGTCTCGGTCGACAACGCACAGGGCAAGCTCCTGCCGGGCATGACCGCGCGCACGAACTTCCTCACCAAGGTCGCGGACAACGTGCTCGAAGTCCCGAACTCCGCGCTCCGCTACAAACCGTCCGACGAGCAGCTCGCGGCGCTCAAGGCGCTGCGCAAGACCGCGCCATCCACCTCGACCGCAACGACGTCAACGACGACCACCGGCACCGCATCGCCGCGTGGAAATCGCGGTTCACGCGGCGGAGGTGGACGCCCTCCCGGCGCACCCGGCTTCGGCACGCTCTACTACCTCGATGACGACGGCAAACTGGCCATGGCCCGCGTCAGGACCGGCATCACCGACGGTTCGGTGACGGAGATCAGCGGCAAGGACGTCAAAGAAGGAATGAAGGTCATCGCCGGCACGGTCAGCGCCACGCAGCCGGCGCAGACGACGACCAGCGCCACTCCGTTCCAGGGCGGCCAGCAGCAAGGGGGCGGCGGCAGGAGAGGCGGAGGCGGCTTCTGATGAGCGAATTCGTCATTCGCACCGAGCAGCTCGTGAAGACCTACGTCATCAGCGGCACGAACGAAGTGCATGCGCTGCGCGGCATCGATCTCGAGGTCGCGAAGGGTGAGTTCATCGCCATCATGGGCACGTCCGGCTCCGGCAAGTCGACGCTGATGAATCTCCTCGGATGCCTCGACACTCCGACCAGCGGCGGATACGAGCTCGATGGCGTGCGGGTCGAAGGCCAGGACCGGAACGCGCTGGCCGCGATCCGCAACGAGAAGATCGGCTTCGTCTTTCAGGGATTCAACCTCCTCGCTCGTACGACCGCCGTCGAGAACGTCGAGCTGCCGCTGCTCTACGACCGGAGCGGCCGCAAGCGCGATGCGCGGGCCCTCGCGGTCGCGGCGCTCGAGCGCGTCGGACTTGGTCAACGTCTTGACCATCAGCCGAGCGAGCTCTCCGGCGGCCAGCAGCAGCGCGTGGCCATCGCCCGCGCGCTCGTCACCGAGCCGGCGATCATCCTGGCCGACGAGCCGACCGGCAATCTCGACTCCACGACCTCGATGGAAGTGATGGCCCTCTTTCAGGAGCTGAACGAGCAGGGCATCACCATCGTGCTCGTGACGCACGAGCCGGACATCGCGATCTACGCGAAGCGGATCGTCGAGATGCGCGACGGCAGCATCCGGCGCGACGAGCCGGTGAAGAACCGGCACAACGCGGCCGAGGATCTGGCCAAGCAGCAGGAGGTCGCGTGAAATCGAAGATCCTCGTCAAGCTCGCCACGCAGTCGATCCTCAAGAACAAGATGCGCGCGGCCCTCACCATGCTCGGCATCATCATCGGCGTGGCCGCGGTCATCGTGATGGTGGCGGTCGGCTTCGGCGCCCGCACCCGCATCCACGAGCAGATCAACAACCTCGGCACGAACATGATCGTGATCACTCCCGGCGCCGCGCAGCAGAGCGGCGTCAGCCAGGGAGCGCAGGCCTTCCCGAATCTCAGCATCAAGGACGTCGACAAGATCCGCGGCGAGTCGCAATACGTCTCCGCCATCTCGCCGGTCATCGTCAGCCGATCCGTGGTCATCGGGCCGGCCGGCAACTGGCGCACGACCATCAACGGCGTCGACTCCGACTATCAGACCATCCGCGACTGGCAGCCGTCGTCCGGCGACTTCTTCACCTCCGACGACGTCCGCTCGAACCGCAAGGTCGCGGTCCTCGGCAATACCGTCGCGCAGAATCTTTTTCCGGGAACCGATCCGGTCGGCACCGACGTGCAGATCCGCAACTCGATCTTCCGCGTCACCGGCGTGCTGGCGATCAAGGGACAGACCGCGAGCGGCAGCGACTCCGACGACATCGTGCTCATCCCCTACACCACCGCCGCGGCGACGCTGTCGGGACGGACGTTCATCCCGCAGATTCTCGCCAGCACGTCGAACGAGCAGGACATCCCGGCGGCGCAGGAAGAGATCCGCGTGCTGCTGCGCGAGGCGCACCGGATCACCGACAACAACGACGACTTCACCGTGAAGAATCAGGCCGATCTCGCCGCGGCGGCCGAGAGCTCGACGAAGGTGATGACGCTGCTGCTCGCGGCGATCGCGTCGATCTCGCTGCTGGTGGGCGGTATCGGCATCATGAACATCATGCTGGTGTCGGTGACCGAGCGGACCCGCGAGATCGGCATCCGGATGGCGATCGGCGCCCGCGGCTCCGACGTGCTCACGCAGTTCCTCGTGGAGAGCATCGTGATGGGAATCCTCGGCGGGCTGGCGGGCCTCATCATCGGCGTCGCCGGCGCGAAGATCCTCGGGCACTTCACCGGATGGGAGACCGCGATCTCGCCGGTCATCATGCTCGTGGCCATCGGATTCTCCGGCGCGGTGGGCGTCTTCTTCGGCTACTACCCGGCGCGCAAAGCGGCGGCCCTCAATCCGATCGAAGCGCTACGTTACGAGTGAGATGGATCGAGTAGAATTCGAGCATGGCCACGTCCGCATACGTCCCCCTGGACGTGCTTTCACCCGATCCTGTAATCGCTCGTTACAAAGAGGGCATCGATCGCACACTGATCCGCGAAAACCTGCGGAAGACTCATGAACAGCGACTCTTGATGCTCCAGCAAATGCAGGAGTTTGTAGCTGAGGTGCGTGCAGCAGGTGAAGCGATGCGTCAAAAGAAGGCATGATTCAGTTCAGAACCTTGCTATCGGCACTTCAGTCAAACGGCGTAGCGTTCGTCATCATTGGTGGTGTCGCTGCGACATTGCATGGCTCGGCACGCGTCACGTATGACCTCGACCTGATTTACGAGCGTTCGCCAGACAATCTCGAGCGTATCGTCGCCGCCCTGAAGCCCTACGACCCGTATCTCCGGGGTGCACCACCGGGTTTGCCATTCAAATTCGATAGTGAGACATTGAAGCGGGGTCTGAATTTCACTCTTACGACAACCGAAGGGCCGATCGATCTTCTTGGTGAGCTCAGCGGAATCGGCCCTTACGACACTGTCGCTCAGCACACCGTCGAAGCCGAACTATTCGGATCGACAGTTCACTTTCTCGACATTGACGCCCTGATCACATCCAAGAAGGCTGCCGGTCGGGCCAAAGACCTCGAAGCTATCGCCGAGCTGGAGACGATCAAAGAAGAGCGTCAGCGATAGAAGCGCTACGTTACGAGTGAGTCGCGGTAGCCGACCATGCGCCGGGTCGCTTCGTCCCACAGGTTCACGCGGAAACAGTTCGCGACGTCGCGCGGCTTCAGCGTTGTCACCGTCGGATCCTGCAGCTCGGGAATCGCGGCCATCGCCTGCGGCAGCCGATAGAACGGGATGAGCGAGTTGAGATGGTGGACGTGGTGGAAGCCGATGTTGCCCGTGAACCAGCGGAGCACCGGCCCGAGGCGCAGATAGCTCGACGACGCGAGCGCCGCGCGGTATGCGGTCCACTCCTCGTCCGGAAGCAGGCGCATGCCGGGGAAGCTGTGCTGCGCGTAGAACAGGTAGCCGCCGAGCGCACCGGCCAGCGTCATCGGCAACAGCAGTCCGAAGAACGCCGCGCCGAATCCGGAGGAAATCCAGAGCGCCGTAACCAACGTGCCGTGGGCCAGGAGCGCGAGCGCCGAGTCCCAGTAACGCAACGGGCGTCGCAACAGCGGCAGGAGCGTGACGCTGAAAAAGAAGATGGTCATGTACGCACAGGCGATCGTGGCCGGATGGCGGGTGATGCGATACGCCAGCCGTCTGATGCGCGAGCTGCTGCGCCACATCTCCGTCGTCATCAGTGGGAAGGCCCCGACGTTCGAGCCTTCGATGCGGCCGACGTTCGCATGATGGAAGTTGTGGCTGTCGCGCCACGACCGCGGCGGAGTGAGGTTCACCGCTCCGTAGCTGTAGAAGATTGCGCGCGCCAGACGCGATCCCGGCAGGATCGAGCCATGCATGAAGTCGTGATACAGGATGAACGTGCGGATGAGCATCAGTGCGCCGAACAGCGAGGCCGCGAGACGGAGCGGCCACCACTGCACGAGAGCCGCCGCGGCGAGCGCGGCGACAAGCAACGTGAACGTCGAAACGACGTGCCACCAGCTCCTCACAGGCGACTGACGCGCGAACGGGCGCGCGGCCAGTTGCAGCTCGCGATCCGCGCGCTCGACGCGAGGCTCGATCACTACGTCCGCCTCATCGCGATCGCTCCCGCTATCGCCAGCACGACCGCGAGAATCGACAGCGAGCGTGGATCGAGCATCGGGATGTTCGCGCCAGCAGCGAGGACCGTCAGCGTGTACGGAGCCTGGCCGATGCAGCCGTTCGCGTCCGTCGCGCGGATGGTGAAGTTGAACAGGCCGCCCGTGAGCGGCATCCCGCTGACGACTCCCGTTGCCGGATTGAGCGTGAGCCCCGAGGGCAACGCTCCGGCGGAGATCGTGTAGACGTATGGCGCGGTGCCGCCCGAGGCGGTGACCGCCTGCGAGTAGAACACCTGGGCCATGGCCGGCGGCAGCGTGGTTGGACTGAGCGTGATGACGGGACAGCCCGCGCTGGCGATGTTAATGGTGTAGAGGCGGCTGCCCGAGCAACCGCTTGCGTCGGTCGCCGTGATCGTGAACGTGAACGTCCCGGCGGCGGTCGGCGTGCCGGTGATCGCTCCGGTGCTCGGGTTGAGAAGCAGCCCCGTTGGCAACGCGCCGCTGGAAATGGCGAATGAATACGGAGGCGTCCCGCCTGACGCGGAGACGATCTGGTTGTAGGCCGTGCCGACGGAACCGTTCGGCAGCGTAGCCGGATTCACGGTGATGATCGGACAGGCCTGCACGATGCCGCAGGTATTCACGCTGTTCGTATCGAGCGTCACCGCCCCGTTGCGCGCCAGCGTTCTGCCGTTGCTGCCCGCGCCCGTCGTCAGCGTGATGCTGCTGAGGGCGAGGATGTCTCCAACGAACGATGTCCCCGTTCCGAGCGTCGCCGAGCTGCCGACCTGCCAGTACGCCTTGTTGCAGCTGTTGCCGCCGTTGTTGATGATCGAGACCGAGGAACCGCTGGCCGTGGTCAGCGTGCTGCCGATCTTGAAGAGGAAGAGCGCGTTCGCGTTGCCGAGGGCGTTGAGGGTCAGCGCACCGGTCAGCTGGGCGGAGGTCGAAAAGCAGTAGACGCCCGGGGTCAATGTCAGGCCGCCGAGGTTCTGGCCGGTGAGATCGACCGTACAGGGTGTCGATGCGATGTTGTTGTAGGCGGTGGTGAGATCGTTCTGGGCCTGCATCGCCACCGCGTCATTGCTGTGGATCGCGCCACCGACGACGACGCCCGGCGGGAAGCCGGTCACCGAGCTGCCGGGACTGACTCCCACGTTGCCGTTGACGGAAGTCGCGCCGGTGTTCGTGACGGCGGAGCCTCCCAGCACGCCGAAATTCTGCGCCGTGCCGAGGGAGATCTGCGCGGCGAGAGGAGTGGCGGCAACAAGCAGCAGCGCGGCGAAGAACAGCGTTCTGCGTGAGGTGGTCCTGCCTTGCATGGGAGCTCCGTTTCGTTCGAGTGAAGCGTTTGTCGGAGAGGCCGGCGTGGATACTTTTTACAGCCTCGACTCGCCGGTTCGTTGAGAAAGCGATGATTCCACGTTCCGTTAAATTTGGCAATAAATCAGAATTTCTCTCCAGATTGAATAATGGATTTCTTGACGCCCCTCGATCAGGCTGTCTTTCTTTCCGCGCGGCCGTTCTCGATGCAGGCCTGCACGGTGGCCATGAGCGCCGGCGAATCGAACGGCTTGTGGACGACGGCGAAGACGATGCCGTTCCATGGATCGGTCGCCGCGCGTGCGCTGCCGGTCAGCAGGATCACGCGCCCGAGCAGCTCCGGCTGATGCTGCTGGAGCTCTCGCAGAACGGTCAGTCCGCCGTCGTGCGGCATCATCAGATCGAGCAGGAACGCGTCGTATCGCTTCCCGTGCGTCGCCACTCGGGCCACGACGTCGCGGCCGGTTCCGAAGTGCTCCAACCTGGCGTGCAGCGGTGCCAGGACTTTCTCGACCAGCCTGTGCATCGAGCGGTCGTCTTCGAGCAAAAGGATCCGCTTGAAGCCGAACGGCCTCACGCGGCTCAATAAATGAACGATGTTCCGGATCCGCGTCATGCGGCCAGCGGTGCCGCCGGCACGTCGGGATGATCGAGACACGTCGTCACGGTGGTCAGGAGCGTTTCGAGATCGAATGGTTTCCCCAGCACATCCCAGACGCATTTGCCCTCGACGCCAGCCGCGGCCAGATCCTGGTTCATCGCGGTGATCACCACGACCGGAATCGGGAGCAGCGACGGTTCCGCGGTTCGCGCGGTGAGGACATCCCAGCCCGAGACGAGCGGCATCATCAGATCCATCAGCACGAGATCGGTCTTGCCGGCGCGCATTGCGGCTAGCGTTTCCCGCCCGTCGCGTGCCTGCCGCACCTCGAAGCCGTGGCGCTGCAGGAAGGTCGTGAGCATGAGCCGGATGCCGGCGTCGTCATCCGCGACGAGGACCCGGCGATTCACAGTGGAAGCCCGTCTGCGGGCAACGAGGAGATGACCACCCATTTCTTCTGCAGCTCGATTCGCTCGGTATCGGGAGGCCAGACGTTGAGCGGGAGGTAGAAATAGCCGTCGCCGAAGGAGCGCGCCTTGCGGATCAATTCGGTCAGACTGCGGCAACAAGTGCCGCTGCGGCGCACTTCGCTGCGTTCGAACTGAACGCCGGTGCGCTCTGCGACTCCCTCGTAAACACGGACCTCGTCAAATGACTGCGCTGGAAGCATGTAGGCCTCCAATGCAAGATCGCGGCCTCAATCGGCCCGCGGCTTCGGCACGTACACCACGGAGCGCGATCGGACGACGCTCCGGCCGATCGCCGTAGCCTTGTCCTCTTCCTCGTTTCGCGATGCGTACAGGCGATCGCCGGCCACCGCCAGCTCCCAGCGCTCTTTCCGGACGTTGCCCGCCTTCACGAAAAGAAACGACGCGGAGTAGTTCGAATCGCGCTCGGCGGCGACCGGCGTGCCGTTCCCGTCGATCCAGACCCGCAGCTCGATCTGCGGCTCGTTCACGAACCTGCTGCTCGTCCCCGCCAGCGTCGATTTGACCTTGAGCCGCAGCAGCGTCGCGCTCTTCCCCGCATGCGTGGAAGCCGTCTGCTCGATCAGAGTCGCGCCGTTCAGATCATTCAACAGCATCGTCGCCACGTCGAGCGCGTCGATGACGTCGAAGATCGTCAGCGCCACCAGCGCGGTGCGCGTCGGCGTCTGATTCTCGGGATTGCGTTTCTTGTTCGCCGCTTCGGCCTCGGCCATCCCGAGCGCGGCAGGCGGCACGCGGATCGCCAATCCGCGAGCGCCGAGCTCCACCTCGAAATTCGTCGAGCCGGCCTGCGCTCCCGCCACCCCCTGCGAGTCGCCGCTCACGCGCAGCGAGGCCGAAACGATGAACGGACCGTTGGCCGGATATTTCTGGAGAGCCGCTCGAAGATCGGACACGGCATCCCCTGCCGCGGGAAACGTGACGAGTAGGAGCAGTCCGACTGCGGCTGCAAATGTTGAAGTCGGTTGACGATCGATGCGCATGTCCAACATTTACCGAATGCGGTTCCCGAATTGCAACTGTGAAGGTCATGCGGTCCCAACTGTCACTGCTCATTCTTCTGCTCGTCTCCGTTCCGGCCCAGGCCGCCACGGCGACTGACCTCTCCAGCCACTCGGTACTTCGCGCCCAGATCCTGCTCGACCGCGCGCACTTCTCGGTGGGCGAGATCGACGGCCATTACGGCGGCAACACGCGCAGCGCCGTTGCCGCGTTCAACCTCGCCAGAAAACTCAAAGGAAGCACGAAGGTCGACGCCGCGACGTGGCGCGCGCTGAATGTCGATCGCGCGCCGGTGGTCGTTCCCTACACGCTGACGGCGGAGGATCTGGCCGGTCCGTTCATGCGGATTCCGGAAGACATGACCGAAAAAGCGAAGCTGCCCGCGCTCGGATTCGAGAACGCGGCGGAGGCCCTCGGCGAGAAGTTTCATGTGAGCCCGAAGCTGCTGCAGAGGCTCAATCCGAAAGTGAAATTCAATCGCGCCGGCACCGTCATTCAGGTGCCGAACGTCGCGCGCCCGCCGCTCGAGAAGACCGCCGGCATGGTGATTCGCGTCAGCAAGAGCCGCGGCGCGGTGGAAGCGGTCGGCGCGGATGGCGTCGTCATCGCCCGCTATCCGGCGACGATCGGCAGCGAGCACGATCCGCTGCCGCTCGGCAACTGGAAGATCAACGGCGTCGGCTGGAATCCAACGTACAACTACAACCCCGACCTCTTCTGGGATGCGGAGACGAGCGATAAAAAAGCGAAGCTCGCTCCCGGTCCGAACAGTCCGGTCGGCCCGGTCTGGATCGATCTTTCCAAACCGCACTACGGAATCCACGGAACGCCGGTGCCGTCCGCGATCGGCAAGACGACGTCGCATGGCTGCATCCGGCTGACGAACTGGGACGTGACGGAGCTCGCGAAGATCGTCACGCCGGGCATGCCGGCCGTGCTGGAGAAATGATGAAGAAGGTGCTCGTGATCGTCATCGTGGCGGTCATCGCCACGCTCGCCTGGGTGGCGGCGGGACCGGAGCAGTTCCCGGAATCGCAGGCCCTCGGCGCGCCGCCTGCGTTCGCGAAAAAAGCGACCGTGCAGACGATCACGATTCCGATGCCGGCGCCCGATTCCGCCGATTCACCGCGTCCGCTGATCATCCCGGTCGAAGGCGTCAACGCCGGCGCGATCCGCGACACGTTCAATGAAACGCGCGGCCTTCGCCGCCACGAGGCGTCCGACATCATGGCCGCGCGCGGCACGCCGGTCATCGCCACCGACGACGGCACCGTGAAGAAGATCTTCACCAGCGTGCCGGGAGGACTGACGATCTACGAGTTCGATCCCGATCAGCGCTACTGCTACTACTACGCGCATCTCGATCGCTACGCGGACGGTCTGCACGAAGGCCAGCAGGTGCATCGCGGCGATGTTCTCGGATATGTGGGAACGACGGGAAACGCGCCGAAGGACGCGCCACATCTGCACTTCGCCGTGATCCGGCTCGATGCGGACAAGAAGTGGTGGAAAGGGACTTACGTCAATCCGTATCCGCTGCTGGTCGGAAGTCGGTAGGACGGTGTCATCCCGCTCGTGGCACGGCCCCTCACCCGCCTTCGGCACCCTCTCCCCGCAAGCTGTACAGCCCTGTGAGATCGTGAACACCTGTCCGAGGACATCGTGAACACCTGCCACTCTGAGGGGTGGGAGGGTGGAGCGATGCCATGGAAGGAGAAGACGGTGATGACACAGAAG
>Ga0070682_100000015_pt1 | contig 249390 bp, 216 predicted proteins | sample KBSC63LmetaG_FD_64668 | JGI IMG/M metagenome (GOLD analysis project Ga0070682, IMG submission 64668) | Corn rhizosphere microbial communities from Kellogg Biological Station, Michigan, USA - KBS C6-3L metaG | ecosystem: Host-associated > Plants > Roots > Rhizosphere | place: USA: Michigan...
GCTTCTGTGTCATCACCGTCTTCTCCTTCCATGGCATCGCTCCACCCTCCCACCCCTCAGAGTGGCAGGTGTTCACGATGTCCTCGGACAGGTGTTCACGATCTCACAGGGCTGTACAGCCACAGGGGAGAAGGTGCCGCAGGCGGATGAGGGGTTTGGGCCACGAGCGAAAATCCCGCATGAACCTGGGAGTGCGCTAAGCGCGCAATTCCGCCAGCCGCTTCCGGATCGTCTTCCGCCGCCGCGGGTCCTCGTGCTGCGAGAAGCGCTCCGCCTCGTACAACGCGACGAGCGGCTCGAGCTCGTGCGCGGCGTCGGGATGCTTCGCCCGCAATTCGGCGAGCGCCTCCTCCATCGTCATCGACGCGCCGACGTTGATGCCGAGCGCGCGCAGATGCGACGCGAGGAGATCGAACACCGGACGCCGCCGGGCGGCGATCGAGATCGCCAGCGCGCCGCCGGCGAGGATCAGCATCACGAAGGCGATCGAGCGCGGCGACTTGAGCCGCGTCCACTGTTCCGCAAAACGAGCCCGCGCGCCGCCGGCAAAATCGCGCATGGCGGTGATCGCGTTCGCGGCGAAGGCCACCTGATCGCCGAGCCCGTACGTCAGCACGTAACGATCCCAGTAGTACGTCACGGAATCGCCGATGGCCGTGGCGTACGCGCCGAGGAGGCTCATCTTGTCCATGCCGGGACGGAGCCCCACGGGAGTCGGATCGAACGTCGTCCAGCGCGTGCCGTTCCACACCTCGACCCAGGCGTGCGCGTCCTCGCGGCGGATGACGAAGTAGCCGGTCAGCGGATTCAGACGGCCGCCGTAGAAACCGCCGGCGATGCGCGCCGGCACCTCGAGTGAGCTGAGAAGCGCGACCATGCCTGCGGCGAAGTACTCGCAATGCCCGCGGCGCTCGCGCAGGAGGAAGTTGTCGACGGTCATCTTGTGGCCGATCGTCGCGGGATCGGCGACGTACTGAAACTTCGTCGAGAGGTAGTGCTCGATCTTCGACGCCTGCTCGAGCGGATCGCTGCTCCGGCCGACGATCTGCTGCGCCATCGCCGTCACTTTCGGATTCAGCGGATAGTTGACGACGCGCGGTTCGGTCGCGCGCAGCGGTTCGATGTCGCGCGCCACCGAGACGTCGACGCTCACCATGTCGGTCGCGCGCCGCTGCGGGAACGTCGTCAGCGCCTCGTGCTGCGGCCCTTGGAAAAGCACCGGCACGCCGCTCACCGCATACGAACCGCTCGGCAGGTAGAGCCGCGTGTTGCCCATCAGGTGCTGCTGCACGCTCACGGAGCGCGTGAATCCGATCGGCCGCGCAAAACGGTAGACGCCGCCGCGCGCGTGCAGCTCGCGGAGCCCGCTCCCCGTCTGCTTCCACTCGTTGCGCGAGAAGCGGTCGTAGATCGCGCCGCGCAGGCGGATCGGCGTGAAGAACGGGATGGCATCGGGAGTGATCCAGACGCGGGCCATGACGGTCGGATCGGGCGAGGAGCTCCGCTCGCGATTGAAATCGATCGTGTCGGAGAGGCCGGTGCTGGCGTTGGTCAGCGAGCCGGCGATCCCCTGCATCATCGGATTCCGCACGCGCGGCACGACCGGAAAGAGCACCGCCGCGACGCATGCCGTGCCGGCGAGGTAGAAGACCGCCGCGCGCGACGACGGCGGCTCGGCGTAATCGTGTCCGAGGGCGGCCACCGTCTCGATGTGGCTCACGTACATCAGCTGCCGGAACATCAGGAAGGCGAAGACGATGACGAAGAGAAGAACCGTGATGTGCGTCGAAGTCGAGATGCTGGCGACGAAGATCAGCGCGGTGGTGAGGAGGCGCTGCGAGTAGTTCCGCACGCGCGCCGACTCGATCGGCTGATACGTGGCGATGAAGAGCACGAGGTGGGTCGAGGCGGCGATGGCGTTGCGCGAGATGAACGCGGCGTCGATGACGTAGAAGCCGACGTACAGGATGGCGATCATCCGCATCACCGTGGCCGGGATGAGCTCCGGACTCTTCCCCATCGCCACGCGGAGGATGATTCCGGCCATCACGGCGTGGAACATCACCAGCGGCAGCACGCCGACCGCGTGCGTCATGTAGAGCGGCACGGCGGCGAAGCTGGTCAGAAGGAGTGTTTCGATCTCACGCCGTCTGGGCGTCATCGTGCCTCCCGACCGAAAAGACGACCGCGCCCCGCTCGTGCGGAATGGCGAACGGCTCGTGCGCCGGCTCGACGAGCGCGAGCGCGCGCATCAGCTCCGAAACGTCGTCGTCCTTGGAATGCAGCGTCACGCGCGGCAGCGAGAGGATGACCTCCATGCCGCGCCTGGCGGAGTAGTAGACATGTGTCGCGGCGCCGCTGATCATCTCTTCGAACGCCTCGTCGCTGATGCCGCGCGGCTTGAAGGGATCGAGCACGATGTGCACGCTCTTCGCCGCCTCCGCCTCGGTCTGCTTGATGATCCACCGCCCCAGGCTCGCCGATTTCTTCCAGGCGACGTGGCGCAGCGAATCGCCCCGCACGTATTCGCGGAACGAGTGGACCTCGCCGCCGATGCCGACGCGATTCGTGGCGATCTCGCCGTCGCTCGCCGACTCCGCCTGCCGCCGCTCGTGTTGCATTTCGAGCAGCCGCGGAAACACGATGACCTCACCATGAATCTTCACGCGCCGCTTCTTGAGGAAGAACCCGAACGGGTAGCGCGTGTAGAAATCGAGCCGGTTGACGGTGACCAGGCCGCGATGATCGAAGCGGAGCGTGACCGGCACCTCGATCGCGCTGCGCCGCGCCACGATCGGCACGAGGACCGGCTCCAGCTCGCCGCCTGAGATCACGACGTCGCGCACGTTCCAGATCCGCGAGTCGTTCCTGAGCCGCAGCATCCCGTGCGCCGCCCGCCCCACCCACGGCTGCCCCATCGCCGCAAACTCCACGCTGAGGTGCTTCAGCCCCCCCTTCGACGCAATGCCCGACAACAGCAGGCACCCAAGGAGAAACGTCAGCCCGATGTAGAGCGCGTTGTTGCCCGTGTTCAACGCCGCGAAGCCGATGACGATCGTGAAGAGCACGTAACTCGTCCCGACTTTCGTCAGCCGGACGACGCCGTCGAATGCGAAAGGGAGGGTGGGGGCGCTCATTGCGCGATCTCTTATCTCGGAACCGGAATCTCGTTCACGATCCGCTGGATGAACATCGCCTCGGGGGCGCGGTCGCCGCGGCGGTCGCGCATCATGATCCGGTGCGAGAGGACGGGGATGGCGAGACGCTTGATGTCCTCCGGCACGACGAAGTCGCGGCCCTGCACCATGGCCAGCGCCTGACAGGCTTTGAAGAACGTCAGGGCGCCGCGCGTCGAGACGCCGAGGGCCACTTCGACGTGCGAGCGGGTCGTCTGCACGATCGTCATCAGGTACTCGAGCAGCGACTCGTTCACGTGGATCGTGCCGACCTGGCGCTGCAGCTCGCGCACTTCGGCTTCATCGACCACCGGCTCGAGATGATCGAGCACGTCCTGTGCGCCGCCGGAGCGGAGGAGTTTCTTTTCATCCGTCGCGTTCGGATAGCCGATCGTCAGCTTCATCAGGAAACGATCGAGCTGCGACTCGGGTAGTGGATAGGTGCCGACGTGCTCGACCGGGTTCTGCGTGGCGATGACGAGGAAGGGATCGGGGAGCGGCAGGCGCCGCTTCTCGACTGTGATCATCCCGTCGTTCATCGCCTCGAGCAGCGCCGACTGCGACTTCGGCGTCGCGCGGTTGATCTCGTCGGCCAGCAGGACGTTGGTAAAGACCGGGCCGGAGACGAACTCGAACTCCTGCGCGTCCTGGTTGTAGATCGTCACGCCGACGATGTCGGCCGGCAGGAGGTCGCTCGTGAACTGGATCCGCTGAAACGAGAGCGACATCGAACGGGCGATGGCGTGAGCGAGCGTGGTCTTGCCGACGCCCGGCACGTCCTCCAGCAGGATGTGCCCCTTCGCCAGCAGCGCCGCGACCGCAAACTGCACGACCTCGGACTTGCCGCGGATCACCTTCTCCACGTTCGCCTGCAACGCGGCGATGCGATCGAGGGAACGGTTCAATTGCACTGCTTCTCTTGCCATGCTGTTTGGACGTTCAACTACGAAAAGCGTGCCGGAAAATCCAGTGCTGAGTGCTGAGTGCTGAGTGCTGAGTTGCCTTTACTCAGCACTCAGCACTCAGTCCTCAGAACTTGATTCAAAGCTTGTTGTAATTCGGACCGCCGCCGCCTTCGGGCGGCACCCAGGTGATGACCTGGTAGGGGTCCATGATGTCGCACGTCTTGCAGTGGAAACAGTTCGTGAAGTTGAGGAACGGGACCTTCCCGCGCCCGTCGGCGGTCGGCTGCGGCTCGTAGACGTTCGCCGGACAGAAGTGGAGGCACGGGTTGCCGTACTCCTCCGTGCAGCGCGTGATGCAGACCTCGGTGTCGGCGATCAAAAGGTGCGCCGGCTGATTCTCCTCGTGCAGCACACCGCCGTAGTAGACGTCGCTGACCTTGTCGAAGGTGTAGACGTTGTCGAACTTCATCTTCTCCGGCGGATGCGGATGATCGGCGCCGAAGTAGCGCTGGATGCGCGTCATCATCTCGTGTCCGGCGTGCCCCTCGAGGCGGTCGGCGAAACCGAAACCGCGTCCGCCGGTGATCATCCCGAGGCCCGCGTTGAGCATGCCGGCGAGCTGGCCGTGCTCGAACGCCTGATGGAAATTGCGCTGCGTGTGGAGCTCCTCGCGCGCCCAGGAGGCCTCGAAGAGTCCGTCGTATTCGCGCAGCTGGTTCGATGAGTAGTCTTCGGTCAGCAGCGCGTGGAACGCCGCCTCGGCCGCGAGCATCCCCGACTTGATGCCGAGGTGGATGCCTTTGAGGCGCGCACCATTGAGGTAGCCGGCGGAGTCGCCGGCGATCATGAAGCCGTCGCCGTACAGGCGCGGCATCGAGAAGTAGCCCCCCTCGGGGATCGCCTTCGCGCCCGCGGCGATCATCTTGCCGCCCTGCAGAATCTCGCGGATCGACGGCTGCAGCTTGTAGCGCTGGAACTCCTGATGCGGATCGAGCGTCGGATTGCGGTAGTCGAGACCGACCACCAGTCCGATGTCGACGATGCGGTCCTTCATCCCGTAGATGAAGCCTCCGCCGAAGGTGTTCATATCGAGCGGCCAGCCCATCGTGTGGATGACGGAGCCGGGGGCGTAGCGATCGTCGGGAAGCTGCCAGAGCTCCTTCACGCCGACCGAGTAGACCTGCGGGTTCTTCCCCTCGTAGAGGTTGAACATCTCCGCGAGCTGCTTGGTCAGCGTGCCGCGCGGACCTTCGGCGAGGATGGTCATCTTCGCGCGGACATCGACGCCCGGCTCGAAGTTCGGCTTCGCTTCGCCGTTCTTGTCGATGCCTTTGTCGCCGGTTCGGACGCCGACCACCTGCCCGTTCTCGACCAGCACGCGCGACGCGGCGAATTCGGGGAAGAGATCGACCCCCATGTTGCCGACGATCGGTCCGAGCCAGCGGACGAATTCGCCGAGGGAGACGACGAAGTTGCCGTGGTTCTGCAGGGGCGGCGGCATGATCGGGGCCGCGATCTTGAAGTTTTCGAACAGGTACCAGAACGCATCGCTGGTGACCGGCGACTCGACGGGACAGCCGCGCTCGAGCCAGTCAGGCATCAGCTCGGCGATGCCGCGCGGATCCATGACCGCGCCGGAGATGCCGTGCGAGCCGATCTCTTTCCCTTTTTCCAGGACGGCGATCGAGAAGCCTTCGAGCTTCTTTTCGGCCCCCGATTCGTTGTGCGCCTTGATCAGCATGGCGAGCTGATACGCGGCCGCGAGTCCCGCCGGTCCCGCGCCGACGATCACGACGTCGACGTCCAGCGTCTCGCGTTCGATGCCTGGAAGTTCAGCCATTTAGTCACTCCCCCGTGCGAAGTCGCGGGCATTGTACGCCGGAGGCGTTGCGGCAATTAGCCGGTGGTTTCGCGCACCGCGCGATACCACCGGAACGATGGCGGTCAAACGGATCGCACCCCGGCGGGGTGCCGGAGCCCCCGCACGCCGCCGGCGTGCGTAAATCGCGCAATCACAATTCCGGCGGCCATGCCGCCGGCTATTCGCCATCACGTCTCCGACGTGTATCCTTCCTCCCGGCCCGAATGTCCGAAGAGCTTTTAGCGCTGCTCCTGCTTCTGGTCTCGAGCGCGGTTACATCGTTTCTGGCAACGATCGCGGTCAGGCATGTCGCCGAGCGTATCGGCGCGCTCGACCATCCGGGCGACCGGCGCGGCCACGAAAAGATCACCGCACGCCTCGGCGGACTGGCGATCATCTTCGGATTCGGCTTCCCGCTGCTTCTCCTCGCCGGGAACTCGCACGCGGCCGGGCTGGTGTCGAAGAACATCTCGTATCTCTGCGCCGTCCTCGCCGCCGGCTCGCTCGTGGTCGGCCTCGGCGTCTACGACGACGTCGTCGGTGCCGACGCCCCGCGCAAGTTCGCCGCGCAGATCGCCGCCGCGATCATCCTCGTCTCGTTCGGCTTCCGCTTTGGCTCGATCTCCCTGGCCGGCATGAATTTCAACCTCGGCATCATCGGCTCACTGGCATCGATCGTCTGGATCGTCGGCGTGATCAACGCCATGAATTTCATCGACGGCATCGACTCGCTGGCCACGGTCGTGGCCCTGACGATCGCCATCGCGTTCGCCGTCATCGCCTTCATCCGCCGCGACGCCTTCTCGCTCGTAATCATGACCGCGCTGGCCGGCAGCCTCATCGGCTTCTATCCGTGGAACAAGCCGCCGGCGAAGATCTTCATGGGCGACACCGGCAGCCTCTTCATCGGCCTGCTGCTCGCCGCGATCTCGATCGCCCGGCCGAGCAAGTCGCCGGTGGCGCTGATCATCGGCGGCCCCATGCTCGCGCTGGCCGTTCCGGTGATCGACACGCTGATCGTGATGAAGCGCCGCTTCGAGGGACCTTCGACGCCGGTCCTCAAACGGATCACGCGGATGTTCAACGCCGACCGGCTGCACATCCATCACATCCTCGTCGAGCGCTTCGGCAGCATCGGCAAGACGATCTTCTCGATCTGGCTCGTGACCGTGGTCTTCGCCGTGTCGGCGATCATGACAGCGGTCGATTCTCTGAAGCCGTATGGCTACGGGATCGGGGGGGTCGGGCTGATCGCGATGCTGTTCCTCCGTTACACGTCGTCGCGCCGGGTGCAGGCCTGAGATGTGCGGAATCGGGGCGCTCTTTGCGTACAAAGATGGCGCACCTCCCGTTCGACGCGAGGAGCTGGAGGCGATCAACGAGCGGATGCGCCCGCGCGGTCCCGACGCCGGCGGTACCTGGATCAGCGACGACGGCCGCGTGGGACTCGCAGCGCGGCGGCTGGCGATCATCGACCTCTCGCCGGAGGGCGATCAGCCGCTGACCGACACGTCGGGCGATCTGGTCATCGTCTTCAACGGCGAGATCTACAACCATCGCGAGCTGCGCGCGCGCCTGGCCCGCGGCGGAGCGCGCTTCCATTCATCGAGCGATACCGAAGTCCTGCTGCAGCTCTACCGGGCGCATGGCGCCGAGATGGTGGAGCTGCTGCGCGGCATGTTCGCCTTCTGCATCTGGGACAGGCGGACGGAGCGGATGTTCGTGGCGCGCGATCCGTACGGCATCAAGCCGCTCTACATCGCGGATGATGGACAGACCGTCCGCATCGCGTCGACGGTGAAGGCGCTGCTCGCGGGCGGCGGCGTATCGCGGACGAGCGATCCAGCCGGCGTTGCGGGCTTCTTTCTCACCGGGAGCGTGCCGGAGCCGTTCACGACCTTCCAATCGATACGCGCGGTCGAGGCGGGGACGGCGTTCTTCATCGATGCCAGCGGTCCGGGAAGGGCGCGCCATCACTACTCGATCGCCAACGTCTTCCGCCGCGGCTGCGCGCAGCATGCGTTCGTCGCGCTCGTGCCGCCGGAGACGCAGCTGCGCGAGTTCGTCAGCGAATCGCTCACCTATCACCTCGTGTCGGACGTGCCGGTCGGCGCGTTCCTCTCGGCCGGCATCGACTCGACGGGACTGGTCGCGCTGACCAATCAGGTCTCGCGCGGCGGTCCGCTCCGGACGGTCACGCTTTCCTTCGACGTCTTCCGCGGACACGAGTCGGATGAATCGAGCACCGCCGAGCGGTTCGCGCGAGAGATGCACAGCAAGCACACGACGCGCATCGTCACGCGCGACGAGTTTCAGAGCGATCTGCCGCGCTTCTTCGACGCCATGGATCAGCCGACGATCGACGGCGTGAACACCTGGTTCGTCAGCAAGGCGACGGCGGAACTGGGACTGAAGGTGGCGATCAGCGGCATCGGCGGCGACGAGTTGTTCGGCAGCTATCCGAGCTTCACAGCGCTGCCGCGAATCGTCCGCAGCATGGCCATCGCCCGGAAGTTTCCGGCCGGGATGCCGACGGCGCGGGCAGCGCTCACGGCGATGTCGCGCGCCGGATTCGCGGGACCGAAAGCGCCCGCCGTAGCGCGATACGGCGAGACCTGGGGCGGCGCCTATCTCGTGAAGCGCGGCCTGTACATGCCGTCAGAATTGCCGGAGGTGATGGGGCGCGACGCGGCGGAAGAAGGACTGGAGCGGCTGGCGATGTTCGATCGCGCGGAGCGGATGCTGGAGCCCGATCCGATGAGCGACTTCGGCCGGGTGGCGACGCTCGAAGCGGCGTTCTACATGCGCAACCAGCTGCTGCGTGACACCGACTGGGCGAGCATGGCTCACTCGCTCGAAGTCCGCACACCGCTGGTCGACGCCTGGCTCCTGCGCCAGCTCGCGCCGCTGCTGACGAATGAAGGATCGGCGTCGAAGCAGTACTTTGCAGACAGCCCGCGTCCGCCGCTTCCGTCGTACGTGCGCAATCGTCCGAAGACCGGCTTCGTCGTTCCATTGATCGATTGGGCACAGCTGCCGCCGGATGGGACCGGGACGAGGATGAGGAGTTGGGCGAAGCGGGTGCTGGAAAGCTTCGGTTGAGCGCATGCGAATCCTCCTCCTCACCACCGACATCTACGGCGGCTACGGCGGCATCGCGCTCTACAACCGCGACTTCGCCGCGGCGCTGACGGAGCATCCCGACTGCGAGGAGCTGGTCGTGGTGCCGCGGCTCCTACCGAATCCGCCGGGAGAGATTCCGCCGAAGGTGCGCTTCGTCGCGGAGGCGGCGCGCAACAACGTCGCCTACTTCCGCGCGGTGCGCGCGCTGCGGCGCGAACGATTCGATCTCGTCTTCTGCGGTCACGTGAACCTGCTCCCGGTGGCGCGGATGATGTCGGACCGCCCGACGCTGCTCGTCTACGGCATCGAAGCGTGGAAGCCTCCTCGCGACCGGCTGCGCAACCGGCTCGCACGCAACGCCGGCGCGGTCATCTCGATCAGCGACATCACGCTCAGCCGCTTCGTCTCCTGGTCGTCGTTCGGCGGACGGACGTTCGTCCTGCCGAACGCCATTCACCTCGACGAGTACGCCATCGGGCCGCGCGATCCGAATCTGGTCACGCGCTACGGCCTGGCCGGAAAACGGGTGCTGCTGACGGTCGGCCGCATCGTCGCCGCGGAGCGCTACAAAGGCTTCGATGAAGTGATCGAAGTCCTTCCCGATCTCCCGAAGGACGTCGTCTACCTCATCGCCGGCGGCGGCAACGATCTCCCCCGGCTTCGCAGGAAAGTCGACGACCTCGGGCTCTTCGATCGCGTCATCTTCACCGGACTCTTTCCCGAAGCGGAGAAGCCGGCGCTTTACAATCTGGCCGACGTGTACGTGATGCCAAGCCGCGGGGAGGGATTCGGGTTCGTGCTGCTGGAGGCGATGGCCTGCGGCGTTCCGGCCATAGGCAGCCGTCACGACGGCAGCCGCGAGGCGCTTCGCGGCGGCCAGCTCGGCACCCTCGTCGATCCCGCCAGCGCCGCCGATCTCCGCCTGGCGATCACGGAGCTGCTGGCGCGCCGCGAGAAACGGATCCCGGCCGGCCTCGATTACTTCTCCTTCGACAATTTCCGGGCGCGCGTTCACGCGATCGTCAACGAGCTGCGCCGATGAAGCGCGCGATCATCCTCGGCGCGAGCGGACAGGACGGCGCGTACCTCTCGCGCCTGCTGCTCGACCACGACTACGAAGTGCACGGCACCTCGCGCGATGCGGAGATGCGCTCCTTCGAGCGCCTCGAGCTGCTCGGCATCCGCGATCGCGTGACGATGCACTCGGTCTCCATGCGCGACTTCCGCGAGCTGCTGCAATTGATCAGCAGCGTGCAACCGGACGAGATCTACAACCTCGCGGGCCAGAGCTCGGTCGCGCTGTCGTTCTCGCAGCCAATCGAGACGATGGAGTCGATCGCCACCGGCGAGCTGCTCGTGCTCGAAGCGATCCGCTATCTCCGAGCGCCGATCCGCGTCTACAACTCAGGCTCGAGCGAGTGCTTCGGCGACACGCCGATCGGCTCGGCGAGCGATGAGCGGACGCCGTTCCTGCCGCGCAGTCCATACGCGACGGCGAAAGCGACGTCGCACTGGACGACGACGAATTACCGCGAGGCGTACGGCCTCTTCGCCTGCTCCGGAATCCTCTTCAATCACGAGTCGCCGCTCCGTTCCGAGCGTTTCGTGACGAAGAAGGTCGCGGGCGCCGCCGCCGCGATCGCGGCCGGACGTCAGCAGAAACTGCAGCTCGGCAACCTCGAGATCTCACGCGACTGGGGCTACGCGCCGGAGTACGTCGAGGCGATGTGGCGGATGCTGCAGCGCGACGAGCCGGACGACTTCGTGATCGCCACCGGCGAGAGCCACACGCTGGAGGAGTTCGTCGCCGCGATGTTCGCCGAGTTCGGCCTCGACTGGCGCGAGCACGTCGAGACGAGACCCGAGCTGCTGAGACCATCCGACCTGCGCTACAGCCGTGGAAATCCCGCGAAGGCGAAAGAGCTGCTCGGCTGGGAAGCGAAGACGCGGTTCGCGGAGCTGATAGGAAAGCTCGCCGATCAACCGCCGTCATCCCGAGCGTAGTCGAGGGACCTGGGTGGGCGGCGGCACGGTACGCGAGCCACCCTGCCGCCCAGGTCCCTCGACTCACGCTCGGGATGACGAGTTGGCGGCGATATAACGCCCGATCTCGATTGACGCCGTCGCCCCGGGCGATGGCGCGTTGCAGACGTGCACCGCCCCATCGCGGCGAAGGATCACGAAATCATCCGCCAGCGAGCCGGCCGGCGTGAGCGCCTGGGCCCGCACGCCCGCCCCCGCACGCCGCAGATCGCGCTCCGCGACGTCGGGCACGAGCCGCTGCACGCTGCGCGCGAAGAGCCTCCGGCTGATGCTGCGCAGCACCTCGCGCCCCCCTTCCTCCCAGTTGCGCGCGGCGAGGCGCCAGAAGCCGCCGTAACTGAACGTGTCGAACGTGTCACGCACGCTGACGTCGCGCCAGCGATACCCCTCGCGCTTGAACGCCAGCACGGCATTCGGTCCGGCGTGCACGTGCCCTTCGATGCCGCGCGTGAGGTGGACGCCGAGGAATGGGAAATCGGGATTCGGAACGGGATAGATCAGCGTGCGGATGAGCGAGGCGCTCTCCCCCGTGATGTCGTAGTACTCGCCGCGAAACGGCACGATCCGCACCTCGGTGGCGTGCGCGAGGCGGTCGGCGAAGAGTCCCGCGCAGTTGATGATCGTCCGCGCCTGAAACTCGCCGCGCGTCGTCGAGATCACCTCGCCGTGCATCTCCAGCACGCGGCATGAAAGCTCCAGCTGCGCACGCCGCTCGAGCAATTTCGCCATCGCGTTCGCCACGCGCCGGTAATCGACGACGCCGGTCGATGGCACGTGCAACGCCGCCACGCACGCGACATGCGGCTCGATCTCCTTCGCCTCCGCGGCGCTCAACCATCGCGTCGCGACGCCGTTGCCGCTCGCGTTGCTCTCCAGCTTCCGCAGCCGCGCGATCTCCTCATCGCTCGTGGCGACGATCAGCTTTCCGCAGATCGAGTACGGGATCGCATTCGCCTCGCAGAACGCGACCATCGAGCGATTCCCGTCCACCGCCATGCGCGCCTTCAGCGATCCCGGCCGGTAGTAAACGCCGGAGTGAATCACGCCGCTGTTGCGCCCCGTCTGATGCGAGGCGAACGCGCTCTCTTTTTCGAAGAGGATGATCGACGCCGATTCCGGCAGCGCCAGCGCGGTCGCCAGTCCGACGATCCCGCCGCCGACGATTGCGTAGTCGAACCTCATACCTCGATGCGCACGTCGCGCGACGCGACATTCCGCAGCAACCGGACCGTAGCGGCCACCGCGCGCTGCAGGTCTCCCTGAAACACGAAGCCGGCATCGCGAAACCGATCGGCGCGCACCGTGTACGAGAGCTGATTCATGATCCGGACGTCGACGAATTCCGCCTCGAGCTCCGGGACGTGCAGGCGGATCGCATCGACGATGTCGCGCACCGTGGCGTTGATCGTCAGGACGTTGTAGACCCGGTTGTCGAACAGCCCGCGCTCTATGATGAAGTTGATGGCGCGGACGCCGTCCTCGAGATCGAGATAAGGCCGGCGCTGATCGAGCGCCGAGCGCCACACCGTGATCGGGATTCCCTGGCACGCCTGCCAGATGAATTTGTTCACCGCGGTGTGGAAGCGCATGCCGGGCGAGACGCCGAAGATCGTGCCGAAACGGCAGGTGATGAAGCGCAGGCCCTTCGTTCGACCAAGCTCCGTCAGCGCCCGCTCCGCCTGCAGCTTCGAGGTGGCGTATGGGCTCTGCGGCTGCAGATCGGACTCCGGACAGTCCTCATCGACGACGTCGCTTTGCGTTCCGTAGACGCTGGTCGTGGAGAGAAAAAGAAATGGCACACCGGCAGCCGCGCACTGTTCGGCGACCCGGATCGTGCCGGCGAAGTTGACCTGCTCGACCTGCTCCGCTTTGTCGAAGCTTCCCGCCGCGTCGGTGATCGCGGCGAGATGCACGAGCGCATCGGCGCCGGCGAGCAACGACCCGAGGTCCAACTGCTGCACGTCATGCTGCAGAAAGCGGTAGCGCCCGCCGTCGGGGAGATCGAAAAGCGACGTGTAGCGCTGCGTGGAGAGGTCGTCGATCATCACCAGCTCGCAGCCGGGGAACGCGACCGGAAGCTCGCGGATGAGACGGGAGCCGATGTGCCCGAGAGCGCCGGTGACGATGATCTTCATGACTCGAGGTATTCGCGAAGCAGCGGGCGGAAGTAGTCGCCGGTGAGCTCCAGACCTTTGCGCAGATCGACCGTCGCACGCCAGCCGAGGCGGGTGCGGATCTTCTCGTTCGAGATGATGGCGTCGCCGATCTCGATCGCCTCCCGATCGCGCGGCCAGTCGATGAACTGCAGCTTGCCGCCGATTACCTCGACGATGGCGCCGGCGATGTCGGCGACGCTCGACTGCGTGTCGCCGACGGCGAAGAAGACCTGGCCGTTCGCATCGTCGGAGACCGCGGCGCAGATCAGCGCCTCGACCACGTCGCCGACATACGTGATGGTCCGCAGCTGGCGTCCTTCGCCGTAAACGGTGACGGTCTTGTTCTGCAGTCCGAGGCCGACGAAGTAATTCATGAAGCCGAAGTCGGGGCTGCGGATGTTCGAGCGCGGCCCGAAGACGTTGGCCAAGCGAATCGAGGTGGTTTTCAGCTTGTACGCGCTGCCGTAGATCAGGACGTACTTTTCGGATGCCGTCTTGTTCGCCGAATAGATGTCGACCGGGAATTCCGGATGTTCCTCGGTCACCGGATTGGTCACCATCCGGCCGATCTGCGTGCTCGTTCCGACGTGGACGATCTTGCAGTCGCGATTGAAGCGCCGCACCGCCTCGAGCACGTTGATGATCCCTTTGCAATTGACGTCGATGTCGATCAGCGGCTCGCGCATCGAGTTCGGATGTGAGGTGTACGCGGCGCAGTTGAAGAGAATCTCCTGGCCGCGGATCACGGCGCTCACCCCTTCGAACGCCCGGATGTCGTTGAGGATGATGCGCGCGTCCTTCTCGATGTCGCGGACGTTGTACATGTTCCCGCCGGAGCGGGGATCGAGCACGTCGTAGATCGTCACCGACGCGCCGAGCTCGAGGCAGCGGTGCGCGATGTTGCTTCCGATAAACCCGAGTCCTCCGGTGACGAGGACGTTCTTGCCGCGCAGGTCGAGCGTCATGCCGGGTTCGCTATCGCGCCGCCGCGGCGGCTTCGACTCCCAGAATGCTCTTGATGCCGCCGCAGATCGCGTCGGTCTGCTCGCGGGTGAGGTTCATCGCCGCCGGCAGGTTGATGCCGCGGTCGGAGATGTCGTACGCGCGCGGATTCAGCCGCCGCCCTTCCTCCTCGCGTCCGGGATACGCCGGCAGCGACGAGAGCGGATAGAAGAATGGGCGCGACGGCAGACCGAGCTCCTGCAGCTTCTCCATCGCCAGCGCCTTCGTCATCTGATGGCTCTTTCCGAACACCACGGCCGTGATCCAGACGGAGTTGAAGCCCCCTTCCGGTTCCGCGTTGAGCTGAATGTCCTCGACGTCCGCCAGCCCTTCCTTGTACCAGTCGTAGAGCTCGCGCTTGCGGGCGATCAGCTCGTCGAGCCGCTGGAACTGCGCGTAACCGAGCGCCGCCTGCAGGTTGAACGGCATGTATTTGTAGGTGACCTCTTCGTTGTAATACATCTTGCCGCCCGGCCGGCGGCCATGATCGCGAAGGATCGTGCAGCGCTCGAACAACTTGTCGTCGTCGAGGATCAGCATTCCCCCTTCACCGGTCGTGAGCGTCTTCGTGCGATGAAAGCTGAAGGTCGATCCAATGCCGAAGGTTCCCGCCTTGCGCCCCTTGTACGTCGAGCCGAGCGATTCGGCAGCGTCTTCGACGAGCGGGATGCCGTGACGCTCGGCCACCGCCACCAGCTCATCCATCAGCGGCATGTTGCCGAACAGATCGACGACGATGATGGCTTTCGTCTTCGAGGTGATCCGCTTCTCGACCGACTCCGGATCGAGGCACCAGTGCTTCGGGTCGATGTCGCAGAAGACCGGAGTGGCGCGGAGGTAGGTGATCGCCGCCGCGGAGGCAATCCAGGTGCAATCGGGGACGATGACCTCGTCTCCCTCGCCGATGCCGAGCGCGGTGAGCAGCAGATGGATCGACGTGGTGCAATTCGGCGTCATCAGCGCGTGCTTGCGGCCATGCCACGCGGCGAACTCGTGCTGAAACGTCTCGACGTAGTAGTACGGCTTCTCGTACCAGCCGGTGCGCATCGCGTCGACCACCGTCTCGATTTCCTTCTCCGTGATCCACGGACCTGCCATGTAGATCGGATCCATCCCCGTTCCTTTCAAATCGATCTCATTCGCCGCGCCGGGACGCCGGCCACGATGGTCGCGGGCGGCACGTCGCGCGTGACGACCGCACCGGCCCCGACGATTGCATCGGCTCCGATGCGGATGCGCGGCAGCACGGTCGCTCCCGCCGCCACCCACACGCCGGTCTCAACATGAACCGCTCCGGCCAGCGTGGCCGACGGTCCGATCTCGACGCCATCCCCGATCACACATTCATGATCGATGCTGGCGCGCGTATTCACGATGCATTGTCTTCCCACGACCGATTCCACTCCGATGATCGCCCCGGCGTGAATCTGCGCTCCGGGGCCGACGACAGCGTTCCGCGCGATCCACGCCGTTGCGTGTATCGCCGTCACCGCAATGAGTCCAACACCTTCGAGACGGTCGGCGATTCTCAGACGAACGCGGCCATGCGGATTGCCGATCGTCACGCAGAAGCCGAGCGGCTCGCCGCTCATGCCCGCGAGCCAGCGCTCGAATTCGGAGCCGTGCAGCAGCGGCACATCGGAGAACGGCGCTGCCAGTCCCGCGGTGTCGTCGAAAACCGCGATCAGCTCCGCGCCCTGCTCCTCGACGACCGGCCGCATGACCTTCGCCTGTCCCGTCCCGCCCCAGAAGATGATTCTCATGATGCGAAGGCGCGAACGGCGTCGATGACCGCCTGCTGATCGTCGTCCGTCAACTCCGGATACATCGGCAGCGACAAGACTGTTCGCGCGGCCTGCTCGGTGTTCGGCAGCGAGTCGTTCGTCGCGTACGCCGGCTGCTTGTGCACCGGGACGGGATAGTGGACCAACGCGCCGATGCCGCGGTCGCGCAGGTGCTGCTGCAGTTCGTCGCGGCGATCGGAAGTGATGACGTAGAGGTGGTAGACGGACTCGACGCGATCGCGGACGAAGGGGACACAGACAGGAGTGTCTGTGCTACACCGCTGGGCGGTGTGTGGAGCAGACACTCCTGTCTGCTCACCCAGCGCCTCGTCATATTTCTTCGCGATCGCGCGGCGGCGTGCGTTGTCTTCATCGAGGTGCCGCAGTTTCACGCGGAGAATCGCGGCCTGCAGCTCGTCGAGTCGCGTGTTCCAGCCGTGCGTGCTGCTGACATAGCGCTCGGCCCAGCCGTATTCGCGGAGGAGACGCATCCGCTTCGCAAGCTCGTCGTCGTTGGTCACGACTGCGCCGCCGTCACCGATCGCGCCGAGGTTTTTCGTGGGGTAGAAACTGAACGCGCCGAGAAGTCCGTGGGAGCCCACGCGGCGGCCGTCGTACTTCGCACCGTGCGCCTGCGCGCAGTCCTCGAGCACCGGCACGCCGAGCTCGCGGATCGGCGCGAGGTCGGCCGGTTGTCCGTAGATGTGCACCGGCACGATCGCTTTCGTCCGCGACGTAACGTTGATCTTGCGCGGATCGATAGTGAAGGTGTCGCGCTCGATGTCCGCAAACACGGGCGTCGCACCGAGCATGCGGATCGCGGAGACGGTGGCCACTGCAGTGTGCGCTGTGGTGATGACTTCGTCCCCTTCGCCAATTCCCATCGCCGCGAGCGCCACATGCAGCGCCTCGGTTCCGGATCCGACGCCGACCGCATGCCTCACGCCGCAATACGCCGCGAATTCGCGCTCGAATGCCTCGACTTCGGGCCCGAGGATGTAACGGCCGTTGGTCAACACATTGTCGATCGCGGCGTCGATCTCTGCGCGATGCGCGAGGTACTGCTCGCGCGGATTGGAGCAGAGGATCACTCCACGACCTCCACCCGCGGCACGTAGACGATCCACTTGCCGCCCGCGTCGCGGAATGCCGCTTCGTTGCTCATGATCTCGTCGCGGTGATTCCAGCCGAAGAGGAGCGCGTAATCGGGATAACGCGCCGCGAACTCCTCGTGCGTTTTGACCGGGATGTGCACGCCGGGGCTGAACTTCCCCTGCTTGATCGGCGTCGTGTCGCTGATGAACTCCACCAGGCCGGGCGTGATGCCGCAGTAGTTCGTGACGGTCGTGCTCTTCGACGTCGCCGCGTAACCGACGACGCGCTTCTTGTCATCGCGGCACGATTGCAGCAGCGCCCGCAGCGCATCGCGCGACGCCTCGACATTCATCCGCAACCGCTCGTAGCACTCCGCGGTCTTCAGGCCGAGGCGCTCCTCGAGTGCTTCGACGGTGCGGACCGAATCGCCGATCGGATACGCGCCCTGATGTGAGACGACGTAACGCATCGAGCCGCCGTGCACGTTCTGCGGGATCGCTTCGACGATCTCCATCCCGTGCATGGCGAAGAGATTCCGAAGCGAGCCGACGGAGAAGTAGAACGCGTGCTCGTCGTAGATCTGGTCGTACGAAGTCTTCTCGACGATGTCGCCGAGGAACGGATCTTCGAAGATCAGGACGCCGGCCGGCTTGAGCAGGAGGCGGATCCCTTCGACGACCGAATGCATGTACGGGATGTGGCACATGACGTTCGCGCCGAGGAAGGCATCGGCGGGACCGTGCTCATCGCGGATGCGGCGCGCGAGGTTCTCATCGAAGAACTCGCCGATCGTGTTCACTCCCCTGCTCCGCGCGACCTCGGCCACATTCGCCGAGGGCTCGATGCCGAGGTGGCGAATGCCGCGCTCCGCGAAGTGGCGGAGCATGATGCCGTCGTTGCTCCCGATCTCCGCGACGAACGGATCGTCCGACTTGATGTAGTGCTCGAGCACGAACGACGCGAAGCCCGCGAAGTGCCGCTGCATCCACGCCGAGGTCGAGGAGAAGAAGGCGTAGTTCTCGTGGAACATCCGGCCGCGGTCGACCAGCTCGGTCAGCTGCACCATCGAGCAGCGCGGGCAATGCGCCACGCGCAGGTTGAAGAAGTACTCATCGGCGAACTGGTCGGGGGTGAGGAAGCCGTTGGCGATCGGCATCGGCCCGAAGTCGATGAACGGCGTGATGGGAGTCTCACAGATCAGGCACGAGGGCATCGGTGGCGATTCTAACTGTCATCAGGCCCGGCGCAACCGACTCATGAAATAGGCGGGTCGTCTTCGATTGTGGCTACGCGCGGGTTGCGATCTCGATACCAGGCCGTTGCTTCCTGGAACTCTATTTCGGCAGGTTCGACGATGTGGAGGGGCTTCAACGTCCCAAAACTTCTTGTTCCACGCGCGAGAGCACAGTACGCCAATCCGTACTTGCCAGCTCGCCAGCCCGGGCAGCCGCGACCCTTCTCTGAATCTCACTGGCCCAGGCCTCTTCAACGTCCGATTCCGCCTCTTGCAGGCTCTCGAGGAGCTCCGCGGCCATCTTGGCGCGTTCGTCCAGCGGCAGATCCAACGCTTCCTGAAGCAGGTCGCGAGTTCCACGTGTCATGGGCGGAGATCGTAGCACGCTGTCCGCGGCGTCAACGCCTGGGTCATCCGCACCAGAACGCCGTCATCTGCACTTGCGGCCTGACGCACTGAGTCATACTCGGGGCGTGAAAACGGCGGTTTCAATTCCCGATGACCTGTTCGAGAAGTTGGAGCGATTTGCTCGCCGAGCGAAGCGGTCGCGGAGTGAGGTCTTAGCGCCGCGCTTCGGGAGTACATGGCAAGCAATGCTCCCGACGAAGTAACAGGCGCGATCAATCAGGCAGTGGACGAGATTGGGGATCAGCACGATGACTTTGTTGCGGCGGCAGCACGACGGGGCCTCGCATTGAAGCCGTCAACGCCCGGATCGTCCGGATAAGCAACGCTGTCCTACACCGCCGGTCACCACCGCAAGAGCGCCTGCTTCACACGCGACAGAAACCTCCAGATCGGCGTGCGGCCCGGGATCAGTTCGCGGCGCGGAAAGTCGTTGCGCATGACTACCGACGGCGACACGACGATCGCCCGATAAAGCTCGAGGGTACGTCGCACCCATTGCGCATCGGTAAGGTAGTGCGCATGCGTCAGGTGAATTCCGAGCTCCGCCCGACGCCGCAGTTCGCGCGACGGCTGTTCGCGCTCGATCCACGCGCGAATCGCCGCCTCCCAGTCGCGGGAGATCCGGCCGCCGATCCGGTCGCGCTGCTCCTCGTGATAGCGGTACTGCCCGAGGAGCGCGTCGAGCTTGCGCACGTTGGCGATCGTCGCGATGCGGAGATAGAACTCCGCGTCGGCGGCGTAGCTGATCTCCGGGCGCCAGCCGCCGGCGCGGTCGGCCGCGGCCTTCGTGAAGAACGCCGACGGCTGCGGGATGAACGTCAGCTTGCCGGCGTATTCGCCCAGGTCGAACGGCGGGAGCGTGGTGCGTCCGGTGAGTTGCGAAGCGGCATCGATGTACTCGACGTCGCCGTAGACGAGACCGAGCGAGGGATCATCCGCGAAGGCCTGCACCGCCATCGAGATCGCACCGGGGAGGAACGTGTCGTCCGAGCTCTGGATGGCCTGAATGCTGCCGGTCGCGCGGGCGAGGCCCTTGTTCACCGCATCGACGACGCCCTTGTCCGGCTCCGACCACCACTGCAGCTCGGGACGTTCGCCGTAACTGCGCAGCACATCGACCGTGTCGTCTTTCGATGCGCCATCGAGCACCAGCACTTCGATCGGGCGGTAGTCCTGGGCGAGGATCGAATCGATCGTCTCGCGAATGAAGCGTCCCTGGTTGTAGCTCGGGATGATGATCGAGACGAGCATTCGTCAACCGATGAGCGCGACAGCCTCGAGCCAGGCGCGCATGTGCCGCGCGGTGTCGCGGAGAAACTCGCCGCCTCCCTGGTCCCAGATGAAGCCGCTGTACGAACCGCTACGCGCTTCGAGCTCGTCGGCGAGGTGCGCGTAGAGCTCCGGGTACGCCGACCCCGACAGCTTGGCCTCGGTGAGCCACGGCAGCAGGTCATCGAGCAGCACGACGCCCGCGAGCTCGTGGTAAAGATCCTTGAAGAGATTGTGCGGCGTGCGCCGATGATCGGCAACCGGCGACCCGATGCGGATCGCTTCGCCGCGCGCTTTCACGCACGCCTGGCAGAGGTAGCCGCTGAGGATGTCGCCGTAGCGGTCGATCGTCAGTCCGCCGACGTTGAACCCCATCCGGACGTAGTAGTACGCCGCGATCGCGTCGCGCGCGATCCCGGTGTTCTGCGTGTTGATCGGTGACCAGGTGCGCGGCCCGAGAAAATGCGGCCCCCGATCGGCCGCGCTCACCTGCGGCGCAATCGCAATGCGGCTGATCGCATCGACGTCGGGATCGCTGAGCCAGAGCCCCGCGTTCATCGCCACGCGCGCGTTCCGCGTCCGAAGAGTCTGCTGTCTGCTGTCTGCTGTCTGCTGTCTGCGGGCAAAATACGGAAACCCCCGCGGATAAATATCGACGCCGGCCGACGTGGTCAGCATCGTCCCGATGTTGAACCACCCGTCGCTGCTCTCGCTCTCCTCGACGTCCGCCGTCTCGCCGGCCACGGCATGCTCGCCGACGAAATCCGAATCATCGAGGCAGTAGTTGTCGTCGTCGATGGAGATCAGCAGCTCCGCGCCACGGTCGAGCGCCATCAGGAATCCGACGTTCCGCCGGTTGTCGGAGTTGTACGGAATCCGATCCTTCATCGACGGAAACTTCGCGAGGAACGCTTCCTGCTCGTCGAGAGTCGGACACTCGACCCTGTACCCTCTCGCTTTCGCCTCGGCACACGCCTGCGCCACGGTCGGCGGCGTCTTGCGATCGATGATGACGATGAGATCGACGCTGTCGCGCCGTCCGTGCCGCTCGATGTTGGCGAGATAGCCGTCGATGAATCGCGGCTCGAAGATGGTGGTGACGACGATGGATGCGCGTTTCATTTGCCCTTGGGAGTGTACGTCACGCCCTCGGCGTCGAGGCGCGCGATGAGCGCACGCACGCGTTCGACACATTCACCCGCGGCCGGCGCGGTCCCGGGCCATTCGTCCCAGCCATCGACGGCGCGCGGACGCCGGAGGCGGCGAATCGCATCGCCGATCGCCGGCGGAAGAAAGTCGATCCGCCCGGCGCGCGGCAATCGGACGGCGGCTCCGCCCTTCGGCGGCAAGGCGAGCGCGCGTTCGAGAATTCGTTGCCAGTCGCGATGCATCCGCTCATCCGTGTCTTCGCGCACTTCCGCCACCGCGGCAACCGACAACGCCGTATGGCGCGCCCGGTCACCCGCCAGGAGCCGCAACGCCGCGGCGGCAGCCGCGACATCGCCGACCGGGAAGGTCATTCCGGTCTCACCATCGCGCACGATCGCCTCGCTCACCTGTCCCGCGTATCGCGCAACGACCGGCACGACGCCGTGCTGCATCGCCTCGTAAACGGCGTTCGGACTTCCTTCCGCGGGTGAGAAGAGAAGCAAGGCGTCGAGCATCGGATAGGCCCGTTCGTAAAGCTCCTGCTGCGACAACGCGCCGTGCATCGTGATCCGCGGATGCCGCAGCAGGGCCTCATCCGGTCCGCTGCCGAAGACGTGCAGCTCGACGTCGTCATCAAGTGCATCGGCCAGCGACGCAAGATCGCTGACACGCTTGGTCGACTCTTCGATCCGTCCGACGAAACCGGCTCGCAACGGTCCGCCGCCTTCGAAGTGTGAGCGATGCGGCGGTCGCGCGCCGTGCCTGACGTAGTGAAGGCGATCACTCGCTGCCGGGAGGAGCTCGCGCAACACGGCTTCGATCAGGCGACTGATCGCGACGACCTGATCGACGATTTCGAAACGGCCGGCGATGTTGCAGAAGAGATCGGGGTGCATCGAGCGCACCGGCACGATCAGCCGCGGCGATGCTCCTTTTGTACGCGCCATCGCGACCGCATCGAACACTGCCCCCGAGGCGATCGGCAGCACGATATCGGGTCGCACGTCCCGAATCGCCTGAGCGAGTCGCGTGACGCGCGTTCGTTCGGTGCCGGCACGAACGTCGAGCGTCACCAGCCGCAGATGGGGATGCTCGCGAAGATACGCCTCCGGATCGTTGAAGCGCGCTCCGCGCGGCAGCGCCGCGAACACTTCCCATCCCTCACGCTGGAGCCAGAGGCTGAAGTGATGAAGCCATTGCTCCATGCCGCCCCAAACGTTGTGCGTCTGCGTGACGAAGAGGATTCGCGCCATGTCAGACCGATTCGATCGCGTTACGCAACTGCTCGAATGTGCGTGCTCTGGAAAAGCGGTCCCGCACCATCGCCAGCCCGCGCGTGGCGATTCGCTTCCGTTCTTCGGGATTGCGGATCAGGAACGCGATCTTGTCGTGCCACTCCTGATCGCTCGAGGCCAGCATCCCGTTCACGCCATCCTCGATGACGTCGGCATTCTCGCCGTAACGCTGCGCAACCACCGCGGCCTCCCCGCTCATGTAAACGAGCGCCTTTAGTGCGCCGCGAGCGAGTGCGTCGTCGCCGCGATAGAGCGGAAACAGCCCGATGTCCATGGCCAGCACTTCGCGGATCATGCCGCTCTGGTCGTAGTCGGGGACTGCCGACCACTGCACTTTCTCGAACCGCGGGAGATTCAGAAGTGACGGCAACCCTGTCCCAACGAGCCGCAGATGCAGATCTTGAAACTCGGCGAAGAGATCCTCGAGCGGCTCGCGGATCTGGTAGAGCGAGCCGGCCGTGAGCGGCGAGCCGATCCAACCGAGCGTGACGCGGGACGGATCGCGGATGGCGCTCGGCCGCATCGCATCGAAATCCTCGCATTGAGGACTGTCGTTCACGGTGAAGATCCGGTCGTTGAACGTCCGCGCATACGACGCGGTGAAGTCATTGACGCAGATCACTCCGTGCGCCAGGCGAAGGATGGCCTCGAGATCCTCCCATCCCTGCTGCCGCGCAAACGGCAGCCAGAAGGCGTCGGCGCAGAGAACGAGCAATCGCGGCTGATTCAACGCCCGGATCCGCTGATGCAACTCGAGAGACGGGATCTTCAGCGCGTAAACGACATCGCATCCGGCCGCAAGCTCGACGATCCGATCGTCCCAACGGCGCCGGATGCCGCGCTTCATTCGCGCGTTGAGCTTCCGCATCCGCGCCCGCCAGAACCAGTTCGCCAGGCGATCGCGATCTTCGAAACCCTCGGGCTGATCCCGGGCGACATACAAAGCGTCGAGACCTGCGGCGCGGAAGGAGTCGCGGTATTGAAGGGCCGCGGAATAGGAGCTCGGCAACGTCGCCGAATCCATCAGGAGCATGACGCGTCTGCCCGCCATCCCGCGGCCGATCATACCTTCGCGAAAACGATCGTGCTCGCCTGCGACATCCGAAGCTCGGCAGGGAATCCGGACTGGTCGTACAAACGGGGCAATCGGCGCCAGAGAATTCGCCGGTAGCCCGACCGATCAGCGATCCGGAACAGCTCATCGAAGGAAATGAACCAGTAAGGAATCGGATCGCCGAGGTTCACCTGTGCCGTCGCATACGTACGAGACGCGACGCCGGAAAACTTTTCGAGGATCACGTACCGGGCACCGAGCGCGAACAGACCTGCCATGGTTCCGGACCAATCGTCGACATACTGCAAGGCACTCTTCACGAAGACGATGTCGGCGGGTTGTTCCGCGGTCGTGCTGAACTCGATTCCGTCATCGCCTGCGAACAGCTCGCGGCCGCGGGCCACGACTTCGGGCAGTTCAACCACGCGCCATCGGATTGGGATGCCTGGTTCGACCCGCTTCACCCAGGCGTACGACTGCCCCACGCCGCCGCCGAAGTCGAGCACGCGGACCTCGCCGCTCATGCCGCGGAGCACCAGCAGCAACGCCTCGTGCTCGAGCACGAAGTCCTCGCCGACATCACCTTCTCGCGCGAGACCCACCTCGCGCGTGACCGCGTCGAGCCACGCGGAAGATGCGTGAGCGTCTGACGCGGGAAGATCCGCGAAACGCTCGTACACGCCATCCCAGATCGGATCTGCGGCGCGACGCGAGCGCCAGATCACTCGGCGCTCCTCGTCACCTGCCACTCGAGCAGCGGCGCGATTCTTCCGGGCGTCTGATAGCCGGGAAAGGCCCGGTTCACGACGCCCGACTGCTGCACATCGAAGGTCAGGCGGATTGGTTCGCGGAGGAGAGACCGGACGTCCGCAATCCCAGCCCGGAGGAGCAGCTGGTAAGGCCGCGCGGCGAGGAAATCGGCCGGGATTCTCGCTCGCGCGATCCATTGCCCCGCCTCGACCCGTGGCGCCTGGTCCACGCTTCCGTTGTGGATCGATTCCAGGATCACGACTTCTTCCAGATCGAGTAGTTGGAAGTAGACATGGAGTCCGAGGGTGGTCGAAAAAACCGTGAACCTGATCTCGATGTCGAGCGGCTCGCCATTGAGCACGTTCGTCGTCTCGTTGTCGCGCTGCAGCAGACGGATCGCGTCGAGGCGGAAGACGGGATCGGGCGGCAGGCCGGCGATCAACTGCACGACGTCCTCGCGTCCCGCCCGGCTGCTGGAATGTTGCAGGTAGCGGGTGACCATGGAGGTGCTGTCGCCGGAATCGACCACCTTCCCGTTCATCAGCCAGACCGCGCTGTGGCAGAGCGTCTTCACAGCCGGCATGTTGTGGCTCACGAACAGCACGGTGCGGCCATGACTGGCCACATCGTTCATCTTGCGCAGGCACTTCGACTGGAACGCCGCATCGCCGACGGCCAGCACTTCATCGACGACCAGGATCTCCGGCTCGAGATGCGCGGCGACGGCGAACGCGAGACGCATGTACATGCCGCTCGAGTAGTACTTCACCGGCGTGTCGATGAACCGCTCCACCTCGGCGAAGGCGACGATCTCGTCGAAGCGCTGCCGGATCTCGGCGCGGGTCATGCCGAGGATTGCGCCGTTGAGGGCGATGTTCTCGCGCCCCGTCAGCTCGGGATGGAAGCCGGTGCCGACTTCGAGGAGACTGGAGACGCGGCCACGCAGCTCGATGCGCCCCGAGGTCGGCTCGGTGATGCGGCTCAGGATCTTGAGCATCGTCGACTTCCCGGCGCCGTTCTGGCCGATGATGCCGATCGCCTCGCCCCGCTTCACTTCGAACGAGATATCGCGCAGAGCCCAGAGATCGCGCTCCTCGGCGTTGCGCTGCTGCCGGCGGAACGTCATCAGATCGGTCAGCGTCTCGCGAAACGTGCGCGGATCGCGCCGCGCACCAATGCGGTACAGCTTGGAGACGTTGTCGGCGCGGACGGCGATCTCGCTCACATCACATCCGCGAAAAGGCGTTCCAGACGCCGGAAGTAGATGCTGCCAGTGACGATCAGGACGAGGGAGACGACCAGCGCGTACAACAGGCCACCCACTTCGACCGGCCGGCCGAAGATCGATGAGCGAAACGCTTCGACGACCGGCACCATCGGGTTCAACGAGACCGCCCAGCGCCACTTCTGCGGAATGAAACTGAGCGGGTAGACGATCGGCGTGGCGAACATCCAGATCTGGATGACGAAGGGGACCACGTGCCGGATGTCGCGATAGCGCACGACCATCGCGCTGAGCCATGTCGACAATCCGAAGACGAAAAGAAATGCGATGCCGATCGAAAGAGGAACGAAGAACAGCGATTCCGCGGCCGGCATGGTGTGTTTCCAGATCAGCAGCGGCGCGAGCATCAGCAGCGCCAGGGCGAAGTCGACGATCCCGGTCAGGATGGCCGAGATCGGGACGAGCAGCCGCGGGAAATAAACCTTCGTCACCAGGTTCGCGTTGGACAACACGCTCTGACTTCCGGTTCCGAGCCCGTTCGCGAAGAACGTCCAGGGAAGAAGTCCGGCATACGTGAAGAGCGGATACGGAATGCCGTCCGATGGCAGCTTGGCCACGCGCCCGAAGAAGAAGGCGAAGACGATCATGGCGAAGAGCGGCTGGATGATGGCCCAGGAGATGCCGAGCACCGTCTGCTTGTAGCGGACCTTCACGTCGCGCCAGACAAAAAAGTAGAGGAGCTCGCGATAACGCCACACTTCGCCGAGGTCGACCGTCCGCCAGGCCGGAGAGGGCTCGATGATGAGAAGCGCGTCGGTTTCAGAGCTCACGCGGCCAACAGGATAACGTGTAGGCTCGACGTGATGCTGCTCCGCCAGCGCCTCGGCGCGATCGTCTACGACTGGCCGCGTTTCCTCGGCTCGATGATCGGACGCGACCGTTGGATCCGCTTCCGAAACCGCAACGAGCGGCTGTCGATCGATGCAGCGACCGGCGGCGCTCGTTGCGAATGGCAGTTCACCAGCGACCTGCACATCAGCAATGTCTATCCGGCAACAGGCCGCTGGCTCCTGCGGCGCGCCTTGCGCGACTGGCCGATCGAGCTTGCGAGCGCACCGCAAGTTACCGGCGAGCCACGCGTCTCCTTCGTGATCGGTCATCGTGGGGAGGCACGCCTGCCACATCTGCTGGCGACGATTGAAAGCATCGCCGCGCAGGACATTGCCGTCGAATGCATCGTCGTCGAACAGTCGGAGCAGCCGCGGGCAAAAGTCCATCTGCCGCCGTGGGTCCGGCACATCCACACGCCCATCGCGTCCGATGCGTCGCCGTACAACCGGTCGTGGACGCTCAACAGCGGCGCGAATGCTGCCCGGTCGCCGCTGCTGGTCCTTCACGACAACGACTTCCTGGTTCCTGCGCGCTACGCCTCCGAGTTGGCGAAGCGGCACAACGAAGGATGGGAGTTCATCGATCTCAAACGATTCATGTTCTACCTGTCAGCAGGCGAGACGACGCGCGTCTTCACTACAAGGTCGCTGCATGCCAGCGCTGCGATCGATCGCATCACGCAGAACCTGTGCGGAGGCGGGAGCGTCGCGGCCGATCGCGATGCCTATTTCGACATCGGCGGCTTCGACGAGTCGTTCGCCGGCTGGGGAGGCGAGGACAACGATTTCTGGGATCGTGCCGCGACGCGACGCCTCTTTGCGTATTCCTATCTACCGCTCGTCCATCTCTGGCACGAGGGGCAACCGGAGAAGGCGGCGGCGCAGCCTGTGGGCGGCCGAAAGCGCATGCTGGAAGTGCAATCGATTTCGCCGCGCGAGCGCATCGAGCGGCTGCGCACGAAACCGATCGGCCGGATCGACGGACCGGCTGATTGAACTAATATCGACCCCAATGAACACGGTCGGCAGAAACGTCGTCCTCTCCGACGAGACGACGCTCGGCGAGAACGTCACGATCGGCAACAACGTAACGTTCCACGGCCAGGTCGAGATCGGCGACGGAGCGACGATCTTCGACGGCGCCGTCCTCGGAAGGCCGCCGATGTCCGCCGGAAACACGACGCGGCCCCTCGCTTCGTCGCTCGGACCTTTGCGTATCGGAAGCGGCTCGATCGTCGGCGCGAACGCGGTCCTCTACGCCGGCTCGACGTACGGCAACCGTGTGCTGGTCGGCGATCTCGCATCGCTGCGCGAAGGGTGCACCGTGGCCGACGATGCAGTGATCGGACGCGGCGTCCTCGTGATGTACGAGGCGTCGATCGGAGCACGGACACGCATCATCGACGGCGCGATCATCACCGGACTGGCGACGATCGAAGAGGATGTCTTCATCGGGCCGGGCGTGAACAGCATCAACGACAACGAGATCTATCTGAAGCGCTTCGGGCTGGCCGAGGGGAAGTGGCGCGGGGCGACGATCCGGCGGTTCGCGGTCATTGGTGCGGGCGCCAATCTCGCGGCCGGAGTGGAGATCGGGCGAGGCGCGCTCGTCGCTCCTTCGGCGATGGTCACGAAAAACGTCGAGCCCTGGACGCTCGTGGCCGGCATCCCGGCACGTACGCTCCGGCGCGTCTCCGATGATGACCGGCAGAAGATCCTCGACAAGTTCGGACTCGACGAATGAGCGTCATCTCGATCGTCGTCCCGGTCTTTCACAACGAAGTCAGTCTTCCTCCGCTGCTCGAGGAGCTGCAGAAGCTCGCATCGCGCAACGGCGACGACCGCTTCGAATTCGTCTTCGTCGATGACGGGTCGAAGGACAACTCGTTCGCGGTACTGGAGCGTCTGTCGGGCACGGACGACCGCGTTCGCGTCGTCAAGCTGTCGCGCAACTTCGGCTCGAACGCCGCGATCCTGGCGGGCCTCACTGTGGCGACCGGCGACGTGATCGGTGCCATTGCAGCCGACCTGCAGGATCCGCCGGAGAAGTTCGACGAGATGCTCGCGTTGTGGCGCGGCGGACGGAAGGTGGTCGTCGCCGCACGGACCGACCGCGACGACCCGGCGCTGACCGTCCTCTTCGCCGATGTCTTCTACCGCCTTTTCCGGCGCTTCGCCCTGCCGTCGATGCCGGAACATGGATTCGACTTCTTCCTGATCGACCGGCGCGTCTGCGATCTGATCACCTCCATTCAGGAGAACAACGCCTACCTGATGGGCTTGATCCTCTGGCTCGGCTTCGATCCGGCCGTGGTCGAATATCAGCGGCGCGCGCGGCCGGCGAAATACGGCCGCTCGATGTGGACGCTGGCGCGAAAGATCAAGTACTTCATCGACGCCTTCGTGGCGTTCTCGCATCTGCCCGTGCGCGCCGCGTCACTCCTCGGAATCACCATCAGCACGATCGGCATCCTCTACGCGCTGGTGCTGCTCTTCATGCGGTTCACGTATCGCATAGAAGTCGCCGGCTGGACGTCGCTGATGGTCGTGCTGCTGGTCGTCTCGGGCGCGCAGATGCTGATGCTCGGCGTGATCGGCGAGTACTTGACGCGCACGCTCGACGAGACCCGGCGCAGACCGCGCTTCATCATCGACCGGATCGTGGAGCAGCGGTCAGACGCCGTCGACAAGTGACGGGCAGACTCGAGCGAGATCCGGTGCCTGCTTCGAAACCTTCTCCGGCTCGAAATGGCGCTTGAGTCGCAGGAACGGCGACTCGAAGAGATGGAACGAGAGCATTGCCGCGGCGAGTGAGACGGAGCTGGTAATTACGAAATAGAGCACCGCGCCCGCCGCACGCCCGCCGGCCAGAGGCTCCAGGAGCTCGCGCGGCAACCGCCGCTCGAAGACCGGCAGCAACAGTCCGTGAAACACATAGAGGCCGTAGCTGTATCTTCCGAGGAAGCGCAGAGCGGGTGTCGCCAGAACGGTGGAAAGAACCGTCCCCTTCTGCGTTACGAATGCGATCAGCGCTGCAAAAAAGAGAGCGAAGAACGTAAAGCCGGCCACTTTGGAAAATGCCAGGAGGGGTGTCACCGGACGGGCCAGGACATTTTCGACCGCACCACGCCAGGTGAGACCCGCGAGAATCAGCCCTGACGCGAGAGCAACCGGTCCTGCCGCCCTCGCCATCCACGCACGCGCGGCAGAGTCGCGGCTCCACATCGCGACGAGTGCACCGGCAGCAAGTCCATCGAAACGGCACGGCGTCCAGTCGAAACATCCCAATGCTGCAAGCCAGACGAATCGCGGATCGGACAACGCCGCAGTCGAGAGCAAGAATCTCAAGGCGATCGACAACGCGATCGCGCCGATAGCGATCCGGATCGCCGCTTTGCGTCCGCTCAGAAACAGGATCAGCGGCCAGACGAAATAGAACTGCTCTTCGATCGACAGCGACCAGAAGTGTCCTATGTGGATCCACCCACCCCGGAAATCGAACGGCGCGAAGTTCATTACGTACAACCAGGCAAAATGCTGATGGCCGATGACACTCTGCTCGGCGGGCGTAACGCCCACGATCCTCGGCACGATCAGAAAGACGGCGATGAGTGCTCCGTAATAGAGGGGAAAGATTCTGAGGACGCGGCGAACGTAGAAGTTTCGAAAATAATGCGGGCTGCCGAGATCGCGCAGGAGAATCGACGTGATCAGGAAACCGGATAGCACGAAAAAGAGATCGACGCCGATCCAACCGGCCTCGGCGATCTTGAACGGTATCGACCGCAGCCCCTGATTGGCGTCACCGCGCGTGAGGAGGTGGTTCATCAACACGAGCAGTACCGCCAAACCGCGGATGCCGTCGAGAACGGCAACGCGATTCGTCTCGGACTCTGATTGAACTATGGACATGAACCTACGGCGGCAACAGCGTTGCGTCGAAGACTTCTTCCCCGCGCGTCAGAACCGTTCGTAGTGATCGAAGCGCCGCGTGTCGCCGCCACGCTTCCGCAAAGCGACGGCGTGCGCGTTCTCGATTTTCCGGAACAGCCGCTCGTGCTCCGGTCCGGGATCACGGTCCGTGCGTGCGAGCCGGCGCAGGCGGCGCTTCAGCTCACGACGGAGCAGCAGGCCTTTCGGTGGCGACGCGGCGTACCGGAGTGCCGACGTCAGTTCGTAATCGCGATTGGCGAGGATGAAGCGGACGGCCGCGTTGATGGCCGGATAACCGACATCGTCAAAGACCACGAAGCCGCCGGTCTCGAGCATCTGGTCGATGAAGAAGAAATCGACCAGCGTGTGGTCGAACGTATGCCAGCCGTCGATGAAGGCGAAGTCGAAACGCGTGCCTTCAGCAGCCAGCCGCGGCAACGCCTGTTGCGACGCCTCCTCGATCAGGGTGACGCTGTTCGCATATCCCGCGCGGTCGATGAGATGGATTCCGGCGCGATGCCACCCGATCGTCTGATGGGAATCGATGCTCACGAGCCGCGCGTCAGTCCCGTTCCGGCAGAGGGCGTCGGCGATGCAGAGCGTCGAGACACCGAAGGCCATCCCCACTTCAATGGCCCGTTTTGCTCCGCAGGCAGCGACTGTTTCGTATAAGAGCTCACATTCATCGCGGGGAATGAAGGAGCTCGCATCGACGTCGCTGCCATCCGGAAGCTGACTTCGCCGCGTCGTCAGTATCTTCTCCACCAGCGGGTGCAGCGCGGCGTCCGTCATTGCGGCGAAGAATAACTCAGCGGGGTAGACCGCCGTTCCGGAGTCGGGATTGGAAGACGGTCAATGTTCCGTCGCGATGGACGGGGCTCCAGAACCCGGCCGGCGCGTTCCTGTCGATCAGATAGTCTCCCTGGGAGGCAATGATCCTCGCCGCAGTGGCGTCGCCGCGACTGGAGGCTTCGTACAGCTGCCAGCGCCCGGCGGGAGCGCGCTGGTCGGTCACCGTCCCCTCTTCGGTGAACCACGTTGGAAGCCACACGCGCCGCTCCGCGAAAATCAACGGCACGATCTCGGCCCGAAACCCGACGCTGGTGGGATCGACGAGCACGGCGCGTTCGCCGCTGTTCGTGCGGATCCAATCGAGAGCCGCGACGTAATCGGCGGGAAGAGCCACGCAGCGCGCGGACTCGCCGGTAATGCGGTACCACGGAAATTGAAGGACATACGTCGCGCTCTGCACGAATCCGAGCGTGATCAGAAGAACGGCAGTCGCGCGTCCGAATCGCGACTGACGCGCCAGGCCTGCGGCCACGAGCGGCGCGGCGGCGACCGCGAGGAGCGACGCGGTTTTCATGGAGAAATCGACCAGGCCGGTGACGTTGCCGGCGATCATCAGAAAACTCGGAACGGCGATTCCCGCGGCAAGCACCACGTGAATCAGAGTCAGGGGCTTCTTTCCGATGATCGCGAGAAACAGCACCGGCGCCAGACCGAGCACCACCATGCGGACAAATGCGCCGTGGTCGAACGCGACCGTCAGATGGCGTGTCCCATCACCGGCGGCGATGATGTGCAACATCGCGAGAACCAACCCGATCACCGCTCCGCACACCAGCGCAATGCCGGCAGTAACCAGAGGTCGTCTTACGCGCCCGAGGGCCGCCCACACCGCCATGGCGAGTGCGAGCGAGAAGACGAGAGTAATGCTGTAGCCGGCAATGAGACCAAGCGCAGTGCAACCGATGATCGCGTCCTGCCACCGCCCATCGCGATTCCACAGCTCCAACTCGATCAGGGCCACGAGCGCCAGAACCAGCGCGACGCTGTTGTTGCCGAAGACGATCATGCTGTTGAGCGGCGAGAGGAAGAGGTGATTTCGCAGCGGCAACGCAAGAGGCCCGAGTGAAAATCGAGCGGACACCGCCTGATAGAAGTAAGTCGTGAACGGCGCGAACACAACGATCGCGGCCGCGACGGTGGCGCGTTCGGTCCTCTCATTGAAAATCCTGATGGCCACGACGATCGTGTGGAAGAGCAATCCCCCGACGAGCAGATTCGTCACGATCAGCGCGTTCGCGTTGCCCATGTGCGAGCCGAGAAAACCGGCCAGCGTTGCAGGGAACGAAAAATAGAGCCAGTGGTAGCTCAGCAAGCCCGTACCGTCGACGAATCCGAGCGGCAACCCCGGAGAAGCGCGGAGATCGGAGACGTACGCGACCAGATTTCCGAAGTCGATGCCGAACAGACCGTACAGGCGGACCGTATCGCCCGACGGCACCTTCCAGCCCAGCCAGGCCAGCGCAAAAACGACCGGCAGCACCACGAAAATGACGGCCCGTTCGCCGGTGCCGCACTCGATGTCCATGCGCAAGGTCCCCAGCCAGCCGGTTCGCGCCACGGCGAGCCAGAGAACCAGGGAGAGGAGCGCGTCGATATCGATCGGTAACGCCTTCCGAACGAAGAAAAGCGGAACGGCAGCGACGATCACGACCAGTGCCGCGACCGTGACCCGGAGATCGGCCCGCAGATGACCGAGAAACGGAAGCCGCCAGGCGAGGACGAAGGCCGGCGCGAGGAGAAGGACGGCAAACGCAAGCACCGTCACGGTTCCCCTGACGCCGCCTCCCAGGTACGCCACGATCGCGACGTCGAGGAGGGCGATGGCGATTACCAGGATTCCGGCCGGCACTCCCGACATGATGCCCGATTCTGATTCCGCCTCATGCGGCTCACCTACAATCGTGGCCGTGAACGCCGGCGTTGTCTCGACGATCATCCCGGTCTACAACCGGGCGGAGATGCTGTCCGCAGCCGTGGCCAGCGTCATCGGACAGAGCTACCGGCCGGTCGAGATCATCATCGTCGACGACGGTTCGACCGACGACACGCCGGCAGCGATCGCGGAACTCGCCGCCGCGCATGACGAGATCCGGACCGTGCGCATCGCCAACTCCGGGCCGGGAGCGGCGCGCGAGGCGGGACGGCAGCTCGCGAGCGGCGAATTCATTCAGCATCTCGACAGCGACGATCTTCTTCTGCCCCCCCGTTTCGAGCTGCTCGTCAAAGGTCTGCGCGACGATCCCAGGGCGGGCGTCGCCTACGGCATGACGCGCTACTCCGATCTTCACGGCAACGAGATCGCGCCGGATTGGAAGAACCCGAATCAGCGTCAGGAGACGATGTTCCCTTCGCTCCTCCTGGGCCGATGGTGGGACACCCCTTCACCGCTTTACAGGCGCTCCGTCACCGACGCCGCCGGCCCCTGGACTTCGCTGCGGCTGGAGGAGGACTGGGAGTACGACGCCCGCGTGGCCGCCCTCGGGACGCGGCTGGCCTTCGTCCCGGAAACGCTCGTCGTCGTCCGGATGCACGGCGAGGATCAACTGTCGCGCGGCGAGGCGCGCGATCCGGCGCGTCTCCACGATCGCGCGCGGGCGCACGAACTGATTGCATCGCACGCACACCGGGCCGGTCTCGGCAGCTCATCGCCCGAAATGCAGCACTTCGCCCGGGAACTGTTTCATCTCGCACGTCAATGCGGCGCCGCAGGTCTCGGTGAGGAAGCCGGCGGTTTGTTCGCGCTGGCGCACGACATCGCACCACGCTGGGACCTCCGTCTCTACGGAGCAGTGGCCCGCCTGATCGGATGGCGGCGAGCCGGAAAACTATCGATGCTCCGGGAGCGCCGGCGATGAGCGCGGCGCCCGAAATTTCGGTGGTGATGGGTGTCTACAACGGCGGCGAGACGCTCGCCCCGACGATCGATTCGATCCTCGGGCAACAAGACGCGGACTTCGAATTCATCATCGTCGATGACGGCTCGACCGACGGAAGCGGACGCATCGCCGATGAATATGCGGCGCGCGATCCGCGCCTCCGCGTCATTCATCAGGCGAACGGCGGACTGACCCGCGCCCTGATCGCCGGCTGCGCCGCCGCGCGCGGCCGCTACATCGCGCGACAGGACTCCGGGGATCTCTCGGCTCCGCACCGGCTCAGCGCTCAGGCCCGCGTGCTCGATGGCGACAACTCGGTGCTGTTCGTTTCGTGCTGGACCCGTTACGCCGGTCCACGACTGGAACCGATGTACACGTTTCGGGGTACCGGACGCGCGGCGCGTCCTGTCCGCATCATCGATCTCGATGCCCGCTACTGCCACATCGACGAGCCGGCCCACCACGGCTCGGTCATGTTCCGCCGCGATGCGTACGAACGCGCGGGCGGCTATCGGAGCGCATTTCGCTACGCACAGGATTGGGATCTCTGGTACCGGCTCGCGGAGCTCGGCAATTTCCAGATGATCGAAGAGGTGCTCTACACGGCACGGATCTCGCCCGACTCGATCACTTCACGCGCGAGAAAGACACAGCAGGAGCTCGCCGCGCTGATGGTCGAAATGATCCGCACCCGTGCACGCGGGGAGTCCGATTCCGCACTCCTGGGCAAGGCAGCGGAGATCAGCGCTCGAAAACACCTGAGCATCTGTTCGCATGCTCGCGGCCTTTACTTCATCGGCGAGGCGCTGCGCCGCAAAGGCGACCGCCGCTGCTGTTCGTATCTCTTCCGCGCCGGCACCCGATGCCCGTTTCTGATCAAATCATGGCTCCGCCTCCTGCAGTCGATGGCGATCACAACGTCCGATGCGAATCCTTCTGATGTCTGACACGCCGCGCGATCCGAACTCCGGCGCCGCCGGAACGGAAGTGCAGACCGCCGACGCGCTGCGGACCAGCGGGCACGAGGTGGACGAGGTGTGGGAAACGCAGCTCGGCCGGCGCATCAGGCACGGCAACCTGCACTATCTTCTCGAGCTCCCCCGCACGTACCGCAGGGCATTGCGAGAGGCCTTTGCCGGTGCGCAGTACGACGTCGTCCACGTGAACCAGCCGCATGGCTACCTGGCCGCCGAGTGGCTGGCGCGGCATCACCCCGGCGTGCCGTTCGTACACCGCTCGCACGGTCTCGAGCTTCGCGTCGAGCGCGATCTCGCTCCCTGGCGGAAGCTGTACGCGGCCGGCACTCAGTCTCCCGTCCGAAAAGAGGCGAGCAAGCTCCTCGCCGCGCTCCTGGCGCGGCACACGTACCGCACGGTGAAGGCCGCCTGGGGACATATCGTCTACGTCAGTGAAGACCGCGACTTCCTCGTTTCCGAGCTCGGCGTCGACGATCGGAGAATCGCTGTCATCGCCGCCGCCGCACCACCGTTCATGACTGCCGCGCCCGCTCCTCCGATGAGCGCCAACCGGCTGCGGAACATCGTCTACGTCTCGCAATTCGCGTTCTTCAAAGCGCCCGGCATCGTCGCCGGGGCGATGAATCGTCTGGCCGCGCGGCACTCCGAGCTCCGCTTCACGTGGGTCTGCGACGCGGCTCACCACGAGGCGGTGCGCGCACTCCTCGATCCGGCATTGCGCGAACGGATCGACCTGCGGTCGTGGATCCCCCAGGACCAGCTCCGGTCGATTTACGACCAGGCCGGCATCTTTCTCTTCCCTTCGTTTTTCGAAGGCTTCGGGAAAGTCTTCATCGAGGCCATGGCGCGCGGCGCGCTGGTCATCGCCACCAACGTTGCCGGCGCACGCGACGTCATCGAGGACGGCGTCGATGGCACGCTCGTTCGCACCGGTGACGTGGAGGCGATCGTCGAACGTGCCGAGGAACTGTTGCGGAATCCGCGGCAAGCGATTGCGATGTCGGAAGCGGCCGCGGTGAAGGCGCGCACATATACCTGGACGCGGGCGGCGCGCGAGTCGGTCGAATTCTACGAGCGCTTGAAGGTTCTCGGACCGGTGCACGGATGACCCAGCGCCTCGCCATCGTCGCCTCGCACGTGATCCAGTATCAGGACCCCTTCTTCCGCCTTCTGGCGCGCGAGCCGGACATCGATCTCGAAGTGCTCTACTGCTCACCGGCGGGAGCGGAGACGTATCGGGACGAGGCGATGAACGCCACGCTCAAGTGGGACCTCGAGCTCCTGCAGGGATATCGCTACCGTTTCATTTCGAACTGGTCGCATCGGGCCGATGGGTTCATGCGCCAGATCAATCCGGGGTTGTTCGCCGCCATCGGCCGGGGGCGGTACGACGCCGTGTTGTTCATGCTCGGGTGGGGAACGCTGAGCGCCTGGATCGGCTTCGCGGCGTGCCGCTTGTTCCGGAGTCCGATCCTGCTCTTCGGCGACAGCAGCTTCCTTCCCGAGGAAACGACGTCGCGCCAGCAGGTTCGGGCCGGCATCATGCGATCGCTCTTCCGGCTGACGACGGCCTTCATGATCTCCGGCCGGTGGAACGCCGACTATTACGAGCACTACGGCGCCGACCCTCGGCGATTCTTTCCTTTGCCGTGGGCCATCGACAACGACCGCTTCGATGAGGCCAGCCGTCTGGCTCCCGATGAGCGGTCGGAGATTCGCAACCGGCTCGGCATCCGTCCGGAGGCGATGGTGGTCGCCTATTCGGGGAAACTGATCGAGCGGAAAGACCCGCTGACGCTGCTGCGCGCGTTCGAAAAAATGCGGCATCGCGACAAAGCTGCGCTGCTCTTCATCGGAGACGGCGAGCTCCGCGCAAGCGTCGAGGCCTATGTGGGAGAGCACCGGCTTCGCGACGTCGTCATCACCGGTTTCGTGAATCAGACGGAGATCCCGAAGTTGTATGGAATCAGCGACGCGTTCTGCCTCCCGTCGTCGTTCGATCCTCGCGCCACGGTCGTCAACGAGGCGATGGCCAGCGGCCTCCCGGTTCTGATCACCGATCGTTGCGGTCCGGCCGGCGATATCGCGCGTGAGGGTGAGAACGCGTTCATCTTCCCTTTCGGCGACGTTTCTACGCTGTCGTCCCGACTCGATCTTCTCGCCAGCGATCCGGCCCTGGCGAAGCGGATGGGCGAGCGCTCGCGCGACATCATCGCCACCTGGACCTACGAAGCCGGCATCGAAGGGGTCAAGGCCGCACTGCGTTTCGTGGCATTGGAAGGCGCGCCGTGATCACGATCGCCATTCCGACGTACAAGCGCGGACCGATCCTGGTCGAGACGATCGAACGGCTCCTGAAGCTGACTCCGCGCGCGGACGAGATCGTGGTCGTCGATCAGACGAAGGAGTATCCGCCGGAGATCGCCGCGAAACTGGACCAGTGGTCGCGCAGCGAGATCCGCTGGATCCGCCTGCCCGAGCCGTCGATTCCGCACGCCATGAATGAAGCGCTGCGCGCGTCCTCCAATCGCATCGTGCTGTTCGTCGATGACGACATCATCCCCTCCGCGACCCTCGCGCAGGAGCACGAAACGGCCTATGCGCCGGGCGTGTGGGCGGTGGTCGGGCAGGTGCTGCAGCCGGGCCAAGTGGTCGAGCACTTCAGTGAGGCGGCGCTTCATCGCGGCGCGCTGCGCGACCTCGAGTTCCGCTTCAATCACGACGTCGAGGGCGACGTCGAGAACGTGATCGCCTGCAATCTCTCCGTCGATCGCGACAAGGCACTGGAGATCGGCGGCTTCGACGAGAACTACATCGCTGGCGCGTATCGCTTCGAGACCGACTTCGCGCGCCGCGTCATGGAAGCGGGAGGGCGGATCCGCTTCGAGCCGCGCGCCTCGATCCATCATCTGCATGTTCCGACCGGCGGCGTTCGCGCGCACGGCGATCATCGCCGCACTACATCCCCGAGCCATTCGTGCGGCGATTACTATTTCGCGCTCTTGTACGTCCGCCCCTTCTGGCCGTACGCCCTGCGCCGTTTTCGCCGCAATGTGGCGACCCGCTGGCATCTCCGGCATCCGTGGTTCATGCCGGCGAAGGCCGTCGCCGAGTTACGCGGTTATGCTATGGCCAGGCGTCTCTACCGTCGCGGCCGCCGTCTTGCGGAGTAACGGACCGGCACGACGCGTTTCGCCAGCACGACCGTGATTCTGATCATCTTCTGTTCGTTTGTCGCCCTCGCGGCAACCGTCGCGCTCGCCGATTGGCGGCGAGCCTGGCTGCTCGCCTGCCTCGTCGGCGTGCTTCAGGATCCGGCTCGAAAACTGTCGCCCGGCCAGCCGATCTTCATAACGTTCGGCATCATCGCCGTCTACGGAATGATTCTTTTCGGCACACAACAAAGAATTCAGCACGCGCTGCGCGATTTTTCGCGGCGGTTCACGAGAGTCTGGGGAGCGTTCGGCGTCCTCCTTCTCTTTCTTTTTCTGGCGGCCGTGAATGGCGTAATGACGTTCGGCGTCGATCAATGGAAGGCGCCGATGCTCAGTCTTTTCGTCTACCTCGCCCCGCTTCCCGGAATCCTCCTCGGCTACATGTACCTCGATCGCGAAGAACGGCTATACGGCTTCTTCACCTTCTACGCGGTCATCACGTCGATCGCCCTGATCGGCACCCCTCTCGAGTACTACAGAGTTCACTCGGCGGCGCTGGGCATGGTTCACCAGGTCGGTGACTACATTCGCTATCTGCCGGGAATCGAGCTCCGCATGATCTCGGGCTTCTACCGCGCGCCCGACATCATGGGCTGGCATGCCGCGACGCTCACCTCGATCGCCTTGGCCATGATCGTCCGCTCCGAAATGGGTCGCCGTTCCTGGCCCTGGATGGCGGTCGCCGGGTGGGGTTTCTACAACTGCATGATCTCCGGGCGGCGTAAGGCGATCTACTACGTCGCCGTCTTTGCCGCCATCTTCGTCTGGCGCTATTTCCAGCGATTGAAAGCCGGACGTGTCGCGGCCATCCTCATGGCCGCTTTCGTCATGGCGTTCGTCATCCACCAGATTCGCGGCAACGAAGATTCGAGCCCTTATGCGCTTGCAGCAGCAACGTCTTCGGAAGAACTGCAGGGTCGTCTCGAAGGAGGTCTGTTCGAGACCATCCGGCAGGCCGGCATCATGGGTGCGGGCCTTGGCACCGCGACCCAGGGTGTGCAGCACGTTCTCGGACGCGACATGGGCGTGTCATGGCAGGAAGGAGGTCTTGGCAAGCTGGCGGTCGAGATCGGACTTCCGGGAGTGCTGGCCGCCGCGCTTCTCGCCTTCGCCGCATTCCGGTCGGGCCTTCGAATCTCAGGATTGCCCGACCGGCCCTGGAGCAAACAGGTCGGCCGCGTGGCTCTCTTCTCCCTCACCATGGCGAACATCGCGAATTTCCTCGCTTCGGCTCAGACCTACTCCGATCCGGTCATTACGATCATGACCTGCTTCTTCGTCGGCTGCCTTTTCGGCACAGTCACGCTCGAGGAGCGAGCTGCTCTCGTCGCGGTCGCAGTTCCCGAGACCAAGCCTCAACTCGCCCCGGCAACCGCCTGATGTAGGCTCGCGCCGAGTGAAGATCCTCCACGTCGTTCCGACGTACCTTCCAGCCCGGCGCTACGGCGGACCGATCGTCGCCGTGCACGGTCTCGGCCGCGCACTCGCACAACTCGGGCACGACGTGACCGTGTACACGACCAACGTCGACGGCGATCAGGTTTCCGACGTCCCGCTCGATCGCGAGGTGATTCTCGACGGCGTTCACGTGCGCTATTTCGGCTCGACGTTCCGGCGTCTCTATTTCTCCCCCGCGATGCGGAAGGCGTTTCACGAGATCGGTCAGTTCGATGTGGTCCACAACCACTCGGTGTTTCTCTGGCCCACCGCGGCAGCGGCGGGCGCCGCCGCACGAAAAGGGGTTCCCTATCTGATCTCGCCGCGCGGCATGCTGGTTCCCGGCCTCATCCGCCGCAAGAGCGCATTCGTAAAACGGAGCTGGCTGCGCCTGATCGAACGACGGAACTTCGCGCAGGCCGCCGGGATTCATTTCACCTCGCAGCGTGAGCACGATGACGCATCCGCGACCGGCATCCCGATCCCCCGCGCCTTCATCGTTCCGAATGGCATCGACCTCATCCCGCGTCCCGGCGTTCCGCGCAGCGGCGGGCAAATCGTCTACCTCGGGCGCATCAACTGGAAAAAGGGACTGGACCGGCTCATCGAGTCGATGCCTCGCATCGACGGCGCGCGTCTGATCATCGCCGGCAACGATGAAGAATCATTGACGCCGGCACTGCAACGGCTCGCCGAACGGCACGGCGTCGGCGACCGGATCGAATTCCGCGGGCCCGTCTATGGCGACGCGAAATGGAACCTGCTCGCAGAGGCCTCGCTGTTCGTGCTGCCGTCGTTGTCCGAGAACTTCGGAAACGTGGTGCTCGAGGCGATGATGATGTCGACCCCGGTGATCGTGACACCCGGAGTCGGCCTCGCTGACGAAGTTGCAAACGCAGACGCGGGGCTGGTGGGCGACGACCTCGCCGAAGCGATCAACACGTTGCTGGCCGATCCGCAGAGGGCCGCTCGCATGGGGCGAAACGGCCGCGCGCTCGTCGAGTCGCGCTTCACCTGGGATGCGGTGGCGAAACGGATGGAGGATGTCTATCGATGCTCGAGCGCATCACGCCCGTAATCCTGACGCGCGATGAGGAGCCGAACATCGCCCGCACGCTCGGTCAGCTGTCATGGGCGAACGAGGTCGTGGTCGCCGACAGCATGAGCACCGACGGCACAGTCGAGATCGCGCGCCGGTTTCCGAACGTTCGTCTGTTTCAGCGGCCCTTTGACGATCTGGCATCGCAGTGGAGCTTCGCGGCGGAGCAGGCACGCACGGAATGGATCCTGACCCTCGACGCCGATTATTTCGTTCCCGATCCGTTCATCCACGAACTGGCGTCGCTCGGTCCGCCTGACGACACGGCCGCCTATGACTCCGAATTTCATTATGCGATCGGCGGACATCGTCTTCGGGCCACTCTCTACACCGCCCGTCCCGTTCTTCTCCGGCATGGCCGATTCTCGTTTTACATGGACGGGCATACGCAGCGGGTTCGGGTCGAAGGTCGCACGCTGCATCTGCAGGAGCGTCTCGTGCATGACGATCGCAAGAGCCTCCGCCGGTTCATCGCCCGCCAGCGCCGGTATATGCGTGATGAGGCGGAAAAGCTGCGGCAATCCGATCCTAAAACGCTCAGCGCCCCTTCGCGCATCCGGCGGCTTCGGATCGTGGCGCCGCTGCTCGTCGTTCCTTACACGCTGCTGGTCAAGGGGCTGATCTTCGACGGCAACGCCGGTCTTCGCTACACGCTCGAGCGGCTCATCGCGGAAGTCATTCTTTCGTGGGAGTTGATGTTCGGGCGGCGCGGAGATTCATCGCGTTCTTGACCAGTCTATAAACGCGAATCGCGCTTCGAGCTCCGATCACGCGAGAGAGAACGCGCATTGCGCGGCTCCGTTCCTCCGCCCTCGGCCTGAATGCCGGATCGAGCGCGAAGATGTGGCGCAGCGCGGCGTCGACGGCAGGCCAGTCGTGAAGGCTCAATACTCGAAGCTCTTTGTAGTAGTACTGCGCAAGTCGCTTCCTGCGGGGCGGAGTCAAACGACCCTCCTCGAGCAGCCTCGTTTCGATCTTCCGCAGGATCTGGTGATGTTCACGGGCATTCGCCAGCATCCCGACGTTCGTCGCCCGCTCGCCGGCGTGGTGCCGCATGACATATGCCGCTCCCTCGACCGTAACGATCTTCTTCGCTCCCAGGGCCGCGTTGCAGAAATAGTCCCAGTCATCGATCTTTCGAAGAGTGAGATCCCATCGCCATTCCGGCCGGCGGACGTAAAGAGCTGACGACGTCGGGACTGCAAGTCCGGCCAATACGTCGTCGACGATCGAGCCGAATTGCGGCGCGGCGGTATATCGCGAGAATCCGTCCGGACCCGACTCCGCCCAGCCCGACACGACGATGTCCGCGGCGTCGCGAATGGCGTTCACTTCGTTCGGCAGATGGTCGGCAAAGAGCAAGTCATCGGAATCGAGAAACTTCACATAGCGGCCGGCGGCCAGGTCGAGTCCGCGATTACGCGCCGCCGATTGTCCGGAATTCACGTCCATGCGCACAGTACGGACGCGAGGATCGGTGATCGATTGCAGTACTGACGGCGTTTCGTCGGTCGAGGCGTCATCGACGACGATGAGCTCGAGCGGAATATCCGACGCCAGCACAGAATCGACCGCCTCGCGGATCAGAGCGGCGCGGTTGTAAACCGGCATGATGATGCTGACGAGCGGCGCTTCGCTCACATCAAACCCGCTCGATCATCAAGTCGCCCATGACCAGCAGATCCATCTTCGTCCGCAGGAAACAATCGAGCGCTTCGCCCGGCGTATTCACGACCGGCTCGTTCTCATTGAACGATGTATTGAGCACGATCGGGATGCCGGTGAGGTCGCGGACGGCTTCGATGAGGGCGTAGTAGCGGGCATTCTGTGAGCGGGTCACGGACTGCAATCGTCCCGATCCGTTGACGTGCGTGACGGCGGGGATCAACGCACGCTTCTCTTCACGGATCTGGTAGACCTGCAGCATGAAAGGGACGTCGTAGTCGGTCTCGAACCATTCGCCGACCGCATCGCGCAGGATCGACGGGGCGAAGGGGCGGAACGACTCGCGGCGCTTGATCTTGTGATTGAGGATGTCCTTCATGTCGGCGCGGCGAGGGTCGCAGACGATGGAGCGATTTCCCAATGCGCGCGGGCCCCATTCCATCCGGCCTTGAAACCAGCCGACGACATTTCCTTGTGCGACGTGCTTCGCCGTCCTGGCGCAGAGGTCGCGCTCGTCGCGCACGCGCTCGATGCGGCATTGCGCGTCGTCGAGATCGGCGCGGCGTAAGGCGACGGCGTGATCGATCGCCGCGTCGTCGTAATTCGGACCCCAATACGCATGGTCCATGACGAACGAGCGCGGGCGGTGGAGCTCCTGATTCCAGACCCAATACGCCGCACCGATCGCGCCGCCGGCGTCGCCTGCCGCGGCCTGGATGTAGACGTCGCGGAACGGCGAGCGATCGAAGATCAGGCCGTTGGCCACGCTGTTGTAGCCGCAGCCGCCGGCGACGCAGAGTCGCGATTTGCCGCTCTTTTTGTGCAGCGTATTGACGAGCGAAAAGAACGCTTCCTCGAACATCGCCTGCATCGATGCCGCAATGTTCTTGTGATGGTCATCGAGCGGATCCTGCGGCGAACGCATCGGCCCGAGGAGATCGATGAGCGCGGGTGAAAAGACCGGGCCGATGGCCGGCGAGCCGCCCTGCCACACCATGTCGAGGCCGATGCTGTGATGGGTGAAGTAATCGAGGTTGAGGGCGAAGCCGCCGTCATCGACGTGGACGATCTGCCGCATCTTGTCCATCAGCGACGGCTTGCCGTAGGGCGCGAGGCCCATCACCTTGTACTCGTCGCCGTAATGCGGAAATCCGAGGTATTGCGTGATGGCGGTGTAGAAGATGCCGAGGGAGTGCGGGAATCCGATCTCGCCCATGACGTCGATCGAATTGCCGTCGCCCGTGGCCCACATCGAGCTGACGAAATCGCCGAAGCCATCGACCGAGAGGATCGCCGCGTCGTCGAACGGCGCGACGAAAAATGCCGAAGCGACGTGCGCGCGGTGATGTTCGACGTGATGCAGCTTCGGTTTCAGCGACGTGACTTTGAAGGCCTCGGAGAGCTCGTCGCCGAGGCTGCTGATCTTCGCGCGATTTTCGAGCCGCCGCTTGATCGCGCCGAGTGATGGACGCTTCTTCAGGATGAATTTCGCGCGCTGGAGAAGGCGCGCATTCGGATCGCGATTGACCGCCACGTGATCGACGTCATTCAGCGAGACGCCCGCCTCACGGAGGCAGTATTCGATGGCCACGGAGGGAAAGCCGGCCCAGTGTTTGATGCGGCGAAAGCGCTCTTCCTCGGCCGCGGCGACGAGCTTCCCGTCGACGACGATGCACGCGGAAGCGTCGGCGTGGTGGGCATTGATGCCTAGAATGATCATAGAGTGCTGAGTTCTGAGTGCTGAGTGCTGAGTGCACGCGAGGACTCAGCACTCAGCACTTGCCACTCAGAACTCGTATGCGGGTCGTCTTCGTGAATCGCTACTTCCATCCCGACCATTCTGCAACAAGTCAGATGGTCTCCGATCTCGCCTTTCATCTCGCCTCGCGCGGATGGCAGGTCGCGGCGATCACGAGCCGCCAGTTGTACGACGAGCCGGAGGCGCGACTGCCCCGGCGTGAACGCGTTCGCGGCGTGGAGATCATCCGCACCGGCTCGACGACGTTCGGCCGCGCGTCGCTGTTCGGCCGCGGTGTCGACTACCTCTCGTTCGCGTTCAACGCGCTGATGCTCATCCGCAAGCAGAAGAAATCGCTCATCGTGGCGATGACCGATCCACCACTCACCTCGGTCGTCGCTGCGATGAGCGGCAGACCGTTTGTGAACTGGATTCAGGATCTTTTTCCCGACGTTGCCGAGGCGCTCGGCGTTCGCGCGCCGCGCTGGCTGCATCGATTGCGCGACTGGTCGCTCCGCCGCGCGCGACGGAATGTCGTCATCGGCGAACAGATGGCGGCGCGGGTGCCGAACGCGATCGTGCAGCACAACTGGGCTGATGCGGAGTTGCATCCGGTCGATGTGCCGCACGACAAGTTCGTCGTCGGCTACTCCGGCAACCTCGGGCGCGCGCACGACGTGGCGACGATGGTCGGCGCGATGCGTCTGTTGCGCGACGACGCGAACGTCGTCTTCTCGATTCGCGGCGGCGGCGCGAAGCTCGACGAGATCCGGAAAGAGAATCTGCCGAACGTCCGCTTCGAGCCGTACGCGTCGCGCGAGCGGCTGAGCGAGAGCCTTTCGTCCGCCGACGCCCATCTCGTCACGCTCAATCCGACGCTCGAAGGGCTGATCGTGCCGAGCAAGTTCTACGGCGTGATCGCAGTCGCGCGTCCGCTGCTCTACGTCGGCTCGCCCGACGGCGAGCTCGCGCGCCTCGTCACCGCGCACGGCCTCGGGTACGTCATCGAGCCGGGCGAAAGCGTCACGCTCGCGAACGCGATCCGGGAGCTGGCGGCGGACGCGGAAAAGCGTGGGGAGATGGGGCGGCGCGCACGCAGTTTGTATGAGTCGCGCTTCGCGCCCGGCATCGCGCTGGCAGAATGGGAGAAGATTCTTAAAAATGCGTGAGCGCCCTTTTCTCGCCGTCCTCTCTGTCGCGATGGCGGCTGCTCTCATCGTCTTCCTCACCGACCCGCGACTGCAGCACGACCCGCGCACTCCCGGCGACGATCTCCATGTCCTCGGGGCCACGATCGCGAGACATCCGGCGTACCAGGCGGTGTTCGGGAAGATCGTCGAACAGGTGCTCGACTCGAGCTCGACATCGCGCTTCGAAGCGTGGCGTGCGGCGGAAGAGCAGATCGTGCGGCTCGATCCGAATCGTCCGATGGCCGCGGGATCGTTCGTGCGCAGCGGGCTCTTTCACTGGTACGAGCTCGGTGATTCGGACCGGCATCAGGTCATCACCGCCATCCAGCCTCTGCTCCGCGATGAATCGTTCTTCGGACGAATGGCGCAGCCGCTTTTCCAACTCACCGGCGACTTCGCGCTTCTCCGCCGCGCGAATCCGGGGAGCGAAGGGGCGATGGCGATGATGGCGTCGATGGCGGTGACGAATGGCCGGTTCGACGATTACCGGCTCTTCCGCGAGCAGGCCCGGAAGAAGCGCTTCGACAAGTTCGCGCAGATGCGGTCGGGCGCGACGCCGGTCGACCTGGTGAATCTCGTCCCGATGCCACCGACGATGGCCGACGCCGAGTTGATGCAGGGGATCCTCGACGAGTTGCATCGGAAGCCGATCGACAACAACAAGGTCGACACGCACCGTTCGAGTGCGCTGATCGACTTCGCGCTCGACCATGACCTTCGCCCGCTCGATGGGCTGGAGGCGGTGGTCCGCATTGCGGCTGCCGACGATCCGCAGCGCGCGCGGCTCGCCCTGCACCTCGGGAAACTCGATCGCGCCAGCGACGTCGAGAGCGCGAGTCCGATCGCCGATCGCGCGCCGTGGCACCGCTACTTCGTCGAGCGCGCGGTCGAAGAAATGCGGCGGCACGAATCGCTCGCCGCGCTGCACTATCTGCAGAAGGCGGATGACGGGAAGAGTCCCGACGTCATCGCGGCGACGGAAGAGATCCAGCGGCTGGCCGGCAACGCGGCCGAAGCGGCGGCGGTGCACAAGACGCTGCTGGCGAGGGCGAACAGAGTCGAGCAATGGCTCGGCACCTGCGCGGGCGACGTCTGCAATCACGCCAGCGGCACATTGTGGAGCGAGGGCGCGCCGTTCGCGCTGAAGGTCGCCGCGGTGCAGAGCGACAACGTGCCGCCGTATGCCGAGATCTACGCCGATGATGCGATTGCCGGCGAAGGGACGGTGTCGCCGTCGCTGATTGCGCGCGCCGCGCTGCTACGCGGCGTCCATCGGATCGAGGTGCGGCTTGCGAACCCGATGACGCGCAACGCGATCCGCCGTCGCATCCGCATCGAATGAGCGCGAGTAGGCGGCGACCGCCGCGCCTGCGATCGCCGCGAGCGTGGCGGGATTCGCCGGGATGTAGAAATTGAAATCGAAGAGCGCGTGCACCATCGCCACGGTGATGCTCATCAGCGCCGCGCCCTGAAACGCGCAGCGGCGGAAGCTGCCGGCGGCTCCGTCGCCGAACGTGATGCGGACGAGCGACCAGTAACCGGCGAGCAGCGTGACGCTGGCGATGGTGAATCCGAGGGCGCCGGTCGTGGCGGCGATCTCGAGGTAGTCATCGTGCGCGTGGTCGAAGAGGTTCGGCAGGAACTCGTTCTGCACCGTGCTCGAGACCCTGACGAATGTCCCGGCGCCGCTGCCGAAGATCGGGAACTCCTTCCATGTCCTGAAGGCGATTTTCGCACCGACCGTGCGGCCGACGAGCGTGAGGGTCTCTCCTTCGCTCGGCGTGAAGCGCTGAATTGTCCGCTCGCGGCCGAGGAAGATGACCAGCGATCCGAGGACCACGACGGAAGCGAACGTTCCGCCGATCGCGAACAACGCGCGCCGGCGGCGCGAGGAGCGGAATGCGTGGGTTCGCGCCATCGCGATGAGCGCCACGATGGCAATCCCGCAGAAGACCGCGAGGAGCGCGCCGCGCGATTGCCCGACGAGAATGCCGGCCAGACATCCGATCGCGCCGAGGGCGCCGATGCCGAACGCAAGAACGTTCTTCTCGAGCAGCCGCGCCACGCGGCGGCCGAACGGCGTGCCGGGCGCGGCGTGATGCCAGGCCCACGCGACCATGCAGAGCGCCATCGGCAGGACGATCGCGAGGTAATGCGCGAAATGGTTCGGGTTGACGTACGTCCCGGTGACCCGGTTGAACATGAACTTGTTCTTCCAGCCCCAGATCGCGTAGCGGCGGAGCGCGGCCTCGTTCACGCCGTAGAGAAATTCGAATGTCGCGGCGCCAATGAGAGCGACGGCAAACGCGATCCGGCGCCAATGCGTCCGGACGAGGAGGGACGAAGTCATGAATGTCGCGAAGAGCGCGAGCATGCGGAACCACTCGCGCGCCGTCGCGCCGGGATCGATCGAGATCGGATGCGCGTGGGCAACCGGTGCGCCGAGGAGAGCGGCGACGCGATCGCTGCCGGCCCAGAGGTTCGCGGATTGCGGGGAGAGGACGCGAAGCAGCGACGGAGACAACGGCACGAGCTGAAGAGCGATCGCGGCGAGGAAGAGCAGCGAGCCGATCGTCCAGATGCGCCAGGCGGTGATCTGCCTCGATTCATTGCCTCGGATGTTTGCAAGACGGACGAGTGCGGCGAGCAGGCAGAGCGCGAGCGGTGCAACGATCAGTGGCAGCCGCGCGCTGTCGATCACCGATCCGAACGGCATCGGCAGCCAGATGAGCCACACCAGAAAAACCGCCAGCAGAGCACCCTCCGTGGCGCGATTCCGTAATTCAGTATGCATGGCCCCGCGGCATTGTAACGGCAATGCCGTGTTAGACTTCCGAGGAGTTTACGCTCAGCAAGTGGAGGCGAATGTGCGAGGTGGGAGTCGGTTTCTTCGAGCGGCGGCGGTGCTCGTCGCACTCTCTGCGACGAGCATGCTCGCGCAGGAAGGCCTTCGCGACCGCGATCGCGACCTCAACCAGGCCCGCGCGGTATCCAACGATCTGTCGAACGCCAACATTCACGACGGGCCGTTCTACTTCATCTCGAGCATCGACCTCTCCGACATCGGCTACAACCAGTCGTTCTTCGTCCCCACCGCCGATCAGAGCAGAGGCTTCTCGTTCAACGTCCGCGCGCCGCAGAAGCTCTACTTCGTCCCGAGGAAGAAGGTCGTCTTCTCCGTCGACGCCACGCCGTCGTACGCCATCGTCAGCCGCGGCACCGGAAAAAATCAGCTCGGCTACTACCTCCGGACCGACGCCCGGCTGCTGCTGAATCATCTCTTCCTCGATGGCTACATCGGGCGCGCTGATGAACTGCGCGCACATGTCGGCGACATCAACCGCCTCGCCACGGAGCGGGCCACGACGTACGGCATCAACTCCGAGCTGAAGTATTCGAGCCGGACGAGTGTCAAGGCCGACGCGACGTTTCAGCAGGTCGCCTATCCGAGGTCCCGTCTGCAGCCGGTCGGCGTTCCGATCGAGCGGCTCGCGCGCGACGAGCACAACTACCGCGTGTCGCTGCTGCACAAGACCTTTCCGCTGACCTCGCTGATGGTCGCCGCGGAGCGGAGCGATTACAACTTCGCCTCCGCGCGGACGTCCGACTCGCGCCGCAGTTATGCCGGCGCCGGCTTCTCATACGACGACGGATTGCACACCTTGTCGGTCGAGGCCGGTCCGGGCCGCTTGGAGTTCAAGGACGCGACCCAGCACGACTTCCGCGGAGTCCTCGGCAGTGTGAATACCTCCCACCGGCTCTCAAGCGTCGTGAACCTGAACGTTTCGGCGGCTCGCGATGTCGACTTCTCCCTCTTTCCGAACAACCCGTACTACGTGGCTGATCAGATGGCCAGCGAGCTGGCATGGTCGGCGACCCGGAAACTCACGCTGAGACTGATCGGAAACTACGGCCGGGACCGGTATCCGGTCATTTTCGACGGCGTCATGCGCCGCGACACTCTCGAGTACATCGCGGTCGGCTGGATGTATAACCTGCGACACATTTCAGGAGGGTTCGACATCGGCTATTTCTCCCGAAAATCGAACTCCAACCTGGCGGATCAGGACAGTGGAATTCGCGGCACACTGAGGTTGTCTCTCAGACCGTAGGTAAACCTAAAATAACAATGCAACGGCAATGCGCATAACATTTTGCGCGTTGTTGATGCCGATGCCCACACCGGGTTGACGGACGCTTCGTAAACTTTCCTCCAGGTCCAGTAGTCGAAGGGTTGAGGAAGTTCTGTGAAGCGGCCGCTGCTCTGTCAACGTGGGCAGCGGCCGTTTACTTGGATGGAAGGCGAACCGAAGAAACATGAAGCGCTTCTCAACACTGGCAGCCGTTCTCGCTCTTCTGGCCACCGTCGCGGTGGCGCAGAACAACCCGTCGTCCGGTGACGCGCCGCTCGGCGCTCGCGACGTCGTCGACATCAAAGTCCTTCAGGATTCGAACCTCAACACGAAAACGACGATCGGCGACGACGGCAACATGACGATGCCGCTGCTCGGCAAAGTCGACGTGGCCGGCATGACTCCGGCGCAGGCCGAACAGCACATCAAGTCGCTGCTCGAGTCGAAGTACATGACCAAGGCCGACGTCGTTCTGCAGGTGCTGGAGTACGGCAACAAGCCGATCTCCGTCATCGGGGCGGTCGTCCACCCTGGCACGATCGGTGCCTCGGGCAACATCACTCTTCTGCAGGCGATCACGCAGGCGGGCGGCCTGGCGGGCGGATACGGCAAATCGCTCTACGTCCTCCGCACCGCCGCGAACGGACTCACGGAGCGGATCGACGTCGACATCGAAGACCTGATGGTCAACGGCAATCCCGATCTCAACCTGCCGCTCTCACCGAACGACGTGATCAACGTCCCGGTCGATACGCCGATCACGATCTACGTCCTCGGTGAAGTCATGCACCCCGGAACGGTGCAGTTCCGCCGCTCCCAGACTCCGACGCTCCTTCAGGCACTCGCCGGCGCCGGCGGACCGACCGACCGCGCGTCGAAGAAGGCCGTGATCAAGCGGATGGTCAACGGCAAGGAAGAGACGCACGAGATCAACTACCGGCACATCCTCTCGCCCGGACGCACCGACGTGGTGCTGATGGACAACGACACGATTTACATCAGCGAAAGTTTCTTCTAGAGCGCGCTCCTTGCATCGAATCGAGCCCGATGGACCTGAACTCAGTATCCGAAGAAGTCCACCTTTCCCATTATTGGAACGTCATCTACAAACGATGGAAGGTGGCGCTTTCGATTCTGCTCGTGGTGCTTCTCGGGACGTTCCTCGCCAGCTATTTCTCCAAGCCGCTCTATAAATCGACGATCCAGATCCAGATCGAGCGCGAGAACCCGAACCAGATCACGATCGAGGATCTGTTCGGCATCCAGGCGTCGGACCAGGAGTTCCTCCAGACGCAGTACATCCTCCTGAAGAGCCGCGGTCTCGCGGCTCGCGTGATCGACGATCAGAAACTCCTCAGCGATCCGGAGTTCTACCCGCCCGGCGTCGACGGCAAGTCTGGAAAGGACCTCGACGAAATCCGCAATTCCATGCTTCCCGCGATCATGGGCGGCATCACGGTCGATCCGGTGAAGGGAACGTCCCTGGTGGAGGTTTCCTACATCGCTTCCTCGCCGCGGCTGGCAGCGAAGATCACGGAAGGAATCGGCGACTCGTACATGAGCCTGACCGTCGAGAACAAACTCGACACGGTGCGCCAGGCGAAGGACGTCCTCGCGAAGCAGATCGCGCAGGTCAAGGGTGACCTCGATGTTCTCCGCGGACAGCTGCAACGCTACGGCGAGAGCAAGGACATCGTCTCAGTCAGCGATCCGAACAACTTCGTCGCCCAGCGACTGCTGAAGCTGAATCAGGACGTGACCAATGCGCAGAACGAGCGGCGCCAGAAGCAAAGCGATTACGAGGCGTTGCTCCGATCAAGCCCCGAAGCGGTCGCGGGTGATGACGAGCTCGTGAGAAACCTCGGCTCGCAGGAAGCGAACCTCCAGCGCGACTACAACCAGAAGCTCTCCACCTTCAAGCCCGAGCATCCGCAGATGCAGGGGCTCAAGCAGCAGATCGACAAGACGCACCAGGCGCGGCAGGCAGCTCTGCTCGACGCGTACGCGAAGCGCCGCGAGGCGGCGAAGAACGCCATCGTTGCCGCCGCCGGACACGAAAACGATATGTCTGGCGCTTTCGATGCCGCGAAGCGCGAGATGCAGGTGCAGAACGTGAGCGTCGCCAAGTACGTCGACCTCCGCGGCGAGATCGACAGCAAAGAGCAGTTGCTCCAGCAGCTGACGCGCAAGCAGAGCGATACTGAGGTCGGCGCGATTCTGCGCGGCTCGACAACGTCGAACGTGCACTGGGTCGATCACGCGGAAGTGCCGAAGGGGCGCTTCAACGTGACGATGAAGAAGAACCTCCAGAGCGCTTTCCCGCTCGGCGTGCTGCTCGGCTTGGCCTCGATCTTCTTCCTCGAGTACATGGATCGCTCGATCAAGACGCCGGAAGAGCTCGAGCGGGTGACCCGCTTCGCATCGCTCGGCGTCATCCCCGCGGCAAGCTCCGTCGGACGCGGCTACGGCTATCGCTACTACGGCTCGCGCTCGAAGCTCCGCGCCGTCGAGAACGAACCGGCCGAGCCGGCGCGCGGAATCGATCTCCTGCCGCACGTCGACAGCCGCTCGCCGATCTCCGAGGCCTATCGCGCGTTCCGCACGTCGCTGCTGCTCGCGTCGGCGAATTCGCCGAAGGTCATCGTCATCACCTCGACGTTCGCCCGCGAAGGCAAGACGACCACCGCCGTCAATCTCGCCACCGTCCTGGCGCAGATGGGCAAGCCGGTGCTGCTTCTCGACGCCGATCTTCGCCGCCCGCGCCTGCAGAAGGTCTTCAAGGGAAAGATGAACCTCGGCCTGGTGAACTACCTGGCCACGAACATCCCTCTCGAGGACGTGATCCAGGAGACCGAGGTACCGCATCTCTCGGTCGTCCTCTCCGGCCCGACGCCTCCGAATCCGTCCGAGCTGCTGGCGTCCGATCGGATGAAGCACCTCATCCACGAAGTGCGTTCGAAGTTCGCGTACGTGATCTTCGACTCCCCTCCCGTGATGGCGGTGACCGATTCGATCGTGCTCGCGGCGAGCGCCGACGGCGTCGTCCTCTGCGTGCACGGCGGCCAGACGCCTCGCGACATCGTGCAACGTGCGGCCGAGCGCCTGCGGCAGAGCAACATCCCCGTGCTCGGCGCGATCCTCAACAACCTCGACCTCCAGCAGTATGGCTACACGTTCAAGAAGAGCTACTACGACTACTACGACTCCGAGACTGGCACCAGCGAGAAGGAGCCGGTACGCAAGTCCGGGTAGCGTAGGTTGATCGACATCCACCACCATTGCCTGCCGGGTGTGGACGATGGTCCGCGCGACTGGACCGAGGCGGTGGATCTCTGCGCGATGGCTCGCGATGCAGGGATCGAGACGATCGTCGCCACCCCGCACGTGTTGCGCGGACGCTGGCAGAACACCTCGCGGCAGAAGCTCGAAGGTCTCGCGGAAACCCTGCGCCAGAAGACCGGCAACAATCCGCGCATCCTCCTCGGATCGGAGTATTACTTCGCACACGACATGCCGGAAGTGCTGCGGACGAACGGCGCGATCATCCCGCTCGCCGGCTCGCGCTACATCCTGGTGGAGTTCGCGGCGCATGCGATCCCGCCGCTGGTCGAGCAGCCGTTCTACCACGTGCAACTCGAGGGCTGGACGCCGATCATCGCTCACCCCGAGCGCAACTCCGTGTTTCAGTCGAGACCGGAGCTGCTGGCGAGGCTCATCGAGCTCGGTGCGCGGACGCAGATCACCTGCGACAGCGTCACCGGCGTCTTCGGTCCCGAGGCGGAAAAGGCGGCGCTGGAGTGGATAACGTCAGGACTCGTGCATATCATGTCGACAGACGCGCACAATACCGGCCGCCGGCCGCCGCGCGTCCGCGACGCAATCGAGAGAGTGCAGCAAGTTGCCGGTAAACAAGTCGCGGAGTACCTGACGCGGTCTAATCCCTCCGCGGTGATCGAAGGACGTGGTCTGGTGTGGGAGCCCGAGCCCCAGGTGGCGAGGAGCGGCGGATTTTTGAAAAGGGTACGGGAGTTATTTGGTCATCGTGAAAATCGTTCGCACTAGTGCTATTGCGGCCGTTCTGGTCGTCTTTGCGGGTGTATCGCAAGCCAGCGATCCGTTTTACACGTCGCTGCTCACTCGCGGTGTCGCCGATTCGCAGCGCGGCGACTTCTTCAGAGCCGCGAGAGAGCTTCGCATTGCCGCATTCGGCACCGTCGATGATTCGGGCCAGTATCTGCGCGCGCAGGTCTACCTGGCGAACGCGCTCGAGCGCCTCGGACAACATGCGGAGGCGGCGAAGGCGGCCGAGAAGGCTTCGTTCGCCGAGCGCGTCACCCCCAACTACGCGAGCGTCGCCATCGATCCCGATACGCGCAAGGCATTCGAAGCGATCGCCGTGAAGTCGCTCCGCCCAGAACAGCTGGCGATGGTGCCGGCGTTCAGACACCTGGTCGCGGCAGCACCGGCGCCGGTCACGACCCCGCCACCTCAGCCTCCTGTCGTCGCAGCACCCAAACCGGTGACGCCCGCTCCGGTCGCGGTCACTACGACAACGACCCCATCCAAGCCGCAGCCGGCACCGCCGCCGGTTGTGATCGCAACGCCGAAACCGGCCGCGCCTCCTCCGGCCCGCACGCCGGCGCCGGTACAACAGACCGTCGTCGTCACGCCGCCACCGCCGAGACCGGCACCGGTCGTCACCAAGGCGCCGGAGGTCGAGAGTCCGCTCGTCGCGGCAGCGAAGCGCCAGCCGTCGCAGTCCGCGGCCTCCTCCGATCCGGCATCTCAGATCAGCGAGGCGCAGCGTCTGCTGAATGAAGGAAAGATCCTTGCCGCGCGGCAGATCTACATTCGCCTCGAGCAGGCCGAAGGCTTGACCCGCCCGATGTCGCTCGATGTGGCGAAGGGCTTGAATCAGACGTCGGCGTGGCGCGATTCGTCGATCGCGTATCAGAAAGCGATGCCGTTCCGCGCCGGCGAAGAAATCCACCAGTTCTACGAATCCGTGAACCGATACGAGCTCGGCGACGTCGCCATGGCGCGCGATCTCCTGACGCGCGCGCTGCCGGCACTCCCCGTGACCCGTGAGACTTCGCTGTACAAGGCGAAGATATTAGGAATGCAGTAAACTTTTCGGTGGTCTGAGACCCCGGAGGCTCCCATGCAGACACGCACCATCCTCGCCGCAGCAATGCTTCTTACCGCAGCCGTCGCCGCGAACGCGCAGCCCGGCCGCATCGATCACACCCCGATCACCTGCCTTCGCGGCGGGGAGATGCCGGTGCTGCAGGTGCAGGTCGAGGACAAGGGAACGCTCCGCGGCTACTTCCGCCGCACGAACACCACCGACTGGTGCTCGGTCGAGGGCACGAACCTCGGCAAGATCTCGAGCGTCACGCTGCCGAAGTTCGACGTCAACGACGAGATCGAATACTTCTTCGTCGTCCTCAACGGCAAGCGGATCATCGCCAAGAGCCAGCAGATCTATCGCGTCAAGGTCACCGACACGTGCGAACAGCCATGGGCGCGCCACACGCTGATGCTGATCATGGACTGCAACGAGAACGGCCCCGGCTCGATCCCGTCGTCGATGGGCGCCGGCTTCGCCATCAAGACCAACACGCCTGACGTGCCGTCGCACTCGACGCCGACGCTGCAGTAGGCAGTGCGCTTGTGGCGCGGGTTCTCTAACCCGCGCGCGCAGTCAGTTTATCGATCCACGAAATGAACCGATTGAGGCGTCTATAGCATCGGCGGTAGTGAACTTCCATCAGGCGTGCCGACCAGTCATCGGCAGAAGCCTCGCCCCCACGCGCCGCCGAACCGACCGTCTCATGCAGATGATGTCCAACCTCGTGATACAGGGCGGGTCCAACAAGGAGATCCCTCATGATGTCGAGGAGAGGTCTCTTGAATTTGCCGACGATATTGTCGGTAACCAGCTCGATCCACGGCCGGGCGTCTCTCGTGCCGTGATGGTAGAAGCCACGGCATTCGCGCAGCCGATACTTGCGGCCACTGACCCGGCCTGATTTCCCCTTGCCGATCGCGGCCGAATTCGTCAGTACCACGGCTTCCAGGTTGCCGAGGTGTTGGGGGTCCAGGCTGCCCAACAGGCGCTCCACTGCCGGCCGGAACCAGGAGGGTGGTCTGTAGTCACGGTAATTCTCCGTGATGCGAACGGTCGGTATTGTGCGCACGGTGACCTACTGTTGCGTAATGCTCTTGATCGCCGCTTCCAGATCCTGCGGATTGAATCCGAATGGACCTGCAGCGCTCTTGTATGCGACGCGGCCCCCGGTATCGACGAGATAGAGCCGGTCCGGCCAGCCGGTATAAGCCCGTTCCACCGCGTCGTCGGGTCCATCGATGACGGCCGGCAGCTTCACGCCTAAACGAACGAGGCAGGTACCAGCCACCGCCGTTCGTTCCTGGAGCGTTTTCGGGCTGCTCACGAGCACGTGCTCACGAAGATTCGTCGATGTCTGCCAGAAGTCGACCGGGTGTGCCTCCTGGATGTACACCACATAGAACGCGACCTTGTCGCCGTATCGCGTATAGAGGTCGTTGAGAGCAGGCACCGCCTGCCGGAAAGGCGGTCACGTATAACTGCCGAACACCAGCGCGACCGGCCGCTTTCCACGAAAGGACGACAGGGTGACCGATCCGCCGCCGCTTTGAAGAGGAAGTGAGAAATCGGGCGCCTGCTCACCGACGCGCAGGCTGCCCCCACGGGCCCAAAGCCACATGCGCTCTGCCGGCAGCGCTCCAAAGACGAGCGGAGCAGGCGCATATCGCATGAACCGCCCGAACCGGACCGGCGGCTGACACATGAACCAGAGAACAATGCCACCCACGGTCACGTAGACCGCGACGATCCCGAGGAGCAGACGACGGATCAGTGTCATACGCACTTCACTTGAATGTGGCGTGCCACGCGTGATCCTCGAGGGCAGACAGTCCCTTGATAGCGACCTTCTCGCGAATATCGGCGATGTGCGTTCCATTGTGCGCCATCGCGGCGGAAAGGTCGTTCTTGCTCACGCGGTCCATATTGAACGTGGCGTGGAACAACAATCCGTCCGGAGACTCCGAGGCGCCCTTCGCGAATTCATTCGGAACGACCTCGTTTGCCACGCTGAAGCCGACGGTTACACCATTGTCCTCGCCTTCCGCACCGTATGCGGCCACTGCCCGTCTCAGCTCCTCGGCAGTCGCATGTGACTGGATGCGCTTCGAGTCGCCATGAATCGTCGTAGCTGAATAGTCAATCTCGTGCTCAACCACTTCGGACACAGACTGAAGAACGAGCCGCGAGCGATACAGGTTCAGGTTCCCGAAGCCCGAAAGAACCGTTACGTTTCCTTTGTCGACGCGAATCAAGCCGGGAGTCTCCACCGCGTCCAGACGACCGACCATCGTTGCGCTCACGGTGTAACGCGGACACCCCAGACACAACGCACGCGATTTGACCGGTGTGGCGAGTAGCGAATCAAACCGTGAAAACTGGCCGTCGCGCTGCAGCGTCACCGGGGTTCTCTCGGGCACGTTGGAAACTGCCGTAGCGTTCTTTGCAAGTTGAAGCTGCAACAGGGCTGCTGGGCCGGCTTTCCCCTTCGTTCCGCTCGGGTATGCCAGCCAGATCGCTTCACCGGAAGCGCAGCCAGATGCCTGGATGACAAATTCATCGAACCCGGCGACAGCGGTTGCCTTGACACGGACCAACTTGCCGTCAAACGCGAGCGGATTGGCCAGTAAGCCGCAAACCGGCGCATCCACAACTTGCCCCGATGCGGCCAGGGAGAGCGAAAGCAACACAAGGAACAGCAGGCAGACGTTTCGGCTCATGATCCGCAGAATATATCTTGTCTCGCGCGTCCTGATTGCCGCCGCGGCCAGGCAGTAGACTGTGGACAGTGATGTCACCAGCCACCACCGCGCATGCGAGTCTCATCAACGTACTTCGAAGCGCGTGTTCAGGAGAATTAGCCGCCGGCTACGCCTATCGCGGTCATTGGAAGAGTGTTTCGTCGATCCCGGTTCGCGAGCGGATTCGTGAGATCGAGGCCGAAGAGTGGCATCACCGCGAGATCGTCCGGCGCCTGCTCGCGGAATTGGGCTCCGACCCTTCTCCTGTTCGCGAGGCTGTCTTCTGGCTGATCGGAAAGAGCATTGGCCTCTTCTGCCGCATTGGCGGATGGTTCATGCCCATGTACGGAGCCGGCCGGCTCGAATCCGCGAACATCGCCGAGTACGAACGGGCGGCCGCGCTCGCGCGCGAAGCGGGCTATGACCACATGATCGAATGCCTTCTGACGATGGCCGAAGTCGAATGGGAGCACGAGCGTTTTTTCCGGGAACAGATTTCCAACCACTGGATGCTCAGAATCTTCCGGCTTTGGCAGGCACCGCCGCCCAAAGACACCATCCGATATTCGTGATCAACGGCCAGCCCGGCCTAGTGCGCTTTCGCCTTCTTCACTTCCTCGGTCAGCGCCGGCAGCACCTGGAACAGATCCCCCACCACGCCGAGATCCGCCACGCGGAAGATCGGCGCCTCGGGATCCTTGTTGATCGCCACGATGTGCTTCGATGACGACATCCCGGCCAGGTGCTGAATCGCGCCGCTGATGCCGGCGGCGATGTAGAGACTCGGGCTGACCACGCGTCCCGTCTGGCCGACCTGATGCTGATGATCGATCCAGCCCGCATCCACGGTTGCGCGCGATGCGCCGACCGCGCCGCCGATGGCATGCGCGAGATCGCGGATGAGCGAGAAGTTCTGCCCTTCCTTCAGACCGCGGCCACCGGAGACGATGATGTCGGCCTCGGCGATCGTCATCTCGCCCGCTTCGGGCGCTTTCGTCTCGATCAGCTTCGACTTTGGATCTGCGCCGACGTTCACTTCGCTCACTTCCGCCGCACCACCACCCGCTTCTTCCGCGGGGAACGCGTTCGGACGTGTGGTCGCGATCGCGGGAGTTCCGGTGACTTCGACAGTGGCGAACGCCTTGCCCGAATACACAGGCCGACGCGCGCGCAGCTTGCCGTCGGTCCACGAGAGCTGATCGACATCCGACGCCACGCCGACGTCGAGCCGCGCGCCGATGCGTGGCGCGAGATCGCGGCCATTCGACGTGCCGGCGAACAGCAACACCGACGGCTTGGCCTCGTCGCACACCTGCTTCAACGCCGACGTGTAGCCCTCGGTCGAGTAGTCGCTGATGTTCACGACGTACAGCTTCTTCGCGCCGTAGCGGCCCGCTTCATCGGCCACCGACTTGTCATTCGTGAGCGCCACGAGATCGCCGCCGGCGCTCTCCGCCAGCTTGCGTCCGATCGACAGCGCCTCGCGCGACGCCTTCTTGATCTTGCCGTCTTTGACTTCGCAGAAAACCAGTACGCCTGCCATCAGAGTGCCTTCGCTTCCTCGCGGATGTACTTGAGGATCTCCTGCGCCGCGGCCGCCGGATCCGAGCCGTCGATCTTCCGTCCGCCGCTCTTTTCAGGCGGCAGCTGCAACGAGAGGAAGACGACGCGCTGATTGAAGATGTCGGAATCGCTGAGGCCGAGGTCCGCGACCGACTTCGTGTCGATAGCGATCTTCTTCGCGGCCATGATCCCTTTGAGCGACGCGTAGCGCGGCTCGTTCAGCCCCTTCTGCGCGGTGATGACCGCCGGGAGCTGCGCCTCGATAACTTCCTCGGCGCCTTCGATCTCGCGGGTCGCAGTCAGCTTGCCATCGCCCATTTCGAGATGAGTGACGACGTTCACCTGCGGGTACCCGAGGAGCTCGGCGACCATCGGACCGACGAGTCCGTTGTCCGTGCCGACGCCCTGCTTGCCGAAGAAGACGACGTCGTGCGGGACCGTCTTGATCGCCGCCGCGAGCACTTTCGCGATGCCGAGCGCGTCGGCGTCACCGGACTCACCTTTGACGTGCAGCGCTTTCGTCGCGCCGCGCGCCAGGCACTCGCGCAGCGCCTGCGACGCGCGCTCCGGTCCGAAGGTGACGACCGTGACGTCGCCGCCGAGCTTCTCCTTCTGGCGGATCGCTTCTTCCAGTGCGTATTCGTCGTAGGGCGAGACGATGAACTTGAGTCCCGTCTCATCGATGCGGCGGCCGTCGCCGCTCACTTTGATCCTCGACTCCGTGTCGGGGACATGACTGATGCATACAACCGAATTCAAGGGAGGCCTCCAATCGTGCGTGGGCGGGTCCACCGACCCGCCGTTTCGGGGCAGGCGGGTTGGAGAACCCGCCCGACGTGGCGGGCGAATTCTAGGTAATTCGACCCCTCCCCGCAAGGACGGGCACGAACCTCGCAGATCCTGACAGCCACCAGCGGACGTTTCCCTGACAGACGGAGCAAGACAAAAACGGAGGGCAGCGATGCCATTCAACAACCGACCGCACGAGATGGACGGAAATCCGATCAACCAGCGGCGCATGTTCCGAAACATCCCCGATTTCAGGCAGCCGCGCGGCAACGGAAACGGGCATGGCAACAACAGTAACGCCCGCACCGCCCGCCCGGCGCCGCCCGAACAGACGAACGCCGAGAACTTCTACTACCTCAAGCAGATGAATTCGAAGACGCCGATGATCATCGTCATGAACGACGGCGAAGAGATCCGCGGCTGCATCGAGTGGTACGACAAGACCTGCCTGAAAGTGAATCGCGACGGAGCGCCGAACCTCCTTATCCAGAAGCACTGGATCAAGTACCTGTTCAAAGAGGACGAGCTGGCCTCCTGACGTCATCCCGAGCGTAGTCGAGGGACCTGGGTGGGCGGGCGGCGCGCCACCCATGCCCCCAGGTCCCTCGACTCACGCTCGGGATGACGGATGCAACGCTGGCTATACTCGCGATGTGAAACCGCTCGCCATCACCCTCGGCGACCCTGCAGGTGTCGGCGCCGAGATCGTCTTCAAAGCCCTTCGCGACCTCGACATCCCTGTCCGACTCTTCGGGAGCCGCGCGTTTGCGAAGCCGCCGGAGGGAATCGATTTCGTCGATGCCGGCGGATCGGGCGACGTCCACTACGGCAAAGTCGACGCGGAGTACGGACGCATCGCGCTCGCGTCGATCGATGCCGCGATCACCGCGATTGAGCGGGGCGAGTGCTCCGCTCTCGTCACCGCGCCGATCCACAAGCAGGCGATCCTCGCCGCCGGTTGCAAGCATCCGGGACACACCGATCTCCTCGCCGCGCGCGCCGGCCTCACGCGCTACGCGCACGACTACGCGATGTACTTCGATTCGCCGTCGATCCGCACCGTGCTGCTCACCGTGCACGTGCCGCTGCGCGAGGCGCTCAACAACATCAACGCCGACGACATCACGGCGCTGGCCCGGCTGATGAACCGCGAGTTCGCGCGGTTGTACGGCAAGACACCGCGCATCGGCGTCGCGGCAGTGAATCCGCACGGCGGTGAAGGGGGGCGCTTCGGATCGGAGGAGCGCGCGATCGCCGAAGCGGTGCTTCGCGCGTCGGCGGCCGGCGTGACCATCGACGGACCGCATCCCGCCGATACGCTCTTTCTCGCCGCGAGCCGCGGCAAGTACGATGTGATCATCGCGATGTACCACGATCAGGGATTGATTCCGATCAAGACGATGGCGTTTGAGCAGTCGGTCAACGTGACGATCGGCCTGCCGTATCTCCGTGCCTCCGTCGATCACGGCACGGCCTTCGACATCGCCGGTAAAGGGATCGCCGACGCGGCCCCGATGCGCTACGCGATCGAGTGGACGGCGCGCCACGCGGAGAAGTTCGAGCGATGAGCCGCTGGGGCGCACGAATCATGGGACTGATCCTCCTGCTGATGTTCATGCTCCTGTTTCTGAATCTGAAGAAGCAGCTGGAACAGATCCAGCGCGAACAGGGAAAACCACCCGCGGCGCAGTCACGGTGAATACGCGACGCGTCGCCGCCGTCACGGCACTGCTCCTCGTCGCCACGGCGTGGGGCGCAACCTTCACGCTCATCAAGGACGTCCTCGGCCGCATCGCGCCCGAGCCGTTCATCTTCTACCGCTTCACGCTCGCCGGCATCGTGCTCTGCGCCATCGCCGCCGCCCGCCGCCAACTGTCACGCGACGTCATCGTCCCCGGCATCGTCCTCGGCATGCTCGTCTTCGTCGGCTACTGGGCCCAGACACGCGGCCTGATCTTCATCTCGCCGTCGCGATCCGCGCTGCTCACCGGGCTCTACGTCGTCATGGTCCCGTTCGCCGACCGCAAGCGCGTGACCGCGTCGGCGTGGATTGCCTCGATCCTCGCGCTCTGCGGCACCGCCCTGCTCATCGGCGGCTTCGACGCACGTCCTACCCTCGGCGACGCCCTGACCGTGTTCGGCGCCGCCTGCTTCGCCCTGCACATCGTGCTGACCGCCAAGTACTCCACGTCGCAATCGTCGATCGCGCTGGCCGCCGTGCAGGTCCTCGCCGTCGGCCTCGCCGCCGCCCCGATCTCGCTCTTCGCCCCCCGCGCGCCGCTCACCCGCCCCGTCGTGCTCGTGATCCTCTTCACCGCCCTCGTGACCACCGCCCTCGCCTTCGTCGCCCTGATGTGGGGCCAGTCGCACGTCACCGCCACCGAGGGCGCCATCATCCTCGCCTTCGAACCAGTCGCCGCCGCCCTGACATCCATCCTGTTCTACGGAGAGCCGGTCACGTTCGGGGTGGTGGTCGGGGGGGCGCTGATTTTGGCGGGGATGGTGGTTTCTCAAACGTCCTAACGCCGGAGGCGTTTAGGCCAATAGCCGGTGGTTGAGCGCGTAGCGCGATACCACCGGACATCGGATGTGGACGCAATCAACGTGCGCCCCGGCGGGGCGCCGGACGTCCCGCACCCTGCCGGGGTGCGATTCCGTTTCGCCATCGGCCCGGTGGTACGGCGCTACGCGTCGAACCACCGGCTATTCGCCGGGACGCCTCCAGCGTCCGGCCTGCTACCATTCGCCACCGATGTCCCGCATCCTGGTCACCAACGACGACGGCATCTACAGCGAGGGGATCCGCAAGCTGGCGGAGGCGCTGAAAGATGTCGGCGACGTGATCATTGTCGCGCCCGATCGGGAGCAGAGCGCGGCGTCGCATGCGCTGACGCTGAACCGGCCGCTGCGGTTGCTGCAGATCGAAGAAAACGAATGGATCGTGGATGGCACGCCGACGGACTGCGTGAACCTCGGCGTGCTGAAGCTGATGAAGGAAACTCGTCCCGACATCGTCGTCTCGGGCATCAACTTCGGCGCGAACCTCGGCGATGACGTCACCTACTCCGGCACGATCTCGGCCGCGTTCGAAGGGGCGCTGCTGCACATTCCGTCGATCGCGTTGTCGGCCGTGGTCGGCGAGCACTTCTCGTTCGACGGCAGCGTCCGATTCGCGGCTTCGCTCGTGCGCTGGGCGCTCGAGCATCATCGCGATCCGGCCGTGATCCTCAACGTCAATTTCCCGGTCGCGGCTCCGGCCGGGGTTCGGATCACGAAGCTCGGGCGGCGGATTTACACCGAGGGGGTCATCGAGCGGATGGATCCGCGGGGACGGGCTTATTACTGGATCGGCGGCGGCGCTCCGTCGTGGCATCCGGGCGAAGGGACCGATTTCGAGGCCATCCAGGCCGGCTTCATCTCCATCACCCCGCTGCACCTCGATCTCACACATCACGACTCGATCCCGCGGCTCAAGCCGCTCGAGGAGCTCCTTGGCGACGACGCCCACCGATGAGCGCGAATTCGCGCACCTGAGAAAAAAGATGGTCGACGAGTACGTCGCCAAACGGGGCGTCCGTGACGAGCGGATCCTGCAGGCGATGCGCGACGTGCCGCGGCATCTCTTCGTCCCCTCCGTCCTCGCGGCGAAGGCATACGGTCCCGGCGCGCTGCCGATCGGCGCGAAACAGACGATCTCGCAGCCGTACATCGTCGGCCGGATGATCGAGCTGCTCGAGCTGACGGGCAAGGAAAAGGTGCTCGAGATCGGTACTGGAACGGGATATGAAGCTGTCGTTCTATCGAAGCTGTGCGCGAAAGTCTTTTCCATCGAACGGATCAACGAGCTGGCGTTACGCGCCGCGGAGCTGATCCGCGTGCTGAAGGTCTACAACGCGACCGTGAAGGTGTTCGACGGCACGTACGGCTGGTCGGATCAGGCGCCGTTCGACCGCATCATCGTCGCCGCAGCCGCGCCGGAGGTGCCGGAGCCGCTCGTGCAGCAGATGGCGCGCACGGGCCGCATGGTGCTGCCGATCGGCAAGGGCGGAAACCAGCGGCTGGCGCGCGTGACGCGGGTCGGAACGCGCATCCAGATCGAGGACTGCGGCACCGCGGAGTTCGTGCCGCTCGTCGGCAAGTTCGGCTGGAAGGAGTGACGCCGTGCGCGGCCGCGCGCTCCTGATAGGGACGGCGCTCGTCTCGTCGATCCTCGGCGCGATCGTCGCCTACCTCGTGCTCACCGTGCCGAACGACATCGAAGCGGGCGCGCTGATGAGGCAGGCAAAGAAAGAGGTCGAGACCCATCACCCGGATCGCGCCCGCGAAACACTCGCGCTGATCGTGCAGCAGTATCCGCGCACCGACGCCGCCGCATCCGCGACGCTCGCGTTGCTGCAGCTCAACGATGCCGATCGCGCCCGGCTCGCGGCCGAGCTCGCGGCGATGAAGCGCGACCTCGCCTCGCAGAAGCAGGATCTCGGAGGGGTGTCGCAGAAGGTGGCGGAGATCGCGGCGAAGCCGCCGCCCGCGCCGCCACCACCGCCCGCGCCCGTGGTTCGTCATCCCGAGCGTAGTCGAGGGACCCGGGCGGGCGGTGGTACGCGGCACAAACCACATGCGCAGCGCCGCCCGCACACCCAGGTTCCTCGGCTACGCTCGGAATGACGGAGCGCGTCGTACAATCGCCGCTACATGAAAGAACTGCGTCTCATCCGAATCCACGGGAAAGTGCAGGGCGTCGGCTATCGCTTCTTTGCTACCCGCGTGGCGCGGAGACTGGGCCTGAAGGGGTACATCACGAACACCCGCGACGGTTCGGTCGAAGCTGCCGTGGAGGGCGAAAAGAGCGCGATCGATGAATGGGTCGAGGAGCTGAAGGAAGGACCTCGCTACGCCGAGGTCACTCGCATCGACCAGGAGACGAAGGACTTCACCGGCAAGCTCGGTGACTTCGACGTGAAATTTTGATGAGCACCGAAATGCTCCGCAATCTCATTCGCGATGTTCCCGACTTCCCGAAGCCGGGCATCATGTTCAAGGACATCACGCCGCTGCTGCGCGATCCAAAAGGCCTCGACGCCAGCGTGATGATGCTCGCCGAGCCGTTCCGCGATTCCGGCGTCACGCAGGTCGCCGGCATCGAGTCGCGCGGCTTCATCTTCGCCAGCTGCGTGGCGCGCATCCTCGGCGCCGGCTTCATTCCGATCCGCAAGCCGGGCAAGCTCCCGTGGACCAAACGCTCCCACGAGTACGAGCTCGAGTACGGCACGGACAAGATCGAGATCCACGACGACGCGCTGTCGTCCAACGACCGCGTGCTGGTCATCGATGACGTCCTCGCCACCGGTGGCACGCTCGCCGCCGCGGTCGCGCTCGTGCGCGGGCTCGACGCGAATCTCATCGGCGCCGCGACCGTGATCGAGCTGTCGTTCCTCGATGGGCGGCGGAAGCTGCAAGACGTAAACTTTCACTCCATATTGGCTTATTAATCAAAAGATTGATTGCTTGAGAGAAGTCAGTCAATCCCGTAATCTCCCGATCTCGTAATTACTTCAGCATGTACGACCTCATCGTGATCGGCTCGGGGCCGGCCGGCGAGAAGGGTGCGGCTCAGGCTGCGTATTTCGGCAAGAGCGTCGCTCTGATCGAGCGCGAGCCTGTCCTCGGCGGCGCCTGCGTCAACACCGGCACCATTCCGTCCAAGACCCTGCGCGAGTCGGCGCTGCACCTCTCCGGCTTCCGCCAGCGCGGCTTCCGCGACACCGTCGACCTCACCATCAAAGGCGAGGTGACGATCTCCGACTTCATGTACCGGAAGGACGTCGTCGTCGAGCGCGAGTGGCGGCGCATCGATGAAAACCTGCGCCGGCATCGCGTCGATCGCTACTCCGGCACCGCACGCTTCCGCTCCGCCAACACGATCGAAGTCACGAACGCCCTCGGCACGGAAGTGCTCGAAGGAAACATCATCCTGATCGCCACCGGCTCGTCGCCGTATCGCCCGTCGCACGTGCCGTTCGATGACGAGCACGTCTGCGACAGCGACACGATCCTGGCGCTGAACAAGATCCCGAAGTCGCTCGCCGTCGTCGGCGCGGGCGTGATCGGCTGCGAATACGCGTCGATCTTCGCCGCGCTCGGCATCGAAGTGCACCTGACCGACGGACGCACCGCGCTCCTGCCGCACATCGATCGCGAGATCGTGAAGGTGCTGCTCGGCGAGTTGCAGAACCGTCTCGGCGTGATCCTCCACCTCGGCTGCGATGTCGATTCGATCGAGCGGGGCGGCGATCACATCCACGTCACGCTCAAGGACGGCTCGTCGTTCGATACTGAGAGGCTGCTCTACGCGGCGGGACGCAACAGCAACACCGGCGATCTCGACCTCGCCGCCGCCGGCGTCACAACCGGCACGCGCGGACTGGTGGCCGTCAACGAGAACTATCAGACCAACGTGCCGAACATCTACGCGGCGGGCGACGTCATCGGCTTCCCCGCGCTGGCGTCGACCTCGATGGAGCAGGCGCGCGTGGCGATGGTCCACGCGTTCGACCTCAAGTACAAAACGCGCGTCGCGCCGATCCTCCCCTACGCGATCTACACCATCCCCGAGCTGTCGACCGTGGGGATGACCGAGGAGCAGTGCAGGGCGAAAGGGATCACGCCGCAGGTGGGACGCGCGTACTACCGCAACAACGCGCGCGGCAACATCATCGGCGACACGAAAGGAATGGTGAAGCTGGTCTTCGATCCGGAGTCGCTCGTGCTGCACGGCGTTCACATCATCGGCGAAGACGCGGCGGAACTGCTGCACACCGGCATGATGGTCATGCAATTCGGAGGTACGATCAGTGCATTCATCGACGGCGTCTTCAACTTCCCGACGCTGAGCGAGGCTTACAAGTACGCCGCGTACGACGGCCTCGGAAACGTCGCTCGCAAGAAGACCCAGGCCGGGACACAGGAGCTGATATGAAGCAGATCGCCGAGCTGATCGAAGGCCACCCGCTGATCCTTGCCGAGTCATCCGACAACGTACGCGACGTGGCGCGGAAGATGAGCGACCGGAACATCGGCGCCATCGCCGTGCTCGACTCCGGGCAGCTGGTCGGCATCTTCTCCGAGCGCGATCTGATGACCCGCGTCGTCGTCCCCGGACTCGATCCAAACGACACGCCGGTGGCGAAGGTGATGACGAAGTCGCTCGTCGCCGCGCATCCCGACGAGGAGATCGGCAGCGCCCTGCAGAAGATGCAATCACTCGGCTGCCGCCATCTGCCGGTCGTCGACGAGGGAAACCTCATCGGCATGCTCTCGCTGCGCGACCTGCTCAAGATCGACGACGACAACAACCGGGCGCGGGCGAGTTTCCTGAGCGAGCTGGTAACGTACAGCCCGGACTACGATTCGTAGCCCGCGCTCACCTTCAACGGCATCGACTCCTTCGTCGAATGCACGCCGGGCTGCAGCTCGATCGCTTCCCCTTCCGCTCCCGAAATGAGCAGGAGGAGCCGCGCGAGATCCTTCAGACCGGCGGACGGCCCGCTGATCGTCACGCCGCGCTCATCGACGCGGACGTCGACCGGCGCGCGCATCAAGCCATCGAGCGCCATCACTGCCAGATCGAAATTCATGCCTCGTCTTCTCCGCGATAGACGACGGAATTCTTCTCCGTCTCCTGCAACACCACTTCGTACAGCGAGCCCTCGGTGATGGCCGGCGCGAGCTCCTGCCAGAACGAGCGCGCGAGGTTCTCGGCGGTCGGAATGACGCCGCGCAGGAAGTCGACGTCCTCGTTCAGATTGCGATGATCGACGCGATCGATGACCCGGTCGCGCACGATGTTTTTCAGCTTCTTGAGGTCGATCACCATCCCGGTCTCGGGATCGATCTTGCCCCGAACGCTGACGATGATGACGTAGTTGTGTCCGTGTCCCGCCGGGTTGTCGCATTTGTCGTACGTGCGGCGATTCCAGTCGGCGTCGCGGTTCGGATTGTTGAGGCGATGGGCGGCGGAGAACGTGAGACGCGCGGTGACGATCATCGTCTGATCACAAACCGGCCAGTGCGTTGCGCATTTCCGTCTGATCGGCGGTCAGCTTCGTCTTCACGGCCTGGTAGCGCGCGTCGCTGTCGAGATAGCGGAAGAGCGGATTGACGAGCACGTACGAAATGGTCGGCTCTTTTCGCTGCGATGCCTTGTCGAGCGAATCGATGACACTCTTGTTGTCGGCGAGCAGCGCGTAGATCTCGGCCGCGCTCGTCCAGTAATCGTCGCCCGGTCTCGATCCCGCCAGCGCGGCCTTCAGCTCGCTCTCCGCCACCGGCCGTGCATTCTGTTGCGCGGCGACGTACGCCTTGAGCAGATGTGCGCCGTACGCCGGGTCGTTCTGCTCGAGCTTCTTCAGCTCGATCTCCGCGATCGGCAGCGAATGCCGCAGCACGGAGATCCGTCCGATCTTCAGCGACAGCGCGGGATTGTTCGGCACGTTCACTTCGACGTCGTAATACTTCTCGATCGCCGCCTCGATCTTGCCGTCGGCGAGAAGAAGGTCGGGCGCGTGGAACGCCACCTGCGCGATCGGCGCGCTCTTCGCGCGGCCGAGGAAGATGTTGAAGTGCTGCACGTCCCCTGCGGCGAACGAGTAGCGTCCGAGCATGTTCACCGCTTCGGCGTTGCCCGGCTCGCGCTTCAGGATGCCATCGTACGCGACGAGCGCGTCGTGCAGATTGCCCGAGGCCAGCGCCGCCTTCGCGACGGTGCGCTGAGCGTCGAGGTTGTCGGGCGCGAGCGTCGCCACCTGCCTCGCGGCGGCGAGCGCATCGGCTTCCTTGCCGTGATCCGCAAAGAACTTCATCGCGTAAAGCTGGGCGGGCAGGAACGTCGGATCGGCCTTCAGCGCGTTGCGCAGCGCCGCTTCGCTTTTCGATGCATCCGTTGCAGCAACTGCATCGGCGAACGCATTCACGGCATCAGATGATGCGATGTTCGGCGCATCCGTGTGGACCTGCGTCGCCACCCACTGCACGATCGCGCGCACACCGGCCGTGGCATCGAGCAAGGCCGCCGACTGGCCCTGCGACTTGCCAGCATTCGGAACGATCTCGGGACCGGCGGTGCCGGTGCGGAGCGTCGCGCCGACCGCGGTCACGCCGATCCCCGGTGTCTGCGCGATGCGGATCTGCGGCACACCGCGCAGGATCTCGATCGATGCGAGACGGATCGCATTCGCGCGATCGTTCAGCGCCGGATCGGCTCCCTCGATCGTGAACGGTTGCAGCAGCACCGAGGCCGGATGCGCGGCGGATGGCGCTTGAGGAGCGGCCGGTGCTGCGGCTACGGCCACCGGCTCTGCCGATTTCCGATTGCGAAGCGCGATGCCGGCGCCGCCGAGGATCACGACCATTGCCGCAGCTACTCCGGCGAACCGTTGCTGTCTCTTCTTCTTCGCGACCGCGGCAGCGGCGGCAAACGCCACTTCTTCCTCGGCCAGTTGCGCTTCGATCTCTTCCGTCGACGGCGTCGGCTCGTGCGCCGGCTCCGGCGGCATGATCGTGTAGATCTTCAGGCCGCCGCGCGCGCCCGCATCGCGGAGCCGCACCGCGGTTTTCGCCTTGATGGCAAACGCCTCGGAGATGAACAGCGTCTGCGGCGGCAACTCCGCGAGCGCCGCGAATCCCTTCGTGACCGGATCGCCGACGACCGTTCCGTCTTTCGTCGTCACCTCGCCCGCGTGCAGCAGCAGACGAACCTGCAGCGGATCGGTCCCCTGCTGTTCGTCATCGAGATCGAACTCGCTCTTCCGTCCCGCCTCGAGCGCGTTCTCCACCGACGGCATTTCCGCCACGACGCGCGGGCCGAACGGATCGATGATCTGGCCATCGAAGAGATACGCCGCCTCGCCGACGAGCTGCTGGATTCGCGCGGCTGCTTTCGACGCCGCCTCTCCTTCGAGTGATGCGCCGTTCGCCAGATCGGCGAGCAGCAGGAACGTCTTGCGTAACGCCGTGCCCGCCGCCACCGGAGCCGCGGCCGCGCGCGTCGCGAGCTCCGACGCAAACTGCATCGCCTGCGGATCGGCTTTCGCCATCTCGTCAGTGATGACCTTCAGCTCTTTGTGTCGCTTGAACGGATCCTTGAAGAGGCAGCGTCCCATGATCGACAGCACGGCGCTGTCGATGTTCGGATTCAGCGCCTTCGGCGACGGAGGTTGCCCTTCGACGATGAGCCGCGCGACCTCGGAGGCCGTCGTGCCCGAGTACGGCGGCTTGCCGGTCGCCATCTCGTACATCACCACGCCCATCGAGAAGATGTCGGAGAGCGTGTCGGCCTTCTGATACGCGATCTGCTCCGGCGCGAGATAGTCGACGGCATGGATGTCGTTGCCCTTCAGCTGCCAGGCCGCCGACGAGCCGTCGCGGCGCGGAAGGATGTTGTTCAGATTGAGGCCGGCGAGCTTCACCTGCCCGTTCGGCATGACGAGCACGGAATCGCCGGCGATGTTCTGATGCACGATGTTTTTCGCGTGCAGGAACTTCACCGCCTCCGCGAGCTGATACGCGAGGCGGAAGAACGCCGCGCGATCGAGCGGCTGTCCGCCAAGGTACTTCGTGACCGGCACGGCATCGAGGAGATCCATCACCATCAGCAGCATGTCGCCGGCCGGAAGGATCTCGACGATCGGCACCAGGCCGACGTGATACAGCGCCGAGGCGACGCGCACGTCGCGGATCAGCGCATCGCGGCGCGCCGGATCCTTCGGCAGCTGGCGGCTGAGGATCTTGACGACGACGTTCTTGCCGCTCCGCGTGTCCTCCGCCTTCCACGCCGAGCTGCCGAGGCGCTCGATGAGATGAAGGTGAAGCAGCGTACCGCCGGGAGCGACGGGATCGACTGAACTCATTAGGGAGTTATTGTAGTTTATGAAGTTGCTGCAGTTTATCCTGCGCGTAGACGCAGGATCTCCGGCGGCACCGGCAGCCAACACATCGTTCAGCGCACGTGAGCTGAAGTTTATGCTGCGCGCAGACGCAGCATCTTCGGCGGCACCGGCAGGTAATCCGTTCGTTCAGCGCACGCGGGCACTCGCGCCGCGGTGTAACCGGAGATCCTGCGTCTGCGCGCAGGATGAACTTCACTACCGGCAGGTAACACGTTCGTTCGGCGCACGTGGGCACTCGCGTCGCGGTGTGACCGGAGATGCTGCGTCTGCGCGCAGCATGAACTTCATCACTCTTCCCGCACGTGCAGCAGCTGCCCGCCTGCCTCGATCGTGTCGCCGGCATTGATGAAGATTTCGTCGACCAGGCCGTCGACCGGCGACTGGATGTCGTTCTCCATCTTCATCGCCTCGAGGATCAGCAGGCTCTGGCCGCGGCGGACGACGTCACCGGTCTTCACGAGGAGGCGAACGACGCGGCCGGGCATCATCGCCTTCAGGATGCCACCCGCTCCCGCCTGGTCCTCGCTCCCCTTACGCCGCAGCGCGAGCGGATCGACGATCTCGACGGCGACGTTCGCGCCGGCGAGCGAGACGTGATGCATCGTCCCCTCGCGGTGATGCGCGAACGCGAACTGCGTCCCATCCTCGAGCCGTAGCGAGCGCATGTAGCCGCCGGTCTCGATCACATCGATGAGGATCGTCTTCTCGCCGAGTGTCACGCGATAGCCGTGACCGTGACGTTCGACCTCGACCGGAAGATCCGCGCCATCGCGGCGGGCGATGAATTTCATCGCCGGCCTCGCATCGCATTCGCGCGGCCCGCGCGCTTCCACGGCGAGTCCTCTTCCACCGGCAACTGCACGCGATGCGCTTCTTCGAACGCGATGATCGCGGCGGCGGCGATGGCGGCATCGACGCTCGTTTCGCCGGCGGTGTGCGCGAAGTCGATCCGCGGCAACATCCGGTCGATGTAGCCGGTGTCGAAGTTCGCCTTGCGGAAGTCGTCGTTGTCCATGATCCATGAGAAGAACGGGATCGTGGTCTCGATCCCTTCGACGCGATACTCTATCAGCGCGCGCTTCATCCGCGCGATCGCTTCCTCGCGATTCGACGCGTGGCAGACGAGCTTGGAGAGCATCGGATCGTAGTGCACCGGCACGGTGTAGCCGGCGTAGACACCGTTCTCGTTGCGCACACCCGGCCCCTGCGGCAGGTTGAGGTAGCGAATGAGTCCGGGCGACGGCGCGAACTTGCGCGCGGGATCCTCGGCGTAGATGCGGCATTCGATGGCGTGGCCGTTCGGCTTCAGATCGGCTTGCCGCAGCGTCAGCTTCTCGCCGCGCGCGACGCGCAACTGCTCCTTCACCAGATCGACGCCCCAGACCATCTCGGTCACCGGATGCTCGACCTGGAGCCGCGTGTTCATCTCGAGGAAGTAGAACTCGCGATCGGGTCCCATCAGGCACTCGATGGTGCCGGCGGAGTAGTAGTTCACCGCGGCCGCGGCCTTGACCGACATCGCGCCGAGGCGCTCGCGCAGCTCGGCGTCGACGACGGGCGACGGACATTCCTCCACGACTTTCTGATGCCGGCGCTGCAGCGTGCACTCGCGCTCGCCGAAGTGAATGAGATTGCCGTGCTGATCGCCGAGGATCTGTACTTCGATGTGGCGCGGCGAGCGGATGAACTTCTCCGCGTAGACCGAGCCGTCGCCGAAGAACGACTGCGCCTCGGAGGTCACGCGTTCGAACGCCTGCTGCAGATCTTCCTCGTGCTCGACGAGGCGCATTCCCTTGCCGCCGCCCCCCGCGCTCGCCTTCATCATGATCGGGAAGCCGGAGCTCTTCGCGAAGACGGCGATTTCTTCGAACGATTCGACCGGCTTGAGGAGTCCCGGAACGACCGGCACACCCGCGGCCTGCATCCGCGTCCGCGACTCGGTCTTCGATCCCATCGCGTCGATCGATTCGGGCGAAGGTCCGATGAACGTGATGCCGGCGTCGCGGCAGGCGCGGGCGAACGTCGCGTTCTCAGCGAGGAAGCCGTAGCCGGGATGAATGGCGTCGGCGCCGGTCTTCTTCGCGGCGTCGAGGATGCGATCGATGCGGAGGTAGCTTTCGCGCGACGGCGCCGGCCCGATCGGGATGGCCTGGTCGGCGTAGACCACATGCAGCGCGGCGCGGTCGGGCTCGGAGTAGACCGCCACGGTCGGATAGCCGAGCTCGCGGCACGCGCGAATGACGCGCACTGCGATCTCGCCGCGATTCGCGATCAGCACTTTCATCGCGGCGCATTGTACGATTCACGCCATGACCGACGAAGCGATTCTGTCCCAGCGTATGCAGATTCTTTCCGGCGTCGTGCAGACGCTGATCAGCGATTTGAAGTCCGGAACGGGCGACAAGGACCGCCGGCGCCAAGTCGAGGAGTGGATGAGGACGCTCGCGGAAAAGTATCCCGAGTTCAAGATCGAGGTCGGCCTGCGCGACTACTACCTGGCCGAGGCCCAACGCCTGCGCGATGATTTCGACAAGTCGTCGGAGCTGACCGAGAAGCTCGCCCTCGGACGAAGCATCGAATCGTTTCTCGATCGCGCGGCGGACTACGATCGGCGGATCGCGGAGAAGTAGTTAGTGATGCGCCACCCGGCGGCGCTGCAGCGGAGCATTCCCGCTTCCGCCGGCCGCTTCGAAAGCGCCGATGTCCGCGGCGACAATCCCATCGTGATTGCCGTCCGTGCGTGTTTCACCGCGCTGATCGATGCCAGGCGCGATGGTCGTGTCGGCCGCGTCGATGGCCGGACTTCCCGCCGCGAGCGCCATCGTCTGCGTCGCCCCGCCGTTATCCGCCAGCGGTGAGAGGTGCGGATCGGAGAGCGTTGCACCGGTACAGGTCGAATCACCGAACTGCAGATTGTGTCCACCGGTGAAGCTGCTTCCCGATGCGAACGCACAATTGCCGCCACTGTTGCCGGCGATGATCGTGTTGTCCATCGAGGTGGCGTTTGCGGCGAAATAAACCGCGCTGCCCGCGGGCCCGGCGCTGTTCCCCGCGATCGTGCAATTGGTGATCTTCACCGGCGACGCGGCGACGTAGATCGCCGCTCCCTGTCCGCCGCTGGCGACCGTGTTGCCGGTGAATGTGTCGTTCACGATCCGGACGACGCTGCCGGGGTTGAGCAACTCGACGGCGACCGCTCCGCCGCTCCCCAAAGTCGCGGTCGCGGAGTTGCCACTGAACGTGCAACGCTCGATCGACGCGTCGATCTTGAAGTCCGAGTTACCGTAGATCTCGATCGCGCCGGCGCGGGGCGCGGAATTGCCGCTGAACGTCGACTCCACGATGCTCGCGTATCCCCCCTGGATGCTGATCGCGCCGCCGCCCGTGCTGTTGTTCTGGAAGACGCATCGTGTGGCGACGAGCAGCGGCGTCAAACAGCCGGTACACGGCTCCTGAAAAATAGCTCCCGAGCCGCTGGAGCGATTGTTCCGTAGCACCACGCTATCGAGCATCAGCTTCCCGAAGTTCTGAATCGCTCCGCCGGCGTTCAGCCCCGTGGTGATGTCGCCATTGGCGATCGTGATGTGCTCCATCGTCACGTCCGGCATCGAGGTAGCGCTGCCGAAAATGGAGAGCATGCCGGTGGTGATCCCGGTGCCGTCGAAGGTGATCTGGTCATTGCCGTCGATCGTGACCGGCGGGTTGTTCGCGCCGATGGCGAGCGTATAGGTGAAGGCAATGCTCTGCGTCCCTGCGCCGCAATTGAACGTAACGAGGCCGCCTTCGGCGATCCTCGCCGCCAGCGCCGGTTCGGTGCAGGAGCTCGGAGCTCCGCTACCTACAACGCCGGCGAATGCGACGTGCGAGAGCAGAGCTGTTCCGATGAGAGCGACAAGTCTCCCGGTGAAACGAATCAAGGTGTGAGCCTCACAATCTGGGTAACGAGATTTTTTTGCAGCGAGCGGGAAGTGCTGGCGCCATGTTAGGTCTTGGAAACCGCGCGAGACGTGACCAGGCTCACGGGTCTGTCTCCCGTCACGCGAACACGGCACAAAAAAAGCCGGAAACCTCATTGCGAGGTTTCCGGCTATTTGATTTCGAGTTGGTGCCCAAGGCCGGACTCGAACCGGCACGGATTTCTCCACACGCCCCTCAAACGTGCGCGTCTACCAATTCCGCCACTTGGGCTTTCAAAGGAGCAGATCCCTCGCATGCGCTCGGGATGACGTGTCTTCGCACGTCACTTCTTGACTGGAGCGGGAGCCGGGGTCTTGGCTGCAGGTGCGGCCGTGCCGCCCTTCATCACCGACGAGCGCGGACGGGCCTGAAGGACCGCAAGCGTGAGGGACGTGATGACGAAGAGCGTGAAGAACGAGACCGTCAGCTTGTGCAGCAGGGTCGTCGCGCCGCGCGCGCCGAACGCAGTCTGCGATCCACCACCACCGAAAGCACCGGCGAGATCGGCCCCCTTGCCCTGCTGGACGAGGACGACCAGGATCAGAAAGATGCTGATGATGACGTGGATGATGACAAGCAATACGGTCATGGATTCTCCGAACCAGCCTCTGAACGAGGCAGGGGGGTGAATTCTTCCCGGAACGGGTCGATTCGTCAAGTCCTGCCGAGGGCCGTGTAAATCGCGAGGAACTTCGACGAATCGAGGCTCGCGCCACCGACGAGAAACCCGTCGATCGCGCCGTTCACGACGAGGTCGTCGACGTTCTCCGGCGTGACGCTGCCGCCGTAAAGCACCGGCACATCGCTCCTCGACCAGAACCTCGAGATCGCGTGCCGCACCTCGGTGACGGTCTCCGCGCAGAGCGCTCCGCTGGCGTTCCGTCCCGTTCCGATGGCCCAGATCGGCTCGTACGCGACGACGATCGGACCGCTGCCGACGGAGGCCGCGACGGCATGCACCTGCTCCGAAAGATGGACCGCGGCCTCGCCCGCATCGCGCACGCGGAGGTCTTCGCCGATGCAGAGCACCGGCGTGAGGCCGGTCTCCATCGCCAGCGCGAGCTTGCGGGCGATGAGCGCGTCGTTCTCGGCGTACAGGCCGCGACGCTCGGAGTGCCCGAGGATCACATAGCTGACGCCGCAGTAGCGGATCATCGCCGGCGCGACTTCGCCGGTGAACGCCCCTTTGTCGTGATCGGAAGAATTCTGGGCCGCAACCTCGACTCCACTGGCCTGCCTGGAGACGTCGCGCAGAAACGGGAACGGCGGCGCGACGACGGTCGTGGCGTACTCACGCTGCGCGCCGCACACCACGCGCATGTAGGGGTCGATCCCCTCGGGCGGAAGGTTCATTTTCCAGTTGGCGATTGCGTAGCGCATCGTCACGCAGTGTACCGGTTCTTCCCGCCCCGCTTCGACAGATAGAGCTTCTCATCCGCGCTCCGGACGAGGTCCTGCGCCGTGGTGCCGATCTGGTAGTCGGCGATGCCGATGGAGATCGAACACTTGATGAACCCCTCGTCATCCGCCGGAATCGTCAACAAGTGGACTTTCTTCATGATGCGATCGGCGACGGCGCGCGCGCCCGCGAGATCGGTGTGCGGAAGGATCAGCGCGAATTCGTCGCCGCCGAAACGGGCGAAGACATCGGGGGGCCGCAGCGTCTCACGGACCGCGCCGCAGAGCTCCGACAGCACGACGTCGCCGAGCGTGTGCCCGAAGCTGTCGTTGATCTGCTTGAAGTCATCGACGTCGAAGATCATCAGCGACAGCGGCAGCGCGTAGACGCGTGAGCGCTCGACCTCCTGCGGCAACTGGCGGCGGAAGTAGCGCTTGTTCCAGATGCCGGTCAGGTCGTCGGTCTCGGCGAGGTTCACGATCCGTTCGCGCGACGCGATGTTGGCGAGCAGCATCGACATCTGCGTCGAGAAGATCTCGAGGATCTCCTGATGCTGCTCCGTGAACGGCGGTTGCGCGCGATAGAGCAGCAGGAGGCCCGACGTCCGGCCCTCGACCGGCAGCAGCGCGTGTGTCTCGCAGGCGATGACGTCGCCTTCGTGGAACGTGCCGGAGAGGTTGTTGACCTCCGACTTCACAACGGCGTCGGTGTGCGCGAACGAGATGTTGAGGAGGCGGTGCAGCGTCTCGCGGATGCTCCCCACCAGCCGCTCCGTGACCTGGCTGTGGGCGTGCTCGCGCGTGGAGATGTAGAGGTCGAGGTTCTGCTCGATCATCACGGCGACGGCGATGTCGAATTTTAGACAGCCGAACAGCGCACGGAACGCGGTATCGAAAACCTCCGCGACCGTCTCGCACAGAATGCCATCACCGGTGAGTTGCTGAATGAGGACCAGCACGTCGCTCACACGACGGTGCTCCTCGCGCAGCTTTGTCAATTCGGCGGCGGCCGCGTTTGGATCGGCGCTCGGTTCCACCTCGGATCGCTCCAATCATCCGCCAAGTCGATCTCAGCCGCAAACGTATAATCGCCCCCGATGATGAAGGAGGCGGAGGCGATTCCATACGAGCCGTCGCGGCTGCGCGGCGAACGGCTGCTCGTCCTCGCTCCCCATCCCGACGACGAGGTGATCGCCTGCGGCGGCCTCGTGGCGCAACACCTCCGCGAAAACCGCAAAGTGCGCATCGTGATCGCCACGAACGGCGCGGAACAGGGCGACGGTTCCTCGCGCGAGGAGGAGTCGCGACGCGGCGTCGCAATCCTCGGCAACGGCGCGGAGATCGAGTTCCTGCGCCTCCCCGATCGCGGGCTGGAGAACGCGGGTGAGGAGCTCGCCGAGCGGCTCCGGCACGAGCTCCGATCGTGGCTCCCCGACCTCATCGTCGTCCCGAGTCCGATCGAGATCCATCCCGATCACGTAGCGCTCTCACGTGCGTTCTGCGAGCTCGTGCAGAGCGACCGGACGGTCTTCGCGGAGCTCGCGGTGGCGACCGTCGCATTCTTCGAAGTGAGCCAGCCGATCCGCCCAAACGCACTCGTCGACATCACCGACGCCGCGGTCGTGAAGTGGAACGCGATCGAGGCGCACGCGTCGCAGACCGCCGTTCACGACTACGCGACGTATGCGCGCGGCCTCAACGCCTATCGCTCGATGACGCTGCCGGCCGATGTCCGGTTCGCCGAGGGGTATTGGACGATCGATCTGCCAAAGCTGCGGACGATGAGCTTCACGCAGCTGCGCGATGCGATCGCCGAGCCGCCGCGCATCGACGTCACGCGCGAGCCGATGCCGGTGAGCGTGATCGTCAGGACGAAGAATCGTCCCGGATTGCTGCGCCAGGCGGTCGAGTCGATCCGCAACTATCCGACGGCGGAGATCGTCGTGGTGAACGACGGCGGCGAGCATGTCGATGTCGAGAACGCGAAGGTCCTCGAACATGCGGAATCGCGCGGGCGCTCAGTCGCGGCGAACGAAGGCGTTCGCGCCGCATCGAGACCGTTCATCGCTTTTCTCGACGATGACGATCTGCATTACGCCGATCATCTGCCGACGCTCACCGCCGCCGCGGAACCGTTTCCGAATCGCATCGCGTGGTACAGCGACGCGATCTCGGCGTTCGTGCGAATCGGTGAGTCGGGCACGTTGGAGACGACCTCGCGGCAGCGGCTTTTCTCGACCGACTACGATCCCGAGCTGCTGCTCATCGACAACTACATTCCGCTGCCGACGCTGCTCATGCGCCGCGATTCATTCCTCGAGCTCGAAGGCTTCGACACGGACTTCGATCTCTTTGAGGATTGGGAGTTCCTGATCCGTCTCTCGCAGCGCGGCAACTTCCTGCACGTACCGCGTGTCACGTGCGAGATCCGCCACATCGAAGGGGCCGGCTCGATCACGATGCAGAGCCCCGAGGGCTCGAATGCGTTTCGCGATGCGAAACGGCGCGTGTGGCGCAAGCATGCGGAGCTGATCACGTACGACGTGATCGGCGATGCCTTCGAGCGTCAGAAGGGGCGGCTCGGTGCGACGCTGAACGAGGTCGTCGACGAGCGCGGACGTGCGCATCACCTCTCGATCGACCTCGCCCGGCTGGAGCGCGAGAAGCAGGAACTGCTGGCGCAGAATCAGACGACGCACGTGAATGCCACGGCCGGCATCGAACAACTGAACGGCGTGCGCCAGGCGCTGGAACGGGAGCTCGCGAACCGCGATGGCGACATTCAGACGCTGGTCGAGGAGATCGTCGGCCTTCGCTATGAGGCGCAGGATCTGAAGGTGCACGCGGACAATCTTCAGCGCGAGCTCGACGCGCATCGCGGCGCGAATTCCGCGGCGCTTGCTGAGATCGCGCGGCTCAACGGCCTGCTCGACATGATTTACAAATCGCAGACGTGGAAGCTCCATTCGATGATGGAGAAGATGAGAGGCCGCGGATGAGTCGGGTCCTGCTCGTCTGTCCGGAGCCGCTCGGGCACCGGCAGCCGGCCGGCATCGGCATCCGCTTTCTCGAGATCGCGAATGTTCTCCGCGCCGCCGGCCACGCCGTAGAAATCCTTTCGCCTGACCAGGGTCTGGCACCCGAAAACATTCTGCGCGGCACGAGCAACGCGGATGTCGCAGTCGTGCAGGGTCACGTAGCAAACGACCTGTTCGCGCACATGAAGCCGCTGCCGGTGGTCGTCGACCTCTACGATCCGTTCATCGTCGAGAACCTGCATTACTTCAGCGAGCGCGGCGCCGAGGTCTTCACGCACGATCATGCGACGCTCGTCGGTTCGGTGCTGAAGGGCGACCTCTTTCTCTGTGCGTCCGAGGCCCAGCGCGTCTTCTATCTTGGCGTGATGCTCGCGGTCGGGCGGATGAATCCGGCCGCGTTCGAGCGCGATCCGCATCTCGACTCGCTGATTCGCATCGCGCCGTTCGGCGTCGGCCCCGCGCGTGCCGTGCCCGCGCGCGCGAGCACCGCGCCGGAGATCCTGTTCGGCGGCATCTACGATTGGTACGACCCGTTGCTCGCGATGGACGCGGTGGCGATCGCGCGCGCGAAAGTTCCGATGCTGAAGCTGACGTTCAACACGCATCCGAATCCGGAGCTGACGCCGCAGAGCCGCACCGCGGCGGCGATTCAATACGCGCGGCGCAAAAACTACGACTTCGTCCGCTTCGAACCGTGGGTCGCGTACGACGAGCGCGCCTCGTTCTTCGACCGGTTCACGCTCGCGCTGCTCACCTTCCCGCAATCGATCGAGACCGATCTCGCGATGCGGACGCGCATCTACGACTACCTCTGGGCGGGATTGCCGATCGTCACCAGCTCCGCGCCCGGAACCGACGAACTGCTCGAGCGCTACCGCTGCGGCAGCGTCATCCGGCGCGAAGATCCGGCCGCATTCGCGAGCGAGATCGTCGGCATCCTCACTGACCGCGAGCGATACGAGCAGATGGTGGCCGGCACGCGCTCCTTCGTCGTGCATCACCAGTGGGAGAGGACGCTGAAGCCACTCGCCGACTTCTGCGCCAATCCGGTCATCGACAGGAAAAAGGACGCGTTCGCGATTCAGATGCAGGTGCCGGAGCAGCCGCCGACCATCCTGCAGCGGATCAGGCGGCGCATCTCGCGATGAGCGTCGAAGTCATCATCGTCAACTGGAACTCTCGCGAGCAGACGCTGGAGTGCGTCGCCGCGGTGGAGCAGCAGCTGACCGACGTCGGCGGCGCGTCGATCACGGTCGTCGACAACGGCTCGACCGACGGCAGCGCGCAGGCGCTCACGATCCGGCATCCGCGCGTGAAGGTTTTTCCGCTGCCGGAGAACCGCGGGTTCACCGGTGGACTCTCGGCCGCATTGGCCGGCTCGCGGGCGCGCAACGTCATCTTTCTCAACAACGACGCCGTGCCCGACCCGGGCTGGCTCGCCGCGTTGCACGGCGCGATGGAGCAGGCGCCGGACGACGTCGTCTCCGTGGCCGGCAAGATCGTCTCACCCGATGGTCAACTGATTGACTTCATCGGCGGCGTGCTGACGTTCGACGGCCACGCGTTCCAGGACGGCTTTCGGATGAAAGAGGGCTCGCGGCCCGATCCCGCTCCGGGCGAGGAACTGCTCTTCGCCTGCGGCGGCAACATGATCTCGCGCCGCGAACTGCTGGTCGGTCTCGGCGCATTCGACGACGATTACTTCGCATACCTCGAAGATGTCGACTTCGGCTGGCGGACGTGGCTCAGCGGCTATCGCGCCATCATCGAGCCGCGCGCCGTGGTCCGCCATGCTTCGAGCTCGACCAGCCAGCGCCTCGGCGACTTCGAGCGCGGTGTCCTCTTCGAGCGCAACGCGCTGCAGACCGCGCTGAAGAACCATGAAGACCTCGGCCACTCCGCGGGCGCGATCCTCTTCGCTTACATGCACCGCCTGCATCACTACGCCACGACGCGCAACCTGAACGTCGCGGAGCTGATGCGCGCACCGTTCGGCGGTGCGCTTCATTCGCAATCGGACAAACGCTCGCTCCTCGGCCGCGCGTGGCGCAAGCTGTTCGGCCCCACGCCGATCGCCGCAATCGACGATCCGCTCACGGCGATGCAGTTCCGGGCATTCGAATGGATCATGCGCAATCAGTCGCGCATCGCGAAGAAGCGCGACGAGGTGCAGAAGCGACGGAAGCGTTCCGACGCCGAGATCTTCGCGAAGTTTCCACTCCACTTCGTCGCCACGTATCCGGGCGACGACGAGTTGATGCGCAGTCCGCTCTTTCGCGCGCTCCGGCCCGCGCTGCCGTCGGTGGACAAGAAACTCGCGGATATCATTCAGTGCTGAGTTCTGAGTGCTGAGTGCTGAGTCATCATGGAAACTCAGCACTCAGAACTCAGAACTCAGCACTCAGAACTCGAGCATGTCCTTCGTCCAACGCTTCAAAGTCAAAGGTGTCCTCTGGCGCCGGTTCCTTCGGTGGGCGGTGCTCAACATCCCGCTCTTTATCGAGCCGCTGGTCATGGCCTGGTGGTCACTCTTCTTTCTGCTCTGGGGACCGGGGCGGCGCGGCGTGATGCGCAATCTCACCGCGATCAAGCCGGGGTCGTGGGCGATCGCGAACTTCTTCCGCACCTTCTGCGTCTTCTGGAATTACGCCTGGACGATCACCGACAACGTCCGCTTCAAGGAACTGCGCACCGTGCCGGAGTGGTCGTTCGCCGGCCGCGAGCATTTCGACCCGCTGCTTCACGATGAGCAAAGCGGAGCGATCATCCTCACCGCGCACATGGGGAGCTACGACCTCGGCGCGCACCTCTTCGCCGCATCGACGACGCGCCGGATCGTGATGATCCGAGCGCCGGAAGTCGATCCGGAGACGCGCCATTTCGAGGAGTCGCACACCGGCGGCGCGACCGGCGACGGCTTGCGCGTCGGCTTCAACACGACCGGCGATCTGGCGTTCGAGCTGCTCGCGGCGGTGCAACGCGGCGAGCTCGTCGCCATTCAGGGCGATCGCGTGACGGGCGGCATAGCCTCGCACTCGGTCACGCTCTTCGGCCGTGCAACGAAAATCCCGAGCGGTCCGTTCGCGCTGGCGATGGCGGCACGCGTGCCGATCTATCCGATGTTCGTCGTCCGCACCGGACTGCGGCGCTACATGCTGATCACCGGCGAGCCGATCACGGTCGAACGAAAAGGGCGTAGCCGCGACGATTCCTTCGAGCCAGCGATCGCGAATTGGATCGCGCAGCTCGAAGAGGTCATCCGCGACAACTGGTTCCAGTGGTTCGCCTTCGAGCCGTTTTTCGAGGAGAAGACGTGAATCGCCATTACGTCATCTCGATCGCATTTGCACTCGCGACGGCGAGCTATCTGATCGCCTCGCTGCCGTGGCACTGGCTGGTCATCGCCATCGCCATCGTGCCGATGACGTCGATGATCGTTCAGATTCCGCTCTACGGCCTCGGCGCGATCCTCGGCGACCGGAACAACCTTCACGCGCAGTCGGTCTGGTTGATGTCGCTGATGCTTGTCGTCAGCGCGTACTTTGCGACGCAAAGCGGATGGATCCACTACGTCGCCGGGACGTCGCTCGTCTTTTTCTTCCTGCTCTCGCACCTGCTCGTGCTCTATCCGACACTCGTCCCGAATTCGCAGTGGCTCGGGCCGGTGATCACCTGCTTCGACACGACTCAGCCCGAGCTCTGGCTGACGATCGACGACGGCCCGACGTCCGACACCAACGCACTGCTCGACCTGCTTGATGCGCGCGGCGTCCAAGCAACTTTCTTCGTCAAAGGGAAGCTCGCGGATGAAGCGACGCTGGGGACGATCACCAATCGCGGACATACGATCGGCAATCACTCGTACTCGCATCCGAGCGGCACGTTCTGGTGTCTCGGCCCGCGCGCGATCGAGCGCGAGATCTCGCGCGGCGTGGATTCGAAACTCTTCCGCGCGCCGGTCGGGATGAAGAATCCGTTCGTCCATCCGGTGCTCGCAAAGCGCGGCATGCAGCTCATCGGCTGGAGCGCGCGAGGCTTCGATGCGACGATGAGCGACGTCGACGGAGTCATAGCGCGCATCGTGCCGCGACTGGAGCCGGGAGCGATCGTGGTCATGCATCAGGGACGCGAATGGTCGCTTCGCTGCATCGAGCGCGTGATCGGCGAAGCACAGCAGCTCGGCTACCGGTTCGTCATTCCGGCCGAAGGCGCTCTGAAGACGAACAGGTAGTTGTTGAACGGACTCCGTCCCCACATCGGAATGACTTCGCAGTCGAAGCCGTCGAAGGCCGCGACGATCGACTCGCGCGTCGGGAAGTTGAGGCGCTCCCCTTTCAGCCAGCCGATGGCGCGGGCGAACGTCTCCTCGGCGTACGTCACGCGATAGCGCCACGAGCCGTCGCGGATCGCGTCGCGCACGATCGCCACGCCTCCGGCCGCGACACATGACGCGGCGTTGCGCAGGATCCGCTTTTGATCGTCATCGCTGAAGTAGTGGAGGACATCGAGCAGCGCGACGCTGCCTTGGAAATCGATTGGGTCGCGGACGTCTGCCGTGCGGAAGTCGGCGGCAGCACAGACAAGAGTGTCTGTGCTACAGGCTTTGCGCGCGGCATCGACTTTTCGCGCGTCGTAGTCGATTCCGAGGATCGGCGAGGCGAAGCCGCGCTGGCGAAGCGAGAAGGCCAGCAGGCCGACACCGCATCCGAGGTCGAGCAGCGGGAGCTCCGGGATGCGCGAGGCGACTGCGGCGTAGACCGGATCGCGCGCCAGCTTCGAGCGCGCGTAGCCGCGCAGAAAGCGGGAGTCGAAGAGTGCCGCGACGTCGTGCGTCACGGCGACACGTGCTCGATGAGGTCGATGAGCTCCGGAAGATTGAACGGCTTCGGGAGAATCGCCTTCACTCCCATCTGCAGGATGGCCTGCGGATCGTGACGGAGGTGCGCGGAGACGACGATGATCGGCACCTGCCCGAGGTGGCCGGTCTCTTTCAGGCGCTGCAGAAAATCCCAGCCGTTCACGTCGGGCATGGCCAGATCGAGCAGCACGACGTCGGGATGATGGATGTTGAGCGCGCGCTGCCCTTCCCCGCCGTCGCCGGCGAGCAGCACCTGAAACCCGTGCTGCCGCAGCGCCGCGGCGAGCATGCCGCGAAGCGGTAGATCGTCGTCGATGACGAGCACGCATTTGCGGTCGACGTCGGCGATCCGTTTCTCGCGGCCATTGAGCTGGGGCTGCGCCTCGTTCATGCGGATCGAATTCTACGATGCACGAAGCGAGCCGCGCTAAAAGAGGTCGGAGTCGCCCCACGTGTAGTACAGACGATCGCGCATCCGCTCCACCGCGTCGGGCATGCCGAACGGCACGCACATCAACGACAGATCCTGCGGCTCGGGACGGATCTCGAAGCCGCACTCGCGCAGCACGGCGTCGAACCACTCGGGCCGGGGAGGGAACCAACCCTCGACAAGCTCGACGGGATACGACGGTACGACGTGACGCAGCGCGATGCCGAACGCGTCGGGCCAGTTCGGATCGAACAGCGCGTCGCCGATCGTGAAACGGTTCTCGCGGATACGGAAGACGATCCAGCCGACGAGCCGACGCCACTTGCGGATGGCGACGACGACGTATGGCACGTCGGGGCATTCGAGATAACGCCAGCGCACGTATCGCGCGTTGCGCTCGATGAGAAAGCGATACGCGGGGGCGACGCGGGCGAAGAGCTCGTCCCATTCGGGAGTCGTTTCGCGCACGAGCTCGAGTTGGTAGCCGAGAGCCCATCGCTTCAGACGACGGACAGGCAGGGGTGCCTGTGCCACACGATACGTGACGGGTTCGACGCGGTCGCTGCGGAGGAAGCGGAGCGAGAACTTCTGAATGTTCGAGACGTTGAAGCCGTAGTTGAACGCCACCGTCCCTTCGCAGAAATGCTCGTAGAAGTGCAGTGCGGTGCGGCCGAGGATCGAGGTCGGACCGCGGCCGACATGGCGGATCGATCGCTCGGTCATCGTGTCGCCGATCTGATTCGCGAGCACGCGCTCGCCGTCATCGACGAACGGCACAGGATAGCCGGCGTAGTGTCCGATCAGCGCGCCGTCGTCGTCGAAGGCGAGACTGATCCGCTCGCGGCCCCACGGATCGTTCCCGAATTTCCAGCGCCAGCTTTCGAGCGAGCGCGGCGCGTGAAACGAGCGCGCGAAGAGGTCGAGGATCTTCTGCTCATCTCCCGCCTCGTAACGGCGGACCAACACGTCAGCGGGCATGCGTCGGTTCTACGGAGCGGATGGAGCGGACGTTGGCCGGAGGTCCGGAGCGGCGGCGGGCGATGACGCGGATCGAGCCGGCGGTGACGAGCAGCGGATCGGGGAGCACGCGCAGGACGGCGCGCGCGATCGCGCCGAGGCGCGGCCAGCGCGCGGTGAGCCAATGGCGGAGGAACTTCTGGTCGCGATATTCGAAATCGGGAACGATCGACTGGATCTCGAATCCGGAATGCTCGAGGAGCTCGATGAGCGCGGATCGCGAGTAGAGGATCAGATGCGTGCGGAAGTTGTGCGCCATCCGCCGCCGCTCCGTAATCAGGTAGAGCAGCCCCTCGGTGTCGAACGTAGTCAGGAAGAGCGTTCCGCCTGGTTTCAACAAGTCCTTTACGCGGCCAAGTGCATCGTGCGGATCGGGCATGTTCTCGAAGACGTGGAACAGCGCGATGGCGTCGAAGGCCGGGCCGGTGTTGACGAAGTTCTGCAACGCCGCGCAGTAGACGTCGAGTCCGCGCGCCCGCGCCGCGCGCGCGGCAGCGGGCGCGTGATCGATGCCGACGTATTCGTATTCGCGCGACGCTTCGAAGCCGAAGCTGCCGTCGCGCACGCCGACTTCGAGCAGCCGCGCGCGCAGCGGGATGTCGCGGCGGACGTTCGCCAGTCGACGAAGCGACGTCTTTTCGCGCGCGGTTCGGGAGTGTGTGATCTCGTCGAGAACATCGCCGGCGGGCGCGTACGCGCGCAGCACGCGATGCACAGGAATGCCATCCTCGTCAGACTGGAAACGATTGAGGTAACGGCACTTACAGCGATGGCAGGCGCGGACGATATTGCCCGGAATCTGCGCCCAGCTCCAGACCTCGTTCGAAAAACAGACCGGGCATCGTCGCGACGCGCGGTAGTTCATCCGCCGATCGTTCATCCGGATCGCGATCAGCGACGGGAGTCCGCTCACGCCGCCGAAAGCGCGCCGCGGCAGTTGCTTCGGATCGCAATGGGTGTTGATCCGCTCGACGCGAAAACCGTACTTGTTCGCGAGGAACGCGAGCTCGAGCTCGCATCCGCCGCCGTTCAGTTTCGACTCGCCGACGACGAACTTCGCGGCCGCGGACGAAAACGCCTTCAGTCGAATGGCTGGGTCGGGAAGGATCGACACGAGGAACCAGCGCAGCAGCGGATGGCGCCGGTCATCGTCGTCGCGCGTCGTGGCGAAGACGATGTCGGTGGCGCCGGAGTCGATCATGGCCACGGCATCACCGATCGCGCCGATCGGATACGGCAGCTCGGGATCGACGACGACGACGACATTCCCCTTCGCCTCCGACACCCCGCGCCTCAGCGACGCTCCGTACGTCTCCTCGGCGAGCGGGAGGATTTCGAAGTCGAAGCCGGTCGACGCGAGGAAGCGCTCGATGGCCTGACGGGCCGCAATCGGTGGTGAGCCGGACCCGATCAGCGGCATCAGCACCGACACGCTGGTCGAGCTCATGACCGTATTCTACGCGCCCATGCCCCGACCGTCCGGCCGCTCGCGCGCTCGACGGCGCGGAGGTAAATCGTGTCGCCGCGCCAGCTCGACAGCACTTCCTGCGGCAGATCGACGATTCGCGAATCGAGACAACCGGCGGCCGTCGCGAAGTTCGCCAGCGGCGAAGCTTCGATGACAACGTCGTCGCGATCGAGTGTCAGCGGTCCGTCGATCGGCTCGAAGTCGAACGACAGTGGCGATCGCTCGAACGACTTCAGCGTGCGCGCCACGAACGGCCCGTTCCACTTCTCGAGGTAGCGCAGCTCGCTCTGCGCAAATCTCGCAGCGGCTTCGGACGACACTTGGCCCGCGCTCTGATTGAAGAGGTGTCGGACGCGCGCGGCGGGAACGTAAACGACGCGACCTTCGACGCGACGAAGGAAATCGGTCTCTTCGAAATAGAGCGCGAACCGCTCGTCGAACGACGGCGCGTCGGCGTGAAAGGCCATGACCGCGCCGGATAGCGCGCGCACTGGCGTCGTCGTCCGCAGCGACCAGAACGCGACGCGTGCGAGAAAGCGGCGCCGGTCGCGTTCACGCATCCAGCGGTGCGATCGGCTGGCCAGTACTTCATCGATCTTCTGCCACGCCGTGTGAAGATCCGAGGGGGGCAGCGGCCAGCGATGTGCGTCATCCCAGTAAAGCGCGGGGCCTGCGACCGCGGCGTCCTGCAACGCAGCAGCGAGTGCGTCGATCGAGCCGGCGGCGAAGATCACGTCGGGATTGGCGACGACGATCAGATCTCCTCGGCAATGCGCGCGTCCATCGTTGATGCCCCCCGCGTAGCCGCGATTCGTCGTCGACGCGATCACTACATCGGCATGCGGACGAAGAGCATCCGCTTCGCGCGCGTCGCAGCTGTTGTCGACCACGACCACCTGCAGCGGTGCCGACGACGACGCGCGCGCGGAACGGATCGCCTCGATCGCCAGCGGCGCCGATCGGTAGTTGACGACCAGCAGCGAGATCATCGCGTGGCGGCCGCCACCACGGCGGGCTCGAGCTCCCAGCGATGGCGGACGGTGATCAGCCCAATCTCGAACCGCTCGCCGGTCATGGAGAACGCCGGGCGGATGTCGCGTCGATCGAAAACCGTCATCGCGTGCTCGTCGCCGACGAACGCGATGATCGAGTAGTCGCCGCGTAGCAGCGGCACATCCTGGAGGCGAACGGTGAGGTCGTACTCGTTGCGCCCCGAGAGCGGCGCCACGCCGTCGGCATGCGTCCCGACCGCGAAGCACTGCAGATCGTCGGCGCTGCGATGAATGCCGATGATCACATGCACCGGCTGCGTCGCATCCTCGGAATGAATGCGAGCCCGGATGTGGATGTCGTCGCCGCGATTGAAGAGATCGCGCGGCGAGCCGTTGCGATCGCAGACCGTGACGTCGCGAAAACGGGCCGGAGTCGGCGCCCGCTCGGGTTGCGGCTCTCCCTCGCTGGCCGTGTCGCGATCGCGCTGAAGCAGGAACGTCTCGTAGTCGTGCACGACATCGAGCGACGGCCCGTACCGCATCACGGAGCCATGATCGAGCCAGAGTGTGCGGCGGCAGATCGAGGTCACGTAGTACAGCGCGTGCGAGCAGAAGAGGATGGTCTTCCCCTGCTCCTGAAACTCGCGGATCTTGTCGACGCACTTCTTCTGAAAGTGACCGTCGCCCACCGCCAGCGCTTCATCGATGATGAGGATCTCGGGATCGACGTTGACGGCGACGGAGAACGCCAGGCGCATGTACATGCCGGACGAATAGGTCTTCACCGGCCGGTCGAGAAACGTGCCGAGCTCGGAGAACTCGAGAATCCCCGGCAGACGCTCGCGCACCTGCGACGGCGTGAGCCCGAGGATCGCGGCATTGAGGGCGGCGTTGTCGCGGCCGGAGAACTCGGGATGGAAGCCCGTTCCGAGCTCGAGGATCGAGGCGATGTTGCCGCGCGTCTCGAGGGTGCCGCTGCTCTGGCGCGTGATACCGCAGAGGAGCTTGAGGAGCGTCGACTTGCCGGCGCCATTCTGGCCCACGATGCCGACGGTCTCTCCCCGCTCCACCTCGAACGTCACGTCCTGGAGGGCGGGAAAGACAGTGTGGCGCGGGCGACCGGTCAGGATCTCGAGCGCGCGATCGATCGGACGGCGGTAGATGTCGTAGTGCTTCGACAATTCGACCGCACGGACGGCAGGTTCCATCGGCCACATTCTACGGAGTCACGCGGGAAGGCGTCCAAAAAGCGAGTGGCGGGCCGGAGCCCGCCACTCGAGAGGAACGCGTAGTCGATGTTGGTCAGTGCCGGATCGGACGCGTGCGCGGCGACGTTCCGACGTTGACCTGCTTCGTGACGACGCCTGCGACGGTCGTCAGCGACACATTGTAGCTGCCCGCATGCGCGTACTGGTGGTACTGCGGAGCGGTGGATGTGCCGTTGAGACTCACCTTGTCGGTGTTATCGCCGAAGTCCCACTGCCAGGCCGAGATCGTGTTCGGCGGAGTCGCTGACGGCGTGAACTTGATCAGCGTCAGATCGCCCGCGGAAGGCTCGAAAGTGAAATCAACCACGACGGGGATACTGGCCCCGACGACGGAAAGCGGATTCGGTAACGTCAGCGTCACCGAGCCGCTCGGATTCGTCACGACGCAGGTGACGGGGTAGTTCACGGGAGTGACACTCGGCGTGTAGACATGCGTCGGATTCTGCGCCGTCGAAGTGCCACCGTCGCCGAAGCTCCAGGCGTACGTGTGCGCGCCGCACGAGAACTGGTAACCGCCGCCGGTGAAGGAGTTGACGAGGACGCTGAAGCTGACCGTCTCACCCTTCTGGCAGGGCGCGCTGCCGGTCGACGTGCAACCGCTCGGTGCCTCGTACCGCAGGAAGAGATTGTTGCTCGTCGGCACCTGGCAGCTGTTGACGCCGTTCAGCTGAATGGTCCGGTTGACGGAGCCGGAGCCGGCATTGTTCGCGGCCGTGAGGCGCACGGTGCGCTGCGAGGCGCTCGCACTGAACGAGTGCTGCACAGTCTGACCCGTCGCCGTAGCGGAACCATCGCCGAAATCCCACGAGAACGTATGCGTGCCGCAACCGAGGTTGTACCCCGGAGTGGCCGTGAACGTGATGTTCTCGTTCGGATTGCAGTTTCCCGACGTATTGCAGTTGGCACTCGCGTTCGAGAGAACGATGGACATGTTCGACGACGAAGGTGCGGCCGTGCAATTACCCTGCAACTGGTCCGGCTGGACAGTCACCGGAATCTGCAATGACGCGGAGCCACCCAGTGCGGTGGTGATGTTGAGAATCACGTTGAACGTGCCGGAGCTGGTGTAGACGTGATTCAGAGACTGTCCGGTTCCCTGCTGGTTGTCACCGAAGCTCCAGGTGAACGTATGCGTCGTGCAGGCGAAGTTGTAGCCCGATCCGCTGTACGGGAAGACGGTGAACGACAGCGCCTCGCCGGTCTTGCAGGGGGTGGCCACATTGCTCGAACAGTTGCTCGTGTTGCCGAAGAAGCTCGCGAAGACCGATTCCGAGGTCAGCGTCGGGCAGGTCGGCGGCGGGCAGCCGGGCGATCCGGGGCAGACCAGAACGGTTCCGACCACCACCGTGAAGCCGAACGTGAGCGTCGGCGAGGTGCCGACCGTCAGTTTGAGCGAGCCGCTGTAGGTGCCATTGCTCGCGTACTTGTGCGTCACCGTACCCGTGGTCAGGTGCGCGGAGCCGTCGCCGAAATCCCAGTCGTAACGGTCGCACGTGGAGTTGAAGGTGTACTTCGACCCCGCGTACGGCTGGAAGCTGATCGTCGTATTGGCATTGCAATTACCACCCGGGCCGCAATTGCCTCCGCCGTTGTACAGGATCGAGACGTCGCCCTGAGCAGGTCCGTTGGCGCACGGCGCGGCCGCGATATTGAGGGACTTCGAGGCGGGCGTCGATCCGATGGCATTGGTGGCCGTGACGGTGACGGTGCCGCTGTAGGGCGAAGCGAAAGAGGGCGAGAAGGTCGTGCCGCTGCCGCTCGGGACTCCGGCCGCTGCCGGGTTGAGCGTCCAGATCGTGGATGTCCAGCTGGCGACGTCGGATCCCGACACACTCATCGCGCAGGGCCCGCCGGTGTAGCAATCGATTCCGGTCGCGACCGGAGTCGGTCCGCTGATCACCGGATCGGGAGCGTTGAGAGAGACCGTCTGCATCTCACTGGCCGCGTACTGCTGACATGCGGCGGGAAGCGAGCCGGCGGCCATGCTGAGCTGCAGGCGAACCTTCGCGCCGGTCAAACCGGTGAAGATCGAATGCGGAACGACGAATGAGGTCCCCGAGCCGCTCTGGAGCGATGCTCCCTGGGCATTCAGGAGATCCCAGTGATAGGTGAATGTCGTATTTGCCGGAATTACCGCGGTGTCGGTCGTGAAGCGCGAGCCGCTGGTGAAGGTGACGTTGGTGGCATCCGACGACGGAGTATTGATGATGGCCACGAACGGCCGCACGGTGTAGGTCACCGGGCCGAACGGCAACGCGAGCGTGCCGTTGGTCGACGTCAGCGATTGACCGGAGCCCGTATACGGTCCGTAATTGCCGATGAGCGACATCGTGTGCGCGCCGCAGGTACCAACCGGGAATGTCGCCGTCGGTGTCGCCTTGGCGGAGGTGGCGTCGATCGTCCACGAGACGTAATGCCCCTCCACTGAACCGTCGGAAGCGTCGGTGAGCTCGTCGCTCGTGACGAGAGGGGTCGTCGCCGCATTGGCGGTGGTGAGCGAGAGATTCGGGATCTGCTTGATGCCGGCGCGCACGGTGGGAGTGGCCAGCGTCTGAAGGACTGAATCGGAGATCGAACTGTCGCTCGAGTTCGTCACCGTCACTGTGCGCGGCGCCGTGAGTTGCGATACCGACGTGAGGCCGGAGTATTGATGGACCACGTCATTGCCGGTCGTGGCGACCGTCGTGTTGTCGGGAGACTCCGGGTTGCCGAAGTTCCAACTGACGTTCAGCGCCGAAACGGCGTTGGTCGAGCTCGAGAACGTGACTTTGTCGCCGTAGTACGGTCCCGATCCGGACTGCTGCTGCGAATAGGGATTCGTCGTGCCATTCAGGCCTTTTTTCGTGGCCGACACGGAGTTCGATGCCTTGAGCTCGTAGACATCGCCGAGCCCGCGCATGTTGGCGATCAGATACGTCTTGCCGCCCGTCTTATAGACGTAGGAATCGGTGAAGTTGATCTGCTCCGGAGCGAGATAACCGGAAGGGGCAGCCGAGGCGCCGTAATAAGTCTGGAAGTAGCGCGGCGCGCTGGAGGAATTCGCAAGATAGGCGGAGAGATCGAGCTCCGACGGAGTGAAGCCGGACATGCGAAAAACACGGATGTCCTCCGCCGTTCCATAGGAGCCGGGGATCGAGACGTACCCGTTGCCATACTTGATGTTGTACGGGTTGTAGCCGCCGCCGATCGAAGCTTTGTGCTCGGTGAATGTCCCACCGCTCGGAGTGAACGTCGAGATCGACTGGGAGGAAAACGTTCTTTCGACGGAGTAGAAGTTCGTGCCGTCGGTGGTGATGCCTTTGTATTCGAGCACCGGCCGGAACGTGATGATCGGGCTGCCGCCTGCGATCAGTCCTTCCGGCGTGAAGAACTCGACGCTGTGGTTGTTATTGTTGACGAGCGCGATCGTCCGCTGGTCAGATGATTTGACGAGGCTGTTCTGGATGATGACGCGATTGAGAACGACGCCGGTGCGCACCGGGCTCGCGACGTTCGATACATCGTAGACATATGAGGTGGTGCCGCCCGTGGTGGCGATGATTGCGTAGTACTTTCCGTCCGAGGTCTTGATCGAGTTGACCGTCTGAACGGGAGACACCACCGCATCGGCCATCGCGGGGCTGACCGGCGTCATCACACCACCCGTCGCCGTACCGTAATCGTCTTTTGCGATTCCCCAGAAAGCGGAATAGGCGATGTAGAGGTTACCGCGATCGTCGTAGTCGAAATCCTGAAAGTAGTTCTGGCCGTCGGGGAGATACGTCGGAACCCACTCCCGATCGTCCTCAGGATAGAAGTTCCGGGTCCAGCCAAGCCAGAGCTCGGCAGGCAACGGGCTTCGATTTCCCATCACCCGCAGCGCTTCTCCGGAATTCAATCGGGAGATGAACGATGCGCCGTCGTAGGCGACCATTTCGCCGCCATGGTTCATATAGATCCGGTCGTGCGCCGCGTCGTACTTGATGAGACTTGCGCGCAGAGTGCGGATCGGACCCTGGATGTCCTGGACGTAATCGGAGTCGAGAAAGCGTCCGACGAACGTGCTGATGTCGCCCTGATAGCCGACCGTCGGCGGGTGCACGTCCCTCGACGGAGACGTAGTCATGTCTTTGCAGGTGGCGCAGAGCACTTCTGTCTTCGGCGTTTTTGCTGGCGTCGGGTATGGCTTGGCGAGAATGGTGTTACTCGCATGCACCGCTGTCGCGGCGCCAACACACACAGCGAGGATCAGCAGAAGCCTGATTGGAAGTTTCAACTTTCTCTCCCCCAAAAAACTGGATCGACGAATGGAAAACCGTGGATTGGCGAATGTAATCAGGGGACACATTGGCCTGACTAGCATCCGCTACAACAATTATTTTACCAAAGAAACCGGTGAACCGTGCATCGTTTTTGGTAGTTACGGCAAGGATGACGACAGAGAGAGCCACCAAAAACAAAGAGGCGGGCCGGAAAACCGGCCCGCCTCGTAAGGCAACTGCGTTGGGATTGGATTACGGGGTAGCGTTCGGCGACGGACCGATGGCCGGAGCGCCACCGTTCTGATCCGTGACTGCGGCCGACGGCGAGCAGCCATTGCCGAGCCATGCAGCGTCGAAGTCGACCGAGTAACGACCCTCGGCGAACATCGAGATGATGACCCAATCCTGGTTCTGGCGGGCGAAGTTCGCCGCGGTCGAACCAGTGTTGAACGGACGCGTCGGGTTCGGGGTGGCCGAGCTGACGCCGGCAACGGTCGTGCTGTAAGCAGCGGCGCCGCCGTTGTTCAGGTTGAGGTACATCCAGCCGGCGACATCGCCAGCGAGAGTCGACATCGGCGGGAAGTTACCCGACGCGGACGACTGGCTGGAAGTCTCAGGCATGATGACCGTGGTGGTCTGGCGCGGCGAAATGACGATCGCGCTGGAGTTGACCGTCGGGTTCTCGTGCTCGTCGAAGCGCACCAGGTCGGAAACCTGCATTTCGGTGCTGGTTCCGCTGTTGCGGATGTACTGGCTGCACGCGGCCAGCGGGCCGGTGACGCCTTCACGCCAGATCTTGAAGTTGGTGTTGAACGCGCCCGTTCCGCCCTGGATGTAGCGAGCGGCGAAGACGGACGGAAGCGGCTGACGACGATCGAACGTACGCGCGGCGGCCGGCGTATAGCGGTCGTAGAACGTGTACGGGAGGTTCGTCAGAACTGCCGGCTGGCCGGCGAGACCGCCCTCGGGGACTGCACGGATGTGCACCAGCGGGTTGCCGCCAGCGTAGTTACCGGTCGCCGGGTTCGGGTTGATCTGCTGATAGTCGCCGATCAGGACGTTGTCGAACAGAATTTCTGTCGAGAAGTACGCAGGATCGAACGGCAGGGTCGTGCCGCAGGTCGCGGCGACGTCGATCGTGACATAGCCGATCGCGTTCGCGTGCGTGCCACCAACGCGGGTCGTGCCGCAGGTGCTGGCATAGAGACCGTTGGTCAGAGCCGTGCGGACGTCGCCGATGATGTTCGTCGGCACCGGGCCCGGGAGCAGCGAGCAGCTGGTGGCTGCGGAGCTGAGGAAGTGCGGGTTCGCGTTGTTCAGGAGCGAGCGCTGTCCCTCGTCGGTCGAATTCGTCGTACCGGTCGCCGATCCGATGATCGCGCGCGGTCCGAGAATGTCGTACATGTTGATGGCCTGAACGTCATAGCCCGTCAGAAACAGGTTGAAGTCCATGACCGGATACGACCAGTCCGTCCAGATCGTGACGTGCGCAATCTGCGGGAGCTGCGTCACGTTCGTAACGGTGAACAGGGTCGTCTGTGCGGTCGTCTGTGCCGAGTTGAAGTCGACCTCGAAGTACGGCAACAGCAGCGTCGCCGCCGGCGCAGTGCTGATGTCGCAGCTGTCGTCGTTGTTCGTGGTCGTCGGTCCGGCTCCAGTGAAGAACGCCGCACCAGCGGTCGCGTTGGAGTTCGCTTTAAACCCGCTGGCGAACGCCGAACCCGCCATCAGGAGGGTGGCCACCATGGCCCATACGAAAAGTTTTTTCATCGTTTTCTCCTACACATCAATGATTGAATTGCGTTCGTTGCGGTGTCTGCACTCACCCTCTCTCGACGATACGATCACCTCCGGATGCAGAATGAGCACTTCGAATTTGAAGAGATCGATTTGAATTGCGGTAACAGTATGGCGAAAAAAACGGGAAGTCAATAGCCGAAACGAGATTTTATGGGGTTACGCCATAAGATTCTGTCTGAAAATCGCGCCGATTATACCCAAAGATGCTCCCGGCGCAACCCATCGCATCGCTTTTTCTTCCCCGGTCTGCGCCGGCTCCAAGCCCAATCGGGCAAGCGCTTTCGGTGCCAGGCGGCAGAAACAGGAAGGAGAGGCGTCGCCGCCTCTCCTCTGATTGTTGTCGCTCGAGTTTCAAAATCTACTTCACTGCCATCGCCGGCGCCGAGACCTCTTTCCAGAGGAAGACATGGATGGCGCCATTGCGATCGCCGAGCGATGAGCCGCCCGACTCGTACCCCATGATCAGGTCGGGGTGTCCGTCGCCGTTCACGTCGGCCACGCGGAGATCGTAGATCGGATTTGAATCGACCTTCACGCCGCTCACCGCAGCCTTCTTGAAGTTGCCCTTGCCGTCGCCGAGAAGGATGACCACCTCGCGCGACTCCATGTTGATGAACGCAAGATCGAGATTGCCGTCGCCGTCGAAATCACCCGGCCCCATTCCCGGGGAGGGTACGTGCGCGGGAGTGCTCCAGCGAATGACCGGCACGCGCTTCGGCTCCGTTCCGTTGAAGTCGATGCGGTCGATGCCGGCGATGTCTTCGGCAACCGGCTTCGGGATGAGCTTCGGCTCGATTGCGTCGGGCCAGTGCCGGTAGTACGCCATGAATGCGTCGTCACGCTTTCTAGAGCTGAACTTCCCGGTAGTGGTCGCGCGGTAGTACGCGAGGAGTGGAACGAGGTATCCCTCGTGGTCCGCCGCGCTGGTCCACTTCTTCGGACCGTTGCTGATATAGAGGATGTCGGGGCTGTTGTAGTAGACGCTCGAGCCGATGAAGTCCGGATACGCGTCGCCGTTGAAGTTGCCGGTGGCCAGCCAGTCGCCGCCCAGTTCCCGCGTCTTCTCCGGGATGTTGATCCCTTCCCACGACTTTCCCTTGTTGCGGTTCAGGTACGCTCGGATCTTCGCGTAGCCGCCGTTCGCCGGACCGCTCGTGGAAACGACCGTCGGCCCTTCGCTGATGGCGACGACATCGGGATAGCCGTCGTGATCAACGTCTGCGATCACGACACGCCGGCTCGGGAAATCGCGCGGCAGCCCCTCGGCCGAGTCGGTGAACGTTCCCTTCCCGTCACCGAGGAACACGTGGACGCCGTCGAGGTGCACGGAGAACGCGAGGTCCATATGCCCATCTTTGTTGAAGTCGGCCGCTGCGACGCTGCCGTAGTTCAGACCGTACGGCCACTTCACCTGCCAGAGCTTCCAGTGTCCTTTTCCATCACCGAGGAAAATGGCCGGAACGTTCCCGCCCTGCCGTTCGGGAGGAGCGATGATGTCCTGGAATCCGTCGCCGTTCATGTCGGCGATGCAAAGCGAGTTGCGCCACGAGCCGGTCTTCGGCAAGCCGTCGGACGATTCGACGAACGTAATCGTCTTCCCGGCATCGGGCGGCGTCAGCGGCTCGAATTCGCTGCGCGTGCGCTTGAAGTACGCCAGCGACTCGGGTGGCCATCCGGAATCAGCCTTCTCGTCCGCCTTCCGCTGGGCCTCCGCCTCCGCGACGATGTCGTGCTCCTCGAACCAGAACCAGGTGTACTTCTCGTTCTTCTGGTAGACCTCTTTGTAAACGTTGACGTAGCCGTAGGGACGACCCCATCCCGGATCGTTACCGGTCATGACGACGCGGTCACGGAGGTTGTCGTAGCGTTCGATGTGAAAGCGCTTTCCGTAACGATAGAAGATCGTCTTCGGATCGGGATCAGGTCCCGGATCGACCGGACCGACGCGCGCGGCTCGCTTCTCCGGTGTCTCCGGCCAGAGGAAGGTCGGCGTTCCACCATCGATGGTCTTCGCCGCTTCCGGTGCGGCGGTGGTTGTTGCCGGTGCGGGTGCCGGCGTCTGCGCGACCGCGATCGGCGCCGCGATGATCGCCGGCAGCAGCAGGAAGAGGATCTTCTTCGAGAACATGTTGGTCGGACTCCTGAGTTTTTGAAAGTGTGGGGAGATCAAATCAGATCGACGAGAGTCGGTTGCGCGCGCCGGAAAAGAGTCAAGCCGCCCGCGAGCGCTCCGAATGTCACCGCCATCAGAAATACGATCGAACTGGCTTCAGGTAACGGCGAGGACAACACCGCACTGCGAAACAAACCGAGCAGCGGGGTCATCGGATTCCACTGCAGCAGGGGGGCGAACCGGCCGGTTGCTGCGTAAAGGATGGGACTCAGATAGAAGATGATGGAGAGGGCGAAGCCGAGGATTTGCGTCAGATCGCGGAAGAAGACGTAGGTCGCCGCGAGCATCCATCCGAACCCCACCTGAAGGGCGAACTGGACGACGATCGCGCACGGCAGGAGCCAGAGACCATGGAGGTCCGCGCCGCGGACGACGAGGAAAACCAGGAAGATCGTGAAGGCGATCAGCTCGAAGATGACGGCCGTGGCATTCGGGACCACCACCAGCAGCTCGCTCCGGAACGGGAGCTTCCGGACCATCGTCGAGTTTTCGACGATGCAGGTCGTCGATCGGAGGATCCCCTCGTTGACGGCCAGCCAGGGGAGCAGGCCGGAGATCAGGAAATAGATGTAGCCGTCGCCTCCCCCGCCCCCTCTCGGGATCATGAAGGTGAAGACGAACCAGTAAAGAATGACGAGGCTGAGGGGCTGAAGGACGGCCCAGGCGAGACCGAGCGCCGACCCGGTGAAACGGGCGTTGAAGTCGCGCCGTATCAATTCTCTGAGGAGATGCAGATCGCGATAGATGGGTGGTTGCTCCTGAGGACTTGACACGGGTCGGGATACCCCGTAGATTGAACCTCGCGGGATTTTATTGTCCAATAGCATAAAAGGTCAATGAAACGTAGATGAACAGGCCAGCACAACTCGAGCTCGTCGGACGGAAGATCCGGCAGTTACGCCGCCAGCGCAAGCTGACACAGGTGGAGCTCGCCGAGCGAATCGGCGTTCACCAGTCCGATCTCTCGCGAATGGAGCAGGGCGAGTACAAAGTTGGTCTCGACACACTGCTCAAGATCCTGCAGACCTTCGATCTCAGCATCGGTGATTTCTTCGAAGAGAATCGCCGCAACGAGGAAACGGTCATCGACAAGCTCAAGTCCCTCAGCCCAACGGCACAGAAGGAAGTCGAGAGCTTCATCGAGTTCAAGCGCCGCCAGGAAGCTGGGTGGGATGATGATGACGGGGCGGAGAGTGGGGAAGAGGATGCTTAGTCCGATGGTCAATCGCATTGAGGAATTACGCCAGGCCGGCTTGGCTCGTGTACGCGAGAACCGTCTCGAAGACGCTCTCGCGCTGTACGACGAGGCTCTCGCCCTCGACTCCGATGAAGAAACGCGCGAACTAATCACGATCAACAAAGCCGATGCTTTGATCGCACTCGAGCGCGGCGGAGCCGAGGTGCAGGAACTGCCACGCGTGATCATGCGCCGGCGCAATCCGCGTCACGTCTGCCTCGCCGCCTACGCGCTGCAGTACAAGCACAAGCTTGAGAACGATTTCAAGCGCGCGCTCTTCTACGGTGAGCTCGCGCTTCGCGCCGCCGACGAAGCGGCCGATCTCGCATTCAAGCGCGCCGTCCTGATCGACCTCGGAAACATCTACGTGATGGATTCGCAGATCAGCAAGGCCGTCGGCTGCTTCCAGGAAGCGCTCGGAAGCGCGGAAGGGGCGGACGAAACGACGCTCAGCCTGATCCGCGGATATGCGACCGAGAGCCTCGGCTACTGCTACATGCTCGATGGCAAGACGGACGACGGACTTACGCTCGTCCACGACTCGCTGCAGTACGTGAACAATCCGATTTTTCAGGCCGAGGCCTTCATCGACCTCTGCTACGGCTATCTCGACAAAGCGGATCTTGAGAGAGCTCGCTTCTATGGCGAAGCAGCCCTCGAAGTCGCCGAGGAAGACCGCCACATTCGCAACGGCCACTACCTCCTCGGGGAGGTCGCGTACAAGTCCGGCGACACGGACCTCGCGAGCCTCCACTTTGATGAACTGGCGAAGTTCTATCCGGAGTTCCGCAATCTGAGGAGCCTTCTCTTCGCCATCGATCTGCGGAGCATGGTGAACCTCAAACTATGATCAAACGAATTCTTGTCGCTCTCGCTCTGATCGTGCTGCCGTCGTTTGCGATGGCTGACGCGACGGACCGTGACTTCCTCCTGACGCCGAACGGGACGCTGTACACCGTCGAAAGCGTATTCACGGATCAGCTGACCAACGTGGATACGCACTCGACGCGAGTGCTGACGTTTACTGTTCGCAACGATGAAGGCACGACCACGACGATCATCCCCGAGACGCTGCTCGGTGGCTCACACACGGCTCCGGCGCTGGCTTACGATCCGGCTTCCGAGGCGCTCTTCGTTTTCTGGCAGCGCGGCATCAACAACGGCATGTCGAGCGACCTGGTCTTCTGCTCCTATCAGAAGGGCAAGTGGAGCGAAGCGACTTCGGTCGATTCAGCGAACTACCACTACTCGCACAACATCCAGATCGGTGTGACCCGCAAGGTCGACCAGATCGACGAGAAGGGCAACCACACTTCCGTCGCCGGTCTCACCGTCCACGCGGTTTGGTGGGAAGAGTCGGGCCACAAGGAGTGGGCGCGCTATGCGATGCTCACGATCGACAACGGCAGCTTGACCGACATCCAGATCGCCGATCTCTCGCTCTTCACCGACGTCTCCCGCGACCTCGCCCGTCCGAACGATCCCGACTTCAACAACGAGATCCTCCGCCATCCGACGCTGTCCGAATCGAACGCTCACGACACGGTGGACATCGTGTTCGGCGACCTGATCTCGAACAACATGCATCGCGTGACGATCAAGCCGGTGGTCGACTTCCGGACCGCGGGCAACGGTGGCCGCCTGCGCGTGCCTATCGGCGTGAAGGACACCGGCATCGGCGCTCCGCACTTCCGCAGCGACGCCAATGCTCGCGTCGAAGCACTGAGCGGCGACGGCAACAAGGTGGTCCTCTACACCAGCGGCAAAGACGGCGTGAAGTACGTGTCGTACTCCAACGGCTCGTGGTCACCCTCCCGCACGCTGTCGGTCGACGACAAGGTCACGGCCGATGCGGCGGTTGATGTGCTGCGCAGGATGGTCAACACCGACTAGCAACATCGAACATCGAAACAAGCTCGAAAGCCGGCGCATCGCGCCGGCTTTTTTGTGTGCACTCAGTACCTGGAGCTCACGTGCCGGACGAGGCAATGAGGCCGAGGGCCGACCAGCGCCAGCGCTCCGATCCCGATCCACACGGGCTCCGCGCCGAGCTTATGAGCGGCCACAGCGAGCACGATGATCAGAATGAGCCAGCCGCTGAACGTCCGCCAGCTCACACGCGGGCTACCTCCACGCGAATCGGGAGCAACCGCGGTGCCACGCAAAAAGAAAACGCCCGGCGTTTCCGCCGGGCGTCGTGTGAGTCCGTTCGTTCGAGGCTTACTTCGCCTGAATAATGAACGCGATGACGAGCGCGTAGATGACGAGCGACTCGATGAGGGCGAGACCGATGATCATCGACAGACGGATTGCGCCGGCAGCGCCGGGATTGCGCGCGATGCCTTCGCATGCCGCGGCGATGGCCTTCGACTGACCGATGGCACCCGCTGCGGCGGCGATGCCGAGGACGAATGCCGCAGAGATGACACCCCACTGCACGCCACCGGCCGCCGGCGGCGTTCCCTGCGCGAACGCCGAGAACGATACGAGCGTCATCACAATGAACATCATGATGTTTTTCTTGTTCACTCCGAATCTCCTTCCTTTTCTGATTTGCTGAACCCGAACTAGTGTTCTTCCGCCGCGATGGCACCGCTGATGTACACCATCGTCAGCATGATGAAGACGAACGTCTGGAGGAATGCGCCGAAGATCCCGAGGCCCATCATCGGCCAGGGAAGAACGAACGGCAGCATGCCCATGAAGATCCCGGTGGCCGTGTGCTCGCCGACGATATTGCCGAAGAGACGCATGCCGAGGGAGAGGATGCGCGCGAAGTTGCCGATCAGCTCGATCGGAAACATGAATGGAGCCAGCAGAGGGATCGGCCCCATGAAGTGCTTCAGATAGTGGATCAGTCCCTGCCGGCGGATGCCTTCCGTGTTGAAGTAGAGGAACGCGGAGACAGACAGCGCGAACGTCGTATTGATGTTGCTCGTCGGCGGCTGGAGGAAGAAGAAGAGGCCGAAGATGTTCGAGATGAAGATGAACACCATGAAGCCGCCGATGACGTAGAGATAGCGGTCGCCTTCGTGTCCGACGATGTCGTGCAGGAGGTCTTTCACTCCGCCGACGACCAGCTCGAGGATGTGCTGAAACGAACCGGGGTTGTCGCGGCTGATGCGGCGCGAAGCCAGCGGGAAGACGACCGCGGAGATCACGAGCACCAGGCAGGCCATGATGACGTGATCGGGAATGTCCCACGCGTAACGATGCTGGACGGCATGCCACAGCGCGTTCACCGGACCGTAGAGGATTGAGCTCTCGTGTTCCATCGTCCTTTTAGTTCCAGCTCCTCTGTTAGTTCCAACTTCTCAGGGTCGAATACACAGCTTCACCGATGATTCCCACAACGACGATCGAGAATCCCAGCAACACACTCAGGGCATTGAACCTAGCTACGAAGATCGTGACCGATACCGCCGCACCGAGCAGAGCGTAGCGCCCCAAGGTGCGCAACGTGACCTTCCAGGCGCGAAGGTGTGGAGTCGGCTGGAGGACCGCTTCCACGATTTCCTCCAACCAAAGGAAGCTGATGATAGTCACGAGGGCACTGCAAGTCAATCCGATAAAACCCGCGAAACCGCTGGAAATTAAGGCAAAAACGGCGAATCCGCCCCAGGCCGCGATGCTGATCTTCCGGATCCGCCGGAGCACCGTCGCGGCATCGTCGTGCTCAGGATTCGGGGGGTGATCCGTCGTCATTGCGCAGCCCGGCGCGGAAGAGGTTGAGGAACGCCGCGATCACTCCGAATCCGAGGAAGATCCACGTCAGCCACGGGCTCGTTCCGAAGAGTTTGTCGAGTCCCCACCCGATGAGGGCGCCCATGCCGATGGCGATGGGAAACATCCATCCGATCGACGAGGCCTCGAGGAGTTGTTGCGCCTGGCGGCGCTGCTTGTCATTTAGCGACATTACGCATCACGGCATCCTGGATGTGCATCCGCTTTGCCGACGCGTCGACCTGCTTGACCAGACGGTCCGGCAGGACGCCAAAGATGATCGTCACCACGAGGCAGACGGCGGCCACGAACCGCAGCGATCCGCTGGTGGTGACGTCGGCCGCCTTCCCGTCGCGCAGGTACATCGCCACGACGAGGCGAAGGTAGTAGAACATCGACACAGCCGACATCAGCACGGCGATGATCGCCAGCCAGCCGAAGCCCGCCTGCACCGCCGCGTAGAAGAGAAAGTACTTGCCGATGAAGCCCGCGGTCGGAGGAATGCCTCCCAGCGACAGCAGGAAGATGAACATGGCAAAGGCCCAGAACGGCGCGCGGCTGTGCAGCCCTTCGAAGTCGGAGACCTGCTCCCCCGCGTATTCGTGGCGCTTCATCATCAGCACGATCGACCAGATGCCGAGGTTCGCGAACACGTAGACGAACGTGTAGATGAGCACTCCGCGGATTCCCATCTCGTTCACGGCGATGATGCCGAGCAGCGCGTAGCCGGCATGGGCGATCGATGAATACGCGAGCATCCGCTTGATGCTGTTCTGCGTGATGGCCGCAAGGTTGCCGACGATCATCGAGAGCGCGGAGACGGTCGCCAGGACGTTGTTCCATGACCCGTGAAAGTCGTGCAGACCCGTGTAGAAGACGCGGGCGAAGATCGCGAACGCTGCCGCCTTCGACGCCGTGGAGAGGAACGCCGTTATGGGCGTCGGAGCTCCCTCGTAGACGTCGGGCGTCCAGACGTGGAACGGAACGGCCGCGATCTTGAAGCAGAGGCCGCACGCCAGCAGGATGATGCCGAACATCAGCGCGTCGTTCGTGACGATGGTCGACATGGCGCGTGCGATGTCGAACAGGTTCAGCGAGCCGCAGACGCCGTAGATCAGCGAGATTCCGTAGAGCAGGATCGCCGAGCTGACCGCGCCGAGCACGAAATACTTCATCGCCGCTTCGGTCGATTTCTGCTCGTTCTTAAAGTAGCCGGCGAGGATGTAGCTGGAGAGCGAGAGGAGCTCGAGTCCGATGTAGATCGTGGCCAGATGGACGCCCGAGGCCATGAACATCATCCCGCAGAGCGCGAAGCCGACGAGCGAGTAGTACTCCCACGCCGAATAGCGCGTTTCCTGCAGATAGTCGTCGGACAGCAGCACGATGACGGCGATGGCGCCGATGAAGAGCAGTTTGAAGAAGATCGAGAAACCATCGAGCGCGAACATCCGCCCGAAGTATTTCGACTGATGGAGGTCGGTGACCGCCCACGAGCAGGCGATCAGCGAGCCGGCGGTGATGGCCAGAACGGCGAGCATCGCCCACTTCGCCGATACCGCTTCGCGGATTCCCGTCACCGGCGCGATCAGCATCAGCGACGCACCGGTCGCGATGATGATCTCCGGCAGCAGGAAGATGAGGTCGTTCCAGTTCATCGGCTACTTCGCCTCCGCCACGTGCTCGGGCTGCGCTGCCGGATAGACCAGCGGATTGCGATCGAAGTACGTCGGATCGACCTTCTTCACGATGTAGTTGACCGGCTCCTCGAGCGGCTCGAAGAACGGCTTCGGATAGACGCCGATCCAGATCATGACCGCCACGAGCGCGAACATCAGCGCCATCTCGCGGCCGTTGACGTCGGGGACGTCGCGGTTCTTCGGATTGTCGAGCGGGCCCCAGAAGACGCGCTGGTAGAGCCAGAGCAGATACGCCGCGCCGAGAACGATACCGACGGATGCGAAGACGGCCCACCAGAGGTTGCGGTTCGCCGCGCCGACGAGGATCGTGAACTCGCCGATGAATCCGTTCAGCGCCGGCAGTCCCATCGACGACAGCGCGGCGATCAGGAAGAGCACCGCGTACATCGGCATCTGCTTCGCCAGTCCGCCGTACTCCGAGATCAGGCGTGTGTGGCGCCGCTCGTAGATGAAGCCGACGAGAAGGAAGAGCGCGCCGGTGGAGATGCCGTGATTGATCATCTGCAGGACGGAGCCCTTCAGCCCCATCGGATTGAGCGCGAACATGCCGAGCATCACGAAGCCCAGGTGCGAGACGGACGAGTAAGCGACGAGCTTCTTCATGTCCTTCTGCACCAGTGAGACGAGTGCGCCGTAGATGATGCCGATGATCGCCAGCCCCACGACCCAGGGCAGGAGCTGCTTCGTTCCATCGGGCAGGATCGGCAACGCGAACCGCACGAAGCCGTACGTTCCCATCTTCAGCAGGACGGCCGCGAGGATGATCGAGCCGGCGGTCGGCGCCTCGACGTGCGCGTCAGGCAGCCAGGTGTGGAACGGGAACATCGGCACCTTGATCGCGAAGCCGAAGAAGAATCCGAGGAAGAGCCAGAACTGCAGCGACGGCGGGATGAGGTGGCCGATCTGGTGATAGTGGATCACGCTGAACGTCGGCGGGTTGTGCAGGCCCGGGATGTTGAGGAACGGAATCCCGTCGCTGTTGAAGAAGTAGAGGCCGAGGATCGAGAGCAGCATCAGCACCGATCCGGCCAGCGTGTAGAGGAAGAACTTGATCGCGGCGTAGAGCTTCCGCGCCCCGCCCCAGATGCCGATGATGAAGTACATCGGCACGAGCATGATTTCCCAGAACAGGTAGAAGAGGAAGAAGTCAAGCGCGCAGAACGTGCCGATCATGCCGGTCTGCAGCAGGAGCAGCAGGATGTAGTACTCCTTCTGCCGGTGATCGATCGCCGAGTACGACGAGACGATGGCGATGATGCCCATGAAGGTCGTCAGGACGATGAGCAGAAGGGCGATGCCGTCGATGCCGAAGTCGTAGCTGACGTGCAGTGACGGGATCCATTCGTACTTCTCGCGGAACTGCCAGATCGCGTCGCCGGCCGCTTTGGAATCGAAGTTCATCCAGAGGTAGAGCGACGCGATGAAGTCGATGATCGCGACCGCAGTGGCGGTGATCCGGATCGCGGCAGGATTGTCCTTCCTGAAGAAGAGGAGCAGCAGGGCGCCGATCGCCGGAATGTAAGTAACGATGTTCAGGATGCCCATCGAAGCATTTCTCCCCTTCGGTCCATGGCTTTACAACTAGGGCTTGAGGAACAGGTAAACCACAACGAGCAGCACGATCCCGCCGCCCATCACCATCGCGTAGTTCTGCACGAATCCGCTTTGCGCGCGGCGCAGCGCCATCGACCCTCGGCTCGCCGTCCAGGCCACGCCGTTGACCAGTCCGTCGATGACGTACTTGTCGAACAGCGATGACCCTTCGCCGAGCGGCCAGACCGTGATGTGGCGAACGAGATTGACCGCCCCATCAATGATCCACGTGTCGATCCACGCCATCACGCGCGCCAGCGTCAGCGTGCCTCCGATGACCGTGGCGTTGTAGAGCTCATCGACGTAGTACTTGTTCTCGAGCAGCTTGTGCACGGGCGAGAAGCGCGTCGAGATCTTCTTCGGCAGGGCGAACAGCGGATCGCGTTTGTAGAAGCGCCACGCGAGCCCGATGCCGCCGAGTCCCACCAGGACCGAGATCGCCATCAACAATGCCTCGGTGCTCGCCGGCGACTCGCCGAACTCGAACGGATGTCCGCCGAGCGCCGGCAACACTGGCTCGAGCCAGCTCTGAAACCAGGTCGGATGCGCCCCCATGAGCAGCTTCGGCAATCCGACGAAGCCGCCGACGATCGCCAGCACTGCTAGCACCATCAGCACGCCGGTCATGACGAACGGCGACTCGTGCGGATCGTGCGAGTGGACGTCATGGCCGTGCCCATCGGCGGCGGCGTGCGAGTCGCCGTGATTGTCCGCGCCGCGATACTCGCCGCTGAAGGTCATGAAATAGAGGCGGAACATGTAGAACGCGGTCAGGAACGCGGTGATGACGCCGACGATCCAGACAGCCCAGTGGTACTCCCACGCGGCGGCGAGGATCTCGTCCTTCGAGAAGAATCCGGCCAGCGGCGGAACGCCCGAGATGGCGATGCACGCGATGAGCATCGTCATGCGCGTCTTCGGCATGTACTTGCGCAGGCCGCCCATCTTCCGCATGTCCTGCTCGCCGCCGCACCCGTGAATGACCGAGCCGGCGCCGAGGAAGAGACAGGCCTTGAAGAAGGCGTGCGTCATCACGTGGAAGATCGCCGCGGTGAACGCGCCGACTCCCGCCGCGAGGAACATGTAGCCGAGCTGCGAGACGGTCGAGTACGCGAGGACTTTCTTGATGTCGTTCTGCGCGAGGCCGATCGTCGCGGCGAAGATCGCCGTGGTCGCACCGATCACCGCCACGACTCCCATCGCCGTCGGCGAGAGGCGGAAGAGCGGATTGGAGCGGACGACCATGTAGACGCCGGCGGTGACCATCGTCGCGGCGTGGATGAGTGCGGAGACGGGCGTCGGACCGGCCATCGCGTCGGGCAGCCAGACGTACAGCGGAATCTGCGCCGACTTGCCGCATGCGCCGACGAAGAGCAGCAGGCAGATCGCCGTCGCCACTCCGGTGTACGCCGTCGGATTCGCGCTGACGAGCGCGAAGACTTTCGTGTAATCAGCCGAGCCGAACGTGTTGAAGATCAGGAAGAGACCGAGGACGAAGCCGAAGTCGCCGATGCGATTCGTGATGAACGCTTTCTTACCGGCGTCGGCGGCGAAGTTCTTGTCGTAATAGAAGCCGATCAGGAGATACGAGCAGAGCCCGACTCCTTCCCACCCGACGAACATGACGCCGTAGTTCGCCCCAAGGACGAGCAGCAGCATCATGAACATGAAGAGATTCAGGTAGGTGAAGAAGCGCGTGTAACCCTTCTCGTGCGACATGTAGCCGGTCGCGTAGATGTGGATCAGGAAGCCGATCCACGTGACGATCAGCAGCATCGTGCACGACAGCGGATCGATGCGGAATGCGAAGTCGACGCCGAAGTCGGCGATCGCTTTCCCCGCGTGCCCCAGTCCCGCCGGGATCCACGTGTAGTACGTGTGCGTGAACGGCACGTGCGTATCGCCGCTGCCGAAGGTGTAGACGACCCACGAGGCAATCAGCGCGGAGAGGCCGGTCGTGGCCAGCGCGAAGAAGTTCGTGATGGTGCGGTTCTTCGGCGTGAGCGGATTCGCGTACGAGCGCGAGCCGTTGACGAGCGCACCGAGTGCCGGCAGCAGCACGATGAGCAGAAGCGCGTTAGCCATTCAGCGTCCTCGCTTCATCGACATTGATCGTGCTCTTGAGCCGGTACAGCTGAATGATGATGGCCAGGCCGACCGCCGCCTCCCCTGCCGCGACGGTGATGACGAAGATGGTGAAGACCTGTCCTTCGAGCGATGCGAAGCGGTGCGAGAAGGCGACGAGGTTGATGTTGACGGCGTTGAGCATCAGCTCGATGGCCATCAGGACGGTGATCATGTTCCGCCGGATGACGACGCCGATCAGTCCGACGGCGAACAGCGTCCCGGAGAGCATCAGATATGCCTCGGTGCTGGGCATCGCTTCAGACACTCATCCCCTCCTTGACGTTCCCAAGCTCGACGTTCCCAAGTTCACGCCGAGCGAAGCGAGGCGTCAATGGAGCAGCCGCGCGGTTCGCGCCCGAAGGCCGCGGTTCGCGGCGCCGCCACTGATCCCTGGCTGCGCTCGGGATAAACTTTGAATCAGCGTCAGACACTCATCCCCTCCTTGACTTCCTTCTCCACCTCGACGCGATCGAGGATGAACTGCTGCGACGTCTCTTCCTCGATCGCAGACAGCTCGCGCTTGCCGATGACGATCGCTCCGATCATCGCCACGAGAAGGAAAAGCGACGCGACCTCGAACGGCACCAGGTAGTCGCGATAGAGCGCCATGCCGACGGCCTCGGCGTTCGCATTCGTCCGATGCACGCGGCGATAGACGTAGGTGCCGGGTGTCTTGCGCGACTCCGTCCAGATCCGCTCCGTCACATCGGTCAGGCGCGCCTTGTTCGGTCGTTCGTCGTGATAGACGCCCGGCCGCACGAGGCTCACGAAGAGAATCAGTAGTCCGAGGCCGACTGCGAAGCCGCCCTTCCAGAATGCGGAGAGGACCTTCTCTTCGGGGAGATGTCGAACGTTGATCAGCATCACGACGAAGAGGAAGAGCACCATGATGCCGCCCGCGTAGACGAGCACCTGCACGGCGGCGACGAACTCCGCTCCCTTCATCACGAACAGAACCGCGACGCAGAGAAACGTCAGCAGCAGGAAGAGCGCCGAATGCACCGGGTTGCGCATGGAGATGACGAGGATCGACGACGCAACCGCGATCGTGCCGACGATCAGGAAGACGGCGAATGCCGGAGTCACTCGTGGCCTCCGGCGATCTGCTTCTGCCCTTCCAGCTGCGGCGGCGCATCTTCCTCGGGCAGCCCGGTGTACTTCGGACGATCGTCCCAGTACTCGAGCTCCTGCATGTTGAAGTAGAGATCGTTGCGGTCGTACGACGCCAGCTCGTACGTCTTCGACGTCAGCCAGATCGACTTCGGCTTCGTCGGGCAGGCCTCTTCGCAGAGCGCGCAGAACATGCAGCGCTTGACGTCGATGTCGTAGCGGTCGAGGACCTTCAGCTTCTTCATCTTCCCGTCCATTTCGCGCTGCTCGTCGTGGACGTCGATGTAGATGATGTCGATGGGGCAGGCCTGCGCGCAGAGCTTGCACGCGATGCAGCGGTCGTAGCTGAAGCGGAACATGCCGCGGAAGCGATCCGCCGGCTCGAGCCGCTCTTCCGGATAGCGGACCGTGACCTTCGGTTGGAACAGCTCGCGGACGGTGGTCTTCAGCCCCTCGAACAGATCGAGCAGCAGGAAGCGATCCGCCCAACGCGGTTTCGGATGCTCAACTTGCATGGACCACCTTGTGCGAGGCGGCCGGACGCGCCGGCGCGGGTTTGCGTGAGAGGTAGAAGATGATCGCGCCGATCGTGACGAAGCCGATCCAGTACATCAGCCGCTCCTGCCCCGCCAGCACGAAGATGGCGGTGACGACGATGTTGCCGAGGGCCAGCGGAATCATCCACTTCCATCCGAGATCCATCAGCTGATCGAAGCGGAACCGCGGGAACGTCGCCCGGAACCAGATGTAGACGAGCATGAAGAACATGACCTTCGCGAAGAAGATCGCGAAGCCGAGGAGTCCGCCGAAGATCCCCATGCTGACGAGCTTCTCGGTCGTGAGGCCGTGACCGTCGAAGGCGATCGTCCAGCCGCCGAGAAAGAGGATCGTCATCAGGCAGGAGTTGACGAGCATCGATGAATATTCGGCGAGCATGAAAAAGGCGAACTTCATCGCCGAATACTCGGTGTGGTATCCGGCCACGAGCTCCGACTCGGCCTCGGGCAAATCGAACGGCGTGCGGTTGTTCTCCGCGTTCATCGAGACGAAGAAGATGAACGCCGCCACGATCTGCGAGAAGAGATTCCAGATGTTGTGCGCCTGGTAGTCGACGATGCGGACGAGATCGAGGCTGCCGCAGAGCATCAGCACGCCGACGATCGACAACCCGAACGGCACCTCGTACGACACCATCTGCGCCGCCGAGCGCAGGCCGCCCATCAGCGAGAACTTGTTGTTCGAGGCCCAGCCGCCGAGGATGATTCCGTACACACCGGTCGACGTCAGCGCGAGGACGAGCAGCAGCGCGACGTTCACGCGTGCGGCGATGAACATCGGCGGCGGTCCGAACGGAATCAGGCAGAAAACGATGAAGGCCGGAATGAGCGGCAGCATCGGCCCGAGGAAGTAAGCGATCTTCTCGGAGCTGGATGGAACGATGTCTTCCTTGAGCAGGAACTTGATCGGATCGGCGACGATCTGCAGCAATCCGTGCCAGCCGACGCGATTCGGTCCGAGGCGGGCCTGGATCAGGCCGAGCAGCCGGCGCTCGACCCAGTTCATCGCCGCAACGATCACCTGCACGATGAGGAATGCGACGAGGAACTTGACGAGCGGCCAGATGAGGTAGCGCATCAACAGTTCTTGCGTCATCGATCCACCTCACCGAGGACGATGTCGATCGTCCCGATCAGCGCCACGAGATCGGACACGAGGTGCCCCTTCGCCATCGCCGGCAATGCCTGCAGGTTCACGAACGAAGGCGGCCGCACGTGGCAGCGGTACGCGTTCTGAGACTTCCCGTCGGAGACGATGTAGTAGCCGAGCTCACCTTTCGGCGATTCGATGGAGTGATAGACCTCGCCCTCGGGCGGACGGACGACGCGCGAGATCTTCGCTTTGATGTCGCCCGCCGGCGTGGCCTTGATCATCGGAATGCACTGCTCGATGATCCGGCGCGACTGGCGCATCTCGGCCATGCGGCAGAGATAGCGATCGTACGTGTCGCCGTTGATGCCGAGCGGCACTTCGAAGTCGAGCTCGGAGTAGCACTCGTACGGCAGTGCCTTGCGAAGATCCCAGTTCACGCCGGAGCCGCGCAGCGGCGGTCCGGTGACGCCCCACTCGATCGCTTCTTCCGGCGAGATGACGCCGATGCCGACCGTGCGCCGCTTCCAGATGCGGTTATTGGTCAGCAGCGATTCGTATTCGTCGACTGCCGCGTCGAACTTGCCGATGAACTCTTCGATTTCATCGAGCCATCCGGCCGGCGCATCTTCCGGCATGCCGCCGATGCGCATGCAGTTCAGCGTGAGGCGCGCGCCGCAGTAGGTCTCGAAAAGATCGAGGATCTGCTCGCGCTCGCGAAAGCAGTAGAAGAACGGCGTCATCGCGCCGATGTCGATGGCGTGCGTGGCAAGCCAGAGAAGATGCGATGAGATCCGCTGCAACTCGCTCAGGATCACGCGCAGCAGCTGCGCGCGCTTCGGAATCTGCGCGGTGATCCCCATCAGCTTCTCAACCGTTTCGACGAAGCCGAGGTTGTTCGTGGCGGAGGCGACGTAATCCATGCGGTCCGTGTGCGGAATGCACTGCGGATACGCCATGTGCTCGAAGAGCTTCTCGGTGCCGCGATGGAGATACCCGATGACCGGCTTCGCGCTGATGATCCGCTCGCCGTCGACCTTGAGCAGGACTCTCAGCACTCCGTGCGTCGACGGATGCTGCGGGCCGAAGTTGATCTCCATTTCATGAACGTCAAACATTGGCCACCGCCCGCACCGCCGGTTGCTGAGTTGTTGAGTTGCTGGGTTGCTGAGGTGAGCACTCGCGAGACCCTACCTCAGCAACCAAACAACCTAGCAACCTAACAACCGGCTTCATGCGACCCCCATGAGCTTCTTGAGCATCGACTCCGTCTCCGCTTCGCCGGGGACGCACAACGTCAGATCCTTGGTCTCACCTTTGGCGATCGCCTCGGCGTAGCCTTCGCAATCCCAGCCGCAGGCGGTGCAATCGGTCTGGGCCATCGCGGCGAAGAGCTTGTCCTGCAATGTGCCGTTCTTCGCGAGCTCCATCCGCTCGTTGAGCGCTTTGTCGGGGTCGTGCCATGGCGCTTCTTCGGTCGGCTTCGCGGTCTCGGCGACGACGCCCGCCAGCTCGGGGTTCGGAGCCTGATGTTCCTTGCCGCCTGCGATCTGCGCCGCGGGCCAGGTGCCATAGCGCTTCCATTCGCCCTGATAGACGTTGACGTCCTTGACGTCTTTGCCGGTCGATCCGGCCTTCGGTCCGCCGCCTTCCGGAAAGACTTCCGGATAGATGCGCGCACCGGTGTCGATGCCGCGGATCGGGAAGTCCTTCCGCAGGGGATGACCGTTGAAGCCTTCCCACATCAGGATGCGCTCGAGATTCGGATGACCCTCGAAGCGGATGCCGAGCATGTCCCACGTCTCGCGCTCGTGCCAGTTCGCGGTCTTCCAGACTCCGCTCACCGACGGCACATCGTCGTCGGTCCAGATCTTCAGCCGCACGCGGTTGTTCTTCTGGAACGAGTAGAGCGTGTACGCGACCGCGAAGCGCGGTCCGGTGTGATTCGGATATTTCGAGTAGTCGGCGCCGGCGAGGTCGACGAGGTAGTTGAAGCCGTCTTCCTTGAACGCGCGGCAGACGTCGACGATGCGGGTGCGATCGACGGTCAGCGTGATCTCGCCGGCGAACTCTTTCGCCTGCGTGATTGCGTCGCCCGATCGTTCGGCCGCGCGCGCGATCAGCGGATCGCGCCTGATGTCATCGAGTGAGCGCGGCGGCGGTGCTGTGGTCTGTTCGGCCATCTATCCTTCGTACGGCTTCCCGGCCTCGGACATGAGCGTCTTGAGCATGTCGAGCGTTTCTTCTTCACCCGGGACGCAGAGCGAAATGTCGTTCGTTTCGCCGGTGGCGATCGCGTGCGCGTAGCCTTCGCAGTCCCAGCCGCAAGCGCCGCAATCGGTCTGGGCCATCGCCGCGAACAGCTTCGTCTCGAAGGCGCCACCCATTTCGGCGGCCATCTCCATCCGCTCCGGCAACGTGAGGTCTTCCCGATGGAAGGCCACGGTCGGCGCAGCAGCGGCTTCGGCGGGAGCCTCGACAGTTGCGGCCTCTGGCGCAGCTTGTGTGGGGACAGGCGCCCCCGCCTGTCCTGCCGGCGCAGCCGGCTTCGGAGCTGGCGCAGGCGCCGCCTTCGGCTTCGCCGACGGCTTCACGCCCGACGCCGGCGCCGGCTTCGGCTGCGCCTTCGCCTGCTCCGCGCGAAGCGCAGGACCTTCGTGCTCCGGCCGCAGCGAATCACGCACCGCCGCACGGGCGAAGTCGTACGCCTCGCCTCCTTTGCGCAGCACGTGCATCTTTTCGATCTTCTTCTGGAGCTCCATCAGCCCCCAGATCAATGCCTCAGGGCGAGGAGGACAGCCAGGAATGTAGACGTCGACCGGAATCAAACGATCGACACCCTGAGTGACCGCGTATGTGTCGTACGGACCGCCGCAAGTCGCGCACGAGCCCATGGCGATGACCCATTTCGGATCGGGCATCTGGTCCCACAGCCTGCGGACCACTGGCGCCATCTTCTCGGTGACGGTGCCGGAGACGATCATCAGATCCGATTGCCGCGGCGTCGCGCGAAAGACTTCGGCGCCGAAACGCGCCATGTCATGACGCGGATCGAGCACCGCCATCATCTCGATTGCGCAACAGGCCAGGCCGAACTGCATCGGCCAGAGGGACGACTTCCGCGCCCAATTGAACAACTTGTCTACTTTTGTGGTGAGGAAGCTTCCGGAGGAGTCGAAACGGTTTTCGATCAGACCCATGAAAGGACCTTCCTCTTCCAGGCATAGAAGTAACCGATCAGGAGAATCGCGAGGAACACCGCCATCTCGACAGCTCCGAACATGCCGAGCTGCTTGAACCTGATCGCCCAGGGAAAAAGGAAGACCGTCTCGACATCGAAGACGATGAACAGCACGGCGATCAGGAAATACCGGACCGAAAAGCGGTGATCGAAGGCCAGCGTCGTGGCCGGAACACCGCATTCGTACGGCTCGAGCTTGACCTTGCCTCCACGCGAGGCCCGGATGAGGGGGGTGATGACGAAAAGCGTCAGCACCGGGACTGATAGCACGATGAGAGCGGCCACCAGCAGCACTGAGTAGTTCGCCATATGTCGTCTAAAGGTGAGACCGGACGTAATTGTAAACGGCGAAGTCGGAGAGTCAAGGAATGATGTTGCGTTGAAAACTCCATCCGTCCAACGACACTCCCTTTGCCTGCACGAGAACGCGAATATCCTCGCCGATTCCGTCGGGAAGGACGAGGCGCCGCGCCTCTTCGCGAGCCTCGCGGAGCTCGAGCGCCGACTCGATCGACTCCGGTTTCAGGTCATCGAGCGGCGCGAACAGCGGATGTTCGGTGATGCCGAGGGAGAGGAGAAACTTCGCCTGACGATCGAAAAAGAGGGTCGCGGCACCGGCTTCCTCGCCTGCCCGGATCAGATCATCGAAGTTGACGTGCGCTGTCAGATCCTGCCCTCCCGGATTCGCGAGCAGGTCGCGCGTAACGCGATGATGCGAGTACGAAGCGGCGGTGCCGAAGCGGCGGACGCGCGAATGAAACAGCTGCCGCGCGCGGTATCCATAATCAAAGGTGACGATCAGCGCGTGCTGCGAGAATGATGCGATCTCCCGGTAGAGCGCTCCCCATTCGATCGTGACATCGGCGAACTGTCCGTCCTCGAGCGCGATCCCGTTCGAGGCGAAGTAGTCGTCGTACATCTCAGGCGCCTCGTGCTCCACCCATTCGAAGTTGCTGTCGATCCAGAGCTCGTGCAGCTCGCGGCCGCGCATGACCAGCCGGGCAAACGGGATCGCATCGAACAGCTCGTTGGAGAAGAGGATGTGGAAACCATCGCGCGGGACGCCAAGGAGGCTCTGGGCAAAATGGAGGTCCGTCGAGGGCGCCACCCGTTCGAGCGACCGATCCACGCCCCACCACCGCACCGGCGCTTTGGTCGTCCGGCTAACCTCTCTTAATAGGGAGCCGTCGCCGCAGCCGATGTCCACAAAAGTGCACACCTCGCCCCCTGCCTGGGCCACAAAATTACCGATGAGGTTGCCGATTGCGTACGAAAACACCGGGCTGAGCGTTGGGGAAGTGACGTAATCCCCCTCCTTCCCGACCGGGCTCAGCGGCCCCGAGTAGTACCCCGCCTCGGGGTGATAGAGCGCGATCTCGACGAAGTCGCGGAACGATAAGTCACCGTATTGCAGCAGGTTGCGTAGAACGCTCGCGGCGGGACCGGTCTCCGTCATCGCCCAATATCGTACACCTCGCCTCTCGTTATTTGACGGAAGTAATACCCGCATGGCAGGCCCGTTGCGATGATTAAGGGCAGTAACGGGAGGATCAAAATGAAGAAACTAATCGCAACCACGCTGACCGTGCTTCTGGCGGTTCCGCTCTTTGCTCAGACCGACGGCAACGCGAAGTCGAAGAAGGGCGCCGTGATCGGCGGAACTCTCGGCGCGGTCCTCGGCGCAGTCATCGGGAACAACCGCGGTCATCACAGCTCCAAGCGCGGCGCCGTCGTCGGCACCGTGGCAGGCGCGGCCGCTGGCGCGATCGTCGGCCACATGATGGACAAGCAGGAGCGCGAGCTTCGGCAGATCAACGGCGTCAACGTCACCCGGACCTCTGACAACGAGCTGAACGTCACGGTGAGAAATGAAGTGCTGTTCGACTTCGACTCCGCGGGACTCCGCTCCGCGTCGCGCGCCTCGCTCCGTGAAATGGCCGATGTCTTCAACCGTTATCCGAACACCACGATCTCGGTTCAGGGCTACACCGACTCGATCGGCTCGGCGTCGTACAACGAGCGGCTCTCCGAGCGGCGTGCCGACTCGGTCGCGAGCTACCTCGACGACCACGGCATTCGCTCCGGCCGGATTCGGACCATCGGCTTCGGCGAATCGCACCCGCGCGCGTCGAACGCCAGCGCGAGCGGCCGTCAGTTGAACCGCCGCGTCGAGATCCATATCCACGCGAACGCGTAATTTGAGTATGGTTGCTGGGTTGCAAGGTTGCTGAGTTGCTGGGTCACACCGAGCAACCCAGTAACCAAGCAACCCAGCAACCGCATTTTCGGAGGTAACTCGAAATGTTCCGCAAGTCCGCAGTCCTGCTCCTCGCCGCCCTCTTCGTCTTTTCTTCCTGCGCCACCAGCGACGATGATCCGAACAAGAAGGCGAAAACCGGCGCCGCCATCGGCGCCGCCGCCGGCGCGATCGCCGGCGCGATCATCGGCAATCAGACCGGCAGCAACCGCACCGGCGCGGTCATCGGCGCCGCGGTCGGCGCCGCCATCGGCGGCTCGGTCGGCCACGACATGGATAAACAGCAGAAGGAGCTCCAGCAGATCCCGGGCGTCGAAGTGACGCGTCCGTCGGAGAATCAGATCGACGTGCGGCTCACGAGCGACGTCCTCTTCGACTACAACTCCGCCGAGCTTCGTCCCGAGTCGCGCTCGACGCTGAGCGATCTCGCCGGCAACTTCCGCCGCTACACCAACGAGATCATCGACGTCGAAGGTCACACCGACGCGACCGGCACTCCGGACTACAACCAGAATCTCTCCGAGCGCCGCGCCGATTCGGTGAAAGGCTTCCTCATCGATCAGGGCGTTGTCGCGAACCGCATCAACGCCATCGGCTACGGCGCCACGCGGCCGAAGGCGGAGAACGATTCGCCGGAGGGACGTCAGCTGAATCGGCGGGTCGAGATCCACATCCGGTCGATGCAGCAGTAGCGACTCAGACCGGCGACTGCCACGACCCCGCGCTCCACAGCAATTCCAGTCGCGCCGCGCGCTCGCTCAACCGGGCGCGCAGCGTGATTGCGTCGCCGACGCGGAGCGCTTTTGCCACGTCGTCGAGAAACGCCTCCCGCAGGAACCAGGGCGCGCTCCGCATTCGCGCGGTGCTCCATGGACGCCATTCGAAGCCGTGCTGCGGCGGCTCCGCCGGCGGCAGCTCGCCGCGCAGGAAGAGGAAGTAGTCGGCGGCGACGAATTCTTCGAACGTCATCCGGGCCAGCGCGCCGCGCGTGTGCCGCGCTTCGAGGAGCTCCGCGTGCAGCGAGAGCACTCCCCGCTTCTCCGCCAACTCGTCCAGTGAATCGAGATACTCCGACGCGCCGCTCCACGGCAGGTCGAGCAGATCGCCGGCGATGCGCCAGCGTCGCTCGTGGAGCAGCGCCGCGATCAGCGTGACGAGGAGCTCGTGGCCGAGAAAGCGGAAGTAGTCGAAGTCGCCCGGATCGAAACGGCTCGCGGCGGGAGGACCGTATCGTTCGAGCAATGGCTCGAGCGATTGGAACAGCGCCAGTGCCACCGTCTGATCGCCCGCGGCGGCCGCCGCTTGCGCGAGTCGCGTAAAGTCGTCGACCGCGGGCGCGCTCGCATCGATCGACGTGAAGAGCTCCGCCGGTTTCCGCGGCTCGGAGGCGATGAGCGAACCGACCACCTCCTCGATCGCGCGATGGACGACCGGCATCCGCTTCGCGCGCGATCCCTTCACCGCATCGATCGCCGACTCGATCACCTCACCGCGATGCTCGCGCACCTCGGCCGACCGTTCCTGCAGCAATCCGAGGCGGAGGGCGCGCGTGACGGCATCACGTCGCGAGCGCGCGCCGAGCTTCGCGTAGATGTTGTGCAGGTGCGTCTTGACCGTGTGCGTCCAGACCCCGAGTCGCCGGGCAATCTCCTTGTTCGGCATATCCTCGGCGAGCAAACGGAGCACCTCCGCCTCGCGATGCGTGAGCATCTCCGCGGCGGCAGGAGCGCGGCGTAACTCGCTCGCCAGCGCATGAATGCGTCCGCCGACCATCGCCATCACGCGCGCTGAAGTCGCGGTGTGGCGCGAACGGATCGCACGCACGAGCTGCTGCAGCGTCGAATCGCGATCGACCCACGAGCTTGCTCCCGCTTCGAGCACAGCCACGATCCGATCGTCATCCGCGTGCTCGACGATCGTCACGATGCCGCGCACTTCGCCCGACTCACGCAATCGCCGGATCCACGGAATCGCATTCGCCGCCGAGCCGGCATCGAGCACCACGACGTCGGCGCCGCCGCGCAGCTCGCCGATCGCATCGTCCGACAACGGCTTCGCCAGCACGACCGGGATTCCGGTCCGCTCGAGCGCCGCCCGCATCGCATCGGCGAAGAGCTCGCAGCAGCCGAGGACCGCGACGTTCGGGCGCTCATTCATCGAGCCAGCCCTGACGGCGCGCATGCTCGACGGCTTCGATACGGCGCGATACGTCGAGCTTGCGGAAGATGTTCTGCACGTGGTTTTTGACCGTGTGGTACGAGAGCGAGAGGAGCGCCGCGATCTGCCGGTTGCTCAGGCCGCGGGCCATGTGGCGCAGGATGTCGAGCTCGCGCGTCGTGAGCCGCAGCGACTCGAGCGTCTCGGTCCGGCGACGCAACTGCGCAAGCTCCGCGAGGCGGGCGAACATCGCGTAGGCGACGGCGGGCGACGCCGCCATCTCGCCGCGCACCGCGAGCGTGAGCGCGTCGCGGAACTCGACCATCGACGCGGTGCGCGGGATGTAGCCCTGCGCTCCCGCCTCGATGAAGCGGAGGATCGACTCGTGCGTCTCCTCCATCCCGAACACCAGCAGCTTCACGCCGGGATGCTCGCGCGCGAGGCGTCCGATCAGCGCCAGCCCTTCGTCCTCGCGCCCCTCGACGTTGATCACGACGACGGCCGGATCGAGGTCACTGATCTGCTCCCCGACTTCGCCGTCATCCACGCCATCGCGGATTCGCAGAGACTCGTCGTCCCGAAAAGCCTCGGAAATGCATTCGCGAAAAAGGCGGCCGAATCCGGCGAGGAGATAGGTGATCGAGGGCACGGGGGAGCCTGCCGTCGGAAGGGTATCCGTCACGATGGACTGAGCTCTTTGTAGAGAGGTTGCAGGAAGGAAGGGAGGCCACGGCTCTTCGAGTCGTAGAAATCAGCTACGTAGTGGAGAACGGCCCGCGCATTCATATGGATGGATTTCCCGCCGCGATTGTGATGACGCAACGCCTGCAGCGACACGGGGAGGAAGAACTAAAAACGATGGATTTCAGGAGTTAGTCATGGACACCCGCTCGGCCGAAAATAGGCCGCGCGGCTCATGGCATCGTGGGCAGCGGCGGGTGACACTTCCACGCCGGCACGCCGCCGCGGGAGTGCGGCGGCCATGCCTCCGCTGCAGTTTTCAGAGGAGGCCATGCCTCCGGTTTGCGAGGCGGCGTGGCCGCCTCGCCGAAAACCAGCGGCGGCACGGCCGCCGCACTCCATTGCGGGCGGCGTGGCGGCAGCACGCGGAATCCCCCTCCGGCAGACGCCGTTTGCCCTCCCGGTGCTTGCCGAAACAGCTCTCCGGAGGTTCGTCCCCCGCCAAAGCGCGGAAAGAGGCGACGAATACTTCCGTTCGGGGCGCGTCCGCCGCTTCACCGAAGTGGAGCCCGGCACCTTCCAGGCCGAGGTCGTCGGAACGCGCCTCTATTCGGTCACAGTGATGATCGATGAGGACGGGCTGACGAACGTCACCTGCGACTGCCCATTCTTCGAGCGCGAGCTCGAAGCGTGCAAGCACATCTGGGCCACGATCCGTTGCGCGAGCGCGAAACAGCTCCTGCCCGAACGCGAGGATCTGCTGCTGGTCGTCGACGAGGAGGCCTTCGACGACGATGACGACCTCGGCGAAACCTTCGCGAGGCAACTCACGTCGCACTACGGCCGCAACCTGCCGGCGCCCTGGGAACGATTCCTTCAGGCTCTCGGCCCCGCTCGCCCACCGCTTCCGTTCAACCCCTCGCGCGTCCCGCCGGAAGAGATCGCGTACGTGATCTCGCCATCGGGCAACTCGCATTCGCTGATGCTCCGCCTTCTCGGGCGCGCGCATCGCAAGAACGGTGAGTGGGGAAAGTGGAAGCCGCTCTCGTTCCGGCTCGACGAACTGCACGCGCTCGATGCGTTCGATCGCGAAAGTATCGCGCTGCTCAACCAGCACTCCTACGGCTACAGCGTCGAGTCGACGATCGTGATTACACCGGCCACGACCTCGTGGTGGATCGAGCGTCTGGCGCGCGCCGGGAAGCTCTCCGAATCAGGCCCAAACGACTCGTTGAAACCGATCGCGTGGGACGACGGTCCGCCGTGGACCTTCCGCATCGAGATCGTCGACGATCCGGCGTCGAAGAGCTACCGGATCGCCGGCGTGATCGAGCGCGATGGAGCCAGGATGGCGTTGAACGACGTCGCCTCCATCGCACACGGGATCCTCATCAGCAATGGCCGTGCGTATCGCTTCGATGACGGAGGCCGGATCGCGTGGCTGCAGGCACTGCGCGGCAGCGGATCGATCGCCGTACCGCACGCCGACGCGGAGCGTTTTCGTCAGGCGCTGCTCCGCGCGCCGATCGCCGGAATCACGCTCCCCGCGGAGCTCGGATGGGAGATCGTCGAAGCGGCTCCGAAGCCGATGCTCTCGCTGCAACGCGATGAGTGGTTGAGCGAGTTGGGCGGCGAGATCTACTTCCTGTACGACGACTGGCGCGTCTCGAGCCGCTCGTTCGAGCTGCAGTCGAGCGCGGGCCGAAAGCTGATCCGGCGCAATCGTTCGATCGAAGACCAATATCGCGCCAGGCTCACGTCGCTCGGCGCAATCACGACGTCGAACGGCTATCGCGTCCGGCTGCCGCAACTCGAAGAGCTCGTGCGAACGCTCGCGACCGAGGGTTGGCTCATCGAGATGGACTCGCAGCCGCTGCGCGCGACCGACGAGCTCGACGTCGAGCTGTCGAGCGGCATCGACTGGCTCGATCTGAACGTCAGCGCGCGCTTCGGCGAGACGCGTCTCGGACTGCCGGAGCTGCTCGAGGCGTCGGAAGCACGCCGCGGCTTGCTGCGCCTTGCGGACGGCTCGTTCGGGATCGTACCGGCCGGCTTGCTCGACTCACTCGCGCCGGTGTTCGAGCTCGGGAAGCGCGACGGAAATTCGGTCCGCTTCAAACCTTCGCAGGCCCTGCTCGTCGATGTGCTGCTCGGCGCGCGCGCGACCCGCGATCAGAAGACGCTCACTCCGATTCAGGCACTCGCGGAGAAAGCCCCGGAGCCGCAACAGGAACCGCGGACGCTCAAAGCGGAACTCCGTCCGTACCAGCGCGCGGGCCTCGGATGGCTGCAGTTTCTGCGCGAGGCCGAGATTGGCGGTTGTCTCGCCGACGACATGGGTCTCGGCAAGACAGTCCAGACGCTGGCCCTGCTCGAATCGATGCGCGCGAGCGGCGTCAATCGCCCGTCGCTCGTCGTCGCGCCACGCTCGCTGCTCTTCAACTGGGCCGCCGAGGCCGCGCGATTCGCGCCCAAGCTGCGGGTTCGCGAACATCACGGCGCGGAGCGGACGAAGAGCGCGGAGTCGTTCGCCGATTGCGACATCGTCCTGACGACGTACGCCACGATGCGGCTCGACATCGCGCACCTCGCCGGCATCGAATTCGAATACGTGATCCTCGATGAATCGCAGGCGATCAAGAACGCGTCGAGCCTCGTGGCGAAGGCGAGCCGCCTGCTCCGCGGCCGGCATCGGCTCGCGCTCAGCGGCACGCCGATCGAGAATCACCTCGGCGAGCTCTGGAGCCTCTTCGAGTTCCTCAATCCCGGCCTCCTCGGTTCCGCGCGCTCCTTCCAGAAAACGTTCGCCTCCAAGACCACACCGCCCGATCGCCGCGACGCACTCGCTCGCGCCCTGCGTCCGCTCATCCTTCGCCGGACGAAGGAACAGGTCGCGCCGGAGCTGCCGGAGCGCATCGAGCAGACGCTCTACTGCGAGCTGGAATCCAAACAACGGAAGCTCTACGACGAGCTGCGCGATCACTACCGCGCGGCGCTGCTCGGCGGTATCAAAACGCGCGGCATCGACAAGTCGCGAATGCAGATTCTCGAAGCGCTCCTGCGCCTGCGGCAGGCGGCGTGTCATCCCGCGCTCATCGATGCGCGGAGCGACTCGCCGAGCGCGAAGAGCGAACTGCTGATCGAAGAGCTGCGCGACGTCCTCGAGTCCGGACATCGCGCGCTGATCTTTTCGCAGTTCACGTCATTCCTGGCGATCGTGCGCAGGTCGCTCGATGCCGAGAAGATCCCGTATCTCTATCTCGACGGCAAGACGCGAGACCGGCAGTCGCTGGTCGAGGAGTTCCAGAGCGACGACGGCCCGCCGCTCTTTCTCATCAGTCTCAAAGCGGGCGGGCTAGGACTCAATCTGACGAACGCCGACTACATCTTCCTGCTCGATCCGTGGTGGAACCCGGCAGTTGAAGCGCAGGCCATCGACCGCGCGCATCGCATCGGGCGGCTCCGTCCGGTCGTCGCCTACCGGCTCATCGCGCGCGACACGGTCGAAGAAAAAATCCTCGAGCTGCAGGCGCGAAAGAGAGAGCTCGCGGAGTCGATCATCTCCGAGGACAACAGCGTGCTGCGGAAGCTCGAAGTCGAGGATCTGGAGCTTCTGCTGTCATAGCCATCGTCACGGGCAACGAAGAGCCGCGGAGCGGCTTCGGCACATAGCCGGGGGTCAAGCGCGCAGCGCGCCACCCCCGGATACGCGTGTGAATTTCCAATTGCGCCGCGGCAGCGGCGCTGGAATCCGGCGCCCCCGCCGGGGCGCGTTTCGCACTCCATCCCCTTCCGGGGGTAACGCGCTTCGCGCGCAACCCCCGGCTGATTGCCGATGCCGCTCTGCGGCATGAAAGACCTTCAGAGCACGCGGCGGCGAAGGGCAATTGGCCGTGCTAAAATCCGCCCGCCCTAAGCAACCCGACCTTTGGATATTCGTGTAGGACGGGATCTCACCGAAACAACTTAACGGAGGAACTATGAAGTCGTGGATCATGCGCGTGCTGGTCCTTGCGGCGATTGTGGTCTGTGTCGCCGGCCTCGTGGGTGCACAGGAATCGCACCCGTCGAGCAATCCGGCCGTCGCGCCACTGGAATCGAAACTCGCCGGACAACCGGTCGAGGCTCGCACGGAAGCCAATCTCATCCTGCCCGATCTGAGCGCGGTCACTTTCCTCGGGATCACGGGCAGCAAGCTGCTCATGTCGGGCCTGATCGTCTGCGTGCTCGGTCTGCTCTTCGGATTCGTCATCTACGTTCAGCTCAAGAAACTCCCCGTGCACAAGTCGATGCTGGAGATCTCCGAGCTGATCTACGAGACCTGCAAGACGTACCTGCAGACGCAAGGCAAATTCATCCTGCTGCTCGAGCTCTTCATCGGCGTGATCATGGTGTTCTACTTCGGAGTGCTCCGGCACTACGGAGCGATGCGCACCTCGATCATCATCTTCTTCTCGCTGGTCGGCATCGCCGGCAGCTACGGCGTGGCGTGGTTCGGCATCCGCGTGAACACGTTCGCCAACTCCCGCTCGGCCTTCGCCTCGCTGCGCGGCAAACCGTATCCGACCTACGAGATCCCGCTGAAAGCCGGAATGTCGATCGGCATGCTGCTCATCTCCACCGAGCTCGTGCTGATGCTCCTCATTCTGCTCTTCGTCCCGGGCGCATACGCCGGACCGTGTTTCATCGGCTTCGCCATCGGCGAGTCGCTTGGCGCGGCCGCGCTCCGCATCGCGGGCGGCATCTTCACCAAGATCGCCGACATCGGCTCCGATCTGATGAAGATCGTCTTCAACATCAAGGAAGACGACGCGCGCAACCCGGGCGTCATCGCCGACTGCACGGGTGACAACGCGGGCGACTCGGTCGGCCCGACGGCCGACGGCTTCGAGACCTACGGCGTGACCGGCGTCGCGCTGATTACCTTCATCCTCCTCGCGGTGCAGAACACCACGGTGCAGACGCAGCTCCTGGTCTGGATCTTCGTCATGCGCGTGCTGATGATCATCACCTCGGCCTTCTCGTACTGGATCAACAGCGCCATCGCCTCGGCCAAATACAAGAACTCCGACAACTTCAACTTCGAGCATCCGCTCACGTCGCTGGTCTGGATCACCTCGATCCTCTCCGTCGCCGTCACGTTCGTCGTTTCCAAGCTCCTCATCCCGGAGCTCGGCGGCGATACGTCGATGTGGTGGAAACTCTCGGCGATCATCACCTGCGGCACGCTGGCCGGCGCGATCATCCCCGAGCTGGTCAAGGTCTTCACCTCGACCGAATCGCGCCACGTGCGCGAAGTCGTCACGGCATCGCGTGAAGGCGGCGCATCGCTCAACATCCTCGCCGGCCTCATCGCCGGCAACTTCAGCGCCTACTGGATGGGGATCACCATCGCCGGCCTGATGGGCGTCGGAGCGTGGATCAGCAGCATGTTCCCGACGGGAGCCGGCGCGCTGATGATCGCCCCGGCGATCTTCGCGTTCGGCCTGATCGCGTTCGGCTTCCTCGGCATGGGCCCGGTGACGATCGCCGTCGATTCTTACGGCCCGGTCACCGACAACGCGCAGTCGGTCTTCGAGCTGTCGACGATCGAGACCCTCCCCGGCATCAGCGACGAGGTCAATCGCGACTTCGGATTCCGCCCGCAGTTCGACAAGGGGAAGGACTTCCTCGAAGCGAACGACGGCGCGGGCAACACGTTCAAGGCCACGGCCAAGCCGGTGCTCATCGGCACGGCGGTCGTCGGCGCCACCACGATGATCTTCTCCATCATCGTCATGCTCACCCACGGGCTGACGGTCGACATGGACAAGCTCTCGCTCCTCCACCCGCAGTTCCTCCTCGGACTGATCGTCGGCGGCGCGGTGATCTACTGGTTCACCGGCGCGTCGACGCAGGCCGTCTCGACCGGCGCCTATCGCGCCGTCGAGTTCATCAAGGCCAACATGAAGCTCGACTCCGGCGCGACGAAGGCCTCGGTTGAAGACTCGAAGAAGGTCGTCGCCATCTGCACGCAGTACGCGCAGAAGGGCATGTTCAACATCTTCCTCACGGTCTTCTTCTCCACCCTCGCCTTCGCCTGCTTCGAGCCGTTCTTCTTCATCGGCTACCTGATCTCCATCGCGCTCTTTGGTCTCTACCAGGCCATCTTCATGGCCAACGCCGGCGGCGCCTGGGACAACGCGAAGAAGATCGTCGAGGTCGAGCTGAAGGAGAAGGGCACGCCGCTGCACGCCGCGACGGTCGTCGGCGACACGGTCGGCGATCCGTTCAAGGACACGTCGTCGGTGGCGATGAACCCGGTCATCAAGTTCACGACGCTCTTCGGCCTCCTCGCCGTCGAGCTCGCGGTCGAGATGACGAAGGCCGGCCAGGGCGGCCTGACGCGGATCCTCTCCGCGGTCTTCTTCATCATTTCGATGGTCTTCGTTTACCGTTCGTTCTACGGAATGCGCATCCAGAGCGGCGACGCGAAGCACGCGTAGTAGTACCCTCACAGAATCATTTCCACGATGGCCGCCGGACAAACCGGCGGCCATTTTCATGAAGGAGCAATCGATGAAACGAATCGCTTTCGCCCTCACCCTTCTCCTGACCATTACAGCGTTCGCCGACGACACCACGATCAAGCGCGGCGCACCACTGTCCGACGCGAAGCCGACCCCGCTCGCCGACGTCCTCAAGTCGCCCGACGCCTACACCTCGAAGCCGGTCCTCGTGGAAGGAACCATCACCAACGTCTGCGCCCAGAAGGGCTGCTGGATGGAGCTCGAAGGCATGCGCGTGACGTTCAAGGACTACGGCTTCTTCGTCCCCAAGACGTCGAAAGGCTACGCCGCCCGCGCCGAAGGTGTGACGCAAGTCGAGAAGCTGTCGAAGGAAGAAGCCGATCACCTCGCGGGCGAAGGGGCGAAGCTGCACCGCAACGCGGACGGGACGGCGGAGGAAGTCACGTTCGTGGCGAGCGGCGTGGAGTTGACGAAGAAGTAGTGCGAATGTGGGGCGGGTTCTCCAACCCGCGCCGACTACTCCCGAGAGCCGATCGGAACCGGGCGGCGCGGCGGAAAGTTGATGAGCCGATCAGGATGCAGTTGTTCGCGCCGTTTCAGGTGCTCCACCAGTGCGTCCAGATCGTCGCCGCACTCATTCATCATTTCCGCGCGAAGTTTGCGTGTTTCAGAGACGATTGGATCCTCGTGCATTTTCAGCCTTCCATCAGTTCTTCAGGGGTACAAACCACCGGCGGGTCAAAGCCCATTTCACGACAGAGAATAGCGATTCGCCGAAAAACAATCGCATTCGCGATATGCGTACAGTTCCACGAGAGAAGGAAGTCCATTGCGTTCACAGTCGCTACGGCGATATGCAACGCGTCGGCCGCGGCCTTTGGCGGCAAGGCTGCTGATTTGAGAATTGCTCTCGCAAGCCTCCTGGCCTCTTCGTTGACCGAGAGGATGGGAATCGCCTCCATCAAGCTGAGACGGGCCGTGGCCATGAAGCTGTCGCCTCGACCGGCCTCGTCGAGAACAACTTCGGAAACGTAGATCTCAAACCGATCACGCCTCGTCCTCCACCAGTTGTGCGTTAGTTCCTGGTGTGACCGAGTCAGGAGGTCACCGCTGGGACGCGACGTCAGGTAGCTGACGATCGTCGTCTCGATGTACAACTTCTGAGGCACGGATGAACGGTATCCGAAGGTGGGCAACGACGGAAGGTCCGGGCCTACCTCAGCGCCTCGAAATACGCGACTAATTTCGGCGAGAACGCGCTTTTATCCAGCTGCAGATCGCGCTTCAGTTTCAGGGCGGCGCGGAAATCCGCGGATGCCGATGCGAGCATGGCGCCCGGTCGGCGCGAGAGCATTCCGCGGGTGTAGCGGGAGCAGCCTCGCAGTGCGTACGCCTGGGCCTCGGGCTTGGTGCCGAGGAGCTTCGTCAGGAGCGATTCGGCGGTGTCGAAGTCGCCGGTGGCGAAGGCGCGATAGGCCAGCTCGAGCTCGGCGCGCGAATCGCGGGGGATCGGAACGACGGCCTTCGGCGCCATCTCCTTCCGCGACTTCTCGATCTCCGCTACCAGCTCACGGTTCTTGATCGTCACCTGATCGGCGACACGGCGGATCTCTTCATCCGCCGGCTTGCCGCTGAGCCGGTGATCGAGTCGATACGTCTCCTGCAGCGATTCGTGAAGATACGTCTGGAGTGAAGGACTGGCGGACGCACTTCCCGACTCGAGCAACTTCCGCCTGTACGCCTGCAGCGCGACGCGCGCGCTGACCAGCGCCTCGCTCTCGACCGGGGCGGGCGGTGGCGGTGGCGTGACGGCCACGACGACTGGGGCGGGCGGCGGCGGTGCAGGAACGACAGGCTTCGCGACGATCGCCGGGCGCGAAGCCTTCGCCTTCTTCGCTTCCTCCGCGGCGGCGACGAACAACTCGCGCGACTGCGCCGCGGTGTCGGCCGCGCGCTTGTACTGCGCGATGTTCGTCCCGGCATGTTTGAACTGCTCGACGGCTTCCTGCAGTTTCCGCGCGGCGCCGCGATACGACTCGCTTCGATCGCCGCCCGCGGCCACCGCTTCCATCTGTCCCGACAGCGCGTGACTGATCGCCACATCCGCCGCTTTCTTGCTGTCCGCGGCCGAGGCCTCGGCATCCCGTTTCGTTTGCGCCTGCGCGCGCGACACCCACTCCCGCAGCTGCGCGTAGTACTGCGTCGACTGCACGACGCCCTGATCTTCGGATGTCTTGAACTCGCGCAACGAGCCGTCGATGTCGCCGAGGTTGTACTTCGCGATGCCGAGCCAGAAATGCGGGACATACGTGATGATCTGGTTCCCCGTCCGCGCCGCGCCGCTCTCGGCGGGCATCTCGTTGATTGCGCGCTGCAGATCGGCCGCCGCCGCCGCGTAGTTGTGCGCGCCGACCGCCGCGATGCCGCGGTTGTACGACTCGGCCCATTTCTCGGGCGCCGCCGCGAGCACCGGAAGCGTGATCGCCAGCACGAGCGCGAGACGCCTCACTCGACTCCTCCGAATCGCGGCAATTGCGCCTGCGACGGATCTGCGAAGTGCACGTCGATCGTCCGCTCCTCGCCTGGCGCCACCTCGACCGTCTGCCGGATCGCATCGTGGAACTGCGGATTCGAGAGCGTGACTTCGTAGCGTCCCGGCGCGAGCTCGAGCGGCGCCGGAGTCACGAGCGACTCCTTCATCGGCACGTCGGCGCCGTTGTCGATGTTGCGAATCCGCGTGACGTTCGCCCACGGAAACGCGTTGATCCCAAGGTGCGCGGCCAATGGCGCAGGCGCAGGCGTCGGAACCACCACCGCCGCCCTCACCGGTTCCTTCTTCACGACCGGCGTCTCGTTCTTGCGCAGCATCCAGGCCGCAGCACCGGCAGCGATGATGACGATCGCGACGATCAGTGTGGCGACAGGCGCCCTCGCCTGTCGTTTCGGCTGTTCGACGGTGCGCACCGCATGCACGCGATCGAGCACGATGTTCCCCGCGTCGCCGCGAGCCGTGACCACCGTCGCCACATCCGCCTGCGCCGGCGTGGGCTTCACGATGCGCGTCGCTTCCTCCGTCGTTTCGACGGCAGCAGGCAGCGGCGACCGTGCACCGGCCCGATCGTCGAGCGATGGCAGCACTTCTTCGAGCGCGTTCGCGAACTCGCGCGCGTTGGCGAAGCGTTTCCGCCGGTCCTTTTCGAGCGACTTGAAGAGTATCCGCTCGAGATCCGGCGACGCGTTCACATTCGGATTCACATCGCGCAACGCCTTCGGCCGCTCGGACGAGTGCAGCATCACGTACGCGTGCGGCGTATCGGCCTGGAACGGCGGCACGCCGGTGAGCATCTCGTACAGCACGATGCCGAACGAATAGAGATCGGCGCGGCCGTCGATCCGCTCCCCGTCCGGCAACATGCCTAGGTGCTCGGGCGAGCAGTACTTCCACTTGCCGACGAACATCCCGGTCTGCGTCTTCGCCTCTTCGCCCGAGCCCGACTGCTTGGCGATGCCGAGGTCGATGATCTTCACGTGCTCGCCGCCCTCGTCATCGCGCGTGATCATCAGATTCTCGGGACTGATGTCGCGATGCACGATGCCGGCGCGGTGGATGGCATCGAGCCCCATCAGCGCCTGGATCGCGAGCATCGCGGCGTATCGCGGCGAGAGCGGACCGCGGCTGTCGATCAGCTCGTGGAGGTTCGTCCCTTCGATGTACTCCCAGACCATGAACCACGAGCCGTCGTCGAGCTCGGAGAAGTCGAAGAGCGTGGCGACGTTGGGATGATGGATGCGCGTCGCCAGCCGCGCTTCGCGGAGAAAGCGCTCGTTCGCGCCGGGATCGGCGGCCACATTCGGCCGCATCAGCTTGATCACGCGCAGAGCGTTGAGGTGGATGTGGAGCGCCTTGTAGACCTCCCCCATGCCGCCAATGCCGAGGCGCGAGAGGATCTGGTACTTGCCATCGACCGGTGTGTCGAAATGGCGCCGGAGGAAGTCGCTGACCGGGTCACCGCAATAGGGGCAGGCCTTGTACGTCGAGTCGATCGCCGACCTGCAATTGATGCAGAAAAAGGGCATAGTCGAGTGGTTCCGGTTTCGACCGATTATAAGCTTCCGACATGAAGGCAAACGAGCGCGAGCAATCCGAGGTGCACAGACAGGAGTGTCTGTGCTACACCGGCGTGTATGGCACATGAGAAATTCGACGTCGTCGTGATCGGCGGCGGCACCGGCGGCCTCGTGACCGCGTCCGGCTGCGCGCGGCTCGGCAGACGCGTCGCGCTCATCGAGAAGCAGGCGCTCGGCGGCGACTGTCTCTGGACCGGATGCGTGCCGACGAAAGCGCTCGTGGCGACGGCGAAGCTCGTGCATCAGATGCGGCATGCCGATGCGTACGGCCTCGAGCGTCACGAGCCGAAGCTCTCGCCGCGCGCGATCATGGAATCGATGCGCGAGGCACGCCGCATCACCTCGCGTCACGACGATCCCGAAAAGTTCCAGCGCCTCGGCATCGACGTGATCTTCGGCTCCGCGAAGCTCGTGTCGCGGAACGAAGTCGACGTCGATGGCCGCCGGCTCGTCGCCAAAGACATCGTCATCGCCACCGGCTCGCGCACCTCGGTGCCGCCGGTCGAAGGGCTCGCCGACAACGGCTTTCTCGATCACGCGTCGTTTCTCGATCGCGATGAATTTCCCGCGTCGCTGCTGATCCTCGGCGGCGGCTATATCGGCATCGAGTTCGCGCAGATCTTCCGCCGCTTCGGCTGCGACGTCACGGTCGTCGAGATGCTCGACGACTGTGTGAACAAGGAAGACCACGAAGTCATCGCCCGCGTGCGGCAGCTCGTCGATGAAGAGGGAATCGCGCTGCACACCGGCTGGGCCGTGAAGTCGGTGCGGCGTGACGGCGCGAAGAAGATCGCGCGCATCGAACGAAAGAACGGTGAAACGCGCGAGGTCGCGGTCGACGAAGTCTTCGTCGCCTCCGGACGCCGCGGAAACATCGAAGGCCTCGGCCTCGACGAGATCGGCGTGAAGACGAATCGCTCGTTCGTCGTGGCGGACAAATACCTGCAGACGTCGGTCCCGCGTATCTGGGCCTGCGGCGACATCCACGGCGGGATGCAGTTCACGCATGTTGCCGCGCACGAGGCGGTGAAGCTCGTGCGCAACATCCTCTTCCCCGGCAAGTCGGCGGTGCGTTACGACGACGTGCCGTGGGCGCTCTACACCGATCCGGAAGTCGGACACATCGGCATGACGGAGAACGAAGCGCGCGCGGCGATCGGCGATGCGGTGCGGACCTACAAGGTCGAGATGGCCGACGTCGACCGGGCCGTCGTCGACCGGACCACGAAAGGCTTCGTCAAGTTCGTCTGCGACGCGAAGGGGCGCATCCTCGGCGCGCACGCGATCTGCGCGAATGCGTCGACGCTGATCGAAGAGCTTGTGCTCGCGCGGAAGAAGAAGATGAAGGTCGGCGAGCTCGCGCAGCTCGTCTCGCCCTATCCGTCGCTCGCCGATGCGATCGGCAAAGCGGGGTCGCTCTATTACCAGGACCTCGCCACGTCGTGGCTCGGCGCGATCGGCAAGAGGATCGCGGCCTGGTCACAGTGAGGAGTGCGGCAGCACTCCGGTGGTAATGTTCGGCGCCTCGATGCTCGCACTCCTCCTGGCCGCGACCCTCACCGTTGACAGACCGCACGGTGAGGTGCGCTTCGGCGCGGTCGTCCAGCCCGACGCGATGAGCCGCGCATTCGGCGTGAAGGGGCATCACGCCATCGTCTGGCGGGGCGGCAAATCGAAAAGGTGGGCGCTTTTCGTCGCCGATCCTTCCGATCACGACGTCCGCGTCGCGCTCGATTCGCTCGGCGCGCATCGCGGCGAGAACCTCACGGCCGACTCCTGGAACAAGCGCGACGACGACGGCTCGGTCGAGCCGGACAAGCGCGTGGAAGGAACGCCGATCGACGTCTTCGTCGAATGGCCGGGGCAGGCACGCGTTCCGCTTGCTGCCCTGCTCGAGGAAAAGGGACATGCCTCGCCACTTCTCGATTTCCGCTACGGAGGCAACGAGCGGTTCCAGGCCGAGTTCAAGTCGGGATGCATCGTCTGCCTCTACTCCTGTCCCGGCGGCGCGGTCGGAAATCATTCGCATCCGATCCGTGACTACGTCCGCGACGGAGTCGTCTACACCTCGCGACCCAATCGGCTTCCGCACGAAGGAAGCCGCGTCACCATCATCCTGAAACCGAGAATGGAGGTCCCATGAAAAAACTCGCGCTGATCACCCTCGTCTCCCTTGCACTGGCATGCGGATCGACGAAGAGCGGACCGACCGCAACGGCCACGCTGTCGCCGACCACAGGCCAGACCGCCACGGGAACCGTCACCTTCAAGGACACCGCCGACGGCACCGAAGTGACCGTCGATCTGAAGTCCGTTCCGCCCGGCGTCCACGGCTTCCACGTTCATGAAGGGGCGAGCTGCGCCGACGACGCGAAAGCGGCCGGCGGCCACTTCAACCCGAACAACATGCCGCATGCCGCGCCGGACGCCACGTCGCATCACGCCGGCGACTTCGGCAACGTCACCGCCGACGACAAGGGCGAAGTGCATGCATCGTTCGTCACGCACTCCGTCACCGTCGCCGCGGGAACGCTTTCGGCGGTTGGACACACCGTCGTGCTGCACGGAAATCCCGACGACCTCACGACGCAGCCGGCCGGCAACGCCGGTCCGCGCATCGCGTGCGGCGCGGTGACGATGGCAGGGTCGATGCAGCACTGACGCGCATGAAGCGTGTCGTACTGATTTCGATCTCGATTCTTTTTCTCTCGACTGCCTGCGCCACCACTCAGGACGCGGACACCGAACCGAGTGCACTACCGGGTCACGGGGCGATCGCCATGACGATCGTCCCGAACCCGATCGTGGCCAGGAGCCTCGGCGGCGACATGTACGAGTTCCCGTTCGAGATCGTGGTGCGCGAAACGGGCGGACGTCCGGTCAGAATCTCCAACGTATCGACCGACGTCTACGCCCTCGGCGCCATGCGCGTCGCATCCGAGAGCTACGACGCCGCGAAGATCAACAGCCTCGGTTACGCGACTTCGCTGCCGGCAAACGGCGAGCTGCGCTACGCCTTCCGGCCGCGCAAGCAGGTCACCGACGAGCGCCTCTTCGGAGGCGTGACCGCCGAGGTGCGGGCGGACGCGGTGGACGACACCGGAACGTCCGTGTCGGCATCGACGACGGTCAGCATCCGACGCTAAAAGACAGCGGACAGCAGACTGAGAGCGCGTCAGTCACGACCTGCTGTCTGCTGTCTGCTGCCTGCTGTCTGGTCTTACAGCAGCGAAAACTCGCGCATCTTGCGCCAGAGCGTAGCGCGCGAGATCCCGAGTGCCCGGGCCGCTTCTTCGCGGCGCCAGCGGTGTGCTTCGAGTGCGAGGCGGATGCGGTCTGCCTCTCCCGAAGCCTCCTCGGGACGGAACGCGAGCACGTAGCGGACGCCGTCCAGGCCGAGATCTTCCTCGGACTCGAACGGGGCCACGGTCACGACGCCCGGACGCGGACCGCGGGCCGTTTGCACCATCGTGTGCAACGACTCGCGATGCTCACCGCGCATGGCCAGATCGACCGCCATTCCGAACACCTCGGCGACCGACCGACCGCGAAGCTCACGCAATGACTCAGGAGCGAAGATCACACGCCCATCGTCCGATGCGCAAACCAGCACTTCTCCGACGGATGCGAACAACACACTTGCCGCTTCAATGGCGGCTTTTTCTTCGACTGCCAGCATGGTGCGGCCAGCATCGGACGGAAGGGCGGAAGATGAATGTGACGGCCGATGCCCAGGTGTGTGACGAAGCGTTGCGGCCGGCACGGCCGGCGGCGTTGCCTGGCCAAGCCTCCTTCAGGCTTGTCGCCCGGCCCACGCTTCCTGCCGCGCAGGCTCCTGGAAGTCGCTCATGCCGCGGAGCGGCATCGGCCAATAGCCGGGGGTGACGAGCGCAGATCGTCACCCCCGGATTCCAGGAGCCGATTGAATGCGCCCCGGCAGGGGCGCCGGATTCCAGCGCCGCTGCCGCGGCGCATCATGAAATTCACGCCGGCATCCGGGGGTGGCGCGCTGACGCGCATTACCCCCGGCTACATGCCAAAGCCGCTCCGCGGCTTTTCATTGAGGCGGCCATCTCAAACCTCTTTCAGCGCATCGACGGCCGGAATCAGGAAGCCGCTCTTCTCTGTCTCCACGACGTTTTCCTTCTGCCAGCGGCTCATCAGGCGGATGGCCGTTTCCAGCGTCGTGCCGATGAGGTCGGCGATCTCCTGGCGCGACAGCGGGAGCGGGATGAACGTCGCCGTTCCGCGCGGGATGCCGACGCGATCGGCGAGCGTGAGGAAGAGCCGCGCGGCGCGATGTTCCGCCGAGCCGGTCAGATCGGCGATCCGCTTGTTCACCATCATCAAGCGATACGTGAGCCCAGCGAGCAGATGGCGCATCATCTCCGGCCGCTTCTCCAGCAGGGCAAAAAACTCCCGCTCCGGAATCGAGAGGATGCCCGACGGCTCGAGCGCGATCGCGCTGGCGGGGAACGGACGGCGCTCGAACACGGCCACCGCGCCGACCGGCTCGCCCGGCCCGAGGAGCTCGATGATCACGTCGCGGCCGCCGGCCGCTTTCACGATCTTTACCTGACCGATGTGGACGAAGTAGATGCGATCGGCCGGATCCCCTTCGCGAAAGATCGTGTCCCCCTTGTCGAAGCCGCGCATCCGGCAGAGCGGTGCGAGCGCCTCGCGATCGTCTTTCTTCAGCGCGGCGAGGAGCGGAACGGCATCGAACGGAATCGGGGCTTCGATCGGCATCTCGTGCGGAGTATGACAAAAATCATGGTGCGGTCCGCGAGCGAAACAGAGACTGCATGCATGGATACGAACACGAAATCGATCGGCGAACTGGCTCTCGAAATCCCGCACGCGATTGCCGTGCTGGAAAAATGGAAGATCGACTACTGCTGTCACGGAAAACGCTCCGTGGCCGAGGCTTGCGCGGACGCAAGGCTGTCGGCGGATGACTTGCTGTATGAGATCGGAACCGCTCCGGTCAGCGACGACGCGCGCGACTGGTCGAGCGAATCGCTCGAGACGCTGCAGCAGTACATCCTCGACACGCATCACGTCTTCACGCGGCAGGCGATGGAAACGGTCAGCATCCTGTCGGAGAAGGTGGCCATGCGGCACGGCCCCGGCCATCCCGAAGTGTTGCGCGTGCGCGAGCTCGTCTTGGCACTCGTCAACGACCTCGAGCCGCACATGAGGAAGGAAGAGGTCGTCCTCTTTCCGTACGTCGCGGCGATGGAGCGGGGCGAGGAGGCGCCGAACTGCTTCGGGACCGTGCGCAATCCGGTACGGATGATGATGATCGAGCACGATGCGGTCGGCGGTCTGCTGCGAGATCTGCGCGAAGCGACTAACGACTACGCGCTCCCCGACGACGCCTGCCTCAGCTTCCGCGCGCTGTACGAGCGGCTGATCGAGCTCGAGCTCGACCTGCACAAGCACATCCACCTCGAGAACAACGTGCACTTTCCGCGGGCGGTGGCACTGGAGGATGGGCAATGACAACGACGGTCGCAGCGATGCCGCTGCTGCGGCCGATCGCCTTGCCGACGGAGCACGGCGGCTGGGGATTCCTGCTCGAGCCGCTCGTGCTGGCGATGATCGCCGCACCTTCGTGGTGCGGCGCGCTCATCTGCGCGGCCTCGATCTGCTGCTTCCTCACGCGGCAGCCGCTGAAGCTGGCGATGCAGGATCTGCTGCGCGGCCGGAGCTATCCGCGCACGCGCTGGTGTGCGATCTTCGCAACCTCGTATGCCACCGGCGCCGCCGTGGCGGTGATTGCAGCGATCGCGTTCGCCGGCTGGCGGATCGCGATCCCGTTCGCGATCGTCGCGCCGCTGGCGATCGTGAACATCGTCTTCGATGCCCGGAACAGAAGCCGCGCATTGCTGCCGGAGATCACCGGACCGTTGGCAATGGCGAGCAGCGCGGCGGCGATCGCGATCGCGGGCGGCAGAAGCATGCCGGTCGCATTCACGCTGATGGCACTGCTCGCGCTGCGCGGATTACCGGCGGTCGTGTATGTGCGAACGCTGATCGCGCGCGCTCATGGAAAACCATCGAATGCGATGATGCCGATCGTGTTGCACATCGCGGCAGTCATCATCGCCATCGCGCTCTGGCGCGTGCACGTCGCGCCGCTCGCGGCGGCAATCGTGCTCCTGGCTCTGCTGGCCCGCGCCGCGTACGGGGTGACGCACGACGCGCCGCCTGCGAAGACGATCGGCTGGCGGGAGATGGGATGGGGGGCGTTGTTCGTCGTTACGACGGGACTCGCGTACCTCTAGCGTTCCACAACCGAACGCTCTCCAGCAGCGTCGCCGCGCGTCCCGACTTCTCCAGCTCCTCGATCGCATCCTGCTGCAGGCCGAAGTGCGCATAGACGACGCCGCGGATCAGCGGGTCCTGCACATGCTGCAACGTCGCCTGCAGCTCGTCGTGATCGGCCTCCGACATCACCACGAAGCGCGCGGGAGGCTCGGTCGGAGCAGGCACGATCGTCCGCTCCTTCGCATCGGTCAGGGCCACCTGCCACGTGTACGTCATGCCGCGCGCGAGGTCGTCGGGCGGACGCCACATCCGGTCGCGCAGCTCGCCGCTCCGGATGACGAGATCGGAATTCACGAAGACCGAGACTACCGCGGTCGCCTTGCCGGCGCCGCTCCAGCGGAACTCGGGACGGGTCTGATCGACGACCACTCCCGCCGGCGTGATGACGTTCGCGTGCGCATCCGACTCCACTCCGCGCAGTACCTCGCGCCCCGGATTGAGCGAGGCGATGATCTGCGGCTTCTCCACGCTGCCGGTCTGAATCGCCGTGTCTGCGACTGAGCGCCACTTCGCCAGCACCGGATCCTCGACTGCGTGCACGGGCGGCGCCGGCCTCCGCTGCTGCACGAGCTTCGGCGCTGGCTGGGGACGATTGAACAGAACGATCGAAAACGCGACGGCCGCGACCGCGGCGGCGATCGAATACGGAATCCACGTCCGCGGACGACGATGCATCGTGAAACGGAGCTGCTGCAGATCGGCGACGTCGCCGCTGCAGATATCGCACTCCGCGACATGGACGCGCGCCGCCTCCATCCGCGGCCGCGGCAGCGATCCGTCAACGTACTCGACGAGCTCTTCACCGCGGAGGTGATCGGACTCCTCGAGCTCGTGCAACTCATTCCAGATGCGCGGAACCGCTTGATCGAGCTGTTTTTCGTCGTTCAAATTCGTGTCCATGCTTCCTTTGCTCCGGGAAACCGTCGGGCCATTCTTCGAGTCAGACGCTCGCGTGCCGAGCTTCGGTAGTTGATGATCTGCTGGCGCGTGACGCCCAGCATGGCGGCGATGGTCAGGTCATCGAGCGGGAGATTCGGCCAGAGCTCGGCGAAGCGGGCCGGCGAGATCTCCAGACCCACGGCGATCTCATCGAACGTGGCGATGCCGGCCAGGACGAGCAGCGCGGCGGCATTGAGTCCCTCGGGATCGCGCAGGTTCAACAGCAGCGCAGCGCGATGCGCGGGACGAAGCTCCAGGATTTCTTCCCACAACGCGCCGAAGAACTCCCGCGACTCGAGACGCTGCAGCGGCGTCGGCTCGGAATCGACCAGCGCGTCTTCCGCGACGGTGTCGACGTCGCTCACGCCCCACAGCACGGCGACCGTCGCCGTCAGCGTGGCCAGCAGCACCGGCGCACCGATCGCCCGCACCACCGTCACCACCGCATCGGCGGGACGGGCCCGGTCGAGCATCGGCGAGGTCGCGTGATCGAGTCCCAGCTCCACCTGCTCGAGCGGATGCTCGTCGCCGCGCCACTTCGCCAGGCCGATCGACGTGCCGGCCGGCGCGGACCAGATCGCCAGGCGCTCGTCGTTCGAGGCGATGTAGCGGAGCCGGTTCTTCAGCCGAGTCCGCTCCGGAAAGCGGCGCCGCATGTAGTCGTAGATCGTGTTGTACGTCAGCCGCGCTACGTAGCTGTCGAACTGGCGGATCGGATCGGCGTCGCTGATCTCCGCCGTTTGCAGCTTGCGGATCAGGCGGAGCGTGACCGTGGCCACGATGTCGTCCGCGTCCTCGCCATGGAGCGATTCGCCGTACATGAAGCGGGCGATGATCCGCTCCATCGTCGGCCGGGCGTGATCGATGACCAGCATCTCGATCTGTTGCGCGCGCGAGATCCCGCCGGCATCCATGAACGATGCCAGAGCCGGGTCGTTCACCGGGAGCGGGTTTGAAATCGAGCTCTCACGCATATGCGCCAGCGCGGCGTTTACCGCCGGATGGAAGGACGGTGAATATTGATGCATATTGCTCGTACGAACGTCGAGCCATCAACGTCACGGGCTATTCCACATTTAGCCATACTTACCACGCAAGACGCCTGACATGCGCCGGGTGACAGTGAATTCCTACAAAACACAATCCGAGGCCTGCCGTCTGCAGGTAGGGAAACACCTAGTTCCGCACCCTCCTAGATACACACACGGTAAGGAGAGAGAACGATGAGTACAGACCTCGGTAATCTGTTCGGCTCAGTTGCGTCCAAAATCGAAGACACGGTCGAGGAACTGACCAAACCGGTCAGCAGCGGCGCCTACCCGGTGAAGCCGCTCAGCGTCGACACCGGAGCCAAATCGCTGAAAGTATTCGGGACGCCGATCGCGCTGCAGGCGAAGGCGGGCGTGCAGGCCGAAATCCTCGCCCCGGGCGCCTCGATCGAGATCTTCGACGGAAAGCAGGTCGATCCGCCCGCCGGCACGAGCTACGCGCAGGTGAAGCTCGAAGCAGGCATCACCGCATCGGCCAGCGTCGATGCCAACATCGAAAAAGTGGCGATCTCCGCGAAAGCCTCGACGAGCCTGAACGTCGAGTACCAGCACGCGCGGCCAGTGAGCGGCACCCGCCTCGATGCACTCAAAACGCTCGTGACGACCAGCCGCCTGCCGCAGATGGCCGACGTGAAGACGCTGACGCAGGGGGAGCTGCTGTCGTTCGACGGCACCCTGAACGTCGACCTCGGCATCCAGGCGAAGTTCGGCGGAAACGCCGACTTCGCGCCGGTCATCGACCTCGGCGCGGGACTCTCGCTGCCGATGAAGGCCCACGCCGAATACACGATCGGCGCGGCCCTCGGCTTCAGCCTCTACGACGAAATGACCGTGAAGCTCGCCCGCGCCGGACGGCACGATCCGTCGTGGGTCCGCGCGCGGCTGGAACGGACGCATCGCGACGAGATCACGTTCGGCGTCGCCATCACACTCGACGTCGACTACGACCTCAAGACCGGCGCCGATCTGCTGCTGACGAAAATCTTCGCCCGCATCCCGTGGCCGGTGCTGAGCTCGAGCACCAGCGAAGTGCTCAACCTCTTCGCGACCGGCGACTGGGCGGCCGTCACCTCGATGATCTCCAAGCGCGCCGCCGACGTCGTCGTCAAGCTCGTCGGCGACACGGGATGGAAGGAGTGGCTGGCCGGATCGCCTGAGGTGCAGGAGCTCCTCAAAGTGTCGAACTTCATCGTCAATGAATACGGGAAGCTCGACGGAAAAATACGCAGCCTCTGGAGCGAATTGCTGTCGCGGCTCGACGCCGGCGGACTGGCGAAAGTCCGCGCATTGCTGCAGAAGATCGCCGCCATCGACCTCGATTCGCTGGATGCCAAGAAACTCGTCAGCCCCGAGCTTGCCGACGTGCTGCAGCTGATCGAAACGCTGAGCGGCCACGACATCGAGGAGATGATCGTCTCCGATTCCATTCGCGAAGCCGTGGAGCGGGCCAAGACCATTGCCACGAAATTCGAAAGCACGATCACCGGCCTCGGCGACAAGGCAGTCGAATGGCTGCACGGCTTCGAGGACCGCACCGGCCTCAAAGACGTCGTCGAGTGGCTGAAGACGAACGGCACCTCCGTCGCCGCGCTGCAGCAGGCGGGCGACACATGGATCGGCTCGATCGTCGAGCGCTTCGTCGGCAAGGAGCTGGCTAAGATCGACGCCAACGATCTCGCCAAACTGCAGCAATTCGCCCTGAAGGCGCAGCAGATCCTCAACGCCAAGGCCGATCTCCTGGCAAAGCTCCAGAACGCGACCAGGAAACTGCAGGGCAAGTTCGGCGCGAAGCTGACGCTCGAGATCAGCCGCGTCTCGGAGTGGTCATCAGTCGTCGACGTCGAGGTCGATCCGACGGACAACGCCGCCGCATCCGCGCTCACGAGCTTCCTCGGATCGGGCGACATCCCGAAGTTGATCGGATCACTGACCGACCTCACGCCGAACGATCCTGCCGACGCCGACGAAGCGCCGTTCGCGATTCACGAAATCGTCCTCACGTCCCGTCACACCCGCACCAGCTCGTCCTCGCTGTTCCTTTCATTCCTCGGCACGACCACGACCAAGGACATCCGCGTCGACGAGTCGATCGTCCGCATCACCGCCGGCGCGGGCGAGACGACTCTTCGCGAGGGCATCTACTCCGGCGGCGCAAGCATCCGCCAGCAGAACCCGACGCTGACGGCCGAAGGCGCGGCCTGGGTGCGGATCCGCGCGAAATCGACCAATCCCAATCTCACCGCTCCGTACGACGAGGCCAAACCGTCGATTCGCCTGACGTTCGTGCGCGAAGACACGGCCACGGCGCAGGACGAGCTCACATGGATGCGCGATCTTCTCTTCGAGCTCGGGTTCACTCAGTTCGACGCGCCGGCCGCCGGTCAGCAGACGCGCTTCTCGCTCGAAGTCGATCTGCCGGCCGACGCGCTTCAGGCGTATGTCGCCGGCGACGAGCCGACATGGAATGACGACATGATCCACGTCGCGAGACGCTGGTTCAGTGACACGCAGGGCGACGTTCCGGAATACGTGCCAGTCGTGCAGAACCCTGACTTTCAGAAGCTCTGGGTGAAGTTCCCTGACGACCAATTCGTCACGCCGGGACGGAACGGCGACTTCGGCGCCCGGATCTTCGACGATGGCCCGGCGATCAGACCGACGGCCGGATTCCAGGGGATGTTCACGTTCATCAGGCTTCGGAAGCGCCATCGTTTCGACGGCGTCACGAACTACAAATTCGACCTCGCGAACAGCACCGCGCCTGCCAATCTCATTCAGGCGATGAAGAACGGCACCGCGCTCTTCGACACGCACGGCACCGATTCCGAGAAGCTTCCGTTCCTCAACTTCTGGCTCGTGCTCGCACGCGTCACGCGCCAGAACTCGAACGCGCTGGCGAAGGCGCGCGGGATCGCGACGGTGAGATCCCGCGCGAACGACACAGCCGACTGGTCGGCGCCGAGCAGCTTCGTGCTGCCCGACACCGGCCTGAAGCCGTTCGTCGTCCCGGCGTAGGAGTTACTCCACCCACTTCGCCAGAAACAGATTCGTCTCGTGGCTCGTCGGGTCAGCGCGATTGCTGGCCCAGACGAGCCACTTGCCGTCGGGGCTGAACATCGGGAAGCCGTCGAATCCGGGCGCGGTCGTGACCCGCTCCGTATCGCCTCCCTCTTTCGGAATCAGGTAGACATCGAACTCGCGTCCCTTCGGATCGCCGGCGTTCGAGCTGTAGATCACCTTCTTGCCGTCGGGGGTGAAGAACGGGCAGAAATTCGCCGCGCCGTTGTGCGTGATCTGGCGCTGATCGCTGCCGTCCGCCTTCATCACAAAAAGCTCCATCGTCGTCGGCCGGACGAGTCCCTTGGCCAGCAGTCCGCGATATTCATCGAGCGCCGGACCGGCCGGGCGTCCCGCGCGCCAGACGATCTCCGTGCAGTCGGCGTTGTAGAACGCGCCGCCGTCGTAGCCCGGCGTATTGGTCAACTTCTTGACCTTTCCGCCGCTCTCGTCCATTTCGTACAGATCGATGTCGCCGTCGCGCGTCGACGTGAAGACGATCTTTCCGCCCTTCGCGCACCACGTCGCCTCGGCGTCGTAACCGTCGCTCGTCGTCAGGCGATGCGCGCCCGACCCGTCCGGCTTCGCTTCCCAGATGTCGTACGACGGATAGACGGCCCAGACGTAGCCGTGCGAGCGGTCGGGCGGCGGCGGACACTCGGCGCCTGCGGCCTCGGTGCTCGCGTAGATGATCCGATCGCCGGCCGGGTAGCTGAAGTAGCCGCACGTCGTGCGCCCTTTTCCGCTGGAGATCCGCTTCGACTCGCCGGAGACGAGATCGACGATGTACTCCTGGTCGCACTGCGCATCCTTGACCGTCGCCTGATAGATCAGCTTCTTGCCATCGGGACTCCAATACGCCTCGGCGTTCTCGCCGCCGAACGTCAGCTGGCGGATGTCCTTCAGATGCTTCTCGCCATCGAATGACTTTTCGAACGGCTTGCCGGCCTTGAACTCCGGCGCCGCCGGCGCGGCACCGCGCATGCCGAGGGTCGCGCGCAGCTTCACGCGATCGCCGCCGCGGACCACGATCACGTCGATCGTGTCGCCCGGCTTGTGATCCTGCAGCGCGTAAGTCATGTCGTAGAGGTTCTCGATCCGCGTGCCGGCCATGTCGACGATGCGATCGCCGCCCTTGATGCCTGCCTTCTCCGCGGGACTGCCGGGGCGCACATCGGCCAGCAACACGCCGCCCGAAGTCGCCTCCATCGCCCGGTAATCGGGCACGGTGCCGAGGTATGCGCCGTAGCCGCGGCTGTCGCCCTGCATCGCCGGCGCCGCAGTACCGCGCGCGTAATGCGGCGTCAGCTCGCCGCGCGCGAGCGCCGCGACGAGATCGGTCGTCACCGCCACCGCCTTCTCCGCCCCCGCGTAATTGAGGAACTCCGGCTTGTCCTCGGGGGTGTGATAGCGCTCGTGCGCGCCGGTGAAGAAATGCATCACCGGGATGTGCGACGCGTAGAAGCTGGTCTGATCGGACGGGCCGTAACCGTCGCCGCTCGACGCGACCTTCAGCTTCTCGTCGACGCCGATCCGATCGAGCACCGCCTTCCACTCCGGCGCCGACTCCGAGCCGAACGCCACGAGCGTGTTGTCCTTCATCATCCCGATCATGTCGAGGTTCACCATCGCCACGATGTGCTCCATCGGATAGTGGTCGACGAAGTACGCCGAGCCGGCGAGTCCCGACTCTTCGCCCGAAAAGAGAGTGAAGAGAATCGTCCGGTGATTCGGCACCGCCGCGAGCTGCCCCTTGAGACGCGCGGCCGATTGCAGCACGCCCGCCACACCCGACGCGTTGTCGTCGGCACCCGGATGGATCGCGTGCTCGTTCGGCTTCATCGAGCCTTCGCCGCCGTATCCGAGGTGGTCGTAGTGCGCGCCGAGGACGACGATGTCATCGGCCATGGCGCCGGCGCCGGGCAGGATCGCCGCGTAATTCGCGGTGTCGGCGTAGGTCGCCTTCACATCGACATGCGCGTCGATCTTCTTCTCGATCGTGCTCGATCGCGGCTTCAGATCCTTGTCGACGTCCTTCTGCCACTGCGCGAGATCGAAGCCGAGCCACTTCTGCGCGACCGAGGTCTTCACCTGCATCACCGGAATCCCGGCCGGGCTTTGCGGATCGTCGTTCTTGAGGATCGGGATGCCATTCCGGTTCTCGTCCTGCAGCGGGCCGGTCACGAAGATCACGGCGACGGCGCCGCGCTCGCGCGCCTGCAGCGTCTTGTAGCGCATCGCCGACCAGCGGCTCGGCTTGCGGCCGTCGAACGGCGAGTTGTCGTCCTTCTCCTGCGGCTCGTAGCGCAGCATCATCACGACCTTCCCCTTCACGTCGATGCCGGCGAAGTCGTCGTAATTCAGCGGCGGCGCGGAGATGCCGTAGCCGGCGAAGACCAGCGGCGCCTGAATATCGCCCGAGCTCGAGAAGCCGAGCGGAGTCCAGTCATCTGTCGTGATGCCGTCGATGTGATTGTTCGCGCCGAGCGCCACGCCGGTCTTCACCGGGAACGACTGCGCGTACGACCTGCCGAACGCGGGCTGGAGACCGATCGCTTTCAGTCGTGATTCGACATACGCACCGGCCTTGACGATGCCTTTCGTGCCGAGGCCGCGGCCCTCCATTTCGGGGGCGGCGAGCGTGCGGACATCACTCTCGAAAGACTGCGAAAACGCGGATGTGGCGAGAAGGAGAAGGAGCAGGCATCGCTTCATGGGCGATAGTGTACGATTCGCGCCGTCATGCCGGGACCGATTACTGAATTCATCAAGCATCACTACCGCCACTTCAACGCCGCCGCGCTGGTCGCCGCGGCCGACGACTACATCAAGCATCTCGACGCAGGAAACAAGATGCTGGTCACGCTGGCCGGCGCGATGTCGACGGCGGAGCTGGGCATCTCACTGGCCGACATGATCCGCGCGGACAAGGTGCACGCCATCTGCTGCACCGGCGCGAACCTCGAGGAAGACATCTTCAATCTCGTCGCGCACGATCACTACGAGCGCGTCCCGCACTACCGCCAGCTCACGCCGCAGGACGAGCAGGCGCTGCTCGACCGGCACATGAATCGCGTCACCGACACCTGCATCCCCGAGGGCGAGGCGATGCGCCGCATCGAATCGGCGGTGCTGAAGCATTGGATGGAGAAGGACGCGGCGGGTAAGCGGCTCTTCCCCCATCAGTTCATGTACGAGATCCTGCGCGACCGCTCGATCGAGCAGTACTACCAGATCGATCCGAAGAATTCGTGGATGATCGCCGCAGCGGAGAAGAACCTGCCGATGTTCGTTCCCGGCTGGGAAGACTCGACCCTCGGCAACATGTACTCCGGCCACTGCATCTCCGGCGACGTGAAGAACGTGCACACGGTGCGCACCGGCATCGAGTACATGATCGAGCTCGCCGAGTACTACACGAACACCTCGACCGGCGGCACGACCATCGGCTTCTTCCAGATCGGCGGCGGAATCGCCGGCGACTTCCCGATCTGCGTCGTCCCGATGCTCCACCAGGATCTGCAGCGCACCGGCGTCCCGCTCTGGGGCTACTTCTGCCAGATCAGCGACTCGACCACGTCGTACGGCTCCTACTCCGGCGCCGTCCCGAACGAGAAGATCACCTGGGGCAAGCTCGGAATCGACACTCCGAAGCACATCATCGAGAGCGATGCCTCGATCGTCGCGCCGCTGATGTTCGCGTACATCCTCGGACTGTAGTGCTGAGGACTGAGTGCTGAGTGCTGAGTAGGCCCGAGGGCTCAGGAAACTCAGCACTCAGAACTCAGAACTCAGCACTCTTATTGAATCGCGATCGTCGACATCCTGACGTCCGCCGATCCCTTCTTCCTCACAACCACATCGACCGACTTCACGCCGGCGGGATTCTCGAGCTGCATTACGGTTTTGACGACACCGCCCGATCCGCGCACCTGTGACAGTACCTTTGCCTGCGGCGTCGTTTCGAGCGACATCTCGTCCGGCGCGATGTTGTAGACGAACACCGCGAACTTGCCGCCGTGCGGCGCGGCCATCGGGACGAATACCTCGGCGTTGACCTCGAACGGATACGGCGCATTCGCCGGCGCGTGCGAGGCGCCTTTGACCATCACCCACCTGGCCGGCGCGTCGTCGTAGAAGAACGGCTGCAGCACCGCGGAATCACCGGCGCGCGGCACGACGATGTCGGTCCGCACATACCCTTTCTTATCGCTCTCCGCGATCCGCACCAGGCTCTTGACCGCGTACTTCCCCTCGGGGAGGCTGAGCGTGCCGTACCACTTCAACCCAGCACCCTTGAGCTTCGCGCCAACCTTGTCGAGATCGAGCGACATCCGCTGGAACATCGAGTCGCGCACGAGCCCCGAGTCATCGAACGCATAGACGAACACCTCGGCTGTCGCCACTTTGCCGCTCGCGCCCTTGAGCAGGTCGTCACCATTGATCTCCAGAATCACCGGCACCTGCTCGTTCTTCAATCCGGTCGGGAACGGCGCCGATAATGCGGCGACATGCACGTCCGCCTGCGGGACGTCATTGAGGATGATCTGCGCGTTCGTCAATGACTTCTCGACGGGACTTTCGTTGCCGCGCTCGTAATAGCCGGGACGATGCGTAATGCGCGCGCCACCCGGTCCGTTCACAAGGCGCACTTTCAGATTGTGAAACGTTCCCGCCTTCTGCGCCGGCGCATCGAAGCTGAGGACATAGACCACTTCCTGCTGGCGCAGGAGTTTCTCGAAATCGGATTGCAGATTGTTCGTGTCGCGGAAGACATCGCCGCCGGTCGGCTTGGCAACGAGGAACAGACCTTCATTCGAATTGACGCGCGATCCCTCGCGCAGATCGTTCTGCACGCGCACGCCCTGAATGTCGATGGCGTGCATGACGACGTCGGATCGGCGGAAGAGCTGCGCCATCCGATCGATGACCGACAGGCTCTCGGTGCTGCCGAAGCGCTTGTCGGAGTCGACGTTCCAGATCTCGCCGTGCGAGGCGGCGTCGTTCTCCTCCATCAATTCGCGCGACGGCCGCACGTCGCGCCCCTGCACGTATTTCGGATCGAAACCCTCGGACAGAAGCACGACCTCCTTGCGGCCGTGGATGGCGTTGAGCATCTTCGCCAGTCCGCCGAGGGTGTTGATCACGCGATCGATGCGGGCGCGGTTGTAGGCGTCGTCGAGCTTCGCCGTCTGCTTGCCGATCTCATGCAATTGCTGCGCGGCCTCATCGCCGCCGGAGAACGAGCTCTTCGCACCCGGGATGTCGGATCCGCTGAGGTTCTTCCCCTCTTCGTAGATCGGATTGCCGGCGATCTGCAATGGATCGACGGCCATGAAGTTCTTCGGATCGCCTACCGCGCCGAGGAGCGCGTTGCGATCGGTCGTGAACGCGGTGAGGAGGCGGAAGCCGTGCTCGGCATCGACGCTGCTGATCGCCACCCGGTCCCGCGTCTGCGTCATCGTGTTGATGAAATCGCGCGCCGCCTCCTGCGCCTTGAGCATCGACTTCGGCGAGGAGAACGAGAGGTCGAAGACGAGCATGAAATTGCGCCGCACCGCCGGATTGAGCGGCGAGACCGCCTTCATCGATTCAGGCGACGTGAAATCGATCGCTTCGAACGATGTGATCGGCCGCGACTTCCCTTCGTCCTGCAGCGCGAAATTCGCCGCCGTCAGACCACGGACCGGATTCCCATCCCGATCGATGACCGTGACCGGCACCTCGACGACATTGACCGTGACGCTCTCCCGCACCTGGGCGAAAAGCGGCATTGCGAGGAACAGGAGGAGGACAAGGTGGGGGCGCATGGGGAAATGGTACGCCCCGGGGTTGCTGAGTTACTGGGTTGCTTGGTTGCTGGGTATTTCTGACCAGGCAACCCAGCAACCTAGAAACCCAGCAGCCGGTTCACTTCAGCATCCCATTCCGCAGAATCCGCGAAATCTCCCCCACCACTTCGTCCGTGCTCTTCCCGAAGTGATCCTTGACGCCGAACAGGATCTCCACCGAGAAGTAGTTGAAGAAGATACGGGTGGCGAGCATGACGGCGGAGATGGGGGACAGGCCGTCCCGCAGTTTCGATCGCAGCTGATCCTCGAGGCCGTACGCCTTGAGGAAGGTGTCGAAGCGGCTGGCCATGTCTTCGTAGAACTTGCGGATGTGCGAGCCGTCGAATTCGACGACATCGACGTAGATGAGCGCCACCTGCTCGCGATACTGGGCGACGGTCTCGCGCGCGGCGATGCCGAGCGCCTCGAGGTTGTCGGGAAACGTCCCACTCGCCAATACCTGATTGAACGGGAAATCGGGACGCGACATGGCGCTGAAATACTGATCGAGCAGCGCGCGGAAGATCGTCTCTTTATCCGGAAAATGGTGGTAGACGTTCCCCTTCGACACCCCCGCGGCCTCGGCGATGTCGCGCACACTGGTCGCGCCGTAGCCGCGATGGGAGAAGAGCTTCAAGGCCGCATCGAGGATCTGCGTGCGGCTTCGTTCGGAACGCTCTTCCTGGGTCATCGGTGCGAGTTTATCCCGAGCGGAGCGACGGATCATTGGAGCAGTCGCGAGATCGCCACTCGCCGCCTCGCCCTTTGGGATCGGAATCTCAGTCATCGCGGCGGCTCCATTGACCCCTCGCTTCGCTCGGGGTGAACTAACACTCTCAATTTCTCTTTTTCCACTTTCCCATACGGCGTTCGCGGCAGCGCATCGACGAAGATGAATCTGCGCGGCACTTTGTATTTCGCGATCCGCAGCGCCAGGTACGACGCCAGTTCTTCTTCGCTCGCGGCGCCGACGATGAACGCTACGCCGGCCTCGCCCCATTTGTCATCAGCGACCGCGATCACCGCGGCGTCGCTGACCGCGGGATGCGACACGAGCTCCGCCTCGATCTCCGCCGGATAGATGTTCACGCCGCCGCTGATGAACATCTCTTTCCGCCGTCCGGCGATGTAAAAGAAACCGTCTTCATCGCGCCGCGCGAGATCGCCGGTCCTGAACCAGCCATCCGCGCCGTACGACGCGCGCGTCGCTTCTTCGTTGTTCCAGTAGCCCTTGCTGACGTGTGGGCCGCGGATCTCCATCTCGCCGATCTCGCCGTCCATGTTCGTCAGGCGGACTTCCGTGAACATCATCGGCCGTCCGATGGAGCCCGGCTTCCGGAACGAGTCCTCGACCGTCATGGTGAAGCAGTTCACGCCGACTTCCGTCATGCCGTAGCCCTGCTTGAACACAACTCCGCGCTTCTGGAAGGCCTCGATGATGTAGTGCGGGAGGGGCGCACCTCCGGAGATGAACCAGCGGACGTGCTCGAGGTTCGCGGCCGCAAACTCGGGCGCCTCCATCAGCATTTTCCAGATCGTCGGCACGCCGAGGACGACGGTGCACTTCTCGCGCTCGATGGTCTGCCAGACCTCGGACACATTGAACGAGCGGTGCAGGACCATCGTCCCGCCGACCGTGAAGATCGGGATCATGAACGCCGCGATCCCACCCGCGTGGTAGATCGGCGTGTAGAGCGGCGAGACGTCGTCGTAGCGGAGATCCCAGTTGACGACCGTGTTGTAGCCGTTCCAGAAGAGCTGCCGGCGCGGGATCATCACGCCCTTCGGCTTCCCGGTGGTGCCGGAGGTGTAGAGGAACGCGGACGTCTCGTCCGCATCGATCGGGCGTCTCGCCCGATCGAGATAGTCGCCGAGCGAGACGCTCGCCGACTGCGGGCGGGACGCCCGCGCTCCGAGCGGCACCACTTCCTTCATCCCGCAATCGATCGCGATCTGTTCGCGCTCGTGATCCGTGGCTCTCGTCGAAAGCGGCACGGCGATCGCGCCGATCTTCATCGCGCCAAAAAACAGCTCGATGAACTCCGGCCGGTTCTCGCCGGGAATCCCGATTCGATCGCCGACTCCGATGCCGCGCTCGAGCAACATCGCCGCCGCGCCCTGCACGCGCAACTCCAGCTCCGCGTACGTCAGCCGCTCGCCCGTTTCGAGCACCACGAGCGCGAGCTTGTCGGGGGTGATCCGGGCGCGCTCCGCGAGGAGATCGCCGTCGAAGATCACTGAACGGCCTCGCGGAAGAGGCGGAGGAACTCGTCCGGCGCCTGGCGATGCGGGATGTGCGCCGCGGAATCGATCACGTTCAACTTCGAGCCGGCGATCCGCGACTGCAGCACATTCGCGTAATCGAGCGGCAGCAGCCCGTCGTTCCTGCCCCAGATCAGCGTCACCGGCATCGTCAGTTTCGTCAGACGCGAATCGACGATCCACTCGATGATGCCCGCTTCGAGCACGCGCTTCTGCGGCAGGTCTTTCGCGTTCAGCACCGCATCGACGAGGTAGTCGGCGATCTTCGCGTCGGGACCGTGCACCATCCGCAGCAGCTTCATCGCCTCGTCGCGATCCTTCGGGAAGAGCGGCACGTGACTCATGTTCCACGCCATCCCGCTGGCGTCTTCGAGGATGAGATTCGCCACGCGCTCCGGATGCTCGGTCGCGTAGAGGATGCTGACCCAGCCGCCCATCGAATTGCCGGCGAGAATCACCGGCGCGTTCGGCGACTCGCGATCGATCACCGCGCCGAGGGCGTCGATCATCGTGCGCATCGGGAGCGGGCCGGTCTTGGGGGCGCTCTCGCCGTGGCCCGGCAGATCGATGGCCACGACCTTGAAGTCGTGCGCCAGCTTCGGCGCGACCGACGACCACGTCCCCGCCTGGTCGTTGACGCCGTGCACCAGCACCAGCGTCCGCTCACCGCGTCCGCCGGTGAACCAGACCACGCCGTCGGCGTGGTGCTTGGTGAAGCCGGCGCGGCGAAGCGAGCCGCGGGTCATCTTCTCGAACGCCTGCAGCGGATGGGAGCGGGCGTAGAGCGTCGTCGCGACGAGCGTGACGATGATGAGCGCGAGGATGAGTACGAAGATTCGCATGTCGCTCAGCCGAACAGCCGCTTGTCATCCGGAACGCGGAATGCCGCCCCGGCCTGGTTGTAGCCGACGCCCGATCCGATCATCACGACCAGATCGCCCGGCTTGATCTTCTTCTGTTGCAGCGCGTCGTCGAGCGCCATCGGGATGCACGCCGATCCGGTGTAGCCCCATTTCTCCATCACCATGTGCGTTTTCGACATCGGCAGCCCGAGCTCCTGCATCACCAGCTCGATCGTCGGCCTGCGCACCTGCGTGAAGATCAGGAAATCGATGTCGCTCACGTCGAAGCCGCCGTTCTTCGCCACGTCGCGCACGACCGCCGGCCAGCCATCATTGTTGATCTCGGGCGGATAGCGGTCGTACATCTTGACCCGCGTATGTCCGTTCTTCACCGACTCCTCGGTGACCGGTTCCACGGTTCCGCCGGCGAAGATCGCCCAGCGTTTCGCGTATGAGCCGTCTGCGCGGAACGCGGACGAGATGAAGCCCGGCTCGTCGCTCCGCTCCAGGATCGCGGCGCCCGCGCCGTCGCCGTAGAAGAAGATCATCGGATCGTCGGGGCTGGTCAGCTTGTGCATCATGTAGACGCCGATGACCAGCACCGTCTTCAGATTCGCGTTCGTCGCCATCATCCCCGCGGCCGCAGTGTAGGCGGTCGGAAACGAGGCGCACGCGCAGCCGACGTCGAACGTCCCGGCGCGTTTCGCGCCGAGCTTGTCCTGCACGATCACCGACGTCGCCGGCGTGATGAAGTCGGGCGAGTCGGTGCCGACGAGGATCATGTCGATGTCGTCCGCCGTTTTCCCAGCGCGCGCCAGTGCCTGCCGCGACGCGCGCACCGCGAGGTCCGACGTCGCCCAATCCTCCGGCGCGTACCAGCGCGTCAGGATCCCGCTCGACGCCTCCATCTTGTCGACGAACTCCGGCGCCGCGCCGTTGAAGCGCGCCCGCAGAGTGTCGTTGCTGATCTCGATCTCCGGCAGATAGCAGCCGGTTGCCACGATGGTTGCGTACATAAGAGTTCTGAGTTCTGAGTGCTGAGTTCTGAGTGCTGAGTTCTGAGTGCTGAGTGCTGAGTTTCTGAGTCGCCTTCCACTCAGCACTCAGAACTCAGAACTCAGCACTTTCACGTTCCGAGAACGAGCCCTCCATCAACGGACAGCACCGTCCCATGCACGAACTTCGCGGCATCGGACGCCAGCCAGGCGTACGCGTTGGCGATGTCTTCCGGCTGGCCCATGCAGCCGAGCGGCGTGTGCTGGCGCATGCTGTCGAGGATCTTGTCAGGCATGGCCTTCACCATTTCCGTGGCGATGAAGCCGGGCGCGACGGCGTTGACGCGGATGTTGAACCTGCCGAGCTCGCGGGCCCAGGTCTTGGTGAAACTGATCACGCCCGCTTTCGTCGCGGCGTAATTCGTCTGGCCGAAGTTGCCGTAGAGACCGACGATCGACGACGCGTTGAGGATCACGCCGCCGCCGGCCTTGATCATGTGCGGCACGACCGCGCGGGTGCAGACGAAGACGCCTTTGAGGTTGACGGCGATGACGGAGTCGAACGTCGCGTCGTCCATCAGCGACGACACGGCGCCGTCCTTCCACTTCACGAGTTGCGAGTCGCGGACGATGCCGGCGTTGTTGACCAGCACATCGATCCGGCCGTATTTCGCGACCACGTCATTCGCCGCCGCTTCGACCTGCTCTTTGTTCGTGACGTCGATCTTCGGATCGGAAACGACGTCCCAGGAAATGACCGTCGCCCCTTCCTGCTCGAAGCGCGTCACGGTGGCGCGGCCGATCCCGGCCGCGCCACCCGTCACGATGACGATTTTGTCTTTGAGGTTGAGATCCATCGTTCCTCCGTCATCCCGAGCGTCGAGTCGAGGGACCTGGGGGCGCGGGCGGCGCGCCGCCACCCGCCCAGGTCGCTCGACTACGCTCGCGATGACGTCTGTTTTACTAGTACACCCACCGCAGTCCGAGCTGAATCTCGCGCGCCGGCAGCGTCGCGGTGTACTGGCCGAAACGCGGATTGCGCACGTAGACGGCATTCGCATTGGCGATCGTCGGTCCGCTCAGGAACTCGCCGGCCTGGATCGACTGCACGTCGAAGTTCTTGTAGTTGGTCAGGTTGAACGCCTCGGCGATCGCCTCGAGCTGGCCGAAGCTGCCGACCGGAATCGCCTTGGTCACGCGCAGCGAGACCGAGCGGAAGACCGGTCCGTCGACCGTGTTGCGGCCGATGCCGGCCGGACGATCGGAGTTCTTGCCGTCGCCGTTGAAGTCGTAGCCGAGACGGCGCGTCCAGGGCTGGCCCGATCCGTACTCCAGAATCGGCGCGACGTTGATCGACCACGGCGCGTGGAAGATGCCCGACACCACCAGGCGGTAACGCTCGTCGCCGCGCGCGCGGCCGTACTCCGCTTCCAGGTTGGCCGGATCGTTCGGATAGCCGGTCGGGAAGTCGGGGCTGAAGTCATCGCTGATGTTCCGCTTGTTCGCCAGCGTCAGCGAGGCGGTGATCAGATCGTTCTTCCGAACGTTGCCGTTGAGGCTGAAGACGAGCGCGCGGTACTTCGAGTGACCGTCGTTCGAATAGACGTTGACCTGGTCATACGCGGTGATCGGACGGATGTGCGTCGCGTTGCCGCTCCAGTTGATGTCGTGGATGGCGACCTCGTTCTTGCCGTTCACGTAGATCGCTTCGGTGTCGAAGTACATGCGCGACGCGCCGAGCTTGACGGTGTAGCCGAGCGAAGCCTGATCGGCCTCGGGATTCTTGTAATCGGACGCCAGCAACGCGATGGCCGGCTTCGAAACGATGCCGGTCGTCGTCGGATGCGCCGGATCGAGCGCGAGCGACGGCAGTCCGAACAGCGCGCCGTTGAGACGCGTGTAGGTCACGCGGCCGGTGACGCCGTTCTGCTGGCGCTCCGTGAGCGCCGGCACGAGGAGGAAGCGGCCGGTGAAGCGACCCGCTCCGCCGCGCAGCACGTTCGAGCCGTCGCCGAGGAGGTCATAGCTGAACGAAGCGCGCGGCTGGTAGTTGTTCGTGTCCTTCTTGCGCGGAGTCGGGATCAGCGGATGCGTGTAGCCGGGGTTGTTGCCGTTGGTATCGAGGTCGTAGCGGAGTCCGAGGTTCACGACGAGGTTCGATTTGATCCGCCACGTGTCTTCGACGAACGCGCCGTAGATCGTGGTGTCCATCGCGACATCCGATGAGCCGACGCCGTACGCGTAGGCCAGCGGAAGCGCCTTCGTATCGGTGAGCCAGAGGAAGAGGCCATGCTCGTAGGTGTCGATGCGCAGGCGTTCGTGATCGCGCTGATACGAACCGCCCACCTTCACCTCGTGCGAAGTCTTGCCGGCGGTGAACTGGTGGGAGTACGTGTCGCGCACTTCCCACGTGTGGCCGTCGCCGAGGAGATCGCCGAGGATGTTGCCGCCGGTCTGGAGGGTGTTGCCGGACGAGTACCAGTCCGCAACCGCGTCGGAATTCGAGGGCTCGAAGAACCGGCGCTTGCCGAACTGCAGGCGCGCCTCGTTCGAGCTGTTGACCGACACCGCCCAGTTGTTCTCGAACGTGCCGTTGTAGTTCTTGCGCTCCAGCGTCTGACCGTACGACTGATCCGAAACGCCACCCACGCGGAAATTGTCTTCGCTGTAGTTCTCGTAAACGAGCTTCACTCCGCCCGTCATCTGCGGATTGATGTTCATCGCCAGGCTGCCGAAGAGCAGCGTCTGATCGAACGGATGGCTGATGTCGGCCGCCGTGTTCGTGAAGGCGCCGCCTGGACGGAAGAGCACGATGTTCTTCTCTTTGATCTGCTCGACGGAGCCGAAGTAGAACAGCTTGTCGTGCTGGATCGGGCCGCCGACGGTGAGGCCGATCTGATGGCGCGAGTAGTCGTCGTTCTTCTTCAGATCGAGCGCGCCCTTCGCGCGCAGCGACGCATCGCGGAAGAAGCCGAACGCGGTGCCGTGCGGCTCGTTCGTCCCCGACTTCGTGACGATCGAGAGCGCGCCGCCGGCCGATCCGCCGACCTCGGTGTCGAAGCGGTTGGCGATCACGCGGAACTCGCGGATCGCGTCCTGGCTGAACTTCGCGCGGGAGAGTCCGTTCACCTGGTCGGTGAAGTCGACGCCATCGACGAGGATCGTCGTCTGCGAGGCGTTGCCGCCCGCGCCGACCACCGGTCCGCCGTTGATGAAGCGGAAGCCGCCCCGCTCGCGCTCCACGCCGGGGGCGATGAACGCCAGGCGCTGGAAGTCGCGATCGGCAACCGGCAGCTGCTCGATCTGCTCCGGCAGGATGTTCGTCGACGAGTCGGTCTTGTGGACGTCGACGACCGGCACGTCGGCCGAGACGGTGATCGATTCGCTCGCCGAGGCGCGCATCATCACCGTCAGCTTCGCGGTCTGGCCGACCAGGATGCTGATCGCCTTCTGATTGACCGGCGCAAAGCCTTCCAGCGCGAACTGCACGTTGTAGGTGCCGGGCTGCAGCGCGTTGGCGCGTGCAACACCGCTGGCGTCGGTGACGACGACCGCCGAGTAGCCCGTCTCGGGACGGGTCACGGTGACGGTCACGCCGGGGAGGGGCGCTTTCGACTGATCGAGAGCGACAGCCTCGACCGCCCCTTTATCGACCTGAGCAAATAGTGGAACTGCGATGAGGCAAAGCAGGACGAACGAGAGGAGCGTACGGAGTCGAAGCTGCATGATTCCCTCCAGACCGATTTACCGGCCGACCGGTCGGTTTGTTTGATTGCCGCGGAGTCTAGGAGGGTGTTTAGGGGATGTCAAGAAAAAGAAAACGTTGTGGAGTGCGGCGGCTTGCCGCCGCCTTGGATTGCGGCGGCTTGCCGCCGCAGGGCGCAAGCAAGCTTGCGCAATCCACAGCGGCAGCTTAGCTGCCGCACTCCAACCGACCTACGAAGCGCCGAGCGCGTTGATGTTGTCCTGCACTTCGACCCGCTCGTTCTGGTTCGACGCGGCGCTCATCGCCTTGTCGTACCACTCCATCGCTTTCGTCTTGTCGCCCTTGGCGGCCCAGGCGTCGCCGATGGCGGCAAGGCCGCGGTACGACTTCGTGTCGCCGATCGCCGCGATCGCCTCGTCGTATTTCTTCTGGCCGATCAGGCGGTACGCATTCGACACCGACGCGATCTCCGGCGACATCAGCTTGTCGGCCTGCGCGCGGAGAGTCTTCGCTCCTTCGGCGTCACCCTTCTTCTCGATGATGCGCGCCTTCAGGCGGAGCGCCTGCGCGTCGGGCTGCACGTCGATGGCGTGATTGATGTACTGCAGCGCGAGATCGTCATTGCCGTTGCGGAGCATGTAGCTCGACGCCTGCACCCACGCCGGCGCGACCCAATAGAGCTCGCTCCGAAGATCGTTCCTGATCCCCTCGGCCACGAGCTTCTTCGTGTCCGCTTCGACCTTAACCGGAACGCGCGTCTTGTCCCACCGCATCGACAACGTGACGCTGTTCTCCTTCGCGTCATCGAACGTGTAGACCATCCTCTCCTGCATGTCGTTCGGCTGCGGCGTCAACTTCACGCGCACGAGATCCTCGGCCTGGTCGTAGCTGTACGTTCCCCAGCCGCCGGTGAACTTGCTGAGGACGAGCGTCCACTGCGTGCTCCCCGGGATGAAGAAGAGGCTGTAGCTGCCGGCCGGGACGTCCTGGCCCTCGACCTTCACCGGCGTCGAGAACGTGATGTTCGTCGGCTGGTTCGCGCCGGCGCGCCAGATCACGTCATACGGAACGAGTCCGCCGAAGATCTTCCGGTTGTTGACCGAGGGACGGTGGTAGGAGACGCGGATGTCGGTCACGCCGACCGTCTCCTCGATTACCGCCCGCGGACTGGCCTGTGGCACGCGGATGTGAGGTTGTGCAAACAGCAGCGCCGAGTTGGCGCAAATGGACAAAAAGAGAGCGAGGCGAAACAGGCGACGATTCATAGATCCTCCGTGATGGGGATCGTAATCGCCCGTAGTTCGCTGCTTGTTGCGCAGCGGTCAACGTTCGCAAAAGTTGCGGGCACTACCAGCCGGGAAGTCCGCCGCCGCCACCACCCCTCCGCCCGCCCCGCCCCGGATAGCCGCCCTGCCCGCGGCCGCGGCCGCCGTTCCCTTCGCGGCCGCGCCGGCGGTTGCGGATCGCATCCTCCAGCGCCGACCACTGCGCGCGCGTGAGGATCGTCCGCTCGGCAGCGAGGAATCGCACCTGGCGGTCGAAGATGTCGTCGTGCATGGTGCGGATTCGCTGACCGGCGATCACGATCGCATCGACCGACGGCTGGTCGGCATCGAGCGCGTTGCGGAGATCGCGCTCGGCGATGCTCATGTCGCGCTCGAGCTTCATCAGCTCATCCCCCTGCTCGGTCTGCAGCTTGTCGAGCGCCGCAATCTGATCGCCGCTCGGCTTGATGAGATCGGCGATCTCGGCCTGATGCCACCATTCGCCGGACGGCAGCGCGAGCCCGGCGACCGTCTGCACCGGCCCCTCGGCCTCGGCCATCGCGGGCCGCTGCCGCATCGGCGGCTCGTCGTCGTAGCCGGACGTCGAACAACCGGCGAGGGCGAGAAAGCAGGCGAGGAGCACGAGTCGTCTCATGCCGCCCGCTACGACCGGTTCACGAAAATGTTGAATGCGTTGCGGAGTCGCCGGGGCGATAGAATCAACCGTACAAATCTGGAGGCTCACTGAATGTCACTCCTCATGCAGCGGAAAGGTCCGTCGTTGCCTCTTCCCCGTCTCGACGGGAAGGAAGTCCTGATCGGACCGGATCCCTCGATTGCCAAAGTCAAAGGTGTCATGTTCGGGGGCCGCAAGCAGTTCCTCGCCGATGCCGGCGGTGACGAAGTTTTCTATTCCGTTTTAGCCAAGCTCACCCCGCGGACGCTGCAATACACGCGCACGCCGCTCGCCTCCAGCTGGTGCGAATTCGAGTCGCTGATCGAGCTCGACCGCGCGATCTACGACACGCTGCACATCAAGTATCCGAACGTCCTGGCGCTGATCGGCGCCGCCTCCGCGGAGCTCGGCATCGGCCGCGTCTACAAGTCGCTCGACACCGTCGAACTGGTCAAGTACATGGAGAACATCGCCCTCTTCAACAGCCAGTACCAGAAGTTCGGCCGTGTGAAGTTCGAGAAGACCGCGGGCGGCGGCAAGATGGTCTACACCGACTACCCGGTCTACAGCCCGATCTACTGCGCCAGCGGCGCCGGCTACTTCCTGGAGTCGATCTTCCGCCACGGCGGGACCGAGCCGAGCGTCATCGAGACGAAGTGCCAGACGCTGGGGGACAGCTCGTGTACGTACGAGATGACCTGGAAATAGTGCTGAGTGCTGAGGACTGAGTGCTGAGTAAAACCCTCCGCACGACTCAGAACTCAGCACTCAGAACTCAGAACTCAGAACTCAGAACTCCCATGATTTTCCATCAGTTCTACCTCCCCTGCCTCGCCCACGCCTCCTATCTGATCGGCTCCGATGGCGAGTGCGCGATCGTCGATCCGCAGCGGGATGTCGATCAGTACATCGATGAAGCTTCGAAGCGGTCGCTGACGATCCGGTGGATCGTCGAGACGCATCTGCACGCCGACTTCGTCAGCGGACATCGCGAGCTGGCGGCGCGCACCGGGGCGGAGATCGTGTTCGGGGCGGCGGCGAATGCGGAGTTTCCGCATCGGCCGGTGAAGGATGGCGACGTGCTGCGCGTCGGCAGCGTCGACCTGCGCGCGCTGGCGACGCCGGGGCATACGCCGGAGAGCGTCTCGTGGCTCATCGTCGAGGACGGCACGCCGCTGAAGGTGCTGACCGGCGACACGATGTTCATCGGCGACGTCGGACGTCCCGATCTCGCGGGCGGACGCGGATTCACGTCGGAGCAGATGGCGGCGATGCTGTACGACTCGCTGCACACGAAGCTCCTGACGCTTCCCGACGACGTCGAAGTCTGGCCCGCGCACGGCGCCGGCTCGTCGTGCGGACGGAACATCTCCAAGGAGACGTTCTCCACGATCGGCGTGCAGCGCCGGACAAACTACGCGCTCCGGCCGATGCCGCGCGAAAAGTTCGTCAAGATGTTGACGACCGACATCCCGGAGCCGCCGCCCTACTTCCCTCACGACGCGGAGATCAACCGCCTCGGCGCGCGTCCGCTGGCCGACATCGATCCGCCCGCGCTCTCCCCTGCCGACGTGCACGAGCGGATGCAGCGCGGTGCCGTGTTGCTCGACGTCCGCGACAGCGACGCATTCGGCGCCGGCCATCTCCCCGGCGCGATCAACATCGGCCTCGGCGGCCAGTACGCGTCGTGGGCCGGGACGCTCCTCTCGCCGCACGACCGCATCGTGATCGTCGCCGATTCCGCCGAGCGCTCGCGCGAAGCGGTCGTCCGCCTCGCCCGCGTCGGCCTGGAGAACATCGACGGCTGGCTCGACGGCGGCGTGCTCGCCTGGAACGCCGCCGGATTCGAATGCGCGCAACTGCCGCAGCTCTCCGTCTCCGAATTGCAAAGCGCAACGCAGCGCGTGCTCGATGTCCGGCGTCCCGGCGAGTTCGCGGACGGCCACGTCCCCGGCGCCGTCAACATCCCGCTCAACGAGCTCCCGCGCCGCATCAGCGAGGTCTCCGACGACGCGCCGCTCGCCATCATCTGCGCCGGCGGCTATCGCTCATCGGCCGCTGCATCGATCCTCGCGCGCAATGGTTTTCGCGCGGAGCTGCAGAACGTCATCGGCGGAACGGCGGCGTGGATCCGGCAGGGGTACGGCGTCGAAGTGTAAGGCCGCGCGCGCTTCAAACGCCGGAGGCGTGTTGGCGAATAGCCGGTGGTTGCGCGCGCAGCGCACACCACCGGAACGCGGGACCGCAATGATGCGACCCCGGCGGGGTCGCGGGACCTCCGGCGCCCCTGCTGGGGCGCGGTGTTGGTCCGATCCGACCAACCGGTGGTAGTGCGCGTGGCGCACAACCACCGGCTACAGGCCGGAACACCTCCGGTGTTCGAAATGCGAACGAGAAATCCGCACGCCTATCTCTATGACGGGTCGCCGTTGCCCCCGCGCCGCATGACGTGGCGCTCGAGCAGCGAAAGCCTCGCCAGCAGCTCGGCCTGGCCGCGCAGCAGGGCCTCGATCTCCATCTCCGCTTTCAGATTCACCTGGTAGTCGTTCTCCGCGAGGAGCTTGTCCTTCGTCGACTGCCGGTTCTGACTCATCATGATCACCGGCGCCTGCAGAGCGGCAATCGTCGAGAGCGCGAGATTGAGCAGGATGAACGGATACGGATCGAACGGCTTCGACAACAGGATGATGTTCGCACCCATCCAGACGAACATGATCGCGCCGAAGGTGAAGATGAACGGCCACGAGCCGCCGAATGCCGCGACCCGGTCGGCCACGCGCTGACCGAACGTCAGCTGCTCTTCCGCTTCCTCGAGCACGTTGCGAGAGACCTGCCGCGACATCAGCTCGTTCGTCTGCCGCATCCGCTCGCTCATCTCGGCGATGATGCGCAGCGCCGCGGCGGGGTTCTTGTTCACGAAATCGACCATGTCGCCGCGGTCGAGTCGGATCAGGTTCGAGTCCTTGATCGCCGTCGCCGTCGCCGAGCGCGGCGCGCCGTCGAAGAGAGAGAGCTCGCCGAAGTACTGCCCCGGGAAAAGCGTCGCCAGGCAGACCCGCGCCTTCCCTTCGCCGTACGAGATCTCCACCGCTCCCTGTTCGATGATGAACAGCGACGACCCGTCCTCGCCCTGATTGAAGACCGTATCGCCCGCCACGTAACCCTTCGTGATGAGCCGCTGGCTCAGCAGCGCGAGATCTTCGTCGGTCAGCGATTCGAACAACGCGATGTTGCCGAGGAGGTCCTCGTGGGACATCCGCTGCTGAGGAATGACTGGATCCATTTGCAGAAGAGGATAACCGACGATGCGTTATCTCGTCTCTTCGTTCAGCCGCCGCGCGTGGGCGGTCAGCAGGTCGCTCCTGGTGATGATTCCGATCAGCTTCCGCGAGTCGCCGCGTGCGACGACCGGAAGGCGTCCGACGTTCTCGCGCACCATGTGATCCGCCGCCTGGCGCAGCGACATGTCGGCGAAAACGACCGACGGCGGGCGCGTGATGAGATCGCGGACGCGCGTCGACGGCGGCTTGCCGAGGAAGTCGCGGCGCGTGACGACGCCGATGACGTGCTGATGATCGTCGATGACCGGAAAGCCCTGGTGCGTATGGATCTCGTGACCGGCATCGCCGAGTAATGAATCCGCGCGAAGCGTGACGACAGTCGTCGAAGCGGCGTCGGCGACGCTGATCTGATCGAGAAAATCGGCTGCGTATTCGGCCGGCACGCGCACGCCGCGGCGCGCGAGCTTCTCGGTCATGATCGTGTTCCGCATCAGCAGCGACGACACGAGATAGCCGGCGGTGCAGCCGGTGAGAAGCGGCAGCATACCGAGCGGCTGCAGCGTCGTCTCGAACGCGAAGACGACCGACGCGAGCAGCGCGCGCGACGCACCGGCGAACATCGCGGCCATGCCGACGAGCGCGCAGATGCGGGGATCGATGCCGGCGTTCGGCATCCCGCGCGCGATCAACTCGCCGAGCGCCACGCCGGTCGCCCCGCCGATCGTGAACAACGGCGCCAGCGTGCCGCCCGACGTGCCGCTGCCGAGGGAGATCGACCAGGAGAGAAACTTCATGACGCAGAGGAAGATCACCACCCGTCCGGCGATCCGCCCTGCCACCAGTCCTTCGATGTTGTCGTAACCGACTCCGAGCGTGCGCGGCGCGAAGATGCCGATGGCGCCGACCACCAGTCCGCCGAGGGCGGGCCACCACATCCAGTGAATCGGAAGTTTCTCGAACAGATCTTCGATCCAGTAGACGGCGCGCGTGACGTAGACCGCGAGCCAGCCGACCAGCGCGCCGACGAGGGCGTACATCGCCAGCGCCTCGCCGCCGGGGCGTGCAAGCATCGGCATGGCGAAGATCGGTTCCGTGCCGACGTAGAGCATCCGTACGGCGGTCGCCGCCGCGCTCGCGAGCGCGACCGGCACGATCGAGCGCGGCCGGAACTCGAAGAGCAGCAACTCGATCGCCAGCAGAACCGCGGAGACGGGACTGCCGAACGTCGCCGCCATGCCGGCCGCCGCTCCCGCCGCGAGGAGCGTCTTCCGCTCCGACGGCGTCATGTGCAGCAGCTGCCCGACGAGCGACCCGAGCGCTCCACCAGTCGCGATGATCGGCCCCTCGGCGCCGAACGGACCGCCGGTGCCGATCGACACGGCGGCCGACAGCGGCTTGAGGAACGTCACGCGCGCCGGGATGCGGCTCTCGTTCAGCAGCACCTGCTCCATCGCTTCCGGAATGCCGTGTCCCCGGATGGCCTTCGATCCGTACCGCGCCATCACGCCGACGATCAGTCCGCCGATGGCCGGGATGATGAGCACCAGCCAGCCGCGATGATTGTTCGCCGGCGAGCTGAAGGCGGTCGAAAACCTGCCGTAGAACGCGATGTTCGTGATCAGTCCGATCAGGCCGACCAGCGCCTGGGCCACGAAGCCGGTCACGAGCGCGAGCAGAATCGCCCACATCGAGACGATGACGACCCGCTTGTCGAGCGTCGTCTGCTCTACCGGGACGCGTGCTTCCTCCAGCGCCGGCTCGAGTGCTGGTGCAACGGGAACTCCTTCGCTCACTTCTCCTCCTCGAAAAGCATCGGTACCGGACCGGCATCTCCATCGAGCCGTTCGACGAGCGCGGCGAAGGTGTCGGCGAACCGCTTCCGCTCCTTCGCCGGCATCGCGTCGAGGAACTCGATCAGCTCCTGTTGCGCCACCGGGGGCGCCTTCTTCATCGCCGCCCGTCCGGCACGCGTCGGCGTGATCACGAGACGCCGCCCGTCGTCCGCGGCCCGCTCGCGTGCGAGCAGCCCCGCGTCGCAGAGCCGGGCCACGACGACCGAGACCGAGCTCTGGTCGGTACGGGTCCGCTCCGCGAGCTCCTTGAGCGAGATCTCCGGCGTCTTCGCCACCTCGTGCAGGACGAAGAGCTGCGCGCCGGAGAGCCCGAGGTAGTTGCGGGCGGCGCGGTCGGAGAGTCGGAGAAGTCTGACCATCCGGCGGATGGCGTCGAGAATGCGCTGGCTATCGGTCATAACTAAGTGCTGAGTGCTGAGTGCTGAGTTCTGAGGACTGCGACCGAGTGTGCTGGGCGGGACTCAGCACTCAGCACTCAGTCCTCAGCACTTGAGAATTACATGGGAGCCCAAGTAATTCCGATGCGCATGCTATTCTGAAACAGCGTTGGACGAACAGATTCCAGAAGAGCTCGACGAGCGGGGCATTGGCAGGAAATACGGAATTCGAGAGCTCGTCTACCCCGGTTCGGAGCAGCTCAAGACGATCACGCATTTCCTCAACAACATCGTCGATACGGGACGCTGCGGGCCGGTTCCGAAGACCGCGGTGATGCAGCTGCTCGAGTTCCTGCAGGGGATCGTGAACCGGCAGCACATCACGAAGGGCCCGCGGATGTCGGAAGAAGAATTCGACTTCCTCCAGACGCCGTACTACCTCGCCGCGCGCATCGTCACGAAGCTGGTGCGCGAGAAGAAACACCAGGCGGAAAAAGAGGGCAAGGTCTATCACACGACCTACAACGCCCTCGGGCAGTTCATCGAGCTGTTGCGCAGTCTGCTCGATCCCGGCTGCTACTGGCTCCGCCTGAAGATCGTGCCCGAGGGGATCGGCGAATCGGCCGAGCTGCTGCGCGACTTCATCCTTCTTTATCCCGAGCAGCGCAAAAAAGGGCGCGCGACGTAAAATCGCTTTCGATGTCGCGATATCTGCAAAGAATCTCTCTCAAGCCCTACACCGAGACCGATATCTGGACCGGCTGGGAACTGGAGGGAAGGACGGGAGAGATCGAGGGACTGATCCTCGCCGACAGCATGTCGGACGACGAGCTGCAGAAGCTCGGGGTCGCGGAGTTTCAGCTGATCCCGAAGGAATACCTCGACACCCGCGACTTCGCCCCGAAAAAGTGAAGCGATACGACCGCGCCTACTTCGACAAGTGGTATCGCCGCGTGCGGGTTCACAGCACGGGAGAGCTGCAGCGCAAGGTGGCGATGGCCGTGGCGGTCTCCGAATACTTCCTCCGCCGCCGCATCCGCACCGTGCTCGACGTCGGTTGCGGCGAGGGCGCCTGGTTTCCGCACCTCCGCGCCCTGCGTCCCAACGTTTCCTACCTCGGCCTCGATCCGAGCGACTACGCGGTAGAGCGCTTCGGCGTGTCGCGCAACGTGCGCAAGGGATCGTTCGGCGATCTGAACGTCGAGCGGCGATTCGATCTCGTCGTCTGCTCCGACGTCCTTCATTACGTGCCCGATCGCGAGATCCGCGCCGGCCTCCCGTCGCTCGTCAGCGCGATCGGCGGCGTGGCGTACCTCGAGATCCTGACCAGCGAGGAGGACATCATCGGCGATCTCGAGGGGCTGATTCACCGTCCCGCCTCCTGGTACCGGCGCGTCTTCATCGATGCGGGACTGACGGAGTGCGGCCCGTATTGCTGGGCCCCCGCGGACGTCGCGTACAACGCGACGCGCCTCGAAGTGAGGTGACGGAGCGCGTCGTCGAGTAGACGCGGCGCGCGGTTCCGGCGTATCTCCTGCATGAAGACGCTGGCTGCCGTTGCGCTCGTACTGTTCGCGCTCTCTTTGTCCGCCACACCGGCCGTATCGACGATCACTCCGGCCTCGGGCTCGATCAACGGCGGCGACTACGTCCACATCCACGGCAGCGACCTGCTGCTCGTGCCACTTCCCTGCATCCCGCCCTGCGCGCTGGTCGTGACGTTCGGCGGCGTGGAGGCGACGGTAGTCAGCGACACGGCGGACGAGATCATCGTCAGCACGCCGCCGCATGCAGCCGGCAGCGTCGACGTGCAGGTCGCGCTGCAGACGAAGGGGACCGTCAACATCGCGAACGGCTACCGTTACGAGGACCCGGCGGATTCGGACAACGTCCGCTTCCTCGTTCCGATCGCCGTCAGCGCGCAGGGCGCCCTCGGCTCGAACTGGGTCAGCGAGCTGTCGATCACGAACTCGAGCAACGAAGCGATCACGATCGCATCGACGACGATCGCGCCGAACACGACCGCGCTCGTCACGCTGCCGAATCCGAACATCGGCGCGTTCTTCAACGTCTCGCGCCGGCTGGCGAACAGCGTCACGGCCGGACTCCGCGTCCACGACACCACGCGCGACGCCGACAGTTGGGGGACCGACATCCCGGTCGTGCCGGAGACGCAGTTCCGCCCCTCCATCGTGCTCAGTCACATCCCGGGCGACTCGCGATTCCGGACGCTGCTGCGCCTTTACGCCTTCACATCCGATTTCGCGAATGCAACCGTTGCGATTCGCGACGATGCGACCGGCGCGCTGCTGAGCACACAGACGGTTGTCCTCAACAACTACGCGCAGGTCGCCATCGACCCGCTGGCGAACCATCCGCGGCTGCGCGCGGAGATCACCACGCAGATCATCGGCGCGTCGCTCCAGCCGCCGGTCCCGATCTGGGGATTCGTCGCCGTCACCAACAACGCGACGCAGCAGGTCACGACGATCACACCATCGCTGATCCCCACGGCGGGACCGGTCGCACTCCGGACCGGGCACTGGGCGGGGGGCAGCTCGGGCAGCGGCTCGTGCGTCGACGTCACTGTCACCGAAGTCACCGTCTCGATGGTGTGCGCCATCGCGCACTTCCCGACGCCGAACACGACGAACGGCCGCTTCGAGGCCGACGGCACGTACTCGATCACAGCAGGCCCGTCCAATGGCGGCCCCGGAGCGCCGGCGCATTTCTCCGGCGTAATGAACGGAGACGATCTCGCGCTGACGATCACGACGAAGGACGGTACGCCGTTCACGATTCACGTGACGTACGGCTCGACCCAGCCGTGCCCGCAGTTGTGCGCGTAGCGGCTAGTACGCGATCCGCCGCGATGGCGGACGATGCACGACCGCCTCGACGCGCACCCGCGCGTCGACGGCGATCGCGCCGCGCGGCAGCACCTTGAGCGGATTGATGTCGAGATCGCGGATCTCGGGACAGAGCCGCAGCAACTCCGACAGCCGCAGGATCACGTCCTTCAACGCCGGCACGTCGCATGGCGGTGCGCCGCGGAATCCGAGGAGCAGCTTCGACCAGCGCACCTCATCGATCATGTCTTCGACGTCGACGTCGTTCAGCGGATGGATGCGGAACGACACATCGTTCATCAACTCCACCAGCGTGCCGCCCGCGCCATACGCGACCACATGCCCGAACGTCGCATCCTCGGTCGCGCCGAGCATCACCTCGACGCCGCCGTCGACCATCCGCTGCACGAGCACGCCCGACATCCGATCGGACAGCCGCTCCGCGAGCTCTTCGTACGCCACGCGCACTTCGCGCTCATCCTGCAGATTGAGCACGACCGCGCCGGAGTCGGTCTTGTGCAGCAGCGTCGCGCCGACCGCCTTCAGCACGACCGGAAATCCGATCCGCATCGCGGTCTGCACGGCGTCGTAGACCGTGGCCGCGAAATCCATCGGCGCGGTCGGGATCTTCGCCGCTTCGAGCAGCGACTGCACGTCGAGTGGGCCAAGCCAGCCGCCGCCGGCCGCGAGCTTGCGCTGCACGATCTCGCGCAGCACCGGCACATCGACGTCGTCGAAATGCACGCCCGCGCCGATCGGACGCCGGCGCCATTCCGCGTAATGCGTCGCCCGCGCCAGCGCCGCGACGGCGCGCTCGGGGAACGGAAATGCCGGCACCGGATCGAGCGATGTGACCACGCCCTGCGATCCCATGAACGTCGCCACGAGCGTCTTTCCGTTCGCGTCGGCGGCGCATTCGCGGATCGCGGCCGCGACGTCGTGCGCATGATCGGGAAGCACCGGGATGTAGATGACGATGATCGAATCGACCGACGGATCGGCGGTCAGCAGCTCGAGCGTCCGTCGATAGTCGTTCGCCGAGGCCGAGGCGATCATGTCGATCGGATTGCCGACGCTCGCGGTGGCGGGCAGGTACTCGCGCATCTTCGCCGCGACGTCCGGCGCGATCGGCATCAGCTCCAGCCCATGTGTTTCGCACGCATCGGCGGCGAGGATTCCGGGACCGCCGGCGTTCGTGACGATCGCCACGCGGCGTCCGAGCGGCAGCGGCTGATTGGCCAGCACCGACGCGATGTCGAACATCTCTTCCAGCGTGTCGGTGCGGATGATGCCGGCCTGCTTGAACAGATCGCGGACGATCGCATCCGATTCCGCCAGTGCTCCGGTGTGCGACTTCGCCGCGCGCGCGCCGGCCTTCGAGCGTCCTGACTTCACGGCCACGATCGGTTTCCGCCGCGCCACGCGCCGCGCGATCTCGCCGAACTTCCGCGGATTGCCGAAGCTCTCGAGGTACAGCAGCATCACGTCGGTGTTCGGATCTTCGGACCAGTATTGAATGAGGTCGTTGCCGGAGACGTCGGCCTTGTTGCCGACGGAGATGAACGTCGAGAAGCCGACGCCGATGGAGCGCGCGTAATCGAGGATCGCCAGCCCGAGGGCTCCGCTCTGACTCGACATCGCGACGTTCCCTGCCGGCGGGAAGATCGACGTGAACGTCGCGTGCATGTGCACGCTCGGATCGGTGTTGATCACGCCCATGCAGTTCGGGCCGACCATGCGCATGCCGGCGTCGCGCACTTTCTCCAGCAGCCGCTGCTCGAGCGCGCGGCCCTTCTCGCCCGTCTCGCCGAAGCCGGCGGTGATGACGACGACGGCCGCCACTTTCTTTCTGATGCAGTCGTCGATCACCGCTTCGACGTCGGGCGCCGGCACGGCGATCACCGCGAGGTCGACCTGTCCCGGGACTTCATTGACGCTCGGGAACGACTTCACTCCATCGATCTCTTTCGCCAGCGGATTGATGGCGTAAAGCTCGCCGCGGAATCCGGTCTGCGACAGGTTGTGCAGCACCTCCGCGCCGAGGTTGCCGCGGCGCCGGCTGGCACCGACGACGGCGATCGACTGCGGATGAAAGATGGAGCGCATCGAGGCATATGCCGCCTTCTGCGAGCGCTCTGCAGATTTCGTTTCGTATTCGCTCGTGGCCTCGATCGAGAACGCAACGTGCACGGTCCCCTCGGCCGATTTGCTCCGCACCGCAAATCCGGAGAGCAGAAACACGTCGAGCATCTTCCGGTTCGTCGGCCGCACCTCGGCGATGAACGTATCGATGTTCTTCGTTCGCGCGATCTGCGCCAGCTTCGTCAGCAGGTGCGTGCCGATGCCGCATCCCTGCGCCAGGTCGGCGATCGTGAACGCCACCTCCGCGACCTTCGGATTCTTCTTCAGCCGGAAGAAATGCGCGATGCCGATGATCTCCGTCCCGAGCTCGCCGACCACGCCGAAGTCGGCGTCGTAATCGACGTCCGCCGGCGAGTCGCGCAACGCCGCATCGGGCGTCCGGACATCGAAGAAACGGGAGTGCAGACTATCGGGCGACAGCGCGCGAAAGAGCGCCAGCAGCGCGTCATGATCGGACGGCCGAACGGGACGGATGCGCAGCGTCCTGCCGTTTCGCAGGACGACGTCGGACTCGAAGTGAGCGGGGTATTCGATGATGGGATCGATGATCGACATTTTTTTGGTTGCTGGGTTGCCGGGTTGTTAGGTTGCTGGGTGGTTAGTTGTTGGGTGGTTACGGCCGTCATCCCGAGCTTGTCGAGGGACCTGGGTGGCGGGTGGCGCGTTGATTTGTCCTTCCCTGCACCTTCCTCCCGCCCGGGTCCCTCCACAAGCTCGGGATGACGTAGGAACCCAGCAACTCAGACTTTCGCACCGGACAACTCGAAGTACAACTTCTCGAGCTGGTCGTTCGTGTACTCGTCCCAGCCGCGGCACATGTCGTGGATCTCGGTCTGGACGTCGCAGGCGATCGGGCGTTCGTGGACCTGCTGCTCGGCCAGCTGCCAGTCGTTGGCGATCTGCTCGAGGCCATCGCGGGTGAGGCCCGGACGCTTGCGGACGATCCAGTCGAACTTCTGACGGAGCTCCCGATCGTTGAATTGCTTGAAGCCGCGGCAGAAGATCCCGCGCTCCGAAGCCACCTTGCAGATCGAGTTCTCTTCGTCGGTGAATTTCACCAATTCGGAGCGGATGGCACTGATCAATTCATCGCGACTGGACATGTCGAACCTCCGTCAGTGACATCATCGAATGCACCCAACCATGCCGCCGTACGTGTGCTCACATCGGCGTGTGCGCGTCGTCACACGGTGAGTTGCGCGTGCCCGGCGTCCAATGTGCTCATGTTCAAGCCGGTCGAGCTCGAGATCGAATTGTTCTGCCGCGGCATGCGCATCGACTCCTCCGCCGGGCGGCGCATCACACGCACCCGCGCCGGCCTCGGGTCGGGACTGGAGATCGTGATCCCCGCTTCGCCGAAAGACATCTGGATCAACGTCCCGGTGGCCGAGAAGTTCGCGCAGCAGTCGCCGTTCGCATTGCACGATGGATTCATCACCGACGACCGCAGCGGAGCGGTGTATCAGATCGAAGTCCCGCAGGAGCCGGACTGGTACTCGTCGAAGACGACCTCCGGCGTCGAGATGAGCCGCATCGGCGTGCTGCAGGGCAACTACCTCGGCATCTACGTCTCCGCGCGCTGCCTCTACTGGGCGGCGAACGTCACCGGCGCCTGCAAGTTCTGTACGACGGGAAGCAACGTCGGCAGCGCGGAGGAGTCGCGCAAGCGCGTGTCGGATGTCGTCGAGACCGCGCTCGCCGCGCGCGACGAGTCGGGCTCGATCTTCACGCACTTCAACACCGGCTATCACTACGAAGACCTCGACGAACGCGAGTCGATGCACGGACTCCGGATGTGCGAACCGTATGTGCGCGCCGTGCGCGAGCAGGTCGGCGGATTCATCGGCGTGCAGGCCGTGCCGGTGCCGCGTAGGAACTTCCACGAATACGACGAGCTGATAGAAGCAGGGACCGATCACTTCTCGTTCTGCTACGAGTTCGAGGATCCGGAAGTATTCGCGCGACTCTGTCCCGGCAAGGCGCGAACGCTCGGCCAGCACGCGTTCTTCGAGGCGATGGAGTACACCGCGAAGAAGCTCGGACGCGGCCGCGTATCAGGCGAGATCATCGCCGGACCGGAGCCGATCGAGTCGACGAAGCGCGGCATCGATCGCATCGTCAACGCCGGCGCGTTCCCCACCGTCTGCATCTTCCGCCCGACGATCGGCAGCGAGATGGAGCACGAGCCGCCGCCCGATCCGGAAGCGATGAAAGAAGTCTTTGCGTACCTCCACGAATCCTGCCGCCGCGCCGGCCTCCCGATCGGCATCCTGCCGATCGAAGTCTCGCTGGTCGTGCAACCGGAAGAAGCGGCAGGACTCGTGGAACCGACGTTCGCGGACAACGTCTACGCGGCAAAAAACTGGGCGCTGCGCAAACTGGCGAAGCCATACATCGCCTGGAAACGTGCGACCTGAATTACGGCCTGACCTGAATGTTTCCGCTCCCCTGCGGCAGATCCTCGAGCGCGTACGACACGAGCGGGAAGGTGTTGCAATCGACCACGGACGAATGCGTCGACGACACGCCGACGTCATCGGTCCGCTCGGCATCCGTGGCGATCCACGTCAGGCCGACGCCCGAATCGAACTCCAGCTCCGCGTCGCTCGCGGTCCACGTCGCGGCCGTCGAGCGGTACTGGCCCCACGTGTAGCGATCGGGATCGGCGTTGTGCCCCTCGCCGCCGTCTTGGACGGTGAGCAGCATGCGGCGGCCGATGTACGCGCTGATGTTCGACTCCGCCACCACGCCGGACAGCGCCGCGCGGTTGCCGTCGACGCGCAGACAATCGACGTCGACACGCAGAGTGACGGTCGTCATCGTCACCGACGGATCGCCGGTGCCGTCGTCATCGACGTTCTGATCGGGGATCGAGACCGGTCCCGAGAACTTGATCTGGCCGGAGTTGCCGCTGGCGTTGAACTCGATGTTGCGGGTGCCGTCGTCGGTTACGACGTGGAAGCCGCCACTGGCGCTCTGGGCCATCGCGGCCGGAACCGCCAGGGCCATCGATAACACCAGAACGGGGAAAAGCCGTTGTACGGACGTATTCATCTGTAACCTCTCTCTTGAAGTCCGGGGTTACGTCAGTACTTAGGTCCGCCAGGCGGTAGTTCCCGTGATCCGAGTCACATTCCGCTACCTGGGGCGCAGAAAGCCCTACCTCCAGCGCAATAAAGCCATCGAATACGGAACAAAGCTTCGCTCGTCGTAGTCCTCGGAGCTGGCGGGATCGAGCTCCCAGCGGTGGACGTCGCGCTCGCGCTCCTTCTCGCCGAAGCGGAGCATTTCGTTCCGCTCGTAGCCGATGCCGAGGGCGTCGCCGGAGTCGTCGTCATCGCTTCATGAACTTTCATGCCCCCACAGTACGTCCCTGCGGAGAGCGCGGCGCTGGCGCAAAACATCCCGTCGTGTGCGCGTCATCACAAGGCGGAGTACGCACAGTCATCGGCCCGATCGCCGGCCGCGGCCTACCGTGTTGATGACGGAGGTGAAGTCATGTGTCTGGGACTGCCGGGGCGCATCGTTTCGATCAATGGAAAGACGGCCCGCGTCGATTTCTGGGGCAACGTGCGGACGGTGAAGCTGGATGCGATGAAGGAAGCCATCGCCGCCGGCGACTACATCATCGATCACGCCGGATACGCGGTTCGCCGCATCCCCGATGAAGACGTCGCCGACACGCTCGCGCTGTACGAGGTCATCCTCTGCGAGGCGGGCGGCGATCCGATTGCCACCGACGTGATCAACCTCGAAGAGATGGAAGAAGAGCTGGTCCTGGCGTGACGCGACGATTCGCATCGCGACAGCGGGACTGCGTGTCACCGACCTGCTCATCAATCCGAATCGAGGGGAGCTCTTCGATGTCGCCTGCGTGATCGACAGCCCGGAGGACGTCCGTCTCTTCGGCGTTCCGGTTGCCGTCGCGGGGACCGGCGTCGAGTGCGACTACCTCTTCGTAGCCGACCGCAAATCGGCCAGACCGATTCCCCATCGCACGTTCCTCCTCGACACCGGCGACGTCCTCGGCGCGCTGTTCGACGGTGCGAGCGAGACGCGCAGCACGATGTCGCTGCTCGAAGGTCCGCTCTTCCTCGTCAGCGCGCCGTTCGCGGTGCCGCCGCTGATCGACAACGCACGAGCCCGCGGCGACGCGGAGATCATCGAGGCGTATGCCCCGCTGCATCGGAAGTGGATGATCGAGGCGTCGTTCGGCGTGATGCTGCAGAAGGCGATCGAGTTCCTCGCCGCCGGCGAGGTGCAGATCGTCAAGGATGTGGTCTGGATCGACGGCGTCCCCGGCCCCTGCCGGATGGGCGATGCGCCGGCGGAGTGCCGCGAGCAGGAAAAAGCGGGCGTGCCGGTCAGCTGCCCGTACATCGCAACCTGAAGTTCTGAGTGCTGAGTGCTGAGTGCTGAGTGCTGAGCAAACCCGAAGACCTACTCAGCACTCAGCACTCAGCACTCAGCACTCAGAACTCAAACAAAACGGGACAGCTCATCGCTGTCCCGTTCGGTTGAATGCGCGGTTCGCTCTGCTTAGATGACGAACACGTTCGCGGCCTGCAGCCCCTTCGGGCCACGCGCGACTTCGAATTCGACCTGAGCGCCTTCGGCGAGCGACTTGAAGCCCTGGCTCTGGATCGCGCTGAAGTGGACGAACACGTCGTCGCCGCCTTCAGTCGTGATGAAGCCGAAGCCCTTCGCGTCGTTGAACCACTTGACGGTGCCGGTTGTCTTCACGGTGTGTATCTCCTTTCTGCTGTGCTGCCAGATCGGAGAATGCTCCCCGCCATCTTTGGCAAACAACGGAATCGGTCAAGCGCAACGAGCGACCGGGGCAGGTAATTCCGTCAATTTACTTCCGGGACTCCGGCCTGCAACCGCAGAACCCGCTATCCGCCGGCCGGCAGACACGCTGGCGGATGTGTTGGGCAATCGCGTGACCGCACGCGCCGCAGACCTCGCCCTGTACGACAAGGCCGGAACAGAAGCAGGGATAGTCTTCGGATGGGTAATGGATCACCTGCTGGCAGACGTCGACGACGTGGTGCTCTTCAGGCTTGTGCTCGCAGCAGATAGTCATCGCCGCCAATCGTCGTCCGTCCGCCGAACCTCGGCCTGTGTCGACTGTCACAAGTGCATGTGCGGTCAGTCATCGGCCCGCTCCCGGCGCGCATGGTTTCATGAGGCACACGTAGGACGAGGTGCGCGATGGAATCCTTGCAATCACCGGTCGTAACCTGGGAGCTCACCAGGGCCTGCCATTTGTCGTGCGTTCACTGCCCCATCGGCGCACAGCAGAAGCGGAGTCCGCTCGAGCTGTCGACGTATGAGGCGTACAAGACGATCGATCAGATCGCCGCGCTGCATCCTCAGGAACTGATCATCACGGGAGGCGATCCGCTCGAGCGCCCAGACGTCTATCAGCTCCTCGATTACGCCCGCCGCCGCACGCTCGCGCCGACGCTCACCGTCACCGCCTCTCCCGCCCTCACCGGCGCCGTGGTCGGAACGCTGAAGCGCAACGGCCTGGCGCGCATGGCGATCGCCATCGACTCCGCCAAGCCGGCCCGCCACGACGCCGCGCGCGGCATCGCCGGTCTCTTCGCCTCGACGCTGCTCGCCATCCGCTGGGCACGCACCGTGTCGCTGCCGGTGGATGTGAACACGCTCGTCACGCGCCGCAACGTCGACGAGCTCGTCACGCTCTCCGCCCTGCTCGGCGATCTCTCGGTCGACCGCTGGAACCTCTACTTCGTCGTTCCGATCGGCGAGTCGAAGCATCACGAGACGCTGATGGCCGACGAGGTCGAAAGCGTTTTCGAGACCTTGTGGGATGCATCGCAGAAGATGCCGTACAAGATCCGCACGTTCGAGGCGCCGCACTATCGCCGCTTCGCGATTCAGAAGATGTCCGCGGAGCGCAACCTCACCGGCACCGATCACGCCGACCTCCTCGCGGCGGCCGACTGCGCGGAACAGATCTTCATCTCTCACACCGGTGAGGTGAGCCTCAGTCCGTTCCTGCCGATGACCGCGGGCAACGTCCGCTATCAGCCGCTGACGACGATCTATCACCGCTCCGACCTCTTCGCCGCGGTCCGGACCTCAACGAATCTGAAGGGGAAGTGCGGCCGCTGCGAGTTCCACAGCGTCTGCAACGGCTCGCGCGCCCGGGCCTTCGCGATGACCGGCGACATCTTCGCCTCCGATCCGCTCTGCGCGTATCACCCGGGTGAGTTCGTCGCCGCGACCCCGATGCTGGCAAGTGTGGGACGGGTTCTCTAAGTGTGGGGCGGGTTCTCCAACCCGCCCGCTCCCGGGGTAGGGCGGGTTAGAGAACCCGCCCTACATCACCTCGCCGCGAGGTAGCTGTACATCTTCCACCGCGAGTCGACGTCCTGCTGCGCCTCGGCGAAGAGTTTCTGCGCTTCGCCCTCGCCGCTCTTGAGCAGCTGGTTGAAGCGGTTCTCCATCCGCAGGAACTGCTCGACCGGGATCTTCGGCGCGCGTGAGTCGAGCTGCAGCGGCTTCTCGCGCTCGGGGTTGTAGCGATAGAGCAGCCACTGCCCGGCATCGACGATCGCTTTCTGATGCTGCAGGCCGGTGGTCATGTCGAGGCCGTGGGCGATGCAGTGCGCGTACGCGATGATGATCGACGGTCCGTCGTAAGCCTCGGCTTCGAGCATCGAGCGGAGCGTGTGCTCGTCCTTCGCGCCGAATGCCACGCTGGCGACGTACACGTTGCCGTACGTCATCGCGATCAGCCCGAGGTCCTTCTTCGCGGCCGGCTTGCCGGCGGAAGCGAACTTCGCCACCGCGGCGCGCGGCGTCGCCTTCGATGCCTGGCCGCCGGTATTCGAATAAACCTCGGTGTCGAGCACGAGGATGTTCACATTGCGGCCGCTGGCGATGACGTGATCGAGTCCGCCGAAGCCGATGTCGTACGCCCAGCCGTCGCCGCCGACGATCCAGACGCTTTTCTTCACCAGGTACTTTGCGAGAGCAAGCAGTTGCTGCTCGTCGGTGGCATCCAGCTTGTGCATCCGCGTCTTCAGCTCGAGCCGGCGCAGGCGCTGCTCGAGGATCGTCACGCGCTCGCGCTGCTCGGCGATCTCCGCTTCGTCCTTCTGCGGGCAATCGAGGATGGCTTGTACGAGGTCTTCGCCGATGTCGGACGCCAGCTTGCGCAGCAGCTCGGCCGCGAAGTCGCGCTGCTTGTCGATCGACACCCGGAACCCGAGGCCGAACTCGGCGTTGTCCTCGAACAGCGAATTGCACCAGGCCGGGCCGCGGCCGTCGGCGTTCTGCGCCCACGGCGTCGTCGGCAGGTTGCCGCCGTAGATCGACGAGCAGCCGGTGGCGTTGGCCACGACCAGACGATCGCCGAACAGCTGCGTCATCATCTTCAGATACGGCGTCTCGCCGCAGCCGGAGCATGCTCCGCTGAATTCAAAGAGCGGCTGCATGACCTGCTGATGGCGGATGAGGCCGGGCGTCAGCTTGCGGCGATCGAATTCGGGGAGCCCGAGGAAGAAATCCCAGTTCGTTTTCTCGGCGTCGTGCAGCGGCTCCTGCGGCTCCATGTAGAGCGAATTGCGATCGGCCGCGGTCTTCGATTTCGCGGGACAGACGTCGACGCAGAGCTTGCACCCGGTGCAGTCCTCGGGCGCGACCTGGATCGTGTACGCGAAGCCTTTCCAGTCCTTGTGCACCGGCAGCAGCGCCTTGAACGTCGCGGGCGCGTCGTTCTTCAAACCTTCGTCATAGACCTTGATGCGGATCGCCGCATGCGGACAGACGAGCGCGCACTTGCCGCACTGAATGCACGATTCGGGATCCCACACCGGGATCTCTTCGGCGAGATTGCGCTTCTCGAATTTCGCGGTGGCAGTCGGGAAGGTGCCGTCGCACGGGAACGCGGAGACCGGCAAGTCGTCGCCGCGCCCCGCAAGGAGCATCGGCAGGAGTGCGGCGGCCATGCCGCCGCTCTGCCCGAAGGCGGCCATGCCGCCGTCGCCGCGCGGCATAGCCGTCGGCAACGCGATCTCCCGCAGTGCATCGAGCACCGCATCGACCGCCTTCAAATTCTTCTCGACGATCGCCTCGCCTTTCGACGCATACGTCTTGCGGATCGTCTTCCGGATCGCCGCCAGCGCGGCCTCCGGCTCCATCACCCCTGCCAGCGCGAAGAACGCCACCTGCATGATCGTGTTGATGCGCGAGCCCATGCCGGTCTCGCGCGCGACCTTGTTCGCATCGATGACGAACAGCTTCGCTTCCTTGTCGATCAGCTGGCGCATCACGCGCGGCGGGATCATCGTCTCCTCGCCGTTGAAGAGGAACGTGCCGCCCGGCGCGAGGTCCTTGACGATGTCGTAGCGATCGATGAGCGACCGTTGATGACAGGCGATGAACTGCGCCTCGGTGATGAGGTACGTCGAGCGGATCGGCTGGCTGCCGAAGCGGAGATGCGAGACCGTCGTGGCCCCCGACTTTTTCGAGTCGTAGACGAAGTAGCCCTGCGCGAAATGGCCGGCGTCGCCGAGGATCTTGCAGGAGTTCTTGTTCGCGCCGACCGTGCCGTCGGAGCCGAGGCCGTAGAACATCGCCTGCACGACCCCGGGCGTCTCGAGTTTGAATTCGGGATCGACCGTCAGCGACAGGTGCGTCACGTCGTCGACGATGCCAACCGTGAAGTGATTGAGCGGCTCGGGCGCGGCGAGGTTGTCGAAGACCGACTTCACCATCGCCGGCGTGAACTCCTTCGATGAGAGTCCGTAGCGTCCGCCGATGACGTTCATGAAGCAGCGCGATTCGTACAGCGCATTCACGATGTCGAGGTAGAGCGGCTCGCCCTGCGCGCCGGGCTCCTTGGTCCGATCGAGCACGGCCAGCGAGCGGGTGCTGAGCGGAATCGCGGAGACGAAGCGCTTCGCGTCGAACGGGCGGTACATCCGCACCTTCAGCACGCCGACCTTCTCGCCGCGCGCAGTCAGGGCATCGACTGTTTCGTGTGCCGCCTCGCAGCCGGAGCCCATCATCACGATCACGCGCTCGGCATCGGGCGCGCCGTGGTACTCGTACGGGAGGCAGTTGCGGCCGGTGACGCGGCCGAAGCGCTCGAACGCGGCGGCGACGATGCCGGCGCAATCGCGATAGAACGTGTTCGAGCGCTCGCGGGCCTGGAAGAAGACGTCGGGGTTCTGTGCCGTGCCGCGGAGCACGGGATGATCGGGCGAGAGCGAGCGTGAGCGGTGATCGAAGATCAGCTCGAGATCGATCATCTTCCGCATGTCGTCATCCGTCAGCAGCGCGATCTTCGCTACTTCGTGCGACGTGCGGAAACCGTCGAAGAAGTGGATGAACGGAATGCGCGACTCGAGCGTCGCCGCCTGTGCGATGAGCGCGAAGTCGTGCGCCTCCTGCACGCTGGCGGAGGAGAGCATGGCCCAGCCGGTGGAGCGGACCGACATCACGTCGCTGTGATCGCCGAAGATCGAGAGCGCGTGCGTGGCGATGCTGCGCGCGGCGACGTGGAAGACCGCGGGGGTCAGCTCGCCGGCGATCTTGTACATGTTCGGGACCATCAACAGCAGTCCCTGCGAGGAGGTAAACGTCGTGGCCAGTGATCCGGTCTGCAATGCGCCGTGCACCGCACCCGCGGCGCCCCCTTCGCTCTGCATCTCGATTACGGAAGGGATCGTTCCCCATAGGTTCGGCTGATGTTCCGCGGCCCAGGCATCGGACCACTCCCCCATCGTCGAGCTGGGTGTAATCGGATAAATGGCGATGACTTCGCTGAGCTTGTATGCGACGCGTGCAACCGCCTCATTGCCATCGAGCATCGCGTAGGTCACGGACATGTTCTGCCTCCATCAATGAACATAGTCGTGTGACGAACCTGGGATTAGGACGCGGGACACGTGGGGGTGTGACGGGGATCACTCGTCGGAGAGATAGCAGACAGCAGATAGCAGGTCGTGAAGCTCTGCAGAAGCGTAGGGGCGTCATCCTGAGCGAGAACAGTGTCGCTCGTGGCACGGCCCCTCACCCGCCTTCGGCACCCTCTCCCCGCTACCCGGGGCGAGGGGCAACAAGGCTTGCGCTACGCGAGTTTTATCGCCCTTCTCCCTGCGACTAGCGGGGAGAAGGTGCCGCAGGCGGATGAGGGGCTTGGGCCACGAGCGAAATCCAGTAAGAACAATGGGCTTCTTAGAAGCCACGAAGAATGACACTTGTGCAGATGTTTGCTAAACCCGGTTTTCCTGCTATCTGCTATCTGTTACCTGCTATCTCTTACCGCCCGTTATGCGTCAACGATCGCATGCAGTCGTAGCACGAATTAATATCCGTGCTCAGCAGCTGCAGGATGGACCACCAGAGCTCGGGCTGATCCTGGAGCAATCCCGTGAAGCGGTCCTTATCGATGAAGCCCGTGACGGAGGGCGTGCGGGCGGTGGCGGAGCAATTATGCGGTTTTCCGGAAACGACGCAGCTGAGTCCGAGGATCTGGCCGGCGGAGGCCACAAGGAGCGGCTTCGTATGTCCATTACGCGCGGAGAAGAGTTGATCGATCTCGCCGGAATGAATGATGTAGACGCCGCGCGCCTGCTCCCCTTCGCGGAAGAGAATGCTTCCGGTCGGCCAACCCTCGGCTTTTTCTAACTTCGAGAGGGCACGAATTACCGTTTCGCTCAACAATGAAGGGCTGCCGGTTTCGCTGTGCGATTCGACGGTCACGTTGCCACTTCGCGTACTGGTTTGCATAGCGGTCACAATACGAACATAAATATGTGACGCACTGTGACGGCACACACCCGTCGTGGTGTTGCGTATCTCATACACTGACCATGGCTTCCAGCTCGTCGCGGCCCATGACCAATAATGTCGAGCCCTTCACATCGATGATCTTCTTGCGCTTGAAGTCGCTCAATAGACGCGTGACGGTTTCGCGCGTCGTGCCGATCATCTGTGCGATCTCTTCATGCGTCAGCAGCACCTTGAGCCGCGTCCCCTTCACGGTCGTCTCGCCGTCATTGACGCACCAGTCGAGAAGGAGGCGAGCCAGCTTCTCGGCCGTGGTCTGCGCCAGTCCCAGTGAACGGATCTCGCGCTGTGCAGCGTGATACTTCTCACTGAGCTGCTGAGCGGTATGCATGCATGCTTCGAGGTGCGAGTTCAGGAATTTGAGGAAATCATCGCGCTTGATGAAGTTCAATTGCGACGGCTCGATCGTCTCGGCGGAGACTTCGTACGGACGTCCGAGAATCGTGGCGCTGGCGCCGAGGACTTCGCCTGGCTCCGCGATCTTCACGATCAACGTCTTCCCTTCCGTGGAGGACGTGGTCAATTTCGCGCGTCCACTGCACAGGATGAACACTCCGCGCGGATCCTCACCCTCGACGAAGAGCAGCGAGCCTTTCGGATACAGGCTCGTGAACTTCACTCCATCGAGTGCCCGAACGGCGGGCTCGCCCATATTGCAAAAGAGCCGCTCCGCGCGAACGCTGCACTCATTGCAGTTGTATTGGACTTCAAGGTTGTAAGGTGACGGCATACGGCCTCCGGCTGCATTGTGAACGGATGAGACATTTCGAACGTTGGTCACGTCACACAATGTAGCGGCGCAGATCGCAATCGTGCGCGGGCGGGGGTCACATGCCAATGTGACCATCATCACAAGACGGAGTGAGATGAGCTTGGCAGTTCGCAGTTGGCAGTTCGCAGTTGGCAGTTCGAAGCTTGCGTTCTTGCCAACTGCCAACTGCCGTTCTACTTCGCCATCTTCACGCTCGCCGCGGTCTTCCCATCGACGTTCATCTTGACGACAACACGCGATCCTACAATCAGGTCGCTGCTCTTCGCCGCGTGACCGTCCGCGCCCAGCCACGTTGTTTTCGGCGTGGTCTGAACCGTCAGGTCCTTCCCGTCCGTCGTCTTCATCATGAAGCCGCTTGCGCCGTGCAACATCGTGACGCTGCCCATGAACGTGTGCACATGCCCCGCGTGCGCGAATGCGCTCGCGACGGCGAAAAAGAAAATTGCGACTGCCAGGTATTTCTTCATATCAATGTCCTTTCAGGAAGGCTTCCTCGGCCTGCATCTGTTGCCACTCCTCGGGTGTTTTCGGATTGAGCTTTTCCATCTCCGCGATCTCTTCCGGCGTGATCCGCGGCAGATGGCGGATGAAGTGCACGAGCGTCCAGCTCGCGGTGGCCGATTCCTCCGTGCCGTTGCCGAATCCCGGCATCCCGGTCAAGCGCACTCCGTTCTCGATGATCGAGAAGAGCTCGCCGTCCGAGAGGTGCTGCGTCGCGGCGCGCGTCATGTCGGGCGTCCGCGGATACATCTGCTTCCCCAGCCCGCCCTCCCCTTTGCCGTCGTTGCCGTGACAGGTCGCGCAATGATCGGCGAAATGCGCGCGCCCTTCGGCGAGCAGCTCCGGCGTGAGCGGGATCGGATTCTTCCGGTCGCGCAGATCGGACGGCGTGGCCCAATGCCGCATCGCACGCGCCACGCTTCGCTCGATCGCAGTCGGCTCGTCGTGCGCGCTGAATCCGTGACGCAGCATCGAGACGCACGCGATCACCGCGAGCGCCACGATCGCCGCGACGATCAGCCACCGTTTCATTTGTCATCCACCCGATACGCCGACGTGCCGCGCGGCTGTTTGTACCAGCCGGGATCGCGGTCGTAGTCGATCTGCTCGCGGATCTTCACCACCGTGAACATCCCGCCCATGTCGATCGAGCCATACGGCCCGTCGCCGCCGCGCATGGGGATGCTGTTGCGCGGGACGGCCAGCATCCCCGCCATCTCCGTCGCGTCGCCCATGCCGGTCGTCCCCATGATCATCGTGCCCGGCGCGAGCGCGTCGAGACGCTGGCCGGTTTTCGTCGCGTCGACGCCGAGGAGATTCGGAAGACCGTGTCCCATCTGGTTCATCGTGTGATGCGACTTGTGGCAGTGGAACGCCCAGTCGCCGGGGTTGTCGGCAACGAACTCGATGTCGCGCGACGTCCCGACCGGCACGTTCGCCGTGTTCTCCGGGATCCACGCCGACTGCTGGATGGCGCCGGCGTCGGTGCCGGTGACGAAGAAGCGATGCCCGTGAATGTGCATCGGATGCGAGTCCATCGTGAGGTTCGCGACGCGGATGCGCACACGGTCTCCCATCCGCACCAGCAGTGGATCGGTGCCGGGAAAGACGCGGCTGTTGAAGGTGAAGACGTTGAAGTCGAGCATCACCGTCGGATCAGGCGTAGCCGTTCCGGGCTTGATCGACCACTCGTTGAGGAAGATCGCGAAGTCGCGGTCGACGCGGCGCACCGCGGCGCCGCGCGGATGGACGATGAAGAAGCCGTGCATGCCGAGGGCGATCTGCGTCATCTCGTCGAAGTGCGGGTGATACATCAGCGTGCCGTTCTGCTTCAGCGTGAATTCGTATGCGAACGTCTCGCCCGGCGCGATCTTCGGCTGCGTCAATCCGGTCACGCCATCCATCCCGTTCGGCAGGATGAAGCCGTGCCAGTGGATCGACGTCCCCTCGGGCAATTTGTTCGTGACGTGGATGCGCACGCGGTCGCCTTCGAGTGCCTCGATCGTCGGGCCGGGAGTCATGCCGTTGTAGCCCCAGCAGTTGACGGTCAGGCCATCGACGAATTCGCGTTTCACCGGCTCGGCGATGAGGTGAAAAACCTTCACGCCGTTCTCCATCCGATACGGCAGCGACGCACCGTTCGGCGTGATGACTCGATGTAACACAGACACTCCTGTCTGTGCCGTCGCCTGCGTTGTTCCCCCCGAGGCACGGACAAGAGTGTCCGTGCTACCCAGGGCGCGTCTGGCGAGGAGCAGGCCCGCGGACGAGAGAAAAAACTTACGTCGGGAAAACATCTAGCGGCCTCCTTCGGCGGCGATGCCGTTCAGCACGCGATCGAGATCGTTGCGGGCGATCCAGTAATCGCGTTGTGCGTCGATCAAATCGCGCCGCGCCTGCGCTTCGCTCTGTGTCGCCTGCAAAACCTGAAAGATGCCGGCCACCATCGCGTTGTGCTCCAGCTTCGTCAGCTCGACGATGCGCTGCCGCCGCGGCACGATCACATCGCGGTAGTACTCGACCCGCGCACGCGCCTCGGCGACCACCGAACGCGCCGTGCGGAGTTGCGATGACGATTCGGCGAGCAACGCGTTCAGCGTCTCGCTCGCGCGCAGATATTCAGCCTCGGCACGCGAGCGCGCGGCCTCACCGTTGTTGAAGATCGGGATCGGGACTTCGAGGCCAGGCCCGACCGTCTTCGCGCCGCTCGCGTCGCGTTGATAGTGGACGTCGGCGGTCACGTCGCCGAGGGCGGCGAGACGGGCGAGCGGAATCCGCTGCTTGGCGAGGCCGGCCTCGCGCCGCGCGATGTCGATGTCGAGACGGCGCGCGGCGGCGAGCTGTTCGAGTTGCTGCTGATCCAGCTCCGATGCCGGGAGCGGTGGGAAATCGGATGGCAGATGCTCGTCGATCGATGGATCGTGCGAAGCCATCGAGCGAATGAGCGCTTCGCGGGCAACGAGCAGCCGCTGCTCCTCGCGCGCCAGATCGACCTTCGCCTGTTCGTACCGCGCCTGCTCGTTCTCGAGATCGAGATCGGTGATGTTCTGCGCGTCGTGCTGCCGCTGCGCGAGCTCGACCGCCGCCTGCGCCGCTTCGAGGTTCACGCGGCTCTGCGCCACGCGCTGCGAGGCAGCAAGCAGTTCCGTGTGCTGCTCGCGCACGCCGGCCGCGAAGCGGAGCACCTCCGAGGTCACGCGGAGCTTCGCGGTATCGAATGCCGCGCGGCCCGCGGCGCGACGCCGCCGCAATTGAATGAGATCGACGAGCGTCTGCGCGATTCGGAGCTCGAACGGCCGGACCGGATCGCTCGGAAAACGGAGCTCCGCTTCGAAGAGCGGATTGCGGACGACGCTCGCCTGCAGCAGATCGGCGCGCGCGATACCCAGCTCCGCGAGCGTGACCTGCAGCCGCGGATTGTTCGCCATCGCCAGAGCGACGGCTTTGTCGGCAGTCAGCTCGCCGGTTTCTTTCGAGTCGACGTTCGTCCGTTCCGCGACCGCCTGCCGAACGTCGCTCGTGCTCGGAACAGAGACGCATCCGGATGCGATGAGAGCGAACGCGAGGAACAACTGCTTCTTCACGTCGTACCTCCGTGATGTCCCTTTGCGGCTTCCTCGACGGAGCTCGGTGCCGGAGCGTCGAATTCGTCGGGACGCAAGGCTCCAGGCTGAGTATGTGTGATCGGTGGTGCGATGACGGCTGACGCTTTCGTCGAAGCGCCATGCTGCATGCCCGGCATCGTCGAATGATCCATCCCGGCCATTGTCGAGTGGTCCATCGCGGGCATCTTCGTGTGATCCATGCCCGCCATCTTTGTGTGATCCATCCGCGCCATCTTTGTGTGATCCATCCGCGCCATCTTTGTGTGATCCATCCGCGCCATCTTCGTGTGATCCATCCCAGGCATCTTCGTGTGATCCACCCCAGGCATCGGCATCGTCGAGTGATCCGTCCCGGGCATCGTGGCGTGCTCGTCGGCCATCGCGGTGACAGCAGGCGGTTCGGCGGCAGCGTGTTCAACGTGGCCCCCTGCCGCGTCGAATGCGGCCGCGCTCTTCGAGGCCATCGTTTGCTTCCCGCCGCAGCCTGCAATCAGCAACGCGACGACGCACGCGAAGGTGCGAACGTGATGCTTCATTTGTGAGTCTCCGTTTCGCGGAACGTCGATCAGTGCGCGGAGAGAGAGCGAGCGGCTCGCGCGGAGGCGGGATCAGATCAAATCAGGAATGTGCCGGCCAGCAGATGCAGTCCCACATCCTGATCGCAGCGCAGCGCGCCCAGGGAGATGAAGCTGCGATAGGCACTCGCGTCGATCGGTGCCGGGGTGCGGACCGAGGCAAGCGCCGCGAGCTGGAACGAGCGCGGAACTTCCGTCGCCATCCGCTTCACCGGCTCCTGCTTTTCGCGTGCAGGCATCGTCTGCTTCGCGGCATCGTCATGCCGGCCATTGATGATGCCGATGGCGTAATGACAGAGCGGCAGCGCCTTGTGGATGTAGGCGTGGAACGGCAGGACGCAACAGCCGAAGACGAAGATCACCGCGACGAGGAGCGGAACGGTCGCTCCGAAAACCCAGGCGGCGGCAATGGCGGTGCGTCTCATTCACGGTCCCTAACGGCGCGAGCTGCCGTGGCGTTCCCTCGATGGCCGGACCAGCGCGACATGAACCCGCTTCGTCACGCCGTCCTGCTCCGTCCATGCCACATACACATCCTGCCCGACGACCGCCGCGCGTGCAAATGCCGCCGCGCGCGCAATGTCGACCGACGGACCTCGCGCGCCGTTTCGAGGCACGAGCCGCGCGCGCAGCTCCGCGCCGCCCGGCATCTGCTCGAGCCACGTGACGACCGCCGTCTCCGCGTCGGGCATCACCACATCCATGCGGCCGAGCGGATTGCCGTCATCGATCACGACCGGCGCTTCGAACGTCGCTCCGCCGTCGCCGGAGAATGCGACGTACGCACGCGCCCGCTCCCCCGGCGCCGTGAACCATGCCGCGGCAACGTGGCTGCCGCGCGCGTCGAGCTGCGGACCGTTGACCGGACAACCGCTGATCTTCCAGCCATCGGCGTGAACGAGTCGCGGCTTCGACCAGCCGGATGGCGTCTGTCGAATGACAGCGATGTCGCGGACCTCTTCCGGCGAGCGGTCGCGATACGCGATGACCGGACGCCCGCCGGCGATCGTCATGCCGGTCGCACAGCACTCGCACGTGCGATCGTCGAGCTGCACCTCGGAACGGACTACGCCCGCGGCATCGATCGTCGCGTAGCGCAGCGTCATGTTCCCTTCTTCCTTTCCCTCGACCATGTTCCGGCCGTCGAGCCAGGTGACGCCGATGCCGCCTTGCGGCAGCGCGGCGAGCGTGACGAAGCCGTGCTCGCCCTTCTTTCCGTCGCGATTCAGGAGTAGCGGCACGCTCCAGCCGCGGCCGCCATCCCTTGAGATCGCCACCCGCACGTCGGAGACCCAGCCCTCGCCGCTCGTCTGCAGCCAGTGCGCGAAGAGCGTTCCGTTCGCGTCCTCCACGATCGACGGGAAGTCCGCCCAGTTCACGACGAAGTCGCTTCGCCGGGCCACGGTGCGCGGCGGCGACCATCGCCCGCCGCGATAGACGGCGAAGCGGAGCGACGTCTCCTTCGTATTCGCAACCGGCTCGAGCCACGACAGCAACAGGCCGTCGTGCATCGCGAAAAGAAACGGCTCGGCCGAGCCGGCCGCGGCAGGTGCGCCGACGTCGACGATTGCCGGAGAAGCCCCAAGCACCGCGCATGTGATCGCGAGCACGAACAGCAGTCGAGCGAAGGCCATCGAGGTTCGATTCTACGTGACGACCATCACACGATCGAGGTGCGCGTCCGCACCGTCGAAGCAGTCATCGAAATAGCACATTGCAGGCAGAGGTTCGAGACATCGTGCATCACGACCGATCGATGACGAAACGCCTGGCGACGGCAGCGACCGTTGCACTCGTGTTGTTCGTCACCGCCACTGTGCCAGCCGCGGCAGTGTGCTGCCTCGGACCGGCCGCAACGATGGCCTCGATGCAGTCGATGTCGTGCTGCACGGAAACCTGCACGATGTCGAACGCCGCGGGCAGCAGCCGTGATCACGACGTCACGCTGGCCCCTGCTCCGTCGCCGCAACTGATCGCAATCGCGGTAACCGCGATCGTCGAGCCCGCGAGCGTGCCGGCCAGCATCACGCCCATCGCGCAAACGGTCATCGAGCCGTCGCCCCCTCCCTTCCTGCTCAACGCCCAATTCCGCATCTGATCCGGCGTCTCCTCGCCCGCTGACGTTCCACCCGAACGCATTGAGGAGATCCGTACGTGTTCACCAGGTTCATCGCCGCGGCAGGCTTCGCGCTGATTGCCATGACGGCACCGGACGATCCGGCCGTCGACAAACTCGTTCACGAAGCGCTCGATAAGGCGCCGGAGCTCGCCGCCGCCCGCGCGTCGCTCGAAGCAGCGCGCCGCCGCATCGAGCCGGCGCGCACGCTGCCCGATCCGAGCGCATCCTTCATCTATCAGAACGACGGCCGCGCGCCGTCGCTCGGTAGCGCCGAAGGGAGCTTCGCCGGTCTGATGCTCAGCCAGCCGCTCCCGTGGCCGGGCAAGCTCGCCCTCGCGGCCAAAGCGACAGCGAGCGAAGCGCGTGAGATCGAAGTCGGTTCGCTCGATCGCGCCGCGCTGACGATCGAAGCCCGCGTGCGGAACGCGTGGTACGACCTCGTGCTCGCCCGCGCACTCGACCGCCTCATCGAAGAGCGCCGCGAGACCGCGCGGCAGATCGAGGCAACGACGCGCAATCGATACGCCACCGGTCTCGCCGCCCAGCAGGATGTCCTCCGCGCGCAGGTCGAGCTGGTGCGCATCGACGAACAGAAATCATCGCAGCGTGCGGCGATCGCCGGACGCCTCGCGGAACTGAATCGACTCATGGGGCGGCCGCAGGATGCAGCGCTCGAGACCGTCACCGAATTGCCGCCGGTCGGACCGCTTCCTTCGACGGAAAGCATCGTTGCAGACGTCCTGGCGCGCAGTCCCGAATCGGCCGCCGCGCATCAGGCGGTTGAGACCGGCAAGCTGCGGATTGGGATCGCGAAGAAGAACTTCCTCCCCGACTTCGTCGTGAGCGCCGGCTCGATGTACCGCGGCAACTTCGCGATGGGTCCGATGTGGCAGGCCGGCATCGGCATCTCGCTGCCGCTCTGGGCGAACAAGCGCCAGCAGAACCAGCTCGCGGAAGCGGAGGCGCTCGCGGCCGGGCAGACGTCGAAGCTCGACGTCGTGCGCGGCGACCTCGAACTGCGGACGCGCGAACGGATCGCGCAGCTCGAAAGCGCCGGCGAAGTCGCCACGCTCTACCGCGAGAAAGTCGTGCCGCTCGACGAGCTCTCGTACGAATCGGCACTGGCGAGCTATCAGGCCGGCAAGGTCCCGTTCATCACCGTCTTCGACGCCGTGAACACGCTTTACAGCGATCGCGCCATGTACCTCGCGCGGCTCGCAGAAGCGGCGAAGTGGCGCGTGGCGATCGATGAAGCGGCGAGGTGATCATCATGAAAACGAAACTTCCCTGGATTCTCACGATTCTTCTCACCATCAGCCTCGTCGCGGTCGTGATCGCGCGTCCAAGCGCGAAACCGCCGGTCGCCGCGGTGCAGAAGAAAGCGCTCTACTGGGTCGATCCGATGCATCCGCAGTATAGGTCGGACAAACCGGGCAAGGCGCCCGACTGCGGCATGGAGCTCGTGCCGGTGTACGACGACGACCGGGAGCTCACGCCGCAGGTGCAGCAGCTGATGGGCGTGAAGAGCGGCGTCGCCGAGCTTCGCGACGTCGGCCGCAGCATCCGCACCGCAGGCCGCATCGCGGTCGATGAAACGCGTCTCTACAAAGTCTCGGCGAAGTTCGACGGCTACATCGAAGAGCTGTACGTCAACGTCACGGGACAGCAGATTCGCCGAGGTGAGCCGCTCTTTTCGGTTTACAGCCCCGACCTGCTCGCGACGCAGCAGGAGTACCTGCTCGCATTGCGCGCCGCGAAGCAGTCGCCGTCGCTGCTCGAGGCGGCGAAGCAGCGGCTGCTCCTTTGGGACATCTCATCCGCCGACGTGCGTGCGCTCGAGCGGAGCGGCACCGCGCGCAAGTCGCTCACGATCGCGTCGCCGGCGAGCGGCTACGTGCTGAACAAGATCGCCGTCGAAGGGGCGAAGGTCACGGCCGGCGAGCCGCTGTTCGAGATCGCGAACCTCGACCGCGTCTGGCTGCTGGCGGATGTCTATGAATCCGAGCTTCCGTACATCCGCATCGGCGCAACGGCGGCCATGACGCTCTCATACATCCCCGGCCGCACCTGGAACGGCCGCGTGACGTTCATCGCCCCGACCGTCGATCCGATGACCCGCACCGTGAAAGTGCGCGTCGAATTCGACAACCGCGACGGCGCCCTGAAACCCGACATGTTTGCCGACGTGGTGATCGAACAGCCGGCGCGCAGAGTGATCGCCGTCCCCGACTCCGCCGTGCTGCAGACCGGCACCCGCAACATCGTCTACGTCATCAAAGACGACGGCACCTTCGAGCCGCGCGAAGTGACGCTGGGAACGAAATCCGATCGCTACTACGAGATCCGCGGCGGGGTGGCGGCGGGAGAGAAGGTAGCGATCGAAGCGAATTTCCTCATCGATTCGGAATCGCGTTTGAAGGACAGCCATGCACATTGATGCCCCGAAGGGGCTACGGCCATTAGCCGGTGGTGCGCGCGTCACGCGCGCGACCACCGGACGCGTGCGTCCAAACGGATGCGACCCCGGCCGGGGTCGCGGAATCCCGCACCCCGCGGGGGTGCGGTTACATCGACCATCGTCGCCATCCGGTGGTAACGCGCTTCGCGCGCAACCACCGGCTATTGGCCAGAGACGCCTTCGGCGTGAGGTTGAATCATGATTGAACGCCTCATAAGAATCTGCGCCACCAACAAATTCATCACCCTCACCATCGTCGCGGTCCTCGTCTTCATCGGCATCTGGTCGATGGACCGCATCGCGCTCGATGCGCTGCCGGACCTTTCCGACACGCAGGTGATCATCTATTCGAAGTGGGACCGCAGCCCCGACATCATCGAGGATCAGGTCACCTATCCGATCGTCACGTCGCTCCTCGGCGCGCCGAAGGTGAAGGCGATCCGTGGCTTCTCCGACTTCGGCTACTCGTACGTCTACGTCGTCTTCGATGAAGGAACGGATGTCTACTGGGCGCGGTCACGCGTCCTCGAATACCTCTCGAAAGTGCAGGCGCAGCTGCCGCAGGGGTTGAAGACGGAGCTCGGTCCCGACGCGACCGGCGTCGGCTGGGTTTTCCAGTACGCGCTCGTCGACAAGAGCGGTCGGCATTCGCTGGCCGACCTCCGCTCGTTGCAGGACTGGACGATCCGCTACCAGTTGCAGTCCGTGCCCGGCGTCGCGGAAGTCGCGTCGCTCGGCGGCTTCGTCCGGCAGTACCAGATCACCGTCGATCCGAACAAGCTCGCCGCCTACCGCATCCCGCTGATGGAGGTGATGGAAGCGGTGCGCGGCTCAAACAACGAAGTCGGCGCGCGCCTCGTCGAGTGGAGCGGCGCGGAGTACATGGTCCGCGCCCGCGGCTACGTGAAGAACATCGGCGATCTCGAACAGATCGTGGTGAAGAGCGACGAGCGCGGCACGCCGGTGCTGCTGCGCGACGTGGCGAACATCCAGCTCGGACCGGAGCTGCGGCGCGGCGTCGCCGATCTCGATGGCGAAGGAGAAGCGGCCGCCGGCATCGTGATCATGCGCCAGAACGGGAACGCGCTCGAAGTCATCAAGCGGGTGAAGACCCGGCTCGCGGAGATCGGGAAGACGCTCCCCGCCGGCGTGGAGATCGTCACGACCTACGACCGCTCCGATCTGATCGAGCGCTCGATCCACGCGCTGAAGCACGAGCTGATCATCGAGATGATCATCGTCTCGCTCGTCATCCTCCTTTTCCTCTGGCATCTGCCGAGCGCCGTCATTCCGATCATCACGCTTCCCGCGGCGATCATCCTCTCGTTCATCCCGATGAAGATCCTCGGGGTCAACGCCAACATCATGTCGCTCGGCGGCATCGCCATCGCCATCGGCGCGCTCGTCGACGCCGCGGTGGTCGTCGTCGAGAACGCGCACAAGAAGCTCGAGGTGTGGGATCGCGAAGGGCGCAAGGGCGATCACAAGGAAGTCGTGATCAAGGCCATTCAGGAGGTCGGGCGGCCGAGCTTCCTCTCGCTGATGGTCATCGCCATCTCGTTCATGCCGGTCTTCGCGCTCGAGGCGCAGGAGGGGCGGCTCTTCCGACCGCTGGCCTTCACGAAAACGCTGGCCATGGCCATCGCGGCGATTCTGGCGGTGACCCTCGATCCGGCACTCCGACTGCTCTTCACGCGGAAGCCGCGCAAGGTTCTGCAGGAGTCCGATCATCCGATCTCGAAGATCTTCTTCAAGCTCTACACGCGGCCGGCGAAGTTCGTGCTGCGCTATCCGCGCGCGGTGATCGCGGTCGCGTTGCTCGCCGTGCTGCTCACCATTCCGGCGTACCGGAAACTCGGGCACGAGTTCATGCCACCTCTCAATGAAGGCACGATCCTCTACATGCCGACGACGCTGCCCGGCATCTCGGTCGCCGAGGCGCAACGGCTGCTGCAGAAGCAGGACCGGATTCTCAAGAGCTTTCCTGAGGTCGAGCGCGTTTTCGGGAAGGCAGGACGCGCGGAGACGTCGACCGATCCGGCGCCGTTCTCGATGATGGAAACGATCATCGTCCTCAAGCCCGAATCGGAATGGCGCAAGGGACTCACGTACGAAGCGCTGATCAACGAGATGAACGGCAAGCTCGCCATCCCGGGACAGATCAACGCCTGGACGATGCCGATCCGGAATCGCATCGACATGCTCACCACCGGCATCCGCACACCGGTCGGCGTGAAGATCTTCGGCTCCGATCTGAAAGAGATCGAGGCCATCGGCAAAGAGGTCGAATCGATTCTGCGCAACGTGCCCGGCACGCGCAGCGCGTACGGCGAGCGGGTGGCGGGCGGCTACTTCGTCGACTTCGATCTCAACCGCGAACAGATCGCGCGCTACGGCTTGCGCATCGACGACGTGCAGAACGTGATCGTGACCGCGATCGGCGGCGAGAACGTCTCGACGACCATCGAAGGGCGCGAGCGCTATCCGATCAACATCCGCTACCCGCGCGAGATGCGCGACGACGTCGACAAGCTCTCGCGCATGCTCGTGCCGACCATGAGCGGCGCGCAGGTGCCGCTGGGACAACTCGCCACCATCAAGCTCGTCGAAGGTCCATCGATGATCCGAGACGAGAACGGCCGCCTCTCGGGCTACGTCTACGTCGACGTCGACACCGAAAAACGCGACATCGGCGGCTACGTCGACGACGCGAAGAAGGCGGTCGACTCGCAGCTGAAACTGAAGCCCGGCTATCTCCTGGCGTGGAGCGGCCAGTACGAATCGATGGTCCGCGTGAAGGAGAAGATGAAGGTCGTCGTTCCGCTGACGCTCTTCGTCGTCTTCCTGTTGATCTACCTCAACACGAAGTCGTTCCCCAAGACGGCGATCATCCTGCTCGCCGTCCCCTTCTCCGCCATCGGCGCCGTCTGGCTGCTCTACTTCCTCGGATACAACATGTCGGTCGGCGTGTGGGTCGGCCTCATCGCGCTGCTCGGACTCGATGCCGAGACCGGCATCTTCATGCTGCTCTATCTCGATCTGGCGCACGACGAGCGGGTCATCAACTCGCGCGACGATCTGAAGGAAGCGATCCTCCACGGCGCCGTGCAGCGCGTCCGTCCGAAGGTGATGACCGTGGCCTGCGCGTTCTTCGGCCTCGTGCCGATCATGTGGTCGACGGGAGCCGGCGCGGACGTGATGAAACGCATCGCCGCGCCGATGATCGGCGGCCTCGCGACGTCATTCGCGATGGAGCTGCTGGTCTATCCGGCGATCTATCTGTTGTGGCGCGGACGCCGTTTCGCCGAGGACGAGCAACGCATTCATCACTGGTGGCCGCGCGCAGCCGCGGTCGCAACCGCCATCGCCGTTGCGGCGTTCATCTTCTGGCCGCACACCGCGCCGGCTTCGCTCTTCCCACGTTACGAATCGGTGCGGCAGGCGCTGCTCACCGACTCGCTCGAACAGACCAGATCGGCCGCGAGTCAACTCGCCTCGACCGCGCGCGAGGCAGGTCAGGAGCGGATCGCATCGCGAGCCGGAGCGCTGGCGAAAAGCGGGTCGATGAGCGCGGCGCGCGATCAATTCGCAGGCCTCTCCGAGGCGATGATCGCCTACCGGACGGCCGAAAATGAACAGCCGAAGCCGCAGGTCGTCTACTGCTCGATGTCGAACCGCTCCTGGCTCCAGCCGAAGGGCAACATCTCCAATCCGTACTACGCCGACGCCGCGATGCGCGGCTGCGGGGAGGTCAGATCGAACTGATGGGTCCCGGCCTTGCACTCTTCCGACGCCGGAGGAAGGCATGAGACTCGACGACCAGCGGCGCAGCTCGAACGTTGAAGATCAACGCGGCGGAGGATTGGGACTGCCGGTCATCGGCGGCGGAATCGGGACGATCATCATCGTCATCGTGGCCGCGCTCTTCGGCGTCAATCCGCGCGCGTTGCTGCAGCAGGGAAACGCACCGGCGCGGCAACAGGCGCCGGCACAGGCGGGAACGACGACCGATCCGCAGGCCGACTTCGTCGCCGCGGTCCTCGGCGACACGGAAGACGTCTGGCACGCGTACTTCCGCGAGCACCTCGGGCGCGAATACCAGGAGCCGCACCTCGTCCTCTTCACCGGAGCCGTGCAGTCGGCGTGCGGCTTCGCGCAAGCGGCGACGGGACCGTTCTACTGTCCGCTCGACGGCAAGGTCTACATCGACCTCCAGTTCTACCGCGAGCTGAAGGAGCGCTTCAGCGCGCCGGGCGATTTCGCGCAGGCCTACGTCATCGCGCACGAGGTCGGCCATCACGTGCAGAACCTCCTCGGCACATCCGACAAAGTGCACGAGCTCGAACAGCGAGGATCGGAGCGACAGGCCAACGAGCTCTCCGTCCGGCTCGAATTACAGGCCGACTGCTACGCCGGCGTCTGGGCCAATCACGCGCAGAAGATGAAGAACATCCTCGAGCCGGGCGACGTCGAGGAAGCGCTGAACGCCGCGACCGCGATCGGCGACGACCATCTGCAAATGCAATCGCGCGGCTACGTCACGCCCGACTCCTTCACGCACGGCACCTCGGCCCAGCGCGTGTCGTGGTTCAAGCGCGGATTCGAGGGCGGCGAGCTAAAGAATTGCCAGACGTTTAGATAGCCATCACTCCGGCAACTGCTGCTCCGGATTGAAATCGGGCGGCCGCGGACCACCGGCGGCGTGCGGATTGCGCAGCCGGCTGTGCCGGTAGCCGTACACCGCGTAGAACACCATTCCCACCGCGAGCCACCAGAAGAACCGCCACCATGACGCCGGCGGCAGGTAGATGGCCAGCCCGATGCAGGAGAGCACGCCGAGGATCGGGAAGAGGTACGTACCACCCGGAACGCGGAACGAGCGCTCACGATCCGGGTCCTTGATGCGCAGGATCATGATCCCGAGGCAGACGAGGATGAAGGCGAAGAGTGTTCCGATGTTCGTCAGATCGACCATCGAATCGAGTGACGTGAACATCGCCGTCACGCCGACCAGCACGCCGGTAATGATCGTGCCGATCCACGGCGTCCCGAAGCGGGGGTGAACCTTCGAGAAGAACGGCGGCAGCAGCCCGTCGCGCGACATGGCGAAGAAAATACGCGGCTGCCCGAGCTGAAAGACGAGCAGCACGGCCGTGTGTGCAACGACCGATCCGAGCGCCACGACGCCGACCATCCACCCCGGCATCGCGACGAACCTCATCGCCAGCGTCAGCGGCTCGGCCTGTTCGCTGGAGAGCGTCTTGACCAGGGCGTGATACGGAATCATCCCGGTGAAGACCGCGGCGATCAGCGCATAAATCAACGTGCAGACGATCAGCGATCCGATGATGCCGATCGGCATGTCGCGCTTCGGATTCTTCGCTTCTTCCGCCGTCGTGGAGACGGCGTCGAAGCCGATATAGGCGAAGAAAACGATGGCCGCGCCGGTGGCGATGCCGTGGAAGCCGTTCGGAGCGAACGGATGCCAGTTCGCGGGCTTCACGAACTTGAAGCTGACGAAGACGAAGAAGCCGAGGATGACCAGCTTCACCGCCACCATCCAGAAGTTGAACCTGGCCGACTCGCGGATGCCCCACACGAGCACGACGGTGATGAAGGCGACGATGGCGAAGGCCAGAATGTTGAACACGATGGGGATGCCGAAGATGTGCGGTGCGTGCGCGACGAGGTCCGGCATGCGCGCGGCGGCGGTCGTGTAATCGATGGTCAGCCACGGCGGCAAGTGGATGCCGAAGCCCTGGAGCAGGACATTGAAGTAATTGGCCCAGGAGATAGCGACCGCGACATTGCCGATCGCATATTCGAGCGTCAGATCCCAGCCGATGATCCAGGCTACGAGCTCGCCCAGCGTCGCGTACGAGTAGGTGTACGCGCTGCCGGCGACCGGCACCATCGAGGCGAACTCTGCATAGCACAAGGCGCTGAACGCGCAGACGATGGCCGTCAGCACGAATGACAGCATCAAGGCCGGGCCGGCGCCGGGCCGGTGCGCGTCGCCCGCGGCCGCGGTGCCGATCGTCGCGAAGATGCCCGCGCCGATGATCGCGCCGATCCCGAGGGCGATGAGGTTCAGGGGTCCGAGAACTTTCTTGAGCTGATGGCCCTCTTCCTTAGTCTCGGCGACCAGGTCGTCGAGCGACTTCGTGCGGAACAGATCGCGAATATCCATGCGTGGCCGAATGATGGCACAACCAGTATCATCCGACGACCCCAATGCCTTCCTTGCGCTTCGCCCGCCTTCTCCCTCTCCTGCTTTCAGCTCTCCCTCTGTTCGCTGGCGATCCATATCTGGTGAAAGACGTCAACACGTCCTGGAGTGATCTGCGCCTTTCTTCGCGGCCCGAGGGGTTCATCAACCTCGATGATCGAACGTTGCTCTTTACGGCGTCCGCCGAGGTCTCGCGCGAGCCGTACGTGACCGACGGCACGGTCGCCGGAACCAGGCTGCTCAAGGACATCAATCAAGGACCGTACTCGGCGTCGGACCCGGCTTTCTTCCGCGCCGGCAACACGATCTTCATGTTCGCCACCGACGCGGAGCATGGCCGCGAGCTGTGGCGGACGGACGGCACGGAAGCCGGCACGACGCTGATCGCCGATCTCATGCCCGGACCGGCCTCGAAATTGATCGGGACGGCGGTCGATCACGGAGGGAAGTTGATCTTCGCCGTCGGCCCGCTCCAACCTGCCACCGGCGTCACACTCTGGTCATCCGACGGCACGGCTGCAGGCACGAAGCAATGGTTCGCATTCCAGCCTCCTCAAGGCGGATTTGCGCAAGGAGCCGAGTCACTCCTGGAGTATCACGGACGCGTCGCCGTCGCCGGCTACGACGGCGTCTATCTCACCGACGGCAAAAGCGCTGAGGTGCTGACGACGAAATGGGAATGGGCGGGAGAGCCACGGCTCGCGATCGCCGGGGACAAGCTCTTTTTCTACGTAAGCCCCACCACGAGTGACTCCCGTCCGAGTCTCACGGAGATCGAAGTGTGGGTCTCCGACGGGACGGCGAACGGAACGCACGCCTTTCGCAAAATGAAGCGCGGCTCGGGCGCCAACTCGCCGAGCGCAATCATTCCGGTCGGAAACAAGGTGCTGCTCACCGCCCTCGATGACTTCGGTACGCCACATGTCACGGTCACGGACGGCACCGAAGGGGGGACGGAGTATCTGATGTTTGGGGCTCTGGGCGACACGGCGACGATCGGTGGCACCGTGTGGTTCGTTTCATCCAACCGGCTCTGGAAAACCGACGGCACCAGCGCCGGAACGTCGTTGTACGCATCGTTCGTCTCCAAGATCACTTCCGTGAGCGCGTACGGGTCGAGACTGATCTTCAACGGTCATGATGAGAGACTCGGCGATGGGACCTTCATCAGCGATCCGGCCACCGGCAGCATTCTTCCACTTCATTCGGCGGACGGCACCCAACTGGCATCGACTGAATCGACCCGTTGCGGCGTAATCGGCGGGCGTGCCGTTTTCGCCGGCGGCACTCACGCTGACGATTTCGAGCCGTGGATCACAGACGGAACGGACGCAGGAACGTTCAGCCTCGGCGATCTCGATCGCAACTACCCGGCATCGTCGAACCCGCGCTCGTTCTTCGTCGCCGGCAACACTCTCGTCTTCTCGGCGCTCGACTCATCCGGCTCGCAGCAGTGGTGGCGAAGCGATGGAACGGCCGAAGGAACGAAGACCCTGCCGGCATGGCCATTCTCGGGAAGCAGTACACGCTCCGCGCTCTGGAAAGGCCGGACCTACATCTCCGATGGGCAGCTGTATCAGCTCACTGATTCGACTTCGGAGCTGCAGAAGGTGTTTCCGTTTCCGGACCACTCGAAGTACTTCGAGCTGCATGCGGGAGCGGACGCGCTGTACCTCCGTGCGGAGGAAGGTCTGTGGCGGTGGGACGGTTTCGGCACGGTCCCCGGTTTTGTCGTCAACGACTTCAGCGGGGCGCTCCGCCCGACGACAGTTTTCGATTACGTCGGAAAAACCGTCATCGGAGGGGCGGACAACATCCGCATCGTCGACGGCGGTACCGCTTCGGTGTTCGCACACTGGCCGGGCGGTGCCCGTATCGCAGTCGGCGGCGGTTTCATTTACATGCTGGTCGGCAAGGGATTTGGTCAGACCGAGTTGTGGCGATCGGATGGGACACCGGGCGGGACACGGCTCATCAGGTCGATTCCGCTCGTGCTAGACCACGGCAAGGTGGACTTCGTTGGCGCGGGTGGGCATCTGTACTTCGTCGGCGGCGCCTCTTCCTCCACGGACGATCTATGGACAAGCGACGGTACGGCGGCAGGCACGCATTTCGTCGCGTCGATCGCCGCAGCGCCGGTGGCGGAGACTCCCGCGCTCGCGGTGCTCGGTGAACGGGTGATCTTCATGGTCGCCAATTCGGCGACCGGCCAGGAATTGTGGATCTCGGACGGCACAGTCGCCGGCACGAAACTGCTGAAGGACATCGAGCCCGGTTCCGGAGGATCGCGTCCAAGCCGGATGACTGCTTTCGACGGCCGCGTCTATTTCATCGCAACCACGACGGCGCAGGGGACGGAGCTGTGGGAGACGGACGGAACGACGGAAGGCACCACCATCGCTGCCGATCTCGTTCCGGGCCCCGGCTCATCGGGGCCGGACGCCCTCGTCGCAGCAGGGAACGTCCTCTACTTTCCGGCGACCGATCCTCTCCTCGGCCGCGAGTTGTGGGCGGTGGTGGCGGAGACGGCAGTTGCCGTCAACGACGTCCGCGCGACCGAGGGTCAGCCTGCGCGGTTCACGGTGACGCTGCCGAAAGCAAGAGCGTCGCGCCTGACGATCGACTACATGAGCGAGGGGGTCACCGCAACGGCGGGCAGCGATTTCATTGCAACGGCGGGATCGATCACGTTCGAGCCTGGCGAAACGAGCAAGGAGATCGCCGTACCAACGATCGCCGACTCGATCGACGAAGAGAACGAGGTCTTCCGGCTCGCACTCGCCAACGGAAGCGTCGTCGGCTCCGCGATCATCGAAGGACCGAACCCGTCCTCCGATCTCCAGCTGTCAGTGCAGATGCGGCCGGGACCTGATTCGTACCTTCATCCACTGCTGACCGTGAGCAATCGCGGGCCGTCGGACCTTGCGACCTCCAAAGTCGATCTCTCCTTCTCCCCAGCGCGCACATTCGGATCGCATTTCACCGATCCGATCGCAAATGGCAGCACCGCGACCTGGGGGACCGATGACGTCTTTGCCTACCCCACTGGAATGTGGTGGGGCTCCGTCTCATCGGCACAACGCGACGCGAATCCCGCCAACAACGTGGTGATCGGCCGTTACGCCGCGGCGAACGGCGGCATTCTGAGCTATGCGCCCGCGGACCTGCGCCCCGGCGACCATGCGACGCTCGAGATCCGATCGACGACGCTTCCAACGCAGAATCCCGTCTCTTCGAACCCAGCGGTCGTTTCAGTCTCATCCGTGACTGCCGGCTCAGGATGGGACACGGCTACCTTGATCGCGGTCTCACCGGGCACGGCGATCGTGTCCACACCGACAGCCGGACAGGTCACGGTGACCGTACTCGGTCCGGGCGAAACGTTCAGGTTTCCTGCCGCGATGCAGGTGAGTGCACCCAACACGCAGGTCGGCGTCCCGACGACGGTTCATATCGAATTCAAAGGCGCGGCGCTGAATCAAAGCACGCCGGGTGGCACGATCACGATCCTCGACGGGGCCACCGTTCGCGCGGCGGCTCCGGTGACGCAGCCAGTCACGACGATCGCGGTGGATACCGGCGGCCTCGGCACTCATACGCTGACCTGCCGTTATTCGGGTGACGCGACCTACGCCGATGAGGCCACGACCACGACATTGACGACGTCCAAAGGAACGCCCCAGCTCTCGCTGCACGGCCGCGTGCTGGCGGATGGACAGACCGAGATCACGCTCACCGTGACGGGATCGCCGCTCGCGACGCCGAGCGGACACGTGCTGATCCAGGAAGGACCTCTTCACAGCGACTTTCCGATCCTCCTGCAGGAGCTCCAACCCGGCGTAGCCACAGCGTCGAAAGTGCTCAGTCTCACTCCCGGTCCTCACCCGATCGCGGCTGCATTCCTCGGCGATACAAACTACGACCAGGTGCTCACGACGCTCGTTTTCGCCGATCGACGGCATACTGTCCGGCACTGATGTACATTTCCGTTTCACTGAGGAGGCCCACCCCATGACCACGATCGAACAGAGCGCACCGACGAAGTATCCCGACGTCCGCAATTACATCGGCGGAACGTACGTCGACAGCACCGCTGACCAGCATCTCGACATCACGAATCCCGCCGACGGGAGCGTGATCTCGCGCGTGCCGCTTTCCGCGGCCGCGGATGTCGATCGCGCGGTCGCGGCTGCGCAGAAAGCGTTCCCCGGCTGGTCGGGAACGCCGATCAAGGAGCGGGCGCAGGTCTTCTACAGGTACAAGGCGCTGCTCGAGCAGAACATCGAGGAACTGGCGGCGCTCGTGACCGAGGAGAACGGCAAGGTCGTGAGTGAAGGACGGGCGGAAGTGCTGAAGTCGGCAGAGCTGTGCGAGTTCGCCTGCTCGCTGCCGCAGATCACGGCCGGCGAAGTTCTCGAAGTGAGCCGCGGCGTCGAATGCCGCGTGGAGCGCTACCCAATCGGCGTCGTGGCATCCATCGCGCCGTTCAACTTCCCGAACATGGTCCCGAACTGGACGATCCCGAACGCGATCGCCCTCGGCAACTGCATGATCCTCAAGCCGTCGGAGCAGGTGCCGATCTCCGCCGGCCGCATCGCCGAGCTGCTGCGCGAGGCCGGCCTGCCGGACGGCGTGCTGAACGTCGTGCACGGCGGCCAGGCGACGGTCGAAGCGATCTGCGACCACCCCGGCATCGAAGGGATCAGCTTCGTCGGCTCGACGAAGGTGGCGAAGATCGTCTTCCGCCGCGGCTCGGCGAATCTGAAGCGCGTGCTGGCCCTCGGCGGCGCGAAGAATCACCTCATCGTCATGCCCGACGCCGATCCGGAGATGACCTCGAGCAACGTCGTCGCTTCGATGTCGGGCTGCGCCGGACAGCGCTGCATGGCGGCGTCGGTGATGATGGCGGTCGGCAAGACCGATCACATCATCGAGCGGATGGTGAACATCGTGCGCGGCATGGTGCCGGGCGTGCACATCGGCCCGGTCATCTCGCGCGAGGCGAAGCAGCGGATCGAGGGCTACATCGCCGAGGCCGAGAAGATGGGCGCCAAGGTGCTCGTCGACGGCCGCGGCTACGCGGTGCCGGGAAAAGAGAACGGCTACTACGTCGGACCGACGCTCATCGACTACGTCACGCCCGAGATGCGCATCGCGCAGGAAGAGGTGTTCGGACCGGTGATGGTGATCATCCGCTCGAACGACGTCGATGACGCGCTGCGCGTGCAGCAGGGCTCGCACTACGGCAACGCCGCGAGCGTGTTCACGGAGAGCGGCGGCGTCGCGCGCTACGTGATGGAGAACGCCAGCGCCGGCATGGTCGGTGTGAACGTCGGCGTCCCGGTCCCGCGCGAGCCGTTCGGCTTCGGCGGCTGGAACGAGTCGAAGTTCGGCGTCGGCGACATCACCGGCCGCGGCTCGATCGAGTTCTGGACGAAGTCGAAGAAGATGACGACGAAGTGGAACAAGGAAGCGGGAGTGAACTGGATGTCGTAGGTGGCCGCTTTGAGCGTCATCGCCGTTCGACCGCGGTCACTCGGTCCTCCACGCGGCGGATCGAGCCGTTGATCGACACCAACTCGTCGTCGATCCGTTCGAGGCGTTTGTAGACGCCATCAAACTGCGTGTACATCTCGCGGCGCAATTGATCAATCTGCGGCGTCAGCACTTCGCGATCGAACCGCATCAGCAGATTCCAAGTCTCTTCAGCCATGAATAGATCGTACCTCGGAGCGACGGCAGGCACGTGGTTTCTACTCGATGTGGATGCGCAAAGACGCTGGTTGCCCGAAGCCGTGCTAACGTTGCGTGATTCCGAGGAGGCCCGATCTGGAGGTCGCAGCGACGATTCTCGTCGTCGACGACAACGCAATCAATCGTGCGCTGCTCGAAGAGGAGCTGACGCATCGGGGGTTCGCCGTGCGCATGGCCTCGGGGGGTGCCGAGGCGCTCGAAATGGTCGCCGCCGAGCGGTTCGACCTCGTGCTCCTCGACATCATGATGCCGGACGTCGACGGCACGCAGGTCCTGCGGCGGCTGCGCGAGAAATGGTCGGGGATCGAGCTGCCGGTGATCATGACCACCGCCCGCGCCGATCGCCGCGACATCGTCGGTGCCCTCGAGCTCGGCGCGAACGATTACGTCACGAAGCCGATCGACCTTCCTGTGCTCCTGGCCCGCGTCCGGACGCAACTCGCGCTCGGTCTCGCGAGCCGTGAGCTCCGCTCCGCGCAGCAGAAGATCCTCGATCTCACCGCTTCGGTCTCGGCCGCGAATCGCGACGTCGACTCGTGGTCGCGCGCGACGGCGAGCGAGATCTCGGAGTTGCTCAACGCTCAGGTCGAGGTCGTGATCGGCAAGCGCGCGGACGAGACGTCGGTCGTCGTGCACGAGACGAACCCGATCATCGTGCCGCGGCCGGAAATGGACGGTGACTCGATCCGCATCCCGGTCGAGTCGGCGGGACGGCACACGGGCGAGGTGATCATCCGCCGGCCGTTCGTCACGCGCGACGAGCGCGTGCTGCTCGAGAGCTTCGCCACGCAGCTCGGCGCGGCGATCGAGATGCGCGATCTGCGTTGGGAGCTGACCGCCGCGCGGCAGCGCTTCTTCGATCAGCGGAAGCAGATGCTCGACCGCGGCACGGTGCTGCTGCACGTCTGCGCGCGCTGCGGGCGCTGCTACGAGCACACGGTGCCGGAATGTCCCGAGGATGGCTGGCCGCTCGACAGCGGTCAGCTCGTTCCGTTGCGTGTCGCCGATCGCTACGTGTTGCGGCGGCGGATCGCCGTCGGCTCCACCGCGCGCGTCTTCGCCGCGGAGGACGAACGGCTGCGGCGTCCCGTCGCGATCAAGATCATCAAATCGGAGTACTTCAACGATCAGGAGATCCGCACCCGCTTCGAGCGCGAGGCGCAGGCGGCGGCTCAAATCGATCATCCGAACGTCAGCACCGTCTTCGACTCCGGCTCGCTCGACGACGGCTCGCTCTTCTTCGTGATGGAGCAGCTGCGCGGACTCGATCTGGCGCAGATGATCCGCATCCATGGCCGCGGCTCGCCGGCGCAGGTGGCATCGCTGATGCGGCAGATCGGCTCGGCATTGAGCGCGGTGCACAAGGCCGGCTTCATCCATCGCGACATCAAGCCGTCGAACATTTTTCTGGTCGAGGAAGGGGACGGCTTCCGCGCCAAGGTGCTCGACTTCGGCATCGCGAAATCGATCGACGCCGACACGACCATCACGCGTCACGGCAGCTTCATCGGCACGCCGGCGTACATGGCGCCGGAACAGATCGAGCGAAAGACGCGCCTCGATCCGCGCACCGATCTCTACGCCTTCGCCACCGTCGCGTACGAGGCGCTCGCCGGCCGGCGGGTGACGACGGGGAAAGAAGTGACGAAGGTTTTTGCCGAGATCCTCTACGAACTGCCGCCCGCGATCTCGACGTTCGTCAGCGGCAACGATGCGCTCGACGCAGAGTTCGCCCGAGCCCTGGCAAAGAACATGGACGACCGGCCGCCGTCGATCGCGGAATGGTCGGAGAGGACCGCTGCGATCCTCGATACGATGAGCGGCGAGCCCGCCTGGCCGGTGCATTTCACGCCGCAATCCGAAGCCGTTCCCGCTCCGTAGCTGGAGCATGTACCGCAACACCATCCTCGCCCTTTCTCTGCTCGCATCGTGCGCCGCGGGCGCCACGGAGCTCGTCGTCAACGGCAGCTTCGAACAGAACGGCGGAGTGGAGTCGACGGTCTTCGACGGCTGGACGCATTCGGATACCGGTTCCGGTTCGTGGTACGTGCAGAAGGGCCTCTCGCCCGCGCCGTCGTCGTTCGTCTGTTCCGAGATCCAGGTGCCTGCACCGCCGAGCGGCGTGACGGCGATGGTGAACGCGCCGACGAAAGGGACGCGCCTCCTCTATCAGGATGTGGCAATTCCGGCCGGCGTGAAGGCGACGTTCTCGTTCGACGTCGCGTTCTCGACGACGAATAATTTCAATCCCGCGGCGACGCTCGACGAGAACCTGCTCAATCAACAGTTCCGCGCCGACCTCATGGATCCTGCCGCGCCGCTCCGCGACACCGGCTCGGGCGTGTTGCTGAACGCGTATCAGACAAAGACGGGCGATCCGCTGCACTCGGAATACACGCGCATCACGCGCGACATCTCGGCATTCGCGGGACGCACGGTTCGCGTCCGCTTCGCCGAGGTCGATCATCAATTCTGTTTGCTCGCGGGGATCGACAACGTGTCGATTGATGTGACGCCGCTCGCGACGATCGAGCAGTTCAGCGCGGCGAAACAGGGCGATTCGACGCTGCTTTCGTGGCAGTTCAGCGGGTCGGCGTCGGCGTCGCTTTTCGATGTCACCAGCGGCTCGCCGCAATTGCTCGGCAGAGTCACACCGTCGGGCTCGATGACGGTGACGCAGCCACCCGGTGTCTACACGCTCAACGTTGATGGCGGTCCTTCCGAGTCGATCGTGCTGGCCGGATCGACGGCGGCCACCGGCACGATCGGCAGCGGCTTGCGCGGCGGAACAGCGGTGGCCATCGATCCCAATTCGGGTGAGGTGCTCGTCGTCGATTCCGCGGTTCCGTCGGTCGTGCGCATCGGCGCGCACGGCGTGCTGACGCGCGTCTGGGCGCAGCCGGGCGGCGGCGTGGCGATCGACGCGTCAGGCAATCTCTACGTGGCCGACACGGCCGATCACGAGATCCGAAAGCTCTCCCCCGACGGCCATCTCACGCACTTCGCCGGCTCGAACGCAAACCTCGGCGATACCGACGGCAACGGCATTCAAGCCCGCTTCAACGCGCCGTCCGGCATGGCGCTCGACGCGAACGGCAACCTGCTCGTCGCCGATACGGGCAATCACTCCGTGCGCCGCGTGACGCCGCAGGGCGACGTAACGACGGTCGCGCGATTCGACATCTCTCCGCGTTGGGTGGCGGCGGGCCCCGGCGGAACGATCTACGTCTCGAGCGATACCGATGTGCGGATCGCCGGCACCGGCGCGATCTTCTGGCCGGCCGGCGGCCCGATCGCCACAGACACGACGGGCAATCTCTACCTCGTCACGAACGGCACGCTCGTGGAGATCGCCCCTGATGGACACAGCACCGTGCTCGCGGGTGTCGCCGGCACGAGCGGAACCGCCGATGGGGCGGGAACGAACGCGCGCTTCGATCACTCGACGGCGATCGCGGTCGCGCGGACAGGGAGAATCTTCATCGCGGACCGGACGGCGGTGCGGATCGTCGTGCCTCCGGTTACTGCGGCGACGACGACTCGTCGCCGTTCCGCCGGACGCTAGGAGTGCGGCGGCCATGCCGCCGCTCGCGTCGCGAAGGCCATGCCTGAGCGGTGGGCGGGCGGCGTGGCCGCCCTGAACGAGAAGCAGCGGCGGCATGGCCGCCGCACCATTACTTCCTCACCCGCACCGGATACGGCGGACGCGCGGGCTGCGTGGTCGGATGCTCGGCCAGCTGCTTCATCGCCACTTCGATCGCCTTGTCGAGCTGCGGGTCGCGGCCGGCGATGATGTCGGACGGCGTGTCGTCGACGTCGATGTCGGGCGGCACACCTTCGTTCTCCACCACCCAACCGCCGTCGGGCGTCCAGATGGCGAGGTTCGGCGCGGTGATCGTGCCGCCGTCCATCAGCTCGGGAAATCCGAGGATGCCGACCAGGCCTCCCCAGGTGCGGCGGCCGACGATCGTGCCGACGTTCAGCTTGCGGAACATCCACGGAAGGAGGTCGCCGCCGGAGCCGGCGTTCTCGTCGATGATCATCACCTTCGGCCCCTGAATCGAGGCCAGCGGCGTCTTCAGCGTCCCGCCGTATCGCGTCGCCCAATAGCTGATGAGCGGACGCCGCAGGATGTCGATGTAGTAATCCGCCACCTGCCCGCCGCCGTTGTACCGCTCGTCGATGATGATCGCCTCGCGGTCGGCCTGCGGAAAGAAGTAACGCTTGAAGTACTCATGTCCGGCCACGGCGGTGTTCGGCACGTAGACGTACGCCACGCGGCCGTTCGTCTTCTCCGTGACGTAGCGCAGGTTGTGCTCGACCCAGTCGCGGTTGCGCAGCGCCGACTCGTCGTCGACCGGCACGACCTTCACCGTGCGCGAGCTGCTGCCGTCGGCATTCGGTCCGACCGTGATCTCGATGATGCGCCCCGCGGTCCTCTCGAAACGCTGGTAGATATCGTCGGGATAACGAAGCTCTTTCCCCGCGACCGCGAGCAGGTACTCGCCATCGACGACGTCGACGCCCGGCTCGGTGAGCGGCGAGCGCAGATCGGGATTCCAATTGAGCCCGCCGTAGACCTTCGCGAAACGATACCGCCCATTCTCGACCTTGTAATCCGCGCCGAGCAGTCCGCCCGGCACCGCCTGTATCTCGGCTAGCGAGTCGCCGCCGCCGCCGCGATGATGGCCGACCGTCAGCTCGCTGCACATCCACTGGATCACGCGCGTGACGTCCTGGCGCACCGCGAGGTCGGGCAGGAACACCGCGTACTTGTCGTGCATCCCCTTCCAGTCGGCGCCGTGATAGTGCGGGTCGTAGAAGTAATCGCGATTGATGCGCCATGCTTCGTCGTACATCTCGCGCCATTCGGCGAGCGGCTCGACGCGCACTTCGACTCCCGCGATGCCGAGCTTGTGCGCCTTGCCGGCGTCGATCTTGTCGCCCATGTCGGCGATCGACCACGACTCCTTCATCTGATAGAGCACGCGCTTGCCGTCGTTCGAAAGCCGGAAGTCGTCGACCCCGTCGAGCAGCGTGTCTTCCTTCCGCTTCGTCAGGTCGTAGCGCGCGAGGTCGGACGGATTCGTCGTCGAGTTGAGCCGCGACGCGCCGCTGTTGCGCAGATAAACGAGCTGTCCGCTCTTCGCCACCTGCAGTCCGGAGTAGAGCGCGGGAGGAAGCGGCATGGCCTGGATGCGCTGCCCGAGGCGATCGAAATCGATCGTGACCTTGACCGGCTCCTTCTTCGCGTCGTCGCTCTTCTTCTCGTCGCTGGCCGATCCCTTTTCTTCGTCGCTCTCCTTCGCCAGCGGCGAGACGACGCCCTTCGGCAGCACCGCGAGGTAGATCTCGTTCGTGGCCCGGACGTCGTTGTTCGACTGCGAGAACCAGTCGGCGACCGGACCGGCGTCGGTCGACGAGGTGAAGTAGAGGTACTTGCCGTTCGAGTCGAATACCGGATCGCGGACGTCGGAGAGTCCGTCGGTCACGTTGAACGACTTCGCCTGCTCGACCGACCAGAGCGCGAGCGTGTGCAGGTTCGTGCCGCCGGCGCGCGTGTACGCGAGCCACTTCGAGTCGGGCGACCAGGCGTGATCGATCGAGATGCCGGGGCGGTACAGCGCGTTCGACATGATCTTCGCCGTCGTGCCCGACGCGACGTCGGTCACGAACAGCGCCTGCGAGTTGTCGACGTAGCTGATGTGCGTGCCGTCGGGCGACCAGCGCGGGTCCTCGTAGAAGCCAGCGCCGGTGACCTTGATCGCGCGCGGCGTCCCGCGGCCATCCTGATTCGCGATGCGCAGCTCGTATTCGCCCGTCTCGTCGGTGAAGTACGCGATCGACTTGCCGTCGGGCGACCAGGCCGGCGAGCGGTCGTTCGCCGCGACCGATTGCGTCAGGTTGCGGTCATCGCCCTTCTCCATCGGCACCGTGACGATCTCGCCGCGATACTCGAACGCCGCGCGGGCGCCGCTCGGCGAGAGGCCGACGTTGCGGATGTACTTCGCTCCCTTCGCGTAGCGAGGCCGCGTCTCGACGAGATCGGCGGCGACGCCGATCTTCAACCGCGCTTCCTTCTGCGATGCGGGATCGAAGACGTGGATGTAGCCGGCCTGCTCGAACGTCACCTTGCCGTCGCCGGCGGTGGCGTCGATGATCGGGAAATCGCTGAAGCTGGTGAGCTGCGAGACCTGCTTCGACTTCGTGTCGTAACTGAACAGGTTGAACTCGCCGTTGCGATCGGAGAGGAAGTAGACGCGGTCGCCGATCCACATCGGATCGGTGTCGTTGCAGCGCGTCACCGGCTGCGGGATCTGCTCGGTGGCGTTCGTCGCGAAGTCGAAGATCATCAGCCGCGACGCTGTGCCGCCGCGGTAGTTCTTCCACTCCCGGAATGCCTCAGCGATGGGGAGATAGACGATCTTCTTTCCATCAGGCGAGAACGCCGCCTTGACGCCATGCGGGATCGGCAGCTTCGTCACCGCGCCGCCGGTCACCGGGACCGTGAAGAGCTGCTGGTAGCGGCGCGTGTGCACTTCGCGCGGCGAGGCGAAGAGGATCGACTTGCCGTCGGGCGTGAAGCCGAGGGCCACGTCGTTGTACGGGTGGTACGTGAGCCGCTTCGGGATGCCGCCGGTCGAAGGCACGACGTACACGTCCGTGTTCCCTTCGTACCGCCCGGTGAACGCGATGAGCGATCCGTCGGGCGAGTAGCGCGGTCCCGACTCGATGCCGGGATGCGACGTCAGGCGCTGCACCCGGCTGCCGTCGGGATTCGCGACCCAGAGGTCGTTCGCGTAGGCGAATGCGATCTGCCTTGCGGAGATCGCCGGATCGCTCAGGAGGCGGGTGTCGTTGATGTCGATGGCGAAGACGGGAAGAGCGAGAAGGAGGAGCGCGAAAGACACGAGTTTCCGCATGGAAGCGGAGTGTAACGGAGAGTGCTGAGTGCTGAGTGCTGAGTTCTGAGTACGCGGCCGGACCGGTGCTGAGGTTAGGGCGGAGTCCCGGCGCGGCACGCCAGGGTCAAGCTTGCCCGGCGGGACTCAGCACTCAGCACTCAGTCCTCAGCACGCCTATGCGGCCTGCGGCATGGTGCCCGAGCTCAGAAGGCCTCGGGACATCATCCGCCAGAGCCAGCCCATCGCGTTGTGCAGATGCAGCGTGGCGAACAGCAGCAGCACGCCAGCCACCGACATCAGCCATCCGCCGGTCGGGTCCTGAAGAATCCAGTAGCCGAAATCGACCTCGCCGCGGAACTCGCTGAACGGCGCCGCGATGAACGCCGCGGCGAGCGTGAATGTGAAGACGGAAGCGATCCAGGTCGCGATCCCGAGCGGGAACTTGAGGAAGAGAAAGAGCGCGCCTTTCCACGTCGACGCGTCCTTGAACACAGCCTTTAGCCACTGCCATACGCCGCGGGTCTCGGTGCGTGGTCCGGCGGACGGCGCCTCGCCGAGGAGCCACTTCGAGAGCACGCGCTCGAACTGCCCGAGGCCTTTGATGCAGATCACGAACAGCACCGCGAGAATCAATCCGATCCAGAGCAGCGACAGCCCGAGCGACAGCGCAAACCCGGTGACGAGAAAGACGAAGTAGGCGATGCCGAGCGGAAAGCCGAGCCAGACGTAGGCGACGTTCGCGTACGTACGCCCGCGAGTCGCAACGGTGAAGAAACGGCGGATGGTGTCGAGTGCAACGTTGTCGGTCATGGCCAGCTCCTGCGTGTTGGTACGGGGAGGGGGCGGGCGGGTTTCATCGGAGTGCGGCGGCTTGCCGCCGCTGTGGATTGCGCAAGCTTGCTTGCGCGATGTGCGGTGAAGCCGCACTGCACATTAGCCGGGGGTGCGAAGAGCACCCCCGGATGAATGTGTGCGAACGTCTCGTGCCGCGACAGCGGCACTGCAACGGGCGCCTGATCGATCCATTTTCAGTGCCGCTGTCGCGGCACACCGCGCGCTTCTCTTGTTCCGGGGGTACATTCGCAAGCGAATGAACCCCCGGCTACGATGCACTGCCGCTTCGCGGCAACTGCGCAGGCTTGCCTGCGCGCTCGATGCGCGGCGGCAAGCCGCCGCAATCCAGGGCGGCAGCGAGCTGCCGCACTCCATCACGAGCTACACTGCCACCATTCAGGAGGCCCGATGACCTACGTCGAGGATGACATCTCTCCGAAGACCAAAGTCTCTCCCTACGTCGAAGACTTCATGGCGGAGGTGAAGGCGAAGAATCCCGCCGAACCGGAGTTCCATCAGGCGGTCTTCGAGGTCGCCGAATCGGTGGCCATCGTGCTCGACCGGCATCGCGAGTACCGTTCGGCGCGGATCCTCGAGCGGATGGTCGAGCCGGAGCGGCTCATCATGTTTCGCGTTCCCTGGATCGACGACCGCGGCGAGATCCGCGTGAATCGCGGCTTCCGCATCGAGATGAACAGCGCCCTCGGTCCGTACAAGGGCGGCCTCCGATTCCACCCCTCCGTCAATCTCGGCATCCTCAAGTTCCTGGCCTTCGAGCAGGTCTTCAAGAACAGTCTGACGACGCTGCCGATGGGCGGCGGCAAGGGCGGCTCGGACTTCGATCCGAAGGGGAAGAGCAACAACGACGTGATGCGCTTCTGCCAGGCGTTCATGTCGGAGCTGTTCCGCCATATCGGCGCCGATACCGACGTGCCGGCGGGCGACATCGGAGTCGGCGGCCGGGAGATCGGCTACCTCTTCGGGATGTACAAGAAACTGCGCAACGAGTTCACCGGCGTCCTGACCGGCAAAGGATTGAACTGGGGCGGCTCGCTGATTCGCCCCGAGGCCACAGGGTACGGCTCGGTCTACTTCGCGGCGGAGATGCTCTCCACGCGCAATCAAACGCTCGACGGCAAGGTCTGTCTCGTCTCCGGCAGCGGCAACGTGGCGCAGTACACGATCGAGAAGCTGATCCAGCTCGGCGCGCGCGTGGTCACGGTCTCCGACTCGAACGGTTACATCTACGACGAAGACGGGATCGATCGGCGGAAGCTCGACTTCATCTTCGATTGCAAGAACGTCCGCCGCGCGCGCATCGAGGAGTACGCGGAGAAATTCAAGAGCGCCGTCTACACGCCGCTCGCCGCGGGCGCTGAATTCAATCCACTCTGGAACCACAAGGCCGATTGCGCGTTTCCGAGCGCGACGCAGAACGAGATCAACGCACGCGACGCGAAGAATCTGCTGCAGAACGGCGTGTTCGTTGTCTCCGAGGGATCGAACATGCCGACCACGATCGGCGGCGTGAATCAGTTCATCGACGCCGGCATCCTCTACGGACCGGGAAAGGCCGCGAACGCCGGCGGCGTAGCGACGTCGGGACTCGAAATGAGCCAGAACAGCATGCGTTTGTCGTGGAGCCGCGAAGAGGTCGATCAGAAGCTGCAGGTGATCATGAAGCGGATTCACGCGACGTGCGTGGAGATGGCGGACCGCTTCGGCACGCCGGGAAATTACGTCAACGGCGCGAACATCGGCGGATTCCTGAAGGTGGCGGACGCGATGATGGACCAGGGCGTGGTCTAAGTGTGACCGACACCTTTCACCCGGCCGAGGTGAAGAATCTCGGGACGTGGCTGCAGGGATTCCAGCAGCTCGAGCGGCATCGCATCCGCGACATCCTCCTCGTGTCGAGCCTCTTCGATTTCTATCTCTTCGAAGAGGAAGGTCTGCTGTACGAGCAGATCCAGAGCGAGTACCAGGGCCTGCAGCTGTCGCACACGCCGGAGCTCCGGCGCGTGTCGAGCGAGAAGGAAGCGCTCGAGGTGCTCGACGGCGGCGCGCGCTTCGATCTCATCATCACGACGCTGCACATCGAAGGGACGACGCCGCTGCAGCTCGCGCGCGCTATCCGCAAGCGCGGCGTGCGCATCCCGATCGTCCTCCTCGGCTACGACACGCGTGAGTTGAACGACCTCCTCACCCATCACGACACGTCGGTCTTCAGCCGCATCTTCGTCTGGGGAGGAAACTTCCGGCTCCTGATCGCCATCGTGAAGAGCCTCGAGGACGAGCTGAACGTGGAGGAGGACACGAGCAACTTCGACGTGCAGTGCATTCTCGTCGTCGAGGATGACATCCGCTACGCGTCGCACTTCCTGCCGCTCCTCTATTCCGAGGTCATGCGGCACTCGCGCGATCTCATCGCAGAAGGGGTCAACAAAGCGCACCGGTCGCTGCGGATGCGCGCGCGGCCGAAGATTCTGCTGCGCACGACGTGGGAAGAAGCGATCGAGTGCTTCGAGAAATATGGGCAGCACATCACCGGCGTCGTTTGCGACGTCCGTTTTCCGCGAGCCGGCAAGGTCGATGAGCGGGCCGGATTCGAATTCGCGAAGCTCGTGCACGACCGCTACTTCGACGTTTCGGTCCTTCTGCAATCGACCGATCGCGACGCCAGCGATATCGACAACGTGAACGCGCTGTTCATCTGGAAGGAGTCGCCGACCTTCATCGATGACTTCCGCGCCATGCTTCGCGAGCATTTCGCGTTCGGCGATTTCGTCTTCCGGATGCCGGACGGGCGGGAGGTGGGACGGGCCACCGATCTCCGCTCACTCGAGGAGCAGGTGCAGCACGTTCCGGATGAGAGCCTCCGCTTTCACGCGGAACGGAATCACTTCTCGAACTGGCTCAAGGCGCGGACGGAGTTCGATCTGGCCAAGAAATTACGACCGAGAAAAATCGACGACTTCGCGACCGTCGGCGAGCTGCGCTCGTTCCTCATCCGGCAGCTGCACGAGCATCGCTCGTTCCGCCAGCGCGGATTCCTGACCGAGTTTTCCGAAGACACATTCGATCCCGAGACGTCGTTCGCCCGCACCGGAGGCGGTTCGGTCGGCGGGAAAGCGCGCGGACTGGCGTTCTTCAACGCCCTGCTTTCCGCGTACGACGTCGGGCGGCGCTTCGAAGGACTCGGCATCGAGGTCCCGCCGGCACTGGTGATCGGGACCGATGTCTTCGATCGCTTCATGGCGGACAACGGTCTGCAATCGATCGCCCTGGCCGGCATGAGCGACGAAGAGATCCTCATGCGCTTCCTCGCCGCACCGCGGTTCCCGGCGACGACGAAGGGCGACCTCGACGCGTTCCTCGAGCTCTGCCGGCATCCGCTCGCCGTCCGCTCCTCGAGCCTGCTCGAGGACTCGCAGTTTCATCCGTTCGCCGGCGTCTACCAGACGTTCATGATTCCGAACAGCGATGACGATCCGGCCGTCCGGCTTCGCGAATTGATCACCGCGATCAAGCGGGTCTACGCCTCGACCTTCTACGAATCAGCGCGCGAGTACCTCAAAGTCACGTCGCTGCAATTCGAAGACGAGAAGATGGGGGTGATCGTCCAGCAGATGGTGGGAGCGGCGCATGACGATCGCTTCTATCCGGAGATCGCCGGCGTGGCGCGGTCGTACAACTTCTATCCGGTCGCCGAGCAGAAACCGGAAGAGGGCATCGTCTCGATCGCGCTCGGGCTCGGAAAGACGATCGTCGAGGGCGGGGCGTCGGTACATTTCTGTCCGCGGTATCCCGATCATCTGCAGCAATTCTTTTCGCCGCGTGATGCCACGCGTAACAACCAGAGGGAGTTTTACGCGTTGTACATGACGCCGCAGCACGAGATCCAATCGATCGCCGACGAGCGCGTCGTGACGTACGACCTCGCGACGGCGGAGCGCGACGGGACGCTGCAGGCGATCGCGTCGACGTACTCGGCGGAGAACGACGCGTTGTACGACGGGGTCTCGCGTCCCGGCATGCGCATCGTCACGTTCGCGCCGATCCTGCGCAGCAAAATGATTCCGCTAGCCGAGTCGATCGACTTCCTCTGCAGGCTCGGCTCGTGGGGAATCGGGACGCCGGTGGAGATCGAGTTTGCGGTGAATCTGCCGGCGCGCAAACTCGGCGTGCTGCAGATCCGGCCGCTCGCGCTGAGCCGCGAGATGGAGCAGCTCGGACTCGGAGAGCATCCGGACGAAGAACTGATCTGCCGCAGCTCGCAGGCCCTCGGACATGGCGTGATCCGCGGCCTGCGCGACATCGTCGTCGTCGACATCGATCGCTATGACCGGATGAAAGCGCACGAGGCGGCATCGGAGATCGCAAGGATCAATCAGCAGCTCGTCGAGGAGCGCCGGCCGTATCTGCTGGTCGGACCGGGACGCTGGGGCAGCCTCGATCCGCTGCTCGGGATTCCGGTGAAGTGGGAGCAGATCTCCGGCGCGCGGGCGATCGTCGAAGCGGGCTTCCGCGACATCAGCGTCGACCCGTCGCAGGGGTCTCACTTTTTCCAGAACCTGATCGCGTTTCAGGTCGCCTATTTCTCGACGGGCGCGCGGGTGCGGGAGAGTTTCGTCGACTGGAAATGGCTGGCGGCGCAGAAACCGGCAGGCTCAGCCGCCTTCGTGCGCCACATCCGGCTCGACAACGGGATCGTCGCCATGATCAATGGACACACGAAACGCGGCGTGATCCTGAAACCGCACTGAAATACCGAAGTACGGAGCGATTATTATTACGCCCACGTGTTCCTCGGTACTCTTGTCCTTTTATTCGCCGTTCAGGCGCAGGCGCCAGCTCTCGTCACGCCCGCTGACCAGACTGCCGCGCTCCAATTCACGCAGGCGCTGACCTCGTCCCGCATCCGCACATTCACCCCGCTGGCCGCCGATCCCGACGAGCTGGGCGGCGATCCATGGCTGAGCGTCCGCAATTTCTTCGGGCGCTACGACTGCATTTCGATCCCGTCGTACAAGGTGTCGCGCGACGGAGAGTGGCTCGTCGTCGACGCCGACGGCAGCGGGACGCTTCGCAACGCGCGTCACAACGTGCGTGCGATTCCGCAGCGCTGGTACCTGCGATTGAATGCCGCCGGCGCGGTCGTGCAGGCGATGAGCGAAGCCGATTTCATCGCCGACATGCTGATCCGCGCAGCGGACGACGACGCGCGCCGGGCGATCGTTCTGAAGTACGACGCCATGCTTCCGGAGATCGCGCATCGGATTGCGGAGCTATCGATTCGAACCGACCGCGTGCGTCTGCGGCCGGCGGCGCTGTTCCTCGCCGAGTGGACGCAGCACATCGACGACCCGGCCACTGAGACCTACGCCTGGTGCGCGCTGGCGCGCCTGGCGCGGTACGGGCGCGACACGCCGACGGCGATCCGGATGGCGGACGTTGCGCGCGCGGTCGCCCGGCGCAGCGATTCGTGCGAGCTCCATGCATACGCAGGCTTCGTCGCCGGCACGGTCTGCGAACTGAGTGACGGGCCGCGCATCCACGAGGCGCTCGACCCGGTCGTCGCCGAAATCGACGCTCTCGACGACCCGGCTCCCGCAGGCTGGGCGATCAATGCGCTCGCCGGACTGCAGTTCGGCACCGCCGATTTCACCGGCACCTACCAGCGCCTTGCCGAGTTGCTCGAGCTCTCGAAGCGCTACGGCTGGCGCGATGGAGAGCTCCTCGGATATCAGGGCCAATCGGCAGTCAAGGCCGCGCTCTCCGACGGCCCGGGAACGATCGAGATTGCGTCGCGGACCGCCAACGTCGCTCATGAATTGATGAACAGGGAGTTCGAGGCGCGCTCCTGCAACATGATCGGCGAGGCGTACGCCACGGACGTGACGCCCAATTTCAAGCTCGCGGTTCCATGGCTGGAGAGGGCGCTGAAGACCGCGCCGAAAACGGTGGCCATCGCGGCGATCTATCACGTGAACCTCGGCCTGGCGCTCGTCGAGCTGGGGCGATTGCGGGAAGCGGAGCCGCATCTGCAGCCGGCCCTCGATAACGGGCGGGAGGCGAAATTCATCGTCAATGCCTTCGAGCTCGGAGCGCATCTCCGCCGCGCGCAGGGCCGTTACCGCGAAGCGATGGACTTCACCCGCCAGGGGATCAAGGAAGGACCGACGAGTCTCTTCATGGTGTGGCAGTTGAAGGGCGAGCTCGGGCAGATGCTGATCGAATGCGGCGAGCAGGAAGACGGGATCGAGGAGTTGCGTGAATCGATCGACCTCGTCGAGGCCCGGCGCGTCCTGAGCACCTCGAGCGGCATGATCCGCGCGCGCTATTTCGAAACGCGCCAATGGGTCTACGCGACCCTCCTCGACGTGCTCCTCGGCGAGAAGCGTTACGGCGAGGCGCTGGCGATCGCCGAGCGGATGAAAGCGCGATCGCTCGACGATTCCCTCGCCGACGCGAAGACGCCGCTGCCGCTCTCCGCCGCGGAGTTGGAGCAGGAGCGCGCGCTCAATCAGCGCGTGGTCGATCTCAACAAGACGATCATCACCTCGCCCGGCAAAGCGGAAGCCGAAGCGCGCAAGCAGTTGCGTGTCGCACGCGCGGAGCTCGAGCTGTTCTCCGAGGACATGGCCATCCGCCATTCGCACAGCTTCGCCATGCACGCCGGCACCGATCCTTCCGATCTCGTCGCCGCGTGGCACGGCGCGCCGGTGATCGAATACGCCGTTCTGCCCGATTCGATCGCCGCCTTCGTCGTCCGCAACGGCAGGGTCGTGGCGCGGAAACTTCCGCTGCCGCGGGAAACGATCGAGTCGACGACGAACCGCCTGGTGCAGAGCATCGAACAGCGCGATCTCGAGTATCAGCACGATGCCCGTAAGCTGTACGACGCGCTGCTCGCGCCGGTCGCCGATCTTCTCCCCCCATCCGGCGCGGTGACCATCGTGCCCGACGGTTTTCTGTGGCGCGTTCCGTTCGATGCGCTCCGCACGCCGGCGCGCAAATTCGTCGCTGAAAAGTACTCGCTCGCCTACGCGCCTTCGCTGCTGATGCTCGATCGCGCACGTCATCATCATCCGGAGGCCGCGGCGAAGGAGCTGCTCGCGTTCGGCGATCCGGTCATCGGCGGGACGACGAGCGGAATGGCGTCGGCGTACCGCGATCTTTCACTCGGCGCGCTACCCGATGCGGTGCGCGAGGTACGCGCGCTCTCCAACCTGTACGGCCATGCACAGAGCACGGTGCGCATCGGCAAAGAGGCCACGGAATCGTCGCTCAAGAAACTGATCGGCAATTACCGCGTCGTCCATCTGGCGACGCATGGAATCGTCGACGACGCCTCGCCGCTCTACTCGGCGCTCGTCCTGGCCACGACACCCGGCGATGCCGATGACGGCCTGCTCGAGATGCGCGAGATCGGCGAGCTCGATCTGCACGCCGACCTCGTCGTCCTCTCCGGCTGCGACACCGCGCGCGGCAAGGTCTACCCCGGCGAAGGGGTCATCGGGATGTCGTGGGCCCTGCTGACCTCAGGCTGCCCGACCACGGTCGTCAGCCAGTGGGTGGCCCCGTCGCGCAGCACGTCGAAGCTGATGATCGAGTTCCATCGCCGCCTCCTCGCCGGCGAAACGAAAGGCGACGCCCTGCGCCACGCCCGCCTGGCCCTCATGCGCGAGCCGAACTACAGGCACCCGTTCTACTGGGCGCCGTTCGTCGTCATCGGCGACGGGACGTCGGCGCTGCGCACGCACTAAAACGCAGGGCGGGCTGCAGAACCCGCCTTTCTTCGTCGGAACGAGGTGAGTCCCAATGTTTCTTACGCGTGGAGCGATTCGTTTCATGCGTAGTGTAAGTGCCGATGACGCCACGGATGACTTCGGCGACGCCAATCGTTGCGCGCGCAGATCCGGCTGTGGCGCGGTCGAGACCAATCCTGGGCACTCGCCAGCTCCGTCCAGTGTTCGCCGTCGCGGCGGTTCGTCCGGCTGTTTCCGATCGAGCGCCAGTTCAAGTCCTTCTTCGACGAATCGCTGACGAATCTCAGCAACCGTGTTCGTAGGAAGGTCGAATGAAGAAGGTCTCTGGTCCAGAAATGCAATTATCAGCTGCGCTCTGTCGCAGCCGTTCTCCATGCGCACCCGCGTCGCTCGCAAGCACTGGCCTTCATACGTGAAGAGAGCGGCGAGTAAGTCACGGCTCAACTCGCAGAAGACCCTGAGATGGCCTGATACCGCTTGACGTCCGAGCCGCACAGCTCAATGTGCGGTCACCGGAACATCTATTGCTCATTGTTCTACTGAGCCAACCGCAATGCACCGCCCAAAGACAGGAACCCCCGCACACAGGCATCCGACCGGGCCGTGGATCGCAGGGAGTCGATTGCCGCAGGGGCAACGTCGCAAAGCGAATACTCGCCGGCGTCGGCGATGAGCGACAGCGAACAGTGCTCGCCGCAGGTGGGCGTGCCAAGCAGGTGTGGCGCGACGACGGCGCCGTCGTGCAGAAGCAGAGGCACCTTGCCACCCTCAGTCCCGGGAGGATAGAAGAGCGTCAGCGAACCGCCGAGCTGGTTTACGCGGACTCGCAGATCCTCGCCCAGCAAATGGTGATGAAAGATTCGCGTGGCGAATCCCGGCGTCTCGATGACGCAATCAAATTCCCGAGCTCCGGCCGGAATGGGTCTCCTCAGCTCGCCGGCCGCGTCCGTATTCAGCGGAAATACGATCAGGGTGTTGACATCGGTAGGAATACTCCACACGGTTGCCCCGGCAACAGGCCCTGTCTCCGATACCACCGTGATTACCAGCTGATCGTTGCGCCGCAGCATCAACTCGACATCACTCTGCGACCCATCTTCCGTGACTTCCGCGGTGACTGCGTCGCTTTCGCCACGATCGAACGTTTCGGCCCGAAGCGTATACGAGCCGGCGGGGAGGCCATTCACAACGAATGTTCCATGTACGGCCGCCGTTTGCACGAGCTCCCCGGAGGGCCCGCGAACGGAGACGAGCGCCTGATCGATCGGTTCGCGTCCGGCATCGACCACGGTTCCGCCGAGATGTGTCGGCGGCATTCTCAGATCGAGAGCGGCATCGCCGTTCGAATCGATCCTGAAGTGGATGTTCTCCAGTTGCCGAGTCACCATCAAGGCTTTGCAGTCAATACTCACCCGCCACGATGTCTGAATCGCTTCCGGAAGGTATCCGCTGAAACGGCCGCCTTCGTCGGCGTCGATCGGTATTGATGCAGAACCTCCATCGAATCTCAATACCGCCGGACCGAGGGGCTTGTTGCCGAGTTTCACGGTTCCGTGTACACGCGACACCGGCACGAGAATGCTGATTTCGGCCGGCCCATCCGGTCTGATTTCCTCATCGAGCCAGCGTTGATTTCCGTGATCGAGCACGATCAGACGGTAAGGCTCGGACACGATGCGTGACGATTCCCAATGTCCATTCGCATCGGCACTCGATTGCGTGACGGTTGTGCGCTCCCGTCCTTCGTCACGCTCCTGATCCATTTCGACCGTCCATTTCGCCCCCCAGGGATCGAGAGCGGGAGTCAATGAGACCCGGATCGTCCTGGGCCGGTCGACCACGAGCGGCGCGCTCAGCTCCGCTTCCTTGCCGGGCAGAATGTCGACCTTCACCCGCTGTGAAAGAAGTCCACGAGCGGCCGCGGATAGGTCGTATTCGCCAGGGGCGATCCCCTCGAAGGCAAAGAAACCTTTCTCATTGGGCCTCACCGTCAAAGTGAGCCCACTCAGTTTTTGAATATCGCGCACCTGCTCGGCGCCGACGGGCGTGAGAATCACATTGAGCCGGGTGAGTGCCGCCCTGACATCCGGCGCGACGCGCACAGTCCCTACGAGCGACGAACCGGGCCGGAACGTGCGCGGACCGATATCAATGGTTTGATGCGGTGCTCCCGCGACCGCCCATAGACGATGCGATATATGTCCGGTAGTGCGAATCCGAAGATCGTATGTCCCTGCCGGAATCTCACAGGTAAATCGGGCGTCCTCGACGACGCACCCTCGTTCGTCGTCGATCGAGCCATCGATTGAACGGAAATGGATGCGCATCGAGCTCTTCGCGAGAGTGTCGCCCTTTTCCGTCACGATCTGCCCCGACACCGTGGCAGTCGGAAGGGCCTGCAGATCGATTCTGTTCTTGCCCTCAGCAATTTCGACCGGTTGGACAGGCGACCACCACTCGCGCGCCTTCCACTGCACCAGCCAGTGTCCAACCGGCAGCTCGATCTCGCAGGCAGGCGCCGCACAGTCACCGAGAACGCGCGGGGCTGCCTGATGACCGCCGTCGTCAATCCGGGCCACGACGAGGGAGCCCCGAACGTCGCGGCCGGTGGCAATGGTGACACCCACCTTGAGTGTCGCCGCCCGCTGGGCGGCGCCACTCAGAAGAAGAGTCAGCAGCAGGTGGATCACGGCCTGTACCTGCAGGAGCCCTTCCAGCTACATGTCCAGGAAGTACCGCTCTGTTTCAGAGTGCAGGAACACGATGCACTGATACTGATCGCCACACACATTACGTGAGGGACGGCATTGGAGGCGTCCGACGCGCACGTGTAGCAGTGATAACTGCTCGTGCACGAGCTCATATCAGCGGCGCCGTATGTGCCGGCGCTCGCAAAGCAGGCGTCGACCGTGTTGCAGTTGCTGACGACATCATAGGCAGACGCGTCGTTCTGGAAGGGTTGCAGCTCGGCAAATGCCGCAGGCGCCACCGCGGACGCCATCGCTGCGAAGATCAGTGAGCAGAAAATACGCTTGGCCATAATTCTCCTTCAGTATTCCACTTTCGTCTTTGCACACCCTTGTGCTGATCAACCAGTTTCAATTCCGAATTGGCGGTGGAGTGTAGGCGACTGATTTAATCATGTCAATAAGGAAACTATTAGTTCCACAATGGCCACGATTCAGACGCTCTTATGCGTCTGAAACTCAGGTCGCTCCTATTACGGAGTGTCGCGCCACGCTCGTCCAAGGCGCGTGAGCATTAAATACGAGTGGTCGCATTCAGCCGGCGCGTTAATACGCCACAAGACAAATTGCGCAGCAACAATTGTCTGCGACTCGGAGGCATGGTCAATTCCATGAAGCGCTATGTGCGCGTCTTTCTTGGCTCCGACGATCTCGAGGTCGAGCTCTAACCATTCAAGTGAGATGTGCGAGGCAGGTCTGGCCAGTTACGACGCTCTGAAAAGGGCGTCGTCGAACGGCTGCTCACAATCGCGCCGCCCGACGTCGACCTCGACCTCCGCAGGCATCAGGTGCCATGGAAGTGCGTCGTTCTATTTCCGCGGTACGAGGAGTGTGAGAACTACGATTGGATCGGCGTCTCGGCTGAAGAACGATCGCCGTCGGCGGAGAACAAGGCCGCCGGACGTCCCGGGTCATTTAGCACCGCGAATCTCTTAGTCGCGAGAGCCCGGAAGCTCATGATTCCCACCTCGCTCGATGGCCCGCCTTATCGCGGCCTCCGGCGCCTCATCGGTCAAGGTCCCGTCGGACTTGATCCCGAGGCGTGCAAACAGCGTTTGCAAATCGACCGGATGCGGGTCGTCCTTCATCGCGGCGTACAGGTCCTCCAGCACCTTCGTCCCCGTCGCCGCGTCGCCCACCGCGAGGGCGCGGGGCAGATCCCACTCCTGATCGATCGTTCCGCCGGCGTTCAGGATCCCGCGCAGTGCGTCCTGCAGGCCGCGGCGGCCGGAGGTGCGGCGGCGGATCTCGACGTCGGCGACGAAGCAGAAGAGCGCGCCGCCCCAATACGTCCGGCCCCACGTGTGCGTGTGGTCGAGGCCGCGGTCGGAAGCCTGCGGTTCCCCTTTCGGAAGGCCATCGGCGAGGTCGCGCCAGATACGGGTCGCTGGATAAATGCCGGCCTGCGATCGCGCGATCGGCTCGACGTAGGTCGCGATTCCTTCCTCGATCCAGTGATGCTGCCGCTCCTGATCGGGGAACGCGAGATGCACGAATTCGTGCGTCAGCTCCCAGTCGCCGTCGAACGTCTCGCGCGTCGTATCGGCGCCGGCGCTGATCATCACCGCGCCGCCCCCGCCGCCCATCGTCGTGCCGCCGCCGATCCTGGCTCCGCGGGTGACGCGCACGATCAGCAGGACGTGCTTCATCGGCATCCGGCCGTAATACGCCGTCACGGAGCGGGCGGCGCGCCGCACCCAATCGCGGATGCGCTCGCGCGCGGCCGCCGTGCCGGTGCCGGTCATCGCCACATCGATGCGCGCTCCCCCTTCATCGATGACCTCGAGCTCGAAGCTCCCGAAGATGCTGAACACCGCGTCCGGAAATCCTCGGCATTCGTACGTCGATGGCGCACCGTCCGGCGCCGGAGTCATCCCGGTCGCGGCGTGCAGACCTTCAGCGGCGGCGAGGTGTACGCGCACGCGATCGGGAGTGCCCGGTGGATGGAGGAGCCACTCGCCGGGCGACGTCACCTCATCATCGAGATGAACGCGGTATCGCACGTGACACGTCCCGTTCGCACATGCTTCGCTGAGCACTTCGAAGGCGGAGTCGTGAACCGTTGCGCGGGCGGGGAACCAGGCCTCGATGTCGAGCTGGCCGGGATGCGAGAGCGTGACGTCGTAACGCCAGAGCGATTCCGCGCCGGCGCTCAGCGCGACGGCGAGGAGAAGCAGGGACGCTGCGCTACGGATGAAACCTGCGCAGTTCCTGAATGACGATGTGCGCATCGCTCCGATTCGCCGCCGGTGACTCGTCGAGCGCGTACTCCTCGATCGTCGCGGCGATGCCGAAGCGGCCGCCCATCGGATTGACGCGGACGATCCGCCCTTTGCAGCGGACGTTCACGGCGTCGGGGACGCGCAGCAGGAAATCGATCTCGGCATCGATGTCGAACGGCTGGTCGGAGCTGAAGAAGACACCGAGGCCGCTGAAATCGTGGGTGACGCTGGTCGTGTGACCGAGCTCGATCGGAAGTGTGAGGGGGAGACGTTCTGCTCGACGACGATCATCCATTAAGTTCTTACGCCACTTCCGGCTCGGCGATCACCGCCGGACCTGCCACCTTCATCAGCGCATAGTAAACCGCGAGGGCGACGCCGAAGCCGACGAACCACGCGTAGTCGTACAAAGACTTCATCGACGGGACGAACACGCCGATCCAGGCGAAGAAGCATCCGGCGAGCGTGGCCGCGATCGCGCGCCAGTTGAAGCCCATCGCATAGCGGTACGCCCCCTTCTCGCGATAGAGGTCGGCGAGAACGAGCTTCCGGTCGCGGATCAGCCAGTAGTCGGCGATGAGCACGCCGGCGATCGATCCGAGGCCGCCGGAGTATCCGAGGAGCCAGCTGAAGATGTAGCCCGACGGGTCGGCGAGCAGCCGCCATGGCTGCATCAGGATGCCGATGATGCCGGTGATCAGGCCGCCGGTGCGGAACGAGATGTACTTCGGGAAGGCGTTCGCGAAGTCGTTCGCCGGCGAGACGACGTTCGCCGCGATGTTGACGGACAGCGTGGCCACGACGACGGTGAACATCGAGATCGCCACGACCCAGGCCTGCGTGAAATGCCCGACCAGCTTGACCGGATCCCAGAGCTCGTTCATCGACTCGTTCGAATAGATCACCGCGGCGGCCGAGGTGATGATCACGCCCATCGCCGCGAAGAGAGTCATCGTCGTCGGCAGCGCGACGGTCTGGCCGATGATCTGTTCGCGCTGCGAGCGGCCGAAGCGGGTGAAATCGGGCATGTTGAGCGAGAGCGTGGCCCAGAAGCCGATCATCGCCGTGAGCGACGGGATGAAGACCGGCTTGAATTCGGCCCACGTCCGGAGCTTGCCGGGATGCGTGACGAGGTATCCGAGTCCGCCGGCGCGCCAGACGGCCCACGCCAGCAGCAGCGCGGTCATCACCAGCACGAACGGCGCGGCCCAGTTCTCGACCATCCGCAGCAGGTCCATGCCGCGATAAATGATGTAGATGTTGACGCCCCAGAAGATGAAGAACGAGAGCCACTCGGTCGGCGTGTGTCCGCTGATCAGCACTTTGCCGAGCATCGATGGCCAGCCCGGCACGATCGAGTGGACGAAGGTGAAGAGCGCCTGACCGCCGATCCAGGCCTGGATGCCGAACCAGCCGCAGGCCACGAGGGCGCGCATGATGGCCGGAAGGTTCGAGCCGAGCGTGCCGTAGCTCGCGCGGGCGAAGACCGGGAACGGGATGCCGTACTTCGTGCCGGGATGGGAGTTGAGGAGGATCGGGATGAGGACGATGGTGTTGCCGAGGAGGATGGTGATCAGCGCCTGCCACCAGTTCATGCCGGCGGCGATGAGGCCCGACGAGAGCATGTAGGTCGGGATGCAGTGGGCCATCGAGATCCAGAGCGCGGCGTAGTTGTAGGTGCTCCAGTTGCGCTTGGCGACCGGAACGGGCGCGAGGTCTTCGCTGTACAACCGGCTTCCTTCGATCGCCGCATGGTCGCGAAGCTCCACACGACCGTCGTCGTGGCGAATCACATCACCGTTCGTTTGCATGGACGAAATTGTAGCCGTACACTCCTGAGCTTCCACAAGGAGATGATCTATGGCCGATCTGTCGACAGAATTTACTGGGATTCACTTCGATAACCCCTTCATGCTCGCTTCGGCGCCACCGACGGAGTCCGACTCGAACATCATGCGGGCCTTCGAGGCCGGCTGGGGCGGCGTGGTGACCAAGACGATCGGTCTGCATCCGGTGGTCAACGTGAAGGGACCGAAGACGAAGTTCCTTCGCGTGGGCAACAACGACGCGCGCCTCTCGATGACGAAGCGCCCCGACTCTACGCTGATGGCGTCGTGGAACTGGGAGCTGATCTCCGACAAGCCGATGGACTGGTGGATCGGCAAGCTGGCGAACATCAAGAAGCAGTATCCGAACAAGGTCCTCGTGGCGTCGATCATGGCCGGTTCGGGGAACGACAAGGAACTGAGCAACTGGCAGACGCTGGCCAAAGCGTGTCAGGACGAAGGGGTCGACGGCCTGGAGCTGAATTTCTCCTGTCCGCACATGGACCGCATCGACATGGGCTCGAACGTCGGCAAGGACAAGGTCCTCTGCTCGGTGGTGACCGTGGCGGTGAAGGAAGTGGCGAAGATCCCGGTGTGGGTGAAGCTGACGCCGGCGACGTCGAACATCGTCGAAGAGGCGGAGGCGACGTTCCGCGGCGGCGCGGATGCGATCGTGTCGTCGAATACGTGGCCGTCGCTGCCGCTGATCGATCCCGACACGCTGGAGTTCGAGATGAACGTCGAGGGCTTCATCTCCCCCGGCGGCCTCGGCGGCCCGGCGATTCTCCCGCTGTCGATGGCCAAGATGGCGCAGATGACGACGAAGTTCCCCGACCGCTCGTTCTCCGGCATCGGCGGCATCTCGACCTTTGCCCACGCACTCAACTACTTCCTCCTCGGATGCGGCACGGTGCAGGTGTGCACCGCGGCGATGCTCGATTCCGCCATCGGCCCGAACGTGATCCGCAACCTGATCTCCGGCATGACCGACTTCCTCGAGAAGCACGGCGACAAGGGCTGGTCGCGTCTTGCGGACTTCCGCGGCATGCGCCGCGACCGGATCGTCGCCCACTCGCAGATCAAGCGCCCCGAGCAGCTCGACTACCACGGCGGTTACGAAGAGGTCGAGGGGTACGCCACCGTGTCATCCTGAGCCGCGCAGACGGCGAAGGACCCGTAGCAATCGTGCGCAACACCTACTTCGTCTACATGCTCACGAACAAGAACAAGACGGTGCTCTACACCGGCGTCATGAACTCGCTCGAGCGACGCATCTGGCAGCACAAGCAACACGAGATCCCGGGATTCACGAAAAAGTACAACTGCGACCGGCTGGTCTACTGAGAAGACTTCAGCGAAGTGACTGATGCGATCGCGCGCGAGAAGCAGGTCAAGGGTTGGACGCGCGCGAAAAAAGAGGCATTGATCGCGAGGATGAATCCCGAGTGGAATGACCTCGCCGCCGATTGGTACGGAACCCCGGTGTCACCCTGAGCCGCATAGACGGCGAAGGACCCGTACCTTCAGGCATCAGTCGTTTCAGGTTACGGATCCTTCGCCGTCTGCGCGGCTCAGGATGACACCCTTGGCCTCGCCGCGATTGGTACAAACCCAGGTGTCATCCTGAGCCGCATAGACGGCGAAGGACCCGTAGCTTCAGGCGCGAGTCGTTTCAGGTTACGTCCTTCGCCGTCTGCGCGGCTCAGGATGACACCCTTGGCCTCGCCGCGATTGGTACAAACCCAGGTGTCATCCTGAGCCGCATAGACGGCGAAGGATCCGTAGCTTCGGGCGCGAGTCGTTTCATGCACGGGTCCTTCGCCGTCTGCGCGGCTCAGGATGACACTGGCTCCCTCACCGGAAGTCGGTCAGCAGGATCGCGTCCTGGGTTTTGTTGGTTCGCGAGGTGTAGAGCTGCTTGCCGTCGGCCGAGAACGCGAACGCGCTGATGTCGGCTGACGGCAGCTCGAGCAGCTTGCGCGGGGGGCCGCCGGCGATCGGGATGCTCCAGAGCGTCCTCGGCGTGGACTCGTTGAAGTAGGCGATCTCGCCTGCCGGCGTCCAATCCCAGCCGCGGTCCGCGAGCCACGGAATCGTGCTGCGCGATGGACCGCCGCCGACCGGCACGTCCTTCAACACGATCTCCATCTTGCCGCCGGCAGCGGGAGTGAACGCCATCAACGCCACCGATTTTCCGTCCGGGGCGACCTTCGCGTAGCCGAACGAATTCTCCGAGACCAGCTGCGGCACGCCGCCGGTGATGGCCTGGCGCATGATCGTCCCCTTCGTTCCGGAGTAGACGAACCACGTCCCATCAGGCGCGATGCTCGGGTACCACTCGCCGCCGCCGCTCGTCAGCTGGCGCAGATTGTTGCCATCGACGTCAACGGCGAAGATGTGCGGCACACCATCTTTGCGTCCGCTGAACAGGACCGTCCGGCCGTCGCGCGACACCGACGGAAACTCCGCCGGAGTCATGTTCGTCAGCTGGGTCCGCGTGCCATTCGCATCGATCGTCCAAAGCTGATTCGCGCCCGGCTTGTACAGGGTGTAGATCGTCTTGTCGTGTGCGGCGGCGACGGAGAAGATGCCGAGCTCCGGGCCGGTCAGCAGCTTCGCGCCGTCGCCGTTCGGTGATGAAACGTAGAGCGACGACTTCATGTCGAGCTGCACGGCGGCGATCGTCCTGGCGTCCGCGGTGAGCGTGGCGCTGTTGTAGTCGTTCAGATCGGAGAAAATGCGCGAGCTCCGCCCTTCCGGATAGCTGACGAACCAGATCTGCAGGTTCGCGCCGTCCTTCTTCGCGGCGGTGACGATCACGCCGCTCCCGTCATTGAGCCAGGCGACGGACGTCAGATCTCCCCACGACTCGCCGAGGTGCGAGACGGCGCCGGTCGCGACATCGATGACTGCGATGTATTTGAGATCCGCGGCCCAGCCGGTCAACGCGGCAATGTGCTTGCCGTCGGGCGACCACGACGGCCGGTAGAAATCGAGGCGTTCGACGCCTTTGCTGACGTAGCGCACGACCGGATTCGTGCCGTCGGCATTGGCCATGACGAGGTGTGCTTCCCTTTTGTCCGGCGCGCCGCGGACGAACGCGATCCGCGTGCCATCGGGCGAAAACGTCACGGAGGTATCGACGTCGAAGAGGAGCTTTCGCGTGGTGCCGCCGAGGGTCGGGATCGATTGCAGGACGCTGTACTCCGACATCGTCGTCTCGCGCGCAGCGAAGTAGAGATAGTTGCTGTCGGGGCTGAACGAAAGGCCCTGAAAATCCTCTTCCTGCGGCACGGTGGTCTGCAGGTCGCTGCCGGTCGCCACCTGCCGCAGGTGGATTCCGAACTTCCCGCTTTCGTCGCTCTCGTACGCGAGGTACTTGCCGTCGGGCGAGATCGCGGCCATCTTGACGCGGCCGCTCGTGGTCAGCTTCCTGATCTGCATCCGATCGAGCGTGAAGAGCGGCGCGGCCGGCCTCGCGCGGATGCGCCACGCGGCAATGCCTCCGCCGAGGAGCAGCAGCGCAACAACGGCACCGGCGATCGCGACCCAGGGCCGGCGGCGAGGAAGTATCGGCACCACGACGGTCGGCATCGAGTGCGTGTCGGAATCGGATCGCGTGGTCAGCGTCTCGAACTCGTCGTGGATCTCGTGCAGCTCGATGGCCAGATCCTTCATCGATTGAATGCGCTGATCGGGATGCTTGGCCAGGCAGCGCCGGACGATCCGCCGGAGCTCGGCGGGCGTCGAGGGATTGATCCTGTCGATCGGCTCCGGCTGATCGTGCACGATCTTGTGCATCAGATCGACGTCGGAGTCGGCGGCGAATGCGCGGCGGCGCGTCGAGGCCTCGTACAGCATCGCACCGAATGAGAAAACGTCGGAGCGATGATCGACCGGCTGGCCCTGCACCTGCTCGGGCGACATGTAGCCGATCGTGCCGACGACGAATCCCTCGCGCGTCGCGTCGTCGTGGCGGACCTGCGTGACCTCGTGTGCCGCGGTCGACGGGGAGCTCGGCTCGATCAGCTTGGCCAGGCCGAAGTCGAGCACCTTCGCGTAGCCGTCGCGCGTGATCATGATGTTGTCGGGCTTGAGGTCGCGATGGACGATGCCGGCCGCATGCGCCTTGGCCAGTCCGTCGGCGGCCTGCGCCAGCCAGCCGATCAGATCGCGCAGCGAAGCGCCGCCGTTGATCTTCGTCCGCAGCGTCTCGCCGTCGATCAATTCCATGGCGATGAAGTGGACGCCCGCGTCTTCACCGACGTCGTGGATGGTGATGATGTGCGGATGGTTGAGCGATGAGGCGGCCTTCGCCTCCTGCACGAAGCGCCGGACGCGATCGTGGTTCTGCACGAGCTGCGGCGGCAGGACCTTCAGCGCGACGGTCCGCTCCAGCGTCGAGTCCCACGCTCTGTACACTTCTCCCATGCCGCCGGCGCCGAGAAGCTCGGCGATCCGGTAGCGGGAAATGACGTGGTCGTGCGCGAGGGAGCGTTTCACGCGACTATGTTACGGATGGAGCGACGGATCAGATGGCAGTTCGCGATCGCATTGCTGGCGGCGATCGGTTGCACCCGTCCATCGAACGACGAGCTCGGGAAGTGGATCGAGGCGAAGGCGATCCCACTTCGGACATCGGATCCCCGCGCGCCGCTGGATGATCTCGAGCCGCTCCGCGGCCTGATCGGCAACGCGACCGTCGCCGGCCTCGGCGAGGCGACGCACGGCACGAGCGATTTCTTCCGGATGAAGCACCGGATCTTCGAGTACCTCGTCGAGCGGATGGGGTTCACGGTGTTTGCGATCGAAGCGAATCTTCCCGAGGCGTTCGCGGTGAATGACTACGTGCTCACCGGAAAGGGCGATCCGAAAGCGGCGCTGCACGGGCTCTATTTCTGGACGTGGGACACGACCGAGGTGCTCGATCTCATCGAATGGATGCGGCGGTGGAATGCCGATCCGCGGCACGTGATGAAGTTGAAGTTCTACGGCGTCGACATGCAGTTCACGCCGGTCGCCGCCCGCAACGTCATCACCGCGCTTCCGGCCGGCGATCCGGCGCGAGCGGCGCTCGAGCCACTGACTCTGAAACGCCGCCTGACGGCCGAAGAGCGTGAGATCGCATCACGCGCAATCGAGCGGATCGTCCCGCAATTGAAGGATGACGTCGTGCAGCGCAACGCCATCGTCCTTCGCCAGGCGATGCAGATGACCGATCACCGTTCAGCGCGCGATGAGGCAATGGCCGGGAACCTTCTCTGGATCCGGCAGCGCGAGCCGGGAGCGAAGATCGCGGTCTGGGCGCACAACGGACATATCAGCCGCGACTCGAAATACCGGCCGATGGGCTGGCACCTTGCGGGCGCCCTCGGCCAGTCCTACGTGCCGCTCGGTTTCGCATTCGGTGAAGGACGTTTTCGTGCGCGTCAGATCGGCCACGCGCGCCTTCCGCTCCACACATTCACGGTTCCGCTCAACGACCCCGGAACGCTCGACGGCGAGCTCGCGCGACACGGCCCTCCGATGTTCATCATCGACATGCGCACGGCACCTCCCGGCGTCGTGCGGCGCCTGGTCAAAGGGATGCCGATCCGCTTCGCCGGCTCGACTTACGGGCCGATGATGATGTCAGCGCAATACTCGCAGGGCGATTTCGCCCTCCTGCTCTTCATCCGCAACACGACCGAAAGTCATCCCGTGCAGCGGCCGACGGCCTCGAGCTCCAGCAGCAGCTCCCGCCGGCAGATGTCGGCTTCGAGCACGAGCATCTTCGCCTGCGGCATCGCCATCCGTACGCCGTTCGCGATCTCCACGTCGGCGGAATTGCGGAGGTATAGCTTGACGTGCGTCAGGCCGGCGAGCCCGCATCCCGCGGCGCGGGCAATCGTCCCGACGTTCGTCAGCGTCTCGTCGAGCTGCGCGCGGATGTCGCCCGCGTGCATCGTCTCGTGTCCGACGATGCTCGACGTCCCGGAGATGAAGAGCGTTTCGCCGAACACGGTCGCGCGGGCGAACGACGGACTGCGGCGCCCGTACTGCCGCGGATAGGCGTACGCGCTCACCTGCCGCGGGTTCTCGATCTGCCGCCCCGGCGTCCGCGCCGCCAGGTAGTAGATGACGAGCCGGCGCTGCCGAATGCCGACCGCACTCGCCGCGGGGAGCATGTCGTTCGGCCATTGCGCGGCATCGAATGCATCGTGCCGCCCGGCGCAGAATCGCTTGTACCGCTCGGCGTCGCCCTCACCCTCGTTGATGTCGCGGATGTGATTCCAGATCCGCAGCAGCCAGGGGTAGCCGCGCTCGCGCGCCGTCCGGAGAATTTCGCCGTACGCGATCCGCGCCGCGCGCTCGATGTCTTCGTCGTCCCCGCTCTCGTACGTCCCGAAGAACAGCTCGCCGCTCCACACTTCGTGCAGCGTCTCGGGACCGAGCTGCCGCATCGGCAACGGCGCGACGCCAATCACATCCAAACTGTTTGCAGGTTCCGCTACGTAATCGACCGGCAACGCGCTCACCCACCCAGCTGCGCGGCCATTGCGATGCGCATCATCCGCCGCGTCTCGGGATCGGCAGTCTCGTACGTGCGCTGCAGCATGTCGATCTCGTTCGCCTGATCGCGGCTGATGGTCAGCCCGTCGTCGGGCTGCTGCGGCGTGGCGGTGTAGTGCTTCGACCAGCGGTTCTCGCGAAGACGAAGCATGATGTACGGCATCGACTCTTCGTCGTCGATAGCGAGGAACATGCTGCCGCCGCTCCGAGCGGGAGGCTCAGGCGGCATTGGCGGCGGCGGTTGCGGCGGTGGAGGCGCCGCTTCTTCTTCCCTGCCGCGCACGATCGATGCGATCACGCCGCTCGTGGTTGCATCGAGCTCGGGAAAATGGATCCCGCTCTGATAGATGAGCGTTCCTCCCTTGCGGCCGGAGATCTCCGAGCGCGCAACGCGCCCCTTGAACCGCGCGCCTTGCAGCTCGAGGTCGACCATCGCGCCGACGGTCAGCTTCTCTTCATGTTCCACGCGCGCGCCGACCAGGCTGAGATCGATGATCCGTCCCGACGTGATGCCGATGCGCACGGGCAGCGGCTCGGCGAGCGTCCTGCGTTCGGCTTTCCGGCGTTCCATGGTCACGACATTATCTCGTTCTGAAGTTGATCGTGAGGTTGAAGATGACGTCCACCGGATTTCCATCGAGCACGAAGAGCGCGTTCTTCATCGGACAGACTGATGATGCACTACAAACGCGCGCGCAGGGACGGGTCGTCAACGATCCATACCGTCAGCGTTATCTCCGCTAAAAGCCCCGAGAACCGATCGTCACCTGGTAGATGACATCGACCGGTTTGTCGTCGAGATGTGCTGGGGCGAATTTCGAGCGCGCCAGAAAGAGCAGCCATTCGGAGTTGAGATCGGGCAGCGGCGACTGCTTGACGAGCCGGGCGTTCCGGACGCAGCCGTCGCGCGTAACGACGATCTCAGCGGCCAGCGTGATCTTCGCGTCTCTTCCCATCACACGGCGAACGCCTGGAGGCACAAACGACTCCGAGACGCGTCTGTCGATGACGGGCGCCGTGATTCCTCCCGCGACGCGCAGCAGCCGTTGCGTCACATCGAGCGCCGGCTCGTCGATGCAGAGCCGTGCCTTTGGACTCCTGATGAGCACGACCGGGATCGCGTTTTGACTGAGGATCGATGTCGGAGTGGCAAGCGAAAGCCGCACGATCTTTTCGGCAACCCGCCGGCAACCGTCGGAGGTCGTCGACACGTTCTTCAGGTCGGCGCTTTGCACGCGGCCCGCGCCGTCGACCGTGACGTTGGCGACGCCGAGCCAGCCGTCGGAGCAGCGCGCATCTGCGAGGAGCGCGTCGGCGAGACCGGCCGGCAGAAGTGACGGCACGATCAGCGTAGGACCGGCAAGGCCTTCGAGCGCCGGTTGCCTGACGGCGCGAACGGCCGGCATCCCCATCGCGAGTAGCTCCGCCTCGGTGAGGTACTGCAGCACATCCGCCGATTCGTTCCTGAAAAGCGATTTCGCTTCGTCGCCCGCGAGAAACTTCTGCCAGCGCGCGTCAGCCTTCCGCTCGCCGCCCAGCATCCGCCGCAACAGCTCGCGGCCGAACTGTTCACGGGCCGGTACTTCGGCGCGTGATTCGAGCAGCGCCGCGCGCAGCGGGTCGCGGATGACCGACGGATCGACGGCGTACGTGTGCACGAGATACCAGACCGACGCATCGCGGATCGGATCCTCGGCCATCCCCATCGATACGGTCATTGCTCCGACCGGAATCGTCACGCCTGAATCGGCCGCTGTCTGCAGCAGCCCGCTCCACCCGGCGGCGTCGTGCCAGCTGAGGAGCTGCGAGGCGACGACCGGAATGATTGCCCCGCGAGTCCAGAGCATTTGACGAAAGAACTCCGTGTGCGCCGACATGCGCGATCGGGAGAGCTTCGAGTGATAGATGTCGAGCGCGTTGACGGCGCGTCGGGCAACGGCGTCGGCGATCACGTCGTCCATCGGCGCGGGCCACTTCGCGCTCTGCGCCACGGCGGCACTGACGTCGGCGTCGCTGCCGAGGAGCACGAGTGCGCGAAGCTCCTCGCGCGCGACCAGGCCGTCCTTCTCGCTCGACAGCGACTCGCGAATCTGCGGCAGCAGCGCGGAGACGTTGCGCAGCATCGCCACGCGTGCGGCGGTCGCTCGAGTAAGCGCGTCGGGCGATTGAAGACCGGCCGTCAACTCCTCCGCGGACGTCGCCGCCGATAGCGACGCCGGCGTCACATGCTGGGCGTTCGCCGCGAGCGCCGCGAGGAGCAGGAGAGTGTGGATTGTCTTCATCAGGACCCCCGCAAATCATGCACTACAATCGCGCGATTCGGAGGGATCGATGAAAACGCTCATTCGCAATGGCCGTATCGTGACCGCGGTCGACGACTACAACGCCGACATCCTCATCGAAGGAGGCCAGATCGCGGCGATCGCGAAGTCATTCGACGGTGTGGAAGCCGATCGCGTCATCGACGCGAAGGGACGGCTGGTCATCCCGGGCGGCATCGATCCCCACACGCACATGGAGCTGCCGTTCGGCGGCACGTCGGCTTCCGACACGTTCGAGACCGGCACGCGCGCCGCGGCGTTCGGCGGCACGACGACGATCATCGACTTCGCCGTGCAGTACAAGGGTCAGTCGCTGGCGCAGGCGGTCGACGCGTGGCACGCGAAGGCCGAGGGGACGACGTCGATCGACTACGGCTTCCATCTCATCTGCACCGACATCCCGGACGAACGCCTGCCGGAAATGAAGTCGATGATCAGCGAGGGGGTCAGCAGCTTCAAACTGTTCATGGCCTACCCCGGCGTCTTCCTCGTCGACGACGCGACGATCTACAAGGCGATGAAGATGGCCGGCAACAACGGCGGCCTGATCTGCATGCACGCGGAGAACGGCGTGGTGATCGACGCGATCGTGAAGCAGGCCATCGCCGACGGCAAGACCGATCCGAAGTACCACGCGCTGACGCGGCCGACGAAGGCGGAGGCGGAGGGCGTGCATCGCGCGATCGCCCTCGCGGAGATCGCCGAGACCTCGGTCTACATCGTTCACCTCAGCTGCAACGACGCGCTCGAGGAAGTGACGCGCGCCCGAGACATGGGAACGTCGGTGTTCGCGGAGACCTGTCCGCAGTATCTCTTCCTCGACTACAGCGTCTACGAACAGCCCGGCTTCGAAGGCTCGAAGTACGTGATGACGCCGCCGATCCGCGAGCAGTGGAATCAGGAAAAGCTCTGGCGCGGATTGAAGTTCAACGATCTGCAGGTCGTGTCGACCGACCACTGCCCGTTCTGCTTCAAGGAACAGAAGGAGCTCGGCCGCGGCGATTTCTCGAAGATCCCGAACGGCGGTCCGGGCGTCGAGAACCGGATGTCGCTCGTCTTCAACGGCGGCGTGGCGCAGGGCCGGATCTCGCTCAATCGCTTCGTGGAGATCACGTCGACGTCCGCCGCGAAGATCTTCGGCCTCTTCCCGCGCAAGGGCACGATCGCCGTCGGCTCCGACGCCGACATCGTGATCTTCGATCCGAACGAGGAGCTCACGATCAGCGCCGCAACGCATCAAATGAACGTCGACTACTCGTGTTACGAGGGTTGGAAGGTGAAGGGCGCGACGAAGACCGTCCTCTCACGCGGCGAGCTGGTGATCGAGGAAGGGAAGTACGTCGGCAAGCCGGGCAACGGCCAGTTCCTCAAGCGCGGCCACGCGTTCTCGCCGAGGTAGGACGCCTAAGCGAAGGGATTGCGAATCTCGACGGACTCGATTTTCTGTCCGTGCTGCAGGTCCTCGGTCCAGATGATCTCCGCGCCGGTCTCCAGCGCGGAGCGGACGATCATCGCATCCCAAATTGAGATTTGATAACGCACCGAGAGCCGGGCCGCCGCTACGACGTCGGCAGCCGCGGGCTGAGACGATGACATTGGTGTCGACGAATTCAACGCTCATGGAGCTCGTCGCGCGTCCACCTGATGCCGTCATCGCCGATTCCGAGATCGAGACCACGCCTCATCCGGGCGATGGCCGACCGCTTCGCATCTTCGTAACGCTGATCGCGCGCCACGAACGTTTCCAGATGTTCGGAAAGAAACTTGGACAGAGAGACTCCCCGCTCTACGGCGAGATGTTTCGCGCGACGCAGCGTCTCTTCGGAAATCGTGAGCGTTACGTTCTTCCGTGCCACGAATTTAGTGTACTGACATTGTGTCCCGCACGCACTTAGCGGTCCGCCCAACTTGCGGTAAGCTTTCCCGCCACATTCCCACCGAGGAGCCATGCATGTCCCGAATCGTGAAAGCAGGCTTGATCCAGACGTCTCTCGCTGCCAATACCGACGAGAGTCTCGAAACCATTCGTAACGCGCAGATCGAGCGCACCCTGAAATACATCGATCAGGCCGGACAGGAAGGCGTGCAGATGATCTGCATGCAGGAGATCTTCACCGGTCCCTACTTCTGCGCCGAACAGAGCACGCGCTGGTACGACTCGACGGAGCGGATTCCGGACGGACCGACGACCCAGCTGATGCAGGAGTACGCGAAGAAGTACAGCATGGTCATCGTCGTGCCGCTGTACGAAGAAGAATCGACCGGCGTCTACTACAACACCGCAGCCGTCATCGACGCCGACGGCACGTACCTCGGCAAGTACCGCAAGAATCACATCCCGCACGTCGCCCCCGGTTTCTGGGAGAAGTACTACTTCCGCCCGGGCAACCTCGGCTATCCCGTCTTCAACACGCGCTACGGCAAGGTCGGCGTCTACATCTGCTACGACCGCCACTTCCCCGAAGGCGCGCGTGAGCTCGGCCTCAACGGCGCGGAGATCGTGTTCAATCCGTCGGCCACCGTGGCCGGACTCTCCGAATATCTCTGGAAGCTCGAGCAGCCAGCGCATGCCGTCGCCAACGGCTACTTCGTCGGCGCCATCAATCGCGTCGGATTCGAAGCGCCGTGGAACATCGGCGAGTTTTACGGACAGAGCTACTTCGTCGACCCGCGCGGCCAGTTCCTCGCCGTCGCCCCGCGCGACAAAGACGCCCTGGTCACCGCCGAGCTCGACTTCGACAAGATCCGCGAAGTGCGCAACACCTGGCAGTTCTTCCGGGACCGCCGGCCGGATACGTACACGGGACTCGTTCGACCGTAGAGCGGCTTTACCCTGCGCGTAGATGCAGGGTCTCCGGCTACACCGCGGCAACGGCTGCCTACTTGGGCTACAGCTGCCGCGGTATGACCGGAGATCCTGCGTCTGCGCGCAGGATAAACTGCAGAGAATGCGCGACCACATCCGCCTGCTGATCAACGGCCGCGAACACACCGTTCGCGGCCGTGACATCTTCACGACCCTCTCGAACTACCTCCGCTACGACGTCGGCGCGACCGGCACGAAGGTGGTCTGCGAGGAGGGGGACTGCGGCGCCTGCACGGTGCTGATCCGTTACTCGCGCGACGAGGAGCTCCTGCCGGTCAACTCCTGCATCCAGTCGCTCTTCCAGCTCGACGGCGCGAGCATCGTCACGGTCGAAGGACTGAAGCACGACGGTCAGCTGACGCCGGTGCAGGAATCGATGGTCGCCTGCCACGGCGCGCAATGCGGCTACTGCACGCCCGGCTTCATCATGGCGATGTCGGCGTTGTTCGAAAAATGTGATCGCGTGGATGCACAGCAGACGCGCGAAGGTCTGGTCGGAAATCTCTGCCGCTGCACCGGCTACGAGCCGATCATCAAGGCGGCGCTCGAGGTCGATGGCGCTTCGGCGCCGAAGCTGCGCGAGCGTTATCCCGACGTGCTCGACGTGCGCGACTCCGTCCGCGTCGGCGACTTCTTCGCGCCGGCGACTCTCGCCGAAGCGATCGCGTTCCGGAAAGAGTCGAACGCGACGATCGTGCAGGGCGGAACAGATGTCGGCGTCTGGATCAACAAGCGCAACTACCGCGCGCCGGCGATGCTCTCGCTGGCGAAGATCGAATCGCTGAAGGAACTGCGCGAAGAAGATGACGCCATCGTGGCCGGCGCGAACGTAACGCTGTCGCAGCTCGAGGCGTTCGTCCGCGATCGCATCCCCGAGCTGTACAAGATCCTCTCGATCTTCGGCTCGCCGCAGATCAAGAACGTCGGGACGCTCGTCGGCAACATCGCCAACGGCTCGCCGATCGGCGACACGCTGCCGTACCTCCTCGTCGCCGACGCCTCGCTGGAAATCAACGGCGGCGAGCGGAGCGTGCCGATCAATTCGTTCTACATCGGCTATAAGAAGTTCGACCTCGCGCCGGACGAGATCATCACGCGCGTCCGCGTGCCGATCGTGCGCGACACGTTGCGGCTTTACAAAGTCAGCCGCCGCCGCGATCTCGACATCTCCGCATTCACCGCCGCGATCCGCCTCAGCATGGCTGGCTCGCAGATCGCGAAGGCCTGGATCGCGTACGGCGGCGTCGCGCCAACCGTGGTGCGACTGCCGCGTACGGAAGAGTTCCTCGCCGGCAAGGCGATGTCGCTCGATGTGTTCAAACACGCCGGGCGCATCGCGCGCGACGAGGTGAAGCCGATCTCCGACGTCCGCGGATCAGCGGACTATCGGTCGCAGCTCGCCGAAAACGTGATGGCGAAGTTCGCCCACGAAATGATTCACCCCGTGTAGACCGTCCCCTCCTCCACGAAGCAGAGCGGATTGCCCCACGGATCGAGCGCGTAGAACGAACGCTCGCCCCACGGACGCACCACGATCCCGCCGCCCGGCGCGTCGTGCACGTTTTCCTGCGACAGGCAGTCGAGCGCCTTCGCGCGCTCGAACGCGGCGTCGAGATCGTGCACGGTGAAGTACAGCGCCTTCGCCGCGGTGTGCGGCTGCGGCACCTGCACCACCTGCAGCGTCACGGGGCCGGCGTTGAAGTAGACGCGCGATCCGGGCTGCTTGCGGCCCTGCAGGTCGAGCAGCTTCGAATAGAAATCGATCGCGGCGCCGAGGTCGCCGACCTCCACGTTCAATCTGAAAAACTGCGGCACATCGTTCGTCATGTTCAATCTCCTCATGGTTTGCGAATCAAGGTTTGCGGAAAAACGTCGACAACCAGTCCCTGACCAGCTCGAGCCGTTTGCGCTCCAGCCGGTAAATGCGATTCCGTCCGCGCCGTTCGTGCGTCACGAGACCGGCGCGCTCGAGCACCTGCAGATGCCGCGTCGTGGTCTGCCAGGCGTGCGCGAACATCGATGCCGCGTCGCCCGCCGACATCTCGCCCCCCGCGAAGTAGATCGCCAGCAGGACGCGGCGCCGCGCGGCATGAGCGAGGGCGTTGAAGACCTGCTCGTAGGTGTCCTCGCGCTTCGGCATGGCTGATATTCAGCCGCGCGGCTGAATATTTGTCAAGCAGTGTCATCCTGAGAAGAGCGTCGCTCGTCGCACGGCCCCTCACCCGCCTGCGGCACCCTCTCCCCGCTCGTCGCGGGGCGAGGGGCAACAATCTCGCGCTGCGCGAGTTTTATCGCCCTTCTCCCTGCGACGAGCGGGGAGATGCCGCAGGCGGATGAGGGGTGTCCTTCTGACAAAATGATCGGATGCTCATCCCGCAGTCTGAGCTCGACGATCTCCGCCGCCGCCTCGCCGACACCCGCTGGCCAACCGGCGTGACCGATTCCGGCGGCGTTCCGCTCGACGAAGCGCGTGAATTCATCCGCTACTGGCGCGACGAGTTCGACTGGCGCGCGTACGAGCAAAAAATCAACGCCTTCCATCACGAGAAGTGGAACGGCCTGCATTTCATCCACGAGCAGGGTGGTCATCCGCCGCTCGTGCTGCTGCACGGCTGGCCGGGATCGTTCGTCGAGATGCTCGGCGTCATTCCGCTGCTCGCCGATTCCTTCGACATCATCGTGCCGTCGCTTCCCGGCTACGGCTTCTCAGATCAGCCAACGTCGCCCGGCGTCTCGAATCGCCACATCGCCGGACAGGTCGCCGCGCTGATGACACATCTCGGATACGACCGCTTCGCCGTGCAGGGAGGCGACTGGGGCGCCGGTATCGCCACGTGGCTGGCGCGCGAACATCCCGATCGGCTCACGGCGATGCACCTCAATTACATTCCCGGCTCCTACGCGCCGCATGCCGATGATCCGACGGAGGTGGAGCAGCAGTTCCTGCGCGACAGCGACCGCTGGGTCGCGGAGTCGTACGCGTACGGCCACGTGCAGAAAACGCGTCCGCTCACGCTCGGCTACGCGCTCGCCGATTCGCCGGTGGGACTCGGCATCTGGCTCTGGGAGAAGTTCCGCGAGTGGGCCGATCCGCGCTCGAACCTGCCGCTCGACGACATCCTCGCCAACATCACGATCTACTGGGCCACGAACACGATCACATCGTCGATGCGGCTCTATCTCGAGTCGTCAAAGACTCCGCTCCGCTTCGAGGCCGGCGAACGCCTCACGACGCCGTGCGCCGTCGCGCACTTTCCGCTCGAGGAGCCATTCCCTCCCCGCTCGTGGATCGAGCGCGTCTACAACGTGCAGCGCTGGAGCGAGCTGCCGGTCGGAGGGCACTTCGCGGCGATGGAGCAGCCGGAGGCATTCGCGGAGGACGTCAGGATGGCAATGCGCGATATCTGACATAATGACGTCCACCTAAAATTTAAGCAGGAGGTCCGCATGTCCGTATCCCGCCGGCTCCTCGTTCTCTGCCTGATTGTCCTTCCGCTGTTCGCCGCCGAACGCCCCACGCCCCCACCCGTCAATCCGCTGCTGACGAACCATTCGAAGTGGTTCGATCCGCCGCACGTCTACGACCTCCAGACCGATCCGCGGCTGATGAAGTACCGGCCCGCGGGCCTGAACTACCGGGTCTTCTCGGCGGTCGGTTTCGATCTGGCGAACACGATCGCCATCATCGGACCGGAGCCGAAGAAGGAGATCGTGATCATCGACACGCTCGGCGACACCGACTCCGTCGACCGCGTGATCGAAGCGATGCGACACGACGGCTACTTCCCGCCCGGACCGCTGCCCATCCGCGCCATCATCTACACGCACAACCACATCGATCACATCGGCGGCGTCTGGTCGTACCTGAAAGCGGCCGAGCCACGGCTGCCGTGTCCGACCGAGACGCACTCCGGCAAGGACGCGCCGCTCGACGCCGACGCCTCGGACTGCATCGCCCTCATCGGCCAGGAGGAGATCGTTTCCGGGGTGAACAACACAGCCACGATCATCGGCACGATGATCAACAACCGCTCGGCGTACATGTACGGCAGCTACCTGCCGCCCGACTGGGTGATCAACGACGGCATCGGACCGCGAGTGAACCGCGGCACCGCGGCCTGGCGCATGCCGTCGCGCACGTTCGAGAACTCCATGCATCTGATCGCCGCCGGCGTGAAGATGAATCTGATCTACGTCCCAAGCGAGACCAACGACGAGCTCGCGGTGTTCATCCCCGACTCCGAGAACGGCGGCAGCGGAAATGCGGGCCTGCTGCAATCGGCCGAGGTGCTGCAGGGACCGTCGTTCCCGAACCTGTACAGCCTGCGGGGGACGAGCTATCGCAATCCCGCGACCTGGTTCCGGAGCGTCGACACGCTGCGCAAGTACGACTCGTGGTGCATGGTGCCGAGCCACGGCACGCCGTTGTGCGGCGCGGAGAACGTGCAGACGTTGCTGCAGAACTTCCGCGACGCCGTGCAGTTCACGCACGACCAGTCGGTGCGCTGGATGAACAAGGGCTACACGATGCAGCAGCTCCCTGAGCTCATCAGGATGCCGGACTACCTGATCGAAGATCTCTCGACGATTCAGACGGCGAAGACCGACACCGATCCGAAGGACTACCTCCGCGCGTTCTACGGCTCGGTGCCGCAGGCGGTCCGCGAGCTCTACTTCGGTTACCTCGGATGGTTCCAGGCCGATCCGGTCGGACTGGCGCCGATCCCGCCGCGCGACGAAGCGACGCGCATGGTCGCGCTGATGGGCGGGCACGACAAGGTGCTGTCCGAGGCGCAGAGCGTCTTCGACAAAGGGGACTTCCAGTGGTCCGCCGAGCTGACGTCGATCCTCGTCAGGCGCGATCCGAGCGACATACAGGCGCGCGAGCTGAAGGCACAGGCCTTTGAAAAGCTCGCCGCGCCGGTCACGAATCCGAACTGGCGCAACTGGTACATCACCGCCGCGCGCGAGCTGCGCGGACTGACTCCGCACAGCGCGATCGCCGGCGGCCTCACGTCGCCCGGCATCGTCGACGCGCTGCCGTACGGCCTCTGGGTCAACCAGTGGACGCTGCGATTGAAGGCCGAGCAGACGATCGCCGACAAGATCGACACGACGCTGGGCCTCTGGTTCTCCGATACGAGCGAGGGCTACGTCCTGCACATCCGCCGCGGCATCTGCGAGCTCGATCAGCAGGTCGATGAAGCGACGGTCCGCAAGTGCGCGAACGCGATCGCGCTGACGAAAGCGGAGGAGAGCGCGCTCGTCTACGCCGACAATCCGGGCGCGAAGATCGGATACATCCCCACGCTCGCGGGCTTGCTCGATTCCGGCAAGGTGCCGGTGCTCAACGGCAACAAAGCGGGCGTGCTCAGCTTCTTCGGGAGGTTCGATCCGGCGCCGGAGACCGTGCCATCACTCGCGGGACGATAAGCATCAAAACGTAGGGCGGTCCTCTAACCCGCCCTCGTTCTTCAACCCGCCCTTCCCCGGGGCGGCGGGTTGGAGAACCCGCCCTACATTAAACTAGCCGTTCCATGGCCACTGTCGGCAAGAACCTCCCTCACGACTCCGCACGTGGTCACGTCAGCGGAGAATCGATCTACATCGATGACATGCCGCCGTCGCGCGGCGAGCTGATCGTCGATTTCTTCTTCTCGCCGGTCGCGCACGGGCGCATCAAGTCGCTCGACCTCGACGCGGCGCGCAAGGTGCCGGGCGTCTTCGCGCTCTTCACGCATCGCGATCTTCATCACAACCGCTTCGGCGCGATCATCCAGGACGAGCTGCTGCTGGCCGAGGACGAAGTGACGTTCATCGGACATCCGATCGTCGTCATCGCGGCGGAGAATCGCGACGCGATCCGCGAGGCGAAGAAGGCGATCGTGATCGACATCGAGCCGCTGGAGCCGGTCTTCACGATCGATGAAGCGAAGCGGCGCGGCGACTTCATCGGACCGGTGCGCCACATCCGGCGCGGCGACGTCGACGCGGCGTTCGCCAGCGCGGAGCACATCCTCGAAGGAACGTGGATCAACGGCGGCCAGGATCATTTCTATCTCGAATCGCAGGCGGCGATCGCCTTCCCCGGCGAGTTCGATCAGCTCGTCGTGCACTCTTCGACGCAGAACCCGAGCGAGGTTCAGGAAGTCATCGCCCATCTCCTCGGGCTTCCGAACAACAAGGTCGTCGTGCTCACGAAGCGGATGGGCGGCGGCTTCGGCGGGAAGGAGTGTCAGGCGACGCATCCGGCGGCGATGGCCGCGCTCGTCGCGCAGCTGACGAAGCGTCCGGCCCGCATCGCCTACAACAAGGACGACGACATGCGCGCCACGGGTGGACGTCATCCGTTCCAGAACGACTACAAAGTGGCGTTCCGCGGCGACGGCACGATCACCGCGCTGCGGGCCGGCATCTTCTCCGACGGCGGCGCGTACGCCGATCTCTCGACCGCCGTGCTGGCGCGGGCGATGACGCACATCGACAACGCCTACTACATCGCGAACGCCGACATCACCGGCACGGTCTGCCGGACGAATTACCCGCCGAACACCGCGTTCCGCGGCTTCGGCGGACCGCAGGGCGCGATCACGATCGAGAACATCATGGAAGAGATCGCGGTCTACCTCGGCATCGACGCGTTCGACGTCCGGCGCCGCAATCTCTACGGCATCGAAGACCGCAACGTGACGCCGTACCGGCAGGTCGTGCGCAACAACATGCTGCCGCGCCTCTTCGACGACCTCGAACAGCGCGCCGGCTATCGCGCGCGCGTCGCCGCGGTCGCCGCGTTCAACGAAAAATCAGAGACGCACCTGCGCGGCATCTCGTGCACCGCGGTGAAGTTCGGCATCTCGTTCAACACGAAGTTCCTCAACCAGGCGAACGCGCTGGTCAACATATACCTCGACGGCTCGGTGCAGGTCTCGACCGGTGCGACGGAGATGGGCCAGGGGGTCAACACGAAGATCAAGCAGCTCGTGGCCGAGGAATTCGGGATCGATCCCGAGCTCGTGATCGTGATGGTCACGTCGACGGAAAAGAACAACAACACCTCCGCCACCGCCGCTTCGAGCGCCGCCGACATGAACGGCGGCGCGGCCGTCGACGCCTGTACACGCATCCGTGAGCGGATGGCGCACGTGGCGGCGGCGAACCTCAGTCGCGAGGACATCTCGCACATCGTGTTTGCCGACGGCTACATTTACGACGATCGCGATCCCGGTGCCCGTTATTCGTGGCGCGAGCTCGTCAGGATGTCGTACCTCGAGCGGGTCTCGCTCGGCGAGCGAGGCTTCTACTCGACGAAGGGAATCGACTGGGACGCCGAAAGCGGCGTCGGCTCGCCGTTCCTCTACTTCACGCAGGGCGCGGCGGTCTCGGAAGTGGAGATCGATCGCTTCACCGGCGCGATGCGCATCCTCCGCAGCGATCTGCTGATGGACATCGGCAAGTCGATCAATCCCGGCATCGATCGCGGCCAGATCACCGGCGCGTTCGTGCAGGGAGCCGGCTGGCTGACGAACGAGGAGCTGCGCTACGCACTCAACGGCGAGCTGCTGTCGCACTCGCCGACGACGTACAAGATCCCGAACATCGGCGACCTGCCCGAGGTCTTCAACGTCGATACGATCGTCAACGAGGAGAACACGGTCAACATCCGCGGCAGCAAGGCGGTCGGCGAGCCGCCGCTCCTCCTCGGCATCTCGGTCTTCATGGCCGTCAAGAACGCGCTGCGCTTCGTCAGCGGCGGCGAGATCCCGAAGATCAACGCGCCCGCTACGGGCGAGGAGATTCTGATGCGGCTGACGGGGTATGTGGGACAGACACTCCTGTCTGTCGATGCGGCGCAGACAGGAGTGTCTGCGCTACACACATGATCATCCGCTCCAGAAACGTCCTCGGACGCGGCCCCGCGTCGATCCACATCCGCAACGGCCGCATCGATCGCGTCTCGCACTTCGACGACGTCGAAGGCGACGTCACCGACTACGGCGACCTGACCATCATGCCGGGCGTGGTCGACTCGCACGTCCACGTGAACGAGCCGGGGCGGACGGAGTGGGAAGGGTTCGAGACCGCGACGCGGGCGGCGGCGGCGGGGGGCGTGACGACGATCGTCGACATGCCGCTGAACTCCATCCCGCCGACGACGTCCGTCGATGCGCTGATGCGGAAGGCCGCGGCGATGGAAGGAAAGCTGCGCGTCGATGTGGCGTTGTGGGGAGGCGCGGTTCCGGGGAATGCGCCGCAGCTGCGCGACATGCTCGGCCACGGCGCCGTCGGCTTCAAATGCTTCCTCGTCGACAGCGGCGTGCCGGAGTTCGGCAACCTCGACGCCGACGGTTTGAAGCTGGCGCTCGATGCGATGCGCGACACGAACGCGCCGCTGCTCGTCCACGCCGAGCTTCCCGATGACATCCACGAAGTGACCGGCGATCCGTGCGCCTACGCGAGCTACCTCGCGTCGCGTCCGCCGAGCGCGGAGGATGCGGCGATCGAGCTCGTCTCGCATTCGACCGCGAAGAGCGGCTCGCGCGCGCACATCGTCCACCTCTCGTCCGCCGGCGGACTCGACATCCTGCGCCGCGCACGCGACGCGCGGATCGCGCTCACCGCGGAGACGACGCCGCATTACCTCTACTTCGACGCCGAGTCGATCCCCGACGCGGCGCCGCAGTACAAATGCGCGCCGCCGATCCGCGAGCACGAGAATCGCGAGCAGCTCTGGCGCGGCATCAGCGACGAGCTGCTGACGGCCATCGTCAGCGATCACTCTCCGTGCACGCCGGAGCTGAAGCGGATGAGCGAAGGAAACTTCGCGCACGCGTGGGGCGGCATCTCGTCCTTGCAATTCGCGCTGCCGATCGTCTGGACCGAGGCGCGGAAGCGGGGCGTGAAACTGGAGACGATCTCGCGATTGATGAGCGAGGGTCCCGCGCAACTCGCCGGCATTGAGCATCGCAAGGGGAAGCTCGCCGCCGGATATGATGCCGATCTCGTGGTCTTCGATCCCAATGAACGATTCCGCGTCGAGCCGTCGATGATCGAGCATCGCCACAAGATCACGCCGTACGCCGGCCACGAGTTGTACGGCGTGGTAAAGGCAACGTACGTGCGCGGCATGCTCGCCGGAGATGCAACGATCGGAGAATGGATCCGCAAGTGACTTTTCGCGACCTCGTCGACCTCGCATCCGAACGCCTCGGCGGCTCGGTGCTTTACGCCACCGACGACTACTTTGCCGGGAAAGAGAACCTCCTCAAGCAACCCGCCGCGATCTGGAAAGAGCACGAGTACACCGACCGCGGCAAGTGGATGGACGGCTGGGAATCGCGCCGCAAACGGGTCGAGGGTCACGACTACGCGATCATCCGCCTCGGCGCCCCGGGCGTGATCCGCGGCGTGGTCGTCGACACGGCGTTCTTCCGCGGCAACTATCCATCGCATTGCTCGATCGAAGCATGCGTCGCCAAGCCCGAGACGCTGCACGATGAATTGACGAATTGGACCGAGATCCTCCCGAAGTCGGCGCTGAACGGCGACAGCCAGAACGATTTCGCCATCGAGTCCCCGCTCGCCTTCACGCACCTCCGCTTTCACATCTATCCCGACGGCGGCGTCGCGAGGCTCCGCGTGCATGGCGAGGTCGTGCCTGACTGGCATCGAGAAGGTGGACTCGACCATCCGCTCGATCTCGCGGCCATCGAACATGGCGGCCAGGTGCTCACCTGCAGCGACATGTTCTTCGGTCCGAAGCACAACCTGATCATGCCGGGCCGCGCGTTCAACATGAGCGACGGCTGGGAGACGAAGCGAAGCCGCGGCGCGGGCCACAAGGATTGGGTGATCGTGCAGCTCGCATGCGAAGCGCACGTGATGCGCGTGGAGCTCGACACGAGCTGGTTCAAGGGAAACTTCCCCGACACCGCGTCGCTCGATGCGTCGACGGACGGCGAGTCGTGGAGCGAGATCCTTCCGCGCACGAAGATGCTCGCCGACTCGCGCCACATCTTCGACGTCGATGCCACCGCGACGCACATCCGCCTCAACGTCTATCCGGATGGCGGCGTGGCCCGCATGCGCGTCTACGGGCGCGCGACCGACGCCGGCCGCGCAGCGATGGTCACGCAACACGTGAACACGCTGGCGGATGATGCCGCGCTGCGGCGCGTCTGCGGATCATCGGAGTGGGTGCGCCGCATGCTCGAAGAGCGTCCGATGAACGACGCGTTCGCGACGTCGGACGAGATCTGGTCCTCACTCACCGAAGCGGACTGGCGCGAAGCATTCGCCGCCCATCCCCGCATCGGCGAGAAGAAGGGTGGCGCGTGGGCGTCGCAGGAACAGAGCGGCACGCGCAGCGCAAACGAGCAGACGTTGCACGAGCTCGCCGACGCGAACCGCGCGTACGAAGAGCGCTTCGGCCACATCTACATCGTCTGCGCGACCGGCAAGTCCGCCGCCGAGATGCTCCGCCTCTGCGTCGAACGCCTCGGCAATCCGCCCGACGTCGAGTTGCGCGTCGCGGCGGAGGAACAGCGGAAGATCATGCATCTGCGACTGGCGAAGCTGGTGACGTAGAGAGACGGAGTGATTGAGAGATAGAGAAATAGAGTGGTCCTCTATCACTCAATCACTTAATCTCTCTATCACTCACTTATGGGCATCTCCACTCACATCCTCGACACCGCCAAGGGCCGCCCCGCGGCGAACGTGAAGATCACGCTCGAATTCGATCACGGCGGATTCGACGTTGTCTGCGTGGGGAAGACCAACGACGACGGGCGCCTGCGGCTCATCGAGCAGCCTGCCGTGGGGACGTATCGCATCACGTTCGAGACCGGTGAGCACTTCGGAGGGGAGACCTTTTTCCCGGTGGTCTCGATCACGTTCGACGTGCGCGACCCGTCGCAGCACTATCATGTCCCTCTACTGATCAGTCCGTACGGCTATTCGACTTACAGGGGGAGCTGATGAAGCGAATCATTCTCGCGGCCATCCTCGGCGGTCTCGTTGTTTTCATCTGGAGCGCAATCGCCCACATGTTCACGCCGCTCGGCACAGCGGGGCTGAGCATCATGGAGAACGAAGGGCCGGTCCTCGATGCCCTTCGCGCCAACGTGCCGAAGTCGGGCATGTACTTCTTCCCCGGCATGGACATGAAGAAAGAGCCGACGCCGGAGTGGAAAGAAAAATACAAGCGCGGACCGGTCGGCCTGCTCGTCATGGACACCCACGGCGGCGATGAGTTGTCGCCGAAGCAGCTCGGCGCGGAGCTGCTGACCAACATCGTCGGCGCGTACATCGCGGCAATCCTCGCGGCGATGATGGTCGGATCGATGATGAAGCGAACGTTCGCCATCGCGCTGCTGGCCGTCTTCGCCAGCGTCTCGCTCAGCTTCAGTTACTGGATCTGGTACAGCTTCCCGCCGATGTTCGTGCTCGGCGAGCTGGTGACGGAGCTGATCGGATGGTTCCTGGCGGGACTGGTGATCGCTAAGCTCGTCCCGCCTGCTGCGCCCTCATCCTGAGCCGCGGAGATGGCGAAGGATCAACCAAGGCGCCGCGTCGAGCGTCGTATGCGCAATGCTCGCGGCGCCGCGATTGATCCTTCGTCGCTGCGCTCCTCAGGATGAAGTCTTGCGCCGCCCCTTCATGATCTTCACGAACGACCGGCTTCGCAGCTCATCGAGCGTGAGGCCGGTCGCCAGCGCTTCGTCCTCCGTGATCGCGCCGCAGTTCAGCGCGCGGAGGAAGTAGTTCAGCAGACCCTGTCCCGTCGCGGCGTCGTCGAAGACGTCGCCGACGAGCGTTGCCTGTCCCGCCTTCTCGATGAAATTGCGCAGCCGCTCCGTCGCAGCCGCCGCGCTCTCGAGGAAGAACGAATAGACCGCGGCGTAGCGCGTCGGGAGCTGCGCCGGATTGAGATCCCAGCCCTGGTAGTAGGCGTTGATCAGTGAATGCAGGATGTGATCGACGTGCAGCCGCCACGCGCGATGGACGATGTTGCGGTTGTCGGCGATCTGCTCCGCGGTGAGGTTCGCTCCACGATGCGGCGCGATCGGCATGATGTTCGTCGCGCCGTCGGAGAGCCAGAGTCCGGTGCCGGAGTACGCAACCTGCATCATGTGCCGCGCGAAATCGCACGCCGGATGATCCATCCGCTGATGCGCCGCGGTGATGTTGCAGCTCGCGGTGTAGTCGTACGTCCCGAAGTGCGCGGCGACGGCCTTGCCGCGCGCGGCGTGCAGGAAGAGAGGCAGATTCGAGACGCCGTTCTCGCTGAGGATCGACTGCGTCGTCTCGATCATGAACTCGAGCTTCAGCGCGCCGGCCGGGAGCCCGAGTCGCGGCTCGAGCGTGTCGTAGAGATCGGCGAGCATCGTCACCTGCTCAGGGAGCTGGATCTTCGGCAGCGTGACGACGAGCCATGGGGGGAGCTTCCCCGCCTTCTCCAGCATCGTGGTCAGGAAGATGTCGAGCGTTCGCACGGAGCGGCGCATCAGCTCCTGCGTGAACGGCTTGATGCGGATGCCGATGAACGGCGGCAGCGTGCCGTTCTTCAATCCGGTCGCGACCTCGGTCGCCGCCGCCGCGGCGTGGCCGTCCTCTTCATCATCGGGCCGATTGCCGTAGCCGTCTTCGAAGTCGATCCGGAAATCCTCGACCGGCTCGCGCTTCAGCTTCTCGAGCACGCGTGCGTAGATCCGGTCGGCGACCGCTTCATCGAGTCCGATCGCGCTGGCGAACGTCTTCGCGTCAGGCGCGAACTCGTCGAGTGAGCGCAGCGCGAGCACGCCGAGCTTCACCGTCGTGTCGGATTTGAACAGATGTGCGCCGCCGTACACCGTGTGCACCGGCTGGCGGGCGCCGGAGTCGCCGGGAAAGCGGTTCGTGAAGGGAACGAGCGCGCGCTCCAGCGGAGCCGCGGCGCCGTCGATCTCGTTTTGCGTGAGCGTCATCAATGCTCCCGAATGAACTTCGCCACGACCCAGCCGACCAGCACCAGCACCGACAGCACGATCCAGTTGTACTGGCTGCCGTACGTCGTCACCGGGAAGTGATTGCTGATCATGATGAGGACGACGGGAAGGACGATGAAGGTGTTGTGCTTCGAGCGATTCTTCGCGCGGTCGGCCAGCCGCATGTCGGCTTCCTGCCCGGCCCTCGTCGCGGCGATGAGCTGCCGCTGCGCGGGGAGGATGCGCATCCAGACGTTCGCGGCCATGAACGTGCCGAGCATCGCGCCGGTCTGCATGTATGCACCGCGGCCGTCGAAGATCTTCGTGAAGCCGTAGATCGCGCCGACCAGCATCGCGTACGAGATCGCAGCGCCGGCGAGCTCGTATTTCGCGAGCGGCGAGATCCACATCAGGTCGTACACCAGCCAGCCAACGATCAGGATCGCCACGCTGTACACGACCTGCTTCGTCTCCGGCATGATCCCGCCGGTGTAATAGACGAGGATCAGGAGGAGGATGCCGCTGAGCCAAGTCAGCGCCGCCTCCCACCGGAACCAGTGCAGCGTCTGATCGCGCAGCTGCGGCACCTTCTGCTTGTCGACGATGTAGAAGCCGCCGCTGTGCACCATCCAGACGTTCTTCTCGCCGCTGTGGAAGCGGCGGTCGAGCCAGGTGAAGAAGAACGTTTGTCCCACCCACATGATGGCGGCGAAGACATGGAACCAGCGGAGGCCGAGATTCAGCCAGTCACGAACGAGGTAGCTCATGCGTGCGAAGAATATAGCGCACTCCTCTCTGATAAATTGACGCTTCACAAGGAGACTAAATGACCGACCCCCGCTACCCCATCGGACCGTTCGAACGGCGCGACACGCTCACGCCCGCGGAACGCCGCACGTTCCTCGATCAGTTCATCGCCGCACCGGCGCGCATGCGCGAGGCGGTGAGCGGCCTGAGCGAACAGCAGCTCGACACGCCGTACCGCGACGGCGGCTGGAGCGTGCGCCAGGTCGTGCATCACGTTCCCGACTCGCACCTCAACGCGTATTGCCGGCTGAAGATCACGCTCACCGAGGAGTCGCCGACCATCCGTCCGTACGACGAAGCGGCGTGGGCGGCGCTCCCCGACTCGACCGAAAAAACGCCGACCGAGGCCTCGCTCACGATGCTCGAGTCGCTGCACACGCGCTGGGTCGCGCTCTGGTCGTCGATGTCCGATGACGACTTCGGGAAAACCTTCACGCATCCCGAACACGGCGTCCGTTCGCTCGACTGGCTCCTCGCGCTCTACGCGTGGCACGGGCGGCATCACGTCGCTCACATCACGTCGCTCCGCGAGCGGATGGGGTGGTGAAAAAAGGAGCGGGTGACGAGCTCGTGGTCTTCCTGACGCCGGTGAGCGATCAGGTGACCGACGCGCTCGCCGATCGCTACTGCGTCGCGGTCGCCGGCGACGAAGCGCCTGCCGCGGTCATCGAACAATGCGGCTTCCGGCGCGCGCACCTCGTCGGGCGCGGGATGTCCGCGCTCGATTTCTTCATCCTCCGCTCCGATCTCGTGCAGTCGCTGGTGCTCGCCGACGCGTCGCCCGACGATCCGGCCGAATACCGGACCGTGCTCGATCTCATCGACGTTCCGCTCCTGCTGCTGAATTCGAATCCGTTTCTCGCGGCGCTGCACGCCGCGGTGCCGATGTCGCAACTGCTCGCCATCGATTTCGACGACCCGCGCGCACTCACGCGGGCGTTCTGGTCGCATCTGCTGCGCGCTCGTGGGATCGAGACGCAGACGTTGACCGCGACCAATCATCGCGGTCGCCCGCCTCGCGCGTTCATCTCGACTTCCGTCCAGAGCGAGGTGATGGGCGATTCGGTGCTCGTGCCGCATGACGACGTCGCGATCGCGATGGCGCAGGGGCACTCGCTGATCTCAGGGCGACCTCAATCGGCGCTGACGAACACGACACCTCGCGTGACCACTATCCCACTTGCGCCGGTGACGCCATCGCCAGTCACCGAGCCATCCGCGGAATCGATCGAGCGCGTCGCGCGCGTCATCGGCGCGGCGCATCGTCCGCTGATCATCGCCGGCGAGCTCGGACGCCATCGCGGCGGCCCCGAAGCGCTCGTGCAACTCGCGCAAAGGCACGGCATCGCTGTCGTCGAGCATGGCACGCGCCCGTTCCTGAATTTCCCGACGCAGCATCCGCTGCACCTCGGCTTCAACTCCTCAGCCTTCGTGAAGTACGCCGATGCGATCCTGGTCATCGAATGCGACGAGCCGTGGCCGCCGGAGTTCACGAACCTCTCGCACGATCCGAAGATCATCCGCAAGGGCATCGATCTGGGCGGACATCCGGCGCTCGCGATCCGCAGACTGACGTCATCGCTCGACAAGTCGCGTCCCGACCGCGAGCGGATCGCGGGACGCCTCGCGGCGTACGCGTCGGAGCACCGTCGCGTGATGCAGCAGGCGCAATCGCGGGCCATCGCCGAGGCCGCACGGCCGCACATCACGCCGCAGTTTCTTTCGTACTGCATCGGCGAGGCGATCGACGATCGCGTCACGATCTGGAACGACTCCGACCTCGATCCGCAGCTCGTCCCGCGACGCCTCGCCGACTCCTGGTTCGGCAGCCCCGTCCCCGGCTGGATCTTCGGCGCCGCCCTCGGCGGCCAGCTCGCCAATCGCGATCAGACGATGGTCATCGTGATGAGCGACGCCAGCTATCGCGCCAGCGAGCCGCTCGCCGCGCACGCCGTGGCGAACGCGAAGAAGCTGCCGGTGGTCGTGATCGTGTTCAACGAAGACGCGACGGTGAGAAGTGATGCGGTGGCCGAGGCGTGCGGCGCGAAGGGAATGCGCGTCGAGAATCCGCGCGAGCTCGCGGCCTCGATCCGCGCCGCGCTGCAGATCGCGCGCGGGGAAAAGCGGCAGGTGCTGCTCAACGTGGTCGTCGTGAGCCTGGAACCTCGCACGCGCGACGCGACTTGAGGACAAGAAACGTTGCCTGAGGGAAGAGTGTCGCTCGTGGCGCGGCCCCTCACCCGCCTGCGGCACCCTCTCCCCGCTCGTCGCGGGGCGAGGGGCAACAAACCAGATTCTCGCGAGACACGTGCCTTGTTGCCCTTCT